>ENA-OWNX01000008-OWNX01000008.1-gut-metagenome-genome-assembly--contig:-NODE-8-length-205606-cov-9.046378_pt1 | contig 205606 bp, 213 predicted proteins | sample MGYA00248250_ERZ651778 | MGnify/ENA primary metagenome ERZ651778 (study PRJEB26908, sample SAMEA4031702) | gut metagenome | biome: gut; feature: normal infant; material: stool | place: China | collected...
GTGGAATTTGCATAGTCCCGCGCTGCCTGCGTTGCTTCAGGCGGCTTCCGGACGCACATAGATCTCATCAATATAGACCCAGGTGCTCCTGCCCAGCCTGCGGTTGCGGATGATGCGGTTGAACACGCTGTCCAGCACCACCAGCATCCCCACGGGGAGGAGCTGCTTGCCCAGATCCCGGATGTCGTAGCAGAGGATGCGGGAGCTGGTGTCCACATTGGTGGGCTTGGCGAAGGTATTCAGGCTGCCCTCGGTGAACAGCTCAATGGCCAGGGCCACGTCGCGAGCCTCCGGCTCCGGCTGGCGGAGCAGTTCCGCGTGGAAATCCCGCAGGGTGGGGACGCTGCCCTGGTACCCGCCCCGGATGTAGCCGTGGTAGCACTGGGCCGTGCAGCGGTCGATGATGGACTTCTCCTTGGCGGAGAGCTGGCGGCTGCCCATGAGCTGCTCACACAGCGAGAGAAGAAACTCGGACTTGAGCACCACCGGGTTCTCCCCGTCGCCGTAACCCTGCTCCATGTCCATGGCGTTGATGTGGTTGGGCGAAGTCGCGGAGATATTGACCACCTCGCCGCCCAGCCCTTCAATGATGGGCCGGTACTCCGATTCCGGGTCGATACAAATAATATCGTCGTTGGTGGCCAGGGCCAGCGCCGCCAGCTCACGCTTGGCGGTGAAGGACTTGCCGGAGCCGGAGACGCCCAGGACAAACCCGTTGCCGTTGAGCAGCTCCTTCCGGTTGGCCAGGATGAGGTTCCGGCTGATGACATTCTGTCCATAGTACACGCCGCCCTGGTGGCGGATCTCCTGGGCCTTGAAGGGCATGAGGACGGCCAGGGCCTCGGTGGTGAGGGTGCGCAGGGCGCTGATCCGCCGCAGGCCCAGGGGCAGAGCCGTGACGAGGCCGTCCGCCTGCTGCCAGCTCAGAGGGGCGAGCTGGCACAGGTGTTTCCGGACGATGGACTGGAGGGCCTCTGTGTCGCTGTCCAGCTCCTTCTTACTGTCCGCCAGATGCACCAGCGTCACCACCGCGAACAGCATCCGCTGGTCACGGGTGGTCAGGTCGTCCAGCATCTCGCGGGTCTCCTTCCGCTGCTGCTCCAGGTCATAGGGAACAATGGCGGAGAAGTTGTTGTTGCTGTTCTGCCGGCGCTGCCAGTTGGTCACATTGGTCTCCACCCCCAGCAGGCGGTTCTGCAGCTCCCGCACGGCCTCGTCGGTTGGGACGGGGATGATGTCGATGGACAGCATCAGGTTCCGGTTCAGGCCGGTCAGCTCGTTGATCATGGAGTCCTTGATGTAGCTGGCGTACTCCTTGAGGAACAGCACCCGGCCATACTTGTTCCCCATGACGAAGTGGTCCTTCTTAAATTCCAGGCTGTCCGGGCAGACAGCGTCCTTGAAGGAGTGGCCGCAGCGCATACACTCCCGCAGATCCAGGTGGTACTCCGTCTCCTCCCCGGCGCGGTAGAAGTCGTGGAGCACCCGCAGGCGCTCCACTGCGTCCAGTTCCTCGCTGTGGGAGTCCAGATGGTTCAGCCGGGAGGTCACATCGTGTACCACCCGGTCAAAGAAGGTGCGGGCCTCCTCCACGCTCTTGCGGTGGACGGACAGGGTGATATACCGCTCCTGGGCCACGCTGTTGGAGGAGTCGGTGACCTTGTCCATGAGCATGGCGTTGTACTCGGCCCGGTAGCCGTCCAGCGCGTCATCCTGCCGGGGCAACAGGATCTCCCGTTCAAAGTCCTCCCGGTTGACCCGCTTGTTGTTGATGGTGATCTTGGTGGTGGACCCGGCATCCAGCGCGTTGAGCAGCTCGGAGTAGTCCAGGAACATGGCCGTCTTGTCCTCTTTGGATGCGATGGCGTAGTTGATGTCGCTGAACCGCAGGGTCTTGGAGAATTTGCTTCCGAATTGAAAAATCCCATCCGGCCAGAGGCGGCGGATGGGGATGGCGTCCTGTACGGATTTCGGTACCTCAAATGTCTCTTTATCCTGCTTTAACGTGGTCAGCAGGGTTTTAATCAAGCTTGACAGCCTCCTTCAGCGTTGAATTATCCAGGGCTTTGGCATACAGGTGGTCCGATTTGAACACGAGCCGTTTCGGATAGAGCAGCTCGGAGCGGATCACGGCCAGGATAAACTGTTCAAAGGTCATGCTGTTATACTGAAAAAAGCCGCCCAGGGCAAAGGGAAAGGCGGCCAGGATACACACCCAGCCCACCTCGCTGCCCAGCACTGGGCGTAGGCCGAAGTAGATCCCCACGGCCACGGCGACAGCCAGCAGGGCGAAAATAAACTGCCGCAGGGTGAGGCCAAAAAATAAGCTCTCCTGATAGTCCCGTACTTCCTTGTTGATGCGTACCTCCAGTGAACTCACCTCCGGTTTTAAGAATTGGCAGACAGACGGTTGCAAAAGCTGTCTGTCTATGCTAATATGCCACAAACAAAAAAGGGAGGTTGTGGCGATGGTGGTTTTGATGCTTGGGGCGGGGCTGTGCCTCCTGCTCTTACTGCTGAGTCTGGCGGTCCGGCTCCGGCTGGGAATCCCGCTTGTGTATGTGCTGCTGATGCTCACCGTGTTCCACGGCTGGTATCAGGCCCACACGGCGCTGGCGGACGGCATCCTTCTCCTCCTGGTCGGCGCAGCCGCCCTCTCTTGGGTGGTGACGCTGGTGCGGAAGGCGGCTGAAGTTCTGGGGGATGCACTGGCTGAGCACGCCGCAGCGAAGCGGCTTGTCCAGCGTGTACGGCAGGCCAGGGCGGCGGGGACATCCATAGTGGATACGGAGGAACTGTAATGTTTACAGGCCCATCAGCTCCCGGATGAGCCGGTCGCTCATCTTGATGGCCCCCACCAGCACCAGCATATTGAAAATCAGTTCGCCAACATAGTTCCACACAATGGTGGCTGGAGCGAGAGAGCTGTCCGCTATGGCGGGCGGGGTCGAGGCGAAGGCGGAGAAAATCACACAGGCCAATACAATCACACAGCCCTCCAGGCAGATGGCGGTGTAGCTTTTCAAAAAGGCCACGCCGATGCTGCTGGAGGGCTGTCCTGCAAAGCTGGCCAGCGGTACAGGTGCGATAGCCGTCGCAATATAGAGTTTGAAAAAACGGCTGTAGACGGTCAGAATCATGACCAGGGCCAGCACCCAGATAAACAGGGAGCCCAGCAGAGTGATGGCCCACAGGGGGATGCTCTCGATCAACCCCACGCTCTCAATGATGGCCACCATCTCGTCCGGCAGTGTGGTGGCGCTTAGATCCGCCAGGCCAGACGAGTCCATGATGGTGGAGACCATGCCCTGGGCAACACGGAACAGGGCGGTCATGAGCTCCATCCCATACATTACCGCGGCTTGGGCCAGAATAAAACGGACAAAGCATTTGAAGGCCATTTCCGGCTTCTTCAGCTCGGTAAAGCTGCCGCAGGTCTTGACCACGCCCATCACAAAAAACAGCACCAGGAGGGCGTAGCCGATGGCCTGGAGTGCGCCGTTGATATTGACGATCACATTCCAGACCCCGCCGCCCTTGAACTCCTCCGGTGTGGTGCTGATGAGCTGCCAGATCTCCGTGAGCTTGCCGTTCCAGGTCTCCAGAGCGGAATTTAAGTTGTCGACGATCCAGTTTCCACTGCCGATTTTGATCACCTCGATTCACTCTAAATTTCATTTGATATTTGCTCATAATTTTGCTATACTATTCCTATAAGGAGGTGGCTGTCATGCCGACCATTCGTCCGATTTCCGACCTGCGCAACAATGCCAACGAGATATCTGATTTTTGCCGCCAGACCCATGAGCCGGTCTATATCACCCGCAACGGCAGCGGCGACATGGTAGTCCTCAGTATGGAGGAGTATGAGCGGCAGCAGGCGCTCATCGACCTTTACGGAAAGCTGGCCGTGGCGGAGCAGGAGATATCCGCCGGCGCGGAGGGGGAAGATTTCCTTGCAGTGGCCCGTCAGCTGAGGGAGCGCGTCCATGGAAAAGTATGAGGTAAAAATCTTTTCCACCGCAAAGCAGGATCTTCTGGAGATCATCGACTATCTGAACACGCTCTCCCCAGAGACCGCTCTGCGGTACTATGACAAGCTGACGGAGGAGATCGGCGGCCTGTCTCATATGCCGGAACGGTGTCCGCGCCCCCGTGATCTGGCCCTGGCCGCCAAAGGATACCGCTATCTCATCGTGGAGAATTATCTGGTCTTTTATACCATCTCAGGACAAACGGTGCAGATCCAGCGCATCCTCTATGGGCGGCGGAACTATCAAAACATTTTGTGAAGATGAGTGGCCGGGAACGCATTTGCGTTCCCGGCCGCTTGTTATCCCCCGGTGATGAGAGTGAGGATCTCCTTCGTAAAAGTTATTACAATGCCGCCCGCGATGGTGAGGATACCGTTGGAGCGCTGGGAGGGGTCGTGGGACTGGAGGGAGAGGCCCACCTGGAGGATGCCGTAACCCAGCAGGATGAGGCCCACGGCCCGGATGAGGGAAAAGATGAAGTCGGACAGGCTGGTGACCACGGACAGAGGGTCATCCGCCGCAAAGGCGGGGACGACGGCGAAGGGCAGGGTCAGGACGAGGCAGGCAAACAGGGCGTAAAGCCGCTTTGCCCGCCACTGGAGGTTGCGGTTGAGATCATGTTTCATGCAGCATTCTCCTCACTTTCATTGAGTTCTTCAGCGGAAAATGCCTGAAAAAGAGGAGTTCCTGTAAACGCTGGCGCTTGTTTCCCTTTATGAATATAGGGCGGCCCGCCGCCGTCCACGGTGTGGCGGATGGCCGGATGCTGGGTGAGCTCGTACTTCAGATCCATGACCGGCCTGGCGCCGCGGATGAACAGGATGGCATACCGGTTGTCCAGGCCGCGCACTTCATCCGGGGTGAGCAGCTCCCGGCCGCTCATCTGGAAATTGGTGGAGTAGGAACCGGAGCGGCCTTTCGTCTGGCCGTGGGTCCTCGTGTCAATGGTGGCCTTGCCCAGCGCCTCGGAGATGTACTTGTGGGTGCTGGCCTCGTTGCCGCCCAGGTAGAGGATGGTGTCCGAGTTGCCAGGAATGGTCTCCCAGCTGTCCTTGTACAGCTCCTTGATCTGAGCCATGTTCTGGATGATGGTGCTGGCGGAAATGTTGCGGGAGCGCATGGTGGCCAGCTCACGGGTAAAGCCGGGCAGGGGCATCGCGGCGAACTCGTCCAGCACAAAGTGGACATGGCGGGACAGGGCCCCATGGTGGATCTGGTCCGCGCTGTAGTAGAGGGCCTGGAACGCCTGGGCGTAGAGCAGGGATACCAGAAAATTAAAGCTGGTATCGTTATCCGGGATAACGGCATACAGGGCGCATTTCTTCTCGCCCAGGGTGTAGAGATCCATGTCGTCGTGGTCGGTGATGGCCTTGATCTGGGGCAGGTTGAAGGGGGCCAGCCGGACGGCGGTGGACACGAGGATGGACTTGGAGGTCTTGCCCGCGGCCATCTTAAAGACCTTGTATTGCCGCACCGCTACGCTGTCCGGTCGATCCTGTTCTATGGCCTGGAAGAGCAGGTCCAGGGGCGAGATGTACTCTTCGTCCTCCTCCTTCACCTCGGCGTATTCCAGTACCCGCATGACCATGGAGAAATTCTGTTCATACTCCGGGGCCTCCTGGAACAGCATGAGGATGATGGCCTGGAGGAGCGCCGTCTCGGCCTTGGTCCAGAATGGGTCGGACTCATGACTGCCTTTCGGGGTGGTGGCCTGGATGAGATTGTTCACCAGCTTGAGAGCGTCCTTCTCGTCCCGCAGATAGCGGAAGGGGTTGTAGCCGTCGCTCTGCTCCAGGTTGACCAGATTGAGCACCCGGATCTCGTGCCCGTTCTGCTTCAGCCAGCCGCCAGTGGCGGTGAGCACCTCCTGCTTCGGGTCAGTGACCACATAGTTGGTATTGGCCTCCAGGATGTTGGGTTTCACGTAGCTCCGGGTCTTGGCCGCGCCGCTGCCGCCGATAACCAGCACATTCAGGGATCGGCGGTGCTTGTGGGTATCCAGCCCCAGGCGGACATTGCGGGTCAGGATCTTGTTCTCCTTCTGGGCGAACATGGCGTTGACCTGCCGGGGCGAGGCCCAGGCGGCGGAGCCGTGCTCCGCCCCCTCACGCCTGCGGCCGTGCTCCGCGCCCCACAGGGCGAGGGCCATGATATAGACGCCGGTGCAACTCAGGATGGAGAGGAGACTCTTGTCCGTCCACCGCACCTCCAGGGGATTCTGGAGCGCGGCGGTCAGGCTGGCGATCAGGGCCGGCAGTCCGCCAGCCGGGCCCTGGCTGCTTTCCAGTGATTGGGCGATGAGCAGCGCCGCCCATACCACGGGGATGTAAAAGAGCAGGCAGACAAGAAGCCTGTTTGCTTGGGATGGCTGTTTCAGTGGCGTTCACCTCCGGGAAAACGCAAAAAATCCGGGGTGCGCCGTTCATAGGCCGGCGCACCCCGGAGGAGTGGAATGCCTGTTTTAAACACGCCATTATCTCGTCTTGGGCCTGGATTTTGTTTTCTCTTTGGCCGGGACGGAGCTCCGCTCCAACTGCGCCCGGTAAGCCCTGAGCCGTCCCTCCACTGAGGGGCGTTCAGTCATAGTTCCTTGGCCTTGGGGGGTAGAGGAGCTGGTTCTTGTATCGCGCGAGCCGCGTCCCGACCGAGACTCTTTTTTTGGCGGATCTGCCTGATGTGGGGCCGTCTGGCCGCTCTGGCGGCCCTGTGTGGGCGTCTGCGGGTCCTGCCGTGCCGTGGGGGTCTTGGGGTGCCTCTGGCGCTCCTGCGGGCCCTTTTCGGGGCTGGTACGCTCCTTCGTCCGCTCCCTCTCTGGGGTGGGTGCTTCCGGCTGCCGGTCCGGTTCCTGGTACAGCATACGCTGGAAGATCTGGTTGGCCCGATCCAGTTCGGTCACCGGCAGGATCACGTCGATCAGCTTCCCCCAGCCATCCCGATCCCTGACGGTGGCGAACAACAGCTTCTGCTTTCTCGCCCGGTGCTGAAATTCCTTGTACTGCTCCGGGGTCATGGAGAACTGCCGGAGATCCCGTGTCTCCCGCAGCATCTTCCCCAGGTTGACTTTCCCGGAGAGCTTCTTATGGTTCCGGGCAAGGGCCAGGGTAAGGGCCAGCAGGTTCTTCAGGGCCGAGCCGGACAGCCGAATGACCACCTCCGTCCCGGACAGCAGCATACGCACCATTTGGTCGGCCGCCTCACCGCCTCCTATGTTCATTGGTTCTCACCTCGCTTTCACGCGCTTCTGCTTTGTCGATTTCCTGCTCCATCCGGGGCAGGCTGTTTTGGGTCTTCCGGCACAGGGCCAACTTCCTCCGCTCCGCCCGGATCTGCCGGTTGAGCTCTGCCAGCCGATCATAGAGCTCCGCCTTTTCCTGAATCAGCCCTTCTCTGGGGACGCCGCACTGCTCCAGGGCGGCCACAGCGTCCATGTACTGGGCAAACTCCGTCTCCATGCCGGACAGTCCGGCCTCATAGAGCTCTTTGACAGGGGCCAGGGCCTCCGCATCCGCCAAAGCGGTGTAAAGCGCCCGGCGCCGCTTCCTCCGCACATTGAGGACGGTGCGCTGCTTCATCAGGTTGGCCAGCGTCTCCTCTGTGCGGGCGGTGAAGGCCGCCATGTCCGTCCGGGTCGTGATGCCGTTGTCCCGGAGGAAGGCAAACTGTTCCCGGTACTGCTCAAAGCGCATGACCTCCTGCCAGAGCTGGGGCGTCATGCGGGGTGGGTACTGCCGCTTGCCGATCTTCCCCAGTAGATAGAGATAGTGGACATACAGGGCCAAAAAGCCGGTGTACCTGGGGTACTTCTGGTAGGGGCGGTACTGCGGCCGGAGCTGGACGGCAGGCCGCCGTCCAGCCTCAATGGCAGCCAGATTTCCTTGGATGGCGGCCCGGATGCCGTCCTCGGTGAACAGTGGATTTTTCCTGCCGGGGATCATGAAGCGCTCCTGTCCCCGCAGACGGAAGCCCAAGCGGTTCCCGTGGCTGATTTCGTAGCCCATGTGCTCCATGAGCAGGAAGAAGTGGCCCAGGTCGTTGGCGTCCGCTATGGCGGTGCGCAGATCCTCCTCCAGCATGGAGCGGAAGGTGGGCTGGCCCCTGGACCGGCGCAGCCACTCAATGTAGCTGACCGCCTGGGTGGGCTTCCCCTGGAGGAGAACGGACAGGCCGCGCTCCCGGCACAGGCGATCTGATATGACCCGGATCTGCCGGTAGTAGCTCTGGGCATTGCTGTGGTACTTTTCGCCGGTATCTGCGTTGACCGAGTTAAAGAGGATGTGGGCGTGGATGTGCTCTTTGTCTACATGGATGCCGATGACCGTCTGGTAGCCGGGCAGGTGCTCCTCCGCAAACTCCCGCGCGATCTCCAGCGCCAACTCCGGGGTGACCTCTCCGGGCTGAAAGGACTGAATGAGGTGGTAATACTGTACGCCGCCCTCCTTGCCCACGGCCCGCTTGGTCTCCAGCATCTGCCGGCACTCATGGCCAGGGTCACAGTTGAGACGGGCTGTAAGGATCTGCTCCTGGGTCTTATCCCCGTTGAGCACATAGCGGATGCCCACGTCCAGGCGGCCCTTCCGGGCCAGGATCTTGGTGATGGCCATTACTTTTTTGCTACCTCATACATGAGCTCATAGACCTGTTCCAGCAGGTACAGCCCCCGCCTGGCGTCCTCCGCCTTGGCAATTCCGGCGTTGACGCTGCGGGCAATCTGGTTGATGTTGACGCCGATTTTATGCACCTCGGTGCGCAGGGCCTTGATCTCCTGTGAGGGGAGCGCCTTGACCTCCTTCCCCAAAATAAGGCGGCGGAGATAGGCTGTCTTGGAGAGACCGCAGGTGCGGGCACTGTGCTCCAGCCGTTCCTTTTCTTCCGCGGACAATCTCAGGCATATCTCGTAGCTCTTTGGCATCGTCACTCCTTCTCCGGCCTGTGGCCGCTGATTTTCCGCCCGAAGGCGGCATGGGGGACAGGGGTTCAACCCCTGCAAGCGCGCAAAAGATATCTTTGCGCTATGCTTGCGGCCTCACCGCCAGAGGCGGCGAGGCTCCCAGCCCCGCCAGGGCGGGGCTGCTCCTTCAGCGGTATGATTGATTGAAATTCCGAGGGACGGACCGCTTTTCCACAAAAAAGGGCGGGAGGCGTGATTCCCATCCGGTCGCAGCTTGGCTGTTTCCCGTCCGTTCCTGCCCTATTTCCTGACGCAGACAAAAGGCCCAGGGTGCGCTGTTGCACACCCTGGGCCCAAATCTTACGATAAATTGTGGCGATTCGGGTGCTACAGGTAACACCCAGCTCCAGCCATTTTAACGCTCAGTATCTCTGGACGGTTTCTTTGTATGGCCTGGAAGCATACTCCGCTCACGCTCTTGAAGCCTCTGCAGCGAGTAGTCGATGATCCGTTCCTTTCGGAGCGCCAGAATCTCTTTGTAGAACCTCCTCTGGAGTCCTGAAAGGCAGGGCGTCTCATCAATCAGACGGCAGATTTGCTCCATATCCAACCTTGGTCCGATTCGCTTCAACGCCGCGTTGCAGCCCTCGTATTCCAGAGAGGACAGAAAATCAAAATACCGGATTTTTTTGTCCTGCTGCTTGATTCCAGACAGGGGGATCTCATATACCCGGAAGTCCATTTCCCGTGGATCACTGAGTACGGCCTGCATTTTCCCCTCGTCCAACTGCGGATACAGGCAGCTGCCGCAGTCGAATACCGGAGCCAAGGCTACCATATCATGCACAGTATCATAGAGGACGCCCCAGTTTCCATTGTGTCGATCCCAATTGCCGATCAGGGCGTCTACAATGAACATATCCCAAAACCGTTCTTCCAGCTCCTTGGGATCTATGGCCGGCTGCTCATGGATGGAGAACAGAATATCGTCCAGCTCTGTCCCGTATCCGTTCCGCTCCGAATCAATCACCTGGTTTTTCATTGAGGCAAAGTCCTGCAGGACAACACCCGGGGATGTAAAATCCTTACACGCCACTACAATCTTTTCTTTTCCGTGATAGGTATAGGTCCCCGGCAGAGTTTCCTGTACTGGAATGCCCGCCAGGGCAAAGATGTGGCAGCCCAAATACTCGGAGAGACAGCTATTGGCATAGCTCATGTCCCTGTTCCTGGACGGATGCGGCGGAAACTTCAGCATATACTGCTCATCTTGATATATGACAGAGCGCTTGCTGCCATTGGCGCCGCCATAGGTCTTGTTCCGTCTTGGAAGATTCGTAAAGTCTATCATATCAGATTACTCCGCGCTGAATGCGCAAATAGGTTTCCCGCAGGTACCACGCCTGCTCGGAGCTGATTTCTCCCTCCACTTCCGCGGAGTTGATGTCGGCCTGGAGCTCACAATAATACGCGTCGAAGTGGAGGTCGTTGGCGCCGTTGTCCTCCGCCTCCCAGGCCCGCTTCATCGTATCCAGAGACCTCTGCAAATAAGGGGGAAGGCCGCATTCCAGATAGGCGCGATCTACGGGAAGCCCGGTTTCCTTATCATATCGCTGTTCCATTGTCCTGCCTCCTCGTGCGGTTCTCTTTCCATGATACCCGATAGTTTATAGAATGTAAACAGGATTTTAAAGTCGGCCTTGTACAGTTGGCCGCGGCATCCAGCCGATGCCGCGGCCGCTGCGGTTAGTCGTTTGTCGGTAACGGCTCATCCGGTTCGGAAAGGGCCATCTTGACTTCGGCGCAGTTGTGCTCACAGCAATAGACCGCCGCTTTCCAAGGGTCTTTGTAGCGTGCCGCCACCTGCTCCATACCGAGGAAGCCGTAAACGATGACTTCCCATGTGATGAGCTGTCCATTGATCGCCCGTTGGACTCCCATACAGTTCCCTCCGTTTCAATCTGTATTATACTGGGCTGCTTCCACAGCTACACAATACCACATACCGGGCGGGAAAGCGATTCCTATTCCCGAACAGGCCGGACTATCCCCAAACAGCCCTTTCCACCCGCAGTCTGGAGCACGGCCTCGGAGTGGCCGGGCCGGACAGCCCTCACCGAGTTTGGCCCTCTGTTTTTTGAGGCTGCTTGGCAGGCGCCCTGGCCCGTTTCTGAGCGGGATAGTAGGCTGTGAGGCAGGATTGGCGTTCTATTATCGGGTAGGAGTATCTTTGGGCGGTCATGATGCCCGCCTCTGTAAATGGGGGCTGGAAAACCGCACCATGACGGTTCAGGTGCTCCTGTGAGAGCTGGGATTTTCCCTTTCAGGATGATCATCTGTTCATAGGGCTCTCCACTGTGGAGCATCGTCACCATATTCCCCACACACAGGGGCTGGCCGTGAATATCCTTCACATCGGACAGGTCGCCCCAAAAGCCCGCTACATAGCGGCTGCATTTGCCGTCATCAGAAAAAAGGTATTCAATACCGCGGTTTCCAGACGGTTCCGCCATCCACCGCATTCCAGGGAAGAAGCAGGCCCCTGTGTGTCAGGATATAGTTGGCCCGGATCGCATAGAGCTTCCCGCCCAGCCAATTCACAATATCAGGGAATGCGTAGGGATTTCCGGCAAATACCGCCCGCATTTTGCGCGTACACAGCCACTCAACAAAGTCCCATACGTTTACTGCTTGATGCATGGCATACCCATAGATGTTCACTTGCCGCTGCTGGTCATCCGATCCCTCGATGAATACGACGAGGTCATGGTCAAACCGGATCATTTGGATCAATTTCTGTTCTTCCATTTTTACACTCCTTCTCCAGTTGTGGCGCCTACAGTATATCCGGACGCCGTCAAGAAGGCCATACCCATTCCCCACACAGTGGCCGGAATAGACGAACAGCCCTTCCGGGCGGGAGCTGCTATGCCGCCCAGCCCTGGCCCAGCGGGCATACCCACCGCTGATCTCCTCCCCATCCCGCATGAGTGGGATGGGCTTCCCGGTCAGAATATGCCGGCCCGCCTCCAGCTTTTTCTCAAACATCTCTGTTTGCCTTGTTTACTTTTGTGCCTATATAAGTTATTATATGAGCACGAAAGGAGGGCGTTCTATGCCTGCATTCGATGTTCTGGATGCTCTGGTTCGCGGCGGAAACGGTGTGCTGCGGACTGCGGATGCCGTTGCTGCAGGGATCACCAGGCCTGTGCTTGGAAATTATGTGCGGGAACGAGACTTGGAGCGTGTAGGCCACGGGCTCTATCTTGCCCCGGATGCCTGGAAGGATGGGATGTACCTGCTCCATCTGCGCTGTCCGCAGGCCGTGTTTTCCCATGATACCGCTCTTTTCCTCCACGACCTGACCGACCGGGAGCCGCTTGCCTATACGGTGACTGTAAAAAGCGGATACAATCCGCACCGCTTAAAGGGTGACGGTGTGAAGGTGTACCGCATCAAGGCGGAGCTGCACGGCCTGGGCCTGTCGCAAACAAACACACCATTTGGAAATCCGGTGGCGGTTTATGACCTGGAGCGCACCGTCTGCGATGTGGTACGCAGCCGGAGCGGCATGGATGTCCAGGTCCTCCGGGATACACTGAGGCGGTACGCCGGCCGGAGAGACAGGGATCTGCGCCGCCTGATGCACTATGCCGGAGCGTTCCATGTAGAGAACATCCTGAGACAGTATTTGGAGGTCCTGTTATGATTAAAACATCCAGACAGTTAAAAGACCTGATCAACAATCTCGCCCGAAAAAATGCGGCAGACGCGCAGCTTCTCATGCGGAATTACATGATGGAGCGCTTTCTGGAGCGCGTCTCGCTCTCACAGTTCAGGGAGAATTTTATCTTGAAGGGCGGGATGCTGGTCGCGGCCATGGTTGGGCTGGATACACGCTCCACCATGGACATTGACGCGACGGTCCGGGGTGCCGCCGTAGATGTCGACCATATCAGCGATATGATCTCCGAGATCATATCCGTCCCGGTCAAGGATGGCGTTTTCTTTTCCTTAAAAAGCGTCTCCGAGATTATGGACGAGGCGGAGTACCCCGGTGTGCGGGTGTCCATGGAGACGATGTTCGATGGGGTGCGCACTCCATTTAAGATTGATATTTCTACTGGCGACGCAATCACGCCGAGAGAAGTTCTCTACCGTTTTCATCTGATGTTCGAGGAGCGGGCCATCGAGATACTGGCCTATAGCCTGGAGACCGTGTTGGCCGAGAAGCTGGAAACGGTCATTTCCCGCGCCACAACCAACACCCGTATGCGGGACTTTTATGATCTCCACATTTTATGTCAGCTCTATGGCGGCACCCTGACGGCGCAGGTTCTGACAGACGCGCTCTGCGCGACGGCCAGGAGGCGTGGGACGCTCCGACTGCTGTCTGAGGCGGAGGATGTTCTGCGGGAGCTTGCGGACGATCCCCACATGAGGAAGCTCTGGGATACTTACCGTGCGAGGTACAGCTACGCCTCTGAGCTGACATGGGATATTGTCCTCTCCTCCGTTCGGCAGCTTTGCATCGCTGCCGGGCTTGCGGTGGAGCTGCCGGAGGTCACTCTGACCGCTCCATCCAGGACAGCGGCCTCAGCAGTTCTGCGTAGGAGGGAAAAAGAGCGTTGACGGCCATGTTCACGCCGCCTGGCGCAGCTCCTGCTCAATCCGCTCCCTGGCCCGTCTGGCATACTCGCCGGTGACCTCGATGCCGGTGGCGGTGTAGCCCTCCAGCACGGCGGCCAGGATTGTGGTGCCGCTGCCGGCGAAGGGGTCCAGGATATGGCCGCCCGGCTCGGTGATCTTCACCACGTCCCGCATGAGCGGGAGGGGCTTCTCGGTCAGGTGGATGCGGTTCTGGGGATTGCCGTACTTGAACACACCGGGCAGGCAGGGGACGGGGCGGTTGATGGGCATATCCCCGTTGGAACCCCAGACGATGTACTCCGCCTGCTGGCGGAAGCGGCCCTTCTGGGGGCGGCTGTTGCCCTTGTCCCACACAGCGGTGCCCCGCCAGATCCAGCCCGCCCACTGGAGGGCGTCGGTGGCCGCGGGGAGCTGCCGCCAGTCGATGAACATACACACCGGCGCGCCGGGCTTGCAGATCTTTCTGGCATCCCCAAGCCACTCCGCCGCCCAGCGGGTCCAGGACCGCTGGTCCTTGGCGTCCCCGTCGAAGGGCGGGGGCGCGTGATCCCCCATGCTGGAATACTTCTTGGCCGTGGACTTGTTCTTCTCTGCCTGGGTACGGCCTCCAGAGGCGTAAGGCGGGTCGGTGATGACCGCATCGAAGGTGCCGGGGGCAAAGCCGCCCAGCAGCTTCAGCGCGTCGCCGTGGAGAATCTCCCACTTATCGTTCATGGGCATCCCTGCCTTTCTTTTGAACAGATTTTTGAGGTTTTGGCGCGGTGGAGAGCTCCGTCTCCAGATACTCGCTGATGATACACAATGCTTCATTATAGCTGCCGGAGCTGGTGACCCGCTGAAACATCTCATCGGCCTGTTTGCTCTGCCCGGCCTGTTTCAGCAGCCGGGAGGCCCGGCCCAGGATGCCGAAGATATTTCCGTCGTGGCCCGCCAGCGCCATTTTGGGTTTTGCCGGCCGCTGCTCCTGGATAAAACCGCCCAGCCGGTTGGGAACATAGTCGCTGAGCCAGGTTCCGCCAAACTGTTCGCGCGTCTGGAGCCGCCACATGGCCAGCTTTCCCACATCCATCAAAACACCCTCAAAGGGAAACAGCAGGTTGGTCAGGCCATCGTACTGGAAGCTCCTCACAGCTTCGGCTTTCCATGCGCTGCCGGCCTGTAGGATACCAGCCTGGGCAAACAGCTCATTGATACCATCCACCCACTCCTGGAGGTCCCCGCCGCAGCCCTGGAGGATGAGGCCCTCCTGATCGTTCATCTGACGCAGTTCGTCGATGGTGACTATCTTGATTTCTGCCATTTTACCTCCTATCTGATCTGGCCGCGCCTGGGACGGTCCTTTTTCTTTTTAAGCCCTGGCTGGTCGGCCTTGACCGGGATGTTAAGTTCCTCCGCCCTGCGGATCTCCGCCAGCATCCCCGGTGTACGCACAGTACCGTACACATTGACCTGCTGGCAGTGCTCCACCAGCCGCAGGCCCATCTCCCGCGCCGCCTGGTCCTGGGCGGGGTCATCCGGGTCTGCAAAGGGCGGGAACATGAGGTGGGGACAGATCGGGATATCCCCGGCCTGGAACACCTCCTGCGCTTTCTCCTTTGCGAAGGCGATGTTCTTTTCCAGTTCGCCTCGGAGCGGTGCGCAGATGTAGACCAGCCTGGGGCCATGGTTCTTCGTCAGGACTTGAATACGGAAGGTCTCCACATAGTCGCTGGCTATTTGCCTGAGCTGCTGGTAGTCCTCCTGGGAGGGATGGTAGGCATACCAATCGATTCGGTCGCCATCCACCCAAATATGTGGAGCAACACCATCCCGCAGGTAGGGGTTGTTAGGGATCTTCTTTTTCCCCCAGATATCTTTGAACCGAAGGATCAGCTTGTCTACCACGCCTTGATTGTTGTCCAACAGCGTCAGACGGAGCGCCGCATAGTGGTCCGCATGGCCCAGTGTAACAAATTCAGCCCTCACCTGACGGTTTCTGTCTAAGCTGCCCAGGCAGGCCCGGCCCACGAAAACCGGATCGCGGATGATAGTCCCGTCTGCAAACAGCTTACGGAGCTCCTGCTCGAAAAAATTACTCATCTGCTCTGCCCCCGTTCCTTGTGTCCTTTTTGCTGCGGCTCCGGCTCCTGGGGCGCCAACTCGTCCCTGGATGGGTCACGGATGACGGAACGCCCCTTTCCATCCATCACCAGAGTGTCCAGGGAATCGTTGCAGATCTCCTCGCCGCTGATGATCAACGCGGTATCGGTTAAATGCACATCGCCGCATACCCTGCCATACACAGCACTGGTACCGGACAGAATGGGTGCACGGCCTGTGTCCGGCGAGTTCAGCACCATCCCGCAGTCGGATACTCTGGCGTGGCCGCAGAGATTACTCCCCCGGATATAGGCGTCGTCCTCCGCGCGGGCATGGGCGCTCAGGGCAGAGTTCTGGGAAACATAGGCGTTTCCGCAGGCGACGGACTCTCCAAACAGGGACGAGCCCTTGTCCACATAGGCATCGTTACACGCAATGGCGTCGTCGAAGATCCAGGCGTCATCTCCCACCTCAAAGGACAGGTTGCGCTCGCTCTCTACAAAGCCGCCCAGCTCCCCGGCCTTTACCTTCTTCCCGATATCCCGCAGGGCCCGGATGCGGTGGAGAAAGGGATATTTCTCATGGGCGATATCGGTCAGTTCGTATTTCTGATTGATTACTGCTTCATCTCCTTTTTACAGACAGGCGAGGGGCCGCCCCTTGGGACAGCCCCTCCCGTATGCTTCTGTCTCAGATTTTAGATGGCCCGCACTCTGCGATCCAACTATCCAGGCTCAGACTCTCCGCCATGAGCAGGGCCAGCTTGTGCATTGCCGCCCGGTCCTGGGCGTCCTCCAGCTTGATTGCCGTCTCAAACAGGCCCCAGAGCAGCTCGACGATCATTCTGCCGTCGTAGGGCTCCAGCAGTTCGCTGTCGGGCAGGGCGTCCTCGCCGCTCCCGCTGCGAAGGAGCTGCCGTTCCTTTGCGAGCAGGTCCAGGCTGGCCTGGAGGCTCTCCTGGGGCAGGCCCCAGGCTTTGGCGATCAGCATCACGCCTGCCTCCATGGGGGCTTCGTCCCCGATCTTATCCGGCCCGCCCAGGGCCAGGGCATTGACCGCCTCCTCGGTGACCTGTCGAAGCAGTTTTTCCGGCGAGGGATGGGTTTCGATTTTTTTCATCAGAGCGTCCTCCTTACTGATTTTGGGGTGGGTTTCCGACCACAACAATACCCGTTTGGGCGGCGAAAAGCTATCACCATACGCAACGAAAAAGCAGACACAAACCCAGCGATACCAACAATTCCTGGGTGTTTAGGTGGCCTTCTGCCAGAAGCTGTTTTCCCGACCTCCCGTTGCAAAAATGATAGGGCAGCAAACGCTGCCCTATGCCTTATCCGGAGCTATTGAAGATATTTTCACAGCCCACCTTTCTGTAATTTTTCTAAATCTGAGATCAATATTTTTCTGATAGTTCTTCCGCACTTGCGGCCTGGGGAGAGCTGTAAAGGTGTTATGAGTGTGTTAAGATGGGCTTTTAGGAGTGATTAGCTAGATAATGGGAATTATCAACAATCAGTCGAAAGCATCCTGGAATGATTTTCTCCTCTGCCGAAAATCGTACGGCGTTTGTATTAGTTTCCGTAAACTTTCATCCGAATGTGTTATGCATATCGCACAGCGCCACGTCCTTACAGTACTACTTCCCGACCAGAAATCGTGCAATAGACTGGAAGTTGCTTATTGCTGGCAAGGAAAATCTGGATTATCTTTGTGTAAACAACTTCTTGATAAAATAATTTATTATTAAGCATAAAACTAAGGGGTGCCTTATTATAAGGCACCCCTTGATTCATCAATACTTTTCTATACGGAAACGTTCAATATAATCACCTTGCATAAGTATAGAAAATTTTTCTGGCTTCTCTAAATTTTTACTTAGATACCTCTCAAAGAAGTCAAGAAGCTTTTGAGTAGAATTTGTCAAATCGACATAATTTGAATTACTCAAACTATCGCGTATGAGACTTATATAGTCCATCCGTTTGGAGTAATCACCAGGATCAACATTTAAGGGAGTTGGAATTAGAAGCTTATTTGCTCCAGAGGTATAGGCTCCTATTCTCTGTTGATGCGCAAGAAGAGCACATAATTCAGGATAGGTTGCATTTGTCGGATCAATATCATTAATATGTACGACTTCTTCATAACTACCAGACATAGATGTTCCAAAAATCTTAACAATTGGATCTTCCGCGGTGGAATCAATGGTGTACATAACATTTACACTTTGACCACCGTAGCCACCACCGGAATAGATACAATCTTTACTCAACATGTATACATGAAAAGAATGAGAAGATTTAGAACTTGGAGTAGAGTTTTTCGTCATATGGGGAGAGGAAAGAGTGAGCGGCAGAGACGTAACAATATCTTTTATCATGTGTTGTCGGTAGCCTCAAAAGTAAAGTCAAGGGAAATGGACTTTTCCGTATACGGCCAGTTGGTGGAAACATAAGTGGTTTTGAACGTATATGTGCCAGGCTCTGTAATGGGGCCACAATCATAGAGATATGCAAAAGCGACAGCGGTTTTATTATCTGGACCAAGCCAATATCCATGCAATGTTTTATCGTTGGAGGTAAGCTGCGTATCGTTCCAAAATGCTTTCCTGTTATCGTTTCCATAACCAGTAACTTTAATAATTACTCCCCAATGATCAGTTCCTTCTATCCACCCATAGTCATAAAGCTCCAGTGCAGTAACTTGTGGGGCAGACTTTCGCAGTGTTATTGTGGGAGCTGGGATAGGAGTAGAATGGGTTATTACATCTTCAGAACTAATAGTGATGGGAGAGTCGGAAGTTGCCGCAAACACTGGGACAGAAAGGCTTAAAGCTATGCAAAGTGCGATGAAAAGCGAGATAATTTTTTTCATAACAATCACTCCTACATAAATAATCACTCTACTCTTTCCAACTATAATTTTAATATATCAAACAAAACTTGTAAAGAGGTAAATAGAAAAATTTATGTAAAATAAACATATTGTACAGTGAAAATATATTTGCCAACATAATTTACATTAGTAATGACCGTTCCAGACAAAGTTTCATTTTCGTAGGATATAGAGTCTCCACAAGTATTTGCAAAAAGTTTTTTATTGGTTAGGCTGGAGCCGTCTTAAGGCTACCTGTTGGGGGCGAATCTTTGTCGTAAACTCATAGTTAACTCTGAATTCAGAATATGCTTATCTTTCATGCGCGTTCCCTCGTTTCTTCTTTTGCTCAGTTTTTGTGCCTTGAGGCTGTTCCTTCACTGCGGTAATGACCATGACATTGTCATATAGCTCCTTATACCGTCGGATCTGTTCTTCCGTCAGGGAAACAAAGTCCTCCGCACCCAGCCCTGCGAGGAAGAACGTCCCGCAGACGATGTCATACGGGACTCCACGCTCATCTGACAGGGGGCGGTTGAAGGGCAGGCCCAGGATTTTGCCCTCCTCGTTTGCGATAATCGCCACCTGCTCCTTGAATGGGTAGATTGCTTCAATATGGCCGCCTACGATTTCCTGCATATCATTCAGCCCGCTGATCTCCCGCACATAGCAGGGTTTCATGGGCTCCACAATCAAAACCTTCATGATCTTTCCTCCCTCTTTTGATGTTTTCTCCTCCGGTTCAGATAATGAAAATCCGGCTTGGGGAGATCTTCCCGAAGCCGGTCTGTCTGATAGCAGAAAATAAAGAATTTATGGAGTTCCCGCTGTGGGAAAAATCGTAGATAATATCGGTATTTGCCAGTGTCGATTCGGAATGCGTAAAAGGCTTGTCTGCCGCGCATGAGTGCCTGGGGACGCGCTTCACAATATGCCCGCATGGAGGGAAGGTCCCGCAGAGGACCGCTGTCTCCCCGGAGGGCTCCCAGTAAGGTGTTCAATTCAGCCTGGAACGCTGGGGAGGCCAGCTCCTCATTCTTCTTTAACAGGGTGATTTCGACTTCGCCCGTATTGGTAAACACTCCACGCAGATGGGCCGTGCAGGCTCCCTCCTGTAATTTGGTCGAAAACAGATCGTTGACATCGAGCTCACCGCTGGTCAAGAACTGGTGCGGTTCATCGCTCACGGGATCTTCCGCCTTGCCTGGGTGGATGCTCAGGGAAGCTGTCGCCTGTCCGCTGTTTCGCGGGCAGCCGTTCCTCCCGATCCCGCTGCTGGACGATACGAAGCACATCCCGAAAGGCCATGTACTGCTGGATCTCTGCCGGGTCCTCGGTCAAAGTCCGAACTGTCTCCCAGCATGGACTCCCGTGACAACTGAAATCCTCCTGCACCACCAGAGCAGTATGTCCCTCGTCACCTGTCAGGTGGACACGCTGCCCGCGGAGTTCTTCCGCGCGGCTGTAGAGGCCATAGGCCAGACCAATGGCCTTCAGCGCCTCCAGTGCGTCCACGGTGGTATAAACCTGTTCTGTGCTGATATGTACTTCCCCAGACAGGGAAATGCTTTTGTTTGGCATAGGTTCTGCCTCCTGACTGATTTTAAGTTTATCGCCCACGGTCTTTCTTCCGTCTGGGCGAGAGCTGGCCGCAGGCGCTGCGGTTGATCCGCTCTGTCTCCCGGGGAACCTCCTCCACGCAGTGCTCCCATGCCTGCTTGAGTGGCTGTGTGGGCAGGCCGTTCTGCCGGTAGCCCTCCAGGATGCCGTTGTAATAATCAAAGGAGGGAATGGATGGTTCCTTGCACAGCTCCGTCATCACATAGGCCATAACCGTGTGCTCCTGCCCATCATGTCCATGAACCGTTACCGGCTCCTTCCCATACAGGTGAGGGTAACCCTCATAATAATCCAGGGAGCGCTCACACTCTGGCGTGATGTTCCACAGCAGGCCGTGTACTGTGCTCCCCTCCCTGGGAGCGATGGTGGCCACTCCGGCGCCCCGCAAATTGCCGCGGAACAGAAGTTCATAATTCTCCAATGTGACTGGTCCCACCACCTGGGCGTCTGGGCAGCGCTGGGCCATCTGATCCAGGTTGATATTGCTCCCATAGGCGAAGTACAGCTTTCCCTCAGCCATTTTCCAGCACCTCCAGCGCACCAATTTTCGCCAGTTCCCCAAACAGTACCCGTGCCTGCTCCTCCAGACCGTGCTCCGGCAGGACACAGTCCCGGTCCGTCATGCGGATGAAGTTGCTGCGTAGCTGCCAGAGATAGCTCTCCGTGTCCGGGAACTCAGTGGGGTCAAAGGCGGCCAGCCGGAGCTGTTCCAGGATCTCCGCCCCAGTCCCCTCATAAATAGTGTCATCAATTCGTATCTTCATGGTCACCTCTCCGCCTCACGGTGTTTTTTCTTCTTGTTTCGATTGACTTCATAGCTGTCCTTGTCGAAGCGCCAGGCCCGATCTCCATCCAGATGCGCCAACAGCAGATCGCGGGTCTCCCTGAACTCATCGCCATTGAGGCCCAGGCGCACCAACCACACCCGGAAGGTGAACAGCTCGTTGTCACTGTGGGTCTTGCGCATGATGGTGCTGCGCTGGGCGATGGCCTGGGCGGACATGGCGAGACAGAGGTTCACATAGGCAGCGGCCAGTTCGGGGTTCAGGGTGGAGTTGAAGCACCGCCACTCCACCGTGCCCCGGTAAAAAACGGAGTGGAGGTTCAGTGCGTAATAACGTGTCCAGTTATAGTGATCACTGCTGCTCACATTGCCCTCATACCAGATCTGCTCCAGTTGAGTCAGATCTGTAGTCTCCTCTGCGGAGAGCAGCTGGCGGGCCTCCCGCAGCATAGGTTCTCGTACCTTTTTACAAAAACGGATGGCCCGCACCTCATTTACCTGCAAGGCTTTAAACAGAAGATCCTCTTTGGAGTACATGATGCTGATGAGGTTCTTCAGACTCTGCCGGTTGTGGTTGGCGGCGTCTACATGAACGTGGATACCACAGGAGTCATTGACCTTGGCGCCGATCTGCTTTAGGCGCCGCATACACTCCTGGAGTTTGGGGAGTTCTGGATAGGTCAGCTTGGGGGTGACCAGCTCCACACGAAAATCTTTGATGTCATTTTCCAGATACTCTGTTCCGGTCCACTGCTCCCCAATAATGCTGGCGTCGCTGACCAGCTTCCACTCCTTGCCCGTGGGGTCCTTCACTTTCCAGGTATCATAGACGCCGCCTTTGGCTTTCGGTATGGTCCCAAAGTAGTCCGCCAGCGCTTGAGCGGCCTGCTTACGGGTGATACCGGTCATCTCCACTTCTACGCCGAAGCACTGGTCTTTCAGGCCGGTCATGCCGCATCACCCATCTTCCGCGGTTCTTCATCCACCGCCAGGATACGGCGGCCAATGGCTTCGATCACCGTAACGGTGACACTGTTTCCGGCCTGCTTATAGGCCTGGGCATCTGAGGTGAATGCCAGGATCTTGTCGATCTGCTCTTCCGCAAATCCCTGGAGCCGAAGGCTTTCACGGGGCATCAGGCGGCGGATGCGCCCGCCGCGCTCCACGATTCCCTGGATGCAGCTGGTCTCCAGGGTGTGTGCGATATCGTGGCCCACACGCCCACGGCGTGTGTTGCTGCCCGCATACCCCAGATCGACAGTATCACCTATCGCTGCTTCCTTGTAGCCGCGTTTGGTTGCCTCTTTGATCAGCAGGACCCCAGAGCGTTCTCCGCGGTGGTTGCAGAGTGTAGTTTGGCTGTATCGTGCGGTAAGGCACCTGGCGTTCTCGGTCGGTGTCGGCCTGCCGATACACAGATCCACAAAACAGGATCGTGCTGTGTCCGGCTCCATCAGATACAGCCCGGTCTTTACTCCTTTTCCTCCACCTCCGGCAGTCTGTGTACAGGCGGTCCCTCTGGGGTCATAGACTCTCGATCCCTGCGGCCCGCCGAGGACTTGTATAAGAGCTTTTCCGTCTGTTCCGAAGACAGGAAGTATTTTTCCGGCGCATCGGGGATCAAGATATCCGACAATGAACACCCGCTTTCGGACCTGGGGGACACGGAAATCCGCGCTGTTAAGCACCATCCATTCCACGCGGTACCCCAGGTCATTAAGCGTGGCGAGGATGGCAGAAAACGTCCGGCCCTGGTCATGCGTAAGCAGTCCTGGAACGTTCTCAAGCAGAAGATACGCAGGTCGTCTGGCTTGAGCCAGGCGGGCAATCTCAAAGAAGAGAGTGCCTCGGGCATCTTCAAATCCCTTTCTTCGGCCAGCATTTGAAAATGCCTGGCAGGGGAATCCCCCGCACAGGAGGTCGAAGCCGGGCAGGTCGTTTGGGTCGATTTTTCTGGCGTCGGGATAGTATCGTTCCTCCTCTCGGATGTCGTGGATGGCGCGGTAGCTGGCGTCGGCGTACTTGTCGATCTCGCAATGGCCGACGCACTGGAAACCTCCGATTCGGTCCAGTCCGGCCCGGAAGCCGCCGATCCCGGCGAACATATCAAAATAGCGTATCAGGTGATCTCATCTCCTTCCTGCTGCAGGGCAAGAAGAAAGCCGAGGACATTCTCATCCATGTCCCCGGCCTGTGCCTGCCGGCTTTTTTCTGTTGTCAGATCCAAATGGCGCAGTTCTTCCCGGATCAGCCCCCGGATGGCGGACAGCAGGGCGTCCTGTTCATGGGCCTTACAGACCATCCTGCACACGGTGTCTGTCCGCTGCCCCACTGGGATGGAACTCAGGATGCGCCAAGCTTCCCGCTGCTGGGGCGATGTCAGAGAAAAAGAAAGGTTGAGCCGCCGCTTATCCGCCATGGCCGACACCCCGCGACATCTGCCCCACAAGGCGCTCATACCCTTTGGCGTTCAGGGATACGTCGTCCAGGATAAGCGGGCGGCACAGGCCGTCTGTGGCCGAAAGGTGGCGTTTTAAGAGCGCCGCTCCGCCGCCCAGGAAAATGGCGGGCATGGCTCGGATGTCCAGGCCGCTCTCTGTGACTGCCGAGAGCAGGTTTCGGGCGTACTTGCCCGCCTGGGTGTGGATGACCGCTCTGATCCGCTCGTCCATCCCGCCGGAACTGCCCCGCAGGGCGCTTTCGATCTGAGCGGTCGTCATGGACAGCCCGAACAACCGGCGCACCTGTTCGCTGATCTCATCAATGCAGCGGATCATGCCAAGTTCCAGGCTCCGGCAGGAAGCGGCGTTGGGGATGCGGTTATCCAGCCGCATCAGATCCACCGTCCAGCCGCCAATGTCCGCCACAATGACGGACGGCTCGTCCAGCAGTTCCGTCTGGGTCAGTACGGCGGCATAGCCCTGGGGAAACAGGGACACCTCCTGGATGGTGACGGTGTAGTCCTGCCCCTCGTAGCGAAAAGGGATAGCGCTTCCATCCCGATACAGGTATGAACGGAAGGACTTCTTGTCCCGGCCAAAGCTGGTCAGGGGCAGGCCCGCGGCCAGGTGGACGCTGGCGGTGTGCTCCGCACCCCGATGCTCCAGTTCCTTGGCGATGGCTGCCAGGGTGAGCAGATAGTAGTCCTCCGTCTGGGTCTTATCCCTCTGAAGCGGCTGGCGGCCGCTGCCCACCACATAATATCTGCCGTTGTACTCCAGTACGTCTTTCTGGGTGTACGGCTCATGTTCGTACTCTACCAATCCAGTGGGGAACGAAAAGTGTACAGTTTTCATGGCTGCGTAGCCATGATCCACGCCGATCACAATTACATCTTTCATCTGGTACTGTGCTCCTTCCGATCATGTTGTTTCTGAGGATTCAGATGGTAGTCGTGCAGGACCGCTGTGTACAGCTTCTGCTCGAATGCCCGATATGCCGGCGTGGTGCGGTCGAGGGGGAGAAGGACAGCCCGTTCATAGCAGGTTCCAGGCACGATCTCCCACTGAACCGCATGGAACTGATCCGCCAGCAGATAGCGCATGAGCTGGTGGCCGTTCATCATTTCGAACATCCCGCGGGCATCCTCATAAGGGAACTGCCCATATAGATCAAAGCCAGTCATCCTCTTGGCCGTGAAGTACAGCTTGAAGCCACCTGGGTCCAGTTTTGGAGCGATCTGCTCATAGAATGTCTTGGCATCCATCTCAACCAGCCCTTCTCCACTTGCGGGCCAGCCGTTCCAGAACCGTCAGCCTGCCGGACACTTTCCGCGCCGAGAGATCCAGTCCTTTCATCTGGTTCTGGATACGGCGGCGGATCTGCTTGAGCTGCCGCCTGTCGCCGCAGCCCTCCAGCACTACATAGCTGCCTTTTCCGTTGGCCAGCACTTCACGCTTGCCGCCCTCGTCTCGGAGACTGGCCATGAGCCGCTGGCCCAGGCGCTTGCGGTAGCTGTCTTGGAGGGCCTCCACATCCCCGCACACGCCATGCTTTTTCAGGATCGCGGCGATCTCGCTGGAATGGATCTCCATTCCCTCGAACAACGCCTCCAGGATCTCCTGCTCCGCCTCTGGCGGCAGTCTGGGCGGAGCAGTCGGCTTGGCGCCCGTGTTTTCCCGGTTCATCGCTCTGCCTCCTTTCGCTTCTTTTGAGGAGGATGCATCGCTTTTTCGGGCGGCGGATTACCACGCCAGGACTCTGGGGCCATGGAATTGATATGGCGGAGCATATCCCGCACGTTTCCACAGGTGAATTCCGGCTGCTCAAATCCATGGCGCCCTGTGTAAAGCGTCCACTTATGGGCCTCATGGGGACTGTCCCGGATGACCACAAAATACTTCCCGCTGCGGTCGCCATGCAGCGGTTCAAACCGTATGTCATCATAGAGCGGGCCGGACAGCGGGCAGTTGTTCTTGAACCAGACATAGTAGTGGTCCAGGATATAGGGGTCGGTGATCCCCATGACCACCTTGCTCAACTTCTGGAGCCGTCCGGCCAGCGCGTCATCCTGGCAGAACCAGTCATACCACCCGGCCTCACACTGAACGGCACGATCTTTCGAGGAAAAATCCCCGGCACGGAACCGCTCCTGCCACTGGCGGACACTCATTTCCGTCATAGCGTCCCCCTTTCCGGCAGGAGGCGCTCCATGAGGTCGGCAATGGTCCGAAACACCTCCGCCAATTCACGGGACTCTTTCACCGTATCTTCCATCTCGTCCCTGGTCATGCGGGTACATTTAGCCCAGATTCGGACATTTTCCTCTGTGGGGTCCAGCAGGACCGCCTTTTCATACGCCTTGCAGAAGACTCCGGCGATCTTCCCCTCGCGGTCAATCTCCGCGTCCTTTTCCTGGATCTCCTTTTTCGCCTTGGCCAGCTCCACCGCCTCCAGGGCCGCCTGCTCCCGCTGCTCCTCCGGCAGGTTCTCCACCTGCTTGGTGATCTGGTAGCCCTGGTGGATGGACAGCTCCTTCTTGTCCAGCGCCTCTTTGACCGCTGCGGGGGCGTGCTCGTCGATCTGCATCACCTTGCCCATGGTGCGCTCCCCAAGCCCCACCGTGTCAGCCAGCTCCTTGCGGGTGTCCACTGTGGAGATCGGGTTCGGCAATGTTGCCGAACCCGATCTTGCGTGTTCACTTTTCTGGTCGCCACCGCCAGCAGACATATTGGCCTTTGCCCTGGCCTCAATGTCCGGCTTCAGCTTCAGAGCGATCTTGCCCAACTCCCACTTGTCCAGGTTGCGGCGGCCCTTCTGGGTGTCCAGCGCCCACTGCTTGGCCTCCAGCAGATCGTCAAAGGCGAACACCGCCATGTTGTAGGGGATGCCGTGTTTCTCACACAGGCTCTGGCGGTTATGCCCATCCACAATGACCAGCTCCTCATTGACGATGACCGGCGAGTAGCAACCATTCTGCAGCAGGTCCGCCTCCAGGGCGGCCAGCTGCTCCCCGCTCAGAGGGGGGAGCAGTCCGGCCAGCTCCGCCAGCACGGTGGGCGTGCGCTCCGTGCTGTGGTACACGATGCCTGTGTTCTTCATTAGGCGGCGTCAGCGCTGTCCGGCTCCTCGGCGGCCATGGCGGCCTCCTCCGCCCGTCTGGGGGAGAGAAATTCCACCTCGGTGGCTTTGATCAGGAAGCCGGGCTGGCGGTCGGGGTCATCCGCGAAGCAGATAGTCTCAAAGTCGCCTACCGCGGCCAGCTTGCAGCCCTTCCAGGCGAACTCCGCACAGCGCTCCGCCAGAGGGCCGCGTACCTTGATGGAGATAAAGTCGGTGAGCCGGTTGCCGTCCCGGTCCCGGTAGCGGCGGTCCGAGGCGATACGCAGGATGGCGTAGGGCTTTCCGGTGGTCTCGTTTACCTTCAGTTCCACGTCGTTGGTCAGGTTACCGATTGCAGTGATCTTCAGCATAGTTCAGTTCTCCTTTACTTTTTTATAAGATGTTATATTTTAAGGTATAAGGGAAGGGCGTCCATCCCGAAGAATGGACGCCCGAAGTGTGGATCAATAGCCGGTGCGGGGGAGTGGGGTAGGCTTGCCATAGACCGTGGTTACCCACCGGCTGATGGCCTGCACCCATGTCCCGTTGTACACGCCGCCCACGTCCGCGATATTGACAAAGCTGGAGTTGGCGGGCAGGTTAGCCACAGCGGTACAGTTTAAGTAGGGAGTTTCCACCTGGGCAAAACCTGCGGGGGCTTGGCCAAACACAAACATGATCTCCGTCACACGCTCATTGGAGGCGAGGCCCAGGGCTGCGGGGGATGCGGCCAGGGTATAGGTCTGGCTGGTACTCAGATTATCCGCCAGGGTGCGATACTCCCCGCCGTTCACACGATAGGTGATCTTATAGGTGCCGGGGAAGTTATAGGTTCCGGTGATCACAGTGTCCAGCCGTACCTGGGCGGGGATGGTATCCCTCCAATAGAAACTGTCCAGCCGGACATTGGAAGTATTGGCGATGCCGGAGAAGGTGTAGCGCACCGGCTGGCCGCCCATGATCTCCTTGGGGCCGGTTTTTGTGATGGACACGCCGGTAGTCAGGCTCTTGTTTGTCACTTCAAAGCGGACGATCTGGCCCTCATGCTCCAGGTAGGCGGTGAGCTCTGTCTCATTGACGCCATAGTGGTTTGGGGCCTTGACCTCCCGGATGGTGTAGCGGGACAGCGGGAGCTGTTTGGAAACCGCAAGGCCCCGGCTGTCGGAGCGGATGGTGTCCACCAGATTGCCTGCCCTGTCGTAAATCTCAAAGATAGCCCCCTCCAGTAGCGTCCCGGCGGGCAGGCCGGTGGTGGGGTTGTAGTCGGCGGACTTCTTGATGATCTGGATTTGTCCCGTGATGGGGATGTTCTCCCAGGTGATCTCGGTGGTCCGGCCGCTCTTGACGTAGACCGTTTTCAGCTCTGTATCCGGCACATATCCCTCGTTCTCCAGCTCCCGCAGGTAGTAGCGGCCGCTCTCCGTGAGGTCCTCGATATAGACATAGCCTCTGTTGTCACTGGTGTACTGGCCGATGGGGTTCTTACCGCTGTCATAGAGCAGGAAGGTCACGCCGGGGATTCCGTGGCCGTCCGGGTCCACCTTATGGATGAGGATGCCGGAAAACGCCTTGTTGGTCACTGTTTTGCGGGTGGTCTCGCCGTCCTTGACGGTAAAATAGATGGGCGTATCGTCCAGCTTGAATCCATCCGCGGCCTCGGTCTCCACGGCGTAGTAGTCGCCACTCTCCAGAGGGAGGTACACTCTGCCGTTCTTCCCGGTGGTCACGGTGTCCACCAGAGTGTCATCCGATACCCGCCGGATCTCAAAGGTGGTGTTGGGGATGCGCTCTGTCTTGTCTGCCTCATTGACTTTGATGAGTTCCACACCGCCCACCGGCGCGTTATAGAAGTAGAGCTGCTGGGTATCGTCCGGGTTGACCACCACGGTCTGGCTCTGTGTGTCCGGGTCGATGGTGTATCCGGGGATGCTCTCCACCTCGGTCACGACCACCGTGCCGTTGATGCCGGAGAGGACGATCTGGCCCTCCTCGTTGGTCCAGTACAGTCCATTGGAGGACAGCTTGCCGCCCTCATCCAGGAGATAGGAGCCGTCCGCATAGGTGATCTTGAACTGCACCCCCTCCAGCGGGGTCTTGTCCTTGCTGGACAGCTTGTGGATGATGAGATTCCCCATGGGCTGGTTGCGGAACTCTACTGTGACGGTCTGGCCCTCCTGGACCTGGACGGTCTGGGGCGTATTATCCAGCAGATAGCCCGGCTTGGCGCGGGTCTCCTTGATGACCAGTGTGGTCCCAGGCTCCACCCCCTCCACCAGGAAGGTGCCGGTGGAGTCCGTCACGAACTTGCCGTTGTTGTTACCCACCACAGAGCCGTCCGATCTCGCCACTAGGAACTCCACATCACTCAAGGGGCTGTTGTCGGCGCTGGATACCTTCTTGACCAGTACAGCCCCCTTGGGCGCATTGGAGAAATAGAGGGTCACAATGTCCTGGTTCTCGCCGGAAATATAGAAGGACTGGGGCGCGGCGTCGATCACATGGCCGCTGTCGCTCTCCAGCTCCTCACAGATGTAGTAGCCCTTTCTGAGCCCCGTAACGGTAAAGGAGCCGTTGGCCGAAGTCGTATAAGTGCCTATCACGGTGCCGCCGCTGCCGCTGACCTCGCCGCCCAGGTATTTCAGCTGGAAGCGGCAGCCGGAGATCCCGGCCCCGGTCACGCTGTCCTGCTTGTAGACCACCAGGGCAGACAGGGGGATGTTGGAGATAGTGATGGTCTTATTTTCGCCGCCCTTGACATAGACCTCCGTAACCGGGTCCTCCGGGAGCTGGTAGCCGGGGGCAGGCTTGGTCTCTTTGATGGTCAGCCAGCCGTCCTCGATGCCCTCCAGGATGATCTGGCCCGCCTCATCCGTCTGGAAGGTGCCCAGGTCCCGCTGCTCCCCGGTCTGCGTCTTGTTGCTGGACCAGGTGATGTGGAACTCGGCGTACTGGATGGGGTCATGGGTGACGGAGTTTTCCTTCTGGATGGTGACGGTGGGCCGCTTGTGGTTTTCAAAATACACATCCCGGTTCCGGTTCGGGTAAAGCGTGACCAGTTGAGGGTTGGCATCCGGGAGGTAGGGAGACGGCACCGACTTTTCCGAGACCTCGTACACGCCGGGCAGCAGGTTCTCCACCGTGGCGGAGCCGTCCGGCCCGGTGGTCACTTCGGCCACGCTATGGCTGTCCTCCCCCTTGACCAGAAACACCGTGCCGGGGACTGGCGCGCCGGTGTCGGCGTCGCTCTTGTGGATGGTCAGGTTGGGACGCTTGTCATTTTGCAGGCAGATGGTGGCGTCCTTGCCTGGGAACAGCTCCACATGGTACTCCGTGGGGTCCAGGATATGGTCCGACACGGTGGACACCTCCTGCAAGGAGTACACCCCAGGCTCCAGGCCCTCCCAGCAGATAGAGCCATCCGGCCCGGTGGTGCGGTCCAGGTACCGGGAGCCATCCTCAATTTTGGACAGCCGGTAGGTGACGCCGCCCAGGGGTGTACCGTCCGCGCTCTCCTTATGCAGATGGAGACTGGGCAGCTTGGAATTGGTGAACACGAACTGCGCCTGCTCATTCCCGTCCAGGTGGATAATGCGCTGGGCGTCGTCCACCACATAGCCGGGACACTCCAGCTCCGTCACCACATAAGCACCCACGGGGAGCTTGCTGAGGTCGATGGTCCCGTCCTCGGACGTGGTGTACTCCTCCGGCCCCCAGGAGCCGTCCACCGCCTTGATACGGAAGCGGGCGTTGGCGATGGGCTTGCTCAAATCGGCGCTGTCCACCTTGATGAGATGGATGCCGGGCAGGCGGTCATTGAAGAAAACCAGTTCTTTGATGCCGTCCCCGGCCTTCAGCTCCACTTCCTGGGGTGTGGTGTCTAGCACATGGCCGTCCCCGCCGGTGTCCCGTTCCTCCACGCGGTAGGTGCCGGGTTCACAGTCTGTCAGCAGGATCTCACCGAACTGGTCCGTTCGGAAGATGCCCAGACTCTCGGCGTCCCGGAAGATCTCAAAGGAGACGCCGGGCATGAGCTCCATGCTGCCCCGCTCATATTTGATGATCCGCAAGCCGGGGAGTTCCTTATTGATGAAGGTGGCGGTGGATTCCTCGCCGGATACTACGGCCACGGTCTGCACCGTGTCTGTATCCGCCACCCAGCCGTCAATACCCGCCAGCTCCCGGACCTCCCAGCCGCCGGGGGCCAGCTTGTCAAAGACAATGACGCCATTGCGGGTCTGGCCCGTCCGGGTCTCGCCGGTCTCGATGTGCTTGATCTGGATGGTGACGCCGGAGAGGGCGTCGCCGGTGTCGCTCCACTTCTCCACCCGCAGGGAGCCGTAGGGTGCGTTCCAGAAGGTCAGGGTGGCAGTCTTGTTGTACTCCACATCGGCGTGCTGGGTGGTCTCCTCCGGGAGCAGGTGATACCGGGGCGGGATCTCCTCAGTCACGGTATAGTGGCCCTCCAGGGTCAGGGGAATGGTCACAGTCCCGTCCGGGCCGGTGGAGTAGGAGCCGACTTTCTTTCCCTCCGGGTCGTACACGGAGAACACGGCCCCCTCCAGAGGGATCTCGGTGCCCTCCTCCAGCTTCACGATCTTCAGGGCCGTCTCATCAGGATCGGGTTCCCCACTGTCCGTATAGCTGCTGACAGCGGCCACGTCCAGCTGCACCTTGTTGTCCAGGTCACAGATATAATTCTGCAAATCGCCATATTGGTCCTTCTCCTGGCACACAGCGTACATGGCGGCGTACTGGGCCACAGGTGCGGAGAGGGAGAGCTGGACATTGCCGGACTGGCCCTCCACGCTGTCGGCGGGATAGAGGACCTTGAAGGTCCCGGCATAGCCGTCCGAGGTGTACTTTGTGGTGACGGCGGTGATCTCGTTGTTGTTGGTATCCACGATCTTCGTGCCCTCCGGCACACTGTCCGGGTCGGAGAAGGCTAAGGACACATCGTAGTTATATACCCAGGTCTCACTCCAGACGGTGAACACCTGCTGCTTGTACTCCTGGCCGCCGATGGTCACGGGATAGGCCGTGGACTTGTCCGCCGTGACGGTCATTCGGGGCGTGAGCATATAGTTGTAGGTCGTGCCCCGCTTGTAAATGTCCTTGGCGGCGGCCAGGATGCGGTTGCCTCTGTCCAGTTCATCGCCGCTCAGTCCGGGGGCCACCTTCAGGTTGGAAATATCCCAGCTGGGGATCAGGTAGCACCAGAGCGCCATTTTGGTGGCGTAAAACGCCTGATATTTGTTCTCCAGACCCAGCTCTCCCAGGCTGCGGTGGGGGTAGCCGTTGGAGATGATGCCCACCACCTTGGGGTCGCTGGCCTTTTCGTTGGCTAGGTATTTGATGCTCTCTCCGGGGCCTACGGTCTGGGGGACGCCGTACTGGTTCGGGTTAACGCAGTACGCAGGAGATTCCTTGGTGCTCCCATCATTGGATTCGTATAAAAAGTAGGTATATTTCTGCTTTTTGACCGCGCCGTTGATGGCGAGGTAGCCCAGCTCATAGTCGCCGTTATAGATGTCCACTTCGCCCAAGGCATCCTCCTCAGAGCTGGCCGCAAAGGCCGCCGTAGGCAGGAGACTGAGTATGGTCACAAAAGCCAGGAACAGGGACAGTAATCGCCTTTTCATGGTTGAGATCTCCTCCTTAAAACGCAGAATAACGGCCCCTGGTGCGCACCAGGGGCCGTTTTGGAAAAACGCAGTATTTTCTTACAGGGTTTGCAGATATGCCAGGTAGTCCAGGGAGCCGGTCAGCAGGATAGCCATATCCCCACGGGTGATGGCGTCTCCTTCCAGCGATCCCGCTGGGGCAAGCCCCAGTTCCGCTGCCTTTTCACAGGCGGTATCGTAGGTCCAGCCATCCTGTTCCAGGTAGCGAAGCATGACCGTGCAGGCCATTTGCGGGCTGACCGGATCTGAGGGGCCAAACAGGCCGTCTCCGTATCCGGCCATTGTACCCATGGAGGCGCACACGCCCACAGCGACCTGTGCCCATTCAGGAACATCGTTGAAATTGGTGGTACACATCCGGGTGTACCACTCCGTTTCCCAGGCCACGTGCTCCGGGTTCAGGATGATGGGGCTGATCAGACAGGCCAGTTCCGCCCGCGTCAGGTCGTCCTCCAGGTGCAGTTCGCCGTTTTCATCTCCCTTCATGAGCCCCTCGGACTGCAGCCGGGCGGCGGCCAGCTCCTGGGGACTGGGGGCTTCTGCCGCCTGGACAGGGCCGGTCAGCATGGCCACGGTGGTGGCGCCAGCCAGGAGCAGGGATACCGATTTCCTATGTTTCATACTCGCTTCCTCCATTTCCTGTGTAGTGGGGGTCTACACTCCGAACCATACCACTGTTTTGGTGGAAAGTCGAGCGAAATCGGCAGACAGCATTACTTGGCCACAGCGGTGACACACCAGCGGTAAGCCCGCTGGTTTTTAACACAGGTATAAAGGGTGAGTCGGTTGTCGCTGGTGGATGTGGTGCCGCTGGTGTCGGTCTCCAGCACCTTTTCCACCGAAACAACTTCGTAGGTCCTTGTCCCAAGCTTGGTGGTCCAGGTAACGGTATCACCTGGCTTCAGGGTGTGCAGGTCTCCAAAGTCATCCCGTACACCCCGGTTGTGGCCTGCAACACAAACATTCCCATCCCAGATGCTGGTGCCGGGGAAGTGACCGGCCCCTTTGGCCAGGGTTCCGCTGTCCGTTCCTTCATAAACCCTGACAGACAGGCCAATGGCCGGGATCTTGAGCGTCCCCAGGTATCCGCCGGAGTAGTAGAGATCGCTTGTGACGGCGGTAAACGATGGGCCGCTCCAGTTGCCACCGCTGTCCACAGTCGGATAAGTGATGCTCCCTGTCTGAGATACCAGGCCGCCGCCCTCCAACGCACCGGGAACCAGGTTGGGGGTCAGGGCTGTGCCGGAGCCGGGGAGATAGCTGGTTGGGCTGCCGAAGCCGGGCGGGATCAGGGCTGTGTTCTTGCTCCGGTCCACATTGGGATCTTCCCACTCATAGATCGTATCATCGCTGGTGGGCCTGCCGAACAGGTGATCCTCTGGGGCGTCCATCGTGTATTCCAGCGCGCTGGCCTGACCAACGCACAGGGTGCATATCATTGCCGTCAGCAGAAAGACGCGCAGTTTCAATCGGAACTCACCTCCGCTCCTTAAGCTTCTTGAATACGAACACACCGCCGGCAGCCAGGATGACGACTACACCGCCGACCAGCAGCGGCATCTTCAGGGTGGAGAGATCCACGCCAGCGGACGCTGTGCTGTTGCCTGATTCAGGCTCAGTGGACTCCTCCGGGGCCTCCATGCTGCCGAAGATGGCGGTATAGGTCACTACGCTGCAGCCGGTCTTGGCCACCTCGCCGGTGTAGTTGGCGGTGACCGTGTAGCCGGTAGCATATTGGTAGCTGCTGGTACCGGTGTAGCTGGCTGCAGCGGTGTAACGGGTGACTGTGCCGCCCGCGCCGTCCGTCTGCTCGGAACTGCTCCACTGGACATCTGCCAGGGTCAGGGTCTTGCCCTTCTCCTCGATGCTCTTTGGGATGAGGGAGAGGTCCGCCTCGGAGAGATTGGGATAACTGCGGGTGGCGGAGAGAGGCTGGGTCTTGGTGGCATAGCCGTCTGTGGTCACCTGGACGCTGGTGTGGTCCAGGCGGAGCACGCCGGTGTAGCCCTCCTCGGTGGTGACCTCCAGCTCGGCTTCCAGCCCCTGGAGGATTTCCTCCATGTTGCTGGTATCACTAGGCCGGGTGACGGTCTCAGTATGGGGCTTGGTGTCCACCCCCACCTCGTCCTTCCGGGTCATATCCAGCAGGTAATATAACCGCCCATTCCGCACGAAATCCTTTGTGGGGATACCGGAGGGGTTGTCTGAGAGGGAGAGCTGGTACACCTTGTTGATGCGGGGCTCATTCTGTTCCTCGTAGGTGTACTCCTCCACTGAGATGGGGTAATAGCGGGCGCTCTCACTGGTATCCGCCTCGGCGGCCAGGGCGGGGATGCTCCCAGCCGTGATCAGGGCCAGGGCACACAGCGTTGTAAAAAGGTGTTTGATCATGATCGTTCCTCCATGTTTTGTTCTTTTCAGCCTGAATGATCATCTGGTTACAGTCTGTCGCAGATCCCCCCTTTCCCGGATGGGGCCTCGCTGCTGTAAATACTCATTCCAGTCCTTGCCGCAAGGAGGCGTCCGGGACTGCACCATGTAACCTGCGGCCTCGTACTTGGCCCGCAGGCGTTCCACTGCAGACTGGCCCGGCTCATCTGCGTCCAGGCACAGGACAATGTGCCTGAGCTGCGGATTCTCCCGCAGGTATGTATCCAGCGCCCCCTCATGGAGTCCGCACAGGGCCACCGCGTTGCTGGTGACCTGCCGGTGCAGGGTACAATAGCTCATGAGGTCAATGGGGGCTTCAAAGACAAGAACCGCATTCAACTCCGGACGGCAGGGGAGGCGGAAGGCCGTATTCTTGTCGCTGCCAGTTACGTCGCCTTTGAAGCCGGGGCCGCTCCGGTCATAGGTGCCGCGCTTGCTGGCGAACACCGAAGTTCCAGACCTGTTCCGCCCCACAAACACGCAGTTGTGGTGTTCGGCGTCCTCGTACAGCAGTCCTGCCTGGATAAATCCCCGGATCACCTGGGGCGCGATGCCCCTTTTTTGAAGATAGGCAAACACGCGCCGCTGATCCGTATTGGGGAGTGGCAGGGCAAAGGGAGGCGGGGGCTCATCCTTCTGTCTGTCCTGGCCTTTGGACGGCACCGACTTTTGAGGGGCGGGGGAATCCCGCGCCCAGCCATGGTAGTCAAGCAGATATTCCACCGCCTCCGGGAAGCTCTTGCCGCAGAACCGCTGGAGGAAGGTGATGGCGTCTCCGCCGACGCCCTCTGAGTAACGAAACCAGGTGCGCCGGTTTTTGATGCGCAGACTGTCCATCTCCTTGGTGGTGTGGTAGCTGCCGACCCGCCTGACCTGGTAGCCCAGGGACTCCAGCAGGTCTGGGAGATCGGTCTCTTTGGCGATCTCCATTTCTGCGTCTGTAAAGCGGTTCTTCTGTTGCTCGATGGTTTTTCCCTCCTTCCACAGAAGCGCAAAAAGCCCCCCAGGGTACCCGATTCTACGTTCGGGCACCCTGGGGGGCTTTCTCTGACTTATGTTATAGGGTGGTTTGGGGGCGCACTCCGGCTGCTATGCGTCCTCACCACACTTTTCCTGCGTGGCCTCCTTCTCTGCGGCTTCCTCCTCAGCCTGTTCCAGGGCCTCCTCGATCAGACTCAGGACGAACTCCCGTTGGGTCACCTTGCGGCCACTGCGGGCGCTCTCGCGCTCCAGGTGCTGCTTGATCCGCTGGAACAGTTCCTCCGGGATTTGGAAGGCCATCGTCCTGCTGCCATTGTTCGCCATAGTCGTCTTACCTCCATTTTCTTTCATCTCGTAGTATTCCATGAGTAACTCTGTGATGTACTGGCTGGTGGTCTGTTCCCGCTGCTCCCGCTCACCGCATACTTTGGCGTGGAGCTCCAGAGGAATCTGGGCGCATAAATTTTTCGTCTCTGCCATAGTCTGTCGGCCTCCTTCTTGTCGTTTGCAACGCAAGTATAGCCGGAAAGCCAGGGAAAAGCTATTACCAACACCATCAAGGAATGGCGAACAGACGAAGCATAAGCACTAAAAGGAACAGTGCTGCGGGGAATGAAAAAAGCCGCCTGTGGGCTTCAGGTATTCTGAGGCCAACAGGCGGCTTGATTTTTCTTCTTGTATGCCCTGGCCGAATGCGGAGGAGTTCGAAACACTCACTTCCCTAAAAACTGGATTTTGCATCACCCCCAGGGCCCTTCTTTGAAAAAGTTTGCTCTGACTTCTAAAATTAAACTTTTTTGTGCTGATTTCCTCTAAAACCTTTTAAAATAGAAGAAACACCGCACTTCTGTGCGGTGTTTCTTCCGTGTATCTTTTTTGTCTACACATTTTGGTGGACCTAATCGGGATCGAACCGACGACCTTACGGATGCGAACCGTACGCTCTCCCAGCTGAGCTATAGGCCCATACAGAGTGCTCTCAGCAAAATGAAAGATCCTTGTTGTGGACACTCAGATATTATAGCATAATTTATCCGGTTGTAAAGACCCTTTTTGAAAAAAGTGAAAAGTGATATTGATAAATGGCGGGAAATGATGTATGATATCAAATACAGCCTTCCGACGGACGGCGCAGAGGCGTCCGGCCCGCGGCAAGGCCGCACTAGTCGGGGAGTTAGCGGTGCCCTGTACCTGCAACCCGCTACAGCAGGGATGAATCCCGGCCCCCGGAACTGCGTTGTGCTGTCTGCCCCAGGTAAGCAGCGATGATGGATCGGTCCCGCGCAAGGCCGCACCGTGAACCGTGTCAGGCGGGGAACCGAGCAGCACTAAGCGGACCGCGACCTGTGCCGCGGGGGTCCCGCTCCTGAGCCGGCTGCCTGGGTAACGGGTATAGCGCAGTCTCCAAAGGCCGGTGTGCGGTCTTGCCACGCGCCGGACGCGGCGGGAGAGGGGCGAAGCGACGCGGCTTTCCGCATCCTCCGCCCCTCTCCTTTTTGATTTGATTTGAGGTGACCGCCCTTGTATCAGGCCCTGTACCGCAAATGGCGGCCCCGCACCTTTGACGATGTGGTGGGCCAGTCCCATATCACCGACACGCTCAAGCGCCAGGTGGCCACCGGCCGGCTGAGCCACGCCTACCTGTTTACCGGCACCCGGGGAACGGGCAAGACCACCTGCGCCAAGATCCTGGCCCGGGCGGTGAACTGTGAACACCCGGTGGACGGCAATCCCTGCAACCAGTGTCCGTCCTGCCTGGGCATTGAGAGCGGCTCCATCCTGGATGTGCTGGAGCTGGACGCCGCCTCCAATAACGGCGTGGACCAGGTGCGCGCCCTGCGGGACGAGGCGGTATACACCCCGGCGGCAGTGCGCAAGCGGGTGTATATTGTGGATGAGGTGCACATGCTCTCCACTGCGGCCTTCAACGCGCTGCTGAAGATTTTGGAGGAGCCGCCGGAGCACCTTATGTTCATTTTGGCCACCACGGAGCTGCACAAGGTGCCGGCCACCATCAAGTCCCGGTGCCAGCAGTTCTCCTTCAAGCGGATTCTCCCCGGCGACATCGCTGCCCGGCTGGCCTATGTGGCCCGGGAGGAGGGCATTGAGCTGCGGGGGGAGGGGGCCAGCCTGCTGGCCAGGCTGGCCGACGGCGGCCTGCGGGACGCACTGTCCCTGCTGGACCAGTGCGCCGGTCCATCCGGCCCCATCGGGGAGCAGGAGGTGCTGGACGCCCTGGGGCTGGCGGGCAACCTGGAGACGGCGCGGCTCATGGAGCAGCTCGGCGGGGGAGACACCGCCGGGGCCCTGGAGACCCTGGCCCGGCTGTACGGCGCGGGGAAGGACGTGGGCTCTCTGCTGGGCGAGCTGTCCGCCCTGACCCGGGATCTGCTCATCCGAAAGACGGCCCCCCAGGGGGGCGCGGCCCTGCTCACCGGCGGCTATGACGAAAATACGATGCGCCGCCTGTCCAACCAGTTCCAGACGGCCCGGCTGGTACAGATGCTGGGCCTGCTTCAGACCACCATCGCAGATCTGTCCCGCAGCGGCAACCGCCGGACGGACACGGAGCTGTGCCTCATCCGCCTTTGCGACCCGGGCCTGGACGAGAGCACCGCGGCGCTGAATGCCCGGCTGGCCCGGGTGGAGGAGCTGCTGGCGGGGGGGATTCCGGCGGCCTGCGCGGTACCGGGGCAGCCCATGAAGCAGTCCGCACCGGCGAAGCGGGAGCCGTCCGCCCCAAGGGCGGAGCCAGTCCCGGCAGAGCGCCCCCCGTTGGAGGAGGAGCGGCCCCCACTGCCTGATGAGCCGGGGGAGCGGGTAGACGTAGACGAGACGCCGGAGCCGTCTGCAGCTCCTGAGGACCGCCTGGTGGCCGGAGAGGCGCCCACCGGCGGAGAAGCCGGCCGGAGCGCCGCGGCCGACCTTTGGCCCGGCCTGGTGGCGGCGGTGCGGGGAAAATTTCCTGCGGTCTACCCCTTCCTGAGCAACCCGGCCATGGTGCAGGGGCGGCTGGAGGACGGGGTGCTCACGCTGTGGGTGAAGGACGAGTTTACCAAGAGCATGGTGGGCGGAGCCTCCATTCTGGAGGAGCTGGGGCGGCTGGCCTCGGCTCAGACCGGCGTCCCGGCGCGCTGCGCGGTCAAGGTGGGGAAGGCGCCCGCTGCCCCGGCCGCAGCGGCACCCGCCCAGGCGGCGGAGCACGACAAACTGGACGATCTGCTGGCGTTCAGCCGGCAGTTTGACAACATCATCATTCAGGAATAAAAGGAGTTGCGACCGATGGCAAAGGGATTCAACAGCCGCGGAATGGGCGGCTTTGGCGGCGGCATGAATATGAACATGATGAAGCAGGTTCAGAAGATGCAGCAGGACATGATGAAAATGCAGCAGGAGCTGGAGACCAAGACCTACACGGCCGCCGCGGGCGGCGGCGTGGTCTCCGCCACGGTGACCGGCAAGCGGGAGCTGAAGGAGGTCGTCATTGCCCCCGAGGCGGTGGACCCGGAGGACGTGGAGATGCTTCAGGACATGATTGTGGCCGCGGTGAACGAGGCTTTGCGGGCAGCGGAGAGCGACTCCGCCTCCACCATGCAGCAGCTCACCGGAGGGCTCGGCCTGCCGTTCTGAGCCGGACACAGGGGGACGGGCCAAAGGCCCGCCCCTAAGACTGCCGATAAACCCTCCTGCCGAAGGATTTGGAGGGGAAAGATAGTGTGAAAGGGAACCGTCAGGGTTCCCTTTCGCGTTGGATCAAACGACTTTTTATTATTTTATGTTAATTTTAGAAAGCCCGCCAGCTTGTCGAAACACCTTTTCGACAAGCTGGCAGCGGACCTTTGGTCCTGAAAGGGGGACAGCGCGTGGAACAGACGACACACAGACAGATGTCGGAGAGCTTTCGGCTGGGGGCGGTGCTGGCCCTGACCGGAGGCTTTCTGGATGCGTATACCTACCTTATCCGGGGTGGAGTGTTCGCCAACGCCCAGACCGGAAATATCGTGCTGCTGGGGGTACGGCTGATGGAGGGGGACTGGGGCGGCGCAGGCCACTATCTGGTACCCATTCTGGCCTTTGCCGCGGGGGTACTGGCGGCAGAGCTGATCCGCGGACGGTTCCGGGGGGCCCAGGCCCTCCACTGGCGGCAGATCACCGTGGCGGCGGAGCTGCTCCTGCTGGCGGCGGTGGCCTTCCTGCCCGCGGCGCTGGACAACGCGGCCAATGTGCTGGTGGCCTTTGTCTGCGCGGTCCAGGTGGAGAGCTTCCGCAAGGTCAACGGCAACGCCTTTGCCACCACTATGTGCACCGGAAACCTGCGCAGCGGCACGGAGCGGCTGTACCTATGGGGGAAGACCGGCGAGCGGGACCACGGACACCGGGCGGCCCAGTACTACGGCATTATCGTGTTTTTCATTGTCGGAGCGGCGCTGGGGGCCTGGTGCAGCGGCCGGTGGGGGCAGAGGGCGGTGTTGGGGGCCTGCGTGCTCCTTTTGGCGGCCTTTTTGCTTATGTTTCAGCGCAAACCCCTTGCGAGAACGGGCAAAGGGGTATAAAATAAGAACCACTTAACAATTTGAACCAAAATGGGAGGCACACAGAAATATGGGAGAGCGGTCCAAGGTTTACATGACGGACCTCCGGTGCAGGCCGGGGGTCAGCCTGCTGAACAAGCTGGAGAAGCTGATGCGCACGGCGGGCATCGGGGAGATCAACTTTGAGCGTAAGCTGGTGGCCATCAAGATGCACTTCGGCGAGCCGGGAAACCTGGCATTCCTGCGGCCCAATTACGCCAAGGTGGTGGCCGATGTGGTGAAGAGCCTAGGGGGCGTCCCCTTCCTCACCGACTGCAACACCCTCTATCCCGGCCGCCGGAAAAACGCCCTGGAGCACCTGGACGCAGCCTATGAGAACGGCTTCTCCCCGCTGTCCACCGGCTGCCAGGTGATCATCGGCGACGGCTTGCGGGGCAACGACGACGTGGAGGTGCCCGTGGAGGGGGCGGAGTACATCCAGACCGCCAAGATCGGAAAGGCCATCATGGAGGCCGATGTGATCATCTCCCTGTCCCACTTCAAGGGGCATGAGCAGACCGGCTTTGGCGGCGCCATCAAGAACTTGGGGATGGGCTGCGGTTCCCGCCGGGGCAAGATGGAGCAGCACGCCCAGGGCAAGCCGATGGTGGCGCCCCGCCGCTGTGTGGGCTGCCGCCGGTGCGCCACCCAGTGCGCCCACGGCGCCATCACCTTTGGGGAGGACCGCAAGGCGTCCATCGACTGGGACAAGTGCGTGGGCTGCGGCCGCTGTATTGCGGTGTGCAACACCGACGCCATCCGCCCCGGCAACGACGCGGCCATGGAGGAGCTGGGCTGCCGTATGGCGGAGTACGCCAAGGCGGTGGTGGACGGCCGTCCCCAGTTCCATATCAGCCTTGTCATCGACGTGTCCCCCTACTGCGACTGCCACGGGGAGAACGACCTGCCCATCGTGCCCGACGTGGGCATGTTCGCCTCCTTTGACCCGGTGGCGCTGGACCAGGCCTGCGCCGACGCCTGCGGGAAACAGTCCCCCATCCCCGGCTCCCACCTGGACGAGCAGATGCACAGGGAGGGCTTCTGCGACAAGCACGACCACTTCATCAACAGCATGCCGGACACCGACTGGCGGGTGTGCCTGGACCACTGTGAGAAAATCGGCATCGGCACCCGCTCCTACGAGCTGGTAGAGGTAAAATAACTGCACGACGCGTAGAAAGGGAGTAATCTAATGGACGTGAAGAACATCCTGGCCCACTGCGACCACACTCTGCTCAAACAGGAGTCCACCTGGGCCCAGATCAAGGAGGTCTGCGACGACGGGCTGAAGTACGGCTGCGCCTCCGTGTGCATTCCCGCCTCCTTTGTGAAGCAGGCGGCGGACTACGTGGGCAACGAGCTGAAGATCTGCACTGTCATCGGTTTCCCCAACGGCTACTCTACCACCGCCGTCAAGGTCTTTGAGACCGAGGACGCCATCCGCAACGGCGCCGACGAGATCGACATGGTGATCAACATCGGCTGGGTGAAGGATCAGCGGTGGGATGAGGTGCTGGCCGAGATCAAGGCCATCAAAGCCTCCTGCCAGGGCCGCATCCTCAAGGTGATCGTGGAAACCTGCCTGCTCACCGAGGCGGAGAAGATCAAGCTGTGCGAGCTGGTGACCGAGTCCGGCGCGGACTACATCAAGACCTCCACCGGCTTCTCTACCGGCGGCGCCACCCGGGAGGATGTGGCCCTGTTCAAGGCCCACATCGGCCCCGGCGTGAAGATCAAGGCCGCGGGCGGCATCTCCAGCCTCCAGGACGCCGAGGACTTCATGGCCCTGGGCGCGGATCGCCTGGGCACGTCCCGGATCGTCAAGCTGGTGAAGGGCGAGCACGCCGAGGGATACTGAGCAGAACAGAACGGGGGACCGGCCCGCAGGGGCTGGCCTCCCGTTTTTGTTTCTCAAATTTTATAACAGGCGGCCGGTTTTCAACATGAAGTTCCGGCGTATCATCCATCCGGGGGAACGATGTCTCCACGCTACCCCAATATCCATCCGTAAGGTCGGTCAGGAGCCTGTGACGCAGTTAGGCCAGTTCCTGGACGAAGCATCCCAATAGTCCGGTGATCAAACAGAGCCTGCCCCCTTTTCAAACAGGGGGCAGGCTCTTTACATAGAGGGGCCAGGGACGATAAAATTTTAGAGAAAATTTCCTGTGGGGCCGACTAAGGGCTGGCTTTCCGCGTCTTATTAGGCAGAAAGGAGTGAGCAAAACACGTGCAGCTGCAATTCTCGCATCCTTCCATCTCCGACTCGGAATTTGTGGAACGGATTGAGCAGAAAAAGGCATCCTTTTACCGGGTGGCCTTTGGGTATACACGAAATGAGGACGACGCCCTGGAGGTGGTTCAGGAGGCCGTCTGCAAGGCGTACACCGCCAAGTGGAGGCTTCGGGACCCCGAACGCTTTTACCCCTGGTTTTACCGAATACTGACCAATACGGCGCTGTCCTTCCTCCGCCGGCGGCCGCCGCAGGGGGCTGTGCAGGAGGCGTGGGACGCGCTCCCGGCTGAGGACGGTGAGGAGCGGTGGGCAGACTCCCTCTGGCTGAGGGAGGAGCTGGGGCGGCTGGATGACCGAAGCCGAACCGTCATTCTCCTGAAATTTTACGAGGATATGACCTTCCGGGAGATCGCCCAGGTGCTCCGCAAGCCGGAGAGTACCGTGAAATCCGATTACTACCGGGGGATGAATCAATTGAAGGAAAGGACGACACAGATATGATACAGACATCCGAAGGAAACCTGCCGCAGGGGCTGGATGCCGCCATTCGCACCGGCCTGGAGCGTGGGCGGCGCACGGTGGCCCGGCGGGCGCGGGTGCGGCGGGGGGCCGTCCGGTCGGCCCTGTGCCTGGCACTGGTGCTGGGCCTGTTTGCCGGAGGGGTGAACGCCTCGCCGGCCTTCGCGGCCGCCATGGAGGAGCTGCCGATTCTGGGCAGACTGGTGCAGGTGTTCCGGGTCAATGCGCCCAGCGTGGACGGCGGACAAACTGCCGCAGGCAGCCGGGCGGCCCTGACCATGGAGCGGGAGGGCGATACGGAATGGCTGACCCTCCGCTACGAGCAGTCCAGCGCCGGGCGCTACCACGCCGAATTCGCCTCTTTTCCCAAGACGGTCACGCTAACCCTGCCCGGGACGGAGCGGGTGGAGATCCTGTCGGAGCTCTCCCGCGCCCAGGACACCAGCCAGTACATCAAGTCTGTTTACACCGCCGAGGGGTGGGTGGACCGCGCCGCCGTGGTCCAACTGGAGCTGGAGAGCGATGCAGATGTGCAGCTCCGGGAGTACCAGGAGCCGGGCAGTATTGTGATCCGCCTGACTCCCGCAGAGAACCGGCTGGACACCATCTACTCGCTGCGCACCCTGTCGGCGGACAGCCCGGAGGCCCTCAGGGCCATGGCCGCGCCGGAGGAGGGGGCGCGCCTGCTGCGGGACGACGCAGGTCGGCTTTTTGTGGAGCTGGGCCAGTATGACACCCGGGAGAAGGCCGAGCGGGCCGCCGGTGACCGGGGGGCGGCGGGCCTGATCGTGGAGCGGCGCACCGGCAACAACGTGCCGGTCTGCTATGAGACGGAGGAGGCTTACCAGAGTGCGGTTCTGCTGGACGGGTACAATGAGCTTCTTCAAACTACTGTGGAGGTGGAGCCTATCCTTGCTTTCCTGGAGGAACACCTGGCCGGCGCGTCCGCCGAGGTACAGGACACCATGCTCCGGGGCCTGACGGGCTTCCTGGACGGGAATGAGGCGGGGCTGGACTGGGAGCGGATCGCGGCCTGCTATGCCATGGCGGGACAGACGCTGCCCGAAAAATTCCAATAAAAAGGCGGAGGAACATGAGACAGAGATACCTGAGACTGATATCGGCGCTGCTCCTGCTGGCCATACTGACGGCCTGCGGCACGGACAGGGAGGGCGCTGCGGGCGGCACGGTGGAGGGAGTTGTGAACCGGAACGGCGACTTTTTGGTGCTTCTGACGGACGAGGGGGAGTACCAGACCTTTGAATTCGGAGCGGGAGTAGACACAGGCGCACTGGAGGAGGGAGACTGCGTATCCGTCACCTATACCGGAGAGCTGGGCAAGGAGGACTCTACGCCAACGGCCGTAAGTATTTCCAAACAATAGGGGAGAGGGCCCCGCCGGCAGCCTGGACTGCCGGCGGGGCATCTGCCTACGTGCGGAACCAGGGCCTTTCTGCGCTATGCTTGAAAAGCAGGAAGGGGGCCGTATCATTCCCCTGAGAAGAAAAGGGGGACAGCGGTATTTTCTGGCGGCAGCGCGGGAAACCTTCTCCATACAAAATTCACAATTATGTGCTACCATCTGTTTCGGGAGTGATTCGCAGTGAAACGCATTTTGATTGTGGAGGACGAGCAGGACATCCAGGAGCTGCTGGAGGCCTACCTGGGCGACGCGGGCTATGAGACGGCAACGGCGGGGGACGGCATTGAGGCGGTGAGCCTCTTTCAGCAGGAGGCGTTCGACCTGGTCCTGCTGGACGTGATGCTGCCCAAGCTGGACGGCTTTGGGGTGTGCGAGCTTATCCGCCGCCAGTCCCGGGTGCCCATTGTCCTGCTCACCGCCCTGGACGGAGAGGCTGAGCAGCTCCGGGGCTTTGATCTGGAGATCGACGACTACATCACCAAGCCCTTCTCCATGCCCATCCTGCTGCGGAAGCTGGCGGCGGTGCTGCGGCGGGCGGGGGGCGACGCGCCCGGACGCTGCCTGCGCTACCGGGGGCTGACCCTGGACCCCGACGCGGTGGAGGTACGCCTGGACGGCCGGGTGCTGGAGCAGCTCACCGCCCGGGAGTTCGAGCTGCTGCGGGAGCTCCTGTCCAGCCCCGGACGGGTGTTTACCCGGGAAATTCTGCTGGCCAAGCTGTGGGGCTACGACTTCTTCGGGGACGAGCGGGTGGTGGACAGCCACATCAAGAACCTCCGCAAAAAGCTGGGGGTGGACTACATTGAGACTGTGAGGGGGGTGGGCTACCGTGTGCCGAAGGAACATCCGTGAGAGCCTGACGGCCCGTATCTTCCTGCTCACCCTGCTGCTGCTGCTGGGGGCGGGGGGACTCACCTTCGGACTGATCGCCTGGGCCACCCCCATCACCTATGTGTCCGTGGTCGGCGACCGGCTCCAGGTGCAGGTGAGCGAGCTCACCGACCGGCTGGCCCTAACCAAGCTGGCCGACGCCGGGCCCATCCTGGATGTATTTGTCCGGGAGAGCGGAGCGGCGGTATCCCTGGCGAGCCCCGACGGGGAGAGTGTGGACACGGGTTCCCTCTATGTGTCCGTCACCACGGCCGTGCAGGAGTCTGATTCGGTGTCCACCTATACCTATGGCGCCGATGGCGGCCCGGCACAGAGGGAACGGGCCGGGCACTATGTGACCACGGCCCTCAGCGACGCCCTGATCGCGGAGGTGACCTTTGCCGACCGGGTGGAAACCTATCAACTGCTGGTTGTCCCTCCCATGCGCCTGGCCAACCAGGCGGTGGAGGCCCTCAACCGGGCGGCGCCCTGCCTGGCCTTGGCCCTGTTGGCCTTTTCCCTGCTGTGCGCGGTAGGGTACTCCCGCTATCTGGCCAGGCCCATCGTCCGCATCAGCTCCATCGCGGGGCGGATGGCGGAGCTGGACTTCCAGTGGAAGTGCGGCGAGACCCGGCGGGACGAGATCGGCGCTCTGGGCCGCAGCCTGGATGAGATGGCAGAGCGCCTCTCCGCCGCCCTGGCCGAGCTGGAGGAGGCCAACGCGGCCCTGCGGGGCGACATGGAGCGGGCCAGGGAGCTGGAGCGCCAGCGGCTGGCCTTCTTCTCCGCCGCCTCCCACGAGCTCAAGACCCCTGTCACCATCCTGAAGGGGCAACTGAGCGGTATGCTGGACGGCGTGGGGGTGTACCGGGACCGGGAGAAGTATCTGGCCCGCTCCCTCCAGGTGGCGGGGCGGATGGAGGCGCTGGTGGGGGAGCTGCTGGCCGTGTCCCGCATGGAGTCGGACGGCGCCTCCCGTCGGGAGGCGGTGGAGCTGTCCGCCCTGACGGCGGAGAAGCTGGCCCAGGACGCCGAGCTGCTGGAGCAGCGGGGGATGACCGCGGTGGAGGCGCTGGAGCCGGGACTTCTGGTGGAGGGGGAGCGCGCCCTGCTGGGCCGTGCGGTGGAAAACCTGCTCTCCAACGCCGCCCTCTACTCGCCGGAGGGGGCGGAGATCCGGGTGACTGCGGCGGCCCGGGGGGCTTGGGCGGTGCTGACGGTGGAAAACACCGGGGCCCGCATCCCGGCCGAGGCCCTGCCCCACCTGTTTGAGGCCTTTTACCGGGCCGAGCCCTCCCGCAGCCGGGCCACCGGCGGCAGCGGCCTGGGGCTCTATCTGGTGCGCATGATCGTGGAGCGCCACGGCGGGACGTGCCGCATCGAGAACAGCGCCGACGGGGTGCGCTTCACCGCCCTCCTTCCGCGCCTCTCCACAGAAAACACATAAATTCTCCCTCTCTCCTCCACGGGGGGCCGGTATCCTTGGGACGAACCCAAACAAGAAAGGATGCCGAGCCATGCAAATTACCCTGCAAGAACTGAACATGACCTATCCCAACGGCAAGAAGGCCCTCCAGGGGGTGAGCGCCTCCCTGGACAGCCCCAGCCTGATCGGCCTGCTGGGCCCCAACGGCGCGGGCAAATCCACCCTGATGAAGCTGCTGGTGGCGGGCCTGCTGCCCACCGGCGGCGCCATACGGGCGGACGGCGAGCCTCTGACCAAATGCGAGCGGGCCTACAAAGCCCGCCTGGGCTATCTGCCCCAGGACTTCGGTCTGTTTGACGAGCTGACGGTGGAGCAGTTTCTGGACTACATGGGGGCGCTGAAGGGCCTGCGGAGCGGCCGGGAGAGCATTCGGGCGGTGATCGAGGCCGTCCATCTGGGGGAGAAGCGGCGGGCCAGAATCCGCACCCTCTCCGGCGGCCAGCGCCAGCGGGTGGGCATTGCCCAGGCCCTGCTGGGCGACCCGGCGTTTTTGATCTTTGACGAGCCCACGGTGGGCCTGGACCCGGAGGAGCGCATTCACTTCCGCAACCTGTTTTCCCGGCTGGCCCAGGACCGGCTGGTGCTCCTGTCCACCCACATCATCGAGGATGTGCAGTCGGTGTGCTCCCGCCTGCTGGTGCTCCACCAGGGGCGGCTGCGCTTCGACGGCACGCCGGAGGAGCTTATCCGGGCGGCAGAGGGCCACGTGGGCACCTGGGCCGGGCGGCCTATGGCGCGGGCGGGGGGCCGGGAGGACGGCCTGCACATCACCGCCCGGGTGAACACCGCCCGGGGCGTGGCCTGTCGGGCGGTGGCGGAGACGCTGCCCCCCTATGTCCGGCCCGCCGAGCCCACCCTGGAGGACGCCTACCTCTATCTCATCTCCGGGGAGGGCGAGGCATGAACGTCTGGATTCTCTCGGTGCGGGAGCTGACGCGGCTGCTGCGGGGCCGGCTCACCTGGCTGGCCGCCGCCCTCACCGTCCTGTCCCCCCTGGCGGGGCTGACGGTGTACCGGTCCGCCTCGGCCGACACGATGCAGTCCCTCTATGTGGCCAATCCCGCCCTGGCCGGGGGCGTGCTGGGCGGGCTGCTCTTTGCCCTGCTTACCCTCTGCGACTGCGCCCGTACCTCCCGCTGCCGGGTGGAGGTGCTCTGCGACGCGGCGGTGTCTCCCCTGACCGCTGCCCTGGCAAGGCTGATGGCCCTGCTGGGGACGGCGGCGCTGACCCTGGCCCTCACCCTTCTGGCCTGGCTGCCCTGGACGGCCCATACCGTGGGCGCCGTCTTTGACGGCGGGGATTATCTGCTGGCCTACCTCATTCTCATGGGCCTGGCACTCCCCCTGTGTATCCTGCTGGCCGGGGCAGCGTGGCAGTTCACCCGCCGCTTTGACCTGTCCCTGGTGCTGGTGGCCGCTCTGGCGGCCCTGAGCCTCACCATCTGGCGGGACAACTGGCAGCTCTGCTGGCTCAACCCCTGCGTCTGGGCCCTGTCCGACGATTTCTCCAACTTCCGCATCCTCCGCTCCGCCGCCTACATGCGCCTGACCTGGCTGCTGGGCCTGGCGGGGCTGTGGGCCCTGTCCTACCTGTGCATCCGGCGGTACGGCCGGGGCCCCCTGGGCTCTCTGGCCCGCACGGCCCGGCGGGTATACCGCCCCCTGCTGGCCGCGGCCCTGCTGCTCTGCTGCGGCTGGAGCTGTGCCGCTCAGCCCTTCATCGACCACAGCAACCCGGATCTCAGCGCCATGACCTTCCTGACGATGGAACCGCTGGAGGGGGTGGCCTGCCTGCGCCGCTCCGTCCAGGTCACGCCGGACACAAGGCGGGGCACGGTGGAGGGTACGGCCTCCTACCAGCTCCAGAATACCACGGGGCAGGAGCAGACGGTGGCCCTCGGCGTCACCCCCGGCTACACCATCTCCAACGTCCGGGCCAACGGGGTGGAGGTCCCCTTCTCGGTGAGCGATTACCAGGAGTACAACGAGGCCAAACTGGAGGTCGCCATCCCGGCCGAGGAGCAGGTGGAGCTGACCCTGGAGTACGGCGGCTTCCCCCAGGAGAGCATGCCCACCATGCAAGGGAGCAAGGAGCTCAGCGGCGAATACCTCTGTCTGGAGAACGCGGCCCTCTCTCCCCGCCTGATGAACGTGATGCCAGGCGAAGACGGCTATCCCGCCACAATTGAGATCACCCTGCCCGCCGCCATGACGGTCATCCCCTTCGGCGCCAGCGAGGCGGAGGTGGTGGCCGAACATGGGGACGGCACCAAGACCTGGCGCTATGAGACCAACCGTGCCGGCGGCATCCTCTACGCCGGCGACTACGTTCGTGAGGAGATCCAGGCCGGGGGGCTCACCATCGACTTCTACTACGGCCGCAAGCACCAGGCCGTCATGGAGGCCGCCGGCGCGGCGGAGGCCGTCCTGGCGGTGATGGACTACTGCGCCGGGCACTACGGTTCTCTTGCCTTCGGGGATGGGGAGCGCCTCAAGCTGATCCAGAGCCGGGTGGCCGGCGGCGGCTACGCCGGGGACGGGGCCAGCCTGCTGGACGAGGCCGACTTCACCGCCCACAACCTGGGCGACGCAGACAAGGGCGGCGGGGCCGCCGAGGTGATGATCCACGAGCTGGTCCACCAGTGGTGGGGCTTGGGCAACATGTTTGACACCGCCGACCCCTGGTCGGCGGAGGGCCTGACGTGCTACACCACCTACCGCATCGCGAAGGAGCTCTACGGCGAGGACTACGCCAGGGAGCACTATGTGAACCAGTGGCGTGCGGAGGTGGAGGACTACTACCTCAACTTCTACGTCCGCCGCCCGGAGTACCTGGAGGCCCTGCCCGAGGCGGAGCGGCTGGCCATCTCCAACTCCCTGTCCGGCATGCGCCGGTACAGCGAGATGCCGCTGAAGATTTTGAAAGCGGAGGAGCTGGTGGGGGGCGAGGCGGCCATGGATGAGCTCCTGCACGGCCTCTTCAACCGGGAGCTGGACCCCATGTACCCCTATCTGACCTACCAGGAATTTTTGGACGCCTGCGGGCTGACGGAGGAGGACTTGACCCTTGATTAAGATATTTCGCTGCGAGTGCCGGCGGCTGCTGTGCAACAAGTTTTTCATCGGCCTGCTGGCGGTGCTGCTGTTCTATGCCGGACAGGTGTTCTACGCCGTAGCCCTCCCCGGCGTGGCCCATACGGCCCCCTTTTCGCCCTGGAGCTTCGGGGCCTACCTGGGGCGGCTGCTGCCCCTTGTGTGGGTGGGGGCCCTGTTCTTCCTCACCTTTTTCACGTCGGCCCGGGAGCGGCGGGCGGCGGTGCTCACCGCCGCCACCCCCGCCGACCCCCGGCGGTACGCCCTGGCCCGCTGCGCTGCCGCCCTGGTGGGGGTGGCTCTGCTCTGCCTGGAGGCGCTGGCCCTGGCCGCCCTGCTCTATGCCCGCCTGTTCGGCTGGACGGACTGGGGCTCCCTGGCCCTGCCTGCCCTGGTGATCCTGGCGCCCCCTCTGGTGTTCGCCCTGGGCAGCGGCTGGCTGCTGGGCCGCCTGCGGCCCTGGCTGCTCTATGTGTGGATGCTCCTCCCCTTTGCCCTGGCGGCCCTGCCTCTGCCGGAGGCCCTGGGGCTGTGGAACGGCGGCCTGTGCACGTCCTATCCCCTGACTCTGGGGATGCTGGACCCGGCTTTCTCCCTCCCGGCGGCGGCCTGGGCCGTCCAAGGGCTGCTTCTGGCTGCCGGGGTGCTCCTTTTGCTGGTGGCGGGAAAGGGGAAAAAGGTGTATAATCAGTGACAGACCGTATACCATAAGCACATAGGTTCCAGAAGGAGGCGTAACAGATGGATTCTAACGAGAGCCGGGCGCGGGCGCTGCTGGGCGACCTGTCCGCCGGGTGCAGCGCGGTGGCGTGGGAGACGGCGGACGGCGGACACCTGTGGGGGCGCAACTTCGATTTCAACCGCATTGCGGCGGACAGCAAGGTGACCTTTGTACCACGGGGACAGGTGTTCTACGCCTGCGGTACCGAGCTGGAGGGCAATCTGGAGCCGTCCACCCGCTGTACGGCGGCCTACGCTGCGGTGGGCATCGGCTCCCTGGTGCTGCGTTCCACCCCGGCCCTGTATGAGGGCCTCAACGAGAAGGGACTGATGGGCGGCCAGCTCTACTACCGCACGTTTGCCCACTTTGCCCCGGAGGCGCGGCCCGGCACCCTGCCCCTCCAGCCGCCCTTCCTGGTGACCTGGTGCCTGGCCACCTGCGCCTCGGTGGAGGAGGTGGCCCGCGCACTGGAGGAGCGGGTGTCGCTGGTGGCCATCCCCATGCTGGGGACCGTGCCGCCCATCCACTGGATGTTTTCCGACCGCACCGGGGAGAGCATCGTGGTGGAGTCCGACCGGGACGGGCTGCACATCTACCGGAACACGGTTGGAGTGATGACCAACAGCCCCGGCTACCCGTGGCACCGTACCAATCTGTTGAACCATCCCCAGCTCCGGCCCCTGGATTACGGAGAGCTGGCCTGGGGCGGGGAGCGGCTGGAGCCCTGCTTTTCCGGCAGCGGGGCGGCCGGCCTGCCCGGGGACTGGTCGTCCCCCTCCCGCTTCGTGCGGCTGGCCTTCCTCCGGGAGCACGCGGTCAAGGGCGGGGACGAAGCGGAGGGGGTGTCCCTTCTGTTCCGCCTGCTCCACAGCGCCGCCTTTCCTCTGGGTGCGGTGGAGCTCACCGGGCCGGGGGAGATCACCCCCCACGACCGGGGCGTGGTGCCCTATGACTACACGGTGTATTCCTCCGTCCTCTGCGCCGAGTCCATGCGCTTCTACTGGCTCACCTACCGGAACAGCCGGGTGCGCTATGTGGAGCTCTCACGCCTGCTGAAGGGAGACCGCCCCCTCCAGTTCGCGCTGGGGGAGGAGCCGGAGTTCTGCGACGTGACCGGTGAAGGCGTATAACACTCCAACAGGGCGCACCACGAAAAAATGCAAAAGCTCAGGTGCATGAAGTGTTTGCGCATGCGGGCCGTCCCGTAATCGCATGGCCGTGCCGCGGTAAGCGGCGCATGGCCAACTTTGCCATGCTTATGAATAGCAAAAAGTACCCCCTGCCGCATGCGGCAGGGGGTACTTTTTTATCAAACGCGCTCCGGGTCCCTGGCAATGGGCTGGAAGTATTTTGTCCGGTACTCCTGAAAGAGGTCGTCAAACTCCTGGTTGAAACCGCCGTGATGCAGCTCGTGCATATAGGCGTGGGAGTCGATGCGCACCTTGTCGTCGGGCGAGGAGGTCTGGCGCAGGATGTGCAGAGCCACGTTGGAACAGTGGTCGGACATGCGCTCCAGATTGATCAGCAGCTCCAGGAACTGGGTGCCCAGCTCGATGGTGCACTCACCGGCCTTAAGGCGCTCCACATGGCGGTTTTTCAGGGTGGCGGCGATCAGATCTACAACCTCCTCCAGCGGCTCCACCTGGACAGCCAGGGTGCGCTGGCGGCTCTGGTAGCAGGCTACCGTCTTGTCCAGCGTCTCTCCCACCGCCGCGGTGAGCCTCTCAAGCTCGGCCCGGGCCTGGGGGGAGAAGGTAATGTTCCGGTCGTGGAGGACGACCGCACTCTCCGAGACGTTGACGGCGTAATCGCCGATGCGCTCAAAGTCGGACAGGGTGTGCAGCAGCTCGGACACCCGGGTGCTCTCCTCGGCGGTCAGCGCCCGGTCGGTGAGCTTGACCAGATAGTTGTCCAGCAGACCCTCCAGCTTGTCCAGCGCCACCTCGGTTTCGTTGAGCCGCTCCAGCTTCTTGGCGTCAAATTTCCAGATGAGCTCCACAGCCAGCCGGTAGTTGTCCCGGGCGAACTCGCCCATCTGCACCACCGCATCGTGGGCCCGCTCCAGCGCCAGGGAGGGGGAGGACAGGAAACGGTCGTCCAGCACGGACAGCTCCCGCTCCTCCGCGTCGCCGGGCACCACCGCCTTGACCAGCTTGACGAGCTGGCGGTGGAAGGGAAGAAGCAGGGCAGTACAGGCAATGTTGAACGCCAGGTGGAGGTTGGCGATAGAGCCCATGTCCATGGTGTTTTCCCAGAACGGAAAGCGGAACAGGGCGTTGCCCGCGTACAGAACCAGCAGGAAAAAGACCGAGCCGATGATGTTGAAAAAGAGGTGGATCATGGCGGTCCGCTTGGCATTTTTGGAAGCGCCCACCGACGAGATGAGCGCGGTGATGCAGGTGCCGATGTTCTGGCCCATAATCAGCGGCATGGCGATGTTGAAGGAGACCACGCCGGTGGTGCTGATGGCCTGGAGTATGCCCATGGAGGCGGAGGAGCTCTGGAGCAGGGCGGTGACCGCCGCTCCCACGGCTACGCCCAGAAGGGGATTGGAGAAGGCGGTAAACACCGACTGGAACTCCGGCAGATCCTTCAGTGGCTCCACGGCGGAGGACATGGTGTTCATGCCGATGAACAGCAGGCCCAGGCCCAGCACGATCTGGCCCACAATGCGCTTGTGCCCGCCCTTGATGAACATGTAGAAGATGATGCCCACAACCGCCAGAATGGGCCCCAGGAAGGAGGGCTGCAGGAACATCATCACGATGTTGTCCGCGTCGATATCACCCAGGCGCAGCAACTGCGCGGTGACGGTAGTGCCGATGTTGGCGCCCATGATGATGCCCACTGTCTGCTCCAGCTTCATGATGCCCGCGTTGACGAAACCGACGCACATGACGGTGGTGGCGGCGGAGCTCTGGATCAGCCCGGTGACGACGGCCCCCAGAAGGACCCCTTTGAATACGTTGCTGGTAAGACGCTCCAGGATATGCTCCAGCCGGCCGCTGGAGAGCTTCTCCAGGCCGTCCGTCATGGTGGACATACCAAACAGGAACGTGGCGATGGCGCCAAACATGGCGACTATATTCGCAATATCCACAATGCTCCCCCAAATCTGACTCCGCGGTCAAATTTTCGAAAAATTTTGCTCATTTCCGACCACGATAAATTATAGCCTTCTGGCAGCGGTTCGTAAATATAGAGGGAGCGATTTTTAAAAATTTAGCAGTTCCACTAAAAGCATTGGGGGAAAAACCGTCAATTTCGTTCACGTTCCGCAGGGGAAGCCCGCATGGAACAGGATCGTTGACATAGGGACAGACGCGGGCGGAATAGAGTGGAACTATGGAGGTGTGACAAATGTTCACTGCGTGGATTTTGCTGATGCTCAACAGCCTGTTCTTCACCCTGCGCCTCTCCGGTGGGGGAAGCGGCTCCTTCCCCCGTCCGCTGAAAGCGGAGGAGGAGCGGATGTACCTGGAGCGGATGGCGCAGGGTGATCTGGAGGCCCGGAACATCCTCATCGAGCACAACCTGCGCCTGGTGGCGCACATCATGAAAAAGTACTATACACCCAACGGGGATCAGGACGATCTGATCTCCATCGGCACCATCGGACTGATCAAGGGGATCAGTACCTTCAAGCCGGACAAGAACGTGCGCCTGGCCACCTATGCCTCCCGCTGTATCGAAAACGAGATCCTGATGCACTTCCGCGCCCAGCGGAAGCTGCAGGGGGAGGTCTCCCTGTCGGATTCCATTGACGGGGATGGGGACGGCAACTCCCTGTCGCTGATGGACACCATCAGCGTGGACGACAATATGCTGGAGGAGCTGGATGCCCGTGACTCCTGCGCCAAGGTGCGCCGGTGCGTCAAGCGATGCCTGGACGAGCGGGAGGCCATGATCATCACCCTCCGGTACGGCCTGAATGCCCGCCCGCCCCTGACCCAGCGGGAGATCGCGGCCCAGTGCGGCATCTCCCGCTCCTATGTATCGCGCCGCGGCTATTGCAAGCGCGGAGGGGGATGTCTCCGGGGGCCGGGACGGCCCGGACGGAGACGCCACCCTCACTGCGGTGTCAGAGCGGGAAAAGCCAGCTTCTCGGAGGGAGGCCCGGAGTGCCGGACGTGCGGCCGACATCAACACCAGTGGTACAGTCAGCTCAGCGGATACCGGAGGTATCCGGCCACCAGGTCAATGAATACGCTGTTGGAGGGACTGCGGGTCAGGTGCCGTCCGGCCAGGGTATCCAGAAGGCTGTGGTCCTCAAGTTTCCAGCAGTCCCCGATTACGGTGCGGACAGCGCGCTCCACCGCGATTGAGGTGGTATGGAACTGCTTGGCGGTTTCCCGGTAGAGACGCTTGGTGATCAACTGGAGGGAGCTGGGATTGGCCGCCACCTGCACAGACATGTATACGGTGTAGTCAAATCCGACCAGGTTTCTGCGCACGCCCAGCCGGCGCAGGAGCAGCTCTGCCTTTTGAGAGGCATTTGCCGCGTCAAAAGTAGGTGACAGGGTGAAATTTGTCATAGGACAGACTCCTTTTTTCAAAAAGTAGATGTAAGGGAGCGTCCATGACTGGTGTGGACCGAGCCGCAAGCGACTCTCTGGTGGGTGGAGCGCATCCGCTGCTTGACCTCCGATAGGCTTTCCAAAAACTATATGTACGCAAAAGAGGGAAATTGGACAAATGATTGAAAGATGGGAGAGGAATCTGCTTTTTTGTGGGGTTAATTTCCAAGGAAGTCGACAATATCCACGGAATAGGATACTTTTTTTCTTTGACAGCCGTTTGGAATGAATACATTCCGTATCTGGCGCAAATACCAAGGTAAAATCAAACGGAATCCATAGGTTCCAGGCTTGATTTTAAGGAGGTCTTCATGTCAGAGAAAATTAAGCAGGATATCTCAATTGGCAAAAACCTGCATCGCCTGCGCAAGCAGGCCGGACTGTCCCAGGAGCAGGTCGCGGTAAAGCTCCAGGTCATGGGCCTCCCTGTCAGCCGGGAAATCATCTCCCAGATGGAACTGGGCCGCTACAGTATCCGGGTCAGCGTCCTGATCGCTTTGAAGCAGATTTACGGCGTTTCTTATGAGGAGTTTTTTCAGGGCCTGCCAGACAGCCGGTAAAATGCAGGGAAGAAAAGCCGGAGCACCTGTGATAAAATAAAGAGAGAGAGAACAGGCGAGGGGGGAATGATACATGAATGAGGAACAGGGGAAATTCCTGGAGGAACTCTACCACGCGAATTTTAAGCGGATGCTCCTCGAGCTCTACCCCATATTAAAGGACATGCCCTCGGCACAGGTTGCCATTCAGGAAGCGGCGCGGATTGCGTGCCAGAAGCCGGAGGAGATGATGAGCAGCCCAAATCCCGCCGGATGGCTGCGGAAAACGGCGGGGCTGGTGGCGAAGAACATGCTGCGGGAGCAGGCCCGCCAGAAACGGACCTTTCTTCCGCTGGAAGTGCTTCTGCCGGAGAGTGAACCGTCAGAATGGGACGACAGCGACCGCGAATTGGTGCAGTTGTGTCTGGATGTCGTCTCCGAGGAGGATTTTACCCTGTTCCGGAGAGTGACCCTGGATGGTTGGACCTATGTGGATGCGGCAAAGGCGGCTGGCATTTCTCTGTGGGCCTGTTACAAGCGTGTGGAGCGAACGCAGAAAAAGCTCCGCCGCGCCATAGAGGAGCACCCGGAGCGATTTTTTTGAGACCTGTCCAAAAACAGGATGCTGTGTACATATAAATTATTGAAGGGGGCGCAATCGAATGGCAAGCCCAAGCAAAAATCAGAACTACGCCTATCTAAGCCGCCTGAGCACCCAAAAGCTGCTGGAGCTGCTGGCCGCTGCGCCGGCGCCCGCAGAAACGCCCGAGGACAAAGCTTATATAGACGCAATTGTGGAGGTGGTCTTAGAGAGAGAAGAGAGACATCCGACAGGGCTTCTACCCGACCCCGAGCAGGCATGGGAGGAGTTTCAGCAGTACTATAATACCCCGGAGGGGGAGGACCTGTCCCTCTACCCGGCAGAGAACCCCGGAACAGCCCCATCAGAACCAGCCCCCTCTCAGACAGAGTACCGGCCCCAAAGAAGGCCAAAACGCCACTTTTTTCGACGCGTTGTCATAGTAGCGGCTGTGGTGGTGTGTATCGCATTGCCCCCTGCGCTTGGTTTCGAGAATGTGTTTCAGTTGATTGGTGCGTGGACAGATGACATATTTCTTTTGAATAACGTAAGTAGTTTAGAGGGAAATGAGATAGAAGCGGATAAAAAAAGTGTTGATATAGAAGAAATATTAGGGGAATTAAATTATAGTGAAAATATTTTTCCAACCTGGATTCCAGAAGGGTTTGAATTAGAAAAGGTCATAACAAATGAGTTTGTCCTTTCAGGAAAAACAGAATTACGTATTCATTATAAAAATGGGCAAACAAGAGAGCTAATTACATTTACTTATAATGTGTACAATAGTATAGCATCAGGTACCATGACAGCTTTTGAGAAGGATGCGAATGCCTTAGAGGAATATTTTGTCGGAGATGTAACGCATTATATATTTGAGAATTTAGGAAAATACATAGCAGTATGGAATCAAAATAATATTGAATGTGCAATTAGCGGAGATGTTTCATTGACTGAATTGAAAGAGATGCTCAATTCCATATATGGAGGTTAGTATATTATGAGAAAAGTGACAAACAGATTTGCTGCAGTAATAATGGTACTACTTATGATCTGCTCTATCCCAGTATCTGCTATATCAGAGTCTACAAACCGAGCGAGTGAACAAATTATGAGTTATTATATAAATGTAGTACCAGCGGGAAATGGAAAAATAGCAATCGCATTTTCTATTGACGGAACCGGTGAAATGAAAAATATTGGAGCAGAAAGTATTATAATTTATTATAAAATTGGAGGCGCGTGGGTCGTAGGGTATGATTTGGATAGATACGATTCGGGCATGAGTACAAAAGATGATTATTATTTCGGGAATGAACTTTATTATACCGGAACCCCAGGTAAAGAATATAAAGTAGAGGTTACAGTTTTTGCAGAGAATTCTTCGGGCTATGATTCTAGAACGAGAACATTTAATGTAACAGCTTAAAGAAAGGGGCGTCCCGATCGGGACGCCCCTTTCTTTAAGCTTGACTGGACAGGCAAGGAATGCCGCCTGCCGCATAAGCTTTACCAAGCAGTAGCAAGGAGGGATATGCTTGGGACAGCGGAAGCGGGAAGTGACGGTACGGTGTACCTATACCGATGGAGGGGCGGAGGCAAAGGATTTGGTACAAGGCTCATTCCGCGCCTTTTTGGCGCGGGAACTTAACAGGGACACCCCTGGGGGTAACTCATGTACCTGGAGATAGAAGGGGCGGAGAGGTACCGCGCCGCACTTTATATTCGGCTGTCCAGGGAGGACGAAACCGACGGGCCCTCAGAGAGCGTCAGCAACCAGCGGGCCATGCTGGAGGACTTTGCCCGCCAGCGGGGGGTGCCGGTGGCCGGCCTCTATGTGGACGGTAGTAGTATAGTTGGACTAAGCCAGAAAGAGCTTGAGAAGCAAGCCTTTTTTGATTTAGTCCAACTTTTTTTCCATTTTACTACACTTACAAAAGAGAGGATGTGGAATATGGGCAATCTGATTGCCGTTACAAATTTTAAGGGCGGCGTCGGGAAGACGACAACCACGCTCAATCTGGGGGCGGCATTGTCCGCTGCGGGCAAAAGGGTTTTGCTTGTAGACAATGATCCGCAAGGCAACCTTACCGCTGCTCTAGGCTATACCCCGCCCGAGCAAAAGCACACCTTGGCAACCCTTTTGCTGGCAGCCATCGACTACCCGGAAGATCTGGACATTCATATTGGCCGCGCCATACTGCACTCAGAAACCGGCGTTGATCTGATCGGCGCAAACCGCCGCCTTGCCGATGCCGCCGCACGGCTTCAAATCATGCAGATGTCCCAGTACAATGCTGTGGGTGATGCGGAGTGTTCCTGTGAGACGGTCATGGCTACGCTCTTGCTGCCTTTAAGGAGTGCCTACGACTATATCATCATTGACTGCGGCTTGAAGCATGAGCTTTTGACGGTGAACGCATTGACGGCGGCGGACTACTGCATCATCCCCGTACAGTCTCATTTCCTTGCCAGCGAGGGTATCCCGGATGTGCTGGATATGGTGCGCTCGGTGCAGGCAAAATTCAATCCCCAACTGAAAATCGCCGGTATCCTGCTTACGATGTATCAATCCCGCCCACAGCTCTGTCAAAGCGTACGCTCCGGTGTCAGCGAGGTCTACGGGGAGCAATTCCATGTATTTGAACGGCCCATTGAGTATTCCATCAAGGTAGCGGAGTGCCCGGCAGCCGGACAGAGTATCCTGTCTTACGCACCCAAAAACGCCGCCGCGGAGTCTTACCGCAGTTTGGCCCGGGAGGTGCTGCATCTTGGCTAAAACAAGTATGGATGCTGTGCTGAAACGCCGGATGGCGGCCGCACAGCAGGCGTCTCAGCTCCAGACCAGCGACGACGCCTATCAGCAAATATTCCAGCGGGCGCCCCCGCCGGCTCCGGCCCAAATCTGCGAACTGCCGCTGGACAAGCTGGACTCCTTTTTTACGGCGGACATTGGCTTCAAACTGTACCCTCCCCTCAAGCTCAAAGCCTTTGCACAGCAACTACAAGAAGAAGGTCTGCTGATCCGTATTATAGTCCGCCGCATCCCCGGCACCGACCGCTATGAGATACTGGCTGGTCATAACCGGGTCGAGGCCGCCAAGATCAGCGGATGGACAAGGATTGGGGCAGAGATCGTGGAGGCGGACGACGTGCGCGCAATCACGATTGCCACAGTTACCAACCTGATTCAGCGGCAAGACCTGAGCATTATGGAGCGCGGCAAGGCGTACAAAACACTGCTGGATGCGAAAAACCAGCAGGGTCACCGCTCCGATCTGGTAATCGGAACTTCTGGCGAAAATCGCCAGAAGTATTCCGCACGTGCACTGGTGGCTGAGTTCTTTGGTGTGACAGAGTATAAAATCCGCAAGGTCATCCATCTGACGCAGTTGATTCCTGAGCTGCAGAACATTCTAGAGAGTACCCCCAAGCAGCTCAATTTCGCCTGTGCGGACCTGATGGCGGACTATGATGTGGAGAGCCAGACCGCTTTTGTGGATATATGCAGCATTGAGGGCTACCAGATCAACAAGTCCACCATGCAATACATTGTCCGTGCCTGCCCTCCTCCTGCCGCACAGAAACAGTTAGTTTTTGCCGCATGGCGGGAGGCACGGGCCAAGGAAGAGAAAAAACTGAAAGCTCCGCCGAAGAAGATCACTTTTGACCGCAAGAAGTTTGCCCCCTATCTGGACAAGTTGGGCAGCGATCAGGAACTGGAGACGCTATTCCTTGCGTTCTTGCGAGAGCGGGTGAAGTAGGTTATAATATTTTCTAAACTGTTGGCATCACCTTACAGGGAGATTGTTATGAGTGATTTGATTGCTGCGGAATATAAATGCTTCGAGGACATTAAACGGACACGCCTAGATGGAAGCGAATACTGGTGCGCCAGAGAGCTGGCCAGCGTGTTGGCCTATAACAAATGGGAGAATTTCCACAAGGTCATCAAGCGAGCGATGATCGCCTGCGAAAACAGCGGACATAGCATCCCTGATCATTTTCCTGGGGTCAGGAAAATGATCGAATTAGCAAAAGGCGCCCAAAGAGAAATCACGGATTACGAACTCTCACGCTACGCCTGCTATCTAATCGTGCAGAACGGCGACCCTCGCAAAGAAGTGATCGCTTTGGGCCAGACCTATTTCGCCATCCAGACCTACCGCCAGGAAGTGGCCGACCACTTCAATCAGATGGATGAAGACAGCCGCCGCCTGGTTGTGCGCGGTGATATTAAACAGTGGAACCAACTGCTTGCGGAAACAGCCCAAAATGCAGGTGTTATCACAGCAGAGGAATTTGCCATCTTCCAGAATGCCGGCTATATGGGACTCTACGGTGGGATGACCGTAGATGACATTCATAAGAAGAAAGGCTTGACTATCGGGCAGAAGATTCTGGACTATATGGGCAGTACAGAGCTGATCGCCAACCTGTTCCGTATTTCCCAGACAGAGGAGAAGCTTCGGAAAGATGAGGTCAGCGATACCGCCACCGCAACGGCAACCCATCATTCTGTTGGGAAAGAGGTAAGGGCCGCCATTGAAAAAATCGGAGGTACCATGCCCGAAGACCTGCCTACCCCCGAAAAGAGCATTGCACAGCTGGAACAAGAGCAAATAGGGCGACTCCGGCAAAAGGCAATGGATGGACAGCTTATGCTGGATGAGTAGGTCAAAGGAAGTTAAGTATCCAAGAGGATAAGCTGGATTATCCACCCGCGCATTGAAAGCCGGATGACTCAGACAAGATGATAAATGCTGCACATGAGAGCTTGGCGCCGCGTATTGCGGCGCCGGGCTTTTTTGTTGCTTTATTCACATTGGCGAGGAGGATTCGTTTATGAAGACGGATACCATGAAAAATACAGGCCTATGCCGGCGTGCCTTTAGTCCATTCGACGATTCTGCGACAGAGCGCCGCCGCAGGATGGGGCTGGTCTCAGAGACAGGGGAACCAGATCAAAACAGCATCGAGGTGCTCAGCCATGTGTTTGCCGCGCAATATTTTGATGATCTCTGTGATTTCTGCCAGAGCATTGACGACGTACAGGCGGCCCTAACCCCATTTATTGATGCTGCGGAGAAGGCTGAACCCAAACAGAGGTTTCTTTTGATGTGCCTTCAGTACGATGCCATTTACCGCGCCCTTCCTGAACCGGTCTGGTGGATCAGCGGCGCTCCCGATCTGGCGGCGCTCTTTTCCGCTGGCTTTGTGTCCCATCTGCGCCGATTGGCTGAGAAGGAGGTGGAATCTGAATGAAGGGAATCAAGGTGTATCAAAGGCCAAACCGGCCTGCTCAGGTCACAGCTTTTCTGGAAAATCTGGAGCCTAAATTCCGGGACAAACTGGTGCTCCAGTTATACCGCCTCTCTCAAACACCGCGGGCTGAATTGCGGGAACCCCACTATAAACATTTCAGCATTGAACGGTATCAGCCCCTGTATGAGATCCGCGAACGCGGACGGGTTGTGGTCCGAATTGTGTTTGCGTATCTGCCATCTGGGGAAGTCCTGCTCCTGACGGCCTTCATAAAGCGAAAGAACCGGGATACCATGCAGGCATTGGAGCAATCACTGAGAATACTGGCGGAAGTTCAGGAATGCCCGGACTACGCAGTAGAATTTCGAGTTAAGGAGGAATGCACATGAAAAAGGCCATCCGCACTGCGCTGACAGCCGCATCGACCGCGTCAGGCGCAGCCAGTATTTTATGGAGGAGGAGACAGGCAATATGAAAAAAGCAATCCTTTGCATTGCCCTGACCGCGGCGCTTTCTACCAGCGCGTTTGCCCTGGAGGTGCCGTCTGAAACGGTCGTGCAAAACCTGAACGGCAGTCAGCAGGTCATCAAAACCTACACCCTGCCCCCGGAGGGCGACCCACAGGAATTGATCGAGGAACCCTTTGTCCTGGAAGGTTATCTCTATACCTTTGCGGATATTGTGAAAACAGAGAATCGGGCGGATGATACCAGAGCTGAGACGGAAACCGTGACGATAGAAACCGCCAAGAATGACCTCAGCCTGATCTTGGAACAGCTCGCGCCGACTATAGACTATGACGATGGGCAGTACCAGGGTACTCTGACGCTGGATCACACCACCATCCGCACCGAGGCGGCCGGATACACAACGAAAAGCTATACGGTTACAGCCGCCAAGACGATCGGACCGGTGGATCGGAACGATATGTCCTATGTCCCAGCCACAACAGTGAAAGACGGCCGCACACTAAATCTGTCCAATGTGGAGTGGCAAGTCACGGGAACGGAGCTTGTAGGCGGGGTTCTGATGCCCTCGTCCTATCAAGCTGTGGCCACCTATTCCGGGGCCGCTTCTTACAGTGCTGCGACAGGCTATGTCACCACCGCAGACTATGTGGGCGAGGTATCCCGTGATGAGGTTGAAAGCGTTACCTATCAGCTGACTTATTTGGGTGAGGCGGACGCCTCTGCAGGATCAGAAGATGGGCCGTGGCTTCTTTCTGTACTCTCCACCAGATGGCCGTATATCCTGGGCGGCGTAGGAAGCGCAGTGCTTCTCATCCTGGTGACTCTGCTGTTGAGATCCCGTCGGGAGATCAGACGTCTTCGGAGCGAGCAGGAATCCATGCTGCCGGAAGATGACGATGAAGAGGAGGAATCTGAACGTGAAACTGATTCGACGATTTCTTAATATCTCCCTGGTGGGATGCATGCTGCTTTCCACGTCCACCGGCGCTCATGCCGTGGACTACTCTTTTTCTACGGAAAGCGCGTCCGACTACTACTCGTCCACCTCCTATGAGGATGCCTATGGTTCGCAATATAATTATGGCGGCCTTAATGTAGTGGACTATCAAATCCCCGAACTGGAATACGGCTCCTTCAGCACAACTCTGACCGGTGTAATGGAGCGGGCGCAGCTCCCTGGACTCCAGGAGACTGCGGCAACCACTTCCACGGGCGGCGGATATGGAGTCGGAACTGGAACGCCTGTGATCGCGGATATTCCTGGGATCAACGAATTTCCGACCTGTCCGCAGCCGGCCTACACCAGCGCGGATGGGATGAAACGCTCCGACGGCAGTATCGGAACTCTGAAAATCCCCTCTCTGGGAATCAACATGAAGGTGTGGGAGGGCGAAACAAATTCCAGTATGCGAAAAGGTCTGGGCCACTACTCGTCTACTTCGGCTTGGGACGGCAATGTTGGCGTCTGTGGGCACAACCGAGGAACCAAGTATGTGATCGGCTCCATTAAAGACCTGGAGACCGGCGATACCATTACTTATACCACGATTTACGGGACGCGCACCTATTCGGTGTCTATGGTCAAAATCATCGACAGTACGGACTGGAGCTACCTGCAGGCTACCACGGATAATCGTGTGACGCTGACCACGTGCCTGGCCAATCAGCCGAATAAAAGAGTCTGTGTGCAGGCTGTCCAGGTAAATGGCTGAACCTGTTGTGCCGCAATGGGTTTTGAGGAGATGATTGTGGAACGTATTTTATCGCCGCAGGGAATTAAAATAATCCTTTGACAGCGGCCAATATCTGTATTATGCTCATGGTACCCGGAAGGGAATTTTAAGAAAAAGAGGTGCATGGCATGGTGCAGAAATTCAGCGGCAGGCCAAAGGCAGACGCCATCAAAGTCAACATGAATCTTATCCTTGATGTTCCAGCGGAGTTTGCGGAACAAATCGAGCTGTTGGGTATTTACCAGTTTGACAAATGTATTTACGACCAGGAGCGTAAGCAGATAAGCCTGAGTGCCTGCACAACATTTTATCGGAAGGGGGCCTGAAAATGAAACGGAACCGCTTCTTACCGGCTGCACTCAGTCTGTGCCTGGCTGCGGCGTTATCCACCGGGGTGCTCGCCGCTGACCGCACAGAAGAGGAAACCGCCTCCGCCTATCTGTCGGAGCAGGGAATCATGGTGGGCGACCAAAATGGCAGCATGAATCTGGACTCCAGTCTTACCCGGGCAGAGCTCGCCGCCATACTGACCCGCCTGAATGGAAATCTGGAGCACATCGAGGCGGAGCAGCATTACTACCGCAACCGCTGTGTATTTCCCGATGTTCCGGAGTGGGCCAAGCTCTATGTGGGCTACTGCAATGTCCACGGCCTCATGAAAGGCTATGACAATGGGAGGTTTGGCTCCGGAGATCCTGTGACCCCGGCAGCGGCATGTACGGTTCTGCTCCGGTACTCCGAATTCGCCGGTCAGACATGGGACTATTCTACCGCATGCCAGAGGGCGGTGGAGCTTGGGCTGGCGGACAATTCCATGCTGCAGGCCGCCACGATCAGCCGCGGAGACTTGGCTGTGATGATTTTCCGGGCACAGGGTAGCCCTGAGATGGAAACTCCCGATACTCCGATTTCCAATGGCCTGTCCAAGAATTCTGACGGCTCAATCAACATTCCATCGGATGGTTCCCTATATGTTCCGCAGGTGGGGGATGTGATCCGGTGCGACGACGGCACTAATTATACCATCACTGACGTATCACGGTATGACAAGAACATGTTCGCTTCCGGCCCAGTTGGCCCACTTCCTACTCCGCTGTATGACTGGTCTCAATTTCCAGAAGTGCCGCTTCCCGCTGTGCAGGTGAATCATTTTCAAGGAGTGACTGGAGACCGGCTGTATGTCCTGAATCTGTATGAGACCAGACGAATGCTCTATACGCTTTACAATACCGTGCCGAGCTGCCCGGAATTGTGGGAAAATGGTTCTCTAAAAAGGGAATCGGACGGAACTCCTGTTGCACGGTTTTCTATGGGAATTGCGGATTCTGCTCATGCTCAAGTCTTTTGGCCGTGGCGAGCTGACCAACTTACAGCGTTGCTCAAGTCTGCCCCCTATGCAACCTTCGAGGTTGAAGCTTGGGATGTCTATAAAGATGGTATATTCCAGTATATAGAGTATCGTGTTCGCGGCTCATAACTAGATAGACGAATATTTATGAAAAGAAGAGGTAGGTATGACCTGCCTCTTCTTTTTGGACTAATGTCCCAATAGGAAAGTGGTACCAGTTACCCTTTCTTATTTTATGGAGGAGTATATTATGAAACAAAGATTGTTTTCCATGCTGCTTGCCTTTGCTGTAATATTAGGCATAATTCCATCGGTGGCTAGCGCCGCCTCCACACCAGAGGAGGCTTTGGGTGAAGTCAATATCTACAGCGGCGGCTACTCCATGAAATACCTGGCCGTCAATGGTCGGGTGCAAACACAATCCTACACTTATTTCCTTCGTGAAGGTAGTTCTGGGGAATTAGAGGAAATCCCGGCTTACTGTGTAACACCGAACCAGTATGGTGTACCGCAGACGGTTCCTGAAGGAGAGAGCATCGAATACTTAGCGGAAGAAAAGGCCAGTGATCCCAAGGTGGTAGGGCTGATTGCCAACATGTATCCCCACCGCTCCCTGGAGGAGTTAGGGCTGGACAATAAATATCAGGCGTTTTATGCCGGCAAAATCGCGCTCTGGTGCTACCTGATCCCAGAATGGGATATCCGCAGCGTAACTGTGGCTCCTGGACTCACAGGCTCTGAGCGGGCAATCGGGGAAAAGCTTCTGGATGCCGCGACCAGGATTTATACCCAGGGTATGACTTGGGATCACGTGGATGAGCCACAGATTACGGTCACGCCGGACCGGGAGCAGGCATATCCAATCACCATAGATGGAGAGGAATACCTGCAGCAGATATTTACCGTTACGTCGGATACCTGGGTTGTAGACCATCTGATTCAGATCAATCTTCGAGACAGCAGCGAACTCCCAGATGGGGTCCGGATCACCGACATGAATGGGGAGGACCTTACCCAGTTAAAGGTGAGCAATACCGGAAATGGCTACAGTGGGCAGTTCAAGGTGTTATATCCGGTTGCGAGTGTAAAGGGCCAGAGCGGCAGCGTCCAGCTCACCCTCTCCGCCGACGTGTATCAATATGCCGTATTCTATGCACTCTGCCAGGAAGTAGACGAGTACGGTAATTTGCAAGACTATCTATGCGATACAGATCCCCAGGTCAGTCTGTTACGCAACGCCATCAGCAATTATAATTCAGAGCCAGACCCTGACCCGGAGCAGACTGCGCTCAAGATCACCAAGTATGAGGCCGGTACCACCGTCACCCTTGCTGGAGCCACCTTTGAGGTGGTGGGTCCAGACGGCGATACCGTCGGCATCTACACCACCCCAGAATCTGGGACCGTTACCATCCCACTGACTGAGGTGGGCAACTATACGATCTACGAGCGGGTGCCCCCGGCGTATCACCTGCTGGATGGGGAACCGGTTAAACAGGTCACGGTGAAGTATGGCGAGGTGGCCGAGGTTTCCTTTGAAAATGAACCCTACGGAGATCTTAGAATTGAAAAGATCGATGGTTCCACCGGGGCCGGCCTGGCTGGGGCCAAAATACAGATCAAGCACATCGAAAGCGGAGCCACCTATTCCGGCGTAACCGGAACAGGCGGCTCTTATACGTTTACGGAGCTGAAGCCGGGGGCCTACGAAATCCAGGAACTGGCCGCTCCGGAGGGGTGGCAGCGTGATCCGCAGGTCTACACCACTACTGTGGTGACTGGGGAATGTGTTACCTATACTCTGAAAAATGAGGCCCTGCCCGGCCTGAGAATCATCAAATACGACCGCCTGAGCCATGAGACCATGTCCGGCGTCACCTTCCGTATCTGGCGGGATGGAGAGCTCCTGGGCGACTACGAGACGGATGCCCTGGGTGAAATCCTCCTCGTCGATTGTAAGCCGGGCACCTACCTCGTTCAGGAGGTGGACACCGGAGACAGTGGGCATCTGGTGGATTCCACCCCGCAGGAAATTGAACTGAAGGCCGGGGACAGCATTAAGGAGCTCTACTTCTTTAACGACCAGAAGCCCGGTATCTGGCTGGTCAAGGTGGACAGCGCCGACCCGTCCAAGGTGATCCCCAACGCCAGGTTCCGCATCGAGGCGGTAGACGGTTCGTGGGGCCCGGCGGAGTTCACCACTGACCAGAACGGCGAAATTGACCTGTCCGAGCTGGAGCCGGGGGCCTATGTGGTCACTGAGCTGGAGTGCCCCGGCTACATCATTGACGAGGCCCAGCGAATCATCCATCTTGACCCCAACGAAAATGCCCAGTTCGTCTTTACCAATTCAGTTAAACCCTCCCTGCACCTGGTCAAGCTCAGCTCGGATGGTTCCCGCATGGCGGGCGTCACCTTCCGTATCGCCCGCATTGAGGATGGCAGTCATTACCTGGACCGGACCACCAATTCCAACGGTGAAATCCTGATCTCTGACCTTGAGCCGGGTGTTTATTCGCTCAAAGAAACCGGCACGGCTGCGGACCATATTATTGATCCGGTGGAGTACCATGTAGAGCTGTTCCCGGGCCAGACCTCCACCATTATCTTGAAGAATGACCGCCGGCCCAACCTGACGGTGGTGAAGCGGGATGCAGATACCGGGGCCCCCGTACCGGGGACAGTGTTTCTGGTGGAGGCGGCGGACGGCCATAGTGTAGATGAAATCAAGACTGGCCCGGACGGCACCGCCACCCTGCGAAACCTCCTGCCTGGGGTGTACGAAATTACAGAGAAATCCGTACCATCGCCTTATCTGTTGGATGCACCGAGTCAATTGGTTACCCTTTATCCAAACAGGGATCACACCGTCTATTTTGAAAACCACAGGAAGCCGTCCCTGACGATCGAAAAGATTGACAGCATCACCGGCAATCCCATCAAAGGGGCAAAGTTTCAAATCTGGTATGCGTCCAACTCCACCGAAACCGGCGAACTGAACGACCTGGGCACCTACTATACCGATGAAAACGGCCAAATTTCCCTCGAAAATGTCAACGACGGCTGGTTTAAGGTCACAGAACTGGAACCGGCGCCCGGCTATCAAATCAAGGCCCCGGCCACCCAGGAGTGCTTTATTGGGGCCGGGACTTCTAAGACCTTAATCTTTGAGAATACACCTCTCTCCGCGCTGATTGTCTACAAGTATGATTCTGTGACCGGCGAAGCGGTAGAAGGCGCTGTATTCCAGATCAAGTACCTGGGCGGCACTTCCGGAACCGGAGGGACGGTCATCGGGACCTATAAAACTTCCGCCAATGGCTCCTTCACGGTCACAGGGCTGGAGGCCGGCACCTACGTGGTCGAGGAGCTGGCCAGCGACAGCGGCCATGTGATCGACACGGCGCCGCAGACCGCTTACATCAGCGGAAAGGAACAGGATGTAGTGGAGCTGTATTTCGGGAATTCTCCCAAAGGCAGCCTACTGATCAAAAAGATTGACGCTTCTACCCGTGAACCCTTGTCCGACGTGCAGTTCTTTGTCACTGAGAGCAATGGTACCGTAGTAGGCGATAGCAATGGCTACTTTACTACCGATTCCGCAGGAACCATCCTGATTGAGGGTATCGACCCTGGTACGACTCTGGTGGCTAAGGAGACCATCGCCAAGGAGGGCTACCTGCTGGATGACACCCCTCAGACAGCGGAGATCAAGGCCGGACAGACCGTTACCCTGGAGTTCCGCAACCAACCAAAGGGCAGCCTGGTCATCAACAAGCTGGACTCTGTGACGCATAAGCCTCTGGAGGGAGTGGAATTTGAGATCACCTACTCCGACGGTTCCTATGTGGACGCCGGGAATGGAAGCCTGTCCAGTAAGGGATTGTACCATACCGATAAAAACGGGCAGATCATGCTCAGCGGCATCACCGGCACAGTGGTGGTAACCGAAACCAAGACCATCGAAGGTTATACCATAGACGAAGAGACCCGCACGCAGACGGTGGTCATCAACCCAAATGATACCCAAACACTGACCTTCTATAACACACCGTCGGGCAGCTTTCAGCTTATCAAGGAAGATGAGGACAGCGGAAAACGCATCGGCAACTGTACGTTTGAGATCCGCAGACTGAACGATGCCCTGGTCGGCACCTACACCACCGGCTCCAATGGCACATTTACAGTTGACCTGGAGGAAGGCAGCTACTATGCGGTGGAAGTCAAGGCCAATTCCAAATACCGCCTGGACGATACCCCACATTATTTTGAAGTGGCGGACGGAGAGACGACCACACTTCGGGTCACAAACGAACGCCTGAGCGGTATCCTGCTGCACAAGATTGACAGCACCACCGGCGAGGGCATTTACGGGGTGAAATTCCTCCTATATGACAAAAACAAAAACCCCATTGGGGAATTTACGACCGATGATGACGGCTATATCTATATTACCGCCGATGACCTCCCGGATGGGGCCAACACCAGCGGGCGTTTTTATTTGAGAGAGCTGGAGGCTGCCGAGGGCTATGAGCTGGATGTGGAGTACAAAACCGTCTATGTGAAGCCGGGGCGGACTGCCGAGATTGAGTGGGAAAATACCCCGGTTACCGGGCAGATTCAGGTCTACAAATATGCGGCGGAGTACAATACCGTCACAGGGACTCCAGCAGGAACACCGCTCCAGGGCGCTGTGTATGAGATCAGCAATGCCAGAACCGGTGAGGTCGTGGACTACATCACAACGGACGCCAGAGGCGTCGCAGCCTCCAAGCCGCTGCCATTGACACGCTATAAGCTCGTAGAAGTCACGGCCCCGGCCTATTGGCAGGTGGATTCCACCGTCCATGATGTGACACTAGAGTATTCCGGTCAGATTATCAAGCTCTCGGCCTATGACAAGCCCGCCCGCCTGGGCATCACCATCACCAAGCGAGGCAACGCCGAGGTCCTGGCCGGGAACCAGATGCGCTATGATTTTACCGTGGCCAACACCTCCAATGTGCCCCTGGACTCCTTCTTCTGGCATGACCGTATCCCCACAGATGCGGCGGCGGCCACGGTGCTCACCACGGGCACCTACAGCACACGCCTCAATTACCGTATCCTCTATAAGACAAACTATCAGACCAGCTACCAGGTGCTGGCCTCCAATTTGCTGACCACCACAAACTACTCCTTTGCGCTCAACGCCATTCCCAAGCAGGCCGGAGAGGTCGTCACCGATATTTACTTTGATTTCGGCAAGGTCCCGGCCGGCTTCCAGTCGCTTGCGGGCCCCACACTCACGGTCAACGTCAGCGGGACGGCGGTAAACGGCTACCAACTGGTCAACCGGGCGGATGCCGGCGGCAAGTATCAGGGCACCTGGCAAACCGCGCAGACCAGCTGGGTCACGATCATTCGCAAATATACGACTACACCTCAACTGCCCAAAACAGGCTATTAACGCTGGATGGGTGGCCCTCCATGGAGGGCTACCCATCACCTGTGTATTTTGAGACCTGTCCATACCAAAGGAGATCCCCATGAATTATGGTTCCATTTCCCTGCAAAAGAGCTGCATCAACAACTTTCGTGGGATATTCGCCAATGCGTTTTCACAGCTGCTCCTTGAGGAGGGCATTTTGGAAGCCCCGATTTTCTGTGGCAGCCGGATCGGCTTTTTTAACCATGAGCTTCGGTTCCAATATGACAAGGCGGGCCGATTTAAATATAGATCCTTCTGGACGCCCAGCTTTTTGGAGGAAAGCATCTGGCTGCTTGCCGCAACGCGATTTCGCCCTCACATGGAACTTCGCAGCTGTATCCGATGCTGTCTGCTCCCGGTGCTGCCTGACCCAGACGCCATCTATCGTTATGTAACCAGCAGCAAGCCGCTGGAGAGTCAGTTTATCGAATTTGGTATTCTGGAAACTCCTATCCGCGTCATCGGCAGGAAACAAGAGCTATATTACTTTGACCATTCCTGCGTCTACCGGAAAAGCAAGCTGTCCGGGGAATACCCATGCCGAACGAAGTCTGTCTGGCACACAACACTCCCCTCCTGTTCCATCCTGATCACCGCATGGCAGATGGCGGTTCCCCACTTTATGCCTGGAATGGTTCTGGCGGAATGCCTGGAGCTCTTCAAAGAGATCCGTTACCGGCCCGTTGATCCCATTACGGTCAATTATACAGAAATGGAGCGCCTGGTCCAGAAAATTGAGACTCCCCGGTTTGAACGTTTTCCAGAAAATCCAGATCCCAGAACCGTAGACTTTATCCGGGTCCAGGTTGATCTTCCCTGCTATCTCTATCCCACACACACAGAGCTTGCCGCAGCCGTTCGTGCGCATAAGCCTGAAATTGACAAGCTGGTTGTGGAAAAGATTGAAAGTGCCCGGGCATTTCGGGAGCTTGGGGTACCGCTCGGTTTCTTTTTCCTGTCCGAGTGCATTTTAAGGAAAAACCATACGCTGGAATATATTTTTGAGCTGAAGCACCCATCCCATAGCGGTGCTCAGGGCGCCCTGCAAGAGAAGTAATTGCGCATGATTCGGCTCAAAACCGGCGTCTTTCCGTTTCGTCGATAGAATCGCGCGCCCGGCCGTAGAATGCGGAACCGCTGTTCCGGGGCTCCAACTCTGTTTCCCGCACGAACATTACAATTCCAAATGCAGCGGCATGGCCGCCTTTCGTTCACCTGAGCTGGAATGGAAGGCGGCCATGCCGCTCTCAGTTATCTCCTGGAGGTTTGCAATGAAACGCCTTTACAGAGTATACCTGCTCAGCATGGTATTCGTGCTCACTATTACCATGATGATGCCGTCCTCTTTTGCGGTGGACGATATGTGGACGGTCGCCAACAACCTGATCGTTGATCTTTACAGTCAGATTGTAAAAATCAGTACGGTTCTGGCCGGCCTGATGTCCGCCGTCGCCGTCATTGGTGCGAAGTTATCCAACAACCAACACAAGGTCGACCAGGCGTGGGACTGGCTCCGGAGAATCTGGATCGCCTGGGTCGTAATCAACGGAATTGGGGCCTTTATCGCATACATCGCCCCCAAATTCAGCGGCCTTGCAACCCTGACGCCATGATGCAGGGTGCAAAAGGAAACATTGTCCGGGTGTTTCCGCGGCGAACCTCCGCCACACCGGATGACCCGCTGGCCTTTAGCGGCCCTCCTCCGAAGGGAGGGGTGGGAGAGGTGGACGAGATCCATATTTCCGTGGCGTTTACCTACGATATGGAAAAAGCGGAGCGTCTGGCGGAGCAGTGGAGCTCAACCGGCCTCCTGGTACGTCTGGGCGGTCCGGCGTTCAATACGCCTGGGGGCGAATTTGTTCCAGGCCGCTATCTGAAATATGGCTATGTAATCACATCACGGGGCTGCCCAAACCGTTGCTGGTTCTGCACGGTTCCTCAGAGGGAGGGCGGCGTCCTGCGGGAGCTGCCCATCACAGAAGGTTGGAATGTGCTGGACGATAACCTGCTTGCCTGCTCAGAGCGGCATATCCGGGCCGTATTCGCCATGCTTGCCCGACAGAGCGAGCATCCCTCCTTCACCGGAGGGCTGGAGGCCCGCCTGCTGCGCCCCTGGCATGTGGACCTGCTCCGTCAGGTCAAAACCAAACGGATGTTCTTTGCCTATGATACGCCGGATGACTATGAACCTCTCGTTGAGGCGGGCCGTCTCCTGCGGGCCGGCGGGATCACCCAGACCTCCCACCGGGCGGCCTGTTATGTGCTGATTGGTTATCCGGGTGACACGATGGAAGCGGCTGAGGAACGCCTCCTGGACACATACCGGGCCGGCTTCTGGCCCTTTGCCATGCTCTATCGGGACAAGTCCGGCCGGCAGAGCAATGAGTGGCACAAATTTCAGCGGATGTGGGTAAAGCCAAGTATTATTTATGGCCGGTTAAAGGCGGAATCCGCGCTTGATTTCACGCCGCCGTAACACCTCTTCCGCTAGGAGGTCTGCAGATTGCTTGAACTAATTTTTCGTGGCGGTTTGGAATGGGGCTACGGCTTAATCCTGGAGTGCTGGGAATATTTCTCCGTGATCCTGATGGACATTATGAGCATGGATTTTGCCTATCTGCGTGAGCATATGCCGGTCCTCAACAGTATCCAGCAGATCGTCCTGACCATTGGCTGGGCCATTCTGCTGGGGAATCTGGTGTTCCAGGCAGCAAAAACCATGCTCACCGGTCTTGGTTTTGAAGGCGAGGATCCGAAGCTTCTCTTTGTCCGAACCTTCATTTTTGCGTTTCTATTGTTGGCCAGTCCACAGATCTGTGAGCTCTGCCTGAATATGACCTCGAAGATGATTGATTTGATGCAGGTCCCGGACGCCGTGGATATCACATTCGCAGATGAAGCGTCCTTTGGGGGAATGGCCGCCGCCTGGCTTCTGGTGATTATCTGCGGGATCATCGTCATGTTTCAGTCCTTCAAGCTCATCTTTGAGATGGCGGAACGCTATTTTATCCTTGCCGTGCTCACCATCCTGGCCCCCGTGGCCTTCGGTGTGGGAGGCAGCCGGAACACCTCGGACATCTTTGCCGGCTGGTGCCGGATGTACGGCTCCATGTGCCTGCTCATGATCCTAAATGTCATGTTTATCAAGATGCTCCTGTCTGTTCTCTCGTTTTATCCAAGCGGAGTAGATGTTCTGCCCTGGATGGTCCTTGTCTTGACGATCGTCAAGGTTGCCAAAAAGATCGACGGGATTATCACCCGCATCGGCCTGAATCCGGCAATTACAGGGGATCCCCTTGGGCGAACCTTCCCCGGCGCCCTGACCTGTCTCGTTATGAAAACAGCGGCCGCACAGGTCTCAAAGACCATTGGGAAGGCCGCCGGAGGATCCAGCCGCGGCAGGCCGCCCCATACGCCGCCCGGCAGTCCCAGAGGCCCCAGGTCCGGTGGTTCCGGGGGCGGCAGATGGGCCCATTTTAGTAAGACAGCCGGAAGCGCCTATACCTACACCAGCACTCACAGCGCGCAGCAGAGTGCTGCGGCGCAGACACAAACGCACCAGAAGCCCCCACCGGGGGATTCTCCGCAGGGTGTCACAGCGCATACCGCCGCGTCTGCGTCCTCCCCGCCGGATTCCGTACCTTCGGAGGGCGCTGCTGGTCCAAACGGCCGGAACGGCTTGCCAGGGCAGGATGTCCACACCAAGCAGGAAAGCCGGAAAAGCGCGGTCCCGTCCGGCGCGCGGCGTGCTCCCAGCCATGTGAAAGCAGCCGCCGGCGGGGCGGCTGCCGGCGCTGCGGCCGCCGTGGTAAGCGGAAAAGCTGGCCGCGGCTCCAGAGGAGGCCCCGACGGAACGGTTCCGGGCCGTCCCGGCAGCTCCTCCGCAGGAACACCTGAAGCGGCGTCTCCGGCAGGCGCCTCGCGCTCTACTCGAATTCCGCTGCACGATTCTCCATGCGGGCCGGCAGGCATCAGGAACCAGGGCGCTGGACCAGCCCACGCTTCGGGAGATCATGGGCGTGAACAGAAGTGCGCCCCCCAGGGAGGCAAAATCCCGCGCACGGAGACACCCCGCAGTTCACTTGGCGCCAGCCCCCGATCCGCTTCCGATATGGATCACACGGACACCCGAAGCCGTTCTACCCGCAGGCCGCCTGAGAGCGCGGACAAAGGTACACGCCCAGTCTCCGGGGCGGCCAGCCCCGGCACCGCAGGAACCGTGCATGCCCAGGTACCGGAGCATACACGTGTCGAAGCGGCACAACACGCCGGAAATGGTGCGCCGCCGACTGCACATCCGACACACTCCGATCCGGCACGGCAGGAATCCCGTCCGGCTTCCGCTGCCGACGCGCCTTCCGGGCGGCGGTCCACTCTTACGTCAGGTTCCGGCATAGCAGGAACAGCAGAAGCTTCCGGTTCGGAGCGGTCTCACGTCCGTCCCTCCCGGCCGGCTGGGCATGGAACACCGCCTTCCGCAGCCGTTTCATCCGCCGGTGCCGGGCGCCCAGGCCAGGCCCGGCAGGAAACGCACAGGCCAACCCATGCCACAGCGCCTGAGTTAAGAGACGCCGGGCCCCTCCACGGCACGGCAGGAACTGCGCCGGCAGAGCCGAAGGCGGCGCACACCCGGACGGCGGCCCAGGGGCCATCGAAGCGGGCGGCAACGCCCCCGGCAGCTCAGGATATCCGTGAGCCGAGGCGCATCGCTCCCGGAGCCGCCGCCCCCATGAAGGGGCAGGAGACCCGGAAAAGAGCGCCAAGGCCAAAACAGGGAGGAGCGGACCATGGATAGGCAAAAGCCCTCCCGCTCCGGCACAGAGCTTATGTTGGATTTAGCCCGGCTGCTGAAAGCGGCGGTCCGCATTGCGCGGGCCGCCGCGGTGGCCGGGCTTCCCGGCGCGGCGGCCGCCGCCGTAAAGGAGACGCTGCCCTTTCTGGTGAAGCTGGCGGTGGGCATCCTGATTTTCCTGATCGCTGTCCCCATGGTCATCTTTACCGCGCTGCCCAATATCTTTTTTGGATATGAGTCATCGGACACAGAGTCTGTTGCCCATATGACGCAGCAGGCCATGACCATCGGCGGCGCTTACATGAGCCTGGAGGAATTCGAGCGTACCCAGGTGGATTCCGTGGTGACCAGTATTGTCCAGGAGTACGAGAGCCGGGGGGAAACCATTGACCGCATCGAGGTGGTCAGCCACTTTGAGGAGGATGACCTGCTCTGGCTGATTGCTATTAACTCGGTCGCCCATCAACAGGATTTGAATACCATGAGTGCTGAGGATATCCGGGATTTTTGCGTGTCGCGGCTGCGCTATACCACGTCGCTGGGGATCATCGGAGGCGACGACGCTGCCACGCTCACCATAACAGTCGAGAAGCTCAAGCCGGAACATCTGATGGAGGAGCTGGGCTTTGACGAAGAGGCCCGTATCTGGGCGGGTGCTCTCTATGAGATACTGGAGGAGAGCGACGCACTGAACGAATACGCGGACTACTTCAAGCCATACCGGCCAGACTACGGCGGCGACAGCGGCTACGACGGAGAATACGAGCATGGTGACAGTTATGGAACCGGGATCGATATTTCCCGGTTTGTCAGCCCCGGGACCAAGAACAACGTGGATCTCGCCGCCTATGCCATACAGGCGTGGGAAAACAACTGGGGATATGTATGGGGTACCTTCGGAAATGTCCTGACAGAATCGTTGCTGGAATATAAGATCCGTCAATACCCGGACGGTGTCGGAAATTATGAGGATTTTATTCGGGCAAACTGGCTGAACCGCCGCACGACAGACTGCGTGGGACTCATCAAGGGATATGGCTGGCTGGATACGGAGAGTCTGTCCATCCAATATGGAACCAATGGAATGCCGGATTATGGCGCCAACCAGATGTACCAATCCGCCGTCAACGCGGGAGCAGACCACGGCAGCATGTCCGCCATGCCGGAAATTGTGGGGCTGGCGGTCTGGAAAGAGGGGCACATCGGCGTCTATATCGGCGGCGGATATGTCATTGAGGCTGCGTCCACCACAAAGGGCGTGATAAAAACGCAGGTCGAGGGCCGCGGCTGGCAGGGCTGGTGCAAGATCCCCTACATTGATTATCTGGAGGAGGAATAGATGGTTACGACGACGCGGCTGCGCATGTTCCGCAGAGCCCATGGAATCACACTGGACGAGCTGGCAAAGCGGGCCGGTTTCTCCAACCAGTGGTTGAGCTTTCTGGAGCTGGGGAAACGAGAACGGACTGCGTCTCAAGAGGAAAAATTAAGTCGGGCGATCGAGGCGCTGCTTGCAGAGCGCCACACCGCCCTTTCCGCGATGGAAAGAGACTTCCTGGAGTGTGGGGGGCGGCTGCTGGAACCCGTGGAGGTGGAATCAGATGAACCATGAGGTCTATTACCTGCCGGTCAACTTTACCGACGCCGGACGGGTGTTCGGCCTGTTTGAGATCCGTAATCTGGTGGAGGCTGTCCTGCTGACGCTTCCGCTCCTGTATTTCTGTATGGTCCTGCTCCCGCTTTCTCTGACGCCGAAGCTCATCACAACCATGGTACTGGTGGTCCCCGTGGGCGGCTTTGCCCTCATCGGGATCAGTGATGACAGCCTGACGCGGTGGCTGGGCTGCTGGTGGCGCTGGCGGCGGGCCCGGAGGACAATTCTGTTTCGAGGGGAGGTAAAAAAGTGAACCTAAAAGAACTGCTTTTCGGCGGCGGGGTCAAGGATGGGGGCTCCGGTCAGGGGGCCTACCGGGACAGCATCCAGGCGTGGCTCCCCATCAAGAACATCATTGGCGGTGTGGCCGTCACAAAGGACAACCGCTTCATCAAGATCCTGGAGGTCCTGCCGGTCAACATCTATCTCAAGTCCGCCGGCGACCGGCAAACTATCATCTCCGCGTATGCCGCCTATCTGAAAATTGCGCCGGACAGCCTTCAGATGGAGGCACGGACCATCCCGGCGGACACCGCCGAATATGTGGAACGGATGCGGCGGTATGCCGAACGGGAGGAAAACGCCGCATGCCGAGAGATGATCGAGGATAACATTCAGGAGATCGGACAGGGGGTGGCCAGCGAGGCCATCCGCCGCCGGTTCTTTTTGGTGTTCCAGTATGAGGCACAGATGAAGGCCAAACAGAACACCGTCCGCTCCATCATTCAGCGGCTCAACGAGGAAGCGGATACCGCCCGGCGCTATCTGGATCTCTGCGAGCTGGAGGTGCTGGAGCCACGCTATTCCGACGACTTTATGCTCAAGCTGCTCTACGAGATCATCAACAAGAAGACCAGCCGCCGGCTTCAACTGCCGGAGGGCGTGTTCGATATGACGACCACGGTGCACGGCATCTATGAAGATGGGTGAGCCGCAGCTTGCGGCTCACCCATCTTGACGGTATTCAGGAGGTAACTGCTCATTACAAAAGGTCTTGAGGACGGGAATATCCTCCGTGATAATTTGCCAGACTTGGTCAAGCTGGATCTTGCCGTAGTCGTGAACGATGATGTTTCGCAGCCCCCTGATATGCGGCCACTGAATTTGTTCCTTCGTGGCGCTGCGGTATTCTTCAGATAAGCCGGAGGTCAGCTCTCCAATTTGCAAGACACTGAACGCGATGGATTGCTGATAATCGCTGTCCGACAGAAAGCCCTCCAGAGAGACACCGAAACGGGACATCGTATCTTGTATGCTCAGGCAATAATCCCGGATCTTCAGGACCCGCTGCAAATCACGCGACAGCATAGATCTCCCTCCGCTCTTGATTGACGATATCCCGGAACAGTTTATCGCTCATCTTATTGCTGGGCTGCTCCAGAGATTCTGCTGTGATGAGGTCGATTCCCTTCTGCAGAGCCGCTTCCAAGTCATTATAGAGCCCGCCAATCGCAAAGAAACCTGACAGCTCCGCCCCGGCCAGGTCCACCAGCAGGTCCACATCGCTGTCCTCACGGGCGTCCCCTCTGGCATATGAGCCAAAAACATACACTGCCTTGAGATGGTATTTCTCGGCGACCGGCTGCACGCGCCGGCGGATTTCGTCTAACGTATATACCATGAAACACGTCCCCTTCTTATTCCTTGATAATTCTATTATACGCAGTTTCCATTTTTATTTCAAGCAAGGAGCGGATGCAAGCATGAAAAAACAGCAGATGCCTCAGAAAAAGAACCCATCAAAACCGGCATTAAGGAAAAAGGCGCGCAAGGCCGGGGCGGATGATGTCCCTTCCAGACAGCCTTTTTTGAAACGCCTCCTCTTTGGGGAGGAAAAACCGGATCTTACCGAGCTGGAATCCGGCTCCACCACCATTCTGGATATTCTGTCCCCCACCGCGGTGGACACCAAAAGCCGTGACTACATCGTAGTGGACGGCGTTTTTCATGCCTATCTCTATATCACCGGCTATGGCTATTCCACCACAGTCGGCTCCTGCTGGCTGGCCCCCCTGGTGGAGGCCGGAGAGGGGGTGAGCGTCAGCTTCATGTTCCGCCGACAGTCCAAGGACAAAATCCTCTCCAAAATCGCGCAGACCACCATGATCAACCGCTCCCGGATGCGGGACGTGGGCGACACACGGCAGGACTATGAGGAGCTGGACAGCGCCATCAGCTCGGGGCTTTACCTGAAGGACGTGATGAACCGCCAGGGGGAGGACTTCTACTACATGAATACCCTCATAGAAGTGACGGCAGACGACCCGGAGACACTGGAGCAGCGGGTGACGGCGGTGGAAAAGCTGTGTGTGGCGTCGGACATGATCGCCCGGCGCTGCGACTACAAACAGGAGCAGGCCTTCCTCTCCACGCTGCCCCTCCTGTCTCTCGACCCGGATGTGGAGCGCAAATCGCGCCGCAATGCCCTGACCTCCGGCGTGGCCGCCGCCTTTCCTTTTGTCTCCTATGAGCTCAGCGACCGCAACGGCATTTTTCTCGGCCTCAATCTCTACAACCGCTCCCCGGTGTTCCTGGACCCCTATGACGATTACAAGTACACCAACGGCAACCTGTGGATTGGCGGCACCTCCGGCGTAGGCAAGAGCGTCACCCTGCAATGCCTCGGCGGCCGGATCCGGCAGCAGGGGCGTCGCGTCATCTTCATCGTCCCCAAGAAGGGGCATGAGTTCCGGCCGCTTTGTGAAAAGATCGGCGGGCTCTATCTGCGGCTGTCCCCTTCCTCGGAGGACTGTCCCAATCTTATGGCCATCCGGCGCAAGACGCTGGACAGCTATGCGCACCTGCACAACCTGAAGAAGCGCGGCGACTCGGTATTGGCCGCGAAGATCTCCAGCCTGCTGATCTGGTATTCCCTCCAAAAGAAGGACATGAGCGACGAGGACAAGAACTACCTGGACACCTCCCTGGTGGAGTGCTACCGGAGGTATGGCATCACCTTCGAGAATGACTCTCTGGTGGACGAGAACGGCGATTTTAAGGAGATGCCCATTTTGGAAGACTGGTACAACGTGCTCCAGGAAAACGCCGAAACCCGGCACCTGGCTGTAGTTCTGGCCCGGTATGTGACCGGCTCCGCAGCTGCCATGGGGAAACGGAATCACATTGACCTCAATAACAAGTACATTGTGCTGGATACTACCGGGATGCCGGCCGATCTGATGCTCTCCGGGATCTTTTGGGCCACCGAGGTGGCCAATGACATCATTATGGACTTCGGCGCCGAACAGTCCGCCCTGCTGGCGGATGAGCTGTGGGCCCTGGCCGGCGCCACCTCCAACTCCCACGTGGCCGGCTTTGTGCTGGAAATGGTGAAGACCATCCGCGGCCTGGGCGGGATCGCCGTCACCTCCACCCAGGGGATGCAGGACCTGTTCGGGCTGGAGGGCGGCAAATATGGCAAGGGCATCCTGGACTCCAGCCGCCTCAAGATCGTCATGCAGATGGAGGAGCAGGAGGCCCGGCTCATTCAGGGGGTACTCAACCTTTCCGAAGACGAGGTGCGGCAGATCACCCGCTTCCGGCGCGGAGAGGGCCTTCTCTGCTTTGGTTATAACCATGTACCCATCTCCATCTATGTGACTCCAAAGGAGTATGAAGCGATCACGACCTCGCCGACCGACCGGCAGGCCATGCTGGAAAGGAGACAGGCGGATGAATGAGCTGAAGCGGGATATGGCCCGGATACAGACCCTGGTGGGGGATGCGTTCAACCAGACCGGCGGGCTGGTCGCGCTGTCCGATGGCGGGCAGATGGCCCCTGAAAAGCTGCAGCGGACCCTGGAGCAGACCATGGATCACTTTGAACGCTCCACCCTGGAGCTGCGCCGCCTGTGCGAGACCTATTCGCCCGGTGCCGGCGGCTATCAGCGCAAGGCGGCCGCCCCTCCAATCCATGCAGCCGGATACGTGGAACAGTTCGGATATGGCTGGCTCCACATCGTACTCAGCACATTGCTGCCCCATTGCCGCTATCAGGCCCCGGCCTGGCTCAGCGATACCCTCGCCCGCCTGCTCGACGATTATGAAAGGGCCGGCTGCAAGCTGCCCTATTTCCAGCGGGCTATGCTGGTGATCGACGAGCACAGCAGTACGGAAGGGCGGCACATCTACGATTCAGATAACAAGGGGTGGAAAGCGGTCAGCAATGCGCTCAAGGGCCGGCTTTTTCCGGATGACGACCAGTACACGCTGGCACTGTCCCTGCTGTCCACCAGGAGTACGGAAAACGTCTGCCATATCACGCTGCTGGATCTGGCGGACGCGGCGGATTTTTTCGCTGTTCACTCGGGGGATTATAGGGACGGCGACTTCTATTCCGGCCGGTGGACCACCTAACAGATACCCGGCCGATTTCCCCTCAAAAACGCCATTTGCACGTGGATAGAGTTCTGTTGGGTGTCCGCAGCCTGGAAAGCCTTGCAAATCCAGGAGTTTTCAACAGCCTGTGGACAGTGACTCCGGCACCTAATCTGTCTACTATGGGGAGCCAACCGATTTCTCCTCCGCAGACGGCCCGGAGGGCGCCAAAATCGTTCTTGCGCCGGAACCGGCGCAAGGGCGGTTTTGGCGCCCGCAGGAACCAGGAAGGGGGGTGCTTTCATGGTGTTTAGTGAGCGTGATATCGACCTTCTGCGGCTGCTCTGCTGGTGCCAATACCTCCCGCCGGAGGCGGCCTGTCAAATCTGTCCGGAGGCGGAGGTTCAGCTTTTACGGTCCATGGGGCTGGTCCGGCAGCACCGAACCAGCGGGGCCCTTCTGCTGACCACTCAGGGGGCGGAATGGCTGGGCGGAATCTGCCCCGGCGGGGTTCCCGCCTTTTCCCGCTCCTATCACAAGAGCGCGATTCAGCGGCGGCTGCGCATCTCACGTCTGGCGCTGACCGCTTACCGGGCGGGTGTCCATATTTTCACCACATCGACGGAAGAGCTCAGCGCCTCTCCGGCGCTGTTCTTTTCCTCTATCACCCGAAGCCGGGGGAGCAATCCATGGGGGAGCACCCGCGTCGCCGCGCTGGCCCATCTGGGGGAGCTGCTCTGCTCCATCCACTATGTCTGTCCGGGGATCGGCAAGATAGCGCTCACCGACGAGCTGACGGCGTTCAACAATCAGACGGCCGCCTTCCGGGGGCTCCGCCGGGTGATGGTCTTTGCCGGGGAGAGCTATGCCTCTGTCCTCTCCGAGCTGGAGGCGGTATATCCGCACGGGGATACCAAGCTCATTCCCTATGGCGAGGCGTACCGCAGACTGCGCCTTCCCGTTCACCTGCTCTCCTGCGACGACACCGGCGCCATCCAGCTCCAGATCCTGGCGACGCCCGGCTACCGCCCGCGGCTTACCCAGGCCGCGCTGAAATCACAATACGTCCCGCCGCCGGAGGGCGCACCCGCCCTGGACGCCATGTTTCAGGGGCTCCCCTTCGTCATGGCGGCGGATATGGATCTGCGGCGCATTGACGCCGCTCTTACAACTGCACAGAGGATGGGGCGCCCGCAAATCGCCCTGGCTGCCTTGAAGGGGCAGGCTGAGTCCGTGCTCTTCTCCCGCTACCGGGACCCCGGGCTGGCGCGGGTCTTCGTACTGACCCGCGGCGCTCTGGCCGAGGCGCTGGGCCGGCCGCCGGCTCCGCACATCCCCTCCCGGATGCAGTATCTGACTGAGAAAGGAGACGTTGTCGATGCCGCGTCTGTCCGCACTGATCGCACGGCTCGAGGACTGGCTGGCGCCCAAATGCGGGAACGGGTTCCACCGCCTGGAGCGGATCGGGAAACAGCAATATGAACGACTGAAGCGCCGGGGACAAATCTGGTATGCGACTCACAAAAAGAGGCTGGGGCGCTATATCGTCCTGGGCCTTTTAGCCGGGTACTTTTATGGGATGTTCCTCAACTCCGTCCAGCTTGGAACGGCCGCCACCTTCCACACGTCGGGCGCGGAGGTGGAAAGCATCTGGGTGTTCAATCCCTTCCGGAACTGGTTCATTCTATTCACGCCCTTTGGACTGGGCGTGACCGCAGTGCTGGTACTGCTGGTCTGCCTTATCACCAAAAAGGGGTACATTTTTTTCTCCGGCTACAAGTTTATCCGCGACCCCCGCGGCTTCGACATTCTCCCTGACGCCACCCACGGTTCCTCCGGCTTCCTGACGGAGCAGGAGATGCGCGGCTTCCTGGAGGTCGGGCCTGCGGCGGAGGTCCACGGTATGATGCTGGGCAAGGTCAAGCAGCGTGAAAAGGATCCGGATCAGTTCGCTTCCTATGTGGCCCACCGTATGGTACCCGGTGACAACAATAATCTTCTGTGTATCGGCGCGCCCGGCAGCGGGAAGTCACGGGGCTTTATCATCCCGTTCCTGATGGGGTGCGCGCAGAGAACCCGAAGCGGCCATCCGGAGTCGGTAATCGTAACTGATCCGAAGGGAGAGCTTTTTGAAAAAATGGCGCTCTATTTCAGAAAAAATGGGTTTAACGTTAAGGCGATCAACTTCCTGGATATGGCTCATTCGGACGGCTGGAACTGTCTGTACTCTCTGGACCAGGAGACACAACTGGTCCAGACCGTGGCCAACACCATCATTCAGAACACCTCCGGCCCCAAGGAGGCAGACGACTTCTGGAGCCGTGCAGAATTAAACCTGCTCATGGCGCTCATCCACTATGTCTGCAACCTGAAGGATGACGCCGGGAACCTGCTCCCCATCGAGCAGCGGGGGCTTGGGGATGTGTACCGCCTGCTGGCGGAAAAGAGCATTCAGGAGATCAACCAGATCCTGGCGGCCCTGCCGCCGGAGCACCCCGCCAAGGGCCACCACGGCCTGTTCCTCAAGGCCCGTGAAAACCTCTGGGGCAACATTGCCATCGGCCTGGGCAACCGGCTGGCCATCTTCCAAAACGCTCTGGTGGACAAGATTACCCGCAACCACGACGTGGATCTGCTGCTGCCGGGCCAGAAGCCCTGTGCCTACTTTGTCATTATATCCGCCCAGGACAGCGCCTACCGCTTCCTGAGCTCCCTCTTTTTCTCCCTGGCCTTCCCCCGCCTCTCCGACTACGCCCGGCTCCACGGCAAGAACGGGCGCCTGAAGGTGCTGGTCAACTTCTGCCTGGACGAATACTGCAACATCGGCTACATGGAGGGCATCTCCGATGTGTTCAACAGTGTCCGCGGCTTCAACATGAGCTGCCAGGTGGTGGTCCAGAGCCTCAGCCAGTGGGCGGAGAAGTATCCGGGCAAGGACTGGGAGAATCAGCTCAACACCTTTGACCAGACCCTCTATATGGGCTGTAACGACCTGAGCTCCGCCGAGTACATCTCCAAAAAGTGCGGCATGGTCACCATCTCCGTCACCAATAATCAGATGCCCCTCACACCCCTGTTTTCCCCAATCTACAGCAGCACCCGTGCCTACTCCCAAACCCGCAGCAACACCCAGCGGGCCCTGATGCAGCCGGATGAAATTCTGCGCCTGGAGCCCGGAAAGTGCATCGCCCTGTTCAACCACCACAAGCCGGCCCTGCTCTGCAAGCTGGCGCCGGAGGAGCTGCCGGGATACGGAGAACTGAAGCCCTGCAAGGTGATCCGGTATGTGCCTGCCTGGGCGAAGCGGGAAAAGCGGAACAAGGCCCGGGAGCGGAAGGCTGCGGAGCCCACGGAGGCAGAGCGGGGACGGCCGCCGCAGGCCGCTGGACGCGAGTTGCCCGGGCAGACGCAAAAAGCAGGCGAAGGGAACGCTGCCCGGCGGAAGCCGGTTCCGCCGCCCATCAGGCCTGTGGACCCGGGCCTGAATCCGGAATATACCCTGCCGGATCTCGAAAGGCCCTCCCAGGAGGCGCTTGGAATGGTGGAGACGCCCGTGAATCAAAGCCCCGCCGGCATGGCGGAGGCGTCCCTGGATGACATCCTGGGGAACGGCCCGGAGGAAGAGGATGACCTTCCGCCCCGGCGCTGAAGCGCCGGAGCAGAAGGCTATTATATAAAAAGTATTTTGGAGGAGGTACTTGCTATGAGGGCCGCGCAAATGAAGGAACGTCCGGATTTCCCCCTCATGCGGCAGACGGATGTGCAGCAGATCTACCACATGCAGATGCCCCGCTGGCTGTTTTCCGACCGCAGGTACTCGGACATGAGCCTGGAGGCCAAAGTGGCCTATACCTTCCTGCTCAACCGCTTCCAGCTCTCCCGCAGGAATGGCTGGGTCAATGAGTGGGGAGAAGTCTTTGTCATTTTTCCACGTAAGGAGCTGGCCGCGGAGCTTCGGGTGTGCGAACAGCGGGTGACGGCGGCCTTCCGCACGCTGGTTGAGCGCAAGTTGATCTGGGAAAAACGGTGCGGCCGGGGCGACGCGAACCAAATCTATCTGGCGTCGGTATCGCCGGTGGACGACCCGGACTATGCCTCCGCCCCCTTCCTGCCGGAAGACAACAGCCGCAGCTCCAGAACCGCAGGATCGGAGGTTCTTGCACCTTTGCCCCCGACGGGGCCCCCGCAAGAACCGCGGCTGCCGCGGCCCCAGAACCACGGAAGCAGCGGTTTTAGAACCGCGGAATCTGAGGTTCCAGAACCGCAGGATTCGGGCCCAAGTTATACTGATCTCAGGGAGTCTGATTGGAGCCATATGGAAGTCAGTCCGCCATTCCCACGCGCGTGTGCGGTCAGGCTGGCGGACGAGGAAGCCGAGCTGACCGGGATTTTGGAGGCTTGCGAGCTGGAGTGCTTTGAACCGGAGGTCGCCCGCGTCTTTGAAAATGCCATTGAGCGGCTGTTCTACTCCGAGAGCTTCCGCATCGGAAAGGCCGTGCTGCCCCAGCGGCGCGTCCGCTCCCGGCTCCACCTGCTGGACGGCATGATCCTGCGTACCGCGGAAGGGAAGCTGCACGCCAACCTGGAGCGCGATGTGAAAAACTCCACAGCCTACACCATGGCCGTCCTGTTCAACTGCATCGCGGAGAGCGAGAGCGACCTGCTCGTTGATCCCTACCTCAACAGTCTGCGGGCGCCGCCGGAAGGGAGGTGATGAACCATGCTGTTATCGGTTCAGCAGAAGTACATTCTGGAGATCCTGCGCCGGACGGGGTGTATCCGCCGGCGCCAGCTTTTTCCTCTCGTTCGGGAAAAGTTCCGGCCAATGGGCGTGGAAATTTCCGAGCACCGCCTGGAGGTGATGCTGCGCCAGCTCCGCCACTGTGTGGGAGAGGTCCGCATGGAGGAGGAGCTTGTACGCCTCTCCCATGCGAGGCCTGATCCACGCCGCCTGGAGGCGGTGGACGTGATGCTGGAACTCTCCGGGGGCGCCCCGGTGGATTTCAGCGCTGTGGGCGTTGAGCCTCCGTTTTTGCTGCGCTTTTCCTTCGGGCAGGCCCCCATGCGCTTTTTTTCGGTGGGAACGGTGTCTGATGCGGAGCACCCTTTCGGGCTGTACCTGAAGGCCCAGAAGGGCAAGCGGGTGGTCTGGCTCTCAGACGACGGAGTTCCGCCGGCGGGACTGATTCTGCCGCCCAAACACTTTTTTGCCGCCCGCACAGGCGGCGTCTCACATCGGTTTTATGGCTCTCAGGAGCGATAAAATAAATCATTTTTTGCAAGGAGGATCCCATTATGGCCAGAAAAAAAGCAACTCCCGCAGAAGAACCCGAGCAGAGCGGGGAGGACGCCTTCCTGGAACAGACCGGGGAGACCGCAGAGGGGTTTGCCGGGGCGGAAGACTCCGGCGGGGAAATGGGCGCTGACAGCACGGAAGCACCTGGAGAGGGGAGTGTTGAACAGCCGGGCCCGGAGAGCATGACGCCCCCACTGGAGGAGAGCGAAGCAATTATGCCGTCAGACGAAACACCGCCGGAGGATGCCGGGAGTACTGCACCTCCGGCGGAGGTACCAGAGGAAGAACCGCCCGGCGAAGGGCCGCACGAGACCGTGGAGCCCGGCGCGGCCCCGCTGCCGGGTGGTGAGGAGGCGGAGTGGCCCCCCGCTGAGGGCAGCGCCTGGCCGGAGCTCACGGGGGACGGCGGGGCGGAGACGGAAAGCCATGGCCCCCGTGAGGTGGTGTCTGTGGATCTCTCCGCGCCGGTGGATGCTTCCGCCGTTGGAGCGGCGAGCCCGGCGGAGGGGGAGGGGGATCTTCCCGGCGACCCGGCCGGCGGTGAACTGCCCCCGCGGTCCGGTGTGGAACCCCATGCGGAGGAAATCCCCCCGGCCCCCGGGGACACGCCCCCGGAACCGACTGACCGCCAGAAGTTCTACGGCCTCAAGTTTAACCGTCTGGACCGGGATTTAACGCCGGATGAACGGCAGGAATGGAACTCCATCTACGCCTCCTATCGCGGCCGCAGCGCCCTGACTGGAACCATCATCGGCATCGACCCCTACTCGGTCCGGGTGCGGAATCCGGAGACCGGGGAAATGGAAAAGCAGACCATGTACTGCGCCATTGTGGTGCCCTACCGGGTTCGCATCGTGATTCCCGCCACAGAGATGTGGGAGCAGGGCCGGGAGCGGCCGGAGTTTGTGATGCAGAATATGGTAGGCTCCTCCATCGACTTTATTATCATCAAGGTGGACCGTGAGAGCGGCTTTGCCATCGGTTCCCGCCGCCTGGCCCTGCGGGCCCGGCGGTATTATTTTGCCCACCGGCCAAACCTGAATGCCATCGGCACACGGCTGAAGTGCCGTGTCATGGCGGTGGGGCCCCGGCGCTGCCTGGTGGAGTTCTATGGGCATGACATCAACCTCACCCAGCGGGAAATCCGGTACACCTCCATTCCCGACCTGCGGGACGAGTACCACCCCGGCCAGGAGCTGGAGTGTATCGTGAAGGTCTATGACCCGGATACCGACCGGGTTGAGATCTCCGTCAAGGAGACCGAGTCCAATCCCTATGACGGCGCGGAGCAGCGGCACCCCATCGGCAGCCGGCGGCAGGCCATGATTGCCGGCAAATACGGCGGCGGCGTGTTCTGCAATCTCCCAGATGGAACCGTGTGCATGTGTAATTACTCCTACCAGCATGAGGACTCCGACTTCCTGGTGGGCGACACTGTGATCCTGGTGGTCCAGCGGTATGCGGAGGAGAAAAAGCAGATGTATGGCAAAATCCTCTCAAAGTGGTAATCCCTAAGAACAGACAGGCCCGCCCCAATAAAGGGGCGGGCCTGTCACTTTTACGAATTCAAATGTCCACACTCATAATTACTTTGCGAAGAAAGGACGGATTTACATATGAAAGTGAAGCAATTCTTTGGTTTGTGCGCTGCAATGCTCCTCTGTCTCCAGATAGCGGTGCTCCCCGCCTCCGCCGCGGGTGGTTTTTCCGATGTCCCCGCCGGTTCTCCCTATTATGAGAGCGTGACCTATCTGGCGGGGCGTGGGATCACAGCCGGTACCGGCGGACACAGCTTCAGCCCTGAGCGGCCCATCACAGTCCGGGAGTGGGCTGCATTGCTGTTCCGGGCCTTTGATGGGGGTACCCTGTCCTGCGATTCCCCAAAGGAGCGGTCCGAGCTCTGCATCCAGCGGTGCTATCAAAACGGCTGGCTGGGTGTGAGTGCTGCCATATCCCCTGATAGGACTCTCTGCCGCGGAGAACTGCTGCTCAGTGCCTTCCGTGCGGCCGGACTGCCGGTATACGACGCCTCTCTCTATGGCTATGAGGAGACGGGAATGTCTCCGCAGGAAAACGCGGTACGCATTGGAGAAGAGCTTGGACTGTGCCCCGAAGGGGCCGCACCATTGGAGTGCATGACTCGTGGGGATGCCGCGATGCTTTTATTCCCGCTGCTGACGCAGAGCATTGAAATTGCTGCCCCTCCGATTTTAGATGTGGTGCCCATACACGCCGACGCATCCACAGACCTCAACCGCTATCTGCTGGAGATTGCTTGCGTACCGGAGTCTATTTTGCAAGCATTCCATGACGCCGGGTGGGAATATCATGTCTCTCCCGACTATCTGCGGTCGTACAGTGAAGAGCACGGCATGAACTGCATCGGGCTCACCTCGTACAGTGAGAAACGGATCTATGTCTCAACACCATCCTCCACGATCCATGAATTTGGGCATTTTCTCGAATGGGTGCTGAGATTTCCGCCTGAGTATGAGATGCTTTACCGGGAAGAGGCGGAGGCAGCCCTGGCTGTTCTGCGGGAGTATGCCGCCACCAACAGTCATGAATATTTTGCGGACTACTTTGCCTTCTGGATTCGGAATTCTGCTGATGAGGCGAGAATGGAGCGGTTAAAAACAGCGGCTCCCCAAACGTATGAGTATTTCTCTGCATTGGAGGCATGTAACTGGGTGGTGGAATAAATAGGCTCCTTGCCTGCCGGCCGCTCCGTCTGGAGTGTGATTGTTGCCATCTCTCAGCAAGGAAAATGTTTCAATCGGCGATTTTGATATCCACGGCGAGGGAGAATCCGGAATCGTAACACACATTTACATCTAAATAGTATTTATTCACAATCCCTGATCCAGATACATTATCCAGGAATCTTGCAGTACTTCCGCCGATAGATTTGGTGCATTTTCTGCGCTAAAGAAGAAAGATAGTTTTCCGCGGTACTTGTTACGACATCTTCAATGCTTGTAACTTCAGCTATAGCGGTTATCTGAACAGCCAGAACAGACCACTGCCATCATCAGGAGATTTGCAACGACTTTTTTCAGGCCATTTCTGTTCGGCACACACGGCCTGGACTCTTAAGAGTCCAGGCCGCTGAAAAATCATTTCAACACTTTAATAGTACGAGAAGAGTGTGTGATCAGACGCAAATACGCTTATATTTTTTTCGCTCATATTTCCGGTATCAAGATCCAGTTCATCAAAAAACAAGCTGTCACCAGATACTCTCAGATCGCGTATGGTAACATTATCGGGTGATTCATAAAGAACCCTGCCATCCTCATTCAAAATCCTGCAATGTCCGCTTTCACCAGAAAAATGCTGAGGAGCCTGCACATAAAACAGACCATATTCAGTTTCAATAAATCCATATCCATAGTATTCACTCAGCAATTTCTGATTCGGAATATCAAACCTCTGATAAATCTGGAGAGATGGATTGATATGGCCCGTGACGGCCAAAATATCGCTATTGATGTTCATATCATCCACACTCAGAGCACTTTGGCTAAGTTCAAATTTTATAGGCTCAGAATCATTTGCTTTACCCAGATTATCGACAACGGAGACTGTAACGCTGTTGGGTTTACTATAGTCAATATCGCTAACATAAGCCATATATTGTCCGTCTACAGAGTGGCAGCTAGGCTCGTCTAGCACAATACCGTGCTCATCTTGAGAAATATTGCTTGATTTGATCCCTGTACCCGAATTCCCCCAACTATTTACACCCATAAAACGAACTCTATAACTCCCATCGATGCCTTTTAATGAAGACCTTCCAACTCCCATATAAACATCGATGTCAAAATTCTTGATAGCACCACCGGTATCTTCGGCAATTCGCCGCCCAATACCAGTTATCTCTACATGACCTTTCTTGGCTGCGCCATTGCGTATTACACAGGGAACGTAATAGGGATCAACGGCAATAGTAGTTCCAACTGTTGGTGTCGTTCCAAGTGCAGTCGTCGGTTTATTGTACGAAAACTTACCGGCATAGTATTTAATATATCTTCCGTCGTCTCCGACTCCCGATCCCTGTACTTTAACGTCGTTAAGAAACGCGGATTTATATTTACCTGTGAGGCCGGATACAGAAATTTTGTTTCCAGAGTAGTCCGATTCTTTAGCTGTAATATACTGTGTAATCTTAAAGCTGGAGAGGTACGTTGCTCTTGTCCCAATGTCTATTGTTTTTTTACTTTCTAAGCCTGCACATTTTACGGAAACAGGGAATTTTTCCATTCCACGCACATGAAATGTTGCCGAAGTATAACCTGCGCTATTTGTGGTACTGTCGGAAGACTTTATTCGGACGTTGGACGACGAGGCGGAAGTTGTCCAGCTTACAGATTTATTTCCATAGCTTGCTCCGCTGTTTAAGATTCTGACTCGGACAGTTACCTGATATGTAATTATGCCATCTTGTACTACCCCTTTAGAAAGCATAGGAGTAGAATTTGGAATCTGTAGAGAAAGAACCTCCCAATTAGTAAATGTAAGAGGTGGTATAGCGAAAGAATCTTCAATGCCAGATTGTTCAGTAGGATCATCGTCCCCCACGGAGGCAAAAGCCTGTGTAGAGAACGTAAAAATGAGTAAAAGGGATAAAAAAATGCTTATAAATTTTTTCATGCTTTCCTCCCTGTCCTGGTAAAGTAAATATTTACTGCAATAATTCCCATATGCGGAGAGTCCTCTCCGCATCCCTGCTTATTAAGCAGGGGTGCGACTCATGCCGTCTTTCCGCTCGTGGTAATGGTTTTCGATTCGGACTTCCCGTCGAGCCACACGGTCACTTTTACCTTTGCCCGGTAAGTTGTCCCTTTCTTTGCTTGTACTGACTTGCTGAGGTTCGCGTTCCTCCCATCTTTCTCTACGCTCCAGGAGTCAACGGTGATCCACTGGCTGCCCTGCTTTTTCTGAATCTCCAGCACGATCTTGCACCGCTCTGCTCCCCGGCGGCCAGTCACACTGGCACTGGCTGACGCTTTCCCATTCTGAACCGTCAGAACACACTGAGCGTCGTTTATATTTTCCATGTAGAAGCTGATTTCCGGATCTGAGGCGGCTACATCTGCGGCAAAGCATGGAACCGCCACAGAACAGGCGCACATAACTGCGCACAGAAAGCCAAGGAACTGTCTGTGGATATTCTTTCTCATAAAAAATCACCTCCTCTCCGTTTCATATACTGTAACGAAAGAGAAGGTGATTTGGGGACACCTATTTTATATTTTTTCAAATACTTTTTAGTGAGGTTGTAATTCTGCGGTACCCCACGCCCATTGCTTCTTCAGTCTCAGGCTGAACCGTTTACCCCGGCGGGCATGGGGCATTCAGCGTTTACTGCGGATTCCGCTACTTTATAAATATTCTCATTATAAAAAAGGTTATTTTACTGATATAGAGATCCCCTCCGCTATCTGGGTCAGCTCGGCCGGCGGCAGTTCGCCCGCCACCCATAAGACGAAGGGATCGTCCAACCACATCAATGCGGCCCACTCGCCCTTAGCAACAAGTATCGCTTCATTTCCAGAAATATCGGTCTTAGTAACATTAGACAGCTCGGTATCCCAAATGACATCATAGGCCGTTTTATCTGTTACCATTTGAAGGTTTATGTGAAGTTGTCGGCCTTCTGTGTCCTCAAAGTAAATGGTCTGACTCAGATTATCCTGATCATACACCCGGTCAATTTCGACCATTCCATCCGGCAGGTAATGAAAGGCGATGTCTCCCATTTTCACGTTGCCGTTCCAGGTGGAGAAGAAACTGAAATGCGTCAGATCATACAGCACCTCGGTAACGGTTTCAATAAACTTTTCTCGGTACGCATCTACAGACATCAGGACGGAAAAGCTAAGCGTGGTAAAAATCAGCATGGCCGCTGCAATCCGTTTCGCGGCAAGCATCAGCTTTCTGGTTCCCGGCGCGCGCCGCTGCTCCCGAATGAGCCGCTTCATCTTTCGTTCAAACCGCCTGGAGAAGGTGTGTTCTGGAATTTTTTCATCGGAAGGCAGCCGGCTCAGCCACAGATCTTCCGCTTTGGGCACAGATTGGTAGAGGTCCGAATCCGTGATCTTCATGTGCGGCTACACCTCCTCGCTCTCCAATAACTGCTCCAGCTTTTTCCTCGCCCGCTGAATCGTCTTTTTCACATTTTCCTTTGACATGGACAGGATCAATGCGATTTCATCCACAGAATATCCGTGAGAATATTTCAGAAAAAGGACCTCCCGGTATTTTCCCGGCAGGGAGGCAACCGCTCTGGCCAGGGCCTCGCCATCTTCTATGCTGTCAAGCTCCGAACGGTCCGGCACTCCCAGGTATTCCTCCTCAAACGGCGTGATCTTCCGCTTCCGCCTCTTGCGGTACAGGTCGATTGCCTTGTTCTCAGTTATAGTAACGACCAACGACTTGGTTTGGGGACACTCCACGTCCGTTATATCATCAATAATCTCAATGATTTTCAAGAAAGCATCATGTACGGTGTCCTCAGAATCCCGTGTGTCGCCCAATATTTTGCTCGCTGTATAAAACATCAGGTTTTTGTAGCGGTTATATATGAACTCAAACTTATGCCGGCCCTCTGGCGAGTCGATCATAGCAAGATATATTATCATGGTACTCATTCTCCGTCTTTTTTAATCTCTATACCACTCAGTTCCGCCTCTTTTCCTACTGTATTTTAACATAAATTTATACATCTTCCAAGATAGCGACACGATCATCTACTATGGCTTCGACGACTAGATATGCCGCATCTTCCAGTCCGTGTCCCTCGTACAACCCACTTATCGAATAAATACTTATTTTGGAAATAGACCACAAAACTAGGGCCACCCGAATTATAAAAATTCAGGTGGCCTAATCATTTCTTAGTATATGGTTTTCGTGCAGATGCTCGTGCAAGAATACTAAGGATTCTTCCTTTCACAACAAACCAGCCTTATCGATTCGTGCGTTTGCGGATAAAATCGTAGTCTTCTTCTGTTAAAACAATCGGGCCGTGGACTCTTTCATAGCTTGCAATATGAGCCAAAATCAGTTGTTCGATTTCCTTGTTTGCTGAACGTCCATTATGACCTGCTATGTATTTTAGCTTATCCATTGTAGTTTCTTCGATACGCAGAGCATAATGTGGATTCTTGTGTGGTGCATTTGGCATAGTACCCCTCCGTTCTTACACACTATTTTGACCGGAATTAGCTGCATTGGGGCATATTGACAACAATAAGACAACCACCAAAAAGAATTAAATCATCAGGAAGAGGTTGATCCTCATTGAAGAGACCTCTTGCGAATAAACTCATAGTCTTCTGCCGTTAATATAATTTCTCCGTGAGTTTTTTCGTAGGCATCAATATGGGCCAGAATCAGTTGCTCGATCTCTTTGTTTGCTGAGCGCCCATTATGGCCGGCAATATATTTCAGCTTGTCCATCGTAGGCGTGGCAATGCGTAAAGCATAGTGTGGGTGTCGATGTGGTGTGTTAGGCATATGCTCATCCCCCTTATTGTCTATTGTGCATCAAAAATCTTTTTCAAGACCATATTGACAACAAATAGACAACCACCTATAATAAAAAAGGTGGACAACCACCCGAGGGATTAGCGGGCCCAGCTTCGTGCAATTTCAATAACTATACGAAAAGCTGAAACCATAGAGGAAAACACTTTTTTGGTGAAACTGCTGAACCCACAGAAAGGTGTGGTATCCACAAAACAAAGGGCATCGTCCCAAAACAGTGAAGGAGGTCCCCAAGCTATGAAGATCACGCAAATCGACATCATGACCCCGCACATCCAGGAAAATCCCATGTGGCGTCCCATTCTCTGCCGCATCCACACCGACGAGGGCATCTACGGCGATGGGGAAGCGGCGCTGGCCTACGGTATCGCTTCCCCGGCCGCGGCGGGTATGATTCGTGACCTGGCGACCCTTATCATCGGTATGGACCCCTTGGACAGTGAAGTTATCTGGGACAAGCTCTACAAGTCCACCTTCTGGGGGCAGAACGGCGGCCCCGTGGTCTTCGCCGGCATCTCCGCGCTGGACATTGCCCTCTGGGACATCAAAGGCAAGGTGTTCAATGTGCCTGTCTACAAGCTGCTGGGCGGCAAGCGCCGGGACAATCTGCGCACCTATGCCAGCCAGCTCCAGTTCGGCTGGAGCGACCACGCCGAGACCCTGACCACACTGGATGAATACCGCGAGGTATCCAAGAAAGCGGTGGCCGAAGGGTACGACGCCATCAAGATCGACTTCTTCACCTACGCTCCCGAGGATGGACGCCGTTATACAGATGAGGATTGCACCCGTCTGCTCTCCCCCAAGCTGGTAGACGTTGTGGAATCCCGCGTGGCTGCGGTCCGCGAGGCCATCGGCCCCAATGTGGACATTATCATGGAAAACCATTCCCGTCCCGATGCGCAGTCCGCCGTACAGCTTGGCCGGGCAGTCCAGAAGTACAACATCTTCTATTTTGAGGAGCCCAATACTCCCAATCCCAAGACGGCCAAATTTATCAGCAGCAAGCTGTCCATGCCTATTGCCCATGGTGAGCGGGTGTACTCCCGCTGGCAGTATGCCCCCTTCTTTGAGGACCAGTCCATCCAGGTTATCCAGCCGGATCTGGGCAACTGCGGCGGCCTGACGGAGGGCAAGAAGATCTGCGATATGGCCTATGTCTACGATATCAGCGTCCAGGCCCACGTCTGCGCCAGCCCGCTCTCCACGGCGGTCGCGCTGCATCTGGAGAGCGTCATCCCCAATTTCGTGATCCACGAGCACCACACCAACAATTTGAAGCCCTGGAACAAGGAACTCTGCACCGTGGATTGGCAGCCAGTGGACGGCAAGTTCAAGGTGCCGGAGGGGCCCGGCCTAGGCTGTGAGTTTACGGACAAGGTGCTCAATACGGAGAACAAGATCATCGTCAAGTAAATAGTGAGAAATATGGACACGGCACTCCCAGAAGGGGGAACCGCCCCTCTCCGGGAGTTTATCAATATGAGGAGGGGAATTTATGGCGATCAAACTGGTCCGAGAACGGGAACCTGGGCCCGGCACATTGGGGAAGCCCGAGCTCTATGCGCTGGCCATCGGCCAGGTCATCGGCGCCGGCGTTATCACCCTGGTTGTCCCGGCCATCAAAATGACTGGCTACTCCGCATGGCTGGCCTACTTTGCGGCCATTATCATGGGCTTCTTTATGATCCTGCCCACCGTGTTCGTTTCCTCCACGGTCCGCCTGGGAGGTGGCAACTACTCTATGCTGGCGGGCCTTGCCGGGCCGAACATATCAGGCATCTACGCCTTTATGTATCTGACGCAGTGCCTGTCCCTGTCGCTGTTCGGCTCCTCGGCCGCCGCATATCTGGGCGACATCATTCCCGCGCTCAGCAGTCATGGCGCCCGCATCGTAATCGGAGCGGCGCTGCTGACCTTCTTCTATGTAATCAACCTGATGGGCATTGACGTCATGGCCTCGGCGCAGAAGCTGATGACGTGGCTGCTCATCGCGGCGCTCCTCCTGTTTACGATTTTTGGCCTCGCAAAAATGAAGCTCCCGATCTTCGATTTCTCTGACCCGGAGTTCTTGACCCAGGGGTGGGGGATTAACTTCTCGGACGGTCAGATCTCCGGCGGCTTTGTAGGAGCAATGCTGCTGTTTGTTTATTCAACTCAGGGCTACTACATGACGACTGCTTATGGCGGTTCATCCAAAAATGCAAAACGGGACATTCCCTTTGTTCTGCTGATGTGTGTTCCCACGCTCTGCGTACTCTATGTGGGTGTCGCTATGGCCGGCGTGGGCTCCACCACTCTGGCGGAGTACGGCGAATCCACCACTCTGGTGGTAGCGGCGCAAAACCTGTTCCCCACCGTCCTGTTCTACTTCTTCATTATCGGCGGCCCCATCATGGCGCTGCTGTCCACCCTCAACTCCAGCTTTGCCTATAATTCCATCACCATAGGGACCGCCTGTGACGACGGCTGGCTCCCCAAAACCTTCGGCAAGAAAAACGCAAAGGGCGGCCGGGTCTGGATCTTGACCTATATGTATATCATCGGCATGATCCCCATTCTCTTCGGCCTGTCCATCACAACCATCACCAATATGGTGCAGCTCATCGGAGCCTGTTATGCCTTCCTGAACTTCAAGGCATATATCAGTCTGCCGAAGCTCTACCCCGATGCCTGGGCAAAATCCAAGTACCACGTCCCCAACGGCCTCTATTATTTTCTCTGCTGCGTCTCGCTGGCCGGCTTCTGCGTAACGCTCTGGAAGTCCTGCCTGTCCATGAGCCCCATCCTGGTGGGCATCAACATCACTGCTATCGTTGTTCTGGCTATCCTGGGCTTTGTACGAGGCAAGAAAGGGAACGTCGAGATCCATACCTCCATCTGGTGCGGCGATCCCGAGGGGGATGCGAAGGCCGCGGAAATCATGGCTGCTTCCATGAACAAGAAGTAAGAAACAAATTGTTAGAAGGAGGGTTATCTGTATGAAAATCACGAAGGTAGACGTATTCGAGGTCCATACCCGCCGTCCCGCGTGGCGGCCTGTGCTCTGCCGCATCTATACCGACGAGGGAATCTATGGTGATGGGGAAGCCGCTCTGGCCTATGGTACTGCCGCACCGGCTGCCGCAGGCATGATCCGGGATCTGGCCACCCTTATCATCGGTATGGATCCCCTGGATAACGAAGTCATCTGGGACAAGCTCTACAAGTCCACTTTCTGGGGCCAGAATGGCGGCCCCGTGGTTTTCTCCGGCATTTCCGCACTGGACATCGCCCTCTGGGATATCAAGGGCAAATACTTCCGCGTACCCATCTACAAGCTGCTGGGCGGCAAGCGCCGGGACAATCTGCGTACTTATGCCAGCCAGCTCCAGTTCGGATGGGGAGATGTCTGTCGTGACAGCGTGGAAATGAGCGCGCCGCACAATGCGGCCACCATTGCCGACTATGTGGAGAACGCCAGGAAGGCGGTGGCCGAGGGCTACGACTGCATCAAAATCGACTTCTTTACCTTTGCCCCGGAAGACGGACACCGCTACACGGACGAGGATCGGACCCGCCTGCTGCCGCCGGAAAAGGTCCACATGATCGAAGAGCGGGTGGCAGCCGTCCGGGAGGCCATTGGCCCCGATGTGGACATCATCATGGAAAACCATTCCTATCTCGATGCGCAGTCCGCCGTACAGCTTGGCCGGGCGGTTCAGAAGTACAACATCTTCTATTTTGAGGAGCCGAGCACTCCGAACGTCAAAACGACCAAGTTTATCTGCGATAAGCTGGCTATGCCCATCTCCCACGGTGAACGACTCTACTCCCGCTGGCAGTACGCCCCCTTCTTTGAGGATCAGTCGGTTCAGGTCATCCAGCCGGATCTGGGCAACTGCGGCGGCCTGACGGAGGGCAAGAAGATCTGCGATATGGCCTATGTCTACGATATCAGCGTCCAGGCTCACGTCTGCGCCAGCCCGCTCTCCACCGCGGCTGCACTCCATCTGGAGGCGGTCATTCCCAATTTCGTGATCCATGAGCACCATGTTTTCAACCTCCACGAGTACAACCGGGAGCTCTGCACAGTGGATCTCCAGCCGGTGAACGGCCGCTTCAAGGTGCCGGAGGAGCCGGGGCTGGGCGCTGAGATCAGCCCGTGGGCAATGGAGCACTCCACCAAGTACACAGTGGAATAAGCAGGGATATAAGACCATAACAAAAATTTTAAGGAGGAACGCGGCATGAAAATCACAAGTGTTGAATGCTATCTGGGTGACAAGGGCCTCGGCGGCTTTGTCACGGTCAAGGTAAACACGGATGAGGGCATCAGCGGCTTTGGCGAGGCCGGGCTGGCCTACGGCAAATGCTCCGAGGCCGCCTTTGGCCAGTGTCAGGATTTTGCCAGAATGGTGCTCGGTATGGACCCCTTCAACACGGAAGAGATTTGGGAGCATCTGCACCGCCACACCTTCTGGGGCATGGGCGGCGGCGTCGTGGTGACATCTGCCATGGCGGCCATCGACACCGCCTGCTGGGATATCAAGGGCAAGGCGCTGAACATGCCGGTCTACAAGCTCATCGGCGGCAAGACAAACAAGAAGCTGCGGGCCTATGCCAGCCAGCTTCAGTTCGGGTGGCGCACGCTGATCGAAAAGAACGACGCCCTCACCTTGCTCTATGATCCCAAGGACTACTACGACGTGGTGAAGGACGCTATGGCTGAGGGGTATGACGCCGTAAAGATCGACCCCGTATTTGCTCCGCTGGAGGAGCGGCCCATGGCCGAAGTTATGGCCACGCAGGGCAACCAGATCCGGGGCTGCTATCGGGAGCATGATTTGACTCGCTCGGTGGAGCGCATTGCCGCGGCCCGGGAGGCGGGCGGCCCCGACCTGGACATCATTGTGGAGATCCATTCGCTGCTCGACGCTAACACCGCCGCGCTGCTGGGGCAGGCATTGGAGCCCTACCGCATCATGTATTATGAGGAGCCCACCATGCCCTGCAATCCTGGTGTGTTCAAGCACATCAAGGAGCGGTGCAAGCTGCCCCTGGCCACTGGAGAGCGGAGCTACACGCGCTGGGGCTTCCGCCAGTTCTTTGAGGACCGGACGCTGGATATCATTCAGCCCGACCTGTGCAACACGGGAGGCATCACCGAGACAAAGAAGATCTGTGACATGGCCCAGGTGTACGATGTGGGCGTACAGATTCATGTCTGCGGCGGCCCCATCGCCACGGCGGCGGCCCTGCAGGTGGAGGCGGCCATCCCCAACTTCGTCATCCATGAGGAGCACAATGCCAATCTGTTGAAGATATTCAAGGAATCCGGGAAATACTACCACGCCCCGGTCAACGGCTTCTATGAGGTGCCGGAGCTCCCCGGCATTGGCCAGGAAATGAGCGAACAGGCAATGGCAACTGCGCGCAAGGTTGTGATTGAGTAAGCTGGTTCCTGCGGCATAGGACAAGCCCTCTCACCATGGGGTGAGGGGGCTTGCCTTTTTATAATGGGAAGGAGTGGACTGCACACCATGGACATTCTAAAGCTGTTCATCGTTTTCTGCGTTATCATTCTGGTCATGTGGCTGAAAAAACCAATATCCATTGCGGTACTGGCCGCCACAGTTGTCACCATCCTGATCTACCGTCTGCCGATAGCCACCGCCTGCTCCGCTATGATCAAGGGAGCGACCAGTTGGACCACCATTGAGGCGCTCCTGGTCTTTTACTCGATTACCTTCCTTCAACGGATGCTGGAAAAGCGGCAAAATCTGCACAACTGTCAGGTGGCGTTGAACGGGCTGTTCAACAACCGCCGCATCAACGCTTCCATCGCGCCATTCCTGCTGGGATGCCTTCCGGCTGCCAGTACAGTTCTGATCTGCGGCCCTATTGTCCGAGACAGCGTGGGGGATTATCTGTCCACCCCTGAGAAGGCCGCGGTTACCTCCTATTTCCGTCATATTTCCGAGAGCTTTCTGCCGACCTATACCACCATTTTTATTGCTGTGGGCCTGACAAACGGCGCTGTGTCCGTCAGCAGTTTTGTCCTGGCGATGCTGCCCATGGTAGCTGCTCTGTTTGTGACCGGCTACCTGGTGTACCTGCGTAAGATCCCCAAGGATACAGGCATGGTTCCGGATCATCCCAAACCCTATTATTGGAAGCTGCTGGCGCAGAGCGCCTGGAGTATTGCGCTCGCCATCCTGATCATCCTCATTTTCAAGCTCCCTGTAGAACTGGCGGTACTTATATGTATTATCATCAACGTCTTTGTAAACCGCTTTAACCCCAAAGAGCTGGTTCCATTCTTTAAGACCGCTTTTGAGGCCAGGCTTCTGGTCAGCACCTGGCTGGTTATGATCTTCAAGGAGGTCCTGGCCGCGACAGGGGTCATCGAACTGCTGCCGGAATTCTTTTCTGCTCTGCCGATCCCGACCTTCTTAGTCTTTGCGCTGATTTTCTTTTTTGGAACGATCGTAGCCGGAAGCCAAGCTATGATTGTGCTGTGTATGCCAATGGCCATGGCAACCGTAAACAGCGGGGCGGCCCTGTCCCTGTTCGTCCTGCTCATGTGCATCAATTATGTTGCAATGCAGGTCTCACCGGTTCACATTTGCCTGACGCTCTGCGCAGAGGATTACCGGGTTCCGCTGTCATCCATGGTTGCGAAGACCATGCCGATGGTCTTCGTGTTTACAGCCATATCGTTTCTATATTACGGCTTATTGAGATTCGTTGGGCTTTAGATGGAATTATTGCACGATGTCAAAAACCGAATAAGGAAACAAACAGCAGGCGGCATGCTGCCGCCTGCTGCTCAGTCAAATCTTAGAAGTTGATATGGTGAGATGCCGAGGACATTGGCGATCCTGTAAAGTGCGACAATCGACATGGGATAGGGCGAAGTTGACTCAATATGGCTGATGGTAGAATAGCTCATACCGCATCTTTCCGCAAGCTCCTCCTGGCTCAGTCCCGCCTTTTTACGAAAAAACTGAACCCGGTATCCGATGTTTTTTAAGAACTGAGCTTCTTGCTCGGTGTAGATGGATCTTGCCATAACTGCACCCCCGCCTTTTGTGCAATGGCAATATGATATCCTAAAATCAAATGCCGGTGAATGTTGTATATTAGCATAATATTGTAGTATTATCGCATGTATGATATAATTAAGATAAACTTTGACCTAAAAAATGGAAAATAGTAGGCTTAAACACTCTAAATTGAAGAAGAACAGGAGATAAACCATGGATGTCAACGCATTACAAAAACTTGGCACCGGCGGCGTAGGAGAAGCCTCAAAAGGGAATTTGGCACATCCAGAAGCCTATCTGCCGCTAGATGCACAGCCTTATTTATCGATGTTGGACTATCAGATTATTTGCGATCAAGGAAGCGGAAGCGTACATTCCAAAGAATATGGACTGTCTGAGCAGGAGTTTCAGATACGTCAGAGTCAGGCCGTACAGAAAATACTGCACTTATCGTCACAGATTAACAAAAATATTTCAATAAAAGATCCCATTTTAACAGCGCTGTCAGAACTGGGATTTCAGCCCAGCGCACTGGGCGTACAGGAACTGAGAGAAGCCATACAGCTTATTCTGAATAATAAAGAATGGATCCATCACATGCAGGATCAAGTTTATCCAAGAGTAGCACAAAAATTCGGCTGTAAAAGCCCGACCGCAGTATCCCATATGCGGTCAGCAATTAAAGAGCGAAAAATCTTCTGCCGATGGAATCAGAGACATCCGGCTTTTTTTGATGATCAGCGGCTACAAGGCAACCAAATCAGTGTCCGCAGATTTTGCCAGGTATTTATCCAGTATCTACAAGTAAAGGATGGGCAGCGATGACCCCGGATTTTCGTTCTTATAAAAAGCTATGGGAATATGCGGTTTTATCACTAGGCAAGGATAAGGCATCCGCGGTTGAACATCTCACCTTAACAGAATTCACGTTTTTGCTGCGGATGCACCAGTTGGTTACACGTTTATATCATCGCAGTCCAGATGCTTGCATAGGAATGCTGAGCCGATTTTCCTATCCAGTTTTAAAGGATCTATACGGTATTTACTTCTTTTTAACAGGAAATGTGAGAATGAAAAACAGATATGAGCAGACCTTAATAGGCCTGTTGTGTGAGAAAGATCCACACAGTGATTTATACAAAAAACTTCAGGTGGAATTCTCTTGGCGGCAATTCAGGAAACAGGTTGCCCCGCTGCCAGAAGATGAAAAAATTGATTATATACTGTTACCATGAGCAGGAATAAAATGGACGCAATTTATAGTAGTTATGGTGACTGGGTGAAAACTCCCGGGAGGGAAACAGACATTTAAGAAAGGGCCGGACGATACAGCTTATGGATTTTCCCAATTACGTTATGTGTTGGCTGGCAGGTCCGATAGCGTAGGTCTAATCAATAAAAAATCAATACAGAACTCTGATAGAATAGTGTTACCACACACCCAAAACACTAATGGGGAGACAAGGTGACAAATACTGGCCGTTATGGTATGATAAATTCTCCGATTTAATATTGGGGAAAGGACCGAGATGCTTTTATGAATCAAAAGGAAGTCAGTGAGCTGCGCCGCCGGTTTCGTCCGGACAAGAGCGCTGTCAGCCGGATTTACGGCTGCTACGTCAATTCCAGCCGGGAGATTGTCTCCTATCTGGATGAATCTCTGGGGTCCATGCCCCAGGACGAGGTGGAGAAGTACCTTTCGCTTTTGAAAAGGTCCCTGTCCGGCACGCTGGGCCGCAATCTGATCGACCTGGTGTTTTCTACGCAGCAGGTGGCGGACAGTGAGGAACACCGCCTGCTCATGTCCCTGCGGGACTCCAAGCTAAAGGACCATGGGACCAGGGAGAGGTTCTACCGGAAGGTGATCGACTCGTTGGAGCTGGAGGAAAGCGGCTATCTGATCCTGCTGGTTCACGACGACTACGATGTGCCCCGCCGCGCAAAGGATGATACCGTGATGCGGGATGCCTCGGACGAGGTCTTTTCCTACCTTCTCTGCTGTGTTTGTCCCATCAAGGAGCGCAAGGCCGAGCTGGGCTTTTTCCCCGCCGACAATGAGTTCCATACCTGCGGCGGGCAGGTGGTCTCCGCCCCGGAGCTGGGCTTTTTGTTTCCCGCCTTTGACGACCGGGCTGCCAATCTCTACAATGCCCTGTTTTATACCCGGAAGGCCGGAGAGATCCACCAGGAGTTCATCGACGCCATATTTCATGTCGAGCCGCCTATGTCCGCCGCCGAGCAGCGGGAGGCGTTTCAGGCCGCGCTTTCTGACGCGCTGGACGAGGCGTACCAGGTGGAGATTGCCCAGACCGTCTATGAGCGGCTGAATGAGCGTATTCAGGCCCATAAGGAGAACAAAGACCCGGAGGCGCCCGTCATTACGCCGGGGGAGATCGGCGGCATCCTCCGGGAGTGCGGTGTGGCGGAGGAGCAGGTGGCGGCCTTTCAGGAGCAGTGCGCCCAACAGTTCGGCTCCGGCGCGGCCCTCAATCCAGCCAACCTGATTGACGCCGGACACTTTGAAGTAAAGACCGCCGACGCCACAATCTCCGTGCCTCCGGAGCGCAGTTACCTGGTGGAAACCCGTGTCATTGACGGGCGTAGATACCTTCTTGTCCCGGCTGAGGAAGCTGTGGAGATCAACGGCGCTCCGGTGCGGGTTGCGAAACCATGACGCCGCATAGTCTCAAAATAGTGGGGCGCGATTGACATTCCAGTACATGTGTTCCAACTGGTCTATCACAGCCGCCGAATTGTTACCGCTGCCCCCTTTGGACTCTCGAAAAACACACCATGCTTTTCAACAAAGCGCCATATTGTGCAAGCGAAAAGCACGCACAATAGGCGGAATGCTTATACCTGAGCCAACGCAACGCCGTATATTCCCGATCGATTTAGAGCGCAGGGACAGAGGAATATCCTCCGTCCCTGCGTTTTTGTTCTTCGTTTTGCAATTACTAATTTCCTGATAAGAAATCATGTGTAATCAGCCACAGAACGTACAGGTACTGAGACTAAGCGCTGTACTCTAATCCCGACAGGGCACAAAACCGCTCCGAAGTCTATTGGCTCCAGGGCGGTCCATGTTGTTATTTTGCTTCCGCCGCGTTCTGGCTGAAGCGCATGAGGATGGCAGCCACCTCGATCCGGGCGGTAGTGCCCTGGGAATCCAGAATGCCTTAATCTTTATTATAGTAAAATAAAGGTTGACTTTTCCAATAAATGAGCATATTCTATAGATAGAATTTGTGCAATATGAACTATAATAATTACCTATAAGATAAAATCTCAACTTTTATATACAAATTCAAGCCCCTCGTGCAAAGCTATAATATCTAAATATACGCACTTACCTTTCCCTGTCCCCCAATGGGGATAGAACAGGTCGGATAAACAGTCTCCCCTAAGAAAGAACTTAGAATTGGAGGCGGGCGAAATGCCTTAGTGAAAAGAAGGGTATGAACAGAGTAAGCGTATTTTGAAGTGCGAAGGGAGCTGGAGATTTATGAAGGTAAAAAGATACTGGAAAAAGATCTTATCCTTGGTACTGACGTCAGCACTCCTGCTCGGCTTGTTGCCGACTGCGGCCTTTGCCTATTCCCCGGATGAAAAAACGGATATCATTGAGTTCAAGGCTATGGTACTTGAGAATTTGACGGGCGGAACCGTATCCGAGTATCAGTACCTGACCACCGACAATACATTTTACAGCGACATCAATATGAATGGCTATACGGATGAAGATGGCGAGTATGGCTATTCTTGGACGATGCTGTCCTATACGATTGAGAAAACGCAGCCGGTCAACCTGATGCTGTACCGCATGAATGATGACACGGAGTATGTCTACGGCGACACGGTGAACCTCACCCACTCGGAGAGCCCAGAGGCAGATGAACCGTTTATCGGAGAGTTTATCGGATATCTGCATGGCACCCCTCTGCTGGACGAGAACGGGGAACCGTTTATTGGTGATATTCCGGAAGAGGAGCTCCAGGAATTGATTTGGCAAGCCGTTTGGGGCGGCTTACCCTCAGAAACAATAAAGGAATATACCGCGTTTGGCTTCACCGGTGAGGAGTTGGATATCTCCAATGCGATAGATGCCCCAGAACCTACCGAGACGCCTACGGAGCCGAAGCCCACCGAGACGCCCACGGAGCCAGAACCTACCGAGACGCCCACGGAGCCGGAACCCACCGAGACGCCCACGGAGCCGGAACCCACCGAGACGCCCGCGGAGCCGGAACCCACCGAGACGCCCGCGGAGCCGGAACCCACCGAGACGCCCGCGGAGCCGGAGCCCACCGAGACGCCTGCGGAACCGGAGCCCACCGAGACGCCCACGGAGCCGGAACCCAGCGAGACGCCCACGGAGCCGGAACCCAGCGAGGATTCCGCAGATTCAGGACCTGGTGAAGTCCCCGCAGAACAAAAGGCAAGTGCAGCCCCTGTGATGCTGGAGTCCAGCGAGGAACCTGCAGAGCCGGAGCCCACCGAGACGCCCGCAGAGCCGGAGCCCACCGAGACGCCTGAAGAGCCGGAGCCCACCGAGACACCCGTAGAGTCGGAGCCCACCGAGACGCCTGCGGAGCCGGAGCCCACCGAGACGCCTGCGGAGCCGGAGCCCACCGAGATGCCCGCAGAGCCGGAGCCCATCGAGACGCCCGTAGAACCTGAGCCTACTCCAGTGGAAACAGAACCACAGGTTCCCCAATATACAGAGGCCGATGTTTTGATTGACCGGGGTGCCAATGGACTGTTTCGCGCGGACACGGATGAGGGCGCCTATACTAAGAACTATCTCCTCTGGGATGGTCTGATCGAAACAGAAGATGGCGCTCTTACATACTGCAATCTTGAGAGCGGAAATTATGTTATTGTCATGCAGCCTACCACTCCGGGGGCGGAAAAGTACAGGAGCTTCCTGGCTTTTTCGCAGAATTCTGAGCGGCAGGATCAGTTCCTGAACTCGGACGCTTGGAGCGAGCTGGAGGCGATGGCGGAAAAATACGGTTGGACAGTTGACCCCGTGGACCTGTTGACCGGAAGCTTCAAGTGGGAATACCAGGATCTGGCGCTTTACGGGAAAGACGATCTTCCGTTTATCCGGTATTATAACTCGTCCGATTTTGAGGATGACCATGGCCTCGGCCTAGGCTGGAGCAGCAACTATACCGCATTTTTGGATATTGAGAATCTCTTTGTCCGGGCCATCCTGCCAAACGGCAGGGAGCTCTATTTCAACCTCAACTTCGACGATACCTTCCGGCCGGTGGGAGACTGCACGCTGGAGTGGGCTGGCGGGGAGTTCCTGTTGAAGAACACCAGTGATGGGACAAGCTATGCCTTCACAAAGGAAGGTGATCTGGCACGGATCGACTATTTGAATGGGAATACCGTGCAGTTTAGCTATACTGGCGATCAGCTTACCGAAATCTCGAATGCCTCCGGCAGCCTTTTGCTGGAGTACACTGGCGGACACATATCCAGAATTACGGACAGCACAGGCCGCAGTATCACCCTCACCTATGACGGCGATTACCTGTCCCAGGTGGATAATCCAGACGGAAACAGCTTCTCTTATACATATGAGGACGGCTGCTTGACCGAGGTTTCCAACCTAAAGGGCGAGGTGTATGTCCAGAACGTGTATGATTCCCAGGGACGAGTCGTGCACCAGGAAGTCGCCAACATGGGTGTATTCGACTTCACGTATGATACGGACAACCGGGTCAATACCTGCACAGGTACAGACGGCTACCTGCTGGAAATCCACTACGATGAGTTGGGACGGATTACCCGGAGCACAAATGCGGAGGGGACTGCCCGCATCACCTACAATGAGGAAAATCAGGTAACCAGTGAGACAGACCGCGAGGGCAACACCACCCGCTATACTCACGACGAGGCGGGGAATATCTCCCGCATCACCTATCCGGACGGCACGACGGAGGACTTTGTCTATAATGAAGACCGGCTGGTTACGGAGTTTACCGACCGGAACGGCATTACCAGTTCCTATACATATGATGACAAGGGTAACGCTACCAGCCTGACCGACGGCCGCGGCAACACAATTTCCTGTGAGTATGACGCTATGGGCAATATGCTCACTCAGACAGATGCCGAAGGGAATACGACTACCTACACCTACGACGCGGTGGGAAACTGTACCTCAGTAAGGGATGCCCGCGGCAATCAGACCACTATGGAATATGACAGACAGGGCCGCCTGCTCTCCCAGATAGATGCCCAGGGCAACACCACTTCCTATGAGTATACCGATGCGGGTAAGCTCGTAAAAATGACGGACGCCCAGGGCAACGTGCAGAACTACACCGTAGACGGCAATGGCTTCAATACCAGCGAGAGCGACTGGCTGGGAAACACTACAACCAGTGAGCGCAATGCCCAGAACCAGGTCACAAAGATCACGGATCCGCTGGGCAACGCCACGACCTACTCCTATGATGACCGGGGCAATATGACTGTGGCCACTGACGCCAACGGGCATTCCACCACCTATACCTACGATGCCGCGGGGCGTATGCTCTCCATGACAACCTCCAATGGCGGTACCTGGAGCTATGGCTATGACAACGAGGGGCGGCAGATCTCCGCCACCGATCCCGCCGGCGGGACCACTACGACCCATTATGACAGTACCGGCCGCACTACTTCTACCACTGACGCCCGTGGTGCTGAGACCTCTTACACCTATGACGGTGTGGGAAATACCATCCAAACCAAAGATGTACTGGGCAACAGCACTGTGATGGAATATGACGCCAATGGCAACTTGATCTCCCAGACCGACCGCACCGGCGCCCAAACGACCTATACCTATGACGCCAACAACCGTATGGTCAGCAGCACGGATGCGTTGGGCCAAGTTACACAGTATAGCTATGATGAGGTAGGAAATCTGATCTCTACCACTACCCCGGAAGGGAATAAATCCTCCGCGGAATATGACGATCTGAACCGGGCAGGCTCCTCTACCGACGCTCTGAGCCGCGTGACCGCGCAGGAATATGACAGCTTGGGCCGTGTGATCAGGACCACCTATGCCGACGGCTCTAGTGTGTCCTATACTTACGATGCCAACGGGCAGGTGCTCACTGCTACGGACGAAATGGGGGGCGTGGTATCCTATACCTACGATGCCAATGGCCGTATGCTCACTACTACCGATCCCATGGGCGGCGTTACCAGTACCACCTATGATGCGGTAGGTAATGTGCTCAGCGAAACAACCCCCATGAGCTTCACAACCACCTATACCTACGACGGGGACAACAATGTAGCCGCCGTCACCGATGCCAATGGTGCTGCGACCTCCTATACCTATGACGCCATGGATCGGGTGAGCACCGTGACCGACCCCATGGGAGGCACCACCAGCTACACCTATGATGCCGCTGGCAATCAGAGCACGATCACCGACGCAGAGGGCGGAGTGACCCGCTATGAGTATGACCTGCTGGGCCGCACCACTTCCATGACCGATGCCCGCGGCAATACCTGGATCTACGAATACGACAATGAGGGCCGAGCCACTGCGACTGTGGATCCGTTGAACTACTCCACATCCAAGAGTTACGACGCCATTGGCCAGCTTGTCAGCGAGACGGATGCCAACGGCAACACCTGGACCTACACCTACGATAAGGACGGCCGGCAGACATCTCAAACTGACCCGCTGGGCAATACGACGACATATGCCTACGACGCGGTGGGCAACCTCCTCACCAGCACCACGGCGTTGGGGCGAACCACCAGCTATACCTACGATGCCCGGAACCGCAAGACCAGCGAGACCGATCCTATGGGCCATGTGATCACCTTCTACTACGATGCCCTGGGGCGGCTGGTTGGAGCGGACAATAAGGATGGAACGCATGTCTCCACCACCTATGACGCCAACGGGAATACCCTGACTACCACGGACGAAGAGGGCTATGTGGTCTCCTATGTCTATGACCTGGACGGCCGTATGACGGAGATGACCAATGCCCGTGGGTACAAGACCTCCTATACCTACGACGCGGTGGGCAATCAGATTTCCATCACCGATGCCAAGGGTGGTGTGACCAGCTCCGTCTATGATGCCAATGGCAATCTGACCTCTGAGACTGATGTGCTGGGCAATACGACCACTTATACCTATGACAAGCTGGGCCGGCTGCTCACCATCACCGATCCCAAGGGCGGCGTGACGGCCTCGGAGTATGATGCCAACGGCAATCTGGTCAAGGCCACCGATGCGGAGGGCCATGTCATTACCTATACCTATGATGCGCTCAACCGCCTGAGCAGCTACGTGGACACCGAGGGCTACACCCACTCCTATACTTACGACGGCAACGGCAACGTTCTCACAGAGACCGACGGCCGGGGCAACACGACTACCTATACCTATGACGGCCTGAACCGGCAGGTGGGTATGACTGATGCCGAGGGCGGTGTGTCCTCCAACACCTACGATGCCGACGGCCGCCTGATCCAGACAACCAATGCGGAAGGCGCTGTGACCAAGTATATCTACGATGACTGCGACCGCGTGGTGGAGATGATCGACGCTCTGGGCAACTCCACCAAGTACACCTATGACGCGATGGACCGGGTGCTCACCGTGACAGACCCGCGCGGCGGCGTGACCACTTATACCTACACGGACCGCGGCGACGTGGCCACCGAGACCGATGCCGAGGGCTACACCGTCTCCTATGAGTACGACGGCAATCACAATATGGTGAAGAAGACCACCGTGGACGGCGACACCACCTATGTCTATGACGAGCTGGACCGGCTGATCTCCACCACCACCCCGGACGGCAAAACCGAAAATATCGAGTACGACGGCAAGGGACAGGTGACCGCTTCCACCGATAAGGGCGGACACACCACGAAGTATGTCTATGACGCTGCCGGCAACGTGATCCAGACCATCGACGCCAAGGGCAATGTTGCGGCCTTTGAGTATGACCTGATGGGCAACCTCACAAAGGTCACCCTGCATCGTGTGGATACCCAGGACGGCGTGGACGAGTATGAGGTCACCCTGTATGAGTACGACGGCCGGGGCCTCGTCACCAAGGTTGTGGATGCTCTGGGCAACGTGACCACCACGGAGTACGACGGCAACGGCAATATCGCAAAGGTCACCGATGCGGACGGATATGTGACGGAATATACCTACAATGCCCTTGATATGGTGACGCATATCAACTATAACGGGGGCAAAGAGGTGTCCTATCAGTACAATGCCGTTGGCGACCTGGTGCAGATGGACGATTGGACGGGTACCAACACCTTTGAGGTGGATCTGCTCAACCGAATCACTGCGGTCACCAATGAGAAGGGCAACAAGGTTACCTATGAGTATGATGCCACTGGAAACCAGACCAGAGTAGGCTATCCTGACGGTACCAGTGTGACCAAGACCTATGATTTGGTGGGCAACCTGGAGAGCGTCGTGGAAAGCGACGGCCGAACCACCACCTACCAGTACGACGGGATGCGGCGCTTGGTTCACATGAACTATCCGGATGGCTGGCAGGAGGACTACACCTATGACGCCGTTGGCCAGATCCTGAGTATCTATGACACCGATCCCACCGGACAGGACATGAAGCAGCAGAAGAACAAGTTCGAGTACGACGCCTGCGGCAACATGACCTATGAGTATATGCGGGGCAACGGCACCGGAGGGGCTACCACAGAGGTGTTCTACACTTATGATGAGCTCCATCAGGTGGTGACGGCAAAGGAGAACTACGGCAACAAAACGCGCACCTACCAGTATGACAGCCTGGGCAACCTGACCTATGAGACCAACAGCAACAATGTCCAGTACGACTATAAGCTCAACAATCTCAACCAACTGGTGGAAAAGACCTACAGCAAGGGCAAGGAGCATACGGTCTATACCTACGATGGCCGAGGCAACCTGGTCGAGGAGGAGTACGGGAAGAACAAAAAGACCGCCACGGTCGGCGCGTACACCTTCGATGAGACGAACCGGATGGTGCTGGGCGTCAACGCCGACAGCGAGAGCAGCGCCTATACCTTCAACGGCCTGGGGGCGCTGGTGGAGCAGACCTGGACGATCAAGAAGAACAGCTACGGCTACCACGACGGTTCTGAGACGGCTGCGCTGACTGCTCAGGGAGGAGCGGCGGAGACTGAGAGCGGGGCCGATGCGGAGGCGCAGGCCGCGGCTCCGGCTCCTGACACCGGTACGGCTCTTTTGGATGAGCTGGATGCCATGGGCGACCCGGCCGCTGCTCTGGATGCAGAATTGGGGATCATGCCCTTGAAGAACGACCACAGCGATAAGAAGCCGGACGATAAGCCCGGCCACAAGCCGAACCAGATGATCACCGTGGTCAAGCAGTTCTTCCCGGATTACACCCGGGAGACCCTGGACCCGCTGGTGGAGAACGAGGTGGGCGGCCTGGAGTACCGGTATGTCTATGGCAATGAGCGCCTGAGCGTCAACATCACCGGAATCGAGAACGGCGCGGGGAGCATTGTGGAGAACGGCAACCAGGTACGGCTCTACTACCACCAGGATCTGCGCGGTACGGTGGACTACCTGACCAGCCCGGTGAGCCAGAAGATCGAGAGCTGGACACACTACAACGAGTGGGGCGAGATCACCCACAATGCGGTACTCAAGTGCGGCCAGCGGCAGCTCGACCTGGTGAAGAACTACACCGGTCATGAGTATGACGCGGTGCTCAACCTCTACTTTGCCAAGGCCCGCTTCTACGACGCGGAGAACCGGCGCTTCATCTCCATGGATCCGGTAAAGGGTTCAGTCAAGGATCCGATCTCCATGGTGCAGTATCTGTATGTTAAGAACGCTCCTCTGATCTATACTGATCCCACAGGAGAAAAATATTCTCTTGCGCAGGGAACTGTAGCCCATGCGGAGATTACGGCTTACATTAAAAGTATTGAGCCCACTGCGGAAGGTGGAGTGAAGATAGTTGGACTCACCAGGACAAAGTCTGGCCGTGGATTTGCAGACATAATCATCAAAAATGGAGGAAACCATGATGTCTATGAAATAAAGTCCGACCAATATGAGTTTTTGGGAAGATATAATGCCGCTGCTATTAACCAGTTGGACTCTTATGTCAACGCAATAACCAACTATCCAGTAGAAAATGCCAACTATTATCCAGCTAGAAAGGGCACAAAGGTGATTCCAACTCCGGTATATCTTCCCTACCTTTTGGATCGAACAAAAGTAATACGTGTATATACAAAATACAACAAGTATCCTGGTCTCATTTTTTACGAGATTATGAAAGCACCGCAGAATAAGCAAGTTGTTGCGGAGGAGTCCTTTGTTACAGCTTCGCTACTGCAAACGGTAAGCTACTATGGAATGGTTACATGTGAGTACCCACCAGCCTATTACCAAGATTACATTAATGTTGATTCTTATTTGGATCAACAAATGAATGATGATATTCAAGCATGGCTTGATGGTGCAACCGTTTCAACATATACCGAAGGGCTTAATATTTATACTAAGATAGTATATGCAGATGGTACCGAGTTTTACCGTTATGAGGGGCTGGGAGTTCCTTTTTTGACAACTACTCCTAAGCTAAGCGGTAGTGAATTGCTCACAATTAGAGAGGGTGGAACTTATAACCAACTACAAGGCTGGGCGTCATCTGCAAAAGAAGCATTTAATTTGCAAAAAGCCGCATCGACAGTACCGGTGCTACCGCTTCCTGGAGGAGGCGTAGTCGTACCGGTAGTCTGAATTATAATGCTGGCCGTCTTCGGACGGCCAGCATTGGAAAAGGGTGTGATCGAAAAATGAACCTAAAGCGAATTATTGAAACGGAATTGGAGCCTACCCTATTCTCGTTGGGTTACAAAAGAGGAAATTGGGGGCAGGGGTGGTATCAGTATAAAAATGACGAAGCAGGGATTAGCATTGAATATCACGTAGCGCGTGTGGGGCAACAATTTACAAGAGGCATCGAGGTCGATTTTCATGTCTACAGTCTGGCGGGGAAGTGGTTCAGCTTGTCGGACTTTCCGGGAGAGTCTCCCATATATTATGATACACAAGCAGAGCTGGATCGCAAGTTGAGGCATGCATTTGATGCTACGGTAAATATCGTTTTGCCCTACATACAGGACATGAAAAAGTATGCTGTTCCGGATCCCTGTTCGGAAGATTACCAAGCTCTTGCAAACTGTCCGATGCAGCGGGCAGAGCGTTTTTCTTCCCAATACCATATTCCGATGATACCTGAACGAACGACGCTCATGCAACTTAATTCTATACTGAAGTCAATCCGTCCAACGAATTTATCCGAGCTGCGAGACTCATTTCGAGCGAATTATGAAACGCTGATCAATATGGCGGCTTTTTACGGCACGCTATTTGTCAAAAAAGCTCCTCGCTTTTGTTGGGGGTGGGCTCCGCTGATACCGCCAGATGATCCGATTTATCCGCTTATAGCACCAGAGACAGAGCGATTTGTGATTCTTGAAGTAGGTAACCCTGATTTTGGGCCAAGTGAAAGGATTGATGCCCTGTCATTTTCTGTACAGGTGTGGAACTATGTGGAAACAAAGAGGAACCAATTTACCTCCGTTGCACTTATGTGAAGAAGAGCACGGCCTTACTCCGGAGCAATATAAAGCTGCCACAGAGTACGCAACTGCCAGCGAACGCGGTAATTACTATATCCAGGCGTTCATAGATATTTTGAAGAAGAACCCCAAGATCTGAGCGTTTTGGAATGGTATCTTTAGAAAACACATAGCATCGGCATGTCGCTGGGAGATTTCCTCTCAGCGACATGCCCTCAGTTTTGGTTTTGTATCCATATTTCGGGGAGGTCATTATGAGAAAAGGTAATTTGCTGCTGTGCGGAATAGTCGCTGTGGCAATGCTAGCGCCGTCATGCCAGGCCATCGCTCCTGATGTGGAATACAAGCGGCTTCCTGATTGGAATTGCCTAGAAGGACTGGAGTCTTATACCGAAGAAAACGGCGCTATAGTTCCAGTTCTACATGTGGGCGGTAATTGGAAATGTAATTTTGCAAACCAATGGGGGGAATTACTTGTAGAAGGGGTTTTTGACGATTTCGGCGAATTCTCGGAGGGTCTGGCTTTGGTGCGTGTGGGTGATACATTCGGGTATATTGACACGCTTGGGACAATGGTGATCCAACTGCCTGAAGATGCCTCATATTGTGGAGACTTTCATAACGGGCGCGCTTTTATCAAAGGAAGAGATGGGGATAGGTACTATATCGACAGGACGGGAGAAATCATCTATCGCAGTCCAGAGGATGTTTTTTTAGCGGCGGAATTTGATGAACATGGGATCGCACCGGCCAAAGATCTCCAGAGCGGCTTATACGGATATTATAACCAAGACGGCTATTGGGAGATCCCTCCGCAGTATGAGACGACCTATTCTTTTGAGGGGGATTATGCGTTTTTCCGCGAGGACGGAAAAGGCGGAATAATGGATCGCAGTGGGGCTATCATTCTTCCACCTAAGTATTCGATCGTTTATACGCTTTCGGAAGGGGATCCCGCACTATTTGGTATCTGTGAGACTCGGGATGAAAAACAGCTCTATGGCTTAGCAGATTCGAACGGCACGATTCTGATAGAACCTCAAGACAAATGGACGTATAGCGTTCCGATGTATTCGTGCGGGTATTGTGTGGTTAACTATCGATATCGCCAATATGATCCAGAGTCGGGTGATTATACGGACAGTTCTCCCAACAGTCTTATTGATGAGAAGGGCAATGAGATTCCCCTGCCGTATGAGGTTACAGATAGCCAATTCTACGATGGTTTTCTTCTGGTCAGGGATCCGGAAAGGACGGCATATCTCAATACAGACTTGGAGGAAGTTCTTTCGCTGGATATATCATTTGAGGAATATTCCGCAAGTCCTCTCATCGACGGTATTGTTGCTGTAACCAAAGATATCGGCAGTCACACCTATGTGATTGACCAGGATGGAGAACTTATTTGTGAAATGACGGACAGCCGCCTCCATGATGATTTTGGGGTATTTTCAGAAGGGACTTGCTGGGCTCGAACGGTCAGTGAAACAGAGGGAGGCTCTTTTTTATACTTCGATCCCCGCCTGAAAGACTATACCAGTCCCTGGGCGGCGGCGGAGATGGATCGTGCTCAGGCGGCGGGGCTGGTGACGGAGAGCAACGACAGCTATTTCACGTTCCGCATCACGCGGCGGCGGTTCGCGGAGCTGATGGCCAATCTGGTGGAAAAGACGACCGGCCGGAGCATCACCCCGGCGCCGGAGGGCACCTTCTCGGACACCGACGATCTATGGGTGCGCAAGGCCGCCGCGCTGGGGCTGGTCAACGGCCTGGACGACGGCCGCTTCAGTCCCAACGGCTACATCAACCGCGAGCAGCTGGCCGTCATGCTGCATCGGACGATTGAGTACCTGGAGGACGAGACCGGCCGGAGCGTGCTCGCAGACGCCGGCGGCCTGGAAAGCTTCACCGATGCCGGACAGGTCTCCGGCTGGGCGGCGGACTCCCTGGCGGCCCTCACCGCCTCCGGTATCCTCCAGGGTACTTCCAGCGCCACCCTCTCCCCCAAGGACACCACTACCGTGGAGCAGGCCATTCTCCTCACTCTCCGAGCCTATCAGGAGTTTTCTAAATAGGTTGGACGGGGCAGGGCGCGAAATATATCTGCGCTCTGCCCCAATAGAAATGCAGGAAAGATGGGGATTTACTATGAAACGACGGTTAATAGGATTTCTTCTGTCATGTGCCATGCTTCTTCCTCAAAGCATGGTATGGGCAAGCGCATCCGGGCCTGCACTTGATATTTCCTGGATTGAGTTGCCATCTTCTGCCGCTTGGGATGTTATAGCTGACGATATTACCGCTGGCCCTGTCTGTTTTGCGCACGATGACCCTTTTGAGATGAGTCAATACTATGACTTGTCGGGTAAGCCTGTCGAAACCGGCTTTGCCTACAGACCGGGCGACTACTATTTTTCCTGTGGATTGGGAGTGATCGAGCGGGACGGGAAATACGGTTATATCGATGCCGAGGGGAATTTAGTGATCGACTGCATCTATGATGCTGGCTACACATTTGAGGATGGCTTGGCTCTGGTGGAGAAGGACGGGGAAGAGTTGCTGATCGATGTGTCCGGAAAAACCTTCATGAACCTAAGCGAACGCCAGCTAAATGCCTATTCGGGCTTTTCGGAAGGGTTCTGCGCAGTGAGCTCTGAGGCAGAGGGAGAAAACTGGGGATTAACCGGCTACATAGACAAAAATGGAGAGCTTGCAGTCCCGATGCGTTACATGTCTGCTTTCGATTTCCACGATGGAATTGTTGTTGTGCGGGAATATTATGACGGGAAGGGCAGCACTGGAGCAGTGGACAAAGAGGGGAATGTCATTATCCCCTGTGAATATGACGATGTAGAAAACTATACCGCTAATAAGAACTACCTCATTGCAACAGATGAGACACGGAGCGATATTTATCGCAGAGACGGAACGCTTTTACATTCGTTTCCGAAATCCCAATATGATAGGGTCAGAATAGGAGAAATAAACGACCTGATTTTTGTTGAAAAGAACTACAGGTGTGGCTGCTTAGATATGGACGGCCAAGAAATAGTTCCTATGATGTATTATGTCCTTCAAGAATCGGGAATTGATGGGGGCTTAATAGCGCAGAAGGTTCCGTATCAAACTCCTGCTGGCACAAATATGTGGGGAACCATTGCCCTTGATGACGAGATGGCGTTCGTCCCATTTCCTGATGAAGCTGCATATGTCGGATTTCCTTTTTCTGAAGGCAGTATTGTAGTAAAACAACAGTCAACCGGAAAATATGGCTATATGGATCAGACAGGTGCCTGGGTCGTTCCTCCCCAATTTGATCAGGCAAAGTCCTTTGAGAATGGGTACGAGCTGGTTTGCCAGGATGGCAGAATTGGCATTCTGAAAAATCCTCTTGATCTTCCCAGTCCATGGGCCGCCGGTGCTGTAAGCACAGCCCGGGAACTGGGCCTGTTGCCTCGACAAGTCGATAGTTGCTATACCACAGCGATAACACGTCAGCACTTTTCTGAACTTATGGTTTGTCTGGTGGAAACTGCTGACGGCAAGAAAATAGATGCAAGGTCAGTCCTTCCATTTACAGATACTGCGGATATTGCAGCAAGAAAAGCCTATGCAGCAGGTATCGTAACCGGAACTGGAGATGGAACGACCTTTTCACCAGATGCCTCTATCACCAGAGAACAGATGGCGGCGATGCTGTACCGGGCCATTCAATACATCCAGAAGCAAACCGGCCGGAGCGTGCTCACAGAGGCCGGCGGCCTGGACAGCTTCACCGACGCCGGACAGGTCTCCGGCTGGGCGGCGGATTCCCTGGCGGCCCTCACCGCCTCCGGCATCCTCCAAGGTACTTCCAGCGCCACCCTCTCCCCCAAGGACACCACCACTGTGGAGCAGGCGATTCTCCTCACCCTACGGGCCTATCAGGAGTTTTCTAAATAGATTGGTACCTGGAAGGAGTAATTATTCTATAGAAAGAAGGGGAAATTATGTTACCCCTTAAAGCGAGAGAGAAGTCCTTTAGCAATGTACGTTCTTTTGCTGGGGCATCTGGCGGCTCACCTGACAATTTTTATAGAAGGGTGAACGTAACGGTCCACCACGGTCAAGAAGAATATTTGTATCGAGGAATCTATATGAGCATCGGCTATCAGTATAACTATATGGATTATAAAGTAGAGTTAATTTGGGAGGATGATACCAGTCAACCGAATTATGAGGACATCGGGTTACACGGAGAATATTCAACAAACTGGCAGGAGTTCTCATTCTCTGGAGGTAGATTGTCTTTTACAGACGGCGATAATCAGGTAAGCGTGTTTGTTGGAGATACAGCGAGCTGATGGTGATGCCGGCGGCTGCCTGACCTGGCGCAATTTGGGGCATCTCCTACGAGCGGAGAAAAGCGATAAATGGATCGCAGGAGGAAGAAACTGGCGAGGCTTTTGCCTAGCCAGTTTCTTCGCGATGAAATGAGCATCTCTCCCTTCTAGACCTATATGACAGATACGGGGGGGAGAGCTTTTATTAAATTGCAGTTGGAAAAACTCCGCCTATACAGGAGAGGAAAGAGCTGATAGAATAAAGGCGTATTCTAGGTCAGAGCAAGATTAAGGGCGGAGTAAGTTAGGGCGGAACGGCGTGGAAGGAGGGTGAAGTCTGCCCTCTGCCGGACAGCTACGACCTGGAAAATTGAATCTGGACATGAATGACTGTAATTGCCTTTTGGGGTGGTTGCGGTCTTTTTTTGTCCCCAAATAGGAAAGGAGAATGAATGGCGCAAAGCAGACTGATTGAACTAAGCTATTTTGACCCGCACACATCCATCCGCCTGACCACCTATGCGGATACCATCGTGACCGACTACAGTTCCCCAAACCGTATCATCAGCGCAGTCCGGTTCGGTGGATATCCAGAGGTAGTAAAGGCAATGTCGGACGCGATCTACGGCGGAGCAACCATCGACGTATGTTCAAACGGTGAGACCCTGCATCTGGACACGCTTCCCAAGGGCTACCGAAGGCAGCTCTCCCACGACGGCATGTACGCTGCGGCCACTCTTATGGCCAACGACGACGCGCAATCCCTGGATCAGCTAAAGGAGGACACCGCAGAAGATGACTCCCTCGAAGAGAGCAAGCCGCGTAAATGCTATATCTTCTGCCCAGCCGGGGATCAGGACAGGCTTTTTGAAGAAGTGGATCGGAAAACAGCGGCTCCGCTGATTCCAGAATTTCGGGACTATGTCCTGCAGGAGCTCATCCGCCGGGGAGAGCTGAGAAGGATGGAGGTATTCTCCGTCAAGGAGAAGATGGATGCCTGGGTTCTCTCTCTGCTGCCGGAGGATAAAAATGTGGTACAGGTGCTGGAGGATGGCCTGAAAACCGGACAGATTGCTATACCAGGGGCGACGCCCGGAATGCCGGATGGTTTTGCTCAGGTAGAAAATGTTACCGACTATCTTAGCACCTACGGTATCACGGTCGCCGACCGTATCCGAAAACAGTTTATCCCCCTGTTTGACCCGGCCTCCGAGCCGCTGTCGGACGAAGTGCTGGACATCAACCGCTATATTCAGCAGAAGGCTGGATATTCCCTTTATGATGCACAGCTTGCTGTGGCCGAAGCGACCAAGCGCCAGCTTCAGCGCTGCGGTACGGCCTTGATTGTGGCAGAATGTGGAAGTGGAAAAACGAAAATTGGTACAGATGCTTTGGGTGCCCTCTATGGGCTTGGGGCTGCACAGGGCGGCAAGAAGACCTTCAACCTGGTCATGGCCCCGTCACATGTCACAAAGAAGTGGGTGCGTGAGATCGGCGAGACTCTGCCCAACACCTTTGCCATGGTGGTAAAAAGCATCACAGACCTCAACCGGCTTTATGATATGTACCAGAACTGTCCTCAGAGTGTTTTTGCGGTGTTCAGCAAGGAGCGCGCCCGGGACGGCTATATGCGCTATCCCGCTGTTCAGTGGAATTGCAGAAAAAAAGCGTTTCTCTGTCCAGACTGCATGGAACCGGTTGAAATGGAGATCAGCGAGGATGGCACCAGGTACACGGTCAACGCCGACCAGTTTTTCTTTCAGAAGGAGCACAAAAGGAACCACAAATGCCGCCGTTGCGGCGCAGTTCTCTGGGCACCGGTAGTCCCTGGGAGGCAAATCGACTGGATCAAGATCCCAGAGTATGGCTGGATCTACCGTTACAGGGCAGGCAAGCATCTCATGCGCACCCAAAACGAGGCGGTATTGGATCAGCTTACCCAAATTGCCGCATTCCCGGAGCAGAGCTATCCGGTGAGGGGAGCAAAGCGCAGGTTTCCGCTGAGCACCTACATCAAAAGGAAAATGCGCGGACAGATCGATGCAATTCTTTGTGATGAACTGCATCAGTACAACAATGCAAGCGGTCAAGGTGACGCCATGGCGGAGCTGTTTGGCGTCTGCAGGTATTATATCGGCATGACTGCCACCTTGATTAACGGGTACAGCAGCGGCATCTTCCACCTGCTTTACCGTCTGCTCCCCGGCCTGATGCTCAAGGACGGGAAGCGATATCGAAAACCGGGCGACTTTGATGCTGAGTACGGCGTTGTAGAGAACACCTACGAAATCAAAGATGCAGCCTACAACTCCAATCGAAGGGCCATAAAAAGGAAAACTAAGAGCCGCCAGCTTCCAGGCGTATCCCCGCTGGTATACTCACGCTTCCTGCTGGAGTATACCTCCTTCCTATCACTTTCCGATATGGGGAAGGATTTGCCGGACTACGAGGAGATCCCGGTCCCACTGGATATGCCCGAAGCGGTTTACAGCAGCTACGAAAAGATTGAACATGAGCTTCGGATGGTTTTGAAGACAGACCGAAAGGCGGCGCAAAAGATTCTCTCTGCCTATCTTAACCTTCTGACCGTCTATCCGGATCAGCCTTACGATCAGCCTGCCATAATACACCCCATTGAGGGGACGGTCATTGCAGAACCGCCCAACATGGCATCCTTTGAGGACATTCTGCCCAAAGAGGAAAAGACACTGGAAATTGTCCGGGAAAAGCTCGCAGCAGGAGAACGGGTGCTCATCTATACCAGTTGGACCCGGACCGACTCACAGAAAAAACTGCTGAAGCAACTCCATCAGGAGGGCATCTGCGCAGAGATCCTGAAACCCAGCGTCCCCACCGAAAAGCGGGAGGAATGGGTGGAAAAGCGTGTCCGGTTCGGACTACAGGTACTCATCACCAATCCATCCGTAGTAGAAACCGGGCTCGATTTGAATGCCTTTACGACCCTGATCTTCTACTCGATAGGCTACAACCTCTTCACGCTCCGGCAGGCGTCGCGCCGCTCATGGCGTATCAATCAGAGCGCGCCGAGGGTCGAGGTCTATCTGCTCTATTATGCCAATACCATCCAAGCCAAGGCCGTGAAGCTGATGGCCTCCAAGCTGGCGGTGGCCGGCATTATTGAGGGCACCTTCTCGGAGGAGGGCCTGTCCGCCATGAGCGATGTGCGGGACCTGACCTCCCAGATGGCCAAGGAGCTCTCACTCGGCATCAAGGACAACGTGGAGGATATTGCCGCGGCGTTCAAGAAAATGGCGGTCATCAACCCGGGGCGAGAGAATAGACAAAAGCAGCCCGTACAGACCGCGGCGGGCTCCGAGGTATTCTCTATGCCTGCTGTGGAGCATCCCGCCGCATCCGGCACACCGGGCGGCATCCGCGCAGTGGAATCCCAGCAGCGACGGATGCTCTATGAAGGCCTGCTGCAAAAAAGAATGGAAGAACAACAAAAACGCAGGAAAAAGCAGCGCACAGTGGACGAAAACCAACTGTCGCTCTTTGGGCCTGCCGCTTGATTATCAGGAGGAATGACACATATGAATGAGAACTGGTCCTTACATCTGACCTTGTTGAACAACCGGACAGGACAAAAGATAGGGGCAAATTATCCCAAAAACAAATACGAGATTCTGGAAATGCTAGACCGCTGCCAAATCCCTTATGGGAGTGGCGACTATGCCCATCTGGCAGTTCCATTTCCTGATGGGACACCGGACAGCCTGCAATTAAAATTGGCTGGTGTGATTGAAAATGAGCATTGCCCTCCAAGCATTCGACAGGTAAATTTTCTGGCGGAGCAGCTCCAGCGGATGTCGGCGGAGAGCCGCGAGGCGCTGATGCAGGAGCTTACGGATATGCCCATGGCTGTTATTACGGATGTGATCCGCATTGCTGGCCGTTTGCTCTCGGAGCTGCCTCTTCCTCAGACCATTGACCTGTCTGAGCGGGCCGTCCTTCTGACAGAGCAGGAGCCTTATTTCCGGCTTAACGTGGCGGCCCTGGAATCAGAGAGCACGGAGGACGGAGTTTGGCTTGACCTTCCAATGCAAAATGGAGCACTAGAACAGCTCATGCTTCATCTGGATGTTCAAGACACTGATGAACTTGAGATCCGGGGCCTTTCCGGGGTCGTGTCGCCGGACGATTTGGAACTCGGGGAGTATGAAATATTCCTTGCTGATATTCATGATTATGATGCTTTTGCCCGGACGCTGATGGAGTGTGTCCCTATTCACGCGATGGCAAAGTATAAGGCGCTTTTACTGGCCCGACCGACATCCATCCAAGGAGCAACCAAGCTGGCTACGCGACTGAGCTGTTATGAGTTTTTCCGCTACGCAGAGTTGCAGGACTTGCTTCAGGAACACAAACTCCACATGGACTGTAGAACTTTGGCGGATCATCTGAATTTTGATGAGACGAATTACGGTTTCATACGTTACAGGCTGGGACACAACCTGGATGTGGAACTAGATACGATCCGTTTAATGGAAAACGCCAAAACGGAGGATGCCTTCTGGAATGCAACGAAATACCTGTTTGGGAGGAATTCCCCTGATTCCTTTCAACGGTGGATTGCTTTCGTTGACAGGCAGGTGGAGTCTAACCAATATGCGGACAATTTTCCTTCCGCCTTTCCGCCCAACCCTGCTTTTACGGCTCAATTTTGGCTGGGCTCTCTGCTTGCGGCGTTTTATCAGGTCGCAGAACAGTATGGCGATGAGATTGCCTTTAAGATCTGGAGTTGTCCGCATTGTTATCCGCCCCATCAACTTCTTGCCCTGGCGGAGCACCTGAAGGAGGGCGGAATGATCGAGGGCGCGGCTCAGAAGGACTTCGGGCCGGACGGCCTGCCCCTGCCCTTCCCCATGCTCGCGGATGTGCTACCCGCTGACAGCCCCTATTGGGAGGAGGATCCGGCTGCGGCTGTGGAACGGATACGTCAGGAACAGATTGCACAGAACAGAGCCCAACTCCGCACGGATCTGGCGTCTGGCACCCGGCAGCTCTGGGATTTGGAACAGGAGCTGCAAGGCCGCGCCGGAACGTTTCCGGGCTGGCTTCAGGGAGCCTATGAGGTGAACGAGGACTTTGAACAGTCTCTGGGGGAGGTAATCGCGGAGCTCTGTGAAACTTTCCAGGAGATCAAGCGCCGGTATGGAATTGAAATCGCCAGGGAGCTCTATAACGAGCACCCCGTGATTTTGAGCTCAGAGCTTCCAGGAGCGGCCCAATTTCTCAGCCTGGGCGGTTCCTGCGGTGGGGCTGCGGAGCTGGCCGGCGTCGGGTTCTTCATGCCGGAGGAAGATATCACGGAAGCTGAAATGGCACGGGCCGCAGCGTATATGAACGCCGGCGGCAATGCCAGTGAAGTCTATAAGGCAATCGAGCAGAACGGATAGGTTGGAGGTATAGCTATGAATGTAACCGTAAACCGGGCCGAATTTCTGGCGGCGGCAAAGCGGGCGGCATCAGTTGCTCCGCTCTCCTCCCCGCTGGAGCCGCTGAGAGGTATCCTGCTGGAGACCGACCGCAGGGAAGGATGCCTGACTATCAGCGCCACCAACCTGGAGGTTTCTCTTGTCCAGACCATCCCATGCACCTCCCTGGACGCCGATGCCCTGGTACTCAATGCCCGGCTTCTAGAAGGGATGCTCGACAAGCTGGAAGGAGACAGTGTAACGCTGATCCGTGTGGAGCAGCAACCGGTGGTTTTGCTCACCAGCGGCCTTGCCGCCTATAGGATAGGGGTATGGGAGCGCGGCATCTTCCCGCAAATCGAATCGCCCTATCCGGCGGATACCGTCCTGGTCACTGGAATCCCCGCTATGACCAAGCGCACTATATTTGCGGTGGGAGAGAAGAAAAATACGCCCCTGCTGCGTTGCGTAAACCTCATGTTTACGCCGAACGGCCTGAAAGCGGTGGGCAGCAACGGAAGCTGTGTGGTCAGCGCGAAGGGGGACAGCCAGAGTACCGGCAACATCAGCTTGCTTGTGCCGGCATCTTCTCTGGGCAAGCTGGCCCACATGTGTGAGGATACGGATGAATTCCGGGTCGGAACCACTGGAGACCATATCGTTTTCTTCCGGGACGGACTTCTGTTCAGCGCACGGCTCATGTCCGGCCGGTATATCAATACCGAACAGCTCATCTCCTCCCTGGTCAACACCTTTACTGTTTTTACCGATGTGACCGACCTGCGTGATGGCCTTTATACCGCCTGCTCTGTGGAAGCGGATGGGAAGGTCATGTTGCACTTTGAGGGGGACCGGCTCATATTCCGCTGCGACGGAGTCTACGGTAGTGCGGTTTCCCAGATCGACGTGATCCCGTTGAAAGGGACGCCCCAGGGAGAGTTCTGGTATCTGACCCGTCCGCTCCTGACGTGCCTGGATGCACTTTCCGGCACGGTTCAGCTTGGCGCGGCGCAGGGCGGTCTGCTGACCATCTCCACTGAGGATGCCTTTTATATGCAAAACGGAGTGCGCCCGCCCAGTGAGCAGCAGTCCTCTAAGGCGGCCTGACCGATGGGCCTCAAAATACTGAGCTGCGGCGCGGGGATGCAGAGCACGGCTCTGGCCCTCATCAGCTGCGCGCAGGTAGACGGCCCGGTGGAACACCCGGAGGTTCCGCGGTACGACGCCGTGATTTACTGTGATCTGGGGATTGAACCGGAGTGGGTTGCCAGACAGGTCGCCTTTCTGGAGGATGCCTGCACCAGACAGGGGATACCCTTTTACATTCTGAAAAGCGACCTTTATCAAGATTATATGGAAAACTTCGGCGTCAGGCGGGTGGCCGGTATGCCCTTCTGGACGCTGGATGAAGACGGAAAGGCCGGGAAAATACACCGGCGGGCCTGCACGATCGAGTACAAGATCCTCATGATCCAAAAATTTGTCCGGTACAGACTTCTGGGCTACCAGCTATATCAGAGGCTGGCCCGGAAGGACATAGGGGCCCATGAACTGCACATCGGCTTCTCTTACGAGGAGGCTAACCGCTCATTCCCCAGTCATCACAAAATGTTCAAGAACAGATTTCCACTCATCGAGATGAAGTGGCAGCGGAAGGACACCTATGCCTATAACCTGGACGTATGGGGGCTGGACACTAAGGCCAGCGCCTGCTGTATCTGCCCTTATCATCAAAATTATTTTTTCCAGTATTTGAAGGAGCATTACCCCCGGCATTATCAAAATGTCGTAGATTTCGACAATATGCTGGAGAATATGCAGCCCCCAAGCCCGATCCGTAACCGTGTATTCCTGTCCCGGTCCAGAAAGCGCATCCGGGATCTCCGACCGGAGGACTGCGATGACGCGCAGACCTTCGATTATCAGGGAAGGCGGATATGGAACGGCTTTTGAATGAAGCGAAAGGAGGGATGCGATTGGGACATTCCGGCATCTGCCGCTACTGCGGCGGCAAGATCCGCGTCGTACCGGCCGAACAGATCTACGGCAAGGCCGCGGCGGAGCGGTTAAACCTGCAAACCGAGTATATCCACCAGTGCCAGAACTGCAATGCGAGGGTCGGCTGCCACAAGGGTACCAAGCGTCCGCTGGGCTCTGTAGCCAACGAGACGCTGCGGCTCAAGCGCATGGAGACGCACCACGTTTTTGACAGTTTCTGGCGCAGGAAGGGTATGACGCGTACCCAGGCTTACCGATGGCTGGCGAAGAAACTGGATTTACCCGTGAAGCGCACCCACATCGGGGGCTTTGAGATGGACCAGTGCCAGATGACCATCGACCTGTGTAACGTGGAAGAAGAAATGGAGGCTGTTTGAATGCGGGAATAAAGAGCTGATATTGAACAGCGGATCTTGACACAGAAGCCAAGGCAGAATATCCGGGAACAGGGGGGCAGACCAGCTCGGCAGCGGCCGGGCTGGTCCGCCTTCTCATTTGAAAAGAGGTTTTATGAAACTTTATAAAATCATTGACACTGTGATCCCCTATATGTGGAACACCCCCTGCAAAATTGCAATCTTTACCGACGGAAGGCGCATGAAGATCTATGAAAAGGTATTTCCCCGCTGTGCGTCTGGGTCGGCTTCCTGGGTTCGGCATCTCGGCCTGGAGGAACGGTTCCGCACGCCGCAGGCGGTGGAGGTATATCTCTCAGAGATTGAGAACGAGACCGCCAAGGCGGTCAAACAGTACATTGCTGAAAAGACGCGGCAGACAAAGGAGGCACAATGATATGCACACCAATCAGGCACTGCGCGCGTATGGATGCGCGGAGTGCACCTTCTTGACGTGCCAGGGATTTGAACGCTACTGCGGAGGTTTCCCGGAAAAACGAAAGCCAAAGCGTTTTTGGAAGACCGATCCCCAGTGGAAGGCTCCGAAGTGGTGCCCACGGCGGAAAACCCCGGCCGTCTACCGTGTGTATCACTATAAGAACGACGGCTCCATGCTTCTGTCAAATGCACTTCTGCACTTTGACGGGAAAGGGCATGGCGCTACTGCATTTGTCAGCGACCGGCACTACGCTCTGGTTGCGGAGGGGACGACACAGCTTTCGGCCAGGCAGTTTTTGACATCCAGCCATCAGCAGCCGGCCTCTACCCTTCTGGACTATCCGGATCTCGTCTACGGAAATGTGGTGGAGATTGATGATGGGCTTCGCCCCTGCTGCTTTTATTACCGTAGCCATCGAAATTTCGCTGTCTGCTTTGAATTCCATCAGAGTCAATCGGAACCGCCGAGAAAAGAGGGCACGCCATGAACAAACCGCCTGCATCTGTTTCGGAACATGGGCCGGAGTTGGCGCTATATGAGTGCCGCATCCGGGAAAACGGCTGGGAAGAACCGTTCCGCTATATGCTCCTGGATCGTCTGCGGCAGGACTGCCTGTACTTTCTGGGCTTTGGAAACCGCTGTGAGCGGTGCCTCTGGGCAGGAAATATTCGAGACCAGATTGGCTATATGAAGGCACTCTGGAACAGCTTTCCTTCGGCGGGCAAGCCGGAGTGGCTGCCCTGGGACGAGATTCTGGCTCTTGAAGCGCGTATGACAGACGATATATCGGCCGCTGGAAGTGAAGGCTTTTTACCATCGGGTACGGTTCAGTCCAAGTACCCAAAGTAAGGAGGACCTGATTGAAGAAACAGAGAAAACATTGTAACAACTGCCACTATTCCTACTACCGCACGGAGGGACAGAGGGGCAAACGCCAACACTGTAACAATCCCAATTATAATTCAGCCGCTTATTCCCGCAAAATGCTGATGGAGGACTGGGGCCGCTTCTGCCGGTTCTGGGCCCCGAGGCAGAAAAACAAATGAAAAGGAGCGCCATCTCATGAAAAACAACTATTCTATCGCCGAGCGCAACCGTATCGTAGAGGAACATCTCTGGTGCATCGACCGGGTTATCCGCAAGAACCGTTCGTTGATGCGCGCGGCGCGTCTGGACTATGATGACGTGTACCAGCAGCTCTCCATCCGGCTCATTCGGGCCGTCGCGGGCTTCGATCCCCAAAAGGGTAAATTGAAGCAGCATATCTTTGCCCAGCTCCGGTTTGAGTTGCTCAACTGCAAGCGGCCATACCGTATGTTTGGTATGACCGGCCTGCCCGCAGACTACCGCGGCAAAAAAATCATCTCGATCGAGGATTACTTGGAACGACACAGCGGAGCGGAGCCCGATGGCTTCTTCCTGTCGGCGTGAGATGGATGTGCAGTCAGTGATGGAAACTGTTTCCACAAGTTGCTGTAAGAATAATAATATTCAATGGAGGACATACCGCTATGAGCATTCGTTTGACGCAGGTTGAGCTTCAGTCGGAAGAGGATACCGTGATTTTTCTGGCTTCGGGGCATCTGAACTGCGTGGAACAGGTCAAGCCTCTTCTGGAGGCGGAAAACTTTTTGGAGGACCACGATGGGGAGGACATTGAAGTTTCCCTGAGCCATTATCTGTACGGAGACGAAGGGCCGGCATATGACGCCGACCAGAATCACATCCGTCTGATTCAAGCTGTTGAGGACACACCGGACTGGATCGGCGAGCTTGGGAATTTTCTCTTGCAGCACGCCCGGCTTGTGGACGAGCTGATGTTTACCATCCCGGGCCAGCCGAACGAGCAGCCATAACACAAAGAGGGATGTGATTCCTGTATGAGCATGGTAACGAAACAGGAGATCCTTGAGTTCTGGAAAAAGCATGAGACACCGGAGGCCAAAGAGGAGCGCCGGGAAGTAGAGGCGTTGAAAAAGGACCTTCGGATTGCCCAGGACAGCATCCAGGACGCGATTGCCCGCTACCGCAAGGCCAAGCTGCGCGCCCGCAGCAAGGCTAAGGCCAGTTCGGAGGATATATTTCTCCCTCTGGAGGAGTATTCTTCCCGGACCGACATCCAAGACGCCTATGGTTACGAGATGATTTCGGAGACGGAATATGACCGCCTGATGACCCTTTGGGAGCTGCGGGAGCAATCCAGCCGGAAGGACGGATCTTACACGGATCGGGTGGTCGAGATGCTGGAAGTGGCCAGCCGGGACATCTGGGATGCCTACGGTGATCCGGTTATGGAGTACGATGAAAAAGTCTCCCGGATGCACCGGGAGGCGGAGCGGATCGCTGCGGAGAACTGGCGTCGGGAGCTGGATCACACTGCTGAGTGATGGAGGAGTCCGTGAAGTATAAAAAGATTTATAACATTTTAAAGAAGGGCGGCGCGAGCATCACCCTGGATTACAGCGGCTGGTGGAGCGCGTATTGTCCCAATAACTATATGGCCCGGAATAGACCTCTGTGGATCGTGGCCGAAGTCCCCCATCTTCATCTGAGACTGTGGATCACACATGAATTTGGCACGCTGAGGGTAACGACAGCGGACACCGCGCAGCCTTCCGACAGCCGTGCTTATCATGACTCCCAGATCCGCAGGACCTTCCGCAACCAGCGGGAAATGGCGGAGTATTTGGAGACGATGCTGTGCCGGAACAGAAAGGAGGCCGTATGAAACTCTATTTTTCCACGATCCGGATCGCGCTCCCTAATACGGAAGTCTTGACCTACTGGGAGAGCGGACACCCGGATGAGTACGATGTCCAGGAGCTCTTTGCCCGCAGCGCCCGCTATCATACCGTGGCAGAGCTGCTGACAGAGACGGCGGAGGTCGCAGTTTCCCACTATATCTATGAAACGGAGAGCCCCGGGCCGGATGCGGTGGCGGAGCAGAGCCACTTCGATCTGCTGGACGCCTATAACGAGCTGGCCCGCCGGCACCGTCGGGCCCGGTTTGAGCATCGGGAGGATGTCTGCAAGGTACGAACATTCAGCCTTCACCTGGAACTATGACGGAGGGATAGAATGGATCACAGACGAACGATTTCGCCGGCCTACTATGAAAAAATGGCTGAGGCCAAAGCTGTCTTTTGTTCTTACTGTACGCTTGGCGCAATGCTGTTTTGGGAAGACTGCGAGGGCTGCAAAATACAAAGGATGTTTCATGCAGTCCAGAGAACGATTAAGGAGGAAATGCCTCCCAAAGAACAGGGTGCCATAGTGCAGGAACAAAACACCTATGAGGGAATAGATCTGCCGCGGGAAATGATTGAGAGCATCGGTAAAGGTCCTGCCACTGAAGGTGGCTTCCGCACCTCGCCGGAATTTATCATTTGGGAGGACGGTATGTACGAGGCGTTCCGGCTCCAGCTTGTGGAGGAGAAGACTGGCCTGCCTGACTTCGCCGGAACGGATGACCTGCCGCCTACCCAATCCACACTGTACTATCTGAGGGTTATTTGTGTGGAACGCGGACAACGGACCATCATGGAAGCGATTCAGATTTGGGATACCAGCTATGCAAATGTCCGGAAGGAGATAAAGTCTGTTGTGGACCGACGTTTGCAACAATCAGTGGACAGCCTCTGGGGCATTGAAGCACTCCCTTTTCTGAAGCAATATCTGCTCTATCCCTATGCTCCGGAAGATCTGGCCGAGGAGCTGCTGAAGGAGTTGGCCAATCAGTCGGAAGCCGGGGGAGACACCGCCGGTTTTGTGTCTACGCAGGAGCATTTCCTGGCTGCTCCGAGGAATATGCGGGGTCTCCAGGATTCCTCCCTGATCCAGAATGCCCATGTCAGCCTAAGCCGGCAGGCCGGGAGCGGACACCCCCGGCATTTCCTGAAGGTCCGCAATACAATCCCCCCGAGGTTTACCAGCCTGCTGGAGATACGGGAGGCAAATGCGGCGGCCATTCAAAAAGAGCTGGAACGGCTATTAGGCTACTTGGCCGAGGTGGAACGGCTCAGGAACCCTCTTGCTCCTTCGGGCGGGGCAGCCGCTACAGGGGAAGGTCAGGGAAATGCACACTGATCCATACACAACGCCATGGGCGGGACTTCATGCGTTCATCGTTCATTTGGGCCCGCAGAGCTGTCGGTGTCCCGGACTGCTGAGCGAGGCGGCCTTTGACCGCGTGATGGACGCACTCAACTGGAGAATGCCCTACCATCTTCGGGCCTTTCACTGTTCGAGCCCGGAGACGGCGGCGGCAAATCCCGTGCTGCGGGCCATGCCGGAATTTACGGAGCCGCTGGAAGCTGTGCTGTTCACAGCCCCTGCAGCGCCCATGCGTCTGAAAGACAAGCGGCGCAAGCAGACGCTATCGGTACGCAGCAAGTACGGCGACTATGCGCTTGCGGAAACGGAGGACGGCTATGGCCGCCTGTACCGCGTGGATGGGACCACCTCCAGCCTGATCACCAGGCTGGAGGCGCATCCCATCACGATTCAGGAGGCCGGCGCCTATGTGGAGGCACACCACCGCCACAATGCAGGACCGAAGTTTCACAAGTTCTCCCTCTGCCTCCGGGCCCCGGGAGAACCGGAACCGGTAGGTGTGGCGATTGCCAGCATACCCAAGGCCCGCCGCCAGATGGATGGCGTGACATTGGAGATCAACCGTTGCTGCACCGACCCACGCTATGCGGACGTGTGCAGCAACCTCTACGCCCGCACGATCCGGATTGGCCGGGAGATGGGCTACACCCGCTTTCTGACCTATACCCTGCCGGAGGAGAGCGGGAGCAGCCTGCGGGCGGTGGGATTCCAGCTGGACGGTACCGTACACGGTTCCTCTCACGGCTGGGATTCTCCGTCCCGTCCCCGTACTGCCGGACGGTATCCGTCCGGTGATAAGCTCAGATGGGTGCTTTTGGCCCCATAACCAAACAACAGACCGGAGGTGGCCTTCCAGGGTTCGGAAGGCCGCCCCGCGAAAGGAGAATTTAATATGTCAATCTGTATTATCCATCTGTCCGATGGAAAAGTGGCCGGAGTCTACAGCAATACGCATGAACCCATGGAGGTAATGGTCATGGAGCGCGACGGCCCGCGGATGACCGAGGAGCAGCAGGCCCGGTACCGCGCATTTCAAACCATGGTGAAGTACGGCCTGGTCATGGACTGGCAGAATCCGCCTTATCCTGTGCCGTGTGCTCCAGAATTTGCGCCTAATCTTCTGGATGAGCTGCTTGTCAGGCCGAAGGACGGCACAGCGGACAGGGAACGTCAAAGACTGGAGCTGTCCTACGCTATGGGCTATCTCGCGGCGCAGAGGAAGCTGCGGGAGACGCTGGAGCGTTTTACCCGCACGGGCCGGACGGTTATGGAGGAGTTCCCGTCGGAAATCCGGGATTTCTTTGGAAAGTACCAGGATGATCAGCTCAAGGTATTTCTGGAGTTGTGCGCGGAGGCGAACGGTACAGATGCCGCTGGGAGAAAGGAGTGCGTGAATGGATAAGCCGTGTTCCTGCAAGGCGATGTACCGCCATGACTGGTCCAGTATCCATGAGCATTGCAAGCGATACTTTATACCTGTAGGCTGGGGCTACTGTGAGACGCCGAAGCATGGTATCCGGCCCTCCCTGATTTTGCAGGGGCGATGCAAAGCATGCGGCGGTTCCATCGAGATGGGCTATCCGGTTCCGGCCGCCTGTGAGGACGATGGGGAACGGTATCATTTCCTGTTCCGCCAACTTCAAACCTGGCGGCCATATGCTAATCTGTCAGAGAATGTATTGCCAGCGGCGGCGGAACGCCTTGCCTGGTATGAGGAGCAGGAGGAACGGACCACTGATGGGTGGGCTCAGTTGCTGCTGGATCTCCTCCCGGAAGCCGAAGCTCCCTATGCCCGTCTGTGGCTGTCCGGCTATCGGAAACGGCAGGAGGAGCAGTGGCGGGGAGCATGGCCCATTGGCTCCGTGGCACGGTTCAAGCAGGAAGCCCCTATCCATGTAACCCCATATATCGGATACGGACAAGGACGGGACATCACCGCCCGCCCTATGCAGGAAATGAAGGTGGTCAATGTCCATGCTTGTCCCGAGGGCGTTATTTACTCCGGCCTCATTAAAGTGGAACGGGAAACCTTCTACATAGAAGAAGTAAAGGACGCCCTGCTTTATTCGCAGGAGGAATGGGAGGCACTACTCCCGGAACTGGAAGCTGAGCCCTCACCCCTTTTATTCCGGAGTAGTTTTAAAGCTCAGTTCCCGCCGCAGCCGGTGGAACGATACTACGTTCTGGCTGAGGAGTGCGGCTTTTTCGGGGAGAAAAAAGAGCTGCACCTCTTGGCTGCATCCGCCTCCGTAGATCTTTTGAAAGACCAGATCAGTCGGGAAATTGCTCGCCTTACCACAGCAGATTTGCTGTCGGTTGGCGCCGCATTTATGCCGCTGGAGGTGGAGTCGCCTGAGTCTGAGGATTACAGCTACAGGTACATAGAGATAGGCGGTTCGCTTACATATTATATCAGTCCGGTTCCTGTCCTCGCTATGGAGGCTATTTCGCCTCGTGAGCAAGGGTCGGGAGTTGAAGGCCATATATCCTGATGTGTTATGTTAAAGTCAATCGGAAACCGGCTGCTGATCTGGAGGTATTGAATATGAGCATCTGGAAGGCAAGAATACAGGCCTTTGTGAGTATCTGCGCCGGATGGCTTTGCCGCCATACCGGACGCCACGCGCATGCGGACACTTTGTCCACGGTACAGCCCACACAGGATGAGTATGCGGCGGAGCGGGAGATGAACCGAAAAAGAATCTGTGAATTGGAGGGGCTTCTGGCTCAGATGCAGAAGGAATGCTGCACACTGAAAAAACGGCTGAGCAGCCAGCGTGAGCTTATCGCGCCCCTTCTCCAGAAGTCGGACGACGAACTCCGCAAGGCCGTCGCTTATGATTGTTCCAGGTCTCAGGACGGCAAGCATTGGGAAGTCGTGACGGAATACTGCTGCCTGGGTGGCTGTGACATGGGAATCTACTCATTTGACCGGGAACGGGACGCGCTGCTGTTTGCGGCGCTTCTGTCCGCCCTGGGCCACAAGCCCTCCCATAATACCGCCTGTTCTGCCTGCTATGCAGAATATAGGAAGGACTGCGTCTGAGAAAGGTGATTCTTGATGTTGGATAAAAGCAAGAGGAGCAAAATAGCCAGCTTTGTCGCCTGCTGCCAAAAGGCAAAAGCGGAAGGGATTCAGATCTTTCGCCCCGTCCTAGGGGAGGCAGGGCCGTATGAGGTCAAGGCCTTTGTAGAGCCACCGCGGGAGGATTCCGATTGGGTCTATCTGGATGCCTGGACGGCTTCGGTGGTGTGCATGGTCTATGATGCGTTGACCGGAGAGAAGCGCGAGCATTTTTCCCAGCTCCCCCCGCTCAAGGCGATCCGCGTGAGCTGGGAGATCTTTAACGCGATCAAAGGAAAAAGCTGATGCCGGAAGGAGAACGAACATTATGAGCTTACGGGAAAAATGCTGGCCGTCATGGCCGATATGAACGAGCAGGTGGTGGAACGGGAGGAGCTGATCGAGGCGATCGCCATTGCGCTCCTGACCCGTAAGAACCTGTTTATTTTGGGCGCTCCTGGACAGGCCAAGAGCTTTGCCATCAACCAATTTCGTGCCCGAATCACCGGAGCGCGCCAGTTTGAACGCCTCCTCACCAAGCAGACAGATGAGGACCAGCTTTTCGGCCGCGTGGATCTGGCAAGCCTTATCCCCGGCGGAGTATCCCAGGCAGTTTTAGAGCAGGATCTGTATTACCGGGAGCTGCAGGCGCACCTGACCGGCGCCATGGAGCAATTCCGACAGCAAGACGGTGATACAAGCGCCGCCGAGGCGCTTCAGGCCGCTCAGGAACAGCTCTCCAGCTATACAAAGGCGCTGGGGCAGCTCCATGCCGGAACGCCATGCGTGAATACCACAGACAAGATCCCGGAAGCGGATATTATAATGTTGGACGAGATCTTCAAATGTAACGATGGTGTGCTGAACTCTTTGCTGACCGCGCTTAATGAGCGCAAATACACCAACGAAGGCCGTACATACTCCATCCCCGCAGTCTCCTTCTTTGCCGCCTCCAATGAGGTACCGAATTTCAACGACCCACAGGAAAAAATCCTGGAGGCCCTCTATGACCGCCTGGACCTGAAGGTGGTGACGGCGGATATCGCCGAGCGGGACAACCGGCTGGCCATGCTGCGGAAAAAGCAGAGTGGAACGGCTGGAAATATTGCAGCCACAATCACGCTGGATGAACTGAAAGCCATGCAGAGAGAAGCAGCAGCGCTTCCTGTGCCGGACTCCGTCCACGAGCTGGCAGACGATATCCTCTGTGCGCTGCGGGAAAACGGCATCCGGGTGTCCGACCGAAAGTATCTCAATTATGCGCCGGTGGCCCAGGCCAAGGCGTGGCTGTCCGGCCATGCCGCGGTGATGCCGGAGGATCTGCTGGCCCTGAAAAATTATCTCTGGGATGCGCCCCAGGACCGGGAGACGGTGGAGCAGACGCTCCGCCGTATGTGCATCAATCCTATGCAGGACAAAGCCAACAACATTCTGGCAATGGCTCTGGAGGCACAGGATGAATTTGATGAAATCAGGACCGGCTCCGACGACCCCAATGTGGGACGCAAAGCGTTCATCAAACTGCGCGGGGAGCTAATCCGCCTCTATGGAATGCAGCAGCAGCTTGCAGCCTCCACACAGGGGCCCAATGAAGCTGCGGTAACGGACAAGCTGCTTGAAGAGCTGGAACAGAGCAGCCGTCAGGCTCACGAGGCGGTGGGCTTCACCTACATCCCTTTGGAGCAGCAGGCCGCCCTGCAATGATCGTTTACGAGCAGATAACTTAATAACACGGAGGTCGGTGAATGACAGAGCGCCACTTGAAAATGAATTATGGAACTATTTGGAGGGGATAAAAATGCTAAACAGGGCTATCATGATGGGCCGCTTGACCCACGATCCGGAGTTGAAAACGACACAGGCAGGGACGCAGTTTTGTAGATTCTCTATCGCATGCGACCGGGACTTCAAAAACACAAGCGGCGAAAAGGAAACGGATTTCTTTGACTGTGTGGCATGGCGCAAGACGGCTGAGTTTGTCAGCCGGTATTTCGCAAAGGGACGTATGATCATTGTGGAGGGCCGGATGCAGAACCGGAGCTGGACGGACAAAGAAGGAAATAAACGGCGCAGCACCGAGATCATCGTTGATGCCGCCCACTTCGGCGACTCCAAGCCCAAGGGGGAAGATGGCGAGCCCCCGGAGCCTCCGGCGGGAGGCGGGGACGGCTTCGGGTTCCCCGGCGGCTTTAACCCAGATCTGAGTGGAGTCGGGGGCGGTGTGGGCTCTGATTTTGGGGCTGACGGTGACGACGGCGAACTGCCCTTCTAGCATGCTTACAATTGGAAATTCTCTGCGGCGGGGGTCTTCCCGGCCTCCGCCGCAGAGAAGCACCATATTATCGGAGGAGAATTCATTTTATGGCGAAGTGTCTTATCTGCAAAGAAGATGTAACCTCTGGCTATGTGCTATGCCGGCACTGTGCCGGAAAACTGGAACCCTATACCCTGCCGCCGGAACTATCCTATTTTATTGACCAGCTCGCAGAAGAAATTGTGCTGAGCGAAACCATCCCGACCTGCCGGCTGTGCTCTATCGGGGAGTGTCAGAGCCAGGTCGGCGGCCTTGTCTGCCGAAATGCGGTAAAGGCGTGGCTGCTGGAGCGGGCGAAGCGGTATTTGTGTCCAAAGGCAGAGGCAAAGACGGGAGATAAACGGGAATAAAATGTTCTATTGACGTGTGGAGAAGTTGTGCTATAATATAAATGTAACTAAAATGCAGTTACAAATGGAGCTGAGAAAATAGAATGTCAAGAATAGATACCTTGCTGAATAAACTATGTGGAAAGCCTACGCCGGCCAACTTCCGTTTTTCAGAGCTTCGGAAAGTGATGTCATATTTCGGGTATCTGGAATCGAATAAAGGCGCGACTTCTGGTTCCAGGGTTAAATTCTACCATCCAAAAACCAAAGCGGTGCTCTTGATTCACAAGCCGCACCCCGGAGATGAGATGGTAAAGGCAGCGGTGGATTCCGTAGTTAGATTTTTGAAGGAGCATGGCCATATATGAAGAATAGCGACTTGCTGCATTATAAGGGATATACAGCCCGGCCGGAATATTCCGTTGAGGATCGTGTTTTTTACGGCACAATTCTGGGGATAGATGATATGGTGGACTTTCAGTCGGAGAGCGCAAAGGATTTGGAGGAACAGTTCCATAAAGCGGTGGATGACTATTTGAAATTTTGCGCTGAGATCGGGAAAGAGCCCCAAAAGAAGTACAGTGGTTTGTTTAACGTCCGTATTCCGCCGGAACTGCACCGGGAGCTTTCGCTGCTGGCCCAGGCGGAAGGCATAAGTCTTAACAAGGCTGTAGAACAGGCTATCCGCACCATGGTCCAAAGCTGAGACTGGTAAGGGGGTATTCCTTATACCTTGCCTGTTTTAATAAGTATTTAATCAAACAAAACAGACCGGCTTTGCCCGGTAAGCTCAGAAACATGAAGCAGTACAAACCGTACCGCTTCATGTTCTTTTTTTGAAAAGGAATGGTGACATATGAGAAGACCATACCGCACGATTGGCGATGTGCTGCGCTCTCCCTGGGCAGGACTCATACCAAAGGAGGAGACGCCGCCGCAGCAGAACGACCGTGTCCTGCACTCCACAAAGCTGGAAGACCGTATTTATGCTGATCTCAGGAACGGCGACCCGGCAATGGACGCACTGGAACAGGCCGCAGGGGAAAAGCTGCGCTCTTTTCCAGCTCTGGCCCGGGATACGTACCAGTCCTTTTACTCGCTTTTACCACACCGCATTGAGGACGGGAAGTTGTCGGCAGCGGCCCGGAAATTCAATGGCCCCATTCTGGAGAATATGCTGCAAAGCGAGGACTATCCTACGCTGAAAAGCATCTGTGAAGGCCGGGAGCTCCCAGCCTACGAGGCGGCCGCGGAATTTGCAGCCCGAGTGGGCGGCGAACTGGATCAACTTCTCGCCGGCCTGGGCGGGGAGAAGGGCGCCGTCAATACGCTGGAAAGGCTGGAGGCCGCTCAGGAAAAGGCCCAGGAAGAGCTTGCCGCACTCCTGGAGCGGATGCGCAAGAGCGGCGGGCAGAATGATGTTCTGGAACAGGCTATCATTGCCGCGGCCAATACCGCCGAGAGCAAGCAGAGGCAAGTGGAGGCGGTGAACGGGATGATTGACGTAAGTGCCGCCAGAAACAAGGATGTGGTGTCCACGCTGGTTGCGTCCGCAACGGCACAGGCAGCGGAAAAGGCGGAGGAGGTGCGGTCCATTATCGCCGCCTGGGGCAATGAGCCGGGAGATCTGAAGCGCACCGAAGCCAATACCAAGATTCTTGACCTGGTACGCCAGAGCGACGTCCTCAAAAACGTGGCGAAGTACCTAGGGCGCTTTCGGGAAATCTTTGCGCAGGGAAAGAGAAACGGCTATGCCTACGGCCGGGGGGAGACCTATTCGCTGGAGCTTGGCAGCAACCTTTCCCGGGCGATTACCTCAGAGCTGTCCATGCTGGCCTCTCCCGCCACGCTGCCGCTGTTTCTCCAGAAATACCAGCGCAAGCAGATCAAGCAATACCAACGCCGGGAGCCTATTTATAAGGGCGCCGGGGACATCATCTGCTGTTTGGATGAATCCGACTCCACGGAAGGAGACCTTGCCGCTTGGGGAAAGGCCGTGGCCCTGACTCTCCTGGAAATCGCGGAGGACGGCGGCCGTAAATTCGCGTTGATCCATTTTTCTGATGCAAGCTCCCTGAAGGCCGATCTGTTCCTGCCCGGCGGACTCGGGCAAGGCAAGTACAGCCCGGAGAGCAAGATGGAGGCGGCACAGACCTTCCTCGGCGGCGGGACGAACTTCGATACGCCCATGTGGCAGGCTGTGAGCTTGATCGAACGGCAGGGATTTGAGCACGCCGACATTGTATTTATCACGGATGGAGAGTGCTGTATCTCAGAAAAATTTTTAGAGAAACTGCGTACCGCGCAGGCAGAACACCGCTTCACCATTACCGGAATCCTGCTGGATCAGGGAGAGCCTGGTATGAAGTTCAGTTTGCAGGAATTCTGTCAGAATATCTACCGAACCTCAGATCTTCTTGGAGATGATATCGTCAGGAAGCTGGTAGCGGCAAGAGTTTGAGCAGAAGATAGAGGTATATAGTAGCATATAGTAGAAGGGAGAACTTCTCATGACAGTTTATTACGAAAATGAAGCCGCCGTTGACGCCGCCCTGCAAGCGGCTAAGACGCCAGACGATGTACGCAAGATTGCGCAGGACTTAGAAACACGCATGGCTCCTCGCCATTGGATTCAAAAGGCTTGGGACTACTATCGGTCTATGTTATAATCCAGATATATTTAGCGCCCCTCCCTATGGAGATATAGGGAGGGGCTGCGTCTTTAATGGGCGTCGTCGGCAGCTCCGCATTTCCGCCCTGGCAGCTCCGGGCCGGTCTGGTGTCCAGCCACTCCCATGGGGATACATCCGTCTGCGCTCCCCTCTCTTGGTGGCCACCCAGTTCCCCAGGACAGCTCTGGGCCGGCCGGGCGGCTGCCGGCCGCTCCCATGGGGAAGATGGTGCCATACTGCTCTCCCCTTCCTTGGCGGCCACCCAGCTCTCCAGGGCAGCTCTGCATTTCCTCCTCGGCCACTTCTGGCCGTCTCCAGTAAACCGATAGCATCAGCCCTTCTGGTCGCTTCCTTCTCTTCCTTTTTTCCTCTGCTCTGTGAATACCGAAAGAATCTCCCCACTGCGATTCCGCAAAACCAGCGCATCCAGATCATCATCAATCGGCTCAAACCACAGGGTCACTTCGTCATATTCCCTTACAATGCCATACTCGATCTTAAACTTTTTCATGGTAGTATTCCCCTCGTATAATAAGATTTGCAGACAGTTTTAAGTGGGTCTGATTAGTTCACTTTTGAATATCAGCAGGCTTTGAGGTGCCCGTGATACAATAGCTGTAGGACAGCAGGGTCAAGTTCTTTGTATTCCTAGTTGAGCTGTAAGGTTGCTTCAAAGGAAGTCTGTCCCCCTGGCTCGGAAGTTAGCTGCAAACTCATTGACTGTTTGCCGGGGACAAGGCCGCCCTTTCAGCAATGAGGGATATCGCATTGGTCTGCCCCGGAATGATTCTAATAAGCGAGGTTGCCAGATGCTCCGGTTATCATGGGTATCTCAAAGCCTGCTGGCCTGAAATCTCCATATGGTGAAATTCAATCATCGAATAGGACGGAACGCATTTAATAAGCAAGAAAAGAGATAAAACGAAGCCGATAAAAAATGAGGGACTCGTGTTGATAGCACAGGCTCCTTCATTATTCATTTGAATCCAAACACATACCCGGAACCGTGGATGGTCCGAATATATTCTTTATCGCTTGGCGGAAGCCCGAGCTTTTTCCGGATTGAGCAGATATGGTTGGAAATGCTCTCTCCTCCACAGTAAGCAGAATCTTTCCACAGAACCTCATAAATATGATCTCTGGAAAAAATATTTCCACGATTACTGGCCAGCAGATATAGGATTCTAAACTCCTGTGTTGTGAGTTCAATGGGGCTCCCAAACAGCTTCACTTCCTGGCTGGAAGGGTCCAGAAATAGGCCTTTATAAACAATTTCACCTTTTCGAACACCTGGGGAGACCATCCTTATGTCCAGGCGCTGCAGCATAACTGAAATTGCGGCTGCACACTCCGCCGGGTCCTCGGATGCCACACACATGTCAAAGCCACGGCGGTAAAACTCGGTTCGGGCCTCCCTATTCAAGATCGGATAGAGCAGCAACAGGGTTCCCTTTGCGTTCTTCAAATCAAGCAGCTTGTTCAGAAGCGGGGCACTCCCTGAAACACTCCCACTCATTGCAACCAAATCTATCTCCTCGGAGTAGAGCATGGGAGATGCGGTGCGCTCGTTGTGAGCCGTTGAAAAAGTAATCTGTGTTCCGGCTATGAGGCATTCTATTTGTGCAATGCGGGAGATTTCATTATCAATTAAGAATACATGCTTTCCCATAGCTGGCTGTGTTCTCCCAAAGGCTTATAGCTAAATTCACTCAAATGCAAACAATGACCTCTACAGCTTTATAGGCGCCCCCTCAAGGATAGGCCCGTCTGAGGGGGGCTCGGCGAGATACACCGCAGACTTCCGACAGAAACGGTGTTCTCTATTTTTGCTTTTGTCCAGCCATCATTATAAGGGCTATGCCGAAAAACGTCAAATTTAGGTGTATAGCTCGTTTTGATTGGAAAAACTCCACCTATACAGGAGAGAAAAGGGCTGATAGAATAAAGGCGTATTCTAGGTCAGAGCAAGATTAAGGGCGGAGTAAGTTAGGGCGGAACGGCGTGGAAGGAGGGTGAAGTCTGCCCTCTGCCGGACAGCTACGACCTGGAAAATTGAATCTGGACATGAATGACTGTAATTGCCTTTTGGGGCGGTTGCGGTCTTTTTTTGTCCCCAAATACGAAAGGAGCTTTCCATATGAGTGAGCAGAACAGCACCGGCTGGCCGTTTGGTCAGGCAGCAGGCGAAGGACTTGACATCAGCGCCATCTTTGGTACTGGAACCGCAGATCCAGACCGAAATCCATTTGACCCCACAGGAGCGGCCTCTGCTCCCGCGGCATCTGTTACGCCGCCCCCTGCGGCGCCTGTCACGCCGTCCCCCGCAGCGCCTGTCACGCCGCCTCCTGCGGCGCCTGTCACGCCGCCTCCTGCGGCACCTGTCATGCCGCCCCCTGCGGCACCTGTCACACAGCCCCCCGCGGCACCTGTCACACAGCCCCCTGCGGCGCCTGTCGCGCAGTCCCCTGCGGTGCCTGTCGCGCAGTCCCCTGCGGCGCCTGTCGCGCAGTCCCCTGCGGCGCCTATCGCGCCGCCCCCCGCGGCGCCTGTCACGCAGTCTCCTGTGGAGGCTGAACAACCCGCCAATCCCATTGAAGCGGCGTTTGCCAAGCAGGAAATGGCAAACGCCCAGCAAAACCTTCTGGAGAAAAAGCCCATCTTCTGCCACAAGGGGGCCAAAGAACCCATCGAAGATCCCACGATTACCTTTGAGGAGTTGCGCATCTGCAAGGCTGAGGACTTTGTGGATTTGGAAGAGGGCAAAACTGTCTCCTGGTCAATGGAATACGGCGGCATCCGAAAGGAAGTCAAGGACCCCAAGGGGACGACCATCGCCGCTATGAAGCAGAGCATTGAGCGGTCCCGCGAGTTCCTGGAGGCCCTGAAAAAGTCCAAGGACAAGAATCCGGACTGCTTGGTGAGACCCAAGGTTATCATGAAGACTAAGGGCATTCTCTCTCCTTACAAAGCCCACTGTGAGTCTCTGGAGGAGGCCAGGAAGTCGGACAAAGTGATCTGTCTCGTCCCCTCCGGAGACGGAAAGCTCTATGAGGTGCGCAAGCTGGAACAGGGGGAATTTATCGCCCCAGCGAAGAAAGCGTCTGAGTTTCAGGTGGTCAAGGCCGGGTTTACCCCGGCTTTGCCCCTGATCCCCATGGCGCTGATCGGGCAGATCACCGCCTTCTTCCGCTCCTTCATGCGGGAAAACGAGGAGAACGAGGCACTGGCGCTTATCTATTGGGATAAGGTCGAGCAGCGGTTTTTCGCCTATGTGCCCCCGCAGGTTGTATCCACAGGGGATGTCGAGGCGGATCTCCGTGACTGCCCTTATGACGATGATACCCGGTACATCCGCTACGCAGACCTTCATAGCCACAATTCGATGGAGGCATTTTTCTCCCCAAAGGATGACCAGGATGAGCAGGGCACCGGCCTCTATCTTGTTATGGGACAGGTAAACCGCTTCTTCCCGGAGCTGCGGGCGCGGTTCTCCTGCAATGGTTCTTTTGTGGAGATCGATCCCGGAGCGATTATCGAGGGCCTGACTCAGCCATTCCCGGAGGAGTGGAGCGGGCATGTGAAGCGGCGGAAAGACCGCGGCCAGGCCAAGCCGATCCGGACGACCTACCGGCACTTACGGCCATACACCGAGTTCCCGGAGGTGGAGCCATGAGGTTTCCCACCGATGTCCCGGTCAAGCTTGTGATGCTGGGAACTGGCGGGACCGGCGGGCACGCCGCCCCCCACCTCTACCGGATGCTGCACGCATTGAACCGGCCCGCACGGTTTATCCTCTGCGACGGGGACCTGGTGGAAGCGAAAAACCTTATCCGACAGAATTTTGCGCCCGCCGACCTGGGGCAGAACAAGGCCAGGGTGTTAGCTGAGCGGTATGCCTCCGTGTTTGGGATGAAGGCGGAATATGTGCCCTCCTTCGTGGAGACACGGGAGGAGCTGATGCGTCTGATCCGGCCCGGCATCTGGGAGATCAAGGAAGGTCCTTATCTCTATAAGCTCAAGCGGGAAATGGTGCTTCTGCTGGGCTGTGTGGACAACAACAAGTCCCGGAGGCTCTGCCACGAGGCGTTCTGCCAGTCGCAAGACCTGGTCTATATTGACAGCGGGAATGAGGAGTTCTCCGGCCAGGTGGTCTGCGGGGTGCGGCGGAATGGGCGTACCATCTTTAAGCCCGTCGGCGGGATCGCCCCTGAAATTTTGAAGGCGCAGGACCGTTTTCCCTCGGAGATCAGCTGCGCAGAGGCGGCCCAGGCGGACCCGCAGAGCATGGCGGCCAATATTATGGCGGCTACCGTAATGGTGGATATGGTCTACAATATCCTGGCCCATGGGCGCAGCCGCGTCCGTGTTACAGAGTTTTCCACACAGACGGCAAAAATGCAAACAACTTTAGAAAGTGCAAAGAGGGTGGCAGCATGAAAACCATCGTTGACGCGAAGCCATTTTCCGACGCGCTGGCAAACGCCTGTACGGTGCCGCGCAAGTCCAGGATTCCCTGCCTGAACGAGGTCTACGTCCACGCATACCCGGACAAGTGTATCCTGGCCGCCACAGACCTGACGACATGGTTTATCACAGAAATCCCGGCCCAGGGGGATGAATTTTCCTTCATTTTTTCCCGAAGCTGCGTTGCGGAGAAAGCCAGCCGGTACTTCTGCGGAGAACTGGTCATGGAGTATGACGTGCTGGAGAACGAAAAGCGTCCCCGCTCCCGGCTCACCATGCGAAATGGCGCCCGGACCTGCGAATTTGAAGCCAGTTCCGGAGAGGACTACCCCGATCTGCCCAATGAGGACGGCGCCCCTCTGTTTTCTGTTCAGGCCGGCCGGCTTATGGACCGGATCAAGCGCACCGGATATGCGGCCGAGAAGCCTTCGGCCCATGCCCGGCCAATCGGCAGCTGCATCCAGTTCAGCGGCAACAGTATTTTTGCCCTGGACGGCCGCCGGATGGCATGGGACACCGATGAAAGCCTTACAGCGCCGCGGGAGTTCGGCCTCCAGCTGGACTTTCTGGCCCACTTGAAGGTGTTTGGCGAGGCCCGGGTGGATTTCCTCTGGGGAGCGCACTACCTTCAAGTCACAGACGGGCGCACGCATCTGTTTTCTCAGCACCGTGAATTATCCGTATTCAACTTCCAGGGAGCAATCCCCCAACGATACGCCGAGCAGTTCACAGTCAGTCCCAAAGAGTTCCTGCGGGAGCTCACCTACCTAAAGGGTCTCCTTCCCAAGAGGGCAAAGCCGTATGTCTATTTCCACAACGGTACGCTCACAGCGCTGGCCTCCGGGGAGAAATACCGGACCGCCATATCAATTTCGGGAGAGACGGATTTGACCGTCGGTTTCGATTTGGTCTACATGATGGATGCTTTAAAACAGTTTTCCGGTAAACCCCGGGTCACGGTGAAGTTCGGCGGAGGGATGTCTCCCATTGTGGTCGGGGCAGAGAACCGCAGCGACCACGCACTGGTACTCCCCGTCTGGGTAAAGAGTGATGCAGATGTGGCGTAACGTACCGAAAATAGAGCGACAGAAGGAAAAGACACAGCCGAATGCCGTGCCCTCGGCCAGAAATTGATTGACAGGAGTGTAAGAACTATGAAAACCGTCTATATTCCCAAAGGACATACCGTGTGCTATGAGTCCCTGGAAACGGAGCATCTTGTAGTAGAGGGGTGCCTGAAGACCACCTGCGGCGTCAAGGCCAAGACCATCACGGGCGGCGGCGTGCTCAGCGCCGGCACCACCTCTGCGGATGTAATCTGCCTGGACGAGCTGGAGACCGGCTCTGTCTTCTGCCGCCGCCTGCTCGCCAGGCGGGTCCAGACGCCGGAGCTGTTCGCTTCGGACAGTGCAGCGGTATCCTGTTTCCTCTCCGCGGCCTATGTGGAGACCGGCAAGTTGACCGTGTCCATCAGCGAGACCGACGAGGTGAAGGCTGACGAGGTGATTCACCTCAAACCAAAAAAACGCGGTATGATCGCCACGCTTCTGCTCTCCGCGCTGCGTTCCTTCTGGACCGGTCTCACGGCCCGGAACGGCTGGTATGAGCCGATGGACGCGGACTATATGCCAGCGGAATCCGTACCGGAGGCCGCCGGCCAGTCTGGTGCCGTACCGGAGGTCAATGCCGATACGGCGCATATCCTGGCGACTGACGCAAAACCGGAGGCGGGACAGACTCCGGAAGCAGAGGACGAGCCGGATGAAGAGCTCAACCGCGTGATCGGCCTGTTCAAGCTGGCCCGGGAATCCGGCTATACGCTCCGTCTCATCCCCGGCACTCCGGAGGAAAACGCGCCTGCATTTAATTTTCAGGAGCAGCGTGTCATTCCTCCCGCGGCATGAGCGCATGCGGGAGGTTGCCTATGAGGAGCGGCGCGTCCTGACGGTAGATGGAAAGGCCGTGCTCCAGATCCGAGCCTGCCGGGGGATGCTCCAGCCGGACGGTACGCTCCGTCTGCTGGCATATGCCGGCCGCCGGTGTCTGCTTTCTCAGGCGGAGACCGGCGCTGCCTCAGCGGGACAGAATACGACCACGAAAAAACGCGCGGCGGCTTGAACCGCCCGCGTGGAAGGCCGGGAAGCAGCAGGCTTCCCGGCCTTCTCAACGTTTGAAATAAAATGATTGAGAATGTGGAGGAAGCAAATATGTCGAACAAGTCTCAGGAACTCAATATGCGCCGTCTCGCCGCGCTGCTCAGTCAGGATCTCAGCTACATCGGAGGAGAACGGGAGTGTGGTCCGAATGGGGCCAAGCGAACCTTCCTGAACGTGGGGAAAACCTTCCTGCGGGCCTTGGCAAAGGATCTCTGCCTGCATGATGTGACGGTCCGATCCAACGCCGGTGGGATCGCCGTATCCGGTGAATGCTGCCTTTACGGAATGTGGGAAAACAACGGCATCTTTATTGAGATCTCTCAAAGCTGCTACAGCTGGGTTGGGCCGGTCCTGTACCGTACCATCCGGAACGCCCACGACCACAAGGGCGGGCACAGCCGGTATCTGAGTTTGAACGATTTGAAAAAGTGCTCCTACAATGAGGTCTTGGAGTGTTTTTCCTCCTTGCGGAAGGGGTACGGCTGTGAGCGGGCCGCTTGAGGAGCGGGATGAGCAGCAGTTCTACGCCTCCGAACGGCTCAAGGACTGCCAGCACATGATTCTGCGTATGGCGCAGTCCCTGGTGGTGCAGAGGGCCAGGGTTGAAAAGGCCCGTAGCGCCGGCCTTGCCGCCGCCCGGGACGCCTATTCTGATCTGCAGGAGGTGCGCGGCTATCTGCTGGAAGCGCTCTCCGACGTCCGGCCCTGTCTCATGGAGGTGGAGGAGTACAAGCTGGCTGCTGCCGCGGGACAACTCCACGCGGGGCTTGCACACTTCGATCTGATGTCAACGGCTTATAAGCCGGTCTATGACGCACTCTGCGGCTTTGCTGGTTCTCTTCCAGTCAGCGGTACCACCAATGCCGCCGTGGTCGGACGGCTTATGAACAATATCAAGCTGGGGTATTACCCCACCGACCCGGACAATATCGCACTGCTGCTCCGGGGTATTCAGTTCCCGGAGGGTGTTACCACCAACCTCCTTGATCCCTGCTGCGGCTGCGGGAAGGCCCTGCGGCAGCTCGCCGAGGGGAACAACTGCTTTGCCTACGGCGTGGAGCTGGACGAAAGCCGCGCCGGGGAGGCGCAGACCCGCCTGCACCGTGTAGGCTTCGGCAGCTTTTTCTTCAGCCGGATCAGCCGTGAGGCGTTCCATCTGCTGTTTCTGAATCCGCCTTATCTGTCCGTACTCAATGGCAGCGGCGGGCAGTCCCGGCATGAAAAGCGGTTTCTCATTGAGAGCATCGGCCACCTAACCTATGGGGGCCTGCTGGTCTATGTGATCCCCTATTACCGCCTTACCCCGGACATCTGCCGTATCCTGATGGACAATTTTGAGGCTCTCTCTGTCTGGCGCTTTACCGATGGGGAGTTCAAGCGGTTCAAGCAGGTGGCCGTCCTGGGCCTTCGGAAGCGGAGAGAGACGGAGCCGCCGGATACCCTGTGGCTGGAGCAGTACGCGGTCTCCCCCGCATCCATCCCCAGCATTTCAGACCTGCCGGAGCACCGGTATGCGCTTCCAGCTTACCCCCTGGAGGTCACGACCTTCATGGGCGAGAGATTCAATCAGAAGGAGCTGGAGCAGCAGCTCAAGCGATCCAACAGCTTTCAGCAGCTTATGGCCCGCAGCGAACTGGACAACGATGTAAAACGGCCGCCGCTCCCGCTCTCCATCGGGCAGATCGGCCTTGTGGGCGGCTCCGGTATGATCAACGGGCTCGTCCGGTGCAATTTTCCACACGTCATAAAGGGACGCATTGTCAAAGTGATCCGGACGGAGACGGAGGAAAAATTCAGCGCTGAAGGTAAACACCTGGGATCGGAGATCCGCGAGACAATCGCCAACAAAATGATCTTCAATGTTCTGACGCCTAACGGATTTAAATCCCTGGCATAGCGAGGAGGAAATGATGTTATTTACGGAAACGTCCGGACGGTTCTCACCTGGCCGTCTTATCGCGAGCGAAGACCTGCTAGCATGTGTGGCAAAAGAAGAGCTTCTAAACGCCTATTGCCATCACCTGAATTGCGACTGGGGTGACGTCCCGGATTCAGTTCAGCAGAGCAACGATTATGCACTTAGCCACGGCGAGGCTCTGCTCTCTGTCTATACATCAACCGGCGGAATCCGGTTTTTGATCGTCACGGAGGCGGACCGGTCGGCCACGACCTGTTTACTTCCAGAAGAATATTAAGAAACGAGGTATGCTATATGGCTATGACAGCGCTTCCTCTGGCGTTCATTGTTCCGGCTGAGGAGCTTCCCGCAGACGACCGCACGGCGCAGGGCGCCGTATGGTCTACTGTGGCCAGCCTGCTTCAGTCTGGCCTTGGCAGAAAATTCTCCAAATTCTATCCCCAGCTCCGACTGGAACAACAGGGAGGTTACGCCCCCTTCGGCGTGGTTCTCGGCCGAGCTGCCCCGCCCCTGTTTCGGGAGCTCTACCGTAAGGCGCTGGACAGGCAGGCTGGCGCGATCATGCACCATACGCTGAACACGCTGTCCCGCTTGAATCCAGATCAATTTTTTGAGGAGGACGGTACCATCGTCTGTCCGGCCGTTATAGATGGCAGCGATCCTGACCTGATGTTTCACGGCCTCTGGCATCTGGCGATGCAGCAGGGCGAGATTCTTCCCGACTGCGGTGTTTACCATGTCGCGCAGAAACGGGCGTCTATTGAACCGAAGGAAGTGCAGCAGACGCTGGCGCACCCCGAACGTTATGCCCTCTGCATGGTCTGCCTGGAGCCGCCGGAGGTGCCGTGTGATGATGAGATTTGACCCGGAGCAGTTCTTCCGGCTTTTGCAGCAGCTTCCGCCCAGCCAGCCCATGTCGGAACCGGCGGAGCACAGCGCCTACCTCCAGCGGGAGGTATTCGACAGGCTGAAGAACCACGAGCTCATCGATCTGACAAAGCTGGACTGGGATGCGTTCGACCTCAGCCACGTGACGCCGGAGGACTATGAGCACAGGTACAAAATCAACCAGTCGAACTGGCTGCAGGGCTTTAACAGGATGCTTCAAGGCATAGAGCCTGCGGCGCTGGAAAAGCAGGTATTCTTCTGAGGAGGGGGACAATGTACGACTACGATGACTACGAAGAGGATGTACTTCTGGTGCTGCGCGTACTGAAATACCTGCACGGCGTACAGACCAGGGAGGAATTTCTGAAAACACTCAACCATTGCACAGAGGCAGGGATGGATGAGCTGTATGAGCTGGCAGATACCTTCACCTGGGAGCTTTTCCCCGCAGCGGTATTTGATATAGATGAAGAATGGGATGCCACAACGATGTCCTTCTCTCATCCCAATATAGACTGCTATCTGTCTTTGACCGGCCGGCTGGACACCACACATGGGCACAGGCTTGCCCTTCGGAAACGCCTGGAGGACATCGCGCTGTATTTCTGCATGGTGACGGACTCAGTGACAGGAGTGCAGTTCTCCCCTATGGACGAATCGACCTGCGTAAAGCTGCGGTTCTCTCCGGACTGCTGCGATACGCTGGGCTTTGCCAATTCCATGGTGGATCTGCTGCGCTATCTCGACCGGGAAAACCGGCGCCTGGAGAAGCTGTGCCTGGAACAGCAAAATGAAAGTGATAAGGAGGCGGCCTGATGGCTCGGCCAGAAAACAGAGATTATACGCGGGACTCCTGCATCCGGTGGTCCCCGGAACGGGGTTTGCTCATTGTGGAGGAGAAAAAGGAAGATGGGGTGATATCCTGTCAGCAGATTGACCCGTTTGACCTCTATTGTGCGCTCAACGAGGGTTATAACAACAAGGATTTTCTCTCCAGCGGCTTCCTGCCGGAGCACTGCCTTTCCGTGGCAATGAACGGCTCGGAGCGGTACTTTGTGCTGTGGAACCCGGAGCTGCGGGCCGATCTGACCTATTTGAATACGGAGTACCCGGACTTCCCGCTCCCCCGGCTGGTGTTCGGTATCCGCATGCTGAACACCGGACGGATCGCGGAGTGTTCCATCGGCGTTGCAGCGGATGAATCCCCAAGGCCGGAGACGGCGATGTATGAGTATCCGTTCTCCAACGTTCATCCGGACCGGAAGCTGTGTGCGGGCAATAACGTCCTGCCCAGATACAAAAATATCCTGAGCATGAAGCACTTTCCCCGCTATGTGCTGGGCCTGCCGGACAACGATGATCTGTACGACCGGGAGCACAACCGCCTCGGACTTGGCCATGCCGAGCTGATGGAACACCTGAAGGACAAAGACCCCGCGTATTACTACACGGATGTTCTGGTGCCCCGCGGCGACACCCTAGGGGACTTTATCATTGGGAGGTAAGGCATGGAACAACGAACCGCCAAACAGATCCAGGAGGCCCTGGCAAAGCCCTTCGCAGCGGGCGACCTGGAATGGAGGCTGCAAAAGGCATATCCCCAGGAGATGCGCGGCATCGCCGTCCCTTATGTGACCAACCGGGCCATTCAGTACCGGCTGGACGACGTGGTGGGCGTGGAAAACTGGTACAACAGATTCAAGCCCTGGCATAAGTTCGTTGCCAAGGTACCGGGCAAGGAGGACTACCGAAAGCTGGAGGACAAGGAGATTATCTCCCAGCTCTGCGGCATCGCCATCTACTTTGCCGAGCGCAAGGAGTGGGTCTGCAAGTGGGACGGCGCCGAGCTTTCCGAGATCGAGCCTGTAAAGGGCGGCCTCTCCGACAGCATGAAGCGGGCGGCCTACCAGTGGGGCATCGGCCGGGTCCTCTACGACATGAACACAGTATGGGTCGATATTGAGAAGAAAGGGAAGACCTGGTTCATCCGGGACGACCAGCGCCAGAAGCTGGACAACGCATACCTCAAGCTGCTTGACCGGCTGGGCCTGAAGCCCATGCCCGCAGGCGGGACCGAGGCACTGCTGGTGCCCAAGGACATCCCGGAGCAGGAGGAAGACGGAGCGCCCCCCGACGCACCGGGCTCTGTCCAAAGCACCCCGGTCCCGGAGCAGAAGCCGGGCGCGGCCTGTTCCACGCAGCCGGCCGCACCATCTGCGGCCCCAAAGGGCAGCACGGCCAAGGCTGAACAGGCGCAGGTCAGCTCTGCCGCAGGAAGTCGCTCCCGCACACCATCGTCCGCGCCCTCTCAAAACACGTATGAGTACCGGGTGGCGGCGTCCAAGGTACAGAAGGGGATGAATACGGTCAACACGCTGGTGCGCCTGGAGGCGGCCGACGGGAAACAGGTGGACGCCTTCGCCCCCGGCGAGCATCACGCCCTGACTGTGGGAACGCTGCTGACTGGCGTGCGTCTGTCCGTCCGCCGGCAGGACACCGTTGTGTTCTATGTGCTGGAGGACTACCGGATCGCAACAGCCCCCCAGGCGGCGTAGGAATCTGTGATAAATATTTGAGAAAATTTTGGAAGGGAGACGCGCTGTGAAAAAAATAGAGCAATTCTACATCACGGAGCTGACACTCGCCGGATTTAAGAACTACCTGGAGCCGACCACCTTTGTTTTCGGCAATCCGACGGTCATCACCGGTGGAAATGGCCAGGGCAAATCCACCCTTGCCGACGCGGTCGCCTTCGCAGTCACCGGCCTTCCCTTTTTTGGGGAGCGCGGCATCGACCGGCTTTACAATGACGCCATGAAACAGCAGATGGAGTTGTCGGTCCGGCTGCGGTTTGTGGACCAGGACGGCGCGGCGCATGAGCTGTACCGTCTCCGGAAAAACAGCCGCATGGTCATCACCTATGACGGCTATGACATCCGACAGACCGACCTTACGGACATGTTCGGGGAACGCGATGTGTTCCTCTCCATTTTCAACCCGCTCTATTTCATCGAGGTATTGGAGGACGATGGGAAAAACCTTCTGGAGCGGTATCTGCCGGTGATCCCCCATGAGACGGTTCTCTCACAGCTCTCCGAACACGTACAGGAGAGTCTGAAGGACGAGGAGATCCTGTCCCCGGAGGTCTATCTCAAGAGGAAGCGGGAACAGATCCGTGAGCTGGAGGAACAGATCATCTATCTCACCGGGCAGAAGGATCTCACCTGCCTTCAGGGCCGGGAGTCCAGCAAGGCGTCGGCTTCCCTGAATGAACAGCTCCAGTCTCTCCAGGAGGAGGCCGGTCATTTAGAGCAGAAACGCTTTTCCGGTCTGGAACCGAAGGAGATGGAACGACAGCTTGTAGAGCTGAGCCGACAATACGACGAAACATCCCGCGACCTTCGGAGCGCGGAGCGTTTTTCCGAGATCGACGGGCAGATTTCAGAGTTGACCCAAAAAGTTGCCGCCCGGCAAGCGGAGTCCTACCAGTCAAAATTTTTGCAGCCTTTGGCTGATATCTCGGCCCGTGTCAGTGAGTTGGGACGGCGATATAAACAGGAGCTGCACAACTTCCAGTCCTTTGCACCCGGCGTATGCTGCCCTACCTGCCATCGCCCCATCACGGAGGCGGCGCTGGAAGAGGTCCGCGCTGAGACAGAGAAATTTGTCCAGGCGCTCATTGCACAGGGCAAAGAGCAGCAGGCTCAATTCGCAGAGCTGAAAGCGCTGGACCAGCAGGCAGCGGAAACCTTTGTGCAGTTCAAGCAGGATGATCTGAGGGCCTGGTCGGAGGAACTGGAACGCCTACGGAGTCAGCGCCGGGAACTGGAGGAGGACCGCCGGGGTGAGGAACAGCTGGAAACATTAAGGGAACAGATCCAGGAGCTGACCTCTGCGCTGGAATACGGCAATCTGACACAGGCGGGTTATGACCGCCTGAAAGAGTGCAAGGAGGAGATCCGGGAACTGGAGGCTAAGATCGAAGCGAATCAGACTACGGCTGGATGGACGGAGGCGGAGTTTGACGCCCAGATCGAAAATACCAGAAGCCAGATCACAGAACTCAGGGAGAAGATCTCAGATGCAATCATCTACATCAGCAAGCGCACAGAACTGACCTTTGCCCCTCTAAAGCTGAACCGGGTGGCCATTTCCCTCTACGACATTGTAAAAAGCACAGGAGAGCGCAAGGACGCCTTCCGTTTTACCTACCAGGCGGAGGGCTGCACGAAGGGCCGCCTCTATAAGTGCCTCTCCCACTCCGAGCGGCTGCGGGCCGGCATGGAGGTGTCCGAGATGGTGAAGCGGCTGACCGGGCGGAATTACCCGGTATTTGCGGATGACATGGAATCCATTGAGGATTTGTCGAACGTAAAGCCCACCGGGCAGGTCATCATGGCCAGGGTTGTTCCCCATGCTCCCCTCTCCGTCCAACCGCTCCAGCCCATCCAGGCATCTGCTCAGGCACAGGCGGCATGAGCCGCATGGGGCGCCTGACACACGGGCATGACCTATGAGAAACTTCCGATCGTGGACGCGGCCAGACGGTGCGGGCTGATGCTGGACGCCCGGACGTTGCGGCGCGAGGAGATCGAGGCGGCCTGCCCCTTTTGCGGCGACCACGGGCCAGGGAAATACCATTTAAGTCTCAACACCAGCACCGACCAATACCGCTGCAACCTCTGCGGCGCCCGCGGCAACAGTGTCACGCTGTACGCAAGGCTGCATGGGATCGGCAATAAAGAGGCGTACCGGGCGCTGGCGGAGGGCTCAAAAATCTATCCGATGCCGCATCCGCCGGCGTCCCCAAAAACAGAGCGGCAGCCACTTGCGCTTGCGCAGCGGCACGCCGCCTACACCACAATGCTGGAGCACCTCGTACTGCTGGACCAGCACAGGGAGAACCTGCTGGAACGGGGGCTCTCAGAGGAACGCATCCAGCAAAACCAATACCGCAGCATGCCGGAAACGGAACAGGGGAGGCGGCTTCTCGCCGCCCTCCTCCGCTCCGGCGGACAGGAGCTTCAGGGGCTCCCCGGCTTCCGTACCCGCTATGGAGAGTGGACGCTCAGCGGCCCCAAAGGTTTTTTGATCCCGGTACGTGACAGGGACGGTCTCATTCAAGGGCTCAAAATCCGTCTGGACGACGCCGGCAAGCCGGACCGAAAGTACCGCTGGCTGTCCACACGGGGCGCCCCCAACGGAACCAGGAGCTATTCCTGGGTCCATGTGACAGGGGACACCAGTCGGAAACGGGCCTATCTGACCGAAGGGCCGCTCAAGGGGGATGTGGCGTCTTTCCTGGGGAGCGACGCGCTCTTCGTGTGCATTGGCGGCGTCAACGCCATCGGCGGCCTTCGGAAAACGCTGGAGGGTCTGAAGGTCAGGGAGGTCGTGGAGGCCATGGATTCAGACCAGATGACCAATCCTCACGTGAGAGGCGCGGTTCTCGCCATGCGGAAGGAGGTACAGCGTATCCCCGGCATCCGCTATTATAAATACACCTGGGACCCGGCTTACAAGGGTGTGGACGACTATCTTCTCAGCCGCACGGCGATGAGATAAATATGAGCTAACTTCCGGTTCAGGAGAACGGACTCATTTTGAAGCAGCCCTGCGGCTCAACGAGGAGGAAAAGAGCTTGCCACTGCTGTCCTACAGCCATTGTATCACGGGCATCTCATAGCCTGCTGATACCTGATTTTATTGACTTTTTATTTAGTATACAAGGAGGATATCCATGTTGAACGAAAATACTCTGGTAAAGGTGACTGCGTCGGAGGACCGCATTTCCTTCCGGACAGTCAGCCGAAGCTATAAATCCCCGCATCGCTTTGTAATTCTGCGCAGCGCCCTGAAACGGTTGGCCGATGAAAGCTGTATGGTATCCGATCTCAGCTCCTTTGCCAGTCTTTGGCATGTTCAAGGGACCAACGATCTGCACATCTGCTTCTCATGGCTCTCCGATCACAACGGCACGTTAAGCGGACGGAAAGAGCTGATACGGCTCCCGTTTTGTGAAACGATGCGCTTTCTCCACGACAGCATTTCCCCCGACGGCCCGAAAGAGCGGGCGTTTCTGTCTTTCGGTCGGCTCGCAGACCCCTGGTTACATTTTGACGCGCCGAACAATTTGAAAAATGTCCTGGCGGTTCCGTTGCTGCGCCGGAGGCTGGTTCGCTTTTTGCGCGATCATTTTCACTGGAGGAATGGAGGCGAAGTTCGATTTTTCGATGACTGTGATCCGTTCAGCTTCACCTTTCGGGAGTATCTGCCAGGAAGAACGGGTCTGTGCGGCGGCGTCGTCCTGCACAGAGAAGAAGACCTGAAAAACGCGTACTACTCTTTGCACACATAACCGTTAACAGACAAACCATAATCATCAACTTTGAAAGGGGCAATCAGCTTTATGGGAAACCTGTTTCATATGAACGACTTTGTGGCCGCCTCCCAGGGAGACGCCCAGAATATGCTGGGGAAGTTCCTCTACTTTTCCCTGTCAAACCTGCTGGTGGAAAAGGCGCAGCTCTCCGAGCTGTGCGAGAGCATGGGTATCTCCTATTCTGGCGGCACCCGGCTTTCGGTGGCTGACGCCTTCCGCTCCGCCACCGGGGACATCAAGGAGCGCAAGCCCGTCACGGTTGCCGGCGAGACAAACATTTACCTCGTCTATTGCCGGGACAACAAGCACACGGCGGATGCGCTCTCACGGGAATTGGTGAAGGAGACGCTGAACCAGAAGACCAACCGCTATGAGAAGCTGGCCAACATCACCTGCGACCGGAAGGATGGGCAGATCTACTGTACCAACATCGTAATGGACCCGGATATTGACGTGCAGGCCCGCTGCCGTCAGGCGGAGGAGCTGTTCGAGCTCTATCAGCGGTGCGCCAACCGCAAGCAGATCGAGACCATCTGTGCAAACTTCCTGCGGGAAATGGAGGCCACCAAACTGAGCATCAACGGACACCTGTACTTTGTTCCCAGAAGTCACATGGAGAAGGTGGATATCTTCGAGGATTTCATCGGGCTGCTGGGGGGCATGAACCGGAACAATACCCCTCTTGTCGTCAACAGCTTTTACATCATTGACGACGAAAAACAGCGCAGCAAGATGGCTGAGGAGTTCTACAATGCGGTCAAAAAAGAGATCACCGAGTATCAGGAGCGGTGCGACTACTTCATCAAGAGCAACTGTCAGAGCCCGGCCGTGATGGAACGCTGGGTTTTGAAGGTGCGCGGCCTGGAGGAGCGCAAGCGCCACTATGAGGAGATCCTCCGCCGGGAGTTGAATGGGCTGGATGAGGAGTTCTCTACGCTGAAGCTGCTCTCACAGGAGCTTCAGGTGAGGGCGAATGCCATCCACCTTCAAAAGGCAGCCTAAAAATCAAAGAGCTTAGATTGCATAGGGGGCTGGGCCATTATGGCCAGCCCCCTGCGCTTACATGGAGGGAAACTGATAATGAAGCATATTTCAATCACATATCACATGAGCCGGGAAGGTGAAATCGCGGAAACCTGCATCATCCTCCCTATGGAGGACCAGATTGCCTCCGATATTCTGGAGCATCAGGAGAAAAGCCGGCACGTCAGGGAGGACGGCTGTGGTACTATCGCAGTCAGGACCATTTTGACGTGTCTTGCGGAATTGCAGGGCTATACGGATGCCAGCTTCTGCATGGCCATGGAGGCAGAATTATGGTAGAGACTGAGCTTCCCTGGACTTCGGCAAAGCATGTGGTGCGGTTAAAGAGGGCGGAACACAGATGAAGCTATACCGTTTTGAACTCGCCTTTATGGGCGAAATGCAGAATGTCGGCTTTCTGCATGGGCTGAACGATATTGGTCTTGATGCTGAAACCGAACGTCAGATGCTGGCCCCATTCGATAAACTCCCACGCAAATTCCTCGGAAACAGTGCAAATGTTTCCTTCTGGTTTACGGTGGATGGGCTTCATAGATATTTACCTGCCATTCAGATGTTGGAGAAGGAAATAGAGCCGGATGGCTGGAATCTTTTATATGCAACTATAGATATATCCGAAGATGGGTTGACAGTGGCTAAGTATCAGGATTCAGAGCAGATTGCGTTTCCCAAAGAGTTTGTGCAAACCCAATCAATAGAATTTCAGGAGATATCAGACTTTAGCGAAAGACCATAATAATAAAAACAGCTGATACAATGACCTGATTCTATATGGAGAAATCCTCAAGACATAGATACTAAGATATTCAAATGCGATACCAGGGGGCACAGTATGGAAACAACCTACCAAATTGACCGCAACAATTTGATGAGAGACGAGGATATATTACTTGCAATCAACAGCCGATGTCAGGATCCGATCTCCGACCAGAATACTATTGCTGAAATTACCTGGTTTGGGACAGACCGGGAAATATTCTTAGAAGTTCATATTGAGCCATTTAATCCGAAGCTAATGATCAGCCATCCCGAGAAATATGAGTCCATAAAAATATGGAGCGTCCCGTACAGTTGGGATCATTTCGATGGTCGTCCTGATGGAGTTGAGGCATTGAAAGAGGTGCAAAAGGAAGGACGGCGCATATATTTTGCGTTGAGAAGAAAAACCAAAATTCAATTGAAGAGAAACCTGTCGCAAAAATAGGATAGAGTATTCTTTGGGCAATTTCAGATGGAGGGATCAAATGATTATGGAGCGTTTCAAGAAAGCAGCCAATATCCAGCGCGGTGCGAAGTATAAGGGAGGTCTGGATAAATTACCTGCTGAGGCGGAGATATTCACCTCAGAGACATTCCGCTATGAGGCTGCAAAGCCTGGAGACTATGTTGTAGAAGCGGTGGTGGACGAAGCGATAAATTGTTTGCCTCCGGCCTTCCTCTCAAGTGCATGCGCACAGATGGGGTGCCCCTATAGTCATCGGGAGGACCCGAAAACCGGCCGGTGGCGTGCAACTTACGCTACTTTCAAGCGATGCCCCGATGTACCTGGCATCTGGGAATACTGTGGGCATTGCTTTCAGGGCGAGACGGTGGAACGCGGCCAAGATCCGATCTGCTGCTGAAAGACTTGTGCTTTGAAATATGGGGAGACAAAGCTATGCCGGCACCTGTTTTTATGAGGAGAAAATAACGTAAAAAAGGGGATGTCCGCCGGACATCCCCCCCTTCTGTAAAATGGAAAAGGCTATTTCTAGAATTGCGATTTTTATGAAGGCCCAGTACCTCAGTTTGTATGAACTAGGGTACTGGGCCTTTTTGTGGTTTGACCATATATTTAGACAGCAGCAGTTTGCGGTGAAACGGTACATTTCGTGCTGCGCTGCATTAGCGGTGTCAAATTATGGAGAAAACAGTCGTTAAGTTGAAAAAATAAAGAAGAAATTATTACATTTCCCATATAAATATACGCTATTGTTTTCTTGGCGGATTCGATCCTTTTTTACATCTTTAGAAAGACTACTCATAATTTCAGCAAATTGCTTTCACTTATAAAAGTGTGATCTTCTTTAAGCCCAATAGATAGAAGCAGGAAAAGGAGAAAGCGAGGGAAATTATGAAGGAAATGCAGGACAAAATCGTGAAACTGTTGGAAGGGTATACCTTTCGGGAAAAGAAAATCGCCTTGCTGCGCCATGAATGGTACCACCCCAATCAGGTGACACCCGAGGAAATGCTGGAGGCAATGGCCTATTCCAGAAATACAGACGGCGGTGCGCCGGTCTGCGGGCATATCTCGGACAAGACCTATCATATCGCTTTGAACTATGAGGATCAGGCTGCGCGTCAGAACCGTGAACAGATTGAGACCATCTCAACCGATTTGGAGCGGCTGGAACGGGTCCAATATCGTCTGGGCTATTGTGTGTCTCAGCTCCCCAAGCCGCTGTCAACGATCATACAGGAATTATATATCAGGGGAAAGGAGCGGAAAGATATCATTCTGGAACTCGGCCTGAGTGAGAGCACATTCCGAAGGTACCGCCAGAAAGCAATCGAAGATCTGGCTGAGATGTACCTGGCACTGCAAAGCGCCGGCGTTGTACTGGAGTGGGACGACTGAATTTTGAACGCGGACTGACCGCTGAGTGGCGAAAAATGAAATAATTTTGGTCTTCCATTGAAAGATATTCATGTGTTATAATTAAGCTACCAAAAGAGGATGTTTCGGAGGCCGGTGTGCTTCTGAAACATCTTCTTTTGGTATCACCAGACTGTCAAAAAAGAGTGCTCTCCGGGTGTATTTCCGGGGGGCATTTCCTTTTGTCCAGGAGATGGCCGTCATAGCCGGCTGCTCCGCTTCATATCGTTAAATACATATGGGACAAGGAGGAGATTACCATGCGGGACGGGAAAATCTCAACGGAAGAATATCAAAAGTTAAAAGGCGTGGATATTCGGGAAATCGACCCGGCTGCGGCTGCGGATATCCGCGGCATCACGGTGAACCCCGACCTCTCGCCCGCCGAGCGCCTGTTGGACGTGGCGCGGCAGATGAATGGGAACCCCTTCGTCTACCGCTGCGGCGATCTTTTGGTTAAGACCAGCTTTACCGGCACGGCTTCCCTCCAGTCAGTGTTGGAAGAGTGCCTGGAAAAGTTCTGAGGCGGCCGACATGCGGAACGATTCAGTTGCGGCCGGTTTCACAAGCAGCCTGATTTTCCATAAAGACGGTTCCGTAACGGCCCGGTATGGCTATGACCGTGCGGTACGGCTCCTTTACGAATATGAACGTTCCGGTGTCGCTCCGGAGGATGCCGAAACAGGACGGCGCAGGACTTCCTGGGAGCGATATACCATGAAAACGCCAAACGGAGATATTTGCGCCCGGCGCGGCTGGGAGTGTGTGCTGGGCCGCCTGTTCTGCTATGAGCGGTCAAAACTGACGCCGGAGCAGTGGCGGGAACAATACGGCACGGTGGAGGAGAACGCCGTGCAGCCATTCTAAAGGACAACGCCGCTAAAACTCGCGCTTTACATGGAGCGGAAAAGATGATATAGTGAATGCGGACTAAATCAGAATAAGGATTTTTGCTTCATGATCTTTTCTGGCTTATGACCGCATTTGCGGAATCAGTCAGGAGGTATTTTCATGGAGCTTTTTTATTGCTATGCCTACGGCCGGCTCTCGAAAGAGGACGGCGATAAGATAGAGAGCGACAGCATCAAAAACCAACGGGACCTGATCCACAGCTATATCGGACAGCACCCGGAGCTGAAGCTGGTGATGGAGGGCTACGATGACGGCTACACCGGCACCAACTTTGAACGTCCCTGTTTTAAGGAGATGCTGGAGGCGGTCAAAGAACAGAAGGTCAACTGCGTCATTGTCAAGGATCTCTCCCGTTTCGGCCGTGAGTACATTGAGGCGGGCCGGTATATTGAAAAACTGTTCCCAGCCCTGGGCGTGCGCTTTATCGCCATCAACGACGGTTATGATACCGCCCATCTGGACGCCTCCAGCAGCCTGATCCTGCCCTTCAAAAATCTGATCAACGACTCCTACTGCCGGGATACGTCCATCAAGGTACGCAGCCACTTTGACGTCAAGCGGCGCAATGGGGAGTTCATCGGCTCCTTCGCCGCCTACGGCTATTCCAAAGACCCGGAAAATAAAAACAGATTAGTCGTGGACCCCGAGGCCGCCGACGTGGTGCGGGAGATCTTTGCCCGGCGGATCTCCGGTATGAGCTGCCAGGCCATTGCCGATGAACTCAACACCCTGGGCGTCCCCTCTCCTATGGAGTACAAGCGGAGCAGGGGCATGAAATATAAGTCCGGCTATCGGGTCCACAATAAAACCAGGTGGTCGGCCACGGCTGTGCGGCGCATTCTGCAAAACGAGGTCTATCTTGGCGTCATGGAACAGGGAAAGCGCACCACGCCTAACTATAAGGTCAAAACCGTCGTTTATAGGCCGCCCGAAGAGTGGATGCGCGTGGAGGATACCCATGAGGCCATCATCAGCCGGGAGGACTTTGACCTTGCGGCCCGCCTGATGCGGACGGATACCCGCACAGCCCCCGGGAAAAAGGCGGTGCATCCGTTCGCGGGGATTCTCTGCTGCGGGGACTGCAAGGGCGGCATGGTGCGCAAGACCACCTATTATGACGGCAAAACCTACCACTATTATGGCTGTATTACCCATCGCTCCGATACCGCTGCCTGTTCGCCCCACACCATCAGCGAGGCCAAGCTGGAGCAGGCCGTGCTGGAGGGGGTCAATCTCCATATCCGCACCGTGATAGAGCTGAATGGGGCGCTGGAAGCCATTGCCCGCCGGCCGTTGCAGAAGGTAGCGGCGGAGAAGCTGGATAAACGACTGGAGGCGCTGCGCCAGGAACTGGTCACAAAGCAGGACATCCGGGACTCCCTCTATCGGCGCTATGCCTCTGGAGAAGTTTCCAGGGCTGACTTTCACGAGTTCAAGCGCATTTTTACCCGCGATTGCGAGGAGGTTGAGCGGGCCATTGAGGCCCAGCAGCAGGAACTTGACCGGATGCTGGAGAGCAGTACCCCGGACAGTCCATGGATTCAGCACTTCAAGCAGTTTGGGCAGTTGGAAACGCTGAATCGGGAGGTCCTGGTACGCCTGGTGGAGCGGATTCTGGTCTACGAGGGCGGACGCATTGAGATCGTGTTCCGTTACCAGGAGCAGTTTGCCAACGCTATGATCTTCGCATCGGAAGAAACGGCCCGTCAGCCGCTGAGAGAGGCGGTGTAAGCGATGGCGAGAAAGTCACGCAAGGACCTGATTCGTGCGGAAAACAGCGGGCAGACCGCTGTGGCCGTACAGTCCAAGCCGTGCCCTGAGCCTGCTCCAACTTATTTGGCTGTAGGGTATGCCCGACTGTCCATCTTTGAAACAAGGGACCGCGCCGACAGCGAGGCGCTGCAAAATCAAAAGGAGCTGCTCCGGCAGTACATAGCGAACGCTCCGGACCTGCAGCTCGTTGGCATTTTTGAAGATAATGGGCAAACCGGCACCAACTTTGACCGGGCCGGTTTTGAGACAATGATGGAGACTGTCCGAAGCGGCAAGGCCAACTGTATTGTAGTGAAGGACCTCTCGCGCTTTGGCAGGGACTATGTAGAGGCCGGCAATTACCTGGAGCACATTTTCCCGTTCATGGGCGTGCGCTTCATCTCCATCTCGGATGGCTATGACAACGCCGACGCCACGACCGCCGATTGTTTGACCGTAGCACTGAAAAATATGGTCAATCAAATGTATTCCAAGGATATTTCCCGCAAATCCGGCTCGGTACTGCGGGAAAAGATCCGGCGCGGAGAGTTTATCGGCGCATTTGCTTCCTATGGATATAGGAAAGATCCAGCGGATGGACACCGCATTGTCGTCGACCCGGAGGCCGCAGGGGTGGTACGCGAGATCTTCCGGCGTAAGCTGGAGGGCCAGGGTGACACCGCCATTACCCGCTGGTTGAATGCGGCCGGAGTGCCCTCTCCCGGCTGCTACCGCTACCAGAAGGGCATCATCCTGGATAAACGCTTTGCCCGGTACAAGCCGTGGCTGGTCCAGTCCGTCAAGGATATTCTGCGCAATGAGGTCTATTTGGGCCGCATGGTACAGGGGAGGCGGCGCTCGGAGTTTTACGCCGGGCGGCCGGACAAACGGCTGCCGCGGGACGAGTGGACGGTCGTGGAAAACACTCATGAGCCGATTATCAGCCGGGAGGATTTCGACGCGGTACAGGCCATATGCGTGGAGAGAAACGCCGCCTACCGCGCGCGGCTCGGAAAATATGACCATCTGGGAAAGCGTGAAAATATCCTCAAGGGTTTGGTCTATTGTTCTGACTGTGGACGAACTATGGTGCGCTACAAGCAGGTCTCTCACGGCAAGAACGTGTCCTATTACTATCTTTGCCCCAGCTATGCCGCCATGCTGGAACAGAGCGGGTGCAGCTACAAGTTTCTGCCGGAGGATTTTCTGCTGGATTCGTTGGAACAGGTCATTCAGAAGGAGATCGAACAGGCTGTGGATATGACCGCCTTGGCAAAGCGTTTGTCAGCAAGAGTGTCCGGCAAAACGGACCAGGGCGCTATGATGTTGAAAAAATTAAACGCGCAGCTTGAGCGTGTAGAGGAAACACGCAGGAATGCCATGCGGGACTACCTCGGTGGACAGATGGAGCAGACGGACTATGAACTGCTGAAGGAGTGCTGCTTGGGAGAAGCGGAGGAATTGAAGAAGCAGATATTTGACCTGCGGGAGCAGCAGCGGTACCAGGCGGAAACGCTGACGGAGAAAAACCCGTGGCTCGCCGCGTTTGGAGGGCTGGGCCGCCCCTTCCATCTGACAAAGGAGCTGGCCGCTTCCCTGATTGAGCGCGTCACCATCTATGGGAATAACCGGGTGGAAATCCTTCTCCGCTTTCGCGATGAACGGGAACAACTGCTGGCCGCAGCGGGAGAGGAGGAGGCTGTATGATGATTGCGAAATACATCCGGCTATCTTCTGCCGATGAGGATGCCCGGTATGGTGATAAACCGGAGAGCAACAGTGTGACCCATCAGCGTATGCTCTTAAACCGCTATCTGGAGACGCATCCGGAGTTTGAAGCATATCAGGTCTTGGAGTTTCAGGATGATGGACGTAGCGGCACCAACTTTGAACGGCCCGGGATCAAGGCGATGCTGGAGATGGTGCGCCGTCGGGAAATTGACTGCGTCATCGTCAAGGATTTTTCGCGCTTTGGCCGTAACTATGTGGAGGTGGGCAACTATCTGGAGCAGGTATTCCCCTTCCTCGGTGTCCGTTTCATTTCTGTCAACGACGGCTACGACAGCAAAGACTATCCTTATGGCGTGGCAGGCGACATCAACAACGGCTTGCGGAATCTGATTAACGAACTCTACAGCCGGGATCTCTCGCAAAAGGTTAAAGACTCGTACCGGCAGTACACCAAACGTGGTCAATGCGTTTCTGCCTACCCCATTTACGGCTATGTTAAATCACCGGCGGACCGCCGGCTGCTGATTCCGGACCCGGAAGCGGCGGATATTGTCCGGCGCATATTTGAACGCTGCAATGCCGGAGAGGGGCCGACGCAGATTGCTTCGGGATTAAATCGGGATGGGGTTCCCACTCCTTCCCAAAGAAAGCGTGACCTCGGCTCGAAGCGGCAGCTATGGAACTCCGCAAGGCTTCAGAACGAATGGAGTGATAAGGCTATTACGCGTATCCTCCGCGACGAAAGGTATACCGGCAAGCTGATTGGCATTAAGACGACCCGCACGGAACTGGGCAATCAAAAATCATCCAGGAAGCAGTCTGAAGAGGACTGGATCGTAGTGCCCGGCACATTTGAGGCTATCGTTTCACAGGAGACATTTGACGAAGCGCAAAGGCAGCTTGAGACGCTGCGGCGGCATTCGGGTAAGCGGGAAACAAACACCCCTGCGGTCCATCTGTTTTCACGTAAGCTCAAATGCGGGCACTGTGGCCTCGCTCTCGGCAGACACGTGGTAGACCTCGGCGTTTATTACCACTGTGAAAGGCGAGCCTGGAACAGCGGAGCCACCTGTCTGGGCGCCCGGCTTTTTGAGGATGATTTGATCCGCACGGTGCTGGCTTCGATCCGTTTTCAGGCGAGGCTTGCGGGGAAAGCAGAAAAACGGCTGGATAAACTGGAGAACGCCGAACGTAGGGAACGGGAATCGCTCTGGGAGCAGCGGCGGCGCATTCAAATGAAACTGGATCATCTGACAACGCAGAAGGCGGAGGCTTTCCTGTTGTTCAACCAAGGGGATTTGACCCAGAAAACCTATGATGCAAAGTGCGCCAAACTGGATAAGACAATACTTGAGCAGCGTACAAAGCTGCTGGACATGAGTGGGACGCAGACCGGCACACAGGATGGCGCCGTGCTGCATTGCAGGGAGGATATTGCCAGATTAAAAGAACTGAGTAATCTGCGCACACTCAACAGGCAGACGGTAGAGAAGCTGATCCAGAGCATACGGGTATATGATGGGAAACGGATTGAGATTGTCTGGAATTTTAGTGATAGTTATATGAAGCTGCTTACTGGGGAGGAACAAAATCATGAGGGATAAGAAAAATAGACTCCGTGTAGCAATCTATATGAGGGTGGCGCAGAAGGAACAATGCGAAGAAGCCGTGACGGCTATGAAAAGCCAGGAGGCGGTACTTGAGCAGATCACGCAGAATAGCGGCAATGTAATTGTTGGGCGCTTTGAGGATTACGGAAGCGGGATAGATTACAGAAGGCCCGGGCTTTGCGCCGCACTGGAAATGGTAAAGAGCGGACAAGCCGACGCCCTTTTGATGAAAAACGAGAACCGCTTGGGAAGGAATGTAAGCGAAAACTTACGTCTGGTCGCAGCTCTGCGTAAGACTGGAAGAAGAATCTTTTTTGCAGACAATTTGATTTGGTAACGAGTGAACGAGAGAGGCGTCCCTGCCTCTCTCGTTCAGCATATTTATTTTTTGTCTATCGTGAACACAGGAGGGCTCCAGTGTTTAGGATAGACTAAAAAAGATCGGTGTTTTTCTGGCGCTGAGAAAAAGTCGAATAATCTTTCTGTTTTCTCTTGACACTTTCGGACGACGGCTGGTCGGGCACCAGTTTCGACCGCCCGGAGTTCCGGCGAATGCTGCGGGACATTGAGGCCGGACGGGTGAACATGGTGATTACCAAGGATCTGTCCCGGCTGGGGCGCGACTACATCATGACCGGCCACTATATGGAGCGCTATTTCCCGGAACACCGTGTGCGGTACATCTCCCTGTTGGACGGCATCGACACCGGTGTGGACTCCAGCGCCAACGAGATCACGCCGTTCCGGGCCATTATGAACGACATGTACGCAAAGGACATCTCCAAAAAGATCTCCAGCGTCAAGCGGGACAAACAGCGAAAAGGGCTGTTTATCGGCGGCAAGCCGGTATATGGCTATCAGATGCACCCTGCGGAAAAGAACAAAATTGTGGTGGACGAGGGGGCCGCGTCGGTGGTACGACGTATTTTCCGGCTGGCGCTGGAGGGCCTGAGCTGCCGCCAGATCGCCGCGCAGCTCAACGCTGAGGGCATCCCATCGCCGGGATGCTACGCGGGCCTGTATCCCTCCGGTACCGGACAGTGGAGCGGTGAGCGCATCTCTGAGATGCTGCAAAACGAAACCTATATTGGAAATATGGTACAGGGGCGCCGACGGAAGGTCAGTTACAAGAGCAAAAAGTGCATTCGGCAGCTACCGGAGGACTGGGTGGTGGTGGAGGGAACCCATGAGCCGCTGGTGACGCCGGAGACCTTTGAACGGGTGGGGCGTCTGTTGGCCAGCCGGCGGCACACCCGCAGCCGAACCTATGAGTTTCCACTGAAAGGGCTGCTTTTCTGTCACGAGTGCGGGCACCCGCTGGCGGTGCTCAACCGGAAAAACAGCCGGGGGGAGGATGTGCGGTATCTGGTTTGCCGCACCTACCAGCGGTTCACAAAGACAGGGGGCTGCACCTGCCACTGCATTCAGGAGCAGACCGTCACTCGTGCCGTGGTAGCCAAGCTGCGGGAGGCCTGCGGGGCCTGCCTGGAGCCTGCGGCCCTGCTGCCCGCCGCCCGGTCTGCCGTAGCAGAGGCTCATGGAGGGGAAAATCCCACGGCGGAAATCCGGGCCCTGCGGGCCAAAATAGGCCGCCTGACCACCGTCCTGGACCGGATGTATTTGGATCAGCTCAGTGGCCTGCTGGCCGAGGCGGATTTTGCACGGCTCTACCGGCAGGCCCGCGAGGAGCGCGGCGCACTGGAGCGGCGTGTGACAGAGCTGGAACGCCGGGAAAGCCCGGGGGCCGGGGACAAGGCCGGGGCCCTGGTTCAGCGTTTTCTGGATGAGGCTGGTGACAACCGGGAGCTTCTGGTAAGCCTCATTGAGCGGGTGGAGCTAACTGAACAGAGGGAGCTCATCATCCACTTCCGCTTCTGCCCGCCGGAGGCGCTTTTTTAATGGACCTCTGGTTACAATAACCGCGGCGCGAGGTATCGCGCATTGAGAAAAAAGCACTCAAGAAGCTGGAGGCGGCCATGGGGGCTCAGGAATAAGCACTCCTGTGCCGCGGTACAAAGCGGCTTGGGCCCAGCAAAAAAGGGCTTTACTCCTAGCGGCTGAATGGGATATAATAAAATCGGGAAAAAAGAGAGGGGCGGCGCAATAAAACGCTGCTCCCGTACATTAAGAAGATGACAGGAGCGCGACACCATGTTAATCCTGCTTGAGACAATGGCAGAGGAGCGCCGCACCGCCACTGCGCCGGAGCTGCTGGAGCCGCTGATGGCCCGGCTGGCCGGGGGGGATCAGGAGGCGCTGGCAGAGCTGTACCACCGCACGCGGACGTCGGTGTACGGCCTGGCCCTATCCTACCTGAAAAACCAGCATGACGCTGAGGATGTGACCCAGGACGCTTTTGTGCGGGCCTGGGAAAACGCCCATCAGTACCGTCCCCAGGGTACACCGCTGGCCTGGCTGCTGACCATCGCCCGCAACCTCGCCCTGATGAAGCTGCGGGAGCGGGGCAGGACCCAGGACATGGCTCTGGAGGACTGGGAACGGCTGGCAGCGGAGAACCCGATGGTGACGGTGGAGGACCGGCAGGTGCTGGACGCCGCCCTCACTGCGCTGGCGGATGACGAACGGCAAATTGTGCTGCTCCACGCGGTGACCGGCTGGAAGCACAGGGAGATTGCAGGCCTGCTGGAGCTGCCCCTGTCCACGGTGCTGTCCAAGTACCGCCGCGCGCTCCTGAAACTAAAGACGAAGCTGGAAGGAGGGGATGCCCTGTGACCGATCAGGAACTGGAACAGCGTCTGCGCACCGCGCTGGAGCACGCCGCGCCCGACCATCTGGAGGCGCTCCTCTCCCGGTGCGAACTGCGGCGGGGAAACGTGATTCCCATGACCGTACCGGCGCGGAAGCCGCGGAAAAAGGCGGCCATGGCCTGGCTTGCGGCGGCCTGCCTGGCGCTGGTGGTGGTGGGCGGAGGCGCCGGTGTTCAGTATTACCAGGCCAACGCCGTGGCTTCGGTCATCTCCCTGGATGTCAATCCCAGCGTGGAGCTGGATGTAAACCGGCAGGAGAAGGTGGTCTCGGCCGTTCCGCTGAACGCGGACGCCAACGAAATTCTCGACGGCATGGACCTGAAGGGGGCCGACCTGAATGTGGCGGTCAACGCCATCATGGGCTCTCTGCTCAAGCACGGCTATGTGGACGAACTGGCCAACTCCATCCTCATCTCGGTGGAGGACGACGACGCGGCCCGGGGCGCAGCCCTGGAGCAGAAGCTGACCACGGAAATCGGGCAGGTGCTCGACTCCGCCAAAGTCAACGGAGCGATCCTCTCCCAGACCCTCAGTGGGGACAGCGCCCTTCAGCAAAAGGCGGACGAGTATGGCATCTCGCTGGGCAAGGCCACGCTGATCCAGTCCCTGGTGGACAGCAGCAACCATCTCACGTTTGAGTCCCTGGTGGGGCTGTCCATCAATGAGCTGAATCTGCTGGCCAATTCCACCGCAGTCCAGACCCCGGACAGCGCGGGGGGACAGACCAGCACGACCGCCTCCAACCCGGCGCTAAACTCGGTAGGTACAGCCAGCCAGAGCGCCTATATCGGTGTGGAGGCCGCCAAGGAGGCCGCCCTGACCCATGCGGGTGTGACCAGTGGGGACGTGGTGTTCCTGGAGGCTGACTACGACTATGAGGACGGCCGTATGGTATACGAGGTGGAGTTTTTTGCCGGAAACACGGAGTATGAGTACGATGTAGATGCCGCCACCGGCGCCATTGTCAAGCACGGGCGGGAGCAAAAGGGCGGCAGCCTGACCAGCGGCGGAAGTACCGCTCAGACCGACATCGGCGAGGCGGCGGCCAAAGCCGCGGCCTTCGCCCATGCGGGCGTGGCCGAAGGGGACGTGCGCGGGCTGACGGTCAAGCGGGACTTTGACGATGGCCGCCTGACCTACGAGCTGGAATTCTGGGCAGGTACTACAGAGTACGAGTACGAGATTGCTGCCGCGGACGGCAGCGTGCTCAAGAGCAAGCGGGAGGAGCACCCCAATGCCCTGCCCGCGGACCAGGCCATCGGGCGGGATGCCGCCCGGGACGCGGCGTTGGCCCACGCGGGGGTGGCGCTGACCGACACCTACGAGCTGGAGGTGGAGGAGGAGCTGGACGAGCGCACGCCCTGCTATAAGGTGGAGTTCAAGGCCGGCGGCATGGAGTACGAGTACAAGATCGACGCCAGAACCGGCGGCGTGCTCACCTATGAGATGGATCGGGACTGACGCGGCAAAGCGCCGCCCCGGAGCGACAGGCTCCGGGGCGGCGCTTTTTTTGAAAAGGCTCAAAGCTCCATGTCCAGCAGGTAGGAGGACAGGCCCTTGCCGTGCATGTCCACGGAGAGGGAGCGGGTTACGCCGCCGCCCAGGGCGGCGTACATGACAAAGTTCAGCGCATGGATATTGGGCAGCTCATAGCGAACCACCTCACCCTTGACCATGCCCTTGAAGTGCTCCTTCACCCGCTCAGCGGTGACTCTCTCCTTGAGCAGCGCATAGTCCTTGGGGTCGTAGGCGATGAGGGAGATGTTGGAGATGTTGCCCTTGTCGCCGGTGCGGGAGTGTGCGATATCCCAGAGTTTCATAGAAAATGCCTCCTTTCTGTCTTGAAATCAGACTTCAAAGATCTCGACTTCGGGCTTAACATCGCAGCGGCTCACCAGAATGGAGGCCACGGACACAATGTCGCGGGTGCGCTTGACGGCGCCGCAGCCGCCGGCTGGGCCATTGGTGTAGAGGGCCTCCACCTCGTTGCCGATGAGCTCGGCGTCGGCCCTGGCCTTGGCCCGGCCGGACACGCGGACCCGCACCTCGCTGGGCTCTTCGTTGTACTTGAAGTCAGGGTTCCAGTACAGGCTGTTGCAGCCGATGAGGTCGAACTTCAGCTCGTCAAACACGCCGGGGGCCACCAGCTCCAGGCGTTCCTTGATGATGTCCAGGGCCAGCCTACCGCGGGCCACGCAGCCGGGGCCTCCGTAGCTGATCTCGCCGTCGCCGATGAAGCAGTCCTTGTAGCCGATGGAACACTTGAAGGTCTCGGTCCTGGGCTTGCCGGAGGCGCCCTCCACCTTCACTTTATCCTTCTCCACCTCGGTAAACTTGACCTGCTTGAAGTCGGCCACCACATCGGGGGTCAGGTAGTTCTCGGGATCGTGAATCTCGTAGACGATCTGCTCGGAGCAGGTCTCCACCGTGACCATGCCGCCGGACTCCGGAATCTTGGTGACGAAGAAGGACCCGTCCTCGGAGATCTCCACAATGGGGAAGCCCAGGTGGCCCAGGCCGGGGACATCCTTCTTGCCGGGTTCGGCGAAGTAGCCGCCAGTGACCTGGCCGCCGCACTCCAGGAGGTGGCCCATCATGGTGCCCTTGCCCAGCTTGTCCCAGTCCTCCAGCGACCAGCCGAAGGCGTGGATGGCGGGGGCCATGAAGATGGCGGGGTCGGCTACGCGTCCGGTGATGACCACGTCGGCGCCCTGCTCCAGGGCTTTCAGAATACCCTCCACGCCCATGTAGGCGTTGGCGGAGACGATCTCACCGGGGAGCTTGGACAGGGGCTCGTGGGTCTCCCACACCTCGGCGTCCATGTACTTGTTGATGACGGGCAGCAGATCGTCGCCGGTGACGCAGGCGATCTTCATGCCGGTCAGGCCGTGCCTGCGGGCAATCTCCACGCACTTCTGGGCAGCGGCCTGGGGATTGGCAGAGCCCATGTTGGTGATGAGCTTCACCTTGTGCTTCCAGCACAGGGGAAGGGCCTTCTCCATGCGGTGCTCCAGAAGACCGTTGTATCCCTTGGACGGGTCCTTCAGCTTGGCCTGCTGCCCGATGGCGATGGTGCGCTCGGCCAGGCACTCATAGCTGATATAGTCCAGGTTGCCCTTTTCGATCAGCTCCAGTGAGGGCTCCAGCCGGTCGCCGGCATAGCCGGCCCCGCTGCCGATGCGGATGGTTTTCGTCATGCAATGACTTCCTTTCTGATAATTGACATTTCAAAGACGAGAGAGCGGCTCAGATGGCGATGCCGCGGGTGAGAATGGCGACAACCACCATCACCAGGGACACCAGCCAGGCCAGCGGGATGGTCTTCTTCTGGTGCTCGCCGAAGTCCACGCCGGACAGGCCCACCAGCAGGAAGGTAGAGGCGGTCAGAGGGGAGACGGGGAAGCCGATGGTCATCTGACCCAGGATAGCGGCGCGGCCGACATCTACACCGGCGACGCCGAAGCCCTCGGCGGTCTGAGCCAGCACGGGGAGTACGCCGTAGTAGAAGGAGTCGGGATCAAAGAGCAGGGAGGCGGGCATACCGATGATGCCGATGATGAGGGGGAAGAACTTGCCCATCGTATGGGGGATGATGGAGACTAGCGTGCTGGCCATCTCGGTGATCATGCCGGTGCCCTGCATGATGCCGGTGAAGCAGCCGGCGGCGAAGAGCACGGAGCACATCATGAGGGCCTCCTTGGCGTGGGCGTCCACCCGGGCCTTGGAATCCTTCACGCTGGGGTAGTTGATGACGGTGGCCAGCACGTAGAAGGCCATGAATACCACCGCGGGGGCGAAGCCGGAGAACAGCAGGGACACGATAGCGGCCACAATGAGGATGATGTTCACCCAGAACAGGTGGGGACGCAGCAGGGCCTTCTGCTCCTCGGTGAGCTCCTGCTCGGTATTTCCGGCGGCCTGGAGAGCCACGGCGCCGATGCGCTTTTTCTCGCCGGCTCCCAGGAATGCGGAGATAACCAGCACACATACCAGGCCCACCAGCACGGCGGGAAGGACGGGAAGGAAGAAGGCGACGGGGTTATCGCCCATGCCCAGCGCGGTGGCGGCACGGATGGTGGGGCCGCCCCAGGGCAGGATATTCATGGTGCCGGCGGAGAGGGCCACAATGGTGGCCAGCGTAGTGCGGCGCATGCCGAGCGCGTCATACAGAGGAAGCAGCGCGGGCACACAGATCAGGAAGGTGACCGCTCCGGAGCCGTCCAGATGGACGATGGCAGCCAGAATGGCGGTGCCGATGCCGATTTTGACGGGATCGGTGCCTACCAGGTTCAGAATGCCCTTGATGATGGGGCGGAAGGTGCCGGCATCGGTCAGGATGCCAAAGAACAGAATGGAGAAGATGAACATGACGCCGGTGGCCGCCACGGAGCCGATGCCCTTGGAGCCGGTGATCATGTCGCCCAAGGACTTGAAGTTGGCGAAAAAGTTCACAACACCCTGCGTTCCTTCTGCGGCGCCCTCCGGCACGACCGCGATGAAGAAGCAGGAGATGATGCCGGTGACCACGGGAACTACGATCAGAGCCACCAGCGGAGATGCTTTTTTGGTCATAATCAGTACCAGCATGATGATGACCGTCAGGAATCCGAGAATTGCTAAAGGTGACATTCACATAACCTCCTCTTATTTCAAGCAACCTCTCCACACGCTGCTTGTGCTAAAAGAAATATGCAAGCGGCATGCCAAGATAGGGAGGTATGGATAAAGGCGCAAAAACCCGACCCTCAGGTAGCTCCGGGGAAACAAAGAGCGGGCAGAGAGAGGGCGGGTTTCTAAAATATTAGAATCCAATCGGGCAGAAACCAAATGGTAACTGCCTCTATAGGTTGGTGCGGCTGGTTTCTAATTTATTAGAATAGAATTCTAATAAATTAAAACTGCATATTCAATTTATTGTAAAGGCTGGCAAGAGAGATGCCAAGCTGTGCGGCTGTCTTTTTCTTACCCTCCAGAGAGGCACCATTGCGCTCTAATAGGCGGAGAATCTCCGCCCGTTCAAAGGCCCGGGTACGCTGGGCCAGTGTGAGAGACGGCTGTGCAGTTGGACCAGTCCGGAGGTTTTCGGGGAGGGACAGCTCGGTGATGACGCCGGAGGGGGTGAGATAGGCGCAGAACTCCAGCACGTTGCGCAGCTCCCGCACATTGCCCGGCCAGTTGTGGGCCAGCAGGCGGTCCATGGCCTCGGGCGTTAGCTCCAGGCGTCGCTTGAGCTTGCGGGACAGCTCGTCCAGCAGGCTGCGGCAGAGAGGAGGGATGTCCTCTCTCCGCTCCCGCAGCGGCGGGATGTGGATGGGGAAGGTGTTGAGGCGGTAGAACAGGTCGGTGCGGAATTTCCCCTCCTCCACATAGCGGGGCAGATCGGCGTTGCAGGCGGCGATGATGCGCACGTCGGTCTCCACCTCCTCCACGCCGCCCACCGGCCGGATGCGGCGCTCCTGGAGGGCGCGCAGAAGCTTGGCCTGGAGGCCGACGTCCATCTCGGAGATCTCGTCCAGAAAGAGCGTCCCGCCGGCGGCGGCCTCAAAGAGGCCGATCTTCCCGCCCCGCTTGGCGCCGGTGAAGGCCCCCTCGGTATAGCCGAAGAGCTCGGACTCCAGCATATTGGCGTTGAAGTTGGCGCAGTTGATGGCAACGAACACCCCGGCGGAGCGGGGGCTGGCGTTGTGGATGGCCTGGGCGTACAGCTCCTTTCCCGTGCCGCTCTCCGACTGGAGCAGGACGGTGACGTCGGTCTGGGCCAGGCGGCTGGCCAGCTCCCGGCAGGCCGCCGACCGGGGGGAGACCGCCACAATGGAGTCAAAGGTGTAGTGGGCGGCGTTGGCCTTGTTGACTCGGCGGAGCACCTGACGGCTGCGCTTCTCATAGCGCTCCAGCTCCGCCCGGAAGTCGAAGGCGTCCTTCCAAAAGGTAACCACCGACAGGCCGCCCACCACCTCCGCTCCGTCGAAGATGGGGTACATGTTGACGAAGTAGATGTCCTCGCTCTCCTGGCGCGGGGTGTGCAGGATGGGGCGCTTCTGAGCCAGCACCTCCGGCAGCCGGGCACCGGGGCGCAGTAGCCGCAGGGGGTATCCCTCGATCGGCCCGATGGGCCCGCCGGCCTCCTTCTCCAGAAAGGCCACATAGGCCCGGTTTCCATAGACAATGCGCTCCTGCGCGTCAATGATCAGCACGCCCTCCTGCATGGCGTCCAGGACTGCGCGGGTGATGGGATCAAGCTGCACGGCGGCCGCCTCCTTCCGTTCTGCCTGTATTGTAGCAGAGAAGCATCTGGTTGACAACTGGGGCAATCCCGGTTGACGAAGCGTAGGAAATCGGTTACAATTCCAACAGATAGGCGGAGGAGGGAAGAACGATGGACAAGGCGGCTATGCCGGAGGGAAAGTATCTGGCCTCGGTGAAGCTGGGGCCGAAGGGGCAGATCGTGGTGCCTAAGGAGGTGCGGGAGATGTTCGGCGTCCGGCCCGGGGACACGCTGCTGCTGCTGGCGGACGTGAACCGGGGGATTGCACTCCAGACCTTTGAAAAGGCGGATCCGGTCTTCCGTGATGTCTTTTCGGACCGGGAGCAATAAAAGTGCCGCGCCTTCAGGCGCGGCACTTTTATTTCATCTTGACATTCTGCCTTTGCGGTGCTATAAGTAAGAAAAGTATTACTAATAAGAAATAGGGTGCGTAATATGAGCCGGATCGTCTTTTTCTCCATTCCCGCCTACGGACACACCAATCCCACGGTGGAGGTGGTGCGGCAGTTGGTGCGCCGGGGGCACCGGGTGCGCTACTACTCCTTTGAGGAATTCCGGGCGAAGCTGGAGGGCGCGGGAGCCGAGTTCGTCCCCTGCGACGCCTTCCTGCCCCCCGCCCCTAGGGATCTGGGGCGGCGGATGGGGCACGACTTCTCCAGCCTCATGGCGATGGTGATCGATGTGACGGTGGCCATGGAGGAGAAGGCGCTCCGGGAGCTGGGCGAATTCCGGCCGGACTGCGTGGTAGCCGATTCCATCTGCGGCTGGGGCAAGCTGTACGCCCGGCGGCTGGGGCTGCCGCTGGTGTGCTCCACCACCACCTTCGCCTTTGACCAGGAGACCGCCAGGGCGATGCGCCCCGGCCCGCTGGAGGTATTCTACACCCTGACGGGCCTGCCCCAAATCGGGAAGAGGCTGGCCCTGCTGCGGGAGCACGGGTACGAGGTGGAAAAGCTCACCGACCTGATTCAGAATGACAGCGAGACCGATACCATTGTCTATACCTCCCGGGCCTTCCAGCCCGGCGGCGAGCACTTCGGGGAGCGGGTGGCCTTTGTGGGGCCGTCCCTCCCGGAGCTGCCGCCCCGGACGCAGCGGCGGGAGCGGCCGCTGGTGTACGTCTCCCTCGGTACGGTTATGCACGGGAATACCGGCTTTTACCGGGCCTGCGCGGAGGGCCTGGGGGACGGGCCGTGGGATGTGCTGCTGTCGGTGGGCAGCCCGGAGGGGGCGGCAGCGCTGGGCGCTCTGCCCCCCAATGTCCGGGCAGAGGCCAGGGTGGAGCAGCTCCGGGTCCTGGGGGAGGCGTCGGTGTTTCTCACCCACTGCGGGATGAACAGCGTCAGCGAGAGCATCTGGTGCGGCGTGCCCATGGTGCTGGCCCCCCAGCAGTCGGAGGAGGGGGCGGTGGCCCGGCGGGCTGCGGAGCTGGGGGCGGGGCTGCGCTTGGAGCGCCGCGGCCCGGCGGCGATCCGGGCCGCGGTGGAAGAGGTGCTGGCGCAGAGGGAGGCGTACCGGCGGGCCATCGCGCCCTTGGCCGCCGGATTCCGGGCCGCCGGAGGCGCGGCCCGGGCGGCGGAGAAGATAGAGGAGACGATTGCGCGGAAAACAGAAGAGGCGCGGCCCTAAAGGGCCGCGCCTCTTCTGTTTACAGAGTTTGAGAATGACCGAGATCCACCTCGGGCATCAGTTCCTGGTTGATAATGGTGAGCATCTCTTCCAGCTTGGCGCACTCCTCCGGGGAGAAACGCTGCCGGATGCGCTCGGTCACGGCATGGACGTAGTCGTTGCTGATGTTGTAGTAGTCCTTGTATTTCTGGGTGACCTGGAGGTGGTACTCGCGCTTGTCGTGGGCGGACTGGATCTTCTGCACATAGCCCTTGCGGATCAGGCTGTTGATCTTATAGGCCGCGTTGGGCGGCGAGATGCGCATAAAGGAGGCGAACTCGTTGATGGTTGGGCAGCCCAGGGCCTGGATGGTCTCCATGGCGAAGGTCTCTACCGTGGTCAGGCTGGCCTCGCGGTTCTGAAAGCGCTCGAAGATCTCCTGATAAAAATGAAGCTTGAATTTGGTATACACGATTTCAAATTTCTGTTCCAACATGCCGGCGCCCCCGCATTGTCATATTTTTTTCATTTTATCAAAAAGCGGAGGGAAGGGCAATCACAAATCTTTGGCCAAGGCAAAGGTAAGCTCTGCCGAAACGGCCAGTTGGCCGCCCACGGTGGCTTTGGCCTCAGCGACAGCTACCGGGCCCTTCTGCTTTAGAATGGTGCACTCCAGCTCCAGTACGTCGCCGGGGGTGACCTGGCGGCGGAAGCGGGCGTTTTTGATGCCGCCGAACAGGCCGATCTTTCCCTTGTTCTCCGGCATGGACAGCATGGTCACGGCCCCCACCTGGGCCAGGGCTTCAATGATGAGCACGCCGGGCATCACGTGGTACTGAGGGAAGTGGCCCTGGAAGAAGGGCTCGTTGACGGTGACGCATTTGATGCCCTTGGCCCACTTGCCCACCTCGCCGTCCACGATGCGGTCCACCAGGGCGAAGGGGTAGCGGTGGGGGATGATCTCAGCGATCTGGTTGGAATTCAACTGCATCATGGCTCAGCCCTCCCACTTCTTGAACAGCACGCAGGCGTTGTGGCCGCCGAAGCCCAGAGAGTTGGACAGGGCATACTCCACCTGCTGCTCCCGGCCCTGGTTGGGGATATAGTCCAGATCGCAGGCCGGGTCGGGCACCTGGTAGTGGATGGTGGCGGGCAGGAAGCCGTCCCGCAGGACCAGAGCGGTGAAGATGGCCTCCACCGCGCCGGCGGCGCCCAGCATGTGGCCGGTCATGGCCTTGGTGGAGCTGACGGCCAGCTTGGCGGCGTGGGCGCCGAACACGGCCTTGATGGCCGCGGTCTCCCCGGAGTCGTTGAGGGGGGTGGAGGTGCCGTGGGCGTTGATGTAGCCCACCTGCTCGGGGGACGCCCCGGCGTCGGTCAGGGCCTGGGCCATGGCGCGGGCGCCGCCCTCCCCGTTGGGGGCGGGGGCGGTGATGTGGTAGGCGTCGCAGGTGGCGCCGTAGCCCACCACCTCGGCATAGATCTTGGCGCCCCGGGCCATGGCGTGCCCGTACTCCTCCAGCATCAGCACGGCCGCGCCCTCACCCATGACGAAGCCGCTGCGCTCGGCGTCAAAGGGGATGGAGGCCCGGCTGGGGTCATCCCCCACGTGGAGGGCCCGCATGGAGGTGAAGCCGCCGATGGACAGAGGGGTGATGGCGGCCTCGGCGCCGCCGCAGAGCATCACCTCGGCGTAGCCGTCCCGGATGTGGCGGAAGGCGTCGCCCACCGCGTTGGAGCCGCCGGCACAGGCGGTTACCGGGCAGGTGCACATGCCCTGAAAGCCCGCCATGATGGCAATGAAGCCGGCGCCCATGTTGGCGATGGTGGTGGGGATATAGAAGGGGGAGGCCCGGTCAAAGCCCTTCTGGGAGCAGCGCAGCTCCTCGCTCTCGGCCATCTCGATGCCGCCCACGCCGCTGGAGACGATGACGCCGCAGCGGGTGCGGTCCTCCGCCTCAGGGATCAGGCCGCTGTCGGCCAGGGCCTCCTTGGCGGCGGCGGCGGCCAATTGGGTGTAGCGGCTCATGTGCCGCACGTCCTTCTTGTCCAGCACGGTGGTAGGGTCCCAGTCCTTGACCTCAGCGGCCAGGTGGACCTTCTGGGCGGAGCAGTCATACCGGGTGATGGGGCCAATGCCGCACACCCCGTCCCGGACAGCCTGCCAGGTGTCGGCGGCGTTGTGACCCAGGGGGTTGACGGTGCCCAGGCCGGTAATCAGCACTCTGCGTTTTTCCATAATTGCGTTCCTCCTCACATGCCCATTCCGCCGTCCACCTGGAGCACCTGGCCGGTGATGTATCCGGCCTCCTCGGAGGCCAAGAAGGCCACGGCGGCGGCCACGTCCTCGGGGGCGCCGGGGCGGCCCGCCGGGATGGCGGACAGCATGGCCTCCCGGGCGGCGTCGGGCAGGGCGGCGGTCATGTCGGTGGCGATGTAGCCGGGGGCCACCGCGTTGACGGTGACGCCGCGGCCGCCCAGCTCCTTGGCCAGGGACTTGGTCATGCCGATGAGCCCCGCCTTGCTGGCGCAGTAGTTGATCTGGCCCGGGTTGCCCCGCAGGGCCACCACGGAGCTGAGGTTGACGATGCGGCCGTAGCGGGCCTTCATCATGGGCCGAGCGGCGGCCTTCATGGTGAGGAAGGCCCCCTTGAGGTTGGTCTCGATGACCGCGTCGAAGTCCTCCTCCTTGAGCATCATGGCCAGGTTGTCCCGGGTGATGCCCGCGTTGTTGACCAGAATGTCCAGGGAGCCCAGCTCCTTCACGGCGGTGTCGATGAGGGTTTTTACGGCGGCGGGATCGGCCACACTGCCCTGGACGGCACGGGTCTGGACGCCCAGGGCCTCCAGCTCCTTTCGGGTCGCCTCTGCCGCGGCGGTGTTGCCCGCGTAGGAGAAGACCACGTTGGCCCCCCGGCGGGCCAGCTCCAGGCAGATGGCGCGGCCGATGCCGCGGCTGCCGCCGGTGACGACGGCGGTTCTTCCGGTAAAGCTCATAGCGTTATCCTTTCAGCGCGGCGGAGAGGGCGTCCAAATCGGCGCAGGTCTCCACGGCGTAGGTCTTGATGGCGGGAGCGGTCTTCTTGACAAAGCCGATGAGGGCCTTGCCCGGGCCGATCTCCACGATGGTGTCCACCCCCAGCTCGGCCAGGCGGCGGATGGTGTCCTCCATGTAGACGGAGGTCTGCACCTGCTTCCCCAGCAGGGCGGGGATGGTGTCCTCCGGCCCCATCTCCCGGCCCAGACAGTTGAAGAGCACAGGGATGCGCATCGCGCCGAAGGCGGTCTCCCTGAACTTCTCCCGCAGGGCGTCGCCGGCGGGGGCGAGGAGGGAGGTGTGGAAGGGCCCGCTGACCTTCAGGGGCAGGCAGCGCTTGGCGCCCAGCTCCTTGGCCAGTGCGGCGGCCTTGTCCACGGCGGCCTGCTCGCCACCGATGACCAGCTGGCCGGGGCAGTTGTAGTTGGCGATCTCCACCACGCCGGCGCCAGCGGCCTGCCGGCACGCCTCCTGGAGCTTCTCGCGGTCCAGGCCCAGCACGGCGGTCATGCCGCAGGGACGGCCCGCCGCGGCTGCGGCCATGGCCTTGCCGCGAAAGGCGGCCAGGGAAATGGCCTGGGGAGCGGTGAACACCCCGGCGCACTGGAGGGCGGAGTACTCGCCCAGGGAGAGGCCCGCGGCGTAGTCCGGGACAATGCCCCGCTCCGCCAGCAGGGCGGTCATGCCGGCGGCAAAGGCCACCATACAGGGCTGGGTGTACTCGGTCAGGTTCAGCACCCCGTCGGGGTCGGTGAACATGGTGGTTTTCAGATCGAAGTCCACGCCGGCGGCGTCCAGCACGGCGCGGAAGGCGGGATGGGCCTCGTAGAGATCGGCCCCCATGCCGGGGTGCTGGCTGCCCTGCCCGGCGTATAGAAAGGCCAGACTCATTCGCTCAGCCCCTTTCGCACGGCCGCATATCCGGCCATCAGCTCCTCAAAGATCTGCCGCAGGGGACGGATCTCGTGCACCATACCGGCCACCTGGCCGGCCATGAAGCTACCGCCGTCCACGTCGCCGTCGAACACGGCCTTCCGCAGGGAGCCCAGGGTGAGCTGCTCCATCTCCTCCAGGGGGACATCCTTCTTCTCCATGCGCAGATATTCCCGGGCCATCTTGTTTTTGAGCACCCGCACCGGCGCGCCGGTGGAGCGGCCGGTGACGGTGGTGTCGTTGGCGCCGGCCTTGAGCACGGCCTGCTTGTAATTGACATGGATGGGGCACTCCTCGCTGGCCAGCAGGCAGGTGCCCACCTGGACGCCGCAGGCCCCAAGGGCAAAGGCGGCGGTGAGTTGCCGGCCATCAGCGATGCCGCCGGCGGCGATGACGGGGACGCTCACCGCGTCCACCACCTGGGGCACCAGGGCCATGGTGGTCAGCTCGCCGATGTGGCCGCCGCTCTCGCAGCCCTCGGCGATGACGCCGTCGATGCCATAGCGCTCCAGCCGCTTGGCCAGAATGGGGGCGGCTACCACGGGGAACACCTTGATACCCGCCTCTTTCCAGGCGGGGACGTATTTGCCGGGGTTGCCCGCGCCGGTGGTCACCACCTGCACCCCCTCCTCTGCCACCACCTTGGCCAGAGCGTCGATGTGGGGGTTCATCAGCATCAGATTGACGCCGAAGGGCTTGCCGGTGTTCGCCTTGGCGGCGCGGATCTCGGCCCGCAGGGCCTCGGCGTCCATCCCGCCGGAGGCAACCAGGCCCAGGGCACCCGCGTTGGACACGGCGGCGGCGAACGCTCCGGTGGCGATGTTGGCCATGCCGCCCTGGATGATGGGGAACTCAATCCCCAAAAGCTCGTTTAATTTCATAGAAACTCCTTATGAAACGCCTCCGCGAAAAAGCCTCGCAGAGGTTCCCCGCCCGCAGGCGGGGAAATAAAATGAAATCCGTTTTCGGTCGCGATATGTGCGTGGACGAAAACACTTCTCAGCCCAAAAGTGTGAGTGTTATCCGGCGAAGCCGGACAAAACTTGCGTGCGGGGGCTGCATCTCTCTCCAACAAGCGGCTCTGCCGCTTGTTGGAAGCTACGCCAGCTCCAGCAGAGCCCCGGCCCAGGTCAGCCCGCCGCCGAAGCCCACACACAGGGCTTTCTGGCCGGAGGTGATGGCCCCGCCGCCCACCAGCTCGTCCAGCAGCAGGGGAACGCTGGCGGCGGAGGTGTTGCCGGTGCGCTCGATGTTGCCGGGGCACCTGGCCGGGTCGATGCCCAGCTTCTTCACGGCAAAGTCGATGATGCGCTGGTTGGCCTGGTGGAACACGAAGAGGTCGATGTCCTCCGGGGTAAGGCCGGCCCGGTCCAGCACCTCCCGGGCACAGCGGGGCACAGCCTCCACGGCGAAGCGGAACACCGACTGGCCGTCCATATGGACATGGGGGGGCGCGGCAGTGTTGACGCCGGGGACGTAGAGCACCTCTGAGTTGCCCCGGCAACCCAGCACGGCGTGGAGGGAGGGGTAGTTTGCCCCCCACTCCACCAGGGCGGCCCCGGCACCGTCGCCGAAGAGCACACAGGTGCTCCGGTCGCCAAAGTCCATGACCCGGCTGAGGATTTCCGCCCCCAGTACCAGGCCGTACTTCCGGGGGGTGGAGGCCAGCAGGCACTCGGCGGTGTGCAGAGCGTACACAAAGCCGGAGCAGGCGGCGTTCAGATCAAAGCATATGGTATCCTCCGGAAAGCCCAGCTCCTTTTGGAGCAGGCAGGCGGCGGCGGGGGAAAGAAAATCCGGGGTGACTGTGGCCACCAGGCAGATGCCGATTTCGCCGGGGGCGACGCCGCCCCGCTCCAGTGCCTGCCGGGCGGCGGCCAGACAGAGGGAGGTGTGGCTCTCGCCGTCGGTGCAGTAGCGTCGGGAGCGGATGCCGGTGCGGGTGGAGATCCACTCGTCGTTGGTATCCACGATTTTGGCCAAATCATCGTTGGTCACGACCTTTTTGGGCACGGCGGAGCCGGTGCTGATTAACTTAATCCCGTTCATGTACGCTCCTTTCTCAGGGCCTTCGCGCCCATCGCGCGGAATTTTTTATAGCGCCCGGCGGCCAGAACCGGACCGCTGAGCTTGCCCAGGGCATTGAGCTCCTTGACCAGGGCGGTGTCCAGAGTCCGGAACAGGGCGGCGGGGTTGGTGTGAGCCCCTCCCTCGGGCTCAGGAATGATGCGGTCGGCCACCTCCAGCTCCAGCAGGTCGGCGGCGGTGAGCTTCATCACGCCGCAGGCCTCGTCGCTGCGGGAGGCGTCCTTCCACAGGATGGCGGCAAAGCCCTCCGGGGAGAGGACGGAGTACACCGCATTCTCCAGCATGAGCACGCGGTTGCCCACGCCCAGGGCCAGGGCGCCGCCGCTGCCTCCTTCCCCGGTGACCACGGAGACTACAGGCACGGTGAGACGGCTGGACAGGGCCAGAGTGCGGGCGATGGCCTCCGCCTGGCCCCGGGCCTCGGCCTCCAGGCCGGGGTAGGCGCCGGGGGTGTCGATGAAGGTGATGACGGGACGGCGGAACTTCTCCGCCTGAAGCATGAGCCGCTGGGCCTTGCGGTAGCCCTCCGGTGAGGGCATGCCGAAGTGGAGGGACAGGTTCTCCTCCAGGGAGCGGCCCTTCCGGTGGCCGATGACGGTCACCGGCTTGCCGTGGAACAGGGCGACGCCGCCCAGGATGCTGCCGTCCTCGGCGCACAGGCGGTCGCCCCGCTGCTCAAAGAAATCGGTAAACAGGTGCTTGATGAAATCTGCCGTGCCGGGGCGCTCCGGGTGGCGGGCCAGGGCTACCCTCTGGGCGGGGGTCAGCTTACTTGCCATGCGCGTCGCCCCCCTTTCCATGGAGCTTCAGCAGATGGAGCAGGGTGGCGCGCAGCGCGTCCCTTGGAACGATGGCATCCAGGAAGCCGTGCTCCAGCAGATATTCGGCGCTCTGGAAGCCCTCGGGGAGCTTTTCGCCGATGGTCTGCTCAATCACCCGCGGGCCGGCAAAGCCGATCAGGGCGCCGGGCTCGGCCAGCATGATGTCCCCCAGGCTGGCAAAGCTGGCGGTGACGCCGCCGGTGGTGGGGTGGGTGAGCACCGAGATGTAGAGGCCGCCCTTCTGGGAGAACCGCTCCAGGGCGGCAGAGGTCTTGGCCATCTGCATCAGGGAGAGGATACCCTCCTGCATCCGGGCCCCGCCGCTGGCGGAGAAAAGGATGAGGGGGAGCTTGTACTTGTCGGCGTACTCCACCAGCAGGGTGACCTTCTCCCCGACGGCGGCGGACATGCTGCCCATGAAAAAGCGGCTGTCCAGGGCGCCCACGGCCACCCGCTGGCCCCCGATGCGGCCGGCGGCGGTGACCACCGCCTCGTTCATGCCGGTGCGGCGGCGGGCGCCGTCCAGCTTGGCCTCATAGCCGGGGAAGTCCAGCGGGTTGTTGGAGGCCAGGGGGGCGTTCAGCTCCCGGAAGGTGCCCTTGTCCAGGATGAGGCTCAGGCGGTAATAGGCCCCCACGGGGTAGTGGTGCCCGCACAGGGGGCAGACATAGCGGTGGCCTACCAGCTCCCGGCGGGGCACCGCCTTGCCGCAGGCGGGGCAGGCCTCCTCGGTGTGGGCCGGAGCGGGGGAGGAGCCCCGCAGGGCCTTGAGGGAGAGGAGCTTCTGGCGGCGCTGTGCAAAGACGCTGCTCATACCTCACGCACCTCCCCGCTGCCGCTCCAGGCCAGAAGGGTGTCCATATGGGCCTCTAGAAAGCCGGTGGAGTAGTTGCCCCGGACGAAGTCGGGGTGGTGGAGGATCTGGTGGAGCAGGTCGGTGTTGGTAGCCGGTCCCTCAATGACCAGCTCCTCCAGGGCCCGGCGCATCCGGCGGATGGCCTCCAGCCGGGTGGGGGCGTAGACGATCAGCTTGGCCATCAGGGAGTCGTAGTAGGGGGGCAGCTCGTAGCCGGTATAGAGGCCGGTGTCCACCCGCACGCCGTAGCCGCCGGGCAGGTGGAGGAAGCCGATGCGGCCGGGACAGGGCTGGAACCCCTTGGCCGGGTCCTCGGCGTTGATGCGGCACTCGATGGCGTGGCCGCGGAACAGGACCTCCTCCTGGGTAACAGAGAGGGGGAGCCCGGCGGAAACGCGGATTTGCTCCCGCACCAGGTCCAGGCCGGTGACCAGCTCGGTGACTGGGTGCTCCACCTGGATGCGGGTGTTCATCTCGATGAAGTAGAACTGGCCGTCGGGGGCCAGCACGAACTCGATGGTGCCGGCGTTGACGTAGCCCGCGGCCCTGGCGGCCGCCACGGCCGCCGCGCCCATCCGCTCCCGCAGCTCTGGGGTCAGGGCCTTGGAGGGGGACTCCTCCAGCAGCTTCTGGTTGCGCCGCTGGATGGAGCAGTCCCGGTCGCCCAACTGGATCACGTGCCCCTGCCCGTCGGCCATGATCTGGAACTCGATGTGGCGGGGGTTGACGATCAGCTTCTCCAGGTACATCTCCCCGCTGCCGAAGCAGGCCAGCGACTCGCTGCGGGCCTCTTCAAACAGGGGGATGAGCTGCTCCGGCTCATACACCCGGCGCATCCCCCGGCCTCCACCGCCGGCGGAGGCCTTGATGAGCACCGGGTATCCAATGGAGTCGGCCAGGGCCCTGGCCTGCTCGGCGGTGTCTACCGCCCCGTCGGAGCCGGGCACCACCGGCACCCCGGCGCTCTGCATCAGCTTCCGGGCGGCGGCCTTGTTGCCCATGGCGCGGATTACGTCGCCGGAGGGGCCGATGAAGGTGATGCCGGCGGCCTCGCAGGCGTCGGCAAAGTCGGCGTTCTCACTGAGGAAGCCGTAGCCGGGGTGGATGGCGTCGCACCCGGCGGCCTGGGCCACGGTGAGGATGGCATTGACGTTTAAATAGCTGTCTGCCGAGCGGGCGGGGCCGATGCAGTAGGCCTGCTCCGCCAACTGGACATGGAGAGCCTCCCTGTCCGCCTGGGAGTAGACCACCACGGGCTCGATCTCCAGCTCCCGGCAGGCCCGGAATACCCGGACGGCGATCTCGCCCCGGTTGGCAATTAAAATGCGCTTGAACATGGGCTCACCCTTCCCGGTAGCGGAGCAGCGGCTCCCCGAAGGACACCAGGGCCCCGTCCTCCTGAAGGATCTCCTCGATGACGCAGTCGCAGGGGGCCTGCACCTCGTTCATCATCTTCATAGCCTCCATCAGACACACGGTCTGACCCTTTTTCACATGGTCGCCCACCTGCACAAAGGGAGCAGCATCGGGGGCGGAGGCGGCGTAGAAGGTGCCCACCAGGGGGGCGGTGATGCACTTGCCCGCAGGCGCTGGAGCAGCCGCCGGCGACACAGCGGCCGCGGGGGCGGGAACCGGGGCGGCGGCAGGAATGGGAGCGGCCGGGCCGCCCTTGCCCAGCTCCAGGGAGAAGTCCTTGGTGGAGAGCTTCAGGGTGGTGGCGGTGCTGGCGTCAAAGCGGGCCATCAGCTCAAAAATCTCTTGATTGGTCATAACGGCTCCTTTCGGAAAAAAGGCACCGGCCTGCACCGGTGCCCAGGTTCCTTATTACTCAGCGTGATCCTCCAGGTACTTCACCAGGTCGCCCACAGTCTTCATGTTGGGCAGCTCCTCGTCGGCAATGGTCACACCGAACTCCTCCTCCAGAGCCATGGACAGCTCCACGGCGGCCAGGGAATCGGCCTCCAGATCCTCCGCCAGGCGGGCATCGGGGGTCACCTTGTCGGCGTCGCAGCTCAGGGTTTCCACAATAATCTCTTTAACCTTCTCAAAATCCATGACAGATTCTCCTTGCAAAATTACTTCAATCATTTTACTTAAAATTTTTTAAATAAAATAATTTAAGCATATTTTAGCAGGTCATTCGCATTTGTCAAGAAAAAAGTTTGTAAAATAATGGGTTCAATTGGGGTGAGCCCTTGAGCGGCAAGGTGTTTTGCCCGAGAAAAAAGTTGTAGGGTCCCCTTGCGGAGGCGGGCAAATTGCAGTACGATAGCGGAAAAGGAGGAATCATATCGTGAAAGTATTTATTAGCGCGGATATTGAGGGAACCGCTGTTACCGCCACACGGGAGGGCTGTCGGCCGGGGGAATTTGAGTATGAGCGCAGCCGGAAGGAGATGACGGCGGAGGTGGTGGCCGCCGCCGAGGGGGCCCGGGCCGCCGGAGCCGAGCTGGTGGTGGTGAAGGACGCCCACGGGCCGGGGCTCAATATTCTGCCGGAGGAATTGCCGGAGTATGTCCAGCTCATCCGAAGCTGGAGCGGCTCACCGGAGATGATGGTGGAAGGGCTGGACAGCAGCTTCGATGCCGCCTTTTTCGTGGGCTATCACAATGCGGCGGGGGAGGGAGGCAACGCCCTGAGCCACACCATCAACGGCGGCGTGGTTCACCGCATCACCGTCAACGGGCAGCCCGCCTCGGAGTTCCTGATCTACAGTTGGATGGCCGCTTGGTATGGGGTTCCAAGCGTGCTCCTCACGGGAGACAAGACCCTGTGCGAGGTGGGGGCGGAGCTGCACCCCTCCCTGGTTACCGTGCCGGTAAAGGACGACGTGGGGGGACGTTCCCAGGGCCTCAGCCCAGTTTTGGCCCACAGACGGATCCGGGAGGGGGCAGAGCGGGCAGTGAAGCAGGACTTGTCCGCCGCCCGTATCACACTGCCGGAGCATTTCCGGGTAGAGCTGACCTATAGGAGTCACCGGGATGCCTATACCAAGGGCTTCTACCCCGGCGCGGAGCGGGTGGACGCGATGACCTTGGCCTATGAGACCGGCGACTGGTACGAGGCAAACCGTTTCCTTCTGTTCGCCATCTGAGCAATGCGCCGCGTAAAGCGAAGGGCCGCCCGTTATAACCGGGCGGCCCTTTGCGTGAATGAGGGGTGTTGTTTTAAGTAGCCGCCCCGGCCGGGGCGGCAGGGGCAGTCAGCCGCGGCAGCAGCCGCAGCCGCAGGAGGAGTCCTCGTCCTCCCCGCCCGCAGTATCCCAAAGGAACGCGGGGAAGGAGACATACACGGGCCAACGGGTGTTGGCAGCCGTGCCGCCGCCGGGAAAGACGGGCAGCTCGGGGAAGGAGGGCAGGGTGGTGATCCCGCCGTTCCCGGTATTGGAACCGTTCCCGCAGCAGCGACAGCAGCAATTGCGGTTCTGACCTTGACAACAACACATAGTAAGGTACCCCCATTCAAATTTGCGGCGGGCCTTCGCCCCCCACATCGACAGTATACGCCGCAGGTCCGCCGGGGGTGCCTGGACAAACAAGCGCCCCCGGCCCGCAGGGGCCGGAGGCGCCGTTCCATCCGTATGTTAGGCGGCGACCACGTTGACCGCACGCAGCTTGTCGGCATTCTTGGGATCGGGCTCCACATCATAGGTGACCTTCTGGCCCTCCTGAAGGGTCTTGAAGCCGTCGCACACGATGGCGGAGAAGTGCACGAACACGTCGTCGCCGCCCTCGTCGTTGGAGATGAAGCCGAAGCCCTTGGTCTCGTTGAACCACTTGACAGTACCGTGATACATAATGGTACCTCCTGAAAAAAATTTGGAGCTAAATGACATAGAAAAAAACCCACACATTTGCCGCTCGTCTGAAGATCCGACGATGACTACAAACATGTGAGTTCAGGCCGTGCATTTAGACTACTATACAAATATAACACGAAATCCAGGCCACGTCAAGAGGAAAGAAGCGGAAGGGGGCGGCAGGCGCCGCCCCCGGAGGGATTCAGAGACGCTCCTTTTCCGGATTGTCGGAAATGAGCCGCCGGATGGCCTCGTCCGGGTAGGACAGCAGCCGGCCGTATTCCCAGGCGAGCTGGCTGCGATTGCCGCCGAAGTAGGCCCGCTCGGCCACCAGATTGGCCTTGCGCTCCTTCAGGCGCAGGTACTGGTCGAGGATGTGGCCGGCCCGGTAGAACAGGATGTTGAACTTGCCCTGATTCAGCGAGAGGGGAAAGAGGTCGGTGAGCAGCGGGGTGTCCTCTATGTAGAGCTGGTTGCCGTACTGGTGGCAGCAGGAGCGGGCAAAGGGGATCAGGGCGTCCCGCTCTGCGGCGCTGTCCATGGGATGGCTGAGGGCCAGTGCCTTCACCCCGGAGCGCACCATCTCGTTGAAGCAGTCAATCACGCCGCACTGGTAGGAATAGGGATCAATGTTCTGCATAATCAGGGCCTCCTGTCTTGTCCCCTCTATTTTACCCCACCGCTGCCCATATGACAAGCGGGTAAAGAAAGGGAAAAAAAGGAAGATGTGTCGATTTTCTACCGGGCCCAGTCCCGGCTGCGGCCCACCGCCCGGTGCCACTGCTCCAGCAGGCGCTCCCGCTGCTCCGGCGGCATGGCGGGGGAGAAGGCGGTGTCGCACCGCCACAGGCGGCGCAGCTCGCCGGTACCGCTCCACACCCCGGCGGCCAGACCGGCCAGATAGGCCGCCCCCAGGGCAGTGGTCTCCCGGATGGCGGGACGGCGGACCTCCCGATCCAGGATGTCCGCCTGGAACTGCATGAGGAAGGCGTCCCGGCTGGCCCCGCCGTCGGCCTTGAGCTGGCCCAATGGCAGGCCGGTATCCGCCTCCATGGCGTGAACCAGGTCGGCCACCTGGTAGGCGATGGACTCCTGGGCCGCCCGGGTGATGTGCTCCCGCCGGGTGCCCCGGGTGAGGCCCACCAGAATGCCCCGGGCGTACATGTCCCAATAGGGGGCCCCCAGACCGGTAAAGGCGGGTACCAGATAGACGCCCCCGTTGTCGGGCACCTTCTGGGCGTAGTACTCCGCGTCCCGGCTCTCGGGGAAGAAGCGCAGCTCGTCCCGCAGCCACTGGATCACCGCCCCGCCCACGAAGACGGAGCCCTCCAGGGCGTACTGCACTCCTCCGTCCAGCCCGACCGCCACGGTGGTGAGCAGGCCGTTGCGGCTGGCGCAGGGCTTGTCCCCGGTGTTCATCAGCAGGAAGCAGCCGGTGCCGTAGGTGTTCTTGGCGTCGCCGGGGGAGAAGCAGCCCTGGCCGAACAGGGCGGCCTGCTGGTCGCCGGCCATGCCGGCGATGGGGATGCGCACGCCCTGTATGTCGGTGTAGCCGTAAACCTCGCTGGAGGGGCGCACCTGGGGCAGCATGGCCCTGGGAATGTCCAGGGCGGAGAGGAGGGTGTCGTCCCAGTCCAGGGCATGGATGTCAAAGAGCATGGTGCGGGAGGCGTTGGTGACGTCGGTGGCGTGGACGGCCCCGCCAGTGAGCTTCCACAGCAGCCAGGCGTCCACCGTGCCGAACAGAATCTCCCCCCGGCGGGCCTTTTCCCGGGCCCCCTCCACATGGTCGAGCACCCACTTGATCTTGGTGGCGGAGAAGTACGCGTCGGGAACCAGGCCAGTGGCGGCGCGGATATGCTCCTCCAGGCCGTCGGCCCGTAGCCGGTCCACCAACTCCGCCGTGCGGCGGCACTGCCAGACGATGGCGTTGTAGATGGGCCGCCCGGTGGCCCGGTCCCACAAAATGGTGGTCTCACGCTGGTTGGTGATGCCGATGGCGGCGATCTCCGCCGGGTTTACCCCCGACTGGGCGATGACCTCCATCATTACCCCGTACTGGGAGGACCAGACCTCCATGGGGTCATGCTCCACCCACCCCTCCCGGGGGTAGAACTGGGTGAACTCCTTTTGCGCCACGCCGAGAATGTTCTGCTCCCGGTCAAAGAGGATGGCGCGGGAACTGGTGGTGCCCTGATCCAGAGAGAGAAGATAGGTGCCCATAGCGAAGCCTCCTTTTAGAAATTGAGGGTGAAGCGGTCCCGCCGGACGGTGAGCACGCCCTCCCGCTGGAGGGCGCCGATGGTGCGGGACAGTGCGCTGCGGTCCACGCAGAGATAGTCCGCCAGGGCCTGCCGGTCAAAGGGGACAGTGACGGTGGCGCGGCCTGTCCGGGCGGCCTGCTCCTCCAGATAGGAGAGCAGCCGCTCTCGGATGGTGCGGCCGGACAGGTGCCCCAGCTTGCCCGCCAGAGAGAGGTTTTTCTCCGCCAGCACCTGGAGCAGGTTGGAGATGAGCCGGGTGTGGAAGGTACAGGCGGCGGAGCAGGGGGCGGAGATGCGGCCGCAGTCGATGAGCAGTACCGCCGCGTCGGCGGCGGCCGTGACGGTCACCGGCAGGCTCTCCGCCCGGGCGCAGGCGAAGGACTCGGCAAAGAGGCCGCCGGGGCGGATCTCCCCCATGACCACTCGCTGGCCGTCGGCCTTGGTCCGGCTCACCTGCACCTGGCCAGTGAGCACCGCCCCCAGGTGGGTGGCGGGATCGCCGGCATGAAAGATCACATCCCCCTTGGAGTACTGCCGCAGCCGCGCCCCCAGGCAGTCCAGCATGGACAGCAGCTCCCTGTCCTCCATACCGTGGAACAGGGCCACTCTCCGCAGTGCCCCCAGATAGGCCTCCATGGCGGCCTCCCTTCTGTTGCAAAAGCAACCCGTTTGCCTTATGGTAGCAGAAAAAACGGATGAAGGCAAGAGAAAGCCGCCGCCGTCTTGCAAAATGGGGTGGAAGCTGGTAAGATAGGGACAGATTTGACAGAAACGGCGGTGAAGGTATGACAGGTATGTTGGCCGTTGGCGTGCTTCTGATTGCCCTTGGCGTGGTCTTTCTCGCGGTGCCTCTGGAGCAGCTCCAGAAGGTGTTCCGGCGGATGCGCTCCCGGATTGGAACCAAAATCGGCGGCGCGGTGCTGGTGGCAGCCGGTATCGCCCTGGCCCTGTACTGACATGGATAAGGCAGGCCGCCCGCATAAATTGCGGGCGGCCTGCCTGTTTCACGCGGGCGCAGAAATTGCCCTTGACTCTCACACGGTGGCAGGCAGTAGGATAATCCTGAGCTCAGGAAGATCACATATATGTGAGGAATCGGCCATGTTGAAAATCGGTACCTTTTCCAAGTTGTCCAGGCTCAGCATCCGCATGCTGCGCCGCTACGACGAGCTGGGGCTGCTCCAGCCCGTCCACACCGACCCGTTCACCGGCTACCGCTACTACCGCGAGGAGCAACTCACCACGGCGGGGCGCATCGCCGCCCTGCGGGACATGGGCTTCGGCCTGTCCGCCATCGGGACGCTGCTGGAGGATGGCGGACGGGAGGAGCTGGACCGCCATCTGGCGGAGCAGCAGCGGGTGCTGGAGGCCCTCCTGGCGGAGACGAGGCAGCGGCTGCGCCTCCTGGACACGGCCCGTGCACAGTTGAGAAAGGATGAAAGCACCATGGAATACAGCGTTACTCTGAAAAATCTGCCCCAGCGGCGGGCGGCCTGCGTCCGCATGACCCTCCCCAGCTATGAGGCCGAGCACCAGCTCTGGCAGGTGATGGCCCGGGAGACCGCGCCCTTGAGCCTCCGGCTGGAGGAGCCCTGTCTCTGCTCCGTCACCTATTACGACGGGGAGTACCGGGAGCGGGAGGTGGATGCGGAGGCGCAGAAGACGGTCCGGGGAGACTACCCCGACACGGAGCACGTCCGCTTCCGCACCCTGCCCGCCGTGACGTTTGCCTCGGCCACCTTCCGGGGGCCCTACGACAAGATCCGCGCGGCCAACGCCGCCGTGGCCGCCTGGGTGCGGGACAACGGCTATGCCTTTGACGGCCCGGCCTTCAATATTTACCACGTCAATCCCAGCGAGACCGACGACCCGGAGGAGTACGTCACCGAAGTGTGCTACCCGGTGAAAAAGCGGGCATAACATTTCATGCGCACAGGACCTGCCATGAAACGATGCAAAGGCTCAGGCGCATGAAGTAATTGCGCATGTGGGCGGTCCCGGCCCACGCGCTGTCATCTCATGGCCATGCCGCGGTAAGAGGCCCAGGCTTATGCCTGGGCCTCCCGCTGTCAGCCCTCGTAGACCTCCTTCGCCATACGCAGGGCGGCCCAGGCCTTGGGCCATCCCGCGTAAAAGGCGGCGTGGGTGAGTATTTCCGCCATCTCTCCGGCGGTGACGCCGTGGCGTTTGGCGTTGGCAATGTGAAATTTCAGGGAGCTGTCCAGAATGCCGCCGGCCATCAGGGCCGTGACGGTAACGATGCTGCGGTCGCGGGCGGAGAGAGCCTCCTCCCGTGCCCACACCTCGCCGAAGAGCACGTCGTCATTGAGTTGGGCGAATTTGGGGGCAAAGCTCCCAAGCTCGTCCCGGCCCGCCGTTATCTTTTGTTCCATAAAAGACCTCCTACTGATTATCTGTCCCGCCGGTCAGTGCCTCCAGAGCCCGATAGGCCGCCGCGTCCACCGGCTCACACCACTCGTTTTGGGAACCCTCCCCGGGCACCTTGACGGCCAGGTGCTGAAAGGCGCTGTCCACTGCCGCCCCGTGCCAGTGCTTGACATTGGGCGGGATATTCACCACGTCGCCGGGACGGAGCGCCCGGGGAGCTTCGCCCCACTCCTGATACCACCCCCGTCCAGCGGTAACAAGCAGAATTTGCCCGCCGCCGCGGGCGGCGCGGTGGATGTGCCAGTGGTTGCGGCAGCCCGGCGCGAACGTGACGCAGCCTACGGGTACCTGCTCGGTGGAGAGCATATTCAGATAACTGGTGCCGTCAAAGTAAGGGGCAAAGGCGGTGTTCTCCGCCCCTGCGTGGAAGGGGCTGGTGCGGTTGAGCTCTTCCAGTGTCATGGTGCAATCTCCTCTCCGGCCAGGCGGATATTCCACCTGCGGTTGTTTGCTCCTATTTTAAGCCGGGCTGGCTTGACAGGGAAGCGCCGATTTTGTACCATGGTATCAACCAAAAGTTTGAACGGAAGGGAGGAGCGGCCATGTTCAACCCCCAATTGGCCACCTTTGTCTGCGTGGCCGACTGCGGTAGCTTCAGCCAGGCGGCGGAAAAGCTCTACCTCTCGTCCACGGCGGTGATGAAGCAGCTCAACGCCCTGGAGCGGCACCTGGAGCTGAAGCTGCTGGAGCGCACAAGGCGGGGGACCGTCCTGACCCCGGCGGGAGAGGTCATTTACCGCTACGCCAGACAGATGTTCGCCGACTCGGAACGGGCGCTGCGGGAGGCGCGGGCGGCCGCCCAGGCGGCCCGGTCTGCCTTTTGTGTGGGAACCTCCATCCTCAATCCCTGCCGGCCCTTTATGGACCTGTGGTACCGCTTCTGCGGGCACTTCCCTGGCTACCAGCTCCACCTCGTCCCCTATGAGGACGACCACCAGGGGATTTTGGGAGAGATCGGCGCCCTGGGAGAGAAATTTGACTTCCTTATCGGTGCCTGCGACTCCCGTCAGTGGCTGGACCGCTGCAATTTTCTCCCTCTGGGGGAGTATCGCCACTGCATCGCCGTCCCCCGGGGACACCCCCTGGCGGGACGGAAGGGGCTCACCCTGGCAGAGCTGCATGGGGAGACACTGATGATGGTGAAGCAGGGGGACTCCCCTTCAGTAGACCGGGTACGGGCCGCAGTGGAGGCCCATCCGCAGATCCATATTGAGGACACCCCGCAGTTTTATGACATGGAGGTGTTCAACCGCAGCGTCCAGACCGGCCACCTGCTGATGAGCCTGGACTGCTGGACGGAGGTGCACCCGTCCCTGGTGACCCTTCCGGTGGATTGGAACTTCACCATCCCGTACGGCCTGCTCTATCAGCTCCGGCCCGGCGCAGATGTGGCCCGGTTTGTGGCCCTGGTCCGGGGGGACGGCCCCGCATAAGAAGACAGCGCGCCCGCCGGATTTCCGGTGGACGCGCTGTTTGGCCAGAAGGGGGATACGGGCTCCGCCTCATAGTCCGGTGCGGTAAAGGGGGATGACGTTGATGACGGGCTCCTCATAGGGGTGGGCCCGCTTAACGGCCGCCACGGTCTCCTCCACGCGGTCTGTCCGGCAGGTGACCTCCACCTTGAGCTCCGGCGCATGGCATACCTCACCCATCCTGCCCAGATAAGGGGCGGTGCCCGCCAGGGGGCGCCAGGCGCCGATGACAGGGCTGTAGGAGAGACAGCAGTCGTACCGGCCGATATGGCCCGCGTCCACCGACCACAGGGCCTGCTGAACGGCCTCCAGGTGGCTCTCAGGGAGAAAGATTTCCAGCTTGCAGAACTCAGATTCCATGGCCCCTCACTCCTCCCGGTATTCCGGACACTGGTAGCGGGGCTTGCCCCGGCTGGCCCTGCCGTACTCAATGGCTCCGGCAGGACATCCGCAGATGCAGGCCATACAGTGGGTGCACCGGTCCCCCCACACAGGGCGGCCGTCCCGGAGGCGGATATTGTTTTCCACACAGACTGCGGCGCATTTGCCGCAGCCCACGCAGGCGCTGGTGGAGCGGAAGGGGCCGGACTTGATGACAAAGCGGTAAAAGAAGGCGTTCACCGGTCCGGATTTGAGCTTGTCGATCGCTCCGCGCCGGACGGGCGGGAGGGACTCGCCCCGGCGGATGCGCTCCGCCCCCTCCTCCAGCCCCGGCACCGCGGCTGCCACGATAGCGCGGGCCTCCTCCGGCCCGGGAGCGCGGAACAGGGCGATGTAGTTCTCCGGCATGACAACCGGCAGAACGCCGCGGTAGGTGAGGCCCATGTCCCGGCAAAGGGCCTCCAGCCGGGGGATGGGATCGCCGATTTCCGCCCCGCAGGTCATGACAAAGTAGGCGTCCCGGCTGCCCGAAAACCGGCCGCCGCGGAGCAGAGCCTCGAAAATGCGGGGGAGCTGCCAGCCGTAAGTGGGAGACACAAAGACCCACGGGGACCGGGAGGTGAGGGCGGGAAAGTGGTCGTCCCGCAGGAAGGGAAAGGCGTCCACCGCCTCATCCCCCAGCCGGTGGGCCAGCCGTTTGGCGCAGTAGCGGCTGTTTCCGGTGCCGCTGAAATAGAAAATCATCAGGAGCGCTCCTTTTATAAACGGTTATTTCATTTGCTCCAACACATCCGACTCCCAGCGGTGGAGGGCCGCAAGCTGCTCCGGTGTGTGGAACCAGTGCTCACCGCCCTCCAGGACGGTGAGTGCTCCGCCGAACCGGCGGGCGAAGTCCTCTACCGCCGTCCGGCGGAGCATGGCGTCCCCGGAGGCGTACAGCAGGGCGGTGGGAGTGGGCCAGCGGGACACCGGATGGGCGCGGACATACTGGAGGTAGGGCCAGGAGAGGGTCTCCCCGAAGGGAGTGTCCAGCTCGCCGGCCGCCTCCAGTTGGGCCTCGCTGACGCCGGCCCACCCCATCATGTCTCGGATGAGCCCCTCCATGTCCACCACCGGGGAGACGAAAAGCGCCTGCTCCAGACGCTCCCCGGCGAAGGCCAGCAGGGAGAACCAGGCCCCCAGACTGGTGCACCGCAGGGCGGTATGCTGCCACCGCCCTTTGGCATAGCCCAACAGCGCCCGCAGCTCGGGCGCTGCGTGCCAGGGGTCCAGGGGCACCCCGTCCCCGCGGCGTGCCCCGTGCTCCGGCAAGTCGGCCGCCAGTACCTGCCAGCCCCGGGGACAGGCGAGGGCGGCAAAGTCCGCCGCCTCCTCCTTGCACCCGCCCTTGCCGTGGACATACAGCCAGACCCGGTCGGCGGGCGGACCATAGAGGGAGGCATTCAGCCCGGCCGCCTCCAGCTCAGTTAGTTCCATCGCTTCCTCCTCGTGTGCCCAGCAGCTTTACCGGGCAGGATACTCTATTATAACACAAACCTGGAGAAAATGCTTGACTTTGACGCTGCGTCAACTGCTATGCTGTAGAAGAAGGGGGGAATGCAGGATGGAATATTCCATTCAAGCCCTGTCGCGCCTGTCCGGGGTGACCACCCGCACCCTGCGCTGGTACGACGAAATCGGTCTTTTGAAGCCCAGCCGGGTGGCGGAGAGCGGGTACCGCTATTACGGCCCGGCGGAGGTGGACCGGCTTCAGGACATCCTCTATTACCGGGCCCTCGGGGTGGAGCTGGCCCGGATCAAGAGGTGCCTGGACGACCCCTCCTTCGACCGGCTGGCCGCCCTGCGCAGCCACCTGACCGCCCTGGAGGCGGAGCGGGCGCGGCTGGAGGGCCTGATCCGGTCGGTACGACAGACCATCGGAGCCGAAGAAAGGAAGGAAATCATGGACGATAAGCAGAAATTTGAGGCATTCAAACAGCGGGTTGTGGACTGGCACCAGGAGACCTATGGGGCAGAGGCCAGAGGCCGATATGGTGACGCCGGGGTGGACGAGGCCCAGACTGCGGTTTTGAACCTGACCCCAGAGCAGTACCAGGAGTGGACGCGGCTGGGCGGGGAGCTCCAGACCGCGCTGGAACGAGCGGTGGCCTCCGGCGCTTCTCCGGAGGGGGAGGACGGCCGGGCGGCTGCGGCGCTCCACCGCCGCTGGCTCACCCTCACCGGCAACCAGTACGACCCCGCCAAGCACCGGGGCCTGGCCGAGCTGTATGTGTCTGACCCCCGCTTTACCGCCTACTATGACAGGGCTGTGCCCGGCTGCGCCCGGTTCTTACGGGACGCAGTAGCCTGCTGGGCGGAGAGGCTGTGAAAGGGCGGAGCGCCGCGCAGCTGCGCGGCGCTCCGCCTTATTCCAGCTCGTCCAGGCGGTCCTGGAGCTCGTCGGCCATATCCTCCAGTGCCTCGTGGCGTTCTCCCCAGACCTCGTAGGCATCGCTGTCCATATCCTCCGGCTCGAGCTCGTCCAGATGCTCCAGCATAAGCTGGATCCGTTCCAGGCAGGAGAGAAGTTGAGCGCGGTCCATGCCGTCCAACTCTGGCTGTCCGGGAAAGGCTGGAAAATCAAGCGTGTCCCCCATCCGGGTGCCTCCTTTCGGCTCTATGAAGTATGACGATTATACCACAGCCGTTCTCTCATGAAAACATTGCAGGCGGGATTTCTTTCCGACAAGCAATGGAATACCGAACGGCGGAGTAGACACCAAAATAAAAAAGATGCGTCTCCCAAAGCCGTGTGACGCAACACGTTCCATAATCGTTTCCCTCTCTTTTTGAAGAGTGCGTTCACTCAAAAATGCTCTCATGATCTTCTTGATAACGTTCCCTTGAATTTCGGTCAAAAATACAGTATAAACTTTTCGCAAGTCTATCATAAAGTTCTCTCGTATAAAGCAAAAGTATTATTGCAAGTAGCTTCTTATTCAGCGTGACTATGATTTTTATTATACTACATTACGACGGATTTTGCCGCCCCAATAAGACTATGGGGGTTGTTCCCAAAACATACAAGTAACTTTATCGAAGGGACGATTCTCATGAGCAGCAGGCAAAAAAGCATCAAGCCGATGTCAGTAGGAGTTCGAATCCCACCCATTACACGTTTTGACCTTTGAATTTGCTCTGTTTGTATTTGACTGGTGGCATAAGGCGTTTTATATAGGAAAGGCCGAGACTTTTCTAGCAAAAAGGATTTTAGACATTGAATGGCCCTACCTGACCAGAACAAGGATAACCATTTGTTCTGGTCAGGTAGGGCCATTCAATTGGACCCGCCTAACGAGGCAACGACTCTGACAGGCTTTGAAAGATAGCCCGGTTGTGAAGAACCGCCGATGAATCCGGTTTACAGGCGGCGGCCAGTTCATTGAAGGTTTCCGCTCTTTTCTGGTCGCCCAGATGGCTGTAACAGACGCACAGCTGGATACAGGGGAGATAACCATAGCAGTCCGGAGAGACAAAGCCGCCCCTGCGATCATCCCGGGCGCAGGTCAGAGCCAGAGCGTACCAGTAGGCAGCCTGCTGGTACCGCTCCTGCCGGAGGAAGCAGTTTCCGATCTCACAGCAGACCTCTGCCCTGGGGCGGTCGTAGGTGAAGCTGCGAAATAACGCAGCCAGCGCCGCTTGCTCATGGCCCAACTCCTTGTGACAGTAAGCGCAGTGGCAGCATGCGTCAATGTTGTTCTCCACCCAGCCCTGGCCTTCTTCCAGAAATCGCTCAAAGACATCCAACGCCTCCTCCCAGCGATGGTGGTAGTAGAGCTCACGGCCGTAGTAGAACTGCTGACGGGGTTCCAACTGTTTCCCAGCAGCCAGTTGGGCCTGGTAGATACGCAGGTTCCGGTCTGGGTCGGAGGGGCGGGTCTTGCGGTGGGTGACGGCGAAATCCGAGTACAGGACATTCCCAACCGGCGTGACAACCTCGTGGACGGCTCCTACCCAGCACATCCCAGCCCGGTTTTTGATTAGCCTTTCCCGGTAGTAGGAGAAGGTCACGCGGCCGCGTTCGTCAAAGCCGGTGTGGTAGGGGGCCATGACCACCGAGACAGTTGGGTCCAGAGTCTCTTTTAGGTTGAGAAAAGCCTTCTGATCCTCCTCCCAAAATACGTCGTCGGCATCCAGCCACATGCAGTAGTCCATAGACGCATGGGAAAAGGCTTCGTTCCGGGCGGCGGAAAAGTCATCCTGCCAGGGAAAGTCAAAGATTTGATTGGTAAAGTGGGTGGCAATCTCCCGGGTCCGATCGGTGGAGCCGGTGTCCACAATGATAATCTCGTCCACGAGGCCAGCCACACTCTTCAGACAGCGCTCCAGCACATCTTCCTCATTCTTTACAATCATACACAGACTGACGCTTATCATAGTGGCGCTTCCTTTTGATTCATCATGATATTGTTTCCGCCGGTTTTTACCGGCGGCACTCAGCTCAGACGGATGATGGTCAGAGAGGCCCCCGCGCCGCCGCTTACCAGAATGGCGGTTCCGGCAATTGTGGTAAAGAGCTGCAACGTAATGGTGGAGTTTGCGGGCAGGGTGACCTTAATCTGGTTTTCAAAGTTAGAGGTTGAGACCACCGGGTTGATGGTAGAGGGGATGCTGTTCACCCCGTTGATCACCAGCCGGGTTCCCATCAGCAGGGCCACAGTGGTATTCACATGGTAAGATATCTGATAGGTGCCCGCCGTGGCCACGGTAAACACCGTGTTCCCGGTGTTGGCCGTGATGTCGGGGGACAGAACTTGGGCGTTGGGCAGGGGGATTGGGCTGCCCCCCAGCGCCACCAGAACGCTGCTGCCCTGGGTGTTGGCGGCAAAGCCGGCGGTGGCGGTAAGGTTGGGACCTGTGGCTCCAGTGGGACCGGACGCCCCCGTGGGACCGGTTGCCCCTGCCGCGCCCGCCGCGCCGGTGATGCCAGCTACTCCGACGGCACCGTTTGCGCCGGCGGAACCTGTCGCTCCGGTGGCTCCGGTAGCTCCGACTGCTCCGGTGGGGCCCGTAGCCCCGGTGGCTCCGGTGGCTCCAGTGGGACCTACAGCCCCGGCAGGGCCAACTGCCCCGGTTGCTCCGGTGGGACCAATGGGACCCTGAGCACCAGTGGGACCTGTCGTACCGGTGGGACCTGCGGCGCCCGTCGGGCCGGTCGGGCCGTCCGCACCTGTGGGGCCCGTGGGGCCAGTGACCCCGACAGGCCCTTCTGCGGGGCCCGTCGCGCCCGTCGGGGCGATGTTAAAAGGAAAGTGGCTATAAATCCCCAAACAATGGGAAACTACAAAAAAATAAAGTCTATCACATTACGCATGGAGCCGTCCGGGACAACCTGGGCGGCTTTTTTGCGTGGACAGGCTGGAAAGGAGGAAATTTATCAAGTAGAAATTTTGCTTTGTATTTTGTGCAATAAGCTGAAATTAAGGAGGTGTGTCAATGGCTGATGACAAATTGAATACGGGCCCGGAAAAGTCCGAGGGTATTTCTCCTCCGGAACAGTCCGGGCCGGAAACCCGTCCTGCCGCAGAACATACGGAAGAGTCCCCACCCCAGCCTGCCCCTGGTGAGGTAGTCGTTGATTTTGATAAGATCAATGAGCTCATGGCGCAAAAACGTGCGGCGGCGCGTGAAGCTGTGGAAAAGGCAGAGGCTTCTACTCCCACCCAGGAAAAGAAAGCTCTATCGGCTGATAAACCGCCGAAAGAGCAGGCCGGGCCGACTGCGGAGAAAAAGTCGAAAGCGGCGGAGCCCCGCATAGGCCGCCCGTCTAAGGTTGACAAGGCGGCCCGTGAGGAGGCTCCGCCCTCTGTTCGGGACAAAGTGTCCAGAGGTAAGAAAGCCGACAAAGGCAAGGAAACGGGTTCCGGCGGTGCGCCTGCGTCTAAATCCGCTCAGACGGTAAAGCCGGGCAAGGCCGCTCCCGTCAAGGAGGCGGCAGTCCCGCCGCCGGAAATCAAGTTGCCGCCCACGCCGGTGGTGCCGCCCCGCCCGGTAGAAGAGGGAAAAATCGTCTATTTGAAGATGTCGGAGCTCCACCCGTTCCACACGTTCCGGGAGCACCCCTACAAGGTGCAGGACGATAAGGCGATGAACGATCTGGTGGGGACGATCAAGGAACACGGCATTATGACCCCCGCCACCGTCCGCCCAGAAAAGGACGGCAAGGGCTATGAGATTATCGCAGGCCACCGCCGCCATCATGGTGGTACACGGGCCGGGCTGGAGGAAATGCCCTGTATTGTCCGGGAGATGACTGACCTTGAAGCTGTCCGGGAAATGCGGAACAGCAATAAACAACGCGGCGATCCGCTCCCCAGCGAGCTGGCAAAGCTCCTGGATTTGGAGGTGGAGGCCATCAAGCGCCAGGGGGCCCGCCCGAAAAATGAGAAAGAGGCCGAGGCCCTGGGTAAGCTCTCGGTGGAGATCGTGGGTAAGGATCACGACATGAACTATAAAAAGGTCATGCGGTATATCCGCTTGAACTCCCTGGTGCCGGAGCTTCTGGACAAGGTGGACACAAAGCAGATGGGCTTTATGCCTGCGGTGGAGATCTCGTATATCAGGCCGGAAAACCAGCGGCTGATTGCCGTTTCCATTGACGGGGAGCAGTCCTCCCCCTCGGTAGCCCAGGCAAAGCGGCTCCACGAGCTGGACAAGGAGGGCAAGCTCAACGGCGATGTGATTGACGGTATTTTGAGTGAAGAGAAAAAGGAGGATCGCGGTGTGATTATTTCGACTGCTGAACTGTCTAAGTATTTCGGCAAGGAGGTCACTCCTGCCAAAATGAAGGAGCAGATCATGGCCCTGCTGGACGAGTGGAAAGAGAAACAGCCGCCCGAACTGGCAAAGCCGGAGAAAAAGAACGAGCTCGACAAGTAACCGTCCCTACTTCTGGACACTTTGTCCAGAGGAAAGCTCCCCGCGCTTGGGATGGGCTCTGTGGTGATATATCCCCCGTCGCCGCCTCTATTCCTGCACAGCCGGGAGTGGGCCGTCAAGGGTGCAACGCACCGCCGCTCGCGGCGGCTTGCCCTTGACGGTCTGCCCCGGCTGTGCTACTTCCAGCGGCGCGGCGGGGGTATATATCCTCCAGAGCCGCCCCCTTTCCCTGGATAGGGAAAGGGCGGGGGGATAGGGTCGAACTACCTATTATAAATATCGGAGGTGTTGAAGATGAAACGATCCCTTGCTTATATTACCGCCGCATGGCGCGGCGATCCTGCGGTGGACATGGAACAGGCGGCGCATTACTGCCGCGTGGTTTACGATGCGGGCTATTCCCCCATCTGCCCCATGCTCTATTTGCCGCTATTCCTCAATGACGCGGTGCCGGAGGAGCACAAGAACGGCATCGACATGGGCCGTGACCTGCTCCGGCGCTCCCGTGTGCTGGTGGTGTGCGGGCATACCGTCACCGAGTCCATGAAAAATGATATTGCCGTTGCCCAGCGGCTGGGGATCACCGCCACCACCCTTGAGGGCATCCTGACCGTCAAGGGACAGGGCCGCCGCTGATATGGCGTCCCTGTTTGAAGCCTACATCACTAACCTGGGAAAATACAACGAGGGCGAGCTGGTCGGTGAAACCTTGAAATTCCCCACTACCACGGAGTAGGTGCAGGGACTTCTGAAACGCATCGGCGTGGACGGAATACGGTACGAGGAATTTTTCATCACCAGCTTTGACGGTGATGTGCTGGGTCTTTATGACTACTTAGGCGAGTATGAGAACCTGGACGAGCTCAACCATCTGGCCTGCCTGCTCTCCGAACTGGATCAAGGTGACTTGGAAAAGTTTGAGGCGGTCATTGACAGCGGTGAACATACTTCCAGTGTGGCTGACCTGATCAACCTCACACAAAACCTGGATTGCTTCGAGTTTTATCCCGGTGTGGAGGACGATGAAACCCTGGGCCGCATCTATGTGGAGGACATGGAGGCCATTGACATTCCCGATCACCTGCTCCCTTACTTCGATTATGAAGCATACGGGCGGGACGTGCGGATCAACGAGGACGGCCACTTTGCCCCCGGCGGCTATGTGCTGAACAACGGCGGCAAATTCATCGAGCACTACCACGGGATCGAGGACATTCCCGCCGAGCATAAGGTTTTCGCGTTCCCGCAGCTCTCGGTGCGGGAGCAGATGGCGGCCTACAAGGAAATTATTGATGGCTCCTCCCTGGAGGGCTATCGGAAGATCGCCAAAAAGGAGCATGAGGAGCGATAGCAGCACTTCTGGACACTTTGTCCAGAGGTGCTTTTTTCACGGAAAGGAGGGATACGGCTGATTGACGAGGACGTTTCCAGACGTACCATAGCAGTTTCCATCAAGACAACAAAGCTCACGGGCCGGGTGCTGGCCCAGGCGTGTCTGGCGGTGGGCCGGAAAATTAAGAAAGCGCACCGGGCCCGCCAGACGCCCCACGGCAAACAGACGGTGCGCCAGCTCATGGGCCACGGGGCCGCCACGAACAGCATCGAGGTGGAGTCCCCAAAGGACTTTGACCGGGTAGCCCGGAAATGGAATGTGGACTATGCCTTTTATAAGACCGGGCAGGACAAGTACCTGCTGTTTTTCAAAAGCGGGCAGGCCGATGCCATCACCGCTTGTTTTTCGGAATATTCCCGGCGCGTGATGAAGCGTTCCAAGTCCCGGCGCGTCCCGATCCGGGAACAGCTCAAACGGGCCGCCGCTGAACTGGCCCGCCAGCCGTCCCACAAGAAAGAACGTGCAAGGGAGGCGGTGCATGAGGACAGATAGCATCAAGAAATATGTGATACCCAACATCCCGTACCTGTTTATCCTGTGGGCCTGCCTAAAGCTGGGGACGGCCTACCGCCTGGCTCCCGGAGCGGACTTTGCTCACAAGCTGATGGGCCTGGGCCAGAGCATCGGCCCGGCCTTTGCCGACTTTGCGCCGGGGCTCCATCCCCTTGACTGGCTCATCGGCATTGTGGGCGCGGTGGGCTTTCGCCTGCTGATTTATATGAAAAGCAAGAACGCAAAGAAATTTAGGCGGGATGAGGAGTACGGATCGGCACGATGGGGCACCGAAAAAGACATCAAGCCCTTTGTCGATCCGAAGTTTGAAAACAACGTCATTTTGACAAAGACGGAGTTTCTCACCATGAACACCCGCCCTAAAAACCCGGCCAACGCCCGCAACCTCAATGCCTGCATCATCGGCTCGTCCGGGTCAGGCAAAACCCGCTTCTGGCTCACGCCCCAGCTACTCCAGGCGCACAGCTCCTATGTGTGCGTCGATCCAAAAGGCGGGGTGCTCTCCCAGGTGGGTGCTTTCCTGCAACGCCGGGGCTATCAGGTCAAGGTGTTCAACAGCATCGATTTTTCAAAATCCATGCACTACAATCCGCTGTCCTACATCCACAATGAGGCGGACATCCTAAAATTCGTGGACACCCTCATAGCGAACACGAAAGGCGAGGGCAAAGAGGGCGATCCGTTCTGGACAAGTGCGACTCGTTCGCTGGCGGTAAAAAGTCAGCGGACAAACAACAAAATACCGTTGTTTGGATAACTGGTAATTTGACAGGTGGAATGACGGGGTAACGCCCTGAAACGCCTGCCCTCGGTGGGCGTGCATCGGCTGCAAAGCCTGTGTACGAAGCCCCACGACAACGGCTGAGAGCAACCGTAGCCGCCGCCAGCGGTGGCCGAAAGCAGTCTGGAGGCAGACTGTGTTGCCTATAGGCCAAGGGTCTATAAAATACCCATGGTTAGAATGTTCGCCGTAGCGGGCGGACTGACGAATCCGCGAATGTACGGGTCTATAAGAAGACCATATAGAAATGTATGGGTGCGTTCAAGCGCAGCCGGTGTGGTTTAGTAAAAATTTTTCCTATGAACGACCATGATGTGTTACAGGCACATCCCAGCCGGCAGGCTCATAGCGGAAACCTAAAGGTATCAATGCACAGATAGAATTACCGGAACGAGGAAAGGCAGCGGCTTTCGCAAGAAAGAACCCGGCGAAGAACAATAAGCGGGTGAACCGCTGCTGAAAAGTAGTGATCGAACCGGAGAAGTCCCTGTAATGGGGATGGAGGAATGGTCACAAGTCGAATTGTGGAAACAGGCATTATTCAATCCAATCATAAGGATTCGAGTAAGACCAAAAGGGTCACTGTTCCAAACCGGGAGGTGATGCCTTATGCCAAAAGAAAGGAAAAAAGTCCTGTGTATGGACGCCCAGCGGCACGCCGAGTATTACGGGATGCAGCGGACATTTGACGAACTGTACGCCAAAAGCAAAGCCGGAGAAACTTTCACCGGCCTGATGGAACTGGTATTAAGCCCGGACAACATCATGCTGGCCTATAGAAATATCAAGACCAACACAGGCAGCTACACAGCAGGAACAGACAAGCAGAATATCGGTGACATTGGACGGCTTCCACCGGCTGAGGTCATCGGTAAGGTCAGAAAAATCGTCACAGGCAGCGAACACGGCTACCGTCCCAAACCAGTGCGCCGGAAAGAAATCCCAAAGCCAAACGGCAAAACCAGGCCGCTGGGTATCCCCTGCATCTGGGACAGATTGGTGCAGCAATGCATCAAACAAATCCTGGAGCCCATCTGTGAAGCAAAATTCAGCAACAACAGTTATGGGTTCCGCCCGAATCGGTCGGTGGAGCACGCAATTTCCCGTACTTACTCCCTGCTGCAACGGGCGCACTTACACTATGTTTTGGAGATCGACATCAAAGGATTCTTTGACAATGTGAACCACAGCAAGCTCATCAAGCAGCTCTGGACGCTGGGCATCCAGGACAAGCAGCTTCTGTTTGTTATCAAGCGCATCCTGAAAGCGCCTATCCGTATGCCGGACGGCAGCACCGTTTACCCGACAAAGGGAACGCCCCAGGGTGGAATTATTTCACCGCTGTTGGCCAATGTGGTGCTCAATGAGCTGGATCACTGGATCGACAGCCAATGGTTGGAACACCCTGTAGCGACCCACTATGGTAAATGGCGCACCATCCGTGCCTCGGAGGTCTTTGACAAGAGCTACGGCTACCAGAAAATGCGGAAAAGCAATCTCAAGGAAATGTTCATTGTGCGCTATGCGGATGACTTCCGTATCTTCTGCCGGAACCGTGAGGACGCGGAGAAGACCATGGAGGCCGTCACAAGGTGGATGACCGAGCGATTGAAGCTGGAGGTCTCCCCCGAGAAAACACGTATTGTCAACGTCCGAAAGCGATACTCTGAGTTTCTCGGCTTCAAAATCATGGTGTACCGCAAGGGTGAAAAGTATGTCGTGAAGTCCCATATCTGTGACAAAAAGCTACAGTTGGAAGAAAGCAAGCTCGTGGAGCAGGCGAAGCGAATCGCAAAACCAGCCCAAGGACGAACGCAGCCTGACGAAATCGGTCTGTTTGACGAAATGGTGCTGGGCATCCAGAACTACTACAGAATCGCCACCTGTATCAGTCTGGACTGCCGGAAAATCCACCGCAGAGTTATGACAGTGCTGACAAACCGCTTGAACACGGAAACCGGCTGCCAACTCGTCCGGGAGGGCGGAGCCATGACGGACAGCGAAAAGGAACGCTATGGCGCTTCTCAAATGGTGCGGTATGTGTCCGGTATTAACAGTCCAATCTATCCCATTGCGTTCATCAAGTATAAAACCGCAATCGGAATCAGCGCCGCCGTTTGCTGCTTCTCTCCGGCGGGACGGAAAAAGATACACGATAATCTGGAAATGGATACGACCTTGTTTGCGTATCTGCGGGAACATCTGCCGGAAGGCCACAGCATGGAATACGCCGATTGCAGGCTCTCCCTGCTGGCTGCCCAGAAGGGCAAGTGCGCCGTCAGCGGCGAATGGTTCTTGCAGCCGGACAGCATCGTGTGTCACATGAAAGTTCCTAAGGAGCAGGGCGGCCAGGAGCGATACAGCAATCTGGTGCTGCTCCACAGGCGGTATCTGCCATTGCTGACCGACCAGGACACCGCCGCTCTCAAGAGCATCTGCAAACAACTGGCTGTAACAAGAAAACAACTGACCAAAATCAACAGCCTGCGTAACTCCGCAAAATTAGCGGCAATCTGAACAACTTTCTATTGGTGATTGATTAAATGCCTGATAACACAATCGATGGAACGCCGGATGCGGTGAAAGTCGCATGTCCGGTGTGGAGTGGGGGAAAATCCGGCGATGACTTCAAAGGATTACCTATCACTATAGGCAGAAACGCTCCTTTATTGTGCGTTGATTGCCTATATCATCTTTGAAGCGCCCGCCGAGGATCGGAACATCAATACCCTGGTGGACATGATTTCCGGCATGGACGTGAAAGAGGATGACGAGTCCTATATGAACGCGGTGGACTATATGTTCAAGGGTCTGGAAAAGCGCAAGCCGGATTGCTTTGCCGTGAAGCAGTACAAGAAATATAAGCTGGCCAGCGGTGTTGTATGCTCTAAAAGACTTCTTAATCAAGCGGTTGGGAAGTCTCTTAGAACACACAACCTAAAACCGAAGAA
>ENA-OWNX01000011-OWNX01000011.1-gut-metagenome-genome-assembly--contig:-NODE-11-length-184875-cov-10.410648_pt1 | contig 184875 bp, 192 predicted proteins | sample MGYA00248250_ERZ651778 | MGnify/ENA primary metagenome ERZ651778 (study PRJEB26908, sample SAMEA4031702) | gut metagenome | biome: gut; feature: normal infant; material: stool | place: China | collected...
TGATTCAGGGCGTCCCTCGGGCCCCGCAGGAACACTCCCTCCCCCGCTATGCACGGCTGAAAAAGGTGCTGGTCTCTGATTTGCAGGACGCGTGCAGGCAGAGCTGATTGTACCAGATTACCTACTGATACCCGAAGCCAGCTTGGCGCTGATATCCTCATTCATTGGCCTAATTTGAAGGGGTTCAATGTCTATGAAGAGATATATGCGGGTGTTTTATGACTATTGATAACATATTAAACAGCGGAGGAACCGGCAAGCGCCAGACTGTTTACGCAAAGACTTTGGGTAAGTTGCGTAAGAAATATGAAATTTCAGAACGACGGCAAGGGGTACAGCACATCACGAGCGTTCGCGGCATTGTGAAACCCGCTTTTCAGATGTCCTACGAGGAGGATATCCTGATCAGGAGCACCTTCAACTGTAAGATGTCCGACGTGGCGCAGAACGACTCCACCAAGCGGATTGCCCTGTCACCGAAGCAGCAGAAGCTATAGAAGGACTTCATTCAGTAATGACTGCACCAACATGGACAATGACAGTATGGACTTGAAAAGACTGCGATACCTCATGAGGTACTCGGCTGCCGTAGATGGTATGGATGAAGACATCCATGCCATCTACGGCAGCGTCAATACCGCTATGGACAAGTGGTTGCCGTCGGAGCAGTGGCAACGGGCGGAAAAGCTCCACTTGTCCTGAAGTGGCAGGTTTCTGTAATCAGATAAAAATAGCCGATATGGTGAGATATTTGACGGAATTAAAAGTTGTAAAAACAAATATATCCCGATAAGAGCCCAAAACATAATGAACGAGGGTCGAATTTTGGAACCGTATTCTGGACTTCTTCAAAAGTCGGTCCCTGTTTGCCTTTTTAAAATTGCAGGGAATTTGTCGTTATGGACGATAGTAAAAACTTGGACAATCAAATTCGTGCATAACCCAAAATGGCATAGAGGATGAAAGTCAGAGGCCGAACCTTGCTCTATATAGAGAACCCTGTACCGAATGATATAGTTCGCAGGCGGAAACCTCAATATATTATATTATTGGATGGTGTGTTAAGTTTAAGTCTACCAAATGTCTACCAAAAGCAGCCCGGAACCGTTGCGGTTCCGGGCCTTTTTGCGCTTGGCATGCCCGGCGTGTCTACCAGAGGTCTACCAACGCCACTTTTTGCCGCTCTTTTGTGTTATTTAGAACTGCATGTGGGGGGAATCCCTCCTTTTTCATGGCTTGCAAGGGGCGTCATACGCCCCTGGGCTTCAAAATTCAGAAGGAGGAAATCCAAATGAGAAACCTCAAGCGGGCTCTCAGCCTGGCTCTGGCGGCGATCATGCTCATCGGCATGATGGTTGTCTCCGCCAGCGCTACGGGCCTCGACGACTTTTCCGACAAGGACAAAGTCGTCAACAAGGATGCCGTTTCCATGCTCACTACTCTGGGCGTGATCAACGGCAAGGAAGACGGGTCTTACTTTGACCCCACCGGCAACGTGACCCGTGCCGAGATGGCGAAGATGATCGCCACCGTCCTGAATCAGGGCGCCGATGTGGACGGCCTGTATGTCGGGATGAACACCGGCCTGACCGACGTGAAGGGCCACTGGGCTGAGAGCTACATCAACTACTGCTACAGCCTGGGCATCATCGCCGGCCGCGGCAACGGCAAGTTTGACCCCGCCGCTACCGTTACCGGCAACGAGGCCGCCAAGATGCTGCTGGTGGCCGCCGGCTACGACGCGCAGCTCGAGGGCCTGACCGGTGCCGACTGGGCCATCAAGACCGCCTCTCTGGCCTCTACCCTGGGCATCTTTGACAACCTGAGTGTAGCTACCTCTGATCCTCTGACCCGCGACAACGCGGCGCTGCTGATCTACAACGCTCTGGACATCGAGATGATTCAGAAGTACGAGAACGGCTATGCCATCGCCTTCACCGACCACCGCACCCTGCTGAGCGCCAAGTACGGTGTTTACAAGATTGAGGGCGTGGTTGTCTCCAACGAGGAGGCCGCGCTGAACAACACCGACAGCGACTTTGCCTCCGCCAAGGGCAAGACCACCATGGAGAACGTGAAGGTCTACGCCTCCACTACCTCCAACACCACCACCGGCGAGTACGAAGAGGTGAAGGGCCAGGTCGTGTTCAACGTGTCCACCACTGCCGACATGCTGGGCAAGACCGTGACCATGTACGCCAAGAAGACCACCGTTCTCTCCAACTCCACCGTGCTGGGCGTGTACCTCGATGATGCCAGCAACGTGGTCAAGACCACCGCTGACACGCAGGACACCATGAAGGACTTCCTGAAGGGCACCGGCCTGTCCACCGACAAGGACACCGCCTACTATGTCAACTACGGTGTGATGGACAGCGAGGCCGACGCCACTGAGGCGCTGGGCTTTGACGCCAAGACCGGCCGCTTCACCAACGTCAACGGCAAGACCAATGCCTATGGCGTGGAGATGACCGCCATCGACAACGACGGCGACGGTATTGTTGAGTACGTCCTGTACCTGCAGGAGACTCTGACCCAGGTCATCGCCAAGAGCGACTCCAAGGAGACCACCACTCTGAACGCCTTCAACAAGAACAAGGCCATCGACAACGAGAACATCGTGACCGACGCCAACCTGTCTGAGGGCGATCTGGTTCTGGTTGCCTCTTACGGCGGCAAGTACCATGTCTCCACCCCCAACGTTGTGACCGGCCAGATGGAGTCCTACTCCTCCAGCAAGACCAAGGAGCAGACCATCACCGTGGGCGGCACCGAGTACCACCCCTCTTACATCCTGTTTGCGGCGGATGCGGCCGACAACACCTACGAGTTCAACGTGCTGGACTGCGGCACCAAGGACGGCGTGGACTTTGACATCGACTACGACTTCATCCTCGACTCCAATGACAACGTGATCGCTTACCGTCCCTCCTCCAAGGGCGTGGGCGACTATGCCCTGATCCTGGATTCCGGCTACGATCCGGGCCGCACCAACTCCAACCCCACCGGCGAAGTGAAGGTTCTGCTGGCCGATGGCACCGAGAAGCTTTACACCCTGAACTTCGATGCCTCCGCGCAGAACGTGGGCGAGCAGCTCTTCCCCAAGCTGACCTCCTCTCAGCAGAAGGACAACGGCATTGAGGAGCTGAAGGGCTTCCTGGGCTCCTCCGTTCAGGACAACACCACCACCAAGCCTGATGGCACGCTGCCCTTCAGCGGTGACGTTCGCTACTCCAGCAAGCAGCACCAGTCCGGTTTCGCTGCCGGCTATGTCATTGAGTACAGCCTCAACGACAAGGATGTTCTGACCATCAAGTCCATCGTGGGCACCAACGCGACCGGCACCGACCGCTACAGCCCCGCCGACGTGGACAGCACCCTCGCCGCCGACTATGATACCGGCGCTGCCCGTATCAAGTACGGCACCAGCGATCAGGTGGCCGTGGACAAGAACACCGTGGCCTTCTACTTCACGACCGTGAACGGCGATGACAAGTACGGCGTGGCCATCGGCTACGACAAGATGTCTAACGTAGACAAGGGCACCGCTTTTGTGGCCCAGACCACCAAGGCCAATCTGACCGACGTGGTTCTGTTCGACGCTGAGGGCGTGGCCGCCGAGAAGGACTACGCCTATGTCCTGGGCCGCACCAGCAGCTCCTCCGGCTATGTGACCCTGAACGTGCTTCTGATGGACGGCACCGCCTCCACCCTGAAGCTCACCAAATCCGACTACGACTCCCTGTTCAAGGGCAACAGCGACTTTGAGACTGCCTATGCCTACACCGTGAACGGCGAGGGCGTGGCGGATCTGACTGCCCCCGGCAGCAGCGGCACCCACGTTCTGACCGGCTATGCCGTGAAGCTCAACGACGGCACCGTGGCTGTCTACAGCGACAAGAAGCTCACCAAGCTGGTTGACAGCTACTCCTACGACAAGAATATCTGGAACGTGGAGGACGTGTCCGCTGGCACCAACGCTCCCGCCGGCGCTTTCTCCACCGGCGTTGCGAAGGAGACTGTCCTGGTTCTGGATGCCGACGAGAACACGGTCCGCGCCGCGTACATCAAGAGCGTCCTGGACGGCACTGAGGTGCCGGATCACGGTACCGGCTCCCTGTCCGACGGTGTGATCTCCACCAGCAACGAGACCATGATCAGCGACATCAGCAACCAGACCATCACCCTGACCAACGACATGGCTGCCAGCACCTCCGGCAGTGTCACCACCGCCCAGAACAAACTGACCGCCGACGTTCTGGTCAACGCCCTGCAGGGCAATGTGAAGGGCGTCTACGAAGAGGTGTTCGGCACCTACAAGCTGGTTGCCACTAACCCCTATCCCGTTGTGACCAGCGCTATGTATGTCGGCGTCGACACCAACAAGGGCATGGTCTACTACAAGATCGCCTTTGCCAACCCCAAGGCCCCTGTGATCACCACCGACCTGACCACCACTGCCGTCACCGGCACGGAGCTGAGGGTCGTGGCTAACGCCCCCGACAAGGGCACCCTGTCCTACGAGTGGCACAAGGTGTCCGGCGGCAGCGATTCCGTGGTTGGCTCCAACAGCGCCACCTATACGGCCAACGACGCCGGTGAGTACTACGTGGTCGTCACCAATACCCGCAACAGCCTGACCGCTACCACCAAGAGCGCCACCTGCAACGTTGGCACCAAGGTGGATGCCGCGAAGCCCACGTTTGGCACTGATCTGAAGTCCACCGGCTATGTCGGAGACAAGCTGACGGTCAAGGCCAGCGTAACCGACAAGGGCACTGTGTCCTACCAGTGGTATAAGAACGGCATGCCCCTCTCCGGTAAGACTGGCGAGTCCTACACCCCCACCGAGGCTGGGAAGTACTATGTTATCGCCACCAACACCAAGGACGATGTGAATGGCGACAAGACTGCCCAGACGAAGAGCGCCGAGTGCACTGTGAGCGTCAAGATTGGCGCGGCTGATATGAACCTTTCCATTACCGCTCCGACGAACGGTGCCACCATTGCCGATGCTGCTCTGACGGACAGCGCTTCTAGCAGCAAGGTCGAGATTGGTACTCCTACTTGGGAAAAGAGTGATGACGGAAGTTCCGGCTGGGCCAGTGCAACCGGAACCTTTGAGCAGAAGTTCTATCGTGCCACCGTAACACTTACTGCTAAGGATGGATTTGCTTTTGGCGAGTCCGGCGACTATAGCAGCCTGACTGTTAATAATGGCAGGGCCACGTCGGCCACTGTCTCTGATGGCAGCCTGAAGCTGGTTATTACTTTTGATCAGGTTCAGTAATCTCCCCATATTTTAAAAAGTTCCCCGGGCCAACGGCCCGGGGAACTTTTTATGGTATCTGGCCCTCCAGAAACGCCAGATATGGATAGGTCTTTCCCGACTCGTTGATCCGGTCGATCGCCCCATCTTCATGGACTACCCGAAACCCCTGCTGGATAATCTCAATTGCACCTGCCGCCGTCTGCCGGCTTGCCAGCAGTAGCCCGGAGCGGCCCGGAAGCAGCACAGCCGAGGGCCGGAACCCCAGCGGGATGCTCTGACTCGTCCCATTTCCCAGGAACGCGCCGCAAGAAAGCTTTGCCTTTTCCGCCGCTGCGGCGGCCAACTCCGCCCGGTCGGCCTGTCCCAGCTTTTCCTGGAGTGCGGCCGCAATCCTTCGGAAGTCCTCATTAAAATCCGTCCGCAGGAAGCTATCCTCCGGCTCCCACTGGTGCAGGTGGTAATATTCCGTATAATTTGCCATATTCGTCTCATCTCCTCCCGGCACAGACAAATCCCCTGCGTCCGGCACACAGCCGAACGCGAGGGCTCTGTCCTGCCGGATGGCCTGCGGGCGGGTGTGGGCACCCGCCCCTACATACAAGCGCCACAAGACACCCCACCAGAAACGGAACCCCGAAAATGTAGGGGCGGCCTTTATGGCCGCCCGCGGGCGGGGACAAGCCCCGCCCCTACAGATAAGCGCCACAAGACACCCCATCGGAAACAGAACCCCGGAAATGTAGGGGCGGCCTTTATGGCCGCCCGCGGGCGGGGACAAGCCCCGCCCCTACGGATCATTCCGGCCGGGGCGGCGGCTGAAACAGGGGGCTCCCCGGCGTTGCCGGGGAGCCCCCTGTTTATACAAACTCGTAGTCGGCGAACTTGTCCTCGCCCTGCTGGTTATCCTTGGTTTCCCCCACGAAGGTGCCCATCACGTGGCACTCCGGGCAGAAGCCGAACTCCTCGTCGGCGCTTCCCTCCAGCTCATAGCGGTATTTCTTGCCGCACTGAGGGCACTCATAGAAAAAGTAATAGGTTCCCCAGGTCATGCTGTTCCTCCTTCCTGTTTCCCGACCGCTGCGGCCTCCAGCTCCGCCCGGCGGGCAGCCCGGGCGGCCAAAGTCTCCTCCAGGGTCTTTTTCGGGCGCGCGTTCATCTCCGTCCTCCACCGGGCCAGCCAGCCCCGCAGCTCCTCCAGCCCCTCCTCACTGAGGGGAAATTCCTTTGTCTCCTCCACTGTGCTGTCCTGATAGCGCCAGGGGCCCTCCCACACCTCGGCGGTGAGCCTGGGGCTCTCCCCTGTATCGGGCACCACCTTGTAGCGCAGGGCCCCGCCGCTGGCTGTCCAGAAGTTGCCGTTTTCAAAGTGGGACAGCACCGGCAGGAACAGTTCCTCGTCCATGTGTTCAGCTCCTTATCCATGTGAAAGCGTGGTATCTCAAATGATACCACGCTTTTGTCCGATTTTCAATTCTTCAATTCTCGCTGTAGCGGGCCAGGAACTGGCGGGTGCGCTCCTCCCGGGGGTGCTCGATGACCTGCCGGGCGTCGCCCTGCTCCACGATCACGCCGCCGTCCATGAATACCACCTGGTCGGCCACGTCCCGGGCGAAAGCCATCTCATGGGTGACGATGATCATGGTGGTCTTCTGTTCGGCCAGGGCGCGGATCACCCGCAGCACCTCGCCGGTGAGCTCCGGGTCCAGGGCGGAGGTGGGCTCGTCAAAGCAGAGGATATCGGGGCTGAGGGCCAGGGCCCGGGCGATGGCCACCCGCTGCTGCTGGCCGCCGGAGAGCTGGTGGGGGTAATGCCCCGCCCGGTCGGCCAGACCCATCTGGGCCAGCAGCGTCCGTCCCTTCTCCTCAATCTCAGCGAAGATGCGCTTCTTCTCCCCCTTAAAGTCGGGCCGCTCCCGGGCCAGGAGCTGGCCGGCCAGAGTCACGTTTTCCAGCGCGGTGTACTGGGGAAAGAGGTTGAACGACTGGAACACCAGCCCAAAGTGGAGGCGCTTCTTGCGCACCTCGCTCTCCCGCTGGGTGACGGGGTCGTCCGCGTCAAAGAGCACCTCTCCCCCCACTGTAATACGGCCCCGGTCGGGCTGCTCCAGGAAGTTGAGGCAGCGCAGGAGGGTGGTCTTGCCGGAGCCGGAGGAGCCGATGATGGCCATGGCCTGCCCCTGCTCCAGGGAAAAGCTGATATCCTCCAGAACCCGCGTCCTGCCGAATCGCTTCTGGATATCCTCTACCTGTAAAATCGCCATGCTGTGCGCTCCTCTCAAACCCGGAAATAGTCCAGCTTCTTCTCGGTGCGGCTCAGGGCCAGGGTCACAATGCCGTTGAACACCAGGAAGAAAGCGCCGGCGTAGAACAGGGGCCAGATCATGCCCTTGTTGCCGAAGTCCTTGGCCAGCTTGATGATCTCCCCCACCATGATGAAGTTGGACAGGGAGGTGTCCTTCACCAGGGTGATGATTTCGTTGCCCATGGGAGGCACGATGCGCTTGACCACCTGGAGCAGGGTGACCTGAAAGAAGATCTGGCTGCGGGTCATGCCCAACACCTGCCCGGCCTCCCGCTGGCCGGCGGGGACACCCTGGATGCCGCCGCGGAAGATCTCGGAGAAGTAGGCCGCGTAGTTGAGCACAAAGGCCAGGACGGCCGCCCCCATCCGCCCCAGGGAGTGGCCAGGCCCAAAGACGATGCCGGGCAGATAGAACACCACCGCCAGTTGGAGCATCAGTGGGGTGGAGCGCATGATGTAAACATACAGGCGCACCAGAAGGCTCAGGGGCTTGAAGCGGCTCATGGTGCCGAAGGACACCACCAGTCCCAGGGGCAGGGACAACACCAGCGTGACGGCAAAGAGCTCAATATTGAGCAGAAAACCGTCCAGCAGGGTCATGGTTACCGTTTGGAATGACATGTTCTCTCTCCTCTGTCCAACGCGGACAAGGGGCAGGGGGTATATGCCCCCTGCCTCTTGTGTCGGAACGTTTTACTGGTTGGCCAGCAGCAGATCGGCCAGCTCGTACTTGACGGCCAGCTCGTTGAGGGTGCCGTCGTCAATGAGCTCCTGCATGGCCTGGTTTACCGCCGCGGTGAGGTCGGAGCCCTGGCGGAAGCCGATGCCGTACTCCTCCACGGACAGCTCCAGATCGGGAATGACCATCAGGTCGGAGTAGTCGCCGGTGCCGGCCAGGGTGTTGGCCAGCACGAAGTCCATCACCGCCGCGTCCGCCGCGCCGCTCTTGACCTCCAGCAGGGCATCGGTCTGCTTCACCACAGAGGTATAGCTGGCCTGGCTGAGGAACTCGTCGGCCGCAACCGCCGCCTCACCGGCGGAGCCGGCCTCCGCGTCCAGATTGGCGCCGGCCAGGGACTCGGTGGAGGTGTATTTGTCCGCGTCGGCGGCGCGGATAACCACCACCTGATAGTTCTTGATGTAGGGGTCGGAGATCGAAATGGCCTCCTGGAGCTCCGGCGTGATGGTCATACCGTTCCAGATGCAGTCGATGTTCTTGCTCTCCAGCTCCAGCAGCTTGGCATCCCAGTTGATCTCCACAAACTTGGGCTCCACCCCCAGCTTGGCGCACACGGCAGTGGCAAACTCGGTCTCAAAGCCGGTCAGCTCGCCGTCCTCCCCCAGGTAGTTCATGGGCTCGAACAGGGTATAGCCGATCTTTAGGACTCCGTTGCCCTTGACATAATCCAGGTCGCTCTCTGCCGCAGGCGTCTGAGAGCCGGTCGGCGCCGCGCTGCCGGGTGTCTCGGCCGCACCGGGATTTCCGCCGCAGGCGGTGAGGGTCAGGGTAAGGCCCAGAGCAAGGGCCAGAGCCGTCCAATTTCGTTTCATAGCAGTTCCTCCTCAGTTGGGTCGTTTTCCTCTTCGCTTTCGTATATTACCACACTAAAGCGATATTGTAAAGAGAAAAACGGAAAAATTTTTCCCCGCCCCAAAAAAGCCCCGCTTCCGTATAGAATTCCCGCTGATTCCATATCCTCTGAGACAGAGAATCTCAAAAACGGAGGCATCACACGTTATGAAAAAACTGGCTGCGGCCCTGCTGGCCGCCGCGCTTCTGGTCCTCCCCGCCCAGGCCGTCAGCGGCGCGCCCACGGTGGACGCCGCCGCTGCGGTGCTGATGGAGAAGGAAACCGGCGCCATCCTCTATGAACAGAACGCCCACGACAAGCTGGAGCCCGCCAGCGTCACCAAAGTCATGACGCTGCTGCTGGTGCTGGAGGCCATTGACGACGGCCGTCTGGCTCTGGACGATATGGTTACCGTCTCCGCCCACGCCGCCTCCATGGGCGGCTCCCAGGTCTATTTAAAAGAGGGGGAGCAGATGAGCGTGGACGACATGCTCAAGGCCGTGGCGGTGGTGTCGGGCAATGACGCCGCCGTGGCCCTGGCCGAGCACCTGGCAGGCAGCGAGGAGGGCTTTGTGGAGCAGATGAACCAGCGGGCCGCCGAGCTTGGCATGGCCGACACCTGTTTTGTCAACTGCACCGGCCTGCCCGCGGCGGGCCACCTGACCAGCGCCCATGATATCGCGGTCATGAGCCGCGCCCTGATCCAGCACCCCAAAATCCGGGACTACACCACCATTTGGATGGACTCCATCCGGGGCGGTCAGTTCCAACTGGCCAATACCAATAAGCTGGTGCGTTTCTATGAAGGGGCCACTGGCCTCAAGACCGGCTCCACCGACGCGGCAGGCTACTGCCTGTCCGCCACGGCCGAGCGGGACGGTATGGAGCTCATCGCCGTTGTGCTCAAGGCCAAGACCTCCGAGCAGCGCTTTGAGTCGGCCAAGAGCCTGCTGAACTTCGGCTTTGCCAATTATACCCTCACAGACGTCTACCCCGGACAGGCCCTCCCTCCTGTCGACGTGCTGCTGGGCGAGCAGGACACGGTACAGCCCGTCCTCGCCCAGTCCAGCCGGATTCTGGTGGACAAGGCCCAGCTCAACGACGTGACGAGCGAACTGCGCCTGTGCGAGAATGTGGAGGCCCCGGTGGAGCAGGGGCAAAAGCTGGGCGAGATGGTGATCTCCGTGGGCGGGCAGGAGCAGCAGACCATCCCCATCGTGGCCGACCGGGCCGTGGCACGGCTGACCCTTCCCGGTATTTTCTCCCGGTTCCTCAAAACACTGTTTATGGCGGAATAATCCGATTGAGCAAGGGGGGAGCGGCAATGCCGCTCCCCCTCTGCGCAATCTCTCCAAAACGCCCGTCCGCCCAATATGGGAAATTTTACACTTGCTTTTCCATACATGTCTTGACTATGTCTCCATCACGTTGTATAATTTATACAAATAATTTCCACCTCTTCTGGAGTTATTTTATCACCAATGACAAGGATCTCCTGGCTCCCAGCCCTCTTTTTGGGGATTTTTGCCAATAAGGAGTGACACCTATGCCGATATCCAATGACACCGCGCCCCTGGCGCAGTTCCTTGCGGGACAGGCGGTCCGGGCGCAGGAATTCCTGGGCTCCCACCCCACTGTACGCGGCGGACAGTCCGGCTGGCTGTTCCGCGTCTGGGCTCCTCATGCTCAGGCCGTCGCCGTAATGGGCGACTTCAACGGCTGGGATGACAGGGCCAACCCCATGGCCGCCCTGGAGGGCGGCGTGTGGGAGCTCTTCCTCCCCGGCCTGCAGCAGTATGACAACTATAAATACGCCGTGCACACCCGCTCGGGCAAGGTCCTGGCCAAGGCCGACCCCTATGCCTTCCATGCCGAGACCCGCCCCGGCACCGCCTCCAAGCTGTACGATCTGTCCGGTTACCAGTGGGGCGACGGGAGCTGGCTGGATTACCGGAAGAACAACCCGGTCTACCAGAAGCCCATGAACATCTATGAGGTACATCTGGGCTCTTGGCGGCGCACCGGCGACGACCAAATGCTCTCCTACCGGGACATCGGCAGATATCTGGTGCCCTACGTGAAGGAGATGGGCTTCACCCATGTGGAGCTGCTCCCCGTCACGGAGCATCCCCTGGACGCCTCCTGGGGCTATCAGTGCACCGGCTACTTCGCGGCCACCAGCCGCTTCGGCACCCCACACGACTTCATGTGGCTGGTGGATCAGCTCCACCAGGCCGGCATCGGCGTCATCCTGGACTGGGTGCCCGCCCACTTCCCCAAGGACGCCTTCGGCCTGTACGAGTTTGACGGGGAGCCCTGCTACGAGTATGCCGACCCCCGGAAGGGGGAGCACGCCGACTGGGGCACCCGGGTGTTTGACTACGGGCGAAGCGAGGTGCGGTCCTTCCTCTACTCCTCCGCCCTGTTCTGGCTGGAGCAGTACCACATCGACGGCCTTCGGGTGGATGCGGTGGCCTCCATGCTCTACCTGGACTACGGCCGGCAGGACGGCCAGTGGGTGCCCAACGTATTCGGCGGGCACGAGAATCTGGAGGCCGTTGAATTCCTCCAGCAGCTCAATACCCACATTTTCAGCGCCCACAGCGACGTGATGATGATCGCCGAGGAGTCCACCGCCTGGCCCCGGGTTTCCCATCCGGTGGACAAGGGGGGACTGGAGGGCGGCCTGGGCTTTAACCTGAAGTGGAACATGGGGTGGATGAACGACATTCTCCACTACATTAAAATGGACCCCTACTTCCGCCAGTTCAACCACCACGATATTACCTTCTCGCTGATGTATGCCTTCTCTGAGAATTTTGTGCTCCCCCTGTCCCACGATGAGGTAGTGCACATGAAGGGCTCCCTCATCAACAAGATGCCCGGAACGGACGAGGAGAAATTTGCCGGCGTGCGGGCTTTCTATACCTATATGCTCACCCACCCGGGCAAGAAGCTGCTGATGATGGGCAGCGAGTTCGGCCAGTGGAACGAGTGGCACTATGAGCACTCTCTGGACTGGCACCTGCTGGAGCTGGAGGGGGAGGACGGAGACCGCCACCGGGCCCTTAAGGCGTTCTTCCAGGCGGTCAACGCCTTCTACCTGGCCCACCCGGAGCTGTGGGAGCTGGACTTCTCCTGGGAGGGCTTTGAGTGGATCGAGGCCGACGACAACCAGGCCAATACCATTGCGTTCCTCCGCAAGGACAAGAAGGGCAGCACCCTGGTGACAGTGTGCAACTTCTCTCCTGTGGACCGTACCGGCTATACCATCGGCGTGCCCACGGCGGGTACCTATACCTGCCTGTTCAGCACCGACGACCCCGCCTTCGGCGGACTGGGCCGGGGCGATGCCGGGCCGGTCAAGAGCCAGTATATCGAGTGCCACGGCCGGGAGCAGGCCATCACTCTGTCCCTGCCCCCCATGAGCGCCGCCATCTACAAGTGCACCCGCAAGTTCCCGTCCCGCCGGAAAAAAACCGCCGAAGCCGCGCCCAAGGCTGCAAAGTCCGACAAGGCAGCCAAGGCGGCCCCCAAAAAGACCACCCGCAAGTCCAAGGAATCCTGACGCTTTTTCCAGTTAAACGCTGAGGTGATAAGAAGTGAAAAAGGAATGTGTCGCCATGCTGCTGGCGGGCGGACAGGGCAGCCGTCTCCACGCCCTCACCAGCCACGTGGCAAAACCCGCGGTCCCCTTTGGAGGAAAGTATCGCATCATCGACTTTCCCCTGTCCAACTGCATCAACTCCGGTATCGACACGGTTGGGGTGCTCACCCAGTACCGGCCGCTGGAGCTGAATGCCTACATCGGCAACGGCGAGCCCTGGGACCTGGACCGGTCCTACGGCGGCGTCCACATCCTGCCCCCCTACATGCGGGAGGGAGAAAAGGGCACCTGGTACAAAGGCACGGCCAACGCCATCTACCAGAACATCAACTTCCTGGAGACCTATGACCCGGAATATGTACTCATCCTGTCCGGCGACCACGTCTACAAGATGGACTACACCCAACTGCTCCGCCGCCACAAGGAGGCCGACGCCGCCTGCACCATCGCGGTGCTGGAGGTCCCCATGGAGGAGGCTTCCCGCTTCGGAATTATGAATGTGGACGAGAACGACGACATCTATGAGTTCGAGGAGAAGCCCAAGCACCCCAAGAGCAACCTGGCCTCCATGGGGATCTACATCTTCACCTGGTCCAAGCTGCGGGAGTACCTCATCGCTGACGAGGCCGATGAGAAGAGCTCCAACGACTTCGGCAAGAACATCATCCCCGCCATGCTGGACGCCGGCGAAAAGATGACCGCTTACCGTTTCCAGGGCTACTGGAAGGACGTGGGCACCATCGACTCCCTGTGGGACGCCAATATGGATATGCTTTCCCCCGACAACGGCATCGACCCCTACGACACTGAATGGCCCATCTACGCCCGCACCCCCATCCGCCCCCCCCATTTCATGGGAATGGATGCCAAGGTGGACCACTCCATGGTCACCAGCGGCTGTGAGGTGTACGGCACAGTGGAGAACTCTGTGCTCTTCCACTCCGTCACCGTAGAGGAGGGCGCGGTGGTGCGCTACTCCATCCTCATGCCCGGCACGGTGGTAAAGAAGGGCGCGGTGGTGGAGTACGCCATCGTGGCCGAGGAATCAGTCATCGGTGAAAACGCCCGGGTGGGCGCCTCTCCCGACGGCAGTGAGGACTGGGGGGTTGCTGTCATTGCCCAGCACCTGAACATCGGCCCCAGCGCCGTGGTTTCCCCTAAGGCCATGATTACCCGTAACGTGAAAGGAGGTGGGGTGAAATGATGAACAAGCTGCACGGCATCATCTTCGCCTACCTTTCCAACCCGGATCTGCGGGAGCTGACCCAGCACCGCAACACCTGCTCCATCCCCTATGGCGGCCGGTACCGGGTGATTGACTTCATGCTCTCCAACATGGTCAACGCCGGTGTCTCCGATGTGGGCCTGATCGTCCACGCCAACTACCAGTCCCTGCTGGATCACGTCGGCTCCGGCAAGGACTGGGACCTCAGCCGCAAGCACGGCGGCCTACGCATCCTCCCCCCCTTCGGCTACTCGGGCCGGCGGGAGGGCGTCTACCGGGGCCGCATGGACGCCCTGGCGGGCGTGCGCTCCTATTTGCAGTACATCCGGCAGGACTACGTGGTGCTGGCTGGAGGTGATCTGGCGGTGAACCTGCCCCTCAATGACATCTTTGAGGCCCATATCCGCAATGACGCGGACATTACCGCCGTGTGCACCAGCCGCCCCATGGGCTCGCCCAAGGACTGCGACTACTTCACCATCGGCGCCGGAGGGCGGATCACCGACGTACTGGTGCACCCCCCCATTGCCCAGGGCTGCGAATCCCTGGAGGTCTACATTCTCTCCAAGCAGCTCCTGCTCTCCCTGGTGGACCACTGTGCGGCCCACAATATTCCCTCCTTCAGCACCGGCGTGCTCCAGGCCATGGCCGGCCAGCTCAAGATTTGCCCATACGTCTTTGACGGCTATGCCGCCCGCCTCCAGTCCGTGGCTGGTTACTTCGCCCGCAGCATGGAGCTGCTTAACCCCGAGGTGCGGACCGACCTCTTTGCCCCCGGCCGCCCTGTCCGCACCAAGGATCGCTCCGACCCGTCCACCTACTACGGCCCAGGCTCCAGGGCGGTCAACTCCCTGGTGGCTGACGGCTGCATCATTGAGGGCGAGGTGGAGAACTCCATCCTCTTCCGCGGCGTCCGTGTGGAGAAGGGGGCCAAGGTCTGCGGATGCGTGCTGATGCAGGGCACCGCTGTTCAGGCCGGCGCGGTGCTCAAGTACGCCATCACCGACAAGAACGTGCGGGTCAACCCCGGCCGGATGCTGATGGGCCACAACACCTATCCGCTGTCCATTGCGAAGAACGAAATTGTATGACGACTCCAGGGGGGACGCTATCCCCCCCTAGATACGCGGTCACCGTGCCGCCCTCTGGGCGGCACAATGGCCGCGATACCCCTCACCCACGCTCGCGCGGGTGGTTGCCCCTGCCGCTCAATTTCGACATAAGGAGAGCCTATGAACATCTTATTTGCCACCTCTGAGTGTGCGCCCTTCATCAAGACCGGCGGACTGGCCGACGTGGCCGGCGCTCTGCCCAAGGCGCTGGCCGGAAACGGCCATGACGTGCGGGTGATCCTCCCCCTCTACGAAGGCATCGGCGAGGAATGGCGCAGTCAGATGACCTACCTCCAGTGCTTCCACATCACCCTGGCCTGGCGCAGCCCCTACTGCGGCATCTTTGAGCTGAAGCGGGACGGCGTCACCTACTGGTTTGTGGACAACGAATACTACTTCAAGCGTTCCAACATTTACGGCCACTACGACGATGGCGAGCGCTTCGCCTACTTCTCCCGGGCTGTGGTGGAGAGCATGGGCTGGCTGAACTGGCATCCAGACGTGCTCCACTGCAACGACTGGCAGACCGCCCTGGCGCCCATCTATCTGCTGGAGGAGCGCCACCGCATCCCCCAGCTCTGCGACACCAAGAGCGTGTTCACCATCCACAACATCGAGTACCAGGGCCGATACGGCAGCCAGACTTTGAAGGATGTGTTCGGGCTCAACGACGGGTACTTCAACGAGCACATGCTGGCCTACCACGGAGACGTGAATCTGATGAAAGGGGCTATCTATGCCGCCGACTACGTGACCACCGTCTCCCCCACCTACGCCGACGAGCTCCAGTACTCCTTCTATGCCCACGGCCTGGAGGGGGTTATCGCCGACAACCGCCACAAGCTGCGCGGCATCCTCAACGGCATCGACACCGAGGTGTATGACCCCTGGCGGGACAAGGGCCTGACCAAGTTCTTCTCGGCGCGGCAGATGGCGGGCAAGAAGAACTGCAAAGCCGCCCTGCAGCAGATGTCCGGCCTGCGGGAGAACCCGGACGCCCCCATCATCGCCTGCGTGTCCCGCCTGGTGCGGCACAAGGGCTTCGATCTGGTCACCGCCGCCATCCACGAGATTATGGGTATGGACGTACAGATGATCGTCCTGGGCACCGGCGACTGGAACTATGAGGAGGCCTTCCGCCAAGCTCAGAACCAGTACCCCGGCCGCTTCGCCGCCCACATGATGTACTCCCCCAACCTGTCCACCGCCATCTATGGCGGCGCCGACCTGTTCCTCATGCCCTCCATCTCCGAGCCCTGCGGCCTGAGCCAGATGATCGCCATGCGCTACGGCACCATCCCCGTGGTGCGGGAAACCGGCGGCCTGCGGGACTCCGTGGTGCCCTACAACAAGTTCACCGGCGAGGGCACCGGCTTCTCCTTTGCCAACATCAATGTGCAGGAGATGACCGGCGTACTGAGCGAGGCGGTGAACCTCTACCACAACGAGCCCAAGGCGTGGAAGGCCCTCCAGAAGAACGCCATGACCGCCGACTTCTCCTGGGAAAGGTCGGCCAAGGCTTATGAGGAGATTTACGGCTGGGTGACCGGGAAATAGGGCCGCTTTTTACGCTTGACAGTACCATATTCCCATGATAGAATGAGCGCTCCGTGGCGGGTGTGTCCTTCCGCGGAGCGTTCCTATGTTGATCTCAACAGAAACAGGAGATGTCTGCATTGCACAAATATACCAAAAAAGAGCTGATGACCCTCATCACGGGCAAACTGCGCCGCAACTTCGGCCGTGACGTGGAGGAGGCCACCAGCCTGCACATGTTCAAGGCCTGCGCCCTGGTGCTGCGGGACATCATGTCCGAGCGGCAAATGAAGACCGCCGACCGGGTGGCCGTGGAGCACCTGCGCCAGGTTCACTACCTGTCCCTGGAGTTTCTGATGGGCCGGTCCCTGATGAAGAACGCCTACAACCTGGGCGTGGCGGAGCCGCTGAAGCAGGCCATCGAGGGCCTTGGGTTTTCCGCGCCCGACCTGTTTGAGGCCGAGCCCGACGCCGGCCTGGGCAACGGCGGCCTGGGCCGCCTGGCCGCCTGCTACCTGGACTCCATGACCACCCTGGAGATCCCCGCCACAGGCTACTCCATCTGCTACGAGCTGGGCATCTTCAAGCAGAAGATCGTGGACGGCCAGCAGGTGGAGCTGCCCGACAACTGGCTGGGGCTGGGCGACGCCTGGCTCATCCCCAAGATGGACGAGACCGAGGAGGTCCGCTTCGGCGGCAAGGTGGAGGACGAGTGGGACGCGCTGGGCCGCCACCGGGTAAAGCACACCGGGTATGATGTGGTGCTGGCCGTGCCCAAGGACATGGAGATCGCCGGCTACGGCACCGAGCACGGCAACCTGCTCCGCCTGTGGGACGCCAACAGCCCCACGCCGGTGGACATGAACCTGTTCTCCTCCGGCCAGTATCTGAAGGCGGTGGAGCAGCGGGCCATGGCCGAGTCCATCTCCAAGGTGCTCTACCCCGAGGACAACCACTACGAGGGCAAGTCCCTGCGCCTCAAGCAGCAGTATTTCTTCGTCTCCGCCACCATCCAGTCCATCGTGCGCAAGCACCGGGCCGAGTACGGCACCCTGCGCAACTTCCACCTCAAGCATGTCATCCAGATCAACGACACCCACCCCACCCTGGCCATCCCGGAGCTGATGCGCATCCTGCTGGACGAGGAGGGGTACGGCTGGGACGAGGCGTGGTACATCGTCACCCACACCATCGCCTACACCAACCACACCGTCCTGGCGGAGGCGCTGGAGCGCTGGCCCCAGCAGCTCATTGAGAAGTGGCTGCCCCGCATCTGGCAGATCCTCATCGAGATCTCCAACCGCTACCAGCGGGCGCTGACCGACTACTTCCACGGCGATCTGTCCAAGGTGGCCCCCATGGCTATCATCTGGGGCGGCGAGGTGCGCATGGCCAACCTGTGCGTGTGCGCCTGCTTCAAGATCAACGGCGTGTCCGCCCTCCACTCCGACATTCTGAAGCGGGACGTCTTCCACGACGCCTATGCCCGCACCCCCGACAAGTTTACCAACGTCACCAACGGCATTGACCACCGCCGCTGGCTCAGCGAGTGCAACCCGGAGCTGGACGCCCTGATCCGCGACTGCTGCGGCAAGGACAAATACCTGCTCCAGCCCGACGCCCTCAAGGAGCTGGAGCAGTACCGGGACGACGCGGGCGTGCTCTCCCGCCTGGGGCAGATCAAGGCGGACAATAAGAAGGCCTTCGCCGCCTGGGTGGCCCGGGAGAGCGGCGTCATCCTCAACACCGACGCCCTCTTTGACGTGCAGGTGAAGCGGCTGCATGAGTACAAGCGGCAGCTGCTCAACGTACTGCACATCATCTACCTCTACCAGCGCATGAAGGCCGACCCCCACTTCGACTTCACCCCCCGCACCTACCTGTTCGGCGCCAAGGCGGCCCCCGGCTACGCGGTGGCCAAGCGGATCATCCGCCTCATCAACTCCGTGGCCGACATGATCGCCAGGGACCCCGCCTGCAAAGACCGGCTCCAGGTGGTCTTCCTGGAGAACTACCGGGTGAGCCTGGCGGAGAAGCTGATGCCCGCCAGCGAGCTCTCCGAGCAGATCTCCACCGCCGGCAAGGAGGCCAGCGGCACCGGCAATATGAAGTTCATGATGAACGGCGCGGTGACAATCGGCACCCTGGACGGCGCCAACGTGGAGATGCACCAGGTGCTGGGGGACGAGAACATCTTCCTCTTCGGCCTCAAGGCCCACGAGGTGGCCGAGATGAAGCAGAAGGGCTACAAGTCCTATGAGTACTATGTCCACAATCCGGAGCTGCGCGCGGTCATCGACCAGCTCAACGTGGGCTTCGGCGACGGCGTGGCCTATGACGACATCGCCCGCCGCCTCCTGTTCGGCGACGGCGGCCCGGCGGACGAGTACCTGCTGCTGGCCGACTTCGAGAGCTACCGGGACGCCCACCAGCGGGCCGGCCTGGCCTATCAGGACCCCAAGCGGTGGAACCAGATGGCCCTCATGAACATCGCCCGATCCGGCATCTTCGCCGCCGACCGCTCCATCCGGGACTATGCCCGGGACATCTGGAACGTGCCGGTGCGCGCCCTCAAGTAAATTTGCTCCCGCAGCGGCGGGCGGCCCGTGGGGCCGCCCGCTTTTTTTGCCTTTCGTGCAATCATTTTCCTCTCTACCCCGCTGGGTCTTCTCTTCTTCCACACTGGACTGTGGCGGCGCTTTCTGCCGAATAGCCACCGCAAGCAGCATTTTTGACAAGGCCCGCCCAAAACCCGGGCGGGCCTTGACTTTCAACCGGGCAGAGCATAAAATATTTAATACTGTCTTTATTCCATCCATGGATGAGGTGACCGCACCATGCCCGTATATTTAGATAATGCCGCCACCACCCGGGTGTGTCCGGAGGCCGCCCGGGCCGCCCTGGAGGCCATGACTGAGGGGTACGGCAACCCCTCCTCCGGGTATGCCCTGGGGCAGGCCGCCGCCGCCGCGCTGAAGGAGCACCGCGCCGCCGTGGCCGGCCGCCTGGGCTGCGCGCCGGAGGAGCTGATCTTCACCTCCTGCGGCACCGAGGGGGACAACTGGGCCGTCCGGGCCGCCGCAGAGTATGGACGGCGGAAGGGACGGCACATCATCACCACCGCCATCGAGCACGCCGCCGTGCTGGAGCCGGTGAAGGTCCTGGCCGCCCAGGGGTATGAGGTGACCTACCTCAAGCCGGATCGGAGCGGCCACGTGTCCCCCGACGCCCTCCGGGCCGCCCTGCGGCCCGATACGGTGCTGGTGTCCATGATGCTGGTGAACAACGAGCTGGGCACCCTTCTCCCCGTGGCGGAGGCCGCCCAGTCCATCCGGGACGCCGGCTCCCCCGCCCTGCTCCACTGCGACGCGGTGCAGGCCTTTCTGAAGGTGCCCTTCACCCCGGCGGAGCTGGGGGTGGATCTGCTCACCCTCAGCGGCCATAAAATCCGCGCCCCCAAGGGCATCGGCGTGCAGTACATCCGCCGGGGGCTGAACCTCAAGCCCCTGCTGACGGGCGGCGGGCAGGAGGGCGGGCTGCGGCCCGGCACCGAGCCCACCGCCCAGGCCGCGGCCCTGGCGGCCGCCTGCGCGGCGTGGCAAGAGGACTATCCCGCTCGTATTCAAGGAATCAAAGAATACGCGCTGGAATCGCTCTCTGCCGTCCCCGGGCTGGAGATCATCAGCCGGGGGGACGCCCCCCACATCTGCGCCGTCTCCCTGCCCGGCTACCCCAGCGAAATGCTGGTGCGGGAGCTGTCCGACCGGGGGGTGTACGTCTCCTCCGGCTCGGCCTGCCACCGCGGGAAGCCCAGCCACGTGTTTGCGGCCCTGGGCCTGCCCAAGCGTACCCTGATGGGGGTGCTCCGCGTCTCCTTCTCCCCGGAGAGCACCCGCGCCGACGTGGACGCCCTGGCCGGGGGACTGACTGAAATCACTAAGACCAGAATTGCAGCGAGGTGAGCGTTTGTTCCACTATATGAACCGGGGGGCGGCCTTCTACCGCAACGTGGTGCGGCTGGCCCTGCCCATCCTGCTCCAGAACCTGTGCACCACCCTTCTGGGGCTGATCGACACCTTCATGGTGGGCGCCCTGGGGGAAGCCCCCCTGGCCGCCGTACTGGTGGCCAACATCCCCGTCTTCGTCATCCAGCTGGTCATTTTCGGACTCCAGAGCGGCTCCTCCGTCCTCATCAGCCAGTTCTGGGGCAAGGGGGACACCGAGTCCATTAACCGGGTCATCGGCCTGGGCTGCTATGTGGCGGGGGCCATCTCCCTGGCCTTTGCCTCCGTCATGTTCTTCCTTCCGGAGCAGCTGATGGGCCTGCTCACCGACAACCAGGAGCTGGTACCCCTGGCGGCCCAGTACGCCCGCATCGTGGGCTTCTCCTATATTTTCAACAGCCTCACCGGCGTGTACGTGGGCGCCCACCGCTCCATGGAGAACCCCAAGCTGGGCATGATCATCTTCGGCGCGTCCATGCTGACCAACGCCTTCCTCAACTGGGTGTTCATCTTCGGCAACCTGGGCGCTCCCGCCCTGGGCGTGGTGGGCGCGGCGGTGGCCACCCTGTCCGCCCGCGTGCTGGAGTTCGTCATCATGTTCTCCTACGCCCTGACCAACCACCGCTTCCGGCTCAAGCCCGCCGTGCTCTTCCGGCCGGGCCGCGCCCTGCTGGCCAAATTCCTCCACTACTCCGGGCCGGTGGTGCTCAACGAGACCCTCTGGGGCCTGGGCACCTCCCTCTACAAGGTCATCATGGGCCACATGGAGGGCTCCACCGAGATCCTGGCCGCCCGCGCCCTGGCGGGCAACATTGAGGATCTCTGTACCGTGGCCATCTTCGCCATCGGCAACACCACCGCCATCATCGTGGGCCGGGAGATCGGCGCGGGCCGGCGGGAGCACGTCTACGAGGTGGGAGCCACCCTGGACACCCTGGCCTTCCTCTGCGGCCTGATCATCGGCATCCCCCTGATCCTGGGGGCCTGGTTCGTCTTCCCCTGGCTGGTCTACCCCTTCTTCCACCTGTCGGAGACCGCCGGCTCCATCACCACCATGATGCTGACCTTCATCGGCGTCTTTCTGGCCCTGCGGGCCTTCGACTCGGTCAACACCGTGGGCGTCCTGCGGGGCGGCGGCGACGTGCGGGCCGCCACCATCATCGACACCACCCCCCTGTGGTTCGTCTCCCTCCCCCTGGCCGCCCTGTTCGGCCTGGTGTTCCAGTGGGGCATCTTCTGGGTCTATGTGGGCATCATGGCCGAGCAATTCGTCAAGTTCGGCATTGGCCTGTACCGCCTCCGCTCCCGGGAGTGGATCAACGACGTCACCCAGTTCTCCCGTACGGAGTGACCGCGTTGTAAAAAATACCCCGGCTCCGCCTGTGGGCGCGGAGCCGGGGTATTTTTCTCTGTAAGCCGGCTCACAGCTCCCGCTCCATGCGGATGTCGGAGAGCTGGAACCATTTATCAGAATAGGTGACGTATTTGAACCCAAACCGCTCATACAGCCGCAGGGCCTCCCTGAGCTGATGGTTGGAGGTGAGGACCGCTTTCTTCTGCCCTGCATCCCGGGCGGCCTGGAGCGCCGCCTCCATCAAGGCCGTACCAATGCCCCGGCCCCGGTATGCCTCCTTCACACCGAACTTGAGCAGCTCGCACTGGCCCTTCCCCTGAAGCTCCAGCATGACCATGCCCACAATCTCCTCCCCCCAGCGGGCCAGCAGCACCCGGCCACCGCCGGACAGGAAGCGGTGGGGCTCCGCCAGCATCTCCAGATCCACCGGCTCCAGCAGGTCGTATTCCAGCAGCCAGGGCAGGGAGATGTCCTCCAGCGCCTGCTTGTAGCGGTCCTCATAGTCGATAATCGTGAAGCCTCGGCCCTCGTCCACGGATTCACCCCTCCTTTTTACATAGAATACCATTGTTCCGCCGCCCCGTCAACGCCCGAAACTTGCAGTCCACCCCTTTGCCTGCTGAATTTTCTACGTTCACATTTAATTTACATCCAGAACACTTGACTTTTTCGGGGGACGGTGCTACATTATCTTTAGCACTCAGAGAGTTTGAGTGCTAACATTGTGAAAGGGTGGCCGGAATGGATTTAACAGAGCGCAAAAAACGGATTCTCCGCGCCATCATCGAGAGCTACATCCAGTCGGCGGAGCCGGTGGGTTCCAAGGCCATCGCCGCCTCCATCGATATGGAGGTATCCTCCGCCACCATCCGCAACGAAATGGCGGATCTGGAGGCGATGGGCCTGTTGGAAAAGCCCCACACCTCCGCCGGGCGCATCCCTTCGCCCAAGGGCTACCGGCTCTATGTCAACGAGCTGATGGAGGAGCACAAGCTCTCCCTCCAGGAGACCCAGCGCATCAACCAGGCCCTGGCCATGCGGATGCGGGAGCTGGACCGGGTGCTGGACCAGGCGGGCCGGGTGGTGTCCCAGCTCACCAATTACCCCTCCTTCGCCCTCTCCTCCGGTCTGAGCCGCATGACCATCCGGCGGTTCGATCTGCTGATGGTGGAGCGCAACGCTTTCATCATCGTGGTGATGACCGACACGGACATCGTGCGTAACCGGCTCATCCGCCTGCCCTCCGACCTGACGGAAGCCCAGCTTCAGATGCTCAACACCCTGCTGAACACCACCTTTACCGGCCTGACGCTGGAGGAAATCACCCCGGAGCTGATGCGGGTGGCCCAGCATGCGGCCGGGGAGGCCTATGGGCTTATCTCCCTGGTGGTGTCTTTCGCTATGGAGGTGCTGGAGAGCCTGGAGCAGCGCACCGTCCACACCTCGGGTCTGGCCCATCTGCTGGAGCTGCCCGAGTACCGCAGCCTGGAGCGGGCGCAGCCGCTGATGAGCTACCTCTCCGAGGACGCCGACCCTGCCCGCTTCCCCGTTCCCAAGGACGATCCCATGAAGATCCTCATCGGCCCGGAAAACGTGGCCGACGCGCTGAAGGACACCAGCGTGGTGGTCGCCAGCTACGACATCGGCGACGGCATGCGGGGTGTCATCGGCGTGGTTGGGCCCACCCGGATGGATTACGCCAAGATAACCGCCCGCCTGTCCTATCTGGCCGAGGGCCTCTCCCGGCTGTTTGGACAGGGTGAACTGCCCCAGGGCAGGGACGACGAGAAATAGGAGATGAATGCATCCCATGAGCAAGAAGGAAAAAAAGCCGGAGGACGTGACCCCGGAAGAGCAGACCGAGCAGGCCGTCCCCACCGAGGAGACGGAGGCCGAGGCTCCCAACCCCCTGCTGGAGGAGCTGGAGGCCCTCAAGAAGAGCCTCTCCGACCAGGAGGACAAATTTCTCCGCCTGGCCGCTGAATACGACAACTACCGCCGCCGCAGCCAGAAGGAGAAGGAATCCGCCTGGTCGGACGCCAAGGCGGACACCGCTGCGGCCTTCCTGCCGGTGTACGACAACCTGGAGCGGGCCCTCAAGCAGGAGACCGCCGACGAGGCCTACAAGAAGGGCGTGGAGATGACCATGACCCAGCTCAAGGAGGTTCTCACCAAGCTGGGCATCGAGGAGATCCCTGCCCTGGGCGAGCCCTTCGATCCCAACCTCCACAACGCCGTGATGCACGTGGAGGACGAGGGCGCTGGCGAGAACACCATTGTGGATGTGTTCCAGACCGGCTTCAAGTCGGGCGACAAGGTGGTCCGTTTCGCCATGGTAAAGGTCGCCAACTAAGAAGCGCGGAGGGTAGGCACATAGGGGCGCTAAGGCGGGACGGAGACGAAAAAACAGGCGACGGGCGCAGCCCGAAGCGGCATTTTTCGCGCAGTCTGGACTTAGCGGCCCGGCCATGTGCCCAACCCATAGCGTGACATCATGGCGCACATGGTGCGCCCACCACTCAACCTTGTAAAAAACCAATTTCTTTATTATTGGAGGAACTGCTTTATGTCTAAGATTATTGGTATCGACCTTGGTACAACCAACTCCTGCGTGGCCGTCATGGAGGGCGGCGAGTCCGTCGTCATCCCCAACGCCGAGGGCAACCGCACCACCCCCTCCGTCGTGGCCTTCTCCAAGGACGGCGAGCGCATGGTGGGCCAGGTGGCCAAGCGCCAGGCCATCACCAACCCCGACCGCACCATCATGTCCATCAAGCGCGAGATGGGCACCAACTACAAGGTGAACATCGACGGCAAGGCCTACACCCCCCAGGAGATCTCCGCCATGATCCTGCAGAAGCTGAAGGCGGACGCCGAGGCCTATCTGGGCCAGACCGTCACCGAGGCGGTCATCACCGTCCCCGCCTACTTCACCGACGCCCAGCGCCAGGCCACCAAGGACGCCGGCCGCATCGCGGGCCTGGACGTCAAGCGCATCATCAACGAGCCCACCGCCGCTGCCGTGGCCTACGGCGTGGACAAGGAGCAGGCCCAGAAGGTCATGGTGTACGACCTGGGCGGCGGCACCTTCGACGTGTCCATCCTGGACATTGACGACGGCGTCATCGAGGTGCTGGCCACCGCCGGCAACAACCGCCTGGGCGGCGACGACTTCGACAAGTGCGTCATGGACTGGATGGCCGCCGAGTTCAAGAAGGACACCGGCATTGACCTGACCGGCGACAAGGTGGCCATGCAGCGCCTGAAGGAGGCCGCCGAAAAGGCCAAGATCGAGCTGTCCGGCGTCACCTCCACCAACATCAACCTGCCCTATATCACCGCCGATGCCACCGGCCCCAAGCACCTGGATCTGACCCTCACCCGGGCCAAGTTCGACCAGCTCACCGCCAACCTGGTGGAGGCCACCAGCGGCCCCGTGAAGCAGGCCATGAGTGACGCCGGCCTGTCCTCCAGCGACATCTCCAAGGTGCTGATGGTGGGCGGCTCCAGCCGTATCCCCGCCGTGCAGGAGATGGTCAAGAAGCTCACCGGCAAGGAGGGCTTCAAGGGCATCAATCCTGACGAGTGCGTGGCCATGGGCGCGGCGCTCCAGGGCGGCGTGTTCACCGGCGACGTGAAGGGCCTGCTGCTGCTGGATGTCACCCCCCTGTCCCTGGGCATCGAGACCATGGGCGGCGTGATGACCAAGCTCATCGAGCGCAACACCACCATCCCCGCCAAGAAGAGCCAGGTGTTCACCACCGCGGCCGACAACCAGACCAGCGTGGAGGTCCACGTGCTCCAGGGCGAGCGCGAGATGGCCCAGTACAACAAGACCCTGGGCCGCTTCAACCTGGACGGCATCGCCCCCGCCCGCCGCGGCGTGCCGCAGATCGAGGTCACCTTCGATATCGATGCCAACGGCATCGTGAACGTGTCCGCCAAGGATCTGGGCACCGGCAAGGAGCAGCACATCACCATCACCTCCTCCACCAACATGTCCAAGGAGGACATTGACAAGGCCGTCAAGGAGGCCGAGCAGTTTGCCGCCGAGGACGCCAAGAAGAAGGAGGAGATCGACGTCCGCAACCAGGCCGACCAGGTGGTCTACCAGACCGAGAAGGCCCTGGAGGACGCCAAGGACAAGATCAGCGCCGACGACAAGGCTACCGTGGAGGCCGCGCTGAACAAGCTGAAGGACGCGCTGAAGGGCACCGACGTGGCCGCCATCAAGGCCGCCACCGAGGAGGCCAGCAAGGCCTTCTATCCCATCGCGGAGAAGATGTATCAGCAGGCCAATCCCCAGGGTGGTCAGCAGCCTGGCCCCGACATGGGCGGCGCCCAGGCCGGTTCCGCCAGCTCCGATCCCAACGTGGTGGACGCCGATTATGAAGTGGTAGACGACGACAACCAGAAGTAAATTCGTCCGGTGAGCACGGGCCGGTCTGGAGTTGGCTCCTACGCAGTAGGGGGCGGCCCCCAGACCCGCCCGTTTCTCCCGTTAAGAGGTGATAGAACCCTATGCCAGAACAGAAACGAGATTATTATGAAGTCCTCGGCGTGTCCAAGGGCGCCACGGACGAGGAGATCAAGAAGGCCTACCGGAAAAAGGCCAAGCAGTACCACCCGGATCTGAATCCCGGCGACAAGACCGCCGAGGCCAAATTCAAGGAGGCCAATGAGGCCTACGAGGTATTGTCCGACAAGGATAAGCGCGCCCGCTACGACCAGTTCGGCCATGCGGGTGTGGATCCCAATTTCGGCGCGGGCGGACCCGGGGGCGGCTTTGGCGGCTTCGGCGGGTTTGACATGGGCGACATCGACCTGGGCGATATCTTCGGCTCCTTCTTCGGGGGCGGCTTCGGCGGCGGCTCCAGCCGTGCGCGCAGCGGCCCCATGAAGGGTGACACCCTGCGGGCGTCGGTCTCCATCAGCTTTGAGGAGGCGGCCTTCGGCTGTGAGAAGGAGATCACCCTCAACCGAACCGAACCCTGCGACGACTGCCACGGTACCGGCTGCGCGCCGGGTACCACAGCGGAGGTCTGCCCCGACTGCCACGGCAGCGGCCAGATCCGTATCCAGCGGGGCGGCGGGGCCTTTACCTTCGCCACCACCACCACCTGCCCCAAGTGCGGCGGCAAGGGCAAGATCATCCATCAGCCCTGCAAGAGCTGCGGCGGCGCAGGCAGCGTCCGCCGTCAGCGCAAGCTCACCGTCTCCATCCCCGCCGGCATCGACAACGGCCAGGCGGTCTCCCTCCGGGGACAGGGCGGCGCGGGCAAAAACGGCGGCCCGGCGGGCGATCTGCTCATCAGCGTCACCGTCCGCCCCCACGAATTCTTCAAGCGGGACGGCACGTCGGTCTATCTGGAGCACCCCGTCACCTTCCTCCAGGCCACGCTGGGGGCGGAGTTGGAGATTCCCACCATCGACGGCAAGGTGAAGTGGAGCCTGCCGGCGGGCACCCAGCCCGGCACCACCTTCCGCCTGCGGGGCAAGGGCATTCCCAGCGTCAACGGCCGGGGCCGGGGCGACCAGTACGTCACCGTGAACGTACAGGTGCCCACCGGCCTGACCCACGAACAGAAGGAGGCGCTGCGTGCCTATGGCGAAGCCATGGGCGAGCTTTCGCCCGGTCCCATGGAGGGCGTAAAATCTTTCTTTGACAAAAAGAAGAAAAAGAAATAAACTAGAGGACGGGCTAATGCCCGTCCTCTAGTCTTACACAGGAGGTGACCGCCCCCGTGGGCCCCATTCGTTATATTGTCATACTCTTTCCCGTCCTCACCCTGCTGGCGCTGCTGGGCTTCTTCTGCTGGTACTGGCGCACCCAGCGCTCTCCCCTGGCCCAGCAGCTCGCCCCCGCGCCGCAGCCGAAGCGCCGCTTCACCTTTGCCGGGCGGTGCCATCCCCTGGCGCGCCGGGATGCCATTCCCATCCTGCTCATCACCTGTATTTACGCCGTCACCGCCTTCGCCCACTTGGGCTCCCTCCAGGCGCCCCAGAGCGCCTGGGACTTCGGGGACGGGGAATCGGCCACCTTCTCCCTGCCGGAGAGCGTCCAGGTGTCCAGGCTGTGGTACTACCCCAACCTGGGCACCGGCAAATACCAGGTGGAGATCTCCGCCGACGGCACCCAGTGGCTCACCCTCTGGAGCCGGACGGAGACCGATGAAACGGGCAGTGAGGAGACCGTTTACTACTGGGCCGACCCGGAGGGCTACGGCGAGAGCTACGCCATGACCCAGAACTACAATCAGCTCTTCAAGTGGAATGAACTCACCTTCGAAAACCCCCAGTATATCCGATACCTGCGCATCACCGGCCAGGCCAATAAGGGCCTGCTGGAGCTGGGAGAGGTGGCCCTGTTCGATCTGGAGGGGAACCGGGTGAATCTGTCCGCCTCGGCCAGCCCCCTCTTCGACGAGCAGGAGACGGTGCCCGAAAAGACCACCTATTACGACTCGGCCTACTTTGACGAGATCTACCACCCCCGCACCGCCTGGGAGCACATCCGGGGCATTGAACCCTATGAGATCTCCCACCCGCCCCTGGGCAAGCTGATCATGGGCGTCGGTATCCGCCTGTTCGGCATGACCCCCTTCGGCTGGCGGTTCATGGGCACCCTGTTCGGCGTGGGGATGCTCCCCCTGCTGTATGTGTTCCTCAAGAACCTGTTCGGCCGCACCTCCATCGCCACCTGCGGCACCGTGCTGCTGGCCGCCGACTTCATGCACCTGACCCAGACCCGGCTTGCCACCATCGACACCTACGCCTTCTTCTTCATCCTTCTGATGTATTATTTCATGTACCGCTACCTCACCCTCCCGGCGGGCGCCCCCTTCCGCAAATGCGCCCTGCCCCTGTTCCTGTCGGGGCTGTTCTGGGGCATCGGCGCGGCCTCCAAGTGGACGGTGATCTACGGCTGCACCGGGCTGGTGGTACTCTACTTCATCGGCCTGTACCAAAAGCTGCGGGACTGGCCGGCGGACGGGGAGACGGGGGCGCGGCAGCCCGGGCGGCTGAAGTGGGCCTTCCAGATTCTCGCCTTCTCGGTGCTGGTGTTCGCCCTGATCCCGGCGGCCATCTATACCCTGTCCTATCTCCCCTACGCCTGGGCGGAGGGAGACAGCAGCCTCACCGGCCTCGTCGGCGCCATGTGGGAAAACCAGAGGTATATGCTCTCCTACCACAGCGGCGTCACCGATACCCACCCCTACTCCTCCCGCTGGTATCAGTGGCTCTTTGACATCCGGCCCATCCTCTACTATATGGACAACTCGGTGCCGGGGTACACCACCCGCTTCGCCGCCTTTGTCAACCCGGTGGTGTGTTGGGGCGGCCTGCTGGCCGTCCTCGCCTGCGCCGCGCAGGCGGTGCGGCGGCGGTGTGCCAAGGCCCTGTTCATCGTCATCGGCTACCTGGCCCAGCTGGTGCCCTGGTTCTTCATCGGCCGCATCACCTTCGCCTATCACTACTTCCCCTCGGTGCTGTTTCTCATTCTGGCCCTGTGCTATGTGTTTTACAGCCTGTCCGAACAGGAGGAGCTCATCGCCTGGAAGCCCGCCATGTACGCCATCACGGCGGGGGCCGCGGCCCTCTACGCCCTGTTCTATCCCGTGCTGGTGGGCATCCAGATCCCCTCCTGGTATGGGACCTGCCTGCTGCGGTGGCTCCCCTCCTGGCCCTTCTAATCCCCCGCCCAGCGGCACTTGTGAGGTAATTTGTATGTATCTGTCCGACTATCACACCCACAGCCGGCTCTCCTTTGATGCCCACGCCCCCCTGTCCGAGCTGGCAGAGGCGGCGGCAGACGCGGGCCTGGATGAACTGTGCGTCACCGACCACTTCGACTTCCTCGACGAAAATGGGGTTCCGGCGGAGGGCTACGACTGGGCCCCCGCCGTGGCCCAGCATCAGCAGGCCCTCCCCGCCGCCGGGGAGCGTCTCACCCTCAAGCTGGGCCTGGAGCTGGGCATGCCCCATCTGAATCCGGCCGCCGCTGCGGCCATCTGTGCCCGCCCGGAGGCCGACTTCATCCTGGGCTCGGTCCACAACCTCTCGCCGGAAAGGGGCGGCACCGACCTGTTCTTCCTGGATTTCTCCACCGTCCAGGCCTGCTATGATGCCCTGGACGACTACTTTGCCTCCCTGGCTCTGCTGGCCGCCACAGATTTTTACGACGTGCTGGCCCACCTCATCTACCCCCTGCGCTATATGCAGGCCCCCGTCACCCTGAACCGCTACCAGGACGCCATCCGGGCCATCCTGCGCACGGCTGTGGAGAAGGGCAGGGGCATGGAGGTCAACACCTGCCGGGGGCGCACCCTGGAGGAGTGGCGGCCCATCCTGGCCCTCTACCGGGACTGCGGCGGCGAGCTCGTCACCGTTGGCTCCGACGCCCACACCCCGGCGGACGTGGGCAAGGGAGTCCGGGCGGCCTGCGCGCTGCTGCGGGAGTGCGGCTTCCGCCGCGTCTGCACCTATGAAAAGCACCAGCCCGTATTTCACACACTCGGATAAGGAGGAAATATATATGATCGCATTGGGTTCCGACCACGGAGGGCTCGCCCTCAAGCGCCACGTCATGGAGTACCTGGACGCCCGCGGCCTGGAGTATCAGGACTTCGGCTGCTACACCGCAGAGAGCTGCGACTACCCCGACTTCGGCCGGGCGGCTGCGGAGGCGGTGGCCTCCGGCGCGTGCGACCGGGGTATCGTTATCTGCACCACGGGCATCGGCATCTCCATCGCCGCCAACAAGGTGAAGGGCATCCGCTGCGCCCTGTGCAGCGAGCCCCTCTCCGCCGAGATGACCCGGCGGCACAACGACGCCAACATGCTGGCCATGGGCGGCGGACTGATTGGGAACAATATGGCCGACTGCATTGTGGAGGCCTTCCTCAACACCCCGTTTGAGGGCGGCCGCCACCAGCGGCGGGTGGACAAAATCGAAGGCTGAACGCAGAACGGCCCCCGGAACCCAAAGGGTTCCGGGGGCCGCTTTGGTTTTGGCTCAGAGCGTCTGGAACACGGCCTCCGCCGCGGCCAGGGTGGCGTCCAGCTCCGCCTGGGTGTGAGCCTCGGAGACGAACATGGCCTCGAACTGGGCGGGGGCCAGGGCCACGCCCCGCTCCAGCATCCCCTGGAAATAGCGGGCGTACTTGGCCACGTCGCTGCCCTTGGCGTCGGTGAAGGTGGTCACCGCCGTGGGGGTGAAGAAGGGAGCCAGCAGGGAGCCGAGCTGGTTGATGACCACCGGCGCGCCGGTGCGCTTCACCAGTTCCCGCAGCCCCTCCGCCAGAGCCGCGCCCCTGGCGTTGATGTGCTCGTACACTTCGGGATGCTCCCGCAGGTAGGTGAGCTGGGCCAGGCCGGCAGCCATGGCCACCGGATTGCCGCTGAGGGTACCCGCCTGGTACACCGGGCCGCAGGGGGCCACCTGCTCCAGCAGCGCCCGGCTGCCACAGTAGGCGCCCACCGGCATGCCGCCGCCGATGATCTTTCCGAAGGTGACCAGATCGGCCCGCACGCCGAAGTACTCCTGGGCGCCGCCGGGGGCCAGACGGAAGCCGGTGATCACCTCGTCAAAGATCAGCAGGGCGCCGTGCTTGTCGCACAGAGCCCGCAGGCCCTCCAGGAAGCCGGGGGCGGGGCCCACCACGCCCATGTTGGCGGCCACCGGCTCCACGATCACCGCCGCCACCTGGCCGGGGTTCTGCTCCAGCAGGGCCTCCACGCTGGCCAAATCGTTGAACTGGGCGGTGAGGGTGTCCCTGGCCGCCCCCACCGGCACGCCGGCGCTGCTGGGGTGGCCCCCCGCCAGGGCGGAGGAGCCGGCGTTGACCAGCATACAGTCGGAGTGGCCGTGGTAGCAGCCCTCGAACTTGATGAGCTTGTCCCGGCCGGTGGCCCCCCGGGCCAGCCGGAGGGCGGACATGACCGCCTCGGTGCCGGAATTCACCATGCGCACCATCTCAATGTTGGGCACCATGCTGATCATCCGCTCGGCGATGTCCACCTCCCGGCGGGTGGGGGCGCCGAAGGACAGGCCGTCCTTTACCGCCCGCTCCACCGCCTCCCGGATCACCGGGTGGTTGTGGCCCAGGATCATGGGGCCCCAGGAGCAGACGTAGTCGATGTACCGCTTCCCGTCCTCGTCGTAGATATAGGCCCCGTCGGCCCGCGTGATGAAGCGGGGGGCCATGCCCACGGCCCGGTAGGCCCGCACTGGGGAGTTGACCCCGCCGGGGAGCACCCGCTTGGCCCGCTCAAAGAGCTGTTCCGAGATATCCATCAGCCGATGTCCCCCTTCTGTATGGCCTGGGCCAGCTCCTTGGCGTAGTAGGTGATGAGCATATTGGCCCCGGCCCGGAACACGGACAGGGCGCTCTCGCACATGATGCGGTACTCGTCCACCAGCCCTGCCGCCCCGGCTGCCTTGATCATGGCGTACTCGCCGGAGACGGAGTAGGCGCACATGGGCAGATCAAAGGCGTCGGAGCACTCGCGGATCACGTCCAGATAGCTCAGGGCGGGCTTGACCATGAGGATATCCGCCCCTTCCGCCTCGTCCAGGGCGCACTCCTTGAGGGCCTCCTTGCGGTTGTGGGGGTCCATCTGGTACCCCTTCCGGTCGCCGAAGGAGGGGGCGGAGCCGGCCGCCGCCCGGAAGGGGCCGTAGAACGCGGAGGCGTACTTGGCGGAGTAGGCCATGATGGGGGTGGTCTCATAGCCGTGCTCGTCCAGGACGGCCCGGATGGCGGCCACCCGGCCGTCCATCATGTCGGAGGGGGCCACCATGTCCGCCCCCGCCTCCACATGGGACAGGGCGGTCTTGGCCAGCACCTCCAAGGTCTTGTCGTTGTCCACCTCGCGGCCGCAGAGGATGCCGCAGTGGCCGTGGTCGGTATACTCGCACATGCACACGTCGGTGATGACATAGAAATCCGGGTATTTGGCCTTGATGGCCCGGATGGCCTCCTGCACCACGCCGTGCTTTGCCCAGGCGGAGGAGCCCACGGCGTCCTTCTCACGGGGCAGGCCGAAGAGGATGCAGTGGGTCACCCCGGCGGCCAGGCAGTCGGACACCGCCTCGCACACCGCGTCCAGGCCGTAGTGGAACTGGCCGGGCAGGGCCTCGATGGGCCGCTTGCCGCTGAGGATCTCGTCCACGAAGATGGGGTAGATCAGGCTGTCGGGGGACAGGCGGGTCTCCCGGCACAGGCGGCGCACCGCGTCGCTTCCCCGCAGGCGGCGGGGACGTTGAATGAGTTCCATATATGTGCTTCCTTTCTCAATCCCGCAGGGCGGTAATCAATTCCACCAGGGCGTCCATGGTGGCCTCCCGGGCCACCGCCGCGGGGATGCCGTGCTTCCGGGCCTCGGCGGCGGTCTGCGCCCCGATGCAGGCCCCCACCATGCGGGAGAAGTCCGCGTCCTCCCCCACGGAGGCGACAAACCCCTTGACCGTGGAGGCGCTGGTGAAGGTGACGATCCCCGCCGCGCCGGACTCCACCGCCGCCCGCAGCTCGTCGGAGCGGGGGTTCTCGTACACGGTGCGGTAGCAGGCCACGTCGTCATACCCAATGTTACGCCCCTTCAGGGCCTCTGTCAAGGCGGGGGAGCCCTCCTCCGCCCGGAGAATGAGCACCCGGCCCCGGGCGGGCAGGCCAGCCCCCAGGTGGGCCGCGTCGTAGACCTCGGGTATATAGTCGGCCCGCAGGCCGTGGCCGGCCAGGGCCTTGGCGGTGCCGGGGCCGATGGCGGCCAGCTTCAGGCCGCCCAGGGCGCGGGCGTCCAGGCCCTTCCCCTCCAGGCAGGCCCACACCGCGTCCACTCCGGCGGGGCTGGTGAGGGCCAGCCACTCATAGCCGGACAGCCGCTCCAGCGCCCCGTCCGCAGCGGGGCAGGGGGGGATGGGCACGGTGGCGATGCAGGGGTACTCCCACACGTCGGCCCCCAGCGCCCGCAGACGGGCCGACAGGGTGCCGGCCCGCTCCCGGGGCCGGGTGACCACCACGCGCTTCCCCTTGAGGGGGAGGTGGTCGAACCAGTCGAACTGGTCGGCCAGGGCGCACACGCCCCCCACCACAATGACGGCGGGGCTCTGGACGGCGGCCGCTTCCGCCGCCCGGGGCAGCCCCGCCAGGGAGGCGCTCACCCGCCGCTGGGCAGGGGTGGTGCCCCGCTCCACCACGGCGGCGGGGGTGTCCGGAGCCATGCCCGCGTCCAGCAGCCCGGCGCAGATGGTGGGCAGGGCGGACACGCCCATGAGGAAGACCAGGGTGCCCCCGGTGCGCACCAGGGCCTCGAAGTCGATGGCCAGCTCCTTCCCCGCCCGCTGGTGGCCGGTGACGATGTGCAGGGAGGAGCAGCAGTCCCGGTGGGTCACCGGGATGCCGCCGTAGGCCGGGGCCGCGATGGCGGAGGTGATGCCGGGTACCTCCTCGAAGGGGATGCGGTGCTCCGCCAGCAGCTCCAGCTCCTCCCCTCCCCGACCGAACAGGAAGGGGTCGCCCCCCTTGAGGCGCACCACGTTGTGGCCCTGCTGGGCCTGCTCCAGCAGAATCCGGTTGATCTGCTCCTGGGGCACGGGGTGGCGGGACGCCTCTTTGCCCACGTTGATCTTCACCGCCCCCTCGGGCATAAGGGCCAGAATGGCGGGGCTGACCAGGCGGTCGTACACCACCACATCGGCCCTCTCCAGGGCCTCCAGCCCCTTGCGGGTCAGCAGGCCGGGATCGCCGGGGCCGGCGCCCACCAGTGTCACTTTTCCAGGCATGTTCCGCCCTCCTTCAGCCTGCGGGCCAGCGCCTCACCCAGGGCCTCTCCCTGGGCGCGGGGGCCGCTGAGCCGCCCCCGCCGCACTTCACCCGCGTCGGTTACATACAGTCCGTCTATGGTCACGGTATCGCCCTCCAGCCGGGCGTGGGCCGCGGTGGGAGCGGAGCAGCCCCCGTCCAGGGCGCGGACAAAGGCACGCTCGGTCCGGGCGCAGTCGGTTCCGTCGGCGTCCAGTACGCCGTCCAGGCAGGACAGCTCCTCCCCCACCCGGGTCTGGAGGGCCAAAATGCCCTGACCCGCCGCGGGGAGCAGCTCCTCCACCGTGAAGTACCGGGTGATGCGCGCCTCCAGCCCCAGCCGCTTGAGGCCGGCGGCGGCCAGCACCAGGGCGGAGAACTGCCCCTCGTCCAGCTTGCGCAGGCGGGTGAGCACGTTGCCCCGCACCGGGGCCACCGCCACGCCGGGGAACAGCGCCCGCAGCTGCACCGCCCGCCGGGCGGAGGCGCAGCCGATGGGCCTGGAGGGGTCCAGCTCCTCCGCCCCCTGGGGCAGCACCAGCACGTCCCGGGGGTCCTCCCGGCGGGAGAAGCCCGCCAGGGGGATGCGGGGGTCTTCCTCCATGGGGAGATCCTTGCAGCTGTGGATGGTCAGATCCACCCGGCCGTCCAGCAGGGCGGCGTCCAGCTCCTTGACAAAGAGGCCCTTGCCCCCCACCTTGTCCAGAGTGCGGTCCAGTATCTTGTCGCCGGTGGTCTTCATGGTCACCAGCTCCAGCTCCACCTCCGGGTGGGCGGCGCGGATGGCATCCATCACCAGCTCAGACTGCACCACCGCCAGCCGGCTCTCCCGGCTGCCCACACGTATGGTCTTCATTCCAATCCCTCCAATGCGCTGCGGATAGCCCGGGCCGCCCGGGCGGTGCGGGCGTGGTCGTCGCCCCGGCCGATGACCCCGGCCACCAGATTCTCGCCGGTACAGACGGCGGGGAAGAAAAAGGTGCACTCCTCCGGGCAGTCGGCCACGCTGACCGGGATACCCTGGGCCTTGGCCTCCTCCCCCACCGCCCGGTTGACGGCCCGGTCGTCGGTGGCGGCCACTGCCAGGGCCGCCCCGGCCAGATCGCCGGGGGCATAGGGCCGCCCCTCCCACTGTATGCCCTGGGGCGGGTTCTTACAACGGGGGGCGATTACCGTCACCTCCGCGCCAAAGCGGGAGAGCACCTCCGCCCGGCGGCAGGCGACAGCCCCGCCGCCCACGACCACCGCCTTCTCCCCGGCCAGATTGACGAACAGCGGGAAGCGGAGGGGCCGCTGCTCCGGCAGGGGCCACCTGGGTTTGGCGGCGGTATGTACCTCGATCTTGCGGGCGCAGCGCTCCAGCTCCTCCGGCGTCAGGTTCTCCTTGAGCGCGCCGGAGAGAAGGTCCACCGCCCGCCCCACGGCCAGCTCCACCAGGCCCCTGGCCTCCGGGCCGTCCAGATCGGTGGACAGTACCCGGGCGGCCACCGCCTGCTTCACCCGCTCCAGGCCGGGCAGGCAGGAGCGGTAGTTCTCCCACTGGGCCATCTGCTCCAGGTGCCGCTCCACGATCTCCGCGGCGGCGGCGGGCACCTCCCGCCGTGTGTCCACCCCTAGGGAGTCCACGTTGTAGAGGGTCACGCCGGGCAGCTCCCCCACGGCGGGCTCGATGTCCCGGGGGATAGCCAGGTCGGCCAGCAGGCGGGGGTGGTCCTCCACCGCCGCCAGCTCCCGGGCGGAGATAGTGTAGTGGGGGCTGGTGGTGGCGGAGAGGAGCAGGTCCACCCCCTTCATGGCGGCGTAGCGCTCCTCATAGGGGGCCACGGCGCACCCGGCGGGCACCACGGTCTCCCCGTGGCGGTAGGTGCGCAGGGTGACGGTGACGGCGCACCCCAGCCGGTGGAGCAGAGCGGCGGACAGGCGGCCCATCTCCCCGTTGCCGATGACCAGGGCCCGCTTGCCCTCCAGGCCCCCTGCGTCCCGCGCCAGCCGCTCCACCGCGCTCTGGGCCGCGGAGCGGGGCACTCCGGTGAGGGGCACCTTGGTCTTGATCTCCTTGCCCGCGGCGGCGGCGTTGCGAAACAGGATCTCCAGCACCCCGTCCGCCGTGCCGGCCTCCCGGGCGGCGGCCGCCGCCCCCTTCACCTGGGTGAGGATCTGATCCTCCCCCCAGATCTGGGAGCGCAGGCCGCCGGCCACCTCCATCAGGTGCCGGGCGGCCTCCTCCCCCGTGCGGGTGACGAAGGCCCCGGCGAAGGGGGCGTAGGGCAGCCCCGCCGCCGCGCACAGGAGCGCCCCCGGCTCCGGCTCCGCCCCGGAGGCGCAGGAGAGGTAGAGCTCCGTGCGGTTGCAGGTGGACAGGAGCACGCAGCCCTCCACCCCCTCCGCCGCCCGGAGCAGCCGGTCCAGCTCCACCACCCGGCTCCGGGTGAAGGAGAGGGCTTCCCGCAGACCGATGGGGGCCTTCCGCCAGTCCAGGCCGGTCATACGGATGTTCAAGCCTCTTCCCCCTTCTTCACCAGCACCACGGAGAAGTAGCCGCTGCCATCGGTCAGCTCGGCGAAGCGGGGGTAGACCGCCTCCCCCTCCATGCCGCAGTTGGCCACCATGGACGCCCGCTCCAGCAGGCCCTTCTCCGCCAGCTTCTCCTTCAGCGCGCCGATCTCCCGGCCCGCCTTCATGAACACCAGGTTGGCATCCACGTCCAGGCAGTCGTCCACATCCTTGTGGGAGGCGGGGACAATGAGCAGGCGCTCCGACTTCTCGCACAGGGCGGCGCCCAGCCGGGCCGCCACCGCGCAGAAGGAGGGCACGCCGGGGATGATCTCCGCCTCGTACCCCCGGGCCGTCACCTTGCGGTGGAGGTAGAGGTAGGTGGAGTAGACGGTGGGATCGCCCAAAGTGAGGAAGGCCACGTCCTTCCCCCCGTCCAGCAGGGCGCACACCCGGTCGGCGTTGGCCTCATAGGCCGCGTCCAGGGCGGCCTCGTCCCGCACCATGGGGGCGTCGCAGAGGAGAATCTCCTTCCCCTCAGCCAGCTCGCCGGCGATGGTCAGCGCGGTCTTCTCTCCGCTGCCCTTGTCGGGCACCGCCAGCACCGCCGCCTGGGCGATGATCCGCTGGGCCTTGCGGGTGATCAGTTCCGGATCGCCGGGGCCCACCCCGACGCCGTACAGAATGCCTCGTTTCACAATAACTCCTCCTGTTTCAACAATCGCAGCAGCTCCCGCCGGGCCGCCCCAATGGTGCCCACCGGGGCCACGTCCAGGCCGTCCCGGTCGCGGAGAATCGCCATCAGGTGGGCGATGCGGGGCAGGCGCAAGTGGTTGGCCCGCAGCAGCTCCGCCTGGGCAAACAGCTCCTCCGGCGTCCCCCGGGCCAGCACGCTTCCCCCGCCCAGCAGATAGGCGTAGTCGCAGCACAGGGGCACCACGTCCATGTCGTGGGTGGCCATGAGAATGGTCATGCCCAGGCCGTCCCGCAGGCTGGCCAGCAACTCCAGCAGATCGCTCACCCCCTGGGGGTCCAGCCCGGCGGTGGGCTCGTCCAGAATCAGCACCTCCGGCTCCATGACCAGCACGCCGGCGATGGCCGCCCGCTTCTTCTGCCCGAAGGAGAGGGCGTGGGTGGGCTTGTCCCGCAGGTGGGACACTCCGGTGCGCTCCATGGCCGCCTCCACCCGGCGGCGCACCTCCGCCTCGGGCAGGCCCAGGTTGACCGCGCCGAAGGAGATGTCCCGGTACACGTCGGCGGAGAAGAGCTGGTCGTCCGGATCCTGGAACACGATGCCTACCCGGCGGCGCAGCTCGGTCAGGCCCTTCCGGTCCCGCTTCACCAGCGCGCCGTCCAGCAGGATCTCCCCGGCGGACGGCTGGAGCACGCCGTTGAGGTTCAGAAATAGGGTGGACTTGCCCGCCCCGTTGGCCCCCAGGATGCCCGTAATCTTTCCCCGTTCGGCCCGGAGGTTGATGCCCTTCAGCGCCGCCGTGCCGTCCTCATAGGTATAGCGCAGCTCTCTGGCCTCAATCGCGGCCTCCATCATCCCATCACGCTCCTCTCGAGATACCATGCCGCCAGCTGAACCGCCGCCACCGCCGCTGTCAGCGGGTAGAGCCACGCCCCCCGCGCATAGCCGCCGGACAGGGTGACCAGGCTTCCGCTGTAGCCGCGGGACTCCAGGGCGGTATACACCCGGTCCGCCTTCCGCCACGCCCGGAGAAACACAATGGAGGCCAGGGTGCCCAGGGAGGACAGGGAGCGGCGCAGCCCCTGATAGCCCAGCCGGGACTCCTGAGCCAGGCGGATGCGGGAGGCGGTCTCGGTCAGGACAAAGATAAAGCGGTAGATCAGCTCCATCAGCTCCACCAGCAGGTGGGGCACGTGCATCCGCTCCAGCGCCATGGTCACATCGGTCATCGGGGTGTTCAGCGCCAGGAAGTACATGGCTCCCACCGCCCCCAGTGCCTTGCAGAACAGCCGCCCGGCCCGGAGCAGCGCCGCCCCGTCAAAGCCCCACAGCCGCTCCCCCACCGGCACGGCCAGCAGCACCGGCGCGCCCTGGGGGTAGCTGTTGATCAGGATCGTCACGCATCCGACGGCCAGGAAGGCCATCGGGATGCACAGAAAGCGCAGGAAGACGCGGGGGCTGAGTCCGCCCAGGGCGGTAACCAGCCCCCACATCCCCAGCAGGGTGACCAGGCCGACCGTTACGCTGTCGCAGAGCAGGCAGAGCACCAGCGCCGAGCCGGTCAGAAGCAGCTTCGGCATGGGGGAGATTCGCCGCAGCCGCGATTGATAGGCGTAGCGGTCGGTTCCCATCAGCCCTGATCCCTCTTTTCCGGCTTTTTGGTGATGCGGCCCAGGACGAAGCCCACCACGCCCGCGCCGATGGCGGCCTGGAGGGCGAAGAGGAGGGACTCCACCTCGCCGCTGGCCGGCTCCAGAATCGGCTCAAACCAGGGCTCATAGTCGGGCTGAAGCTCCAGGATCACCTCCTCCGCCTGGCCGTCCGCGCCGCCGAACTCGGCGTTGGGCAGCAGCCACAGCGGCAGCGCCGCCAGCAGCACCACCAGCACGATCAGGATCAGATTTTTCTGCCATACTTTCATTCCGGTTCCCTCCTTACAGCACGCACAGGGCGTGGAGCTCTTCCCGGCTGTACTTCTCCAGCACGTTGAACACCACCACGGTCAGCAGGCCCTCGGCGATGGCCAGGGGGATCTGCGTGACGGCAAACACCATCAGGAATTTCCCAATGCCGCCGTTGACCACGCCCAACTGCACCGAGGTCACCACATAGGTGAACAGGTCGCCCAGCGCGGCCGCGGCGAAGACCGCCACCGCCGCCGGGGCGTTTGCCTTGCGCAGCAGCTTGTAGACCGCCCAGGACACGATGGGGCCGGCGATGGCCATGGAAAAGGTGTTGGCCCCCAGGGTGGTCAGGCCGCCATGGGCCAGCAACAGGGCCTGGAACAGCAAAACGATCAGCCCCAGCACCGCCATGGTCATGGGCCCGAACAGGATGGCGCCCAGCCCCACGCCGGTGGGGTGGGAGCAGGAGCCGGTTATGGAGGGGATTTTCAGCGCGGAGAGCACAAAGGCGAACGCTCCGCACATCGCCAACAGGATTTTGGCCTTGGGGGCCTGGGCGACCTTCTTCTGGATGGAGAGGAAGCCCGCCACCACAAAGGGGACGCATACCACGCCCCAGCCGGCGGCCCAGCCCACCGGCAGGTAGCCCTCGGCAATGTGCATGGCCGAGGCGCTCATGGTGAGCACGCCCAGCAGGCCGACGAGCACCGCCGCCGTGCGCAGAAGCCGTGTGTTTCGTTGATTCATCATGTGTTTCATCCTTTCCTATCGCTCGTAGGTGGCTGTGAATTCGGAGCCGGCACGGTTTTCCGGCTTGAGCGTCTCCGCCGCTGCGCGCCTTCCCGGGTCGCCCCAGTGGCCCGTGCGCACCGGCTGTTCTCTTACGGCAGCGGGACTGCGCGGGATTTGCACCCGTCTTCCCGTTTCCGGCCCCCGGATCTATATCAACAGGCTTCCGCCTGGAGCTGCTCCGCCTGCCGGGCGTGCTCCACAAACAGCGCCCGCACCGCCGGGTGCTCCCCCAGGCCGGTGAGCACGCAGACCGTCTCGTAGCCCTCGGCCTCCAGACGCCGCCGCCAGGAGTCCTCCTCGTCCCCCGCCAGATCGTTCTTGGCGTGATCCCCCGCCACGGTCATCAGGGGACGCAGCTCCACCCTCCGCACCTGGGGCCGCTCCTTCAGACGGCGCAGGGCCTCCCCAAAGCCGGGGTAGCCCTCCACCGTGCCGATCACCACGTCCTTCCGCCCCAGATCGTGGAAGGCGTACTCCATCAGGGCATAGGCCGAATTGGCCTGGTGCTCCGAGCCGTGGCCCATATAGAGCACGGCGGTGTCCGCCCGCTGGGCGGGCAGCGCCTCCATCAGGGCGCGGCCCAGGGCCGCGTAGTCCTCCGCCGCCGTCAGCAGGGGGCGGCCGAAGGACATGCGGGCAAAGCGGGCGCGGTACGGCTCCGCCTGGGCCAGCAGCTTGTGGTACTCCTCCCCGTTCATCACGTGGGTGGGCTGCACCACCACGTCGGTACAGCCCTCGGCCAGCAGGCGCTCCAGCGCCTGGGGTACGTTGTCGATGTGGGTACCCTCCCCCGCCAGCTTGCGGAGGATCATGCCGCTGGTAAAGGCCCGGCGCACCGTCCGCTCCGGAAAGGCCGCGGCCAGCTCGGCCTCAATGGCCGCGATGTTTTTCTCCAGGGTGTCCCGGTGGCTGGTGCCGAAGGACACCGCCAGAACCGCTCTCTCTGTCATCGTGCGTCCCTCCCGTTATTCCCGCGCGTTGTTGCTGGCCTGATAGAGCATGGCGTTGCAGATGGCGGCGGCCACGTTGCTGCCGCCCTTCCGCCCCCGGGCCACGATATAGGGTACGTCCAGGGTGAGCAGCAGCTCCTTGCTCTCCACCACGTTGACGAAGCCCACCGGCACACCGATGACCAGGGCGGGCTTCAGCTCCCCCGCGTCAATCAGCTCGCAGGCCCGCACCAGGGCGGTGGGGGCGTTGCCGATGGCCAGCACCAGCGGCCCCTCCAGCCGGGCGGCCCGCTCCATGGACACGGTGGCCCGGGTCTCCCCCCGCGCCTTGGCCTCGGCGGCCACGTCCGGGTCGGACATGAAGCACACCGCCCGGCCGCCGAATTTCTCCAGCACCCGCTTGTTCACCCCGGAGAAGGCCATCTGGGTGTCGGTGACGATGGTACAGCCCTGCCGTATGGCCGCGACGCCCGCCTCCACCGCCCCGGCGGAAAAGACCAGACTGTCGGCGTACTCAAAGTCCGCAGTGGTGTGGATCACCCGCTTGACCACGGGCAACTGCTCCGCCGGGAACACCCGCTCCCCCAGCTCCTGGCCGATGAGCTCCATGCTCCGGGCCTCAATGTCCGCGGGGGCCACCCGCTGCAATTCAATGTGTTTCATGGCTCTATTCCTCCCCGTTGAGAATCCGGTAAATGCGTTTCATGTCCAGGCTGGCCCGCAGGCCGGCCGCCAGCTTGTCGTACTGCTGCTGGGCGTACGCCTGCCAGTCCACGCTGGCCGCGCCCGGCTCCAGCCCCTTGGCCTCCAGCAGGGCGTTCACCAGGGCGGCGGCCGCCTCCGCCTTGTCGAAGATGCCGTGGACGTAGCAGCCCCACACGTTGCCCGCGCTGAGGCCGTCGGAGCGCCGCTCCCCGGTCTGGGTGGTGAACTCCGCCAGGGGGGCCGCCCCGCTCTCGGTGCGGCCCATGTGGATCTCGTAGCCCTCGAAGGCCACGCCGGCCAGGGAGCGGAAGAGCCCCTCCGGGGCGCGAAAGGCCCCCGTCACCCGGGTGCGGGTCTTCTCCCCCTGGAACACCGTGTCGGCGGGGAGCAGGCCCAGGCCCCGGAGGGAGCCGCCCCCCTCCACCCCGTCGGGGTCGGAGACGGTATTCCCCAGCATCTGATAGCCGCCGCAGATGCCGATCACCGCTCCGCCGGCCGAGGCATGCTTGAGCACGGCGGCCTCCATGCCGCTCTCCCGCAGCCAGCGCAGATCGTCCATGGTGTTCTTGGTGCCGGGGAGGAGCACCAGATCGGGGTGCCCCAGCTCCCGGGGATTGCGGACGTAGCGGAGGGTGACCTCCTCCATCCGCTCCAGGGGGTTGAAGTCGGTGAAGTTGGACAGGCGGGGCAGGCGCACCACCGCAATGTCCACCAGGCCCACCCTTCCCCCGCCGCTCAGGCGGTGGGAGAGGGAGTCCTCGTCGTCCACATCCACGTCCAGCATGGGGACAACTCCCAGCACCGGCTTGCCGGAAAGCCGCTCCAGCTCCCCCAGGCCGGGGCGGAGGATATCCACATCCCCCCGGAATTTGTTGATAATCAGGCCCTTGATCCTCGCCTGCTCGTCCGGCTCCAGCAGCTTCACCGTGCCGTAGAGGGAGGCGAACACGCCCCCCCGGTCGATGTCGCCGCACAGGAGCACCGGGGCGTTGGCCCGGCGGGCCATGCCCATGTTCACGATGTCGTCCTGCCGCAGGTTGATCTCCGCCGGGCTGCCCGCCCCCTCGATGACGATAATGTCGTACTCCGCCGCCAGGGACTCGTAGGCCGCCATCACCTCGGGGATGAGACTCTTGCGATAGCGGAAGTACTCCCCCGCCGCCATGGTGCCCCGGGGCACGCCGTTGACGATCACCTGGGAGCCCACGTGGCTGGTGGGCTTGAGCAGGATGGGGTTCATCCGCACGTCGGGGGCCACCCCCGCCGCCTCAGACTGCACCACCTGGGCCCGGCCCATCTCGAAGCCGTCGGGGGTGATGGCGGAGTTGAGGGCCATGTTCTGGGATTTGAAGGGGGCCACCTTATAGCCGTCCTGGGCAAAGATGCGGCACAGCCCCGCCGCCAGCAGGGACTTGCCCGCGTTGGAGGCGGTTCCCTGGATCATAATCGCGTTGGCCATCACAACACTTCCTTTAAGGCGGCCAGCAGCCGCCGGTTTTGTTCCGCCTGTCCCACACACACCCGGTACCAGTCGTTCCCCAGGCCGTGGTAGTTGGCGCAGGAGCGGATGAGCACGCCCCGCATGAGCATCCGCTCCTTCAAATCGGCCGCGCCCGCCGCCCGGAACAGCAGGTAGTTAGCCTGTCCAGGCACCACCTCCAGCCCCAGGGCGGTCAGGCCGTCCGACAGGGCGGGGCGCTCCGACGCCAGCAGGGCCCGGGCCTTCTCCGGCCAGTCGGAGCACTGCTCCAGGGCGGCCAGCCCCGCCGCCTGGGCGGGGGTGGAGACGCTCCAGGGCGGGCCGGCGGCGGCCATCCGCTCCAGAAGTCCGCCGTTGGCGGAGAGGGCGTAGCCCAGCCGCAGGCCCGCCATGGCGTAGCTCTTGGTGAAGGCCCGCAGGAGCAGCAGGTTGGGGTGCTCCGCCAGACAGGGGGCCAGCCCCGGCCCCGCCCCGTCGGAGAGGGGCAAAAAGCACTCGTCCACCGCCAGCACCGCCCCAACGGCCCGGCATTGCTCCGCCGCCGCCCGCAGCAGCGCCCCGTCCACCAGCCGCCCGGTGGGGTTGTTGGGGGTGCAGAGGAAGACCAGCTCCACCCCCGGCGCGATGACGTCCAGCAGCCCGCCGTCCACGTCAAAGCGGTTCTCCCGGCGCAGGGGGTGGCGCGTCACGGCGCACCCAGCCGCCGTCAGCGCCTCCTCGTACTCGGAGAAGGCCGGGGCGGTGATCAGCGCCCGCCGGGGCCGCAGGGCGTAGGCCAGCCGGAAGATCAGCTCCGCCGCCCCGCCGCCGCAGAGCACCTGCTCCGGCGCCACCCCGTCGTGGGCGGCGATGGCCGCCCGGAGGGCGCGGCACAGGGGGTCGGGGTAGCGGGCCGAGTCTGCGGCGGCGGCCGCGGCGGCCGCCTGCACCGCCGGGGGCATCCCCAGGGGGTTCAGGTTGGCCGAGCAGTCCAGCACGTCGCCGCCGAAGCGGGCCCGCGCCGTGAGCACGTCGCCGCCGTGGGTATATGGAGTCATGGTGATTCCCTTCTCTCTGGTCAGGATGGTGGACGGGTGGGGCGGCGGGCCGGTGTTACGGGAACAGCAGAATCAGCAGGGGCACGCCGCAGAAGAGCAGCAGGGCAAAAAAGGCGGTGGCGTAGAGAATCCGGCCCGCCCGCAGGATGTCCAGGGCCTCCACCGGCCGCTGATCGTCGCCGATGGTGGGTTTATCCACCAGCTGGCCGAAGTAGTAGTTGGGCCCCGCCAGCTGGAGCTGGAGCGCTCCGGCGCAGGCCGCCTCGGTGTGGGCGGAGTTGGGGGACTTGTGCCTCTTCCGGTCCCGCCGGAAGATCCGCCAGGCGTTCTTCCCGTCGTAACCCGCCGCCGCGCCGCCCAGGCACATGAGCACCCCGGCGATGCGGGCGGGGAGAAAGTTGAGCGCGTCGTCCAGCCGCGCCGCCGCCCGGCCGAAGTAGAGATAGCGGTCGTTCTTGTAGCCCACCATGGAATCCATGGTGTTGACCGCTTTGTAGAGCATACCCAGGGGCGCGCCGCCCAGGGCCAGGAAGATGAGGGGGGCGATCACCCCGTCGGAGGCGTTCTCCGCCACGGTCTCCACCGCCGCCTTGGCCACGCCGGCCTCGTCCAGCCGCTCGGTGTCCCGCCCCACAATCATGGACACGGCGCGCCGCGCGCCGGGCAGGTCTCCGGCCTTGAGGGCCTCGTACACCTTGTCGCTCTCATCCCGCAGGGACTTGGCGGCCAGCAGCTGATAGCACAGCAGCGCCTCCGCCGCGAAAGCCAGCCAGGGGCTGAGCAGGCCGCACCCCCACAGCAGCAGGGCGGTGAGGCCGGTTGGAATGGCGATGGTGAGCGCCACCAGCGCCGCGCCGCCGGCCAGCTCGCCGCCGGGGGACTTGGGAAAGAGCCGCCGCAGAAGCTTCTCCAGGGCGGCGATCAGCACACCGACGGCCCGCACCGGGTGGGGCGCCCAGTGGGGATCCCCCAGCAGGAGATCCAGGCAGAAGCCGGTCAGCAGGGCCAGCAGGTGGGATACCCCCCAGCTCATAGCCCCTTCTCCCCCCTGTACTCCTCCAGAATGGTCAGCTCCAGGGTGTCCGGATTCAGCTCCGCCCGGAAGCCGCCGCAGTTGGGACACATCCAGCCGTAGTAGTCCCGCTCCGGCCGGCCGTACTTGGCCAGCAGGGCCATGAGGGCCCCGCCGTGGGACACCACTCCCACCCGGCCAAAGCCCCGGCGGGCGGCGTCGGCCGCCGTCTTTTCCAGGCCGATGGACACCCGGTCGGTGACCTGCTGGGCGCTCTCCCCCACCGGCATGGCGGCAAAGTTGGGCCTGTCCCCCATGCCCAGCCACGCCTGATAGAGGGGGTCGTCCTTCAGCTCCTCGTGGTTCTTGCCCTCAAAGGGGCCGAAATCGCTCTCCCGCAGCTCGTCCACCACCGTCATCTCCACGCCGGGCCACAGCAGCTCGGCGGTGCGGCGGCAGCGCTGGAGGGGGCTGCGGTAGATGTGCTCTACCGCCGGCAGGGTGGCGCCCACCCGCCGGGCCAGCTCCTCCCCCTGAGGGAGCAGCGGCACGTCCAGCGTGCCGATAAAGCGCCGTTCCAGGTTGCCCTGGGTGGTACCGTGGCGCATCAGAATCAGTTCCATGGGCCTTCTCCTTTCAATACCATGGGCAGGCCGCAGAAGATGCGCTCCACCCGCTCTGCCCGCTCCGCCAGGCGGCAGCAAAGCCGTCCCACCGCCTCCCGGTGCGCTCGCTGGGCCGGCTCCACCGGCACCACGCCGCAGCCCACCTCGTCGCAGATCAAAATCACGTCCGGGTTGGCCTCCAGCAGCGCCGCCTCGTCCAGCTCCGGCCAGTCCTCCAGCCCGGCAAAGACGGGCCGTGTCCGGGCCTCCTCCGGGGTGCGGGCCACCTGGGCGGGGCCGTACCCGGTCTTTTGCAGCACGTAGTCCAGCTTGCCCTGGCCCGCGCCGCCGATAATCAAAATCATAACAGCACCTCCAGCCTCTGCCCCACCGCCGCGCAGAGCACCATCCCCAGCTCGCACAGCTGGAGGAAGAACCCCGCCAGATCGCCGGTGACGCCGCCGAACTGCCGCCGGGCGGTCACCACATAGTAGACGCACGCCAGACCCGCTCCCACCAGGGCGGCCAGACCCGTCCGCACATCCGCGGCCACCATGGCCCCTCCGGTGAGGACGGCCCACGCCGCCAGCACTCCCCGGGCCTTGACCGCGTCCATGGGGCCGGTGAAGGTGGCCAGCAGGCCGGTGCCCCGGGCGTTGGGGAGGGTGACGGCAAAGAGGCCGGACAGGCTGCGGGAGAAGGCCGGCCCCAGGGCCAGCGCCAGGGCAGCCCGGCCCGCGGGCGCCGCCTCGCACCAGGCGGCGAAGAACACCAGCAGGTACAGCCCGCAGCAGATGATGGCGAAGGCCCCGGTGTGGGAATCCTTCAGAATCTCCAGCTTCCGCTCCCGGCTCTGGTGGGAGGACAGGGCGTCGCAGGTGTCGCAGAAGCCGTCCAGATGGATGCCGCCGCTGAGGGCGATGGGGAGCAGCAGGGCCAGGGCGGCGGTAAAGACCGCGCCGAACCCCAGCCAGCCGGCCAGGGCCAGCCACAGCCACAGCACCGCCCCGACGGCCAGCCCCACCAGCGGGAACCAGCACAGGGCCCAGGAGAGGGCCTTTTTCTCCCAGTCCACCCGGGGCATGGGGAACTTGGAGTACATGGCAAAGGCAATGATGAGGGATTTCACGGGTTTGCTCCTTTCCAGGCGATGGGGATGCCGCAGACCACCTCGTACACCCGGTCGGCCCGCCGGGCCACCGCCCGGTTCAGCCGGGCCAGCACGTCCAGGTAGGCCAGGGTCTCGGGGTCGTAGTCCATTCCGTCGGAGAACAGCTCGTTGGTGACCACCACCAGCAGGGTGGCCTGCTCCGCCGCCCGCTCCACGCCGGAGAGCACCCGGCCGAAGGCCTCCTCCCGCCCCTGGGGGCCGAAAAACTCGTTTGCGGTCAGGTTGGAGAGATCCTCCAGCAGGGCGGCGCATCCGGCCGGCAGGACGGCCCCGGCCAGGTTCACCGGGCACTCCACGGTGGCAAACCCCTTGCCCGCCCGCATCCGGCGGTGGCGCTCCACCCGGCGCTCGCTCTCGGCGTCCCACACCTGCATGGTGGCCAGGTAGGCCCGCGTCTCCAGGCCGGAGGCGGTGACCAGCCCCTCGGCAAATTCCGACTTCCCGCTGGCCGAGCCGCCGGAGACCAGTATCAGCATGGATGCACCTCCTTCGGCGGGGGCAAGCCCCCGCCCTACCGCCTCGCAGCGTTTCGCCGACTTGCGGCAAATTCAAATAAAAATCTGTGTGAAGCCGCCGTATCTAGGGGGTGCAATCCCCCCTAGCCTAAGGGCTGGTAGGCCTCGATGTTGGTGTCCTCAAAGGTGGCCATCTCCCGGTAGACCGCCAGCCCCATGTCCAGCAGGGGCATGACGGCCACGGCCCCAGTGCCCTCGCCCAGACGCATCCCGGCGTAGAGGAAGGGGCGCAGGCCCAATTCAGAGAGCACCAGCCGGCTGGCCGGCTCCTCCGACGCGTGGGAGCCCAGCATGTAGTCCTTACAGGCCGGGCACAGCCGGGCGGCCACCAGGGCGGCCACGGAGGAGATGAACCCGTCCACCAGCACCGGCGTATGGCACAGGGCGCCCCCTAGGAACACCCCGGCCAGCCCGGCGATATCCAGGCCGCCCACCTTGTGGAGCACGTCCAGCACGTCGGCGGGGTCGGGCCGGTTCACCGCCACGGCGGTCTCGATGGCGTGGATCTTCTTCTGCAGGCCCGCGTCGGACAGGCCGGCCCCCCGGCCGGTCATCACCACCGGCTCCTGGCCCAGCAGCACGGCGGCCACGGCGGAGGAGGTGGTGGTGTTGCCGATACCCATTTCCCCGGTGGCCAGCAGGTGCACGCCCCCGGCGCACAGCTCCCGGGCGGTCTCCACCCCGGTCAGGACGGCCTGCACGGCCTCCTCCCGGCTCATGGCGGGGCCCCGGGTCATGTCGGCGGTGCCCCGGCGGACGCACCGCTGCACGATGCGCGCCCCGGTGAGGGGGACGGCCGTACCGATGTCCACGGGCACCACCTCCGCCCCGGCGGAGCGGGCCATGGCGCACACGCTGGTGTCGCCGGTGGACATGTTCTCCGCCACGATGGCGGTGACCTCCTGGCCGGTCTGGGTGACCCCCTGGGCCACCACGCCGTTGTCGGCACACATGACCACCACCGCCCGCTTGGAAATGTCCACGTCGGCGCTGCCCGTCATGCCGGCGATGCGGATGACCGCCTCCTCCAGCGCCCCCAGGCTGCCCAGGGGCTTGGCGATGGAGTCCCACCGGGCCTTCGCCCGCTCCATGGCCGCCGTATCGGCGGGGGTAATTCCTGCAATCACCTGATCCAGTGTCATAGCGATGCCTCCTGTACATAGCGGCGGGCCGCCGCCACAAAATTGCGGGCCGCCGACGGCGCGGCCCAGAAGTGGAAGTGGGGAAAGCCGGCGTACAGCGTCGGGGTGTGGAACGCGCAGTCCCACCCCCGGCTGCTCTGGGGCTTGTCCGCCCGGAAGCCGCTCCCCGGCGCGTCGCTGTCCCAGTAGTGGAACTCGTGGGCGGGCAGGCGCGTCCCCGCCGGGCCCAGCAGGCCGTCCTTTTTCGCGGTGAGGGTCACATAGCCGAAGCGGCCCAGCTTGCCGGTGTTGGCCGCCCGGCCGGGGAGCGCCCCCGCCATGGGCCAGTCCCGGCCCTCTCCGTCGGAGAGCAGCCGGTTGAGGTAGAGGAACCCGCCGCACTCGGCCACGGTGGGCAGCCCCCCCGCCACGGCGGCGCGCACCGCCTCCCGCATGGGGGCGTTGGCCGCCAGGGCCCCGGCGAACAGCTCCGGATAGCCGCCCCCCAGGTAGAGGCCGCAGGCGCCCTCCGGCAGGCTCTCATCCGCCAGTGGGGAGAACTCCGCCAGCTCGGCCCCCAGCGTCTCTAGCAGCTCCAGGCCGTCGGCGTAGTAGAAGCAGAACGCCTTGTCCCGGGCCACGGCGATGCGGGGCCGCCCCTCCACCGGGGGCGGCAGGGCGGGCGCCGCGGCGTCCAGGGCCGGGGCGGAGGCCGCCAGGGCCAGCAGGCCGTCTATGTCCACGCTTTTCTCCGCCTGGGCGGCCAGGGCGGAGAGCTTCTCCCGCAGCCCCGCCACCTCGGCGGCGGTGACCAGCCCCAGGTGGCGGCTCTCCAGGGCGCAGCCGGGCAGATTGGGCAGATAGCCGTACACGGTTACGCCGGTCTCCCCCTCGATGGCCTCCTTGAGCCGGGGGTAGAGCATGGGGGACACCCGGTTGAGAATCACGCCCCGGATGCCGCTGTCCGGCCGGAAATCCCTCATTCCCTTCACCGCGGCGGCGGCGGTGAGGGCCCGCCCCCGGCCGTCCAGCACCAGCACCGCCGGGGTGCCGGTGGCCCGGGCCAGGTCATAGGCGCTGGCGTCGGCGCTCAGGCCGATGCCGTCATAGTAGCCCATGACCCCCTCGATGAGGGCCAAGCCGCTGCCCCGGCTGTTTTTCTCCAGCAGGTAGCGGGCGGTGTCCCGGCCCAGGAAGAAGAGGTCCAGGTTGCGGCTTTTGGCCCCGATGATCTCGCTGTGAAACATGGGGTCGATATAGTCCGGGCCGCACTTGAAGGCCACCGGCCCGGCCCCCCGGTTGACCAGGGCCTGGAGAAGGGCGCAGGTGACGGTGGTCTTGCCGCCCCCGCTGGCGGGGGCGCAGAGGAGCAGACGGGGCGCGCTCATGCCCGGCCCTCCCCGGAGAAGATCCAAACCGGGTTCTGGGCGTCCATCAGGTGGTAGCGCCCGGCGGGCCGGGTGCGGGTGACGGCCACCTGCACCATGTCCGCCCCCTCCAGCCCGGCAAAGCACCGGGCGGCCTCCCCCACCGTCTCCAGGGTGACGGCGGTGCACACCACCCGGGCGGCGGGGTTCTTGCGGAAGATCACGTTCAAAATGTCCTCCAGACTGCCCGAGGTGCCCCCCAGGAAGACCCGGTCGGGGGCGGAGAGGGCCTCCAGCGCCTCCGGCGCGGTGCCCGCCACCACCTCCAGGTTGGCGGCGTGGAAGCGGGCCCTGTTCTCCGCCAGCAGGGCCAGGGCCTCCTCCTTCTTCTCCACGGCGTACACCCGGCCGGCGGGACAGGAGAGGGCGCACTCCACCGACACCGAGCCGGTGCCCGCCCCCACGTCCCACACCACATGGTGCGCCTCCAGCCGCAGCTTGGACAGGGCCAGCGCGCGCACCTCCTCCTTGGTCATGGGCACGTCCCCCCGGAGGAAGGCCCCGTCGGGCAGGCCGGAGCCATTCCACGGCCGCACCACCGGATCGGGGTTGACCGCCAGCAGGACGGAGAGGTCGGCAAAGGTCTCCCCCGCCAGCTCCGCCGCCGTGCCGGTGACGATGCGCTCGTCGGCGTAGCTCAGCCGCTCGCCCACGGAGACGCGCACCTGTCCCAGCCCCCGCTCGGCCAGGGCCCGGCAGATGTCCTCCGCCTTGGTGGCCCCGCCGGTAAGGGCGAAGACCTTGGCGCTGCGCTGGATCTCCCCCACCGCGTTGTGGCTGCGGCCGTGGGCGCTGACCAGCCTGGCGTCCTGCCAGGTGGTCTGGAGCCTGGCGCAGAAGTAGGACAGGGAGGAGATACCGGGGATGGTGATCACCTCGTGGTTCCCCAGCAGGGGCCACAGCCCCTTGGCCCCGCTGTAAAATCCGGTGTCGCCGGAGAGGAGCACCCCCACCGGCCCCCGGGGGGCCTTGTCCACGTACGCGGCGATGTCCGCCGCGGCGATGAGGGGGACGCAGTCGTGCTCCGCCCCCCAGGGCTCCAGCAGGCGGGGGGCGCCCACCAGCACCGGGCTGTCCCCGATGGCCTCCAGGGCCTGGCCGGTCAGGGTGGCCGGGTTGCCCATGCCTACGCCGATGAGATAGACCTTCATGCGTTCTCCTCCTCCATAAGCTTCTTCTGAATTTCCTCCAGGGTCAGGCCGGTCTCCCGGCTGGGGCGCTCCACCACCAGCAGGGCGCAGCCCGCCTCCCGGGCAGCCTCCGCCTTTTCCCGGAAGCCGCCGTACCCCCCGGTGTCCTTGGTCACCAGGGTCTGAATGTGATACTGCCGCAGCAGGGCCACGTTCAGCTCCCTGGAGAACGGCCCCTGCATGCAGATGATGTTTTTTGGGGGAAAGCCCAGGGTCAGGCACCGCTCCAGGGAGTCCGCCATGGGCAGCACCCGGGGATAGCACCGCTCTGCCAGTCCGGGGCGGGCAAAGTGGTGGAGCTCCTTGCTGCCGGTGGTGAGCAGCACATGACCGGGCATCTGCTCCAGCATGTCCGCCGCCCCGGCCATGTCCTTTGCCCTGCGGCAAAGCTCCCCGCCGTCGGGCTGCCGCACCAGCCGGAGGACGGGCAGGCCCGCCGCCTCCGCCGCGGCCCGGATGTGCTCCGTCACCTCCACGGCGTAGGGGTGGGTGGCGTCCACCGCCAGGGAGTATCCCCCGGCCCTCATGAGCGCCTCCATTTCCCCGCTGTCCATCCGGCCCACATGGGCCTCCGCCCCGGCCGGGAGGAGGGTCTCGCCGTACTCGGTGGCCACGCAGACGGTGTGGGGGATGTCCCGGGCCACCATCCACTCCGCCAGCGCCCGGCCCTCTCCGGTGCCGCCGAACAGCAATACCTTATTCATGCGCTTTCCTCCCCCTGTGCTGGTTTCAGGCCCGCCTTCGCCGGGCGTATTTCCCTATTCCCCCCGCTGGAGATAGCCCCGGGGGGTCACCATCTTTCCGCCGATCACCTTGGTCTGGCTGTTGCCGACGAACACGGTGGTGAACATGTCCACCTGGGTGTCCCGCAGCTCGCCCAGGGTGAGGAGCGCCGCCGCCTCCCCCGCCCGGCCGATGTTGCGGACGGTGCCGCACACGGTGGCGGGGTCCTTCCCGGCGGAGAGCAGGATGTCGCAGGCCCGCTGGAGGTAGTCCGGCCGGCTGTGGCTGGCGGGGTTGTAGAGGCAGAGCACGAAGTCCGCCTGGGCCGCGGCGGTCAGCCGGGCCGTAATCTTCTCCCACGGGGTGAGCAGATCGGACAGGGACACCACCGCGAAGTCGTGGGTCAGGGGGGCGCCCAGCACGGCCGCGCCGCCGCAGGCGGCGGTGATGCCGGGCACCACCTCGATCTCGATGGGGTCATACTCCTGGGCCACCTCGTAGATGAGGCCCGCCATGCCGTACACGCCGGAGTCGCCGGAGCACACCACCGCCACGTCCTTGCCGGTGCGGGCGGCCTCCACCGCCGCCCGGCAGCGGTCTACCTCCCGGCGCATGCCGGTGGACAGGGTCTCCTTCTGGGGAAAATCCGCCCGCACCAGATCGATGTAGGCGGTGTAGCCCACGATCAGGTCGCAGGCCTCCAGGGCCGCCCGGGCGCGGCCGGTGAGATCCGCGCCGCCGCCGGGGCCAAGCCCGATTACCGTTACTTTCATAGCATATCCTTTCTCGCCACCGCCGCGGTGACGCCGTTGTTTGCCTGTTTGGGGACGATAATCCGCCCGCCGGCGGCGGCCGCCGCCCGCTCGCACACGTTGTCCACCCCGGTGATCCCCCGCACAAAGGCGGAGGGGGTGAAGTCCCCCTCCACCGCCGCCAGCGCCTCCGCGGAGTAGGTGGTCAGGGGCAGGCCCCGCCGGGCGCAGAAGGCCAGCAGGCCGGACTCGTCCTTCTTAAGATCGATGGTGGCGACGCCCGCCACCGCCTCGGGGGCGAGGCCCGCCAGGGCGGCGTCCGCCGCCGCCGCAATGGCGGCCTCCGGCGTCCCCCGGCGGCAGCCGATGCCCAGAATCAGGCTCCGGGGTACCAGACGCAGGGCGCGGGGGAAGGGCCCCTCCCCCGTCCGGTCGGTGATCCACACCCCCAGCTCCGCTGGGCCTGTGGTGAGGCCCTCCGGGCAGGGGTGGCCGAAGTCACTGGCAAAGCCCACCGGCCTTCCCTCCAGCAGGGCGGCGGACACCTCCTTGGCCAGAACCCGGTCTGTGATGGCCATGCCCCGCTCCCGGGCCCACACGTCCACGGCGAACAGACCGTTGACGTCGGTGGCGGTGGACACCGCCGCCTGTCCGCCGGTGAGGGCGGCCACCCTCCGGGCCAGCTCGTTGGCGCCCCCCACGTGCCCGGAGAGGAGGGGGACCACAAACCGCCCCGCCTCGTCCACACTGACCACGGCGGGGTCGGAAAACTTGTCCCGCACATGGGGGGCAATGGCCCGCACGGCGATCCCCGCCGCCCCCACAAATACCAGGGCGTCCGCCCGCGCCCAGGCCCAGGCCGTCCACCCCTCCAGAGAGGAGTAGGCCTCCGCCCCTACCTCGGGGGCGAAGCGGGCCGGGACGTGGAGGGTACCCCCCAGGGCGTCCGCCAGGCTGCGGCCCAGCGCCGTCCCCCGGCGGGTAAAGGCGATGACCGCCGTGGTCACTTGCTGGCCTCCCGGAACTCGTGGGTGAAGGTGGGGTCGTAGAGCTTTGACCGCTCGTAATCATCCCCCAGGAAATGACCGATTGTAATCAGTGCCGTCTTGGTGACCCGGTTCTCCCGGGCGGTCTTGGCCAGGGTGGAGACGGTGCAGCGGTACACCCGCTGCTCCGGCCAGGTGGCCTTATAGACGATGGCCGCCGGGGTGTCGGGGGCATAGCCCCCCGCCGCCAGCTCCTGTTCCACATCCTCCAGCAGGCCGGTGGACAGGAACAGCACCATGGTGCAGCCGTGGGAGGCCATCTTGCGCAGCTCCTCCCCCTCGGGCACGGGGGTGCGGCCCGCCATGCGGGTGATGATAACCGACTGTGATACCTCGGGCAGTGTATACTCCGCGCAAAGGGCGGCGGCCGCGCCGGAGAAGGAGGACACACCGGGGGTCACGTCGTAGCCGACGCCCAGCTTGTCCAGCTCGTCCATCTGCTCCCGGATGGCGCCGTAGAGGGAGGGGTCGCCGGTGTGGAGCCGGACGGTCATGCCGCCCCGGGCCTCGGTGTCCTTCATGACCTCGATAACCTGCTCCAGGGTCATGGACGCGCTGTCGTACACCGCGCAGCTCTCCTTCTTGTAGTTGAGCAGGGCGGGGTTGACCAGGGAGCCGGCGTAGATGATCACGTCGGCCTCCCCCAGCAGCTTCGCCCCCCGCACCGTGATCAGATCCTCCGCTCCGGGGCCCGCGCCGATAAAATGTACCATGGTTTTAACCTCCTATGCCCGGTGGAGGGCCAGCAGGGCCTCCGCGCCGGGTGTCTTTCCTAAAATTCCGTATTGGTTCGAGAAGAAAATGCCCTCGATGGCCAGCTCCGGCCCCGCCCGCCGCTTGAGCTGGGCGTCCAGCTCCCCGGCGATGGAGTCCATCACCGGCTCCAGCAGGCCGGCCCCCCTCAGCAGCTCCACCCCCGCGTCGGTGGTGGGGCTGTCGAACAGGGCCTTTACCAGCGCCCGGTCTCCCCCCGCCAGGGCGGCGTGGGCGGCCAGGGTCTCCCGCCGGGCGTCGGCCACCTTGGAGTGGGTGTTCATGCACCCGGCGGACACCTTGATGAGCTTGCCCAGGTGGCCCACCAGCAGCACCGAGCGGAAGCCCGCCCCGGCGGCGTGGTCGATGGCCGCGCCGATGTAGTTGCTGCACGTGCACCAGCGGGCCAGGCTGAGGCCCAGCTTCTCCCGGGCGAAGGCCTCGCCATAGTTGCCGGGGGTGACCACGATGTCCCGCGCCCCGGCGGCCCTCTGCTGATCCATCTCCAGATAGAGGGAGTCCAGCAGGGCGGCCTCGCTCATGGGGCGGACGATGCCGCTGGTGCCCAGGATGGAGATGCCCCCCTCAATGCCCAGCCGTGGGTTAAAGGTGCGCCCCGCCAGGGCCTCCCCCGTGGGGACGGAGATCACCGCCCGCAGCCCGCCGGCGTAGCCCGCCCGGGCCGCGGCGGCCTCCAGCTGCTCTTGGATCATGCGGCGGGGGGTGGAGTTGATGGCCGCCTCCCCCACCGGCTGGTCGAGACCGGGCCGGGTCACCCGGCCCACCCCCTGGCCGCCGTCAATGGCGATCCCCGGCCCGGTGCTGCGCTCCACCCGGGCGCAGATGAGCGCCCCGTCGGTCACGTCGGGATCGTCGCCGCCGTCCTTGCGCACCGCGCAGGCGGCCCAGCCTTCCCCGGCGGCGTGCTCCAGCAGCTCCGCCTCCACCCGCACCCCCGCCGGGGTGTCGATGTGCACGGCGGGCAGCGCGGCCCCCTCCAGCAGCAGGGCGGCGGCCCCGGCGGCGGCGGCGGCGGCGCAGGTGCCGGTGGTGTAGCCGCAGCGCAGCCGCTCCCGCCCCACCGGGATATAGAGCTCCAATTTCCCCATGTGTGTCCCCCTTTCGACGCAAAAAGGCCCTCCTCGCGGTTGAGGAGGGCCCTAATCCCAGGGTACACCGCACCTCTCCACCTCAGAGCTACGCAACTGCCACTCTGCAGCGGGTCTCCTGGCTTGCGCTTCCTCCTCCGGCGCGCCTTCTCAGCCCCGCTGGGCCAATGGCTTGTGCACCTTCGTCCGCGCTTACAGTAGAGGTAAGACTGCGCCGGAGTTCCACCGGCTTCCCCGTTCTGCGGCACCGCCGCAACTGCATGTGCATTGAATTCTCTGCCATTATAGCAGTATGAGGGAAAAAAGTAAAGGCAGGGTTTCAAAATTACCCGCGGGAAACTGCCAGTAAAAAGCGGAGCCCCGCCGTCAGCAGGGAGGCCCCCAGGCCGGTGTAGAACACGGCGATGAAGCCCTCCGGCGCCAGTCCGCTGGCCCGCAGGCCGATGCCGAAGGCCATCATAAATACCATGATCAAAAATGATTTCCCATCAAAAAACTGCCAGAACCACTTCCGCTCCGAGCCATACCCCCGTATGCGCGCGGTGTGCCGCTGAACCAGCCTTCCGAACACCATGCCCTGAAACAGCCCGAAGACCAGCGCAGAGAGCGCCAGATTCCACAGGGTTACATGTCCGGGGTAAGCCAGCAGCCCGATGCGCAGGATGTTGAAGCCTGCCGCCCCCCACACCAGCCCCGCCAGCAAAAGCAATGTTTCTTTTTTTACCATGGTAAGTTCCTCCTCATTATGAACATTGTTCATTTTATGTGCAAAACAGGGCGCGGGTTCCCGCGCCCGTCTCAGCGGTAGAGCAGCCTGCGGAGCACCTGCTCCAGCCCCTCACAGTTGTCCGCGCCCCGGCTCATCTGCCCCAGCAGGCTGTCCAGCACGAAAGCGGCAAGCTGCTCCCTGGAAAAGGAAGCATCAAAGGCGGACGGCCGCACTGCACAGTCCGCCTCCAGCGCCTCCAGCAGCGTCTGGCGGACGCGCCCGAGGGCCTCCGCCATGGTTCGCCGGCCCGCGCTCCGCCCCTCGGGCAGGAAGCCCGCCGCATGTCCCTGGAAAAAGCCCGGATATTCCCCGGCTCCGCTCTGAATGCGGTGGAACAGCCAGTGGACGTAGGCCGCAAAGCCGTCCCGGGGCGCCTCCCCCTCCGGCGCGGACAGAATCTGCATCCAGATCTCCTCCACTGTTGCGGCCAGCAGCTCCGTCTTGCCGGAAAAATAGTTGTAGACCGAGCCCACGGAGACCCGGGCCTCGGCCGCCACCGCGCGGATGCTCAGCCCGCCTAGGCCCTGCCGCCGGGCGACCGTCCGGCTGGCGGCCAGAAGCGCCTGCCGGGAGGTGACCACAGTATTCATGCACACACGCCCCCATTCTGAACACCGTTCATTTTAACAGATCCCACCCGTTTGTCAACGGTATAAAACTTCATGCGCGCAGGGCGCGCCATGAAAAGATGCGGCGGCCCGGCGCCAGGCTACCCTGCTGTTGCATAAAAATGCCCGCCGCAGGCAGAACCTGCGGCGGGCGTACAGATGATGCACAGGGACGGCCGGCGCTTACAGATAGCTCTTGAGCTTCTCCACCATGTCGGTGTGCTCCCAGGGCAGATCCACGTCGGTGCGGCCGAAGTGGCCATAGGCGGCAGTCTGCTCGTAGATGGGGCGGCGGAGATCCAGGTGCTCGATGATCTTGGCCGGGCGCATGTCGAAGCAATCGTTGACGATGGCGGAGAGCTTCTCCTCGTCCAGCACGCCGGTGCCGTAGGTGTCCACCAGAACGGAGACGGGGTGGGCCACGCCGATGGCGTAGGCCAACTCAATCTGGCACTTGCGGCACAGGCCGGCGGCCACCAGGTTCTTGGCGATGTAGCGGGCCATGTAGGCGGCGGAGCGGTCCACCTTGGTGGGGTCCTTGCCGGAGAAGCAGCCGCCGCCGTGGGCCGCGGAGCCGCCATAGGTGTCCACGATGATCTTGCGTCCGGTCAGGCCGGTGTCGCCCACGGGGCCACCCACCACAAAGCGGCCGGTGGGGTTGACGTAGAACTTGGTGTCCTTGGTGATGTACTGGGCGGGGATAATGGGCTTGATGATCTCCTCCACCACGGCCTCCCGCAGCTCCTTCAGGGCGATGTCGGGGTCGTGCTGGGTGGACACCACGATGGCGGGGCAGGAGAGCACCTTGCCGTCGTCGCCGTACTCCACGGTGACCTGGCTCTTGCCGTCGGGGCGCAGCCAGGAGAGCTTCCCGCTCTTGCGCACGTCGGTGAGCTGGCGGGCCAGCTTGTGGGCCAGGTCGATGGGAGCGGGCATCAGCACATCCGTCTCGTCGCAGGCGTAGCCGAACATCATGCCCTGGTCGCCGGCGCCGATACGGTCGGCCTCGTCGGTGCCGCCCTCCTGGAGCTCAAAGGACTCGTTGACGCCCATGGCGATGTCGGGGGACTGCTCGTCGATGGCGGTCATCACCGCGCAGGAGCGGTAGTCGAAGCCGTAGGCCGGGTCGGTGTAGCCGATGCGCTCCACGGTGCGGCGGACGATGGAGGGGATGTCGGTGTAGTGCTTGGTGGTGATCTCGCCCATCACGGTGACAATACCGGTGGTGGTGAAGGTCTCACAGGCCACGTGGGCATTGGGATCGTGGGCCAGAATGTCGTCCAGGACGGCATCGGAGATCTGGTCGCAGACTTTGTCGGGGTGGCCCTCGGTGACGGACTCCGAGGTAAACAGACGCTTTGCCATAATGTAGTTCCTTCCTTTCTCACTCGGGCACGAAAAACGCGCCCCGCCGGATGGCGGAGCGCGTGGTGCTCATCCATCCTCATCTTTCGATTTCCTCGCCGGATTTGGCACCTTGCATTGCAGGTTGCCGGGTTTCATCGGGCCGTTCCCTCCACCACTCTCGATAAGGCTATTCAATTGACTGTAGCTATTCTATCGACTTTTTTCCCGATATGCAATAGACAAAACAGGGGCTTTGTATAGCGCCGGCGGGGGCGCCGTTGTGCAAGCCGCCGGATTTACGCAGGGGGACGCCGTCACGCCTTCCAGCCGTTGAGGTACTCCTCCTGCTCGGGGGTGAGGGCGTCGATGGACAGGCCCATGGCGGCCAGTTTGACCCGGCCGATGGCGTCGTCGATCTCGGCGGGCACCTGATAGACCTTCTTCTCCAGGCCGTCCCGGTGCTTGACCAACCACTCCAGGGCCAGAGCCTGGACGGAGAAGGACATGTCCATAATCTCGGCGGGGTGGCCGTTGCCGGCGGCCAGGTTGACCAGCCGCCCCTCGCCGATGACGTTGAGCACCCGACCGCCGGGCAGGGTGAAGCCCTCGATGTTGTCCCGGCGCACCTCCCGTTTGACCGCCATGGCCGCCAGGCCCGCCACGTCCACCTCGCAGTCGAAGTGGCCGGCGTTGGTGAGGATGGCGTTGTGCTTCATCACTGCGAAGTGCTTCGGGGTGATGACGTCCTTGCAGCCGGTGACCGTGACGAAGATGTCGCCGTACCTGGCGGCCTCGTCCATGGGCATGACCCGGAAGCCGTTCATGGTGGCGTCCAGGGCCTTGAAGGGGTCCACCTCGGTGACGATGACGCTGGCCCCCATGCCGGCGGCCCGCATGGCCACCCCCTTGCCGCACCAGCCGTACCCGGCCACCACCACGGTCTTGCCCGCCACCACCAGGTTGGCGGTGTGCATGATGGCGTCCCAAACAGACTGGCCGGTGCCGTACTTGTTGTCATAGTAGTGCTTGGCCTTGGCGTCGTTGACGGCCATCATGGGGCAGGGCAGAATGCCCTCCCGCTCCCGGGCCTTAAGGCGCAGGATGCCGGTGGTGGTCTCCTCGCAGCCGCCGATGAGGTGCTCGCCCAGGTCGGCGCACTTGCCGCCCAGCAGGTGGATCAAATCGCCGCCGTCATCCACCACCAGATGGGGCTTGAACTTGAGGGTCTCGATGAGGAGGTTCTCATACTCCTCCCCCATGGCGCCGTGGATGCCGAAAGTCTCCACGCCCATGTCGGCCAGTCCGGCGGCCACGTCGTCCTGGGTGGACAGGGGGTTGGAGCCGGTGAGGCGCACCTCCGCCCCGCCCTTGGCGAGCACATAGCCCAGGTTGGCGGTCTTGGCCTCCAGGTGGACGGACACCGCCACCCGCAGGCCGGCGAAGGGCTGCTCCTGCTCGAAGCGGGCCTCAATGCCGCCCAGGGCGGGCATGAAGTCCCGCACCCAGTTGATCTTCCGGCGGCCGGCCGGGGCCAGGTTCTGATCCTTTACAATACTCATGCTGTTCCTCCTTGCGGGGCGGCCGCCGAGGGGCTGGGTCCGTCCCAGAAATCCAATGTCAGAAGGGGCTTGCTCCTGCGGAACTCCTGCACACGCCGGTGAATGGCCTCCAGCTGCTCCAGGCTGGCCGGCTGCTCCGGTCCGTAGGCCGGGCAGGTAAAAAACCAGCAGAATTTGGCTCCGGTGGCAATGACCCGGTCATAATAGAGTTCGGTGGCCACCCGCTCTGCGTTCTCCGCTGTGCAGCGGCAGGCCACGCCGAAGGGCAGCTTGTACCGCCGCAGCAGGGCCGTGGCCCGTGTGGCGTCGGCGCCGTCCTCGTCCACCTGAATGGCGGGGAACAGGTTGCGCACCCGCAGCAGATCCGCGCACAGCTCGCCGGTGATGAACCGGGGCGGCGTGAAAGCGGCGAACACGCAGTCGGTGTGCTTGTTGCACAGGGCAATGGTCTCCTGCTCCCGGGCCAGAGGGTTGCCACCGCTGAAGATAAAGAGATGACAGCCCCGCCCCTTCCGGGCCTCAATCTCCTCGTCCAGGCTGTCGAACTCCATATAGGGCCGCACGCCGTAGATGGACGCGCCGCAGCCGCGGCAGCCCATCTCGCAGGGAAAGGAGGGGTCGATGATCACCGCCCAGGGGGCGCGGCCGTTTCCCAGTTCCCCCGCCGCGTTGCGGCTGGGCCAGTCCATCAGCCCGGCGTGAATCACAAAGTTCTCAAAAATCTTTTTCAGTACCCGGCTGTCGATATCGGTATACATGCTCTTGATGAGGCGGTGCCAGTTGTTGCCGGGGTCACTCATGGCCCTGTGAAACAGCTCCCGGTAGGGTGAGGCCAGCCGCTCCCCCGTGTATTTATCCAACCAGTCCATCAGCTTGGGAAGGTTGGCGTCCGGGTCCCGCTCCAGGTAGTCCAGGGCCTTGGAGATGCCGAAGGCCCTGAGTCTGGCCGGCAAGCTCATGAATCTGCACGCTCCTTTCCCACGGACGATTTTTATAATTGTATCATAATGCATCCATCGCCGCAACGCCATAGACAAAACTGCGGTTCCTGTTGGAATTTCAGACACAATGGCAAGAGTGTCTAACAGCCGGCGTTGACAAGCCCCGCAGTTCCGGGATATACTGAACTGATTTCATCTCAGATTTTCTAGGAGTGAGCGCCATGCGCACCGGACTCATCACCTTTCATTTCGCCCACCACTACGGGGCACAGCTCCAGGCACTTGCCACCATGCGGGCCATCCAGTCCCTGGGGCACGACTGCGAGATCATCGACTACCGCCTGCCCCACACCACCCGCACCAACCAGCTTTTCAAAAAGAGCGGCGGCGTGCGCGGCATGGCCTCCGACGCCCACACCGCCCTCCACTACGGGGCGTTCCAGCGCCGCTTCCGGCGCTTCGAGGCCTTTGTGGCCGAGGAGATGGCCCTCTCCCCCCGGCGGTACACCGCCTTCGAGCAGCTCCGGGCCGACCCGCCGGCCTACGACGTGTATGTGGCGGGCAGCGACCAGATCTGGAACCCCTATATCTTCCAGGACAAGCAGTTTGACCCCTCCTTCCTGCTGGGCTTCGTCCGGGAGGGCCGCCGCATCGCCTACGCCCCCAGCCTGGGCGTGCCTGAGCTGCCGGAGGACAAGGCCGAGGAGCTGCGCCGCTTTCTGACTCCCTTCTCCGCCCTGTCCGTGCGGGAAAAGCGGGGGCAGGTTCTGCTGCGGGAGGCTGCCGGGCGGGACGCCCGGGTGGTGCTGGATCCCACCCTCCTCCTCACCGGCGAGGACTGGGGAGAGCTGGCTGCGGCCCCCAAACGGCAGGGGCCCTATATCCTGTGCTACTTTGTCTCCGACCCCGGCGAGGCGGCCCCCTACGCTTTGGCCCTGTCGGCGCGCACCGGCTGGCCCATCGTGCAGCTCGCGGGGGCGCGGCGGAAGATCGACGGGGCGGCCGAGCTGGTCTTTGACGCCGGCCCCCGGGAGTTTTTGGGCCTGTTCCGGCACGCCTCCGCCGTGGTGACCAACTCCTTCCACGGGGCGGCCTTCTCCCTCCAGTTCCAGAAGGACTTCTTCACCTCCATGTCCCCCAGGGAGCGGGCGGAGCCCACCTTCTCCCGCATCTACAGCCTGCTCTCCCGGCTGGGCTGTGCCGACCGCATCCTGGGCCTGGACACCACCGCCCCGGTGGACGCCCCCATAGACTACGGCGCGGTGTACGAGAAGCTGGCGGCCGCCCGGGCCGACTCCCTGTCCTATCTGGGGGCCGCCATCGAGGGCGCCCCCCTGCCCGCGGAGGAGCCGGAGCCCCAGGCCGCCCCCCGTCCGGTGCTGTGCAGGGCGGAGGACTGCACCGGCTGCACCGCCTGCGCGTCGGTTTGTCCGGTGAACGCCATTGCCATGGAGCCCGACCATGAAGGCTTCCTGCGGCCCGTCATTGGGGAGCGGTGCATCCTGTGCCGCAGGTGCGAGCATACCTGCCCCATCCTCCACCCCCCGGTGCCCGGCCCCGCCCCGGCGGCGGCCCACGCGGTCTGGAACCGCGACGAGGCCGAGCGGACAGCCAGCTCCTCGGGCGGCTTCTTCTCCCTGCTGGCCCGCCATGTGCTGGAGCAAGGGGGCGCGGTGTTCGGCGCGGCGCTGGACGAGGACATGACCGCCCGCCACGTGTGCGCCCGCACGGTGGACGAGCTGGCCCCCATGCGGGGCTCCAAGTACGTCCAGAGCGATCTGGGCGGCAGCTTTTCCCAGGTCAAGGCGCTGCTGGAGGAGGGGACGGCGGTGCTCTTCTCCGGCGTGCCCTGCCAGGTGGACGGGCTCAAACGCTACTTGGGGAAGGACTACCCCAACCTGCTCACCTGTGATCTGGTGTGCCACGGGGTGCCCTCCCCGGCGGTCTTCCGGGCTTACCTGGACGGCCTGGAGGCCGCCCGCGGCTCCAAGGTTGTCTCGGTGCGCTTCAAGGACAAGTCCCACGGCTGGTCTCACCCCTGGTTCACCGCTCAGTTTGCCGATGGGAGCGTCTATACCGAGGACTTCAACCGCACCGGCTATGGCCGGGGCTTCGGGATGCAGCTCTTCCTGCGCCCCGCCTGCGCCCGGTGCCGGTACACCTCCACCAGCCGCCCCGCCGACTTCACCCTGGCCGACTACTGGGGCCTGGACGAGAAGCTGGCCCTGCCGGTGGAGCGGGACAAGGGGGTCTCCATGGTGCTGGTGAACTCCGCCCGGGGGCAGGCTGTGTTCGATGCCCTCTCCCCCCGGTTCGGCCAGGTGGAGCGCCCCCTGGCCGAGGCGGTGGCGGGCAACCCCCGGCTGGCCTCCCCCCTGAAGGCCAACCCCCGCCGGGCCGCCTTCTTTGCCGCCTTCGCTGCCCTGCCCTTCGCCGAGGTGGAAAAGCGCTTTCTGGCCCTCCCCTCCCTGCCCTACCGGGCGGCGGCCAAGGTGCTCACCCCGGCCATGAAGGAAAAAATCCGCAAGCTGCTGAAATAACGGCGGCGAAATGTTTACAATTTATTCGGGAATTTTTCCCGGCCGTCTGGTACACTACTTTGTACGTCACAACGGGGCGGGCATTCCGCCCAACGGGAGGTAACTTCACTTGAGTGCAATTCAACGCTGGCTGGACCGGTTCTGCTACAAGCACCCCCGGTTCGGCATACCCAACCTGATGTTGGTCATTGTGGTCGGCAATGTACTTGTCTGGCTGATGGATCAGTTCAGCTACGGCGTGTCCCTGTCCGCCCTGCTCGCCTTCTCGCCGTACTACATTCTGCACGGACAGATCTGGCGCATCATCACCTTTGTCTTTGTCCCGCTGGACAGCAACCTCTTCTTCCTGGCCGTCTCTCTTTACTTTTACTATATGATCGGCTCAGTGCTGGAGCGGGAGTGGGGTACCGCTAAGTTCAATGTGTTCTATGGCTTGGGTATCCTGCTCAACGTGGTGGTCGGTTTCCTGCTCTATGCGGTCACCGCCCCTCTCTATCCCTCCCATCTGCTCCCGCTTCTCACCACCGCCAGCATGACCTACGTGAACCTCTCCCTGTTCTTTGCCTTCGCCACCCTGTATCCAAACATGCAGGTGCTTCTTTTCTTCATCATCCCCATCAAGATCAAGTGGCTGGCGTGGATCGACGCCGCCCTGTTCGGCTGGAGCGTCCTCAGCAGCCTCTTTGGCGTCTTTACCTCCGGCCTGGCCGCCCTCCCCGGCGTCATCATCCCCCTGGTTGCCATTCTGAACTACTTTATCTTCTTCTGGGACAATTTCCTCCAGCTCTTCGGCCGGGTCAAATACCAGACCTCCCGCCAGACCGTCAACTTCAAGAAGGCCACCAAGCAGGCCCAGCAGCAGAAGGGCTATATCCACAAGTGCGCCGTCTGCGGCAAGACCGACACCGACTACCCCAACGAGGAATTTCGTTACTGCTCCAAGTGCAACGGCTATTACTGCTACTGTTCGGAGCACATCCACAACCACGTTCACATACAATAAAAAAGCAGCGCGGCGGACGGCCTTCAGGCCGTCCGCCGCGTTTTTGTAACCGGGCTGCGGTGGTTTCCCACCCCATATTCTGTTATAATTGATTGAATAGATACTATTTGTTATTAAAAAAGGAGGTCTCATATGAATCGGCTCATAGCCTGCACCCTGGCCCTGCTGGTGGTGCTGCTCACACCGGCCTCCGCCAACTCGGCCCCTACCCGTCTGGGCGGTACGGGCGGTTCCGCCCTGACGGTGGACGAGGGCTGCCCTGTCACTGTCACCGCCGAGCAGCTCACCTTTGATGTCAGCGGAGCGGGAGACTCAAATGGCCTGACCGCCCATGTGAAAGCCGTCTATCAGATGGAGAATCCCACAGAAAATCCCCTTTCCGTCCAGATGAGCTTTTACCTGGAAGAGCACCGGGGACATATGGACTCTCTGGTGGATGTGGACAGTGCCGTGTCCTCCATCACTGCCGACGGCCAGAGTCTCCCCTTCACCATCCAAGAGGTAGAGACAGAGGACGCGGCTGTTGACCGCTTTGCCCTGACCTATACGGTGGAGTTTCCCGCCTGGGGAACCCGTGAGGTGGCAGTAGCCTATCTCAGCAGCAGCTACGGTCTTCGGGAGGGCACCACCTACTGGACGCAGGAATTCACCTACCTGCTCTCCCCCGCCAGGCACTGGGCGGAGTTTGGCTCTCTGGACATCATAATTCGCACCCCGGAGCCTGTACCTTACATCGTCCGCTCCTCCCTCCCCCTTCGTGAGGCGGAAGAGCGGTGCTACACCGCCCACTTCGGCGGCCTGCCCGACGGGGAGCTCACCTTCACCCTCTATCCACGCCTCTCCATCACCCTGGCCGACCGGCTTCACGCCGTGCTGACCTCCTATCAGTTCACCTTCGCGTTTTTCCTTCTCATTCTGCCTCTGACTCTCCTGGCACTTCCGGCCCTCTTGATCTTCCTGCTTCAGCGCCGGAGCCGTCGTCAGCCCTGACGCTCCTTCACCACCGGGCTGCGAGTCCACTCCAGCCCGCAGGGCCGGGCTGTGGGGAAGCACAGGCCGAACAGATCTGTGCGGCGGGCCTCCGCCTCAAAGAGGGCGCGGGCGTCCCCATCCAGAGCCCTGGCCTGGGCGGGCTTGACCACCACCGGAAGGGCACAGGTCTCTTTCATGCGGCGCAGCAGCTCCCGCCCCCGGCCGCTGAGGCCCAGCACCCGTACATAGGGTGCCACCGGGGGCCGCTCCGCCGCCCGCAGCCCCAGGAAAGCGGCCAGGGCCAGCCGCCGCAGCCGGGCGTGAGGGTAGCGCTTGGTCTTGGCCCGGGCGTAAAAGTCCTCCAGGCTGTCCGCCGTCCGGGCGGAACGCGCCAGCCGGGCGGGCAGGCCCTCCGCTGCCCCGCCGTCGGGGAGGGCGGCCCAGTCCACCTCGTCCATCGTGCGCAGACGGGCCAGCACCGCCCGGTCGATGTGCGCCATGGACGCCGCCTCCCCGCTCCAGGGAGCGGTGAGATAGGGGTCCGCCTCCGCCGCCCGTCCGGCCCGGAGGAGGGCCCGCAGCTCCGAGGCGGAGGCGAAGCCCCCGGCCGCCGGGCCGTCGTGGGCCGCCCCCCGCCGAGGGATGGTCAGGGCCTCCATGCCAGGGGGCAGGGCCCGCAGATACTCCACCCCCAGGTTGTCGTTTGGGCTGGCCAGGCAGTCGGCCCCCACCGCCGCCTGCCGGGCCGCCGGGAAGGACAGCCCACGGGTCAGCCCGGCCCGCAGCCGCTCCGGGTAGTCCGGACCATCCAGAGCCGCCGCCGCCGCCCGCAGGGGCGCCAGTTCCCCCGTCTCACTGCCGAAGGAGAGCACGTCCACCACCCCCGTGGCGGCCAGCAGGCCCACCGCCCCCCGGGCGAAAGCCTCCGCCGAGGCCATGGCCCAGGGGGTGGGCAGCTCCAGCACCAGATCCGCCCCGCCGGAGAGGGCCAGGGCCGCCCGGCTCCATTTGTCCGTGAGGGCGCACTCCCCCCGCTGGACCCAGTGGCCGCTCATGACGCACACCACCGCCGTGTCCGCCCCCAGGGTCCGCCGCGTCCGGGCGATGTGCCAGGCGTGTCCCCGGTGGAAGGGGTTGTATTCTGCGACGATTCCGGCTGTGGCCATGGGCTGAACCTCCAAACGCAAGAGTAAAATTTTTCTCTCTTTCAAGCAAAATATGGGTTGTCCTTTGGGAAAAAAGGGGCTAAAATAAAATATGTATGTGCTCTTATTCTACTATGGGAATATCCGGCTCACAAGCCATAGTTTAACGTAAGGAGAGAAGATTTCATGAAAGTTCTGGTCATCAACGCAGGCAGTTCCTCCCTCAAGTATCAGCTCATGGACCCCGCCACCCGTGAGGTGTTCGCCAAGGGGCTGTGCGAGCGCATCGGCATCGACGGCCGCCTGACTCACAAGGTGCCCGCCAAGGACGCCAAGTATGAGTTCGAGATCCCCATGCCCACCCACTCCGAGGCCATTCAGGCTGTGCTGGACGCCCTGCTGGACGCCGGGCACGGCGTGATCAAGAGCGCCTCTGAGATCGACGCGGTGGGCCACCGCGTGGTCCACGGCGGCGAGAAGTTCGCCTCCTCCGTGCGCATTACCGACGAGGTTATGGCCGCTCTGGAAGAGTGCATCCCCCTGGCCCCCCTCCACAATCCCGCCAACATCACCGGCATCAAGGCCTGCGAGAAGGTCATGCCCGGTGTGCCCATGGTGGGTGTGTTCGACACTGCTTTCCACCAGACCATGCCCGCCAAGAGCTATATCTACGCCCTGCCCTATGAGTTCTATGAGCAGGACAAGGTCCGCCGCTACGGCTTCCACGGCACCTCCCACCGCTATGTCTCCGCCCGCGCTGCCGCCATGCTGGGCAAGCCCATTGAGGAGCTGAAAATCATCACCTGCCACCTGGGCAACGGCTCCTCCGTGGCCGCCGTGGATGGCGGCAAGAGCGTGGACACCTCCATGGGCTTCACCCCCCTGGCCGGCGTTCCCATGGGCACCCGCGCCGGTGATCTGGACGCCGGCATCCTGGAGTACCTGATGGGCAAGCACGGCTACGACATGAAGGAAATGATGACCATCCTCAACAAGAAGTCCGGCGTGCTGGGCATCTCCGGCGTGTCTTCCGACTTCCGCGACCTGGAGAACGCCGCCAAGGAGGGCAACCAGCGGGCTGAGCTGGCCCTGGAGGCCTTCCAGTACAGTGTTAAGAAGCTGGTGGGCGCTTATGCTGCCGCCATGGGAGGGGTGGACGCCATCGTGTTTACCGCCGGTGTGGGTGAGAACGACGCCGCTACCCGCATGGCCGTGGCCTCCGGCCTGGAGTTCATGGGAGTAAAGATGGATGCCGAGGCCAACAACGTCCGCGGCAAGGAGACCGTCATCTCCTCCGCCGACTCCAAGGTGAAGGTGCTGCTCATCCCCACCGATGAGGAGCTCATGATCGCCATGGACACTGCCGAGATCGTTGGCAAGTAAGACCTGACAACAGCGCCTCCCGGAGCTGGTACCAGCTCCGGGAGGCGTTTTTTTATCTTCTCACGCCTGCGGCGTGTTGTTGTTTGTCTGCCCCCACAGCCGGGGAGCAGTATGCAGGGAAGCCGGTGATTCGAACGCGCCCCGGATAGCATTTCTCCTCCCGCGCATTCCCGGTCTATCGCCTTGCCTGTCTGGTACCTTGGCTGTAAAAATAAGATACCACCTTTTTCCCATTCAGAGTTGGATAAAGTATAACAGGCCTGTGAACGTTTTGTGAAATCTCCGCCCTCCGGCGCTCTTCCATTTATACCCTTATCCCACATGACAAATATTTAACAATAAGGTTGTGGAAACTGACGATATCAGTATTTTGACCTCTATTCTTTATGGAACACTCCGCCAAAATTTCCCCACCTCTTTTTGCTATATTGCACAAATTTGCGCACTTACCACACTGTTTCTACTTACTTTTTGGTTATTTGCTTACCGAATTGTGGGGATTGAAAGATAGCCTGCAAACCGTTAAATTATAGTCCGCAAAGGATGCCGGGCTGTGTTCCGGCAAAATCTATCACAGAGAGAAGAGGGAAACGTATGGCAAAACCAACCAAAGATAACCGCAAGTCCGTAGTCGACTTCGGCGTGGGCTGGGTCGTCATCATCTACTGCCTGCTGATGTTCTTCCTGTACGTCGGCATGTGCAACGACGGCGCCAACATCACCGCCCCCAATGTGGCCTACCGCCTGGGACTGGAGCAGGGCGACATCATGAACATGAACTCCCTGGCCGGTCTGGTGGGTGTCGTGTTCTTCATCATTGCCGGCCAAGTCAACCGGAAGATCGGCGCGCGCATGACCTCCGGTATCTGCTGTATCATCTCCGGCATCGCTTACATCCTGGCCTGCAACGCCCCCAGCATCGTTATCTACACCGTCTGCATGTGCTTCGTGTACGGCGGCATCATGTCCGCCGGCTATGTGGCGGGCGGCACCCTGGTGGCCTCCTGGTTCCCCAAAAAGAAGGGCGTGGTCATGGGCTATACCACCATGGGCCACAACTTCGCCTCCGCTTTCTATGTGCAGCTGGTAGCCATTCTGATCGCCCCTACCGTGGCGGGCACCACCAACATCGGTGAGAACTTTTCCACCGGCATCGTACCCATCGGCATCGCCGCCATTGTTCTGGGCATCCTGGGTATGATCTTCATCCGCAACGAGCCCTGGGAGCGTGGCATCAACCCCGACAACGTCTCCGACGAGATCTACCAGAAGGAGTATGACACCAAGGACGCCGTCGAGGGGGACGGCGGGTGGACCACCGGCAAACTGCTGGCCACCAAGGAGCTCTGGCTGGCGGCCATTACCACCGGCTTTTTCCAGATCTGCTCTGTGGGCGTCATGAGCCAGTTGGTTATCCGCAACACTCAGCTCGGCTTCTCTCAGCAGGCCGCTATGAACGTCATGACCATTCTGGCCCTGGGCGGCGTGGTTGGCTCCTGGCTGGTTGGCGTCATTGACGACGCTATCGGCACCAAGAAGACCATGGTCATGTTCGGTATCTGGTATGCTATCGCCCTGCTGCTCAACTTCACCGCTGTGGATTCCGTGACCCCGCTGGTCTACGTGTCCCTGTTCATGATTGCCATGGGCATCGGCGGCTCCGCCAACTTCACCACCTCCCTGCCCACCTCCATCTTTGGCCGCCAGGGTTTCGACAAGGTGAACAGTGTCATCTTCCCCATCCAGGGTGCAGTCACTGCCCTGTGCTTCCTGGTCAACGGCGTGGTGCAGAAGATTACCGGCGGCCAGATCCGCATGGCCTACCTGGTGTTCGCCGGCGTGGCCCTGGTGAACGTGCTCCTGGTGCTGATGGTCAACGAGCACAAGTACAACCGCGACTGGATGGCGGCCCACAAGAAGTAAGCTGCACCGCTTCTGAGCCTCTCCAAAAAAGCTGTCCCCGCAGCCGCGGGGACAGCTTTTTTCGTTGCGCCCCATGCCCCATTCTGCTATACTGATCTTATCTGAGCGAAATGAGGTGGCGGCATGGCGGAAGAAAATGGCCTGGTGCAGATCTATTATGGAGACGGCAAGGGTAAGACCACAGCGGCCTTCGGGCTGGCCTTCCGGTGTGCGGGCTGGGGGCGGCGGGTGGTGATCGCCCAGTTCCTCAAAAGCAGCCCCTGCGGGGAGCTGACTGCGGCGGAGCGGTTTCCCACCCTCACCGTCCTGCGCAGCAAGGGCATCCATAAATTTACCTTCCAGATGAACGACGAGGAGAAGGCCGTGGTGGCCCGGAACTGCCGGAAGCTGTTCCAGGAGGCCGTTGCCCTGGCCCGGGCGGAGGATGCCCGCCTGCTGGTGCTGGACGAAGTGATCGACGCCCTCCGGGGCTTCCTGCCCCAGGAGGAGCTCTGCGCCTTTCTGGACGAGCGGCCCGCGGGCCTGGAGGTGGTGCTCACCGGCCACAGCCTGCCGGAGGCGCTGGAGCGCCGGGCAGACTACATCACCCACATGGTCAAAGAGAAGCACCCCTACGACCGGGGCGTAACCGCCCGCAGGGAAATCGAATTTTAACCCGGCAGCCCCCGGAGTGAACTCCGGGGGCTGCTTTTTATTACGCGCAGAAGCGGTGCTTGCCGATGGTCTTGATGAGGGGGCGGCTCCAGATCCACGCGCTGGTGGCCGTGTCCGGGTTAAAATAGTAGATGGCTCCGCCGCTGGGATCGGCCCCGTTGAGCGCATCTTGGGCCGCCCGGTAGGCCGAGTCGGCCACCGGCTCGTTAAACTGCCCGTCCACCATGCAGGTAAAGGCCCCCGGCTGGTACACCACCCCTGCAATGGTGTTGGGGAAGGAGGGGTGCTCTACCCGGTTGAGGATCACCGCCCCCACCGCCACCTGGCCGCTGTAGGGCTCGCCCCGGGCCTCGGCAGAGATCACCCTGGCCAGCAGCGCCGCGCTGTTCTGCTGGCTGCTGCTCCCCCCGCCGCCGGAGGACATGCCAAGCGCCTTGAGGGTGGCCGGCCCGGCGATGCCATCGGCGGTCAGGCCGTTCTTCCGCTGAAAGTATTTGACCGCCTGGGCCGTCTGACTGCCGTAGATGCCATCCACCGCGCCGTCATAGTAGCCCCAATTTTTCAGCTTGGTCTGGATGGTCCGCACCTGCTCACCGCTGGAGCCCTGCCGGTAGGTCGCCGCCTCGGCCTGCTGGGCCAGGGAGATCACCGCAATATTCACCACAAACAAAAGGGCCAGCGCCCACGCCAGCCGCCGCTTCTGCGTCATGCCTTCGCCTCCATTCCTGGCAATAGTGTACGGCGGCAAACGGGCGGATATGAGCGGCAATTCTTTCCGGCCGCCGGAATAGGTATTCTAAAAAGCGGCCATACTGGAAGAAAACAGGAAAGGATGTGTCCCGGTTGGTGAAAGGTGTGTCCAGACAGGTCATCGTGGTCAAAGCGCCTGACCCCCGCTTTTTTGAGCAGGCGATTTTTATTTTGAAGGAGGACGCCTTCGGCAGAGGCGTGACGGCGGACGATGTGCTTCAGGAAGCCCGCCGGGTGGCTGACGGGTATATCCGCCGCAACTCCCGCTGGAGCCGCCTGTGGCGGCATATCCCCGCCCCCGCCTACGTGGCCGCCGGCGCCCTGGGGGCTACGGTATGCTGGTGCGTGGCCCTGGTGCTGTAGAAACAGGCCGCCCCGGAGCAAATGGCTCCGGGGCGGTTCCGTTTGATTTTTGTGCTGGTCAGCGGGCGATGATGACGCGGATGCGCCCGCCGGCGCTCTCGTCCTTGTCGTACCAGCCGGTGAGGGAGTAGTTCCCGCCGCTGATGCGGGCCAGGCTGGAGAGCTGATACTCCCCGCCCTCATAGACGTACACCGCCACATTGTCTGAGAGAGTGTACTTCTGGTTGTTGGTGCCCACGGCGGTGCTGCCGCTGACGCTGTCCAGCTTGCGCTCGGACAGGTTATACAGCCGCTCGACGGCGTTGGGGCCCTCCATTTTGATCTGGCAGGGACCTACTTTCAGATTGTAGATGGCGTTGGTAGAGCCAAAGGTGAGCTTCTGGCCGCCCACGTCGTAGGTATAGGAGGAGGAAATGCCCATCATGGTGCCCAGATCCAATTCCTCCACGCTGGTGATGACGCCGTACTGGTGAAGGTCGCCGGTCACGTCGTTGAGGATCAGATGGCTGATCTCCCCCTGGGCGTTGAGGGCATAGAAGCGGACCATATTGCCGTCAAACTTCACGCCCTTCAGGCGGTCGGGATAGATGCGGATGGGGGTACAGCTCTCGTAGGTGTCCAGAATCTGCACGTCGTCAGCCAGGGGGTAGGTGCCCAGCTTGGTGCCGTCGTTGCTCATCTTTCCGGTCAGGGTGGAGGTGGTCAGGCGCTTGACCTCGATGGTGTCGCCGTCGGTATTCACCCGCACCAGATCGCCCTCGTCCAGGCTCTTATTGTCGGTCTGATAGCGGTAGGAGCCGCCGTCGGTACCGGCCACGGTGACGGTGCGGGCGTTGTAGGTGCCGCCCTTTCCGTCGTCGTAAGAGGTGCTCTCCACCTTGGTGACGACGCCGTAGATGAGGTTGTCGGCCGCCACGGCCTCGCCCACTGCCGCCACGCCGCCGCTGCGGCCCAGCAGCAGGGTCACGCTGTCGCCAATCTGGTAGCCGCCCAGGTCGGAGAGGGCATAGGCGGCGGAGGTGGTCTCAATGGTGTAGCTCTTGCCCGCCACGGTGACGGAGGTGGGGTTGGTCACCGAGGGAGAAGCCGCCTCATAGGTGCCGGTGATCTTGTCGGAGTAGGCCCACAGGGTATGCATGGACTCCGACCAGTACACCACGTCCTGATTCTGCACCGCGGCCAGGCTGCTCTTGGAGCCGTTGCGGTAGACCGTGGCGCTGCCGGCGTCGAAGGGCACGCTGGACTGCCAGCCAGCGGCGGCCACCACGGGGCCCTCCATAGCGGAGTTGATGAGAGCCACCCGGTCCAGCTCCCCGGCGGCATTCACCAGGCTGAGGGTGGGCTCCAGCACGTTCAGGTAGTAGGAGCCCTCCTTGTTTTTGGTGATCATCAGGTTGTAGAACAGGTACAGGGCGTCCCGGCGGGTCATGGCGCTGTCCTGTCCGGCGGTGACGCCCTCGTTGAGCTTGAGGGCCCGGTACTGGGCCATCTGGCCGGAGGGCCAGACGCCGGTGAAGTCACTGTCCTGGTAGCCCAGCAGGCGCAGGACGATGGTCACGCCCTCGGCCAGCGTAATGGAACGGCCGGGGTTGAAGTTGCCGTGCAGATCGCCCTGCACCAGCCCCAGATCCACCGCCGCCTTGATATAGGGAGCGGCCCAGTGGCTCTGAGGCACGTCAGGGTAGGGCTTGACGGACACCGTGTCGCCTACGGCGTCCCGGCTGGTGGAGGCGGCCACCGCCAGCTTGGTGAACTCGGCCCTGGTAACGGTGGCGCCCAGGTTCAGGTTACCACTCTCGTCGCCCACCATAATGTCCAGGGCGGCCAGCACCTGGGCGGCCTCCTCCTCGGCCGGCGCGGCGGCCAAGGCCGCCGGAGCCAGCCCCAGCACCAGCACCACGGCCAGCAGGCCGGCTAACAGTCGTTGTTTCATTGCTTTTCTCCTTCTCATGCTCGTGAAAATGGAAACGGCGGGCCGGCGGGAGCGCCGGCCCCTGCCTATTATCATATACCATCCGCGCCGGTTCGGCAAGGGCGGGCCGGCGTACCGTCAATCATAGCGCAGCGCGTCAATGGGGTTCAGCTTTGCGGCCTTGTTGGCGGGCAGGTAGCCGAAGAGAATACCGATGCCCACGCTGACGCCAAAGGACACCGCAATGCCTCCGGCGCTGGGTACGGCGGAGAAGCCCTCCGCACCGGCCATCACAACGCCCACCAGGGCGGTAAAGACGTTGGCCAGCACCACGCCCAGAATAATGCCGATGACGCCGCCGATGGCGGAGGTGGTACCCGCCTCGATGATAAACTGGCTGCGGATATCCCGGCCCTTGGCGCCCAGGGACTTGCGGATGCCGATCTCCCGGGTGCGCTCGGTAACCGACACCAGCATGATGTTCATAATGCCGATGCCGCCCACCACCAGGGAGATGGCGGCGATGACCACCAGAATGGTCATGAGCACCCCCAGCATGGAGTCCATCATGTCCATCATCTCCGCGGAGGTCATGACCATGTAGGCGTTCTCATCCTGGTAGATGCGGAACAGCAGGCTCTCCACCACGCCCTTGGCGGCGGAAGAGGTCTCCTTGGTGGTGCTGGTGACCAGGTACATCTTCATGCCCATACCCCCGCTGGCGGCGTTGAGCTGCTCCACCATACCATAGGGCAGGTAAATGAGGTCATCCCCGCTGCCCTCGGTGGAGTCGGCCTTCTGTGCCAGGGTGCCGATGATCTTGTAGGGAATGCCCCCCACGGTCAGGGTCTGGCCCAGGCCGTCCCCGCCGAACATATCCTCGTTGAGGTAGCTGCCGATGACGCACACCTTCTGGTCCCGCTCCACGTCCACATAACTGAGGAAGCGCCCCTCCTCAAGCTGGTCGCCGCTGGCCGTCTGGCCCTTTTCGGCGTTGTAAAAGGTCTCACTGACGCCGTACACGCTGGTGTGATCGTATTCGTCGGCGCCGCGGCGCACGGTGGTGGAGGCGCTGAGGTAGGGGCTGACGGAGTCAATGTACTGGGGGTACTTCTCCGCCAGGGCGTACATGTCGTCCGGCTCCACCTCCCGGTTTCCGCCGTAAGAGTAGATGGCCACCTGAATGAGATTGACGCCGATCTGCTCAAACTGGGAGTTCATATACTGCTGCATGCCATTGCCTAGGGAGACGATGACGATGACGGCCGCCACGCCGATAATGATGCCCAGCATGGTCAGCAGGGCGCGGACCTTGCTGACCATCAGGCTCTTGAGGGCCAGGCGGAAGGATTGGCTCACATTCACAGCGCGCCCACCTCCTCGTCCAGCTCCGGCTGTACCACGGCCTTTGGGTCGTGGGCATCACCGTCATAGATGATCCTTCCGTCCTGTAGGCGCACGATACGCTTGGCCTTGACGGCGATGGAGTTGTCGTGGGTGATGAGCACCACGGTATCCCCCTCGGCGTTGAGCTTCTGGAGGAAGCCCAGCACCTCCCGGCCGGTGCGGGAGTCCAAGGCGCCGGTGGGCTCGTCGGCCAGGATCACCGAGGGGTTGCCCGCCAGCGCCCGGGCGATGGACACCCGCTGCTGCTGCCCGCCGGAGAGCTGGCTGGGCAGGTTTTTGCACTTGTCCGCCAGCCCCACCCGCTCCAGAGAGCGGATGGCCCGCTCATGGCGTTCGGCAGCGGACACTCCGGCGTAGAGGAGGGGCAGCTCCACGTTCTCCAGCACGTTGAGCTTGGGAATCAGATTGTACTGCTGGAAGATGAAGCCCAGCATCTTGTTGCGGATTTCGGCCTGCTGGTCGTCGTCCATGGTGGACACGTCCACGCCGCCCAGATGGTAGGTGCCGGAGGTGGGCACGTCCAGACAGCCGATGATGTTCATGGCGGTGGACTTACCGGAGCCGGAGGAGCCCACAATGGCCACGAATTCCCCGGGGTCCACCGTCAGGGAGATGCCGTCCAGGGCGTGGACGGTCTCCTCGCCCATCTGGTAAATCTTGTAGACGTCCTTGAGTTCAATGAGGTGTTCCATGGCTTAACCCATCCCCATCGCACTCATGAGGCTGGAGCCCTGGGGGCTCAGCGCCAGCACCACTTCGCCCTCCTCCAGGCCGTCCACGATCTCGATGTACTCGTCGTCGTTGCGGCCCAGGGTCACCTGGCGCTCCTCGGCGGCGGAGAGATCCTTGATGACGCCGTTTTCATCCAGGCAGCCCTCCTTGGCCACCAGCACAGTGTTACCCCGCTCCACCGCCTCCACCGGCAGGGCGAGCACGCTGCCCACCTCCTCCACGATAATCTTGGCGGAGACGTTCATGCCGGGGTAGAGCGCCTCGGGGGAGCCCTCCACCTTCACGGTGACGGGATAGCTGGTGTGGCCGCTGGTGGTGGTGCCGTTGATGTTGATCTTATCCACCACGCCGGTGAAGCTCTGGTCGTCCAGTGCGCCGGCGGTGATCTCCACCTTCTGGCCCACCTGGATCTTGCTGATGTCCTTCTCATCCACGTCCATGTCAAAGGTGAGCTCGGAGCGGTCATAGATGATGGCCGGGTAGGTGACGGAAGCGCCGGAATTGGACAGACCGCTGATGTTGTCGCCCACATCCAGGTTCTTCTCGATCACCTCGCCGTCGATGGTGGAGGTAATGGTGTAGTCCTCCAGCTTCTCCTGGGCGTTCTTCAGGGAGAGCTGGGCGTTTTCCAGAGCGATGCGGGCATTCTCAATCTGGGTCTCCAGGTCGGCCTCAGAGATAACGCCGATCACCTGGCCCTTGGATACCCGGTCACCCTCCTTGACATTGAGCACGTCCAGATCGCCGGCGGCCTTGGCCGTGATCTGGGAGGAGGATGCATAAGTAAAGCTGCTGCCGGAGGCGCAGGCCGCCCCTCCCACGGAGGCGGTTCCCTGGCTGGTTTCAGACAAGACGCCGGGGTTGTTGACCAGGATGGTCACCTGGCGGACCAGGGTGCCGCCGGGTCCCACCTCGTCGGTGGCGGCGATGGACTCCACCGTTCCGCTCACCGTCTCGGCGGTGCCGTTCACGGTGACGGTCGCGGCCTGACCCACATAGAAGCCCGATGCATCGGCGGAGTGGAAGGGTACCTTCAGCTTCATGTGGTCCCGGTCCAGCACGTCAGCGATGACGGTGCCGACGGTGACGCTGTCCCCGCGGTCCACGTGCAGCTCGGTGATCACGCCGGCGTCGTCGGCCTTCACATTGCGGTCCTTCTGATTGTCGCTCTGGGTCTTCAGCAGGTCGTTGAGGGCCAGTTGGGCGGACTGGACGTTGAGCTGGAGCTGCTCGATGTTGTTCTCCACGTCGCTGGCGTCGATGCGGAAGAGCACGTCGCCCTTGTGGACGGTCTGCCCCTCCTCAAAGGGGGCCTCCAGAATCTCGCCGCTGACCAGCGTGGTCACCTTGTAGGACTGGATGGGCTCGATGGTGCCGGTGCCCGAGACGGCCACCGTCATGTCGTGCATCGCGGCGGTGTAGGGCAGGTACGCGCTGCTGAGCACCTGGGTTCCCGCACTCATGCAGCGGGAGAGCGCCAGCACCAGCAGCGCCGCGATCACCAAGAGGATGACCAGCCGCTTGACCCACTTCCGCTTCTTCTTCGGGGGCGTGAGCTGCGGGCTTTTCTTCCCCGGCCCCTCCGGAGGGGCGACCGTCGTTTCTGGCTTAACTTGGGTTGCTTCCATAGTGGTTTCTCCTTTTCTTTGCTATGCTTCTTCGCGGCGGACCGCCTTGGAGGCCGCGCCCCGCCGAAGGATGCCAAATACACGCATCAGACGGGCCCGCGCGCCCGCCGGATCGCTTGAGGCCCCGGCCGCTACCAGTGTACCGGCTACGGCGGAGACCAGCAAGTGGAAGATATCGGAAAGGTCGGTCTCCGTGCGCAGATCCAGTCGGGACAGGTCCACCCTGTCCCGCAGGCGAGCCAGGCTCGCCTCAGGCCCCTCCCGGTTCAGCAGGACCCCGGGCTGCATCTGCCGGTTGCAGCGGAGTATGTCTGCCATCTCGCGGTATTTCCCGTCCCCCCAGTGGGCCTGAATGTGGTCAAACAGGTCCAGGAAGGCGGCAAAGAGGTCCCCCTCCCGCTGCTCCAGCAGCTCCCCCATCCGGCGCTCCAGCAGTGCGCCATAGGAGTCCATCAGGTGGCCGAACAGCTCCTCCTTGTCGGTGAAGTACATGTAAAAGCTGCCCCGCGGGATGCCGGCGGACTGGATGATCCGGTTCACCGAGGCGCTCTCATAGGGAACGCGGGAGAACTCCTCCCTGGCAGCCCGAAGCAGGCGCTCCCGCTTCTCCTCCGGCAGATTGTAAAACGTCGCGCTGGGCATAGGGCACCTCCTCGCCTGACAAGCTGTCATAAGCTTAGACGACAAGTTGTCATATGTCAACGCCTCCGGCAAAAAATTCGCAGTTCGTTCATATTTTCCAGATAGGCTACCAGCATACCAGAATCCTATGTAAGACGCCATGAAGAGAAGATTAAAATTTTCTTAAATCTTACACCGTCTCTCTTCCGATCTGGCCCCTCTTCTGCTCATTTGAGACATGGCATCCTGCCGATTCTGCAACTTTTTTAGTCTCATCGTTATCACCAACAATTTGCCGTTAGTAACACAGCAAGCCCCCGCTCACCGAGCGGGGGCCTAGCTTTATTTGTCTACTACATCTTGTTTGTCATTTGTCATATTCTGTCCCCCCAGCTTGTCCCCCGCGCCGTCCACGGTGGACTCCAGGGCGGCGATGGCCTTGCGGAGCCAGGCGGGCACGGGGGCACCTAGGGCACCGATGTTCTCCACAATGCTCCCCAGCTCGGTCATGATATACCAGACCAGCACTAGGACACTCACAAATACCTCATACTGGAAGGGCAGCTCCAGTGCCGGAATGTTGGCGAGGATCAAACCAATTACTCCGTCCAGGATAGCGGCCACCAGGACGGCCACCACGGCCCCCAGCTTGTGCCACAGGCCGTCCCTTGCCACCTTGGACGACCACTCCCCGGCCCGGAGGGCGGCGGCGGTGCCGGTGCCGTAGTCGAGCGCCATACAGAGCAGCCAGGCAAGCACCAACCAGCCAAACCAGCCCCACAGGGCCGTCAGACCGCCCAGCAAGGCGGCGGCCGCCGCCTTGAATCCGTTGATATGCTCCATATCAATCGTCCTCCCTTACATAATCCGCCGTTTTCCCGATCAGGGCCTCCACAGTATCCTTGGAGTAGTTCCCGGCTTTCCAGTAGTCGGGCTGGTCGATAATGCCGACATTAGCCAGCGTGTCCACGTCGGTGTCCAACTTGGACACATTCGCCGTCTCTCCCCGGCAGAGCGCCAGGAACGCCTCCCAGGCCCCGGCGGTGGCCCGGATGGTCTTGGGACAGTCCTTGCCGTTCCAGCGGTTGTGCTGGACTACATTGTCCAGCGGGATGCCGTGCTCCTCCATGAGCAGGCGCACCAGGGCAGCCGCGTTGGCTTTGGCCGCCTCAAAGTCCCCTCCGGCGTTGACGCAGATCTCGATACCGATGCTGGTGGTATTGCCCGGCCCGTCCTTGCCGTCCCCGGCATGGTAGGCCGTCTCGTAGTCGGGCAGATGCTGGACAATGGCGTGGTCGTCCACGGTGTAGTGCCAGCTCACCAGAGCATCCTCCCCGGCGGCGCTGTCCAGATAGGCCCCGTGGGCCGCGGCGTCGGCGCCCTTGGCCGCGTTGCCGGTCTCATGGATGGTGATGTAGGTGTCCGGGTTGGTGTCCCTGCCCGGCCGGTTTTTACGCCCATCGGAAATAATATGCTCCTGGATGGCGATGCCGTTGTCTGTGGCCCTCTGAGGGCCCTCCACGGCCTTCAGATAGGCCAGGGACACCCAGCCCTTATCTGTCCTGCCCCAGCCGTCCCTGGCCTCCAGCACGTCCACCACGGTGCCCATGGAGTACGCCCCCACCTTGCCGTAGTTGGTGCCGGGGCCGCTGCGGATGTTGACGCCGATGCTGGGTGTCACGGTATACTTGCCCATACTCTCCTCCTTGTCCGGCGGCTCCTGGCCGCCCTCCGTCGTCCAGATACACAGATAGCCCTTGACCCGCTTACCGTTGCTGATGCGCTGGCCGTCCCCAAAGTCGCAGTTGGAGGAGCTGCCTGCGTCGAGGCCCAAGGCCCGCAGGTTGGCCGCCTGGTCGTACCGGCAGCCGATGCTCACCAGCTCGTCCCGCAGCCCCTCCGGCGTCTTAGCGTCCGCCGTGCCGTCGCCGGAGCAGTACAGGATCACCCGCGCCCCGGCCAGCAGGACGGCGGAGCGCCCCCGTGTGCCCCCGTACTCCGGGGAGTAGCTGAGTGCCTTACCTGGCCCCCTGGTGGGCGTCAGCAGCTCCACGCCGCTGAGGTAGGACGCCCCACCGTTGTCGGGTACGATATCCAGGCGGATGTCGGCCCCCTTGTCCCAGGTCAACCCCCAGCCGTTCCAACCTGCGGAGGCCTTAACAGAGCCGTTGATTTTGAGATTGCCGACTGCCTTGCCCGTAGTCGTGTCATAAAACCAGGAATTGATGATGTACTGGCACCCGCAGGCGGCCTTGACCTGCTCCATGGACCGCCCCCCGGCCTCCACCAGGGCGGCGCGGGTGATGTCCGCCCTGGTGATGACCGCTATGTACTTACTCATGGTCGCTGGGCTTCTCGCCGTTGATGGGGCCGGGGTCGGCGGCGTTCTCCATCAGCTCAACCATGCCCTGATAGTCCTTTACGTTCCACAGGGCGGCCAGGGCCTTAACGTTAGCCTGACGCTTTCTGATCCAGACGTTAAACGCGTCATTCTCCTCGGCCAGATCTGCATCAGCGCCCAGGGCATCCCAGTCAGGCCGGAAAGCCACAGGCAGATTTTCCGCGCCGATGTCCACCGCCTTACTGTGTCGAATGTTGTTCTGCACCATGCTGCCGCCTACGCCCAGATCTACATCGTTAGCGTTGGCGATCGCGTAGCAGGCGGGGGTGAGCTCGTTCCAGTTGATGTTTTTCATAATAAGCTTCCTTTCTTTTATCCGGCGGTTTCGCCGTTGATTACTGTCTCACTTCCGGGGCAAGCAGCCCGGCCAGCTCTTGGTACTCCTCCGGGGTGAGCCGGTCGGCGGCCAGGTAAACATCCATCTTGTCCTGGAGGCCATCGGTTCGGTTCTTCTGGATGAGCAGCTTGCAAAGGTTGTATACGGTTGTCATGGCGTCTCCTTTCTCATGTGGCAGCGGTGGTAGTCAGCTCCAGCATACACAGCCGCGCCTCGTGCTCGGACAGCATGTCCAGAGTGATGTCCTCTGCGGGGGGCGGCTGGGGTTCCGGCTCCGGCTCTGGGGGCCGCTCCGTGGGCGTGACACCCACCAGCTTGCCCTCCTCAATCTGGAGGTTACACCAGCCATAGGTCGCCCACACCGTGTCATGGAGGTGGGCGGGCACCTCTATGTAGCCCTCCAGCCAGCAGGCGCGCCGCCCGCTCTGGCTCTGGATCGGGTGCTGGCCGGTCTCCAACGGGTCAATTTGGATGATGGTCATATTTAATTCACCTCTTATTTCTAAACTATGGCGTAGTAGTGATATACAACTTGAGATAAATTAAGCTGCACAGTTGCTGCATCAGATGGAGTATAGTTATAATACCAACTGAAAGTTTTTCCATCCGCTGATTTTTTACCGTAAGAATCTCTTGAGTTGCTAGAGTAGAAAAAACCAAAGCCGCTTGTATACTCAGTAGGGATAATGCTGCCGGGAATAATGACAGAAGTTTCGCCAGTACCAGAATTGTCGATACTTCGATACGAATCTGGCCATTGCATGCCATAAATACAGAGTATTTTAAAGGGTTCGGCTAAGGTTATTTGATTAGGGTTGCTTTTACCTGTTTTTCCTGTCCCCACATAGCTCCCCGTGACAATCGTCGGCGCAGTCACGATATTTGCAAACGGGATTCCCAAGTATTGATATTCGACTCCCTCCACGATACCTGAATCGGGGTAAGCCTTGCGGTCATTGGATTGGACATACTCCCACGGACCAATCCCATCTACAAACTTTGTGGACACGGCTGAACTCTGGAGCGTGAGCTTTTTATAGTCACCGTAGTCAGTCATCTTCGCATTGGGGGCATTGGGAGCGGTATAGCGGTCGCCCAAGTCTCGTTCATAGTCACTCGGTCCAATCATCGTTCCATTCCAATACTTTTCCTTAAGGGTATTTGCTTTGGAAACTCCCGTACCCGAACGCGACAAATCATTTTCCTCTATTATCAGGTTCTTAATCGGCGCCAAAAGAGTCACCTTGCCTGAACTGCTGATTGTGATGTCCGAAGAATAATTTATATTCACCATAAAGGCGTTCACAGTATTGAGGACATCTTCTTCTGTTGCCTGTGAAATGACGGCCTCATAGTGCGATTTTGACTCCCGTCTGCGCCACCAATGCTGGTTGTATTTCCCCAGGAAGGACAACACATCGTCTGGAATGGCACTGGAGGAAAGTCCATATAGTGCCGCGGTTTCCGGTGTAAGTGTTTCCTGTTTGGTAAACGCCCCCACCTGCTCTGCCGTGACGGCGTGAGGGTTGTTCTTGTTCCCGGTGTGGGCGCTCAGGGCATTCTGCACCGCCGCCGCGCTGCCCGCCGGGTCATAGTCCATCGGCGGCAGCTCCGAGGGGGGCAGCGTCCCGTCGTCGCCCAGAACCGGGATATGCAGGTTTTTACCCGCACCGCCGATGTAGAGCTCCCCGGCGTCTGTCGCCAGCCCGAACTCCCCGGGGGCCAGGGTGGGCAGCTTGGCCTTGCTGCCCCGTTTGATCTGGATTTTCGGCATGATGCCGCCACCTCCTCACTCAAATGTCCCGCCGTCCACGGTGCTCAGGGACAGGCTGCCGTCTCCGCCCACCTTGAACTCCGCGCCCGGCTTGACGTGGCCGAGCTGGCTGGCGGACGCGGCCACGCCTGTGTGGGCCGCCGGAGCCGCGCCCACGTCGGCGGCGGTGGTGCCGTGGGGGTTGCCCGTCTTGATCTGGCTGTGGTCGTAGGCCGCCTTGCCCTTGTCGCCGGGGTAGGCGGTGCTGGAGGTCTCGCCCAGGGCCAGGGAGGGGGAGATCTCCACATACTGCGTGCCGCTCCAGCGGTAGGTCAGGTTGGTATCCTCGGCCACATAGATCTTGCCGTCCTCGCCCTCCTCCGGGAAGGCCGCCCGATTCTCAAACTCCAGCACATCGTCCACATAGCTGGGGAGCTGGGCGGCTGGCACCTTGCCGTCACTCCCCAGGGTGGCGACGCCGTTGGCCGCGCCCTTTTCGGCGGCTGGGACGGCACCCACGTCTCCGGCGGCCAGGGTGACATTCCCGCTCAGGGGCTTGCCGTTGATGGTGGTGGTGACGGGCACATAGGTGCCGGACAGGTCGGGCAGCAGGGAGGCCAGCAGCTTCCCGCCCGCCTGCACCACGGGCACGTTGCCCTCCTCTGCTCCGGTGTTGGCCGCCGCCGCTGTGCCCAGGCCGGTGACCTTGGAACTGGGGATGCTGGGGATATCAGAGACCTCCAGTGTCTGCCCGGCGGTCACCTGGCCCTTGTTGTTGACCGTGACCTTGGTGTACGTCCCGGCCTTGAGCCCGGACAGGGCCGCCAGCACGAGCTGGAGTTTTACGTCAGCGGAGCCGTCGAAGTTGACCGCCTCCGCCATGGCGTCCCCGGCTGCGGAGAACGCCCGGGGCGTTTTCAGCCGTTCCGCCGTGTCCGCCGTGCCTCCGGTGGGGTTAATGTGTACCTTGCCGGAGGTCGTGCCCACGTAGACGTTGCCGGTGTCCAGGGCCACCGCCAGCTCGCCCTCCGCCAGCTCCAGGCGGGCCACCGCTTCCTGTAGCCCTCTCTTAATCTGGATTGTTGCCATTGTAATGACTCCTTTCTATTTCCCGGCGTTGCCGTCGATCACAAGATTCTGGTGGGCCAGGGGATTAAGCATGTGCTCCTCCAGCGTGGCGGAGGCGTCCTCCGTCGCCGTGCTGTTCCCGTCCACCCGCAGGTTGGCGTGTGCCAGGGCCGCGCCGTTGTGGGTCTCCACCGGGTCTGTGTCCCAGTTCCCCCCGTCCACGTCCTGCACCAGCTTCCCGTCCTGCCCCAGCGTCGCCACGCCGCCCGCCCGCCCCTTCTCGGTGGCCTTGATATATCCGGACAGGTCGATGCCCGCCAGCGCCTCCTCCAGCTCCTCGTGGGTTACCCAGACGCCCGCCGGATACTCCAGCGAGACCTCCACCTCTCCGGTGACGCCGACGGCCACGGGGAAGCGGTGCACGTCCAGGCCCTCGGCGATGGGCGGCACCGGCTGGGCGCGGTCGCCCAGGGCGGCGTAGTAGAGCAGGGCGGGCGCGTCGTCGCCCACCTTGGCCATGACGCCGAACTCGGAGAGGGTGAAGCCCTCCTCCAGCCCGCCGCCCATGTCGTTGCGGTACTCCACCAGCATGGAGATCTGCCCACCGGCCACCGCGGGCGTGGTGCTGGTGGCCTTGGCCACCGGGTCGAGCAGGGCGGTGAGGGCCTTGGCGGCCTCGGCGCTCTCCACCGCGCCCTTGCCCACCCATACCTCGGTGAGCGTCAGCCCCTCGCCCGCCGACGCCCGGGCCAGCAGGCCCTCGCCGGCGGTGGTAATTACGAATCCATACATGCTACTCCTCCTCCATGGGCGGCACCGTGACCGCCTGAATGCTCCAGAGCCCGCCGCCCACCCGCAGGGCGGCCAGGAGCTGGGCCAGTTCGTAGGTGAACCAGTAATCCAGGTGGGCAGGCTTAATCTCGTTGACAGCGGCCTCGATGCCGCCCACATCCGACGGCACGGAGGCCAGGTCGGACAGGACAATTTCGAATTGATACTCCTCCGGGTGCTCCACGACGGAGACCTGGGAAACGTCGTAGCCGAAGGAGGCCACCACGCTGCGCAGCATCTCCGCCGTGGTGGAGCCCTGGCCCCGGAGCTTGGCCTTGATGCGGCCCCGCCGGTAGCTGTAGGGCCGGGTGCGGTCGGCGGGCAGGCCCACCCACTGCTCCCACAGGTCCAGCCCCCAGGTGGCGGTGTCAATCCAGAGCTGGGCCAATGTGTCCGACTCGGACACGCGCAGCGCCTCGGCCTGCTCCCCCAGCACCCGCTCCAGCTCGGACACCTGCGGGCTGTCCTGGTAGTAGCGCGGCAGGCGGAACACCAGATTGCTCATGTCACGGTCACCTCCCCCAGCACGGGGATCTCTCCGGCCTGGATGGTCACGTCGGCGGTGCCGCCATTGACGGTGAGGGAGGCGAAGTTCTCCACACCTTCCACATTGAGCAGCAGGGCCAGCACCCGGTTGTAGAGCAGGGCGTAGGGCTGGTCGCCGGCGGGCTTGTAGTACACCGTGCTGTACTTGCCCTCAATGAGGGTGTGCAGATAGCCTGCCAGCGCGGCCCGGAAGGCGTCCTGGACGGCTCCAGCCCCGGCCCCGCCGGTCAAGGTCACCTGGGCCGTCACGGTGATCTCCCGCTCCGTGGCCGCCGCCACCGTCACCGCCGCGCCGACGGGCCGCTCCTCCTCAATGTGGGCTGTCACGGCCTCCACAATCTCCTCCGAGGGCGCCCGGTCGTTGCTGTCCACCAGCGTGACGCTCACCGTCCCCGGCCCGCCGGGCAGCTCCACCACTTTGGCGTTTCCCACCCCCGGGATCTCCATGGCCCACTGCCGGTACTGGTAGCCGTTGCCGCTGGTGGGGGGCCGCTGCACCCGCTCCCGGATGCGGGCGAGCAGGGCGGCGTCGCTCTCGGCATCCGTGCCGCCGGCCGCCGCCTCGCTGCGGTAGGACGTCAGGCCCGTCAGATTGACGTACATCCGGTCGATGGCCCCGGCCTCCACGTTGTAGGCGCTGCCCGCCTCCGCAGCCTCCAGGCGGCCCCGGCCCGTCCCCTCCGGCCCCAGCGCCACCGCGGCCATCAGGGCGTAGGACAGCCCTCCGACCGTCAAAAACGCGGTGCCCTTGGGGATCACCAGCCCCGGCGCGCCGTTGAAGGTGATGTCGCAGTAAGCCCTTGTCCCCTCCCGGCGCGTGATGCTGTAATACTGCCCGCCCACCAGGTCGATGTAGCCCCCGGAGCTCTCGTCCACAAACAGCATGGAGGGCACCCCCTCCAGGGCCCGGTACGCCTCGCTGAGCTGCTCGGCCACCGGCCCGGCTACGCCGTCGGCGAAGCCGCCCGCCATGGTGCTCAGGCCCTGGCTCTGCTTGATGGCCGCCAGGATGGCCGCCTTGATGGCCTCCGGCGTCTTGTCCTCATACATGTATGCTCGCCTCCCCGTATACTGTGGTCAGGCTCACCCGCATCCGCAGGGTGGAACCGTCGAAATCCACCACCTCGGCCGCGGCCCCGGTGATGTAGGGGCAGACGGTCAGCGCCTCCCGTACATACCGTACCGCCTCGCTCAGCCGGGTGTCCGCCCGGTAGGGCTGGCCCACCAGGCTCTCCAGCTCGCACCCGTAGTCCCAGGAGAAGGGGCTCCAGCGGTACCGCTCCGTGTGCAGCGCCCGCCAGGCCCAGCCCTTGACGGCCTCCAGCCCGGACGCCATGACCGGCTCCCCGCCGGAGAAGCGCGGCACGCCCTTGTCGTAGTCCATGGCCACATCCCGGTAGAGGGGCAGCGCCTGGGCCGTCCCCTCCGGAGCGGCCGTCTGGAAGATCGGAAAGAGCTGCCTCATGAAAACACCGCCTTTTGGAGAATGTAGTAGTCCTGTCCGTCCGCTGTCACCAGCACCAGCAGCCGGTCGCCCGCCCGCAGGAGCCGCCCGCTGCCGTCGTCCTCCTCCCAGGCGTAGTCCAGCCCGGGCGGCACGTGCAGCTCGGTCTGATCCAGCGTCAGGCCGTTGCACACCACCCGCAGCGTCCCCTGCCCGGCCTGCTGCACCTGCCCAAACAGCCAGCCGCCGAGAGCCTGCCCCCGCTCCGCCGGCCGGAGCAGCTCCGTCAGCCCCGCATATACGTCGTCCATGGATGCCTCCTTACGCGATTTCCTCTTGACATATAGTATTATATATGATACTATATAAGCGAATGAGGGGGAAAAGAGATGGAGCTAAAACTGAAAAAGCAGCCGCAGAAATACCTGGCCAGTGTGGACGCCCCGACCCGTAAAAAGCTCTATCGGGCTCTGGACAGCCTGTCCAGGCTGGAGGGCGATATCGTCCCGCTCAAGGGATATGCGAACCGATACCGCTATAAGATCCTGCATTACCGCATAACCTTTGAATGGGTCAAAGGTGAAATTGTCATCACCGTTATTGAGATCAATACCCGTACCAATATCAAGTATTAAGGAGGGTTCCTTATGAATCAATCTCTATCTCCGGCCGAACTGGAACAGCGGTTTGCCGAGATCAACGCGCGGGAGCCGGAGGAGCTGACGGCCGAGGAGGCCGCCGCCCTGGCCGAAGCCGAGGCCATGGACGACGGCAGCTCCGTCTCCCTGGACGCCTTCAAGGCGGAGCTGGAGGGGTACAGCGGGAAACTGGTGCTCCGGATTCCCCGCAGCCTCCACAAGCACCTGAAGGAGGAGGCGGAGATCGAGGGCGTCAGCCTCAACCAGTATATGCTCTACAAGCTCTCCCGCTGAGCTGCGCATCCGCTCAGATTCATCCAAGCCGCCCCGGCCGGGGCGGCTTTTTCATATCCCCTGCCCCGCCTCCACCTCATTGGTGAGACTGCGGAAGTTGAGGGACAGGCGGCAGAAATACTGCCCGTTTTTCCAGGTGTGGGTGTCGCTGTCAATCCAGCACAGCCCGGTCACGCCGGTGGTGTTGGCCCGCAGCAGCACCGCGCTGCCGGAGATCAGCTCCGGGTCACCCAGGCACTCCACGGTCATGGTCTGCTGGAGGCCGTTGTCCTCCAGGTACGCCTGGGCCTCCGCCCCGGCGTCCTCGCCGTCCCGCTGGGTGAGAATGTGCTGGAACTGCCCGTACAGGGCGGCGCTCTCCGCGTCGGACACGGTGCGCACCCGCGCGCCTGTCTGGCTGTAGATCTCCACCGTGTTCCTCAGCTTGGAGATGTCCTCCGTCACCCGCAGGCTCTGGAGGTTCTTCCCCGGCGCAAGCTCCAGGGCGGCGGCCTCTGGTTTTTCCACCACCTCCAGCTCCCCCAGGCCGTTGAAGCGGGAGAGGTAGCGCCGCCCGTTCTGCCGGGCGGCCAGGGTGTAGAGCCCGTCCACAATCTTGTCCAGGGCCACCCCCGGGTATTTCCGGCTCACCGCCGTCCCGGTGGCCGCCAGGGCGGCCACCGGAATCCCGAAGTCTCCGCAGAGGGCCCGTACGGCCTCCTCGGGGGCCGCGCCCCGGAAGGTGTACCAGCCCTCGTTGTTGGCCAGGAAGCGCCCCCGGTCCAGGGCCGTCAGGGTGGTCGTCACCCCCTCGGTGGCCTTCTCCCGGGTGACGATATTCCCCCGGAACCGGGTGCGCGCCCCGGCCCACAGCCGCAGCTCATTGCCCAGCTCGCAGGGCAGCTCCGGCAGGCTCCCGTCGTTGGGCGTGGCCATGACGGCCTCCACGGAGCGGGACACCCGCTTGATGCTGCCCGACCAGGTGAGGGTGCTCACCCGCTCCGTCACGTCCCAGGTCTCCCCCTGGGGGCTGACGATCACCACCTGGTATTCTGCCATAGGCCACCTCCCGACGCGATTTTATCCAGCTCCAGATCCACCAGGCTCTTCACCGTGTGCTCCGGCACCCAGGGCACAAGGCGCGCCGTTCCGCTCTCCTCTTCTTTCACCTCCCGCACCTTGGTGGCGGCCGCGATCTGCGCCGACGGCGGCCTGGCCGCGGCCGCCGGGAGCTGGGCCAGCGGCGGGATGGTGAGTACCTGGCCGGGGCGGATCAGGTTGGCGTTGGCGATGCCGTTGGCGGCGGCCAGCCGCCAGGCCAGGGAGCCGTCCCCATAGTACCGGCGGCAGATGCCCCACAGGGTGTCGCCGCTGGCCACCGTGCAGGTCTTGGCCGTGGCCGTGCCGGTGGCGCTGTCCCGGCTGGCCGCCGTCTCCGCGCCGGAGGCGGACGGCTCCGCGGGCAGCACCGGCGTCTCCGGCCGGGTGTACTGGCGCAGGGTGATGTCGGCGTACAGGTCGTTGGTGCCGTCCTGCTCCCGGTAGGTCACCCCCTCCAGCAGCACCGCGGCGTTGACCGGCGTGCCGCTCACCAGCCACCGCACCACCGTCCCCCTGTCCACCCACCGCTCCAGCTGCTCCAGGTAGAGCCAGGGGTTGGTGCCCGCCCCCGGCGACAAAAACGGGTACGCCTGGGCGGGCAGAAGGCAGTCGTGCAGGGTGGTGCTCCCCATCCTTTTCCCGCCGAAAAAGTTGAGATCCCCCAGTTGGTCCACCGTCACCGTCTCAATGGCGGCCTCATGGGCCCACTGGTAGCTGGATGGGGTGACGGGCAGCACCAGCTCCACACCGGCCGTCTCCTCCAGGAAGGTAATCAGCCGCAGCACTACCGCACCCCTCCCATCTGTGCCAGCCGGAGCTTCCGGTAGAGGGCCTCCGCGATGGCGTCGATGTCGCTCTCCTGGCGCACCTGGAAGGTGTTGCCGGTGATAGTCACCTGCGCCCCGCCGCCCTGGTCGGCCTGCCGGGCCTCCCGGGCAGTGAGCACCCGCTCCCCCTCATGGAGCAGGGCGGCGTACCCGTCGTAGGGCACCCGCTCCAGCCCGGCGGCGTGCGAACGCCATACGCCGTCCTCGTCGTAGTAGCCGCCCCGCCGCCAGTTGCCGGCCTGCCGCTCCTCTACGGACAGTCCTGTGGTAGTCTCCGACCCGGTTCCGACCAGTGCCGATGCACCACTGAAAAAGCCCATCGCCTGGCCCACCAGGCTGTTTTCTCCGATCAGGTTTACCAGGCTGCCCTTGGTCATGGCCTGCTGTGTCTCATACTCATTCCGCCAGCCGGACAGGGCGGCGGTATTCTCCCGGATGGCGCTGATCAGATCCAGCTCCGTGTCATGTACGCTCTGGTACTGCTCGCTGCTCTCATAGGCCGCCTTGGCCAGGCCCTCCGCCTCCCGCCGCAGGCTGTCCATCTTGAGCCCCGCCTCCTGGCTGCCGGACGCATACGCCTCGCTGGCCGCCTGGTACTCCTCCCGCATGGCGGCCAGCTCCTCCTGCTGCTCCGGGCCATAGATGCCGCTGGGCGTCTCCCCCAGCAGCACGGCGGACAGGGCCTCCCGGGTGTACTGCTCGGACAGGTTCTCCAGGTACGCCTCGTTCTGGCCCGCAATGGCGTTGAGGCTCTCCACCGCCTGGCCCAGCGCACCGCCATAGGCGTCAATCTCCGCCTGGAGGCCGCCGGAGCGCTCTGCGTTGTACCCCTCACCCCGTGCATTGTCAATCTCGGTCATGGTATCCTCCAGGGTAGATGTCAAGCCGCTGAAGGTGACGGCCATCTCCTCCATGGAGCCCTTATAGGCGGACTCCATACCGGCCTGGATGATGTTGGCGGCCGTCTGGCCGTTAATCTCCCCCTTGGAGATCATGCTATAGATATCGCCCTGGGTTTTCCCCAGGGCCTCCCCCAGCATCCCGATCACATCCACGCCCCGGTCCTGGAAAATGTTGAGGAACTCCAGCGTGGCCTTGCCGGAGCTGTTCATCCGGCTCATGGCGCGGGCCATCTCCTCCATGTCGGCGGCCGAGACGCCCACGGCGCTGCCTGCGTCGCCGATGGCCCGCATGAGTTCCAGCATCCGCTCCGGGCTGTCCCCGAAGCCGGTGGCCAGGGCCCGGCTCATGCCGGTCAGATCCGCGTACTCCAGGGGCGTCTCCGCCGCGAGGGCGCGCAGGCGCTCCAGGTACTGGTCGCCCACACCGGAGCCCAGCAGCTTGTTGAAGGCGATGGCGTCCAGCTCCCGCTGGGCCGCCGTGGCCGAGCCGGCCGCCAGGCTCTCGTCAGCGGCCGTCTGGCCCTGCTCGTACAGGTCCCCATAGTATGCCTTGAACGCCTCGTCCCGGCTGCCGGCGGCCTGCGTTGCGCCCTGGAGCACCCCCAGGCCGCCGCCAATGGCTGCGCCCACCGCAGTGCCGATACCGGGGATGATGCTGCCGATGGCCGCGCCGGAGATGGCCCCGGACAGGCCGGAGGAGAGCACGCCGCCCGCCTCGTCCCCGAAGGCCGAGCCGATCAGGAGGTTGGCCACCTCCTGGGCGGCGTCGCCGGCCATCTGGCCCAGGCCCGCCTTGCCCAGGGCGGCCAGCATGGAGGAGCCGCCCCGCCCCGCGCCTGCCCCCGCCCGGTTGTCCGCCTTGCTGATGGCGCTGGAGGCGTCCAGCATGTCCTTCTCCACCTGCCGGGCCTGTTTGCTGACCATGCTGAGCTGATGCTCCACATTGGCGTAATTCTGTACCGCCTTATCGAAATCCGCCTGGGCCGCGGCCCGCTCTGCCTCCGTGGCCGCCTCTCCCAACTCGTCCAGCGCGGCCTTGGTACGGGTCAGCTCGCTGCGCGCCTCCTTCAGGTCGAAATTTTTGAGGCGTACCCTGGTATGATCCAGGGCATCCAGGCGCTCCTGCAGCCCGGTCACGTCCGCCCGGAAGGAGTTGACGGAGTTCTTCATCCCCACGATGGACTGGGACAGGTTGTCCGTCACGCTGAACGCAATGCTGGCGTCGCTCTTTCGCCCCGACATCATCCTTCCTCCTTTTGCCGCTTGTAGTCAATCATCATCGCGCAGACCAGGGCGCGCTCCCCCGGGGGCAGGCGCAGGAACGTCCCGGGGAGCACGCCGTGCTCCATCAGCAGCCGCTGGGCGGCGATCAGATCTGCGCGGCTGGCCCGTTTTTTTCCAGCTCCTCCAGGGCCGCGCCGATGGCCGCCCCCTCCAGCTCCGCGCCGGAGAGCACCGTCACGCTCCCCGGCCCGTAGCCGTTGAGCTGGTCGATGACCCGGCACAGCTTCTCCACCTCGCCCATGCGCAGCAGCTTTTTCAGCGCGTCCACCGGCGTGGCGCAGCCCTCCTTGCCGTGGTACCACTCCGCCTGCCGCAGCTCCGGGTGGTTGACCACGGCGGCCAGGATCAGGTGGAGCTGGGCGTCCTCCTCCCGCCGGATGCGCACCAGCTTGTTATAGGGCACCTCCTGGAGCTCCAGCACCAGGTTGAGCCGGGGGAGCTTCACCGTCTTCCGGTCCGGTTCAAATTCCGGCAGCTCCAGCAGGCTTGCGATCACATTGTTCTTCTCCATCACTGCACCTCAATCTGGTCCAAATACTCATAGTCGCTGAACGTGAAGGGGGCGGTCACCGAGCCCACGGTGGCAGCCTTCCAGTCGGCCAGGGTCAGGTCGTCGAAGCTGACGTCGTAGAGGGCCACCCGCTCCGCGCCGTAGCTGTCCGGGTCCCGCAGCTTGAAGATCAGCGTGAAGCGCCGGTCCACGCCGCGCTGGATGCCCTCCATCCTCTGGGCGAAGCCGGAGTCCACCTTGTACAGCGTCAGGCTCCCGGTGCCGCTGGCGCTCGTGGCCTTGTGTGCGGCCATGAACCGGCCGCACAGGTTGACGGTCTCCTTGTTCAGCGCCACCTTGGCCTGGCCGGCGGAGGCCTCCGCCACCTTCTCGCCATCAAGCCACACCTCGCCCCAGGTGCCCGAAATGACCCGCCTGGCGCTGTCAATGGTTCTTGCCATGTCTATCCCTCCTTACACCTTACAGGTTGTCCACGGAGAGCTGGAAGTCCTCCATGGCGTCCACGAAGCGGCCGCCCACCCGGACAAAGACCCAGCTCCCGGTCTGATACTCCTTGATTTCCTGCGCGGTCATATCCGCCGTCTCAATGCCCTGGGAGCGCATCCACCGCTCCTGGGCCTCCACGTCGAGCTCCGCCCAGCTCTCCCCGGAGGAGAGCACCCCCTGGCCCTCCAGCTCGGCCAGGAAGGTCTGAATGGCGGTCACCAGGACGCACTTGTTGTCGTAGGTGTTGGCGTACCGGCCCACATACTGGTCCTGAATGGTGGTGCGCAGATAGTAGGTGAGGAGGTCCATCCCCTCCACAATTTTGATCTTGCGCCAGTCCGCTTTCCCCGCGGCGGGGATGGTGGTCAGGGAGTTGACGCCCCGGGCGATCTTGGCCTTGACGCCGTCGTGGATCAGGATGAGCTTGCCGGCGTTGATGGCCGCCTTCTGCTCCTCCAGGGTGCGGGGCGTCACGGCGGTCAGCTCCGTCAGGGGGGCGTAGGTGGCCGACATGCTCGCGGGGATGCCCGCCAGCACGCCCGCGATCCGGCTGGCGTACTGTCCGGCGGTGTAGGTGGCCTCCCCCTCCGCAATGGCCCCGTCGGTCTCGGCGAAGTCGATGATCCCCATGTCGTCCGGGGCCTTGGCGGCGTTGGGCTCCACCAGCTTCTCGGTGTAGTAGGCCGCCCTCCGGCCCTTCACCCACTCCTCCAGCGCCGCCAGCTCGGCGGCCGTCGCATCGGGCGGCCCGGCCAGGTAGTCCAGCGTCAGCCCCTCAATGCTCTTGAGGCCCGCCTCCAGGGCGGTGGTGTCCTCCGTACCCGTGGCGATGACCACCGCCACCACCTTGCTGGGGCCGCCCCGGTCGCTGCCGGTGAAGGCCCGCTTGATGTAGTCCTGATTGTCCTGGCCCAGCTCAGTGGGGATCAGCGCCGCGCTGGAAAGCTGGTGGACGCCCTGGGCCTTGGCGTCCCGTACAAATACGCCCACATAGCCCTTCTTGCTCCGGTTCGCCGCCTGCTGGGCGGCCGCCTGGAAGGTAATCGTCAGGCTGGGCAGCCCGATTGTCGTCGCCATCGTATCATCCTCTCTTGCGTCAAAGCGCAGTTCGTTTGATTGCAAAGTGCTCCATCTTGGGGGTGTCCGCCGCCTCCGGGTCCTGACAGCCCGGCCGGGCATCCATCCACTGGGCGGAAAAGAGCACATAGGCCACCCCCGGCCCCGGCGTGTCCGCCGCGGCGCTCACCTGGATGTGACGGTCTCCCACCGCCAGGGCCGGGCCGCCGAACCGGCCCAGCACCGCCGCCTGGTCGGCGCGGAGCTGCTCCGTGCTCTCCACGCTGTACTCGTCCGTGGCCGCGTACAGCTCCAGCCTGGCCTCCAGGCTCCACTGTACCAGTCTGATGCTGGCATCCTCTGGCTCTGCACGCTCCGCGTACAGATAGCCGGAGGGCCGCTTGTGGTCCGCCGGGCAGAAGTCCCGGTACAGCATCCGCTCCGGCCAGAGGGCCGCCACCCGTCCGGCGATGGCCTCCAGCACGTCGATATAAGTCATAGGTTACCCTCCAGTCCATCCACAATGAGCTGCATCAGCCGGTCCGCCTCCTCCCGGCCCATACCGGCCAGGGCCGCCCGCGCGGCCTCGTAGAAAAAGCGGCCTGGCACCGCCGCCGTCTGATAGCGGGGCCGGTAGCGGTACCCCTTCCCCCCGCCGCGGGGGCCGCCGTGCCGGTGGCCGCCCTCAATCGCGTTGGTGATGTAGCCCACGGCGTACCGTTTCCCGCTCTTGGTCGTCTGGTAGGTCTCCGCCTTGGGCCGGACCGCCACGTAGCCGCCGCCGCTGCCCATGTGAGGGGCCTGCCAGCCCGACACCTTGCCGGTGCCGCCGATGCCCGTCCGCACCTCCTGGAGCAGTCTGGCGCCGATCTGCTCCAGGAGCCCCCGCTTTTTCTCGGGGAACTGTTTGACCAGCGCGTCCCAGCTCTCCATCAGCCTGTCCAGCCCGCTGGTGTCCACCGTAACGGCCATCACACATCCCCCCGCCAGGCCATTTCATACTCGCTCTTGTACGGGTCAAGCCAGTGGGCCGCCTGCACATGGTAGGTGCCGCGCGCCGGCCCCTCCCGAACCGTTACCAGGTCGCCCTCCTTCAGCTCGATGGGCTTCCCGGTGACCAGCACGTAGGCCGTCTCGCTCTCCGCATGGGTGTCCTCCCGCTCATAGCGGACGTACTTCTCCGTCAGCACCGCCGGGAAGGTGACGCGCATGGCCTCCCTGTGGACCGGCCGGCCGTTTTCGCCCACCGTGTCCTCGGTGCGCACCGCGGCGCAGGCCACGGTCTCCACCACCGCCGCGTCCACCTCCAGGTGGTTGCGGCCCATGGGCGTGATGGAGGTCAAAAACAGGTGGGTATCACCCCAGCGGAGGGCGTGGTGGAGGGTGAGGGGCTGCCGCCGCACGATCACGGCGGCGTCCCTGGCCCCGATGCCCACCTTGGAAAACAGGTTGGTCTTGCTCTGGAAGGTGATGGAGGCCCAGGCCCGCCGGACGGGCGTCCACTCCCATACGCCGGGCGCGGTCTCCCGCAGCTCCAGCACCTGGGCGGCCTTATTCAGCTTCCCGGCGTCGATGTAATCTGCCATTGCCTCACACCTCCCCACCCCCGGATGTGTCCAAGTTGGACACATCCTTGTACCGGAGCTGCATCTTCAGGCTCTGGGTCAGATAGCGCATGGAATTGGCCTCCGCCGCCGTGAGCTCCCGATAATCGTCCAGATCCGTCACCAGCAGCTTGGCGAGCATCTTCGCTTGGGGGCTCTCCCGGTCAAAGCCGTCCCGGATGCCGTCGTCGATCATGCTCTCGGCCACTTCAATGAGGGCGGCCATCTCCTCGTCGGTGGACTCGTAATCACGGCTGTAGGCCCGCGCCTCCTCCACGGTGATCACCATAGGCTCTCACCGCTCAGCCTGCCGCCTCGGCCTTGGTGGTAACCGTCCCCTTGACGCTCACATCCACCGTGGGCGCGTTGGCCGCCGCAGGGTCGAGCAGGCCGTAGCAGTAGGCGTCCGCGTCCGCCTGGATCACGTCGTAGCCCTCAATCACCCGCATCAGGGTGCGGTTCTTGACGAAGCCCGCGTGGGCGCTGGCGTCGAAGAACTGGTAAGCGAACTCCACGAAGTAGCAGCCGGCCTTGAGATCGCCGTAAAAGATGGGGGCCTTGGTGCTCTCGTTGGGGAGCTGGGCGTCGGAAAAGACATGGACAGGCAGGTTCTTAAAGAGCTTCCGGGTGGCGTTGGCGGGGTCGGGCTGAAGCATGGGGCGGCCGTTGGCGTCCTTGGCCTTGTCCATGACATTCCAGCCGGTCTGATTGGTGACGACCACGCCACCCACCAGGCAGGCGGGATCGAGATCCAGGTTGAGGGACTCGCCCAGGGCGTCCAGGCTGGCCAGCTCCTTGGCCGACTTGCTGGCCTTCAGCGTGGCAAAGATGTCCTTGTTCTCGCTGTAGATGGCGTTCTTGACGAACCAGTTGTTGAGATAGGCGATCAGGCCCGCCGTCTCCACCGCCGTCAGGATGTTGGAGACGGGGATGATCATGCCCTTGAGGGCGATGGCGAACTTCACCGCCTTGAAGGTGGGGTCCGTGCCGTCGGGGATGTCGTTGCCGTCGTCAAAGTCCTTCAGGCCGGTAACAGCGCCCGACTCAAAGTCAAAGCTGCCGGAGAGGGAGGTGGTGGGGATCACCGTCACCAGATCCTTGGCGGAGATGTAGCTCCGGCGCAGCTCCCGGATCTTGGTGTCCACATCCTCGGGCATCAGGTTGGCCTCTCCGTTGGCCGCGTTGGTACCCGTGACCAGCGCTTTCTGGAGGCCGGGCTCCGGCGTGATGGCGGCGCGCTCCTCGTCGGAGAGGGGCTGCCTGCGGAGCAGCTTGGCGATGATAGCGAATCCGGAAATCTCCTTCCTGGTGCCCGGGTCGCCCGGGTCGTCACCCTCCGGCTCGTCGGGAACCATGGCCCGCTCCCGCTCGTAGAGCCGCTTTTCCAGCTCAAAGTCCTTCTGGAGCGCGTCACACTCGTCCATCAGCTTGGCCGCGTCCTCGCTGCGGCCCTCGTCCTGGGCCTTCCGGGCCTGGGCAAATTTGTCCTGCATCGCCTTCTGGATTGCCTTCATTTTCTTGTTCATCTGTCATTCCTCCATTTCCATCAGCGCAAGGCTGGCTTCCATCAACCGCATCCGGAGCGTCAGGGCCGGGGCCTCCTCCCCCGGCCGGGGAAGGTCGTCCGGCTCGCCCTTTCCCCCGTAATGCTTGATCACCCCGGCCCCTTTCTGGGCCGGTACCGCCACAAAGGACAGCTCATAGGCGTCTGTGGGGTCGTCCAGGTCGATGTGGCACCGTTTGCCCTCATACTCCTGGCCGGGACAATGGCCGCAGTAGGTCTCCCGCCGGTCTGTGCCGCAGATGGAGCATATGGCCTTTGCCACCTGGCAGCCCACCGACACCTCCCGGAGGATACCGCCCTCAATGGCGGCGATCAGCGGCGCCGTCTGGTCGTTGCGGAGCATGTAGGCCCGCAGCACCAGCCGCCGCACGCCCTCCGACTCCTCCACGGCCCCGGCGTAGATCCGGGCCGTCTGGCCGCTGGCCGACCACCTGTGATCCATGATCACGGTCTTCCCCACATACAGCTCGGCCAGCCGGTCCAGGGCCGCCTCGGTGAACCGCTCCTGCTCCCGGTCCACCTGGTTGTCGCAGGCGGCCACCCGGAACACAAAGACCTCCTCCTCCGTCAGCTCCTTCAGGGCCTGCCGGTTGATGAGGGCCAGCTCTTCCCCGGCCAGGGCCTGCTTCTCCACCCTGGCCGCTTTCTGGATTGCATCCATAATGCCGTCACTCCTTTCCATTTCCATACTGCTTCCCCACGTCCTCCAGGGGGATGACGTTGCCGTTGGCAATCAGGCGGTCGCCGCCGGCGGCCGACGACATCCCCAGGTAGGCGCGGGCCTCGTTGGGCATGTAGACCGAGTTGGCCACGGCCTGCACCATGCTCTCGATCTGGGTCTTGGTGTCAGCCCGCAGCATCACCGCCGTGTTGAACTGGGCTGCCTCCCCCCGGTCCATCTGCGCAGGCTCCAGCAGCTTCCAGCTCAGTTCCTCCTCATAGCCCTTGAGAATCCACAGCAGTGTATCCGTCAAGAAGGCGAGCTGCTGGGCCTCAGAGTTGGCAAAGGAGGACTTCTCATAGTCGTTGACCTGGTTGGGCTTGACGCCGAAGGCCGCCGCGATCTGGAGGGCGCTGTGCTTGCGCAGCTCGATGAACTGGCTGTCGGTCAGCTTGATGTTCAGCGGTTCGATTTTGGAGCCCAGCGGCACGGGGATGAAGCTCTTGGTGGCGTCCATCTGCCCGGTGGCATACGCCTCCAGGCCCCGCAGGAAATTCTGTTCCGCCTCCGAGTTGAGATCGCCGGTGTACTGGACGGCGGCCTTGGCCGTGAAACCGTTCTTGTAGAGGGAGTTGAGCATCTGCTGGGATTGCAGGCTGCCGTCCAGGGTGCTGCGCAGGATCTCCTGTACCGACAACCCGGTGATGCCGTCCAGGCTCAGCCAGGTGCGGAAGTGGAGCACCTCGTCCTGGCACAGCTTGTACCGCTTCCCGTCCGGGGCGGACCAGATGTACCACAGCCGGGCGTCCGGGCCCAGGATGCGGCGGTTGTCAAACCACACGCTCACCCGGTCGCTGCGCATGTGCCAGAGCTGGGTGCTTGCCCCGCTGCCGAAGATGGCCGCGTAGGCGTTGCCGTAGTGGTTGCGGGACATCTCCATGTCCGCCCAGAAGTAGGTGGCGGTCTGTAGGGGGTTGGGCCGGTAGCGCAAAACACGGTAGAGCGGATTCTCCCGCACCTCCTCCACCCCCCGCTCCGGGGTGCTCCGAATGAGCTTGAGGGGCAGCTTGGAGACGCCCTCGCTCAGCACCCGCAGGCAGGTAAAATAGGTCGCTTCGCTCAGCTTGCTCCGGGGGACGCCCCCCAGGTTCAGCAGGTCAATGAGCTGGCTGAGCGTCACCTGCTCCGCTCCGTCCGCCGGCGCCGCGGCCTGGCCGCCCGTCTTTTGGACCAGTCTCTGAAACAATCCCATGCTCACTCACCCCCTTCTCTGCGCCTGCGCCGAAGCCACAGGGCAAGCCCAACAATCAGCCACGGCAGGAACAGGAGCAGCGCCAGAAGGAACCGCCCCAGCCACCGGCATCCCCGGCCCGCCAGGAGCGCCAGCTCCCCCGCCGTCTCCAGCGTCCAGCGGTAGCCCGGCTCCGCCCAGCGCAGGAGCTCTTTGATGTAGTTCACGTATTCCACCCCATTTTTGTCAGATACTCCGCCATGGCCCGCTCCAGATCCACCGGGGGATCTTCGGTGAGCTTCATCCGCGCCACATGGGCGTCGATGGCCGCGTCCACCGGGTCGATGCGCCGGGTGCGTTTGCCCGCCTCCTTGTCCACCTTCATTTCCTTAAAGCTGTTCCGCACAATGCGGGCGTTCCGGAGGGACAGGTCCAGCAGCTCGTTCCGCTGGTCGTAGAGATACTGCCCCGACTTCATGAGGAGCTGGAGTTCCTCCGTCCCGCTGTTCAGGAACCGGGCGGACTGCTTCACCTCCAGCAGAGGTGCCCCCAGCTCCTCCAGGTCCTTGAGAAAGCAGTCGGCGTTGTGGGGGTCGTACCCCAGCCCCAGGAGGGTCAGGTCATACTCGGCCAGGGTGTCCCGCAGGGTAGCGAGGATAAAGCTGTAGTCGTTCTTGAAGTCCTGGACGCTTCCCGTGGCCATCAGGAGGCGGTCATGGGCCCACACGTCGTATGGGGCCAGGTCGCTCCTGATGTGCTCCTCCAGCCGCCCCCGGGGCATGAAGCTGACGCTCCAGCCGTAGTACATGGGCCGCTCCCGCTCCATCCACTGGAACTCCAGGGCCAGGGTGGTGAGGTCGCCGCCGGAGGACAGGTCCAGCCCGGCGAAGCAGGAGGCGCCCCGGAAGTGCTCCAGCGTCAGCGGGGAGCGGCACTTCTTCAGAATGGCCGGCGTCACCAGCTTCTCATCGGCGTTCTCCGACCACATGTTCTGACATTTGGTGATGTAGTCGGCCAGCTCCCGGCCGCCGGCGTCCCTGGCCGTCTGGGCGTCGGCCAGCATGGTCTCCATGCCCTCCTCTGTCTGGCAGAGCACCGGGTTTGACTTTGGAAAGTACTCCGGGGCAAAGAGGTCGTCCCCGTCGTCCAGGCAGTAGATGTCTACGAAAAAGTTCTCCGCCGTGGAGCCGCCGGCGAGGATTGCCTGGCAATACTCGTCCATCTCGAAGCAAAAGCTGTTGAGCTCGTCGCCCCGGGTGGTGATCATGGAGGTCAGGGCCTCCTTCAGCGACCGCTGGCCGTTGTAGATGGCCTTGTAGATCTTGTTGTCCCGGTGCTGGTGGATCTCGTCGATGGAGGCGTAGATGGAGCGGAAGCCTTCGTCCAGACCGCCCTCCCTGGACAGCGCCTCAATGGTGCAGCCGGTCTCCCAAGAGGTGATCAGGGACTTGTAGTCCTGGATGCGGAAGCACTCCATCAGGTCGCCGTCCGCCAGGACAAACCGTTCCACGTCCTCCCAGGCCAGCCGGGCCTGGCGCTTCTTGGTGGCCACGGTGAAGAGCTTGCCGAAGCGGTAGCCGCCGAAGCCGGCCAGGTAGGTGGCGGTGATGCCGTTCTCGAAGGTCTTGCCGTTCTGCCGGGCCACCGACTTGTACTTGCGGCGGAACCGGCGGTAGCCCTTGCGGTTGACCCAGCCCATGGGCACACCCAGGTCGAAGGTCTGGCAGCCATAGAGGCGGACCGGCCGGGGCTCGTCGCCCTCCACGATGGTCAGCGTCTCGGCGAAGTCCAGGATCTCCTCGCTCTTCTCCGGCACCCAGAGATAGGGGAACTCGTCCGTCCCCTGCCGCTCCAGATCCCGCAGGTGGCGGCGGCACGCCTGGACGTGGAGCTCCCCGGCCACCACATCGCCGGAGACTACCCGCTCGGCATAGGCCGTCGCCCGGTCCCTCATTCGCCCTCCGCCAGCTTCTTAAAGCGGTCGAACTTGTTGGACTTCGGTACCGGCGGCTCCTGGGGGATCACCAGCTTGCAGCGGCTGGTGATGTTAAGCCCCAGGGCCCGGGCCGTGGCCTCGCACTGGGTGAAATACTTGTCCTGGAGCAGGGCCAGGCTGCGCTCCAGCTCCAGGGCCACGTCCTCGTCGTCGATCTCCTCGCCGGCGGCCACGGCCCGCCCTTCCTCCGCCGCCAGCCTGGCCCGCAGCTCCCGCAGCCGCGCCCGCTTTTTCTTGGGCAGGGTGCGCAGGAGCTTGGTATACCTGGCGTAAAAGCCATGGGCCACCACGTACCGGGCCAGCTCCCCGGCGTCCACGTTGCCGATGATCTTGATGCGCTGGAGCTCCCCCGCCAGGGCGGAGAACTCCTCCCGCTGCTTCTTGGACAGGTAGTCCGGCGGCTGGATGTCGTCGGCCGGGGCCGTGGGCTCGGCGGCCATGCGCCGCTGGATCTCCTCCTGGGTCAGATGCTTGCGGCCCTTCGCCAGCAGGATGTTGATGGGTTCGCGTGGGTTGGGCATGTGACGATCCTCCTCTCCCGCCCGGTGTGTCCAAGTCGGACACATTCCAGGGCGCGATTTTTGCCCCTTTTTCGGCCGGTTTTGTCTCGTGTGCACCCAGGCGTCGCGCGGGCGACTGCTGAAAAGAGCAATCCCGCCCCGGCCGCCGGTGGGCGTTTCCCTCCATCGGGGAGTTTTTGCCGCAAAACAGAGGCCGTGCGGTCAAGCGCGCCGTCCGCCTGTACTTTTTGACCCGCCCCTGGGCTGCTTGTGATGGCTCTCTTCGGCGCTGTGGTGGGCCTTGCAGTCGCCCTTGAGGTTGGTGATGTCCAGCCGCCTGGCCCAGTTGATGTCAATGGGCTCGATGTGATGCACCTCCGTGGCAAGCTCGATGTCCTCCTCGCGCCGGAGCCCGGCCTGCCACTCCCGCACGCACTCCTCGCACCGGTAGCCGATGGACTCCAGCTTCCGGAGGCGCAGGGCCCGCCAGGGACCGGAGCGGTAGAAGGCCACCTTGGCCGGGTCGCGGTGCTTGTCATAGCCTGCATGTCGCTCCCGCTGCATCGCTGGCAAGCGCTCCGCGCACCGGTCACAGATGGCGTTGTGGTTGGGCGTCGCCGCCCCGCATTTGGCACAGAGTTTCAGCAGCACGGCACACACCTCCGGACGAAACAAAAAGCCTGAACCGACACGGGCCGCATCATGCGGACCATGTGGCTCAGGCTCATTGGCTCAGGCTCAAATCGATATCCAGATATCGCTCCTGTTTGCAGTGCCGGCAATAGACATAGGCTTTCACTTTGCCGTCCGGCGGCAGCCGCAGGAGCTTCATCGTCTTGCACTTGGGACAGATAACCCATCCATCCTTCAGGACTAGTTTACCACGTTCGCGGGTTCCTTGCAATGGGTTTCACCTCCGTGTGTCTATTGTTCCACTAGATTTCAAGATTGATCGCGCGCGGGTGCGCACGCGGGCGCGCACGACAGATTAAAAGAAGAATTGCTTTGTATGTAGCTGGCGTATGCGTATGCACCGAACGAGTTGGAGCGCTCGCCTCGCCTGGCCCACAGCACATCGTCCGGTATGTCGATGACGCCGCTCTCATCCCTCCATCGCTCCGGCGGAGGCAGTTGCTGGGACAAGCTCCTGGAGCAGTTCCACGGCCGCCGCCCGATGGGGATGATGATGCCGTCGGTGCGCTCCTTGGTCAGGTACTCTGCCAGCCGACGATAGCCTCCGGTGGGCATGAGCACCGGCTCGTCGTCCACCTCCCCGGCCCGCCACAGGTGGCGCACTACGGCCGGCGGGAAATCACTGTACCGCAGGACCATGTGGATGTGGTAGCGGTGGTCTCCGTGCAGTCCCTCCACGCAGGTAATCCAGTCAAAGGGCCGGCCCTCGTTGAACCGGCGTGCCCGGGCCATAAAGGCCCGCTTGGTGGCCATGGCCTCCCGAAACGTCCGTGGAAGATGAACTGAATCATAGGTGAGCGTGTAATGTGTACCCTCAAAGCCGAACAGCGCAAGCCTCAGCTCCAGCCGGTCAGCCTGACTCCGGCACACCGCTGAGTGCGGTGAGCGGATGATCTCATTTTTATCCCGCCGGTCCTCCCTGGAGTCCGTGCGGGCCAGCCGGGGACGAATCGCCCGGCACTCTTTGACCAGGGGCCCCGCCCTCTGGCATGTGCAATACCACGGCCCCTCGGCCATCAGTCCACCCGCTTGGCCCGGGCCACGTAGCGGCCCGCCCATGGCCCGACGGCAGACTGGCGGAGGGCCAGCACCTTGTCCCGGGTCAACTTGTCTACCATACGGCCCACATCACCGCACCCGTCCAGATAGGCCAGCCGCTCCAGGTGCCACAAGGTCTGAGCCTTCACCAGACAGCGCAATCTCCGCAGGTCCTTATTTTTCATGTTGAGTTTCTCCTTTCCTTCTCCCCGGCGGACTGTTCCGCCACCGGAAGGCGGCGCAGCGATGATACCGCTTATCCCACCACCAGCCTCCCGGGCGCTTGCACGCCCACATGGCGTCATCGTGCCAGTAGCAATTAGCACAGGTGTGCCGGTACTCCTCGATACGGACGCAGTCTCCCATGCTTATCCCCCATTTGTGTCCAACTTGGACACACCCAGCTTGCCCAGGCCGGCGCCGACCTGACGCCACACTTGGATGGGCACCACCTCGTCCCCGCTGTAGAGGCGGCGGAACAGATCCGGTGTAATCCCTTTGCCGCAAGCCTCGGCCAGCGGCTCAAAGCAGCCCAGCCCTGCGCTCTTGCGGTAGGCATAGAGGCGGTCAAGGATCTCCCGCTTCTCCGCTGCATTCCGGCCGTGGGGCTCCTTGGGTGGCCTGGATTCCGGCTCCAGGAGCTCTACCGGGGAGTCACGCGGCAGAGGCAGCTCGACCACCTCATAGGGCAGAGACTCGTCCAGCAGGAGCACACCATCATAGATGGACGACTCAATCTCAGCCTTTAGTTTGGTCCTCGCTTCCGCCGATATCTCCGGCACCCGTACCAGCATCACCGGCACCAATTCGCTGTTTTTCATCTTATCACTCCTTCAAATTTTTGCGCTAATATTAGCATCTTCCTATTGACATTACGCTAATATTAGCGTATAATAAAATCATCAAGAGGGGACAACCCCAGGAGGTAACTAACATGAAAAAGTATAATCTCTCTGAGATCATGAAAGCCGCTTGGAACCTGCGCAAGATGTCCCTCAAGTGGGTCACCTCTCTCAGCTTCGGCGAGTGCCTGCGCCGCGCCTGGAAATCCGCGAAGGAAGCCGCCCGTGTGTTCTCCGGCCTCGTGCGCAATGTCCAGGTCGGCGGAACCCTGGCGCACCCCGTCCTGGTGGACATCGACATGGATGCCCTGACCGTCACTGGCAATACCTACCCCGTGCGCAGCATGATGCGCGAGTTCGGTCTGGTTTGGGATCGTGACAACAAGGCTTGGACTGGCAGCCGCGAAACTCTCAATTCCATCTGCGTCAAGTACGCTTAATTACGATTAGTAAGGAGACAACTATGGAAAAGTATTACATCATTGCAGACTTAAAGCGTAACCCAGCCGCCGGGGAGGATGTCCCTCCCGTTCCGGGCGCCCAGGTATATGTGGGGAGAATGAAGGCCATCATCGAGGCTGAGAACTGGGAAACAGCCATGAAGCAAGGACAGGAGCTGATCCTGGGCTGCCTGAAAAGGCACATCGTGCCGTATCAGTGGGTCTGGATGCCCGTCAAGGACGCCGAGAAGATGGGGGACACCTCCATATATGATAGGTACCCCACCGCAACCAGGCTGACCTATGAGCGGGTCAAAGCTGGTCTGACGCAGAAGCAGTTGGCCGAGCGCTCTGGTGTCAATATCCGCCAAATCCAGCGGGTCGAGTTGGGAGAATCCGAGGCCGGAAACCTCACCGCTAAGAACCTGCTTGCGCTGGCGGACGTGCTGGGCATCGATCCCCATGAACTCATTTAAGGGGGGATCACTTTGACAACCTGCGGAAACGGCAAAAAGCGAAAACGGGGTGCTTTGCCGAAAGAAGATCTCACTGGGCATACCTTTGGCGAACTCACGGCGTTGTATCCGACGGAACAACGCTCCGGGTCATCCGTCGTGTGGGCTTGCCGATGCTCCTGTGGCAAGCTTGTCTATGTCTCCCGCCCACACCTTCTATCCGGCATAACTAAATCCTGCGGACACGCAAAGCTTGTTGACCTGCGCGGGAAACGCAGCGGGCGGCTGGTGGGCGTCAAAATGATGAAACAGCGATACGCGGGTTTCGTCATGTGGCTCTGCAAATGCGACTGCGGGTCTGTCTTTCTCCTTAGCTCCTCCGGCCTGAAATATAATCGGGTCAAATCCTGCGGCTGTTTAGGGAAGAAACAGAATGCCCGCTGCCCGGGCTGCGGGCGCTATTTCCCGATCACCCTGGACGGTACCCCGACGCCTCAGTTCTGCCCCGACTGCGCGCCGAAGTACGCGGGGCGGAATTGGAAGGTCTGCCCCATTTGCGGCAAGCTGTTCGCCTCTCCTGCCAGTACCAATACCGTCACATGCTCTAAGGAGTGCTCCGCCGAGTGGAAGAAGGTAACACACGCCGGAATCTCAAACCACTGGAACGATGAATCCAGGGCCAGGCTCTCTGCGGCCGGGCAAACCGCCAATCTCGCGCTCGGCACGGCTATGGCCCAGCAATCCCTTATCGCCGGCCGTTTTGAGACGAACCAGGAAGCCAAGATCTGGACTCTTGTGGACCCGTGCGGGAACGAGATCACAGTTCGCAACCTGATCCTCTGGGCGCGGGAGAATACCGCCCTCTTTGAGAAACCAGAAGGAGACCGCTCAGCCCACCAGATTGCTTCCGGCTTTCGGGCAATCGCACTCACTATGTGCGGAAAGCGAAAAACCACCGCCATGAGTTACTTCGGCTGGACGCTCAAGTGCCCTCCTGAACCAGCAGAATAGATCTTTCACCGCCCCTTCGGGGGCGGTTTTTTTGCTACTCCTCTGGAGGTCCATCAAAGGCCACCCAAACTTGACCATACAGAGAGAGCAGCAGGCCCCGGCTGTCTGCCTCATGCTTGAGGCACAGGCGGCCGTTGTGGATGTGAGTGGCGATCTCCCAGCCGCCCCACTGGAGCTGCCTCAGCCCCACGCCCTCAATCCAGACTGGGTGCTCTTTGAGGAGTTGCTCCAGCGCTGCGCGTGTGTATTGGTGTCTCACGGCGATACCTGCTTCCCATCGTCAATCTCAAACTTGATTTTCATCTGGGCGGGGCATAGATCAACTTCTGGCCGGCGTTTCCCCGTCCACCGCAACCCGCCAGCCTGTCCTACGCATTTCCACCCAGCCGCCCGCAGGCTGGACCCGTTTTCGCTGTCCAGTATGTATGTAATCAGTTTGTGGTAGCCCATTGCTCTGGCAGCTCTCCAGGCTGCGGCATAGAGCATACTGCAAGCGTTGTGCGTCCCATCGGTACAGAGGCGGTTAACCTCCAGAGTCCAGCCGTCATCAAGATAACGGCTCACCGGCCTACGTACAATAGCAATGCCGACGATTTTCTCTCCGTCGGTGCAACCAATGGAAAATTTGTGGCCCGTGACCGGCTTGTGGTGCCGATGGTGCTGCTCCACAAAGGCATTGGCCTCTTTCAGTGTAATGGGACAAACCTCAAGCATTGGCTTCTCCCTCCGGCGGGCGGCGGTAGGCTAGCCAGGTAATCCCGTAAGCTCCAGCGCGAAACGCCCTACCATTGGCGAACGCGATGCCCTCCACCACGCTCTTGAATCCAGGCATTGGACAATCGTAAGCAATGGCAATAGGTTCTTTTCCTGTGATCACATTCCATTCTGCTATACCCATATCCTTTGCGATAATATATACCGGCTCCCCGTCCATCTCCCGCAGCTCCTCCAGCGTCAGCGGCTCGTTCGACTCGTTGCTCTGCCACTCTTTGCACCTTGGACAATCTAATGGAGCATATCCCCGAAGGGTACAGCTCCCCGATTTGCTGTAATGCAAACACGATTTTGCAATCATACGCTTTTTATCCAGCGTCAGCGGCTCGTTCGGCGGGGTGAGGGTGGGCATATGCTCAGCCAGATACTCCGCAAGCCACTCCGCAAAACTGCCTGTTTCCGGGTCTGTGCGCTTTGCATCGATGATGAGGCCTAGCATCGTTTGTTTATCAATCGCCCTTCCCATTGTTCAGCGCTTCCTTTCAAATCCTTTGCATGCGAAACTCGCCGTCTTCCATTCGGGCAGCTTCGGGCTAAGTCTGCATATCGCTCTACTACACCATGAGCACCGGCTGGTATGCTCCCCATGCTCGTTATAATGACATAGGCTCCCGGCCCCACGCCACCGGCATTCTTGGCAGCGGCATCCATAACACTTGTCCTTGTCCATTCTCGTCCCCACTGAAACTGTCTCCGGCCCTCTGCCGGACACCCGCAAAGCAAAAGGAGGCGGGTGGAGCGGGTAATCTCCACCCGGCAGAGGGCCGGAGCCTCATTGCTAGCCATAAAGCAGTTTTTCCAACCGCTCTAACTCGGCTATGCAGCGGGAGACTGTTTCATGGGCTTTTGTCCACTCCACAAGCCCCTGCAAAGTCTTGTCTCCTTGAGTCAGGGAGCTTAGTTTCTTTACTGCTGCATCGTACCGTTTGTTGACCCTCTCCAGACGCAGCTCGTAGATATATGTGCGCGCAGCGGTGTGATGTGCCCGCAGCGGTTCTCCTTCCACATATTGCACATATCAGATTAGCTCCGCTTTTGAGAAACTCCGTAGTTCTTTAATGCTGGTCTTTTTCATTCCTTCGCCTCCGCTCCCCCTGGCTGGCGGCTGGCCGATGGTGCCAGCGACTCGTTGCTGGTCTGGAGGGCATTACCGATTACCCGTGTGGCCCGGATTTTCTGGATCAGCGATTTAAGATTCTCAATCGTGCGTCTATCCCACCCTGCCAGCCAGGTCAAAAATCCGATTTCGCGTTCCGTCAACTCGACACCCTGGAACACGTCCTCAAATTCTGCAGGTACTTTCATTTTCGCGCCTCCATCTCCGGCTCCTTAGTTGCCCATACAGATCAACTGCTCGATGGCGTCGTCCCGCTCCCACGCCCGAACTGCTGGAGAGTTGATGACCTCCAGCAGCGCCTCCATGTCCTTGAGCTTGCAGAGTGCCCCGTACACCCTGGGCGGCAGGGTTGCCAGATCCACACCGGGGATACCCCACTCGCCGCTGGGTGTGGTTTGGATTATCCGCTTACTCATGGGCTAACACCCCCTCCTTGGCCGCCTGCATCTCAGCCAGCAGAGCCTCCTGCTCATAGAGGTAATGCACCTCCATGCCAGTGACCGCCTGCGCCTTCTGGCGGAGCTTTTCAAAGGCATATTCCTCGTCCACTTCTGCACGCATCTGCTCCAGCTCGTCCGTGTTGTCCTGGAGCGCGGTGAAAAACTTTTTCAGCTGCTTGGGGCCGAAGCCATAGGCGTCGGCGATGGAGCACACCATCAGCCACATGGCCCGCTGGGTATGGGTATCCGCCTGTACCTGCACCGTGGCGTCCCTGGCGGCCTGCTCCAGCCCCTTCCGGACGGCCGCCTTGTGGGCCAGCACCTGGGCATAGGTCGCGCCCCGGGGCTTACCCGGTCCGGGGCGGTGGTGTGTTTTCTTATTCTTCGCCATTTGGGTCCTCCTGCCTTTCCCAGTCCATACTCTCAGGGAGCTGCGGGCACCGCATCCAGATCGTCACGGTCGGCGATAGCGGGAAGGCCATGGCCGCGTGCTCCCATCTCTCCTCCTCAGCACTCCACCAGTAGAGACTCCCACCTTGGGACATAGGGCCCGTGATGCACCAGTACAGGCCGCTCTTCTGCGGCTGCTCTGGCCACCAATGCCAGGGGCCGTCGTCATCGCCGCTGTCCGGCGCAGTTTCCCGGGCCTGCTTCGCTGCGGATGTAGAGGCCTCCGGCGGGCCGGTCAGCTCGTCCGTAACACCCAGCAGGTAGTCCGTGGAGCACCCCAGATCCTTGGCCAGCCGGACCGGGTCACTGAAGTCCCTAGCGTTAAGGGTACTGGGATACAGCCTATCATCCTGGTCAAAGTGGCCTGCGGCCCAATCCCGCAGTTTCCCGACTGTCAGGCCCCGTCCATACTCTGAGATGAGGATGGATGCCTCATTTTCCAGCCCAGCGGCATCTGCGGCCGCGGCCAGCCTCTTGGCCCGGAGCTGCACATTTTTCTGGATTTCCGCCTGGAGCTCCGCCTCGCGCTTGGCTTCCCTGGCCTCCTCCTCGTCCCGTTGCATCTTTCGGGCGGCCTTGGCCTTGGAGCACATGCGCTCACAGGCATAATATGCCGTCTTGGCCTTGGGACACCGGAGGCAGCAGGTCTCTCCCTTGCACAACTCACCGTATCCACAGTCCAAGTCGTGCCGGAGAAAGGCGTCCTTCCGGGTACAGGGTCTCCCGTCGGGACAGGAGAAGGTGGGACGCCAGTCTATACCGCTCTTGGACAGCTCCAGCAGTTCTTCCGCCCGGCTCCCGGTGGGCAGGTTCGGCAGCATATTCGCCAGCCGCTCCTGGAGCGCGGTCTCCATCCGTGCCAAAGCGTAAGCAGTTTGTTCTGAGAGCACATTTCGGTCGAAGTGCTCCAAATAAATCGGGATCAGGTGCTCCCGGATAACCTTGAGCCGGGCCAGCTTGGGAGCGGATACCTGGCAGGCCGCCGCCACCTGGTCGCGCATTCGGCCGGGAAACTCATAGCCCTGCTCCTTGAGCTGATAGAGCAGCAACTCCACCCGCTGGGCCTGTTTGGATACCTCCGCCGGGGAAAGCACCCGGGTGGAGCTGTTGGCCAGGATCAGCCGCAGCTCCCGGAGTTCCTGTGATGCCTCGTACCGCTCCACGATGCAGGGGATGCTGGCCCATCGGTCCCCGCTCCCCTCTGTGCCGCGCAGGAGTTTGAGTGCCGACCATCGCCGGTGACCGGATACGATGACGTATCGCCCGTCCTCCATCGGCCTTACCCGGATGGGCTGCTGGAGCCCGCAAAGCTCAATGTTGGCCGCCAGGTCCTCCAGGCCGGTCAGACTGTAAAAATTGCCCGGGTCAGCCTCCAGTTTGTCCAGGCTGATGTACTCGATGGTCTCCCGCGATGTGTCCGACTTGGACACATTTCCGGCGGCGCCCACTGCGGCCTGGAATGCGGCTGTGATGTCAAACTTGGCCATTACTTGGCCGCCCCCTCTCCCAGGAACTCCGTCACAAAGGCCCGGTAATCCTGGGCCGCCGCGGAGCGGGGCGACCAGCTCACCACCGGCTCCCCCGTCCAGGTGGACTCGTCCACCTTGGGGCTGCGCCGGATGTGGCTGGCAAAGACATGGACCGGGGCCTGCTCCCGGAGCAGCCTCTCCCCCTGCTCCACCGTGTCCGAGCGGTACCACATGGTGGGCAGGCAGCCCGCCACATGCACGTCCGGGTAGATGCTCCGCAAGCGGTCAATCTGGGCGGTCAGCTCATTCATGCCCCGCACGCTGTAGGCATCCACTTTGATGGGGATGACGACGTCGGTGGAGGCGGCAATGGCCGCCGCGCAGGCCGGGGACAGCGCTGGTGGGCAGTCAATCACGATGCAGTCGTATGCGTCATCCTCCGCCACCGCGTCCCGCAGGTCACGGATGGCCCGCAGATTGGGCCGCTCCCCCTGGAGCAGATCCACGTCCAGGTTGCGCAGCTCGTCGTCGGCCGGCAATACGTCCAGGCCCCGGATGCTGCTGTGATACAGCAGGTCGTCGTAGTAGGCGTCCGGGATGGTCAGCAGCCCCGCCAGGGTGTTGTACTCCCCCGGCGGGAGCAAAGACTGGGTGGCGTTGGCCTGGGGGTCTGCATCAATGAGCAGCACCCGCTGGCCGTACTCGGTGGCCAGGATGGCGGCCACATTGACGGCGGTGACGGTCTTTCCGACGCCGCCCTTCAGGTTTACAATGGCGATTGTCTTCACGTTTATCGTCCTTCCAGTTTAAAATTTGAAGCTCTCCCGCAGGATTCCCCGCCCGGTGTCCACCCGGACGGTGAAGTAGCGGTGGGCCCGGTTGATGTACTCAATATGCCCGGTCACCCGCCGGGGAATGGGTTTTGTGTCCTTGCCCCCAATTTCCGCGCCGAAGGCGGCGGGGACAAAGGTGTAAGCCTCACCGATACGCATATGGGCTCCTCCTTCCCGAGGTGGCGCAGCGCCCACGCCAGGGCCTCCGCCACCTCCTCATGCTCGGCCCGGCGGGCCGCGTCCACCCGTGCCAGGGCGGCATGCCGGCGGCACTCCGCCTCAATCAGCTCCAGCCGCCGCTTCTCCATCTGCACGCCCTCCTTCCGCTTACGGGAACGGGTCCTCTCCGCCTTCCGGCAAATCCACAACTGCCTGACGCCCGCTCAGCGCCCAGCCGTACACCTTGTCCGGGTTGCCCGTCCCCGACTTGTAAAATCGCTTGCTTTTCCGTTCGAAGTTCAGGCCAATGCTCCGGCCCCGCTCCCCAAAAAAGCGGTTTTTGAGGATCGTAAGCACCGAATCCTGCTGGCGGTCCTCCCGCTCCTCCTTCTCCAGGACGTAGACGTTGTCCGCCAGATTGGTCACGTCCCCGATGCCGGCCACCTCATCCGAATCTGAGATGCGGTCGGTTTTGCGCGGGTGGGCGACCAGATGTACGTGGACGTTGTTATCATGGGCAAAGGAGGCCAGCTCCGCAACAAACTCCGATTGCGCCCGGTAGAAGTCCCGGTCGTTCCCCCGGAAGCGGGCGGTCATGAGGTTGTCCACCAGGTAGACCTTAGCCCCATAGCGCCGGTGGGCGTAGCGGAACACCCGCAGGATATTGGCGGCGTCGTGGTAGGTGCTGGTGCCGATGTCGTAGAGCAGGAACCGTCCCCGCCACCACTCGTCGATCATCTGCTGGGCGAAAGGGGTCGGGTGCGGAATCTCCCGGCCGCTCAACTGGTCTTTGCGGACCTGGAGGTTTTTGGGGCCCGCCGCCTGGAGAGACGCCCAGTATTTGAATTTCCAGGCGGGGAGCTCACCGGAGTAAGCGCACACCGGCTGCCCCTGGTCGATGGCCTCCAGCAGAAACTGGTCCAGCAGGGTGCTCTTGCCCTCGCCCCTCTTGCCCGTCCAGACGGACAGCTCCCCCATGACGGCCCCGCCCGTGGCCCGGTCCAGGTTGGAGATGCCGAAGAGCACCTTGTCCAGTTTGGACACGTCCGGCGCGCTTACGTCCGCCAGGTCCAGGAGGCCGTAGGCTGGGATCTCCACCGCCTCCAGGAGCATCCGCTCCACCGCCCGCAGTCCGCAGGTGGCCCGGAGGTCCCGCACGGAGTTGCACCGGCAGAAGCCCTTGTCCTCCACGGCCAGCAGGATGACATTGGGCAGGCGCTGGCGCAGCTCCCGCACCATGACCGCCCGCTTCTCCGGGTCCCCGCAGACTACCAGCACGTAGCAAAATTGGAGGAAAAACCGCTCGTGGCGGCTCAATGCCTCCCAACCCGCCGACGCCCGCAGGCATCCGGCGTTGATCTGGACGGCCAGCACGTCCTCCGGGTCCGCACAGAACCAGAACCCGGTGGGCAACTCGGGGTTCAGGTAGCCGGGGTCGTAGAGCAGCACGTCGCTGAGCTCCGGGGTGTTATTCGACATATCGTTTTGGCTCCTTTCTCGTTTGGGCCTGTCCGCCTTTCAGCGGGAAAATGCCCTTCCAACTGTTGGTCACGGACTGCTCCAGGATCTGGAGCTTTACTTCCCGCGAATTGTCTGACAGGCGGTTCAGCCGGTTGAGCAGAGTGGTCACCGCCCGGGTGGAGTCCACCGCCTTTTTCGCCGCCCGGATCTCCATCAGGGCATCCAAGGCCTCGGCCAGCTCCGTGTCTCCGGCAGCGTACTCCGCCAGTAGGGACTTGACTGCCCCATCCAGCTCTGCACTTCCCCTCCGGCCCCCTTTGGGGGGCTTAGGGGGATCTATCTGGTAAGTAACTGTTTCCTTATTACATTTCACAGTTTCGTGAAATGGCTGTCCCCGATCGGTGAAATGCATTTCACCATTTCGTGAAATGGGCGGCTCACTTTCCCCATAGACCTCCAGGATGCAATCAGCCAGGGCATACCAGCGGGTGCGGTCGGTCCTGTCCTCGCTGAAATTTCCGGCCAGGAGGGCTCCGGCCTCCTTGAGCCCGTTTATGATGCGTTCCAACTGACGGCGGGACCAAAAGGGGAACAGCTTGGACAGGGCCTCCAGTGTGTTGTAGGTCCAATACCGCCCCTCATGGTAGTGCCGCCCGTTGGCCCGGTTCTTAGCCACCCAGAACGCCATGCAGTGGAGGAAAATCGCTCCATCCACGCCGTACTGCTTGGCCAGCTCTGCGTTGAAGTGAAACTCCATCAAGGCGCACCACCCCCTTGTGTAACTCAAAATTGTGTGCTATAATACAGGTGTCTTCACGTTAGGCCCTGGTCGCTGTGTCCGAGCGACTGGGGCCTTCTTTTTTGACCTCGTCCTCCGGCAGATAAACCCACCGAAGGTCGTAGAACTTGCGCATCTCTGCCGGCGACAAGGTATTGCCTCCTCCGCACATCCAGGTGCGCCCAGCCTCAACCTCCAGCCGGCCGACCATGTACCGCTCGCTGCGGCCCGAGGTCTTGGGGACCATGTGCAGGACAATCAGCTCCCCGTCATACGGGCCCAGCTCGCCCCGCCGCCGCAGGTCCAGCGGTCTCCAACGCTCCATCAGCATGATTCTGCCTCCTTCTGTTTTTGCAGGCGCTCCAGCACGGCCCGCCTGCGTCGGGCGAGACGCCTATGGCAGCACTGCTCCCGGTCCAGCCGGGCCAGCTTGGTCTCGTAGGCTGGGTCCTCTGTCCGGACGCAAAACTGGTGCAGACGCCCCAGCTCGTCTGCGGCGTGCTCCCAGTCCAGGGCACTTTCCAACAGGGCTTCCACGATGGTGTTATAGTCCCGATTGCTGAGCTCCAGCCGTATCATGCTCATGCGCTCAGCACCTTCCCCATGAGCGCCGACACGCCGGCCAGCCGCAGATCCAGCGCCTCCTGGACGTGGCGCACCATGACCTCCTCCAGCTCCCGGAGCCGGTAGGTGGGTAGGTCTCCCCTCTTGTATTTCACCAGGAGGCCGGGGCTGATGTTGTATGTCCATGTCCCTGTCTCCTCGCTGCAAACGGCAAAGCCGAAGGGTGCCCGCTCTTCCCGCAGGGCGCGGTAGATGGTGGGGGACGACCAGCCTATGTATCGGGCCGCCACATCAATCGGCACGTTGTCATACGCCATGATCTCCTCGTCCGTGAGCGGCCGCTTGGTTGCCTTTTTCACTTTACTCCCTCCTCAAGATGCCCCTGTTTGGCGTAGCGCACGGCCATGGCGGCCTCCACCAAGTCGCCCAGCTCCGCCACGATGGCGTCGAAGATGGGGCGCTCCTGGTCGTCGATAATGCCGTCCTTGCCGATGCGCAGCAACTCCCGGTCCCGGTGGGCATCCACAAAGCCATATACCCGGTCCAGCAGCTCCATGATGGCCTCCGGGAGCCGCACCTCTCGGATATCCGGCACGATGCTCCGCGCCATGTCGGCGCTGGCCCGCAGGTGCTGGATGCCCAGGAGCTGGCTGTCGTAGGCAATGACCATCAGGTCCACCACCTCCGGGGGTGGGATGCGCTGGCCGGTCTCATAGGCCCGGATGGAGCTGTCCGAGATCCCCAGCTTTTCCGCGGCTGCTTCTTGGGTCAATCCCTTCGCCTCGCGGGCGATTTTGTAGATATTCCGCTTGTCCTGCGGCATGGTAATCACTCCTCCCTGGGGGTACAATATAAGCATGAGGTCAGACGGCCTCCTCGAAAAGCGCCGCCTCGGGAATCTGGTCCACCCGCCCATTCTGGCGGAGGATCAGGATGGTGGGCTCGTGGCCCCGGAGTGTCAGGCGTACCGCGTTTTTGGTGACCACCTCGGCGCACTGCACCTTGTCAACGTCATAATGGTTCTCAATCCAGCGGCCAATCTGCCGCTGCTCCGGTGTACAGATCATAAGCAGCTCCTTTCTCAACTTGTAGCGTCGTCTATGTTCTCAAGCGGTCTAAGCCCATAAAGGGCATCTATGGAGCAACTTAACAATTTTGCTATTTCCGGAATCTTGTCCCCTCGCGGGAATCCCCCACTCGTCTCCCACTTTGCTACTGTACTGCGATCCACACATAGCGCTCGTGCTAAATAGTCTTGTGAAATACCTCTCAGCTCTCTGATCCGTTTAATTGCTTCCACGTTCTATCACCTCCAATATGTGAAGTTTCTTCACACCCCGTATTTTAAGCGATTAATCTTCACTTGTCAATACTGTATGTGAAAAAACTTCACATCTATTGAAATGTGAAATATTTTCACGTAAAATTTAAAGGGGGTTATAAAAATGCACACACTAAAAATTTTACGAACCGGGAAAAAATGGACGCAACAACAAGTTGCTGATATGCTTGGAGTAGATCGGACAACATACGCAAAGTATGAGTCTGGTGCATCCGAACCAAATTTCGAAATCTTAAAAAAACTATCTCAGATTTATCATGTTCAATCCGATGTCATACTTGGCATGTCTAGCCACCTGAACGAGATCGGAAGCAAACTTATTCCTGTCCTAGGGGACGTTGCCGCAGGTATCCCTATTGATGCCATAGAAAATATCGTGGACTATGAAGAAATTGACGCTGCAATGGCCGGTACAGGAGAATTTTTTGGATTAAGAATTAAAGGCCATTCTATGGAACCACGCATTTGTGATGGTGACACAGTAATAGTTCGTCAGCAATCTGATGTGGACTCTGGAGAGTTTGCTGTCGTCCTTGTGAATGGATCTGAAGCTACTGTAAAAAAAATAAAAAAAGGCCCCAGTGGACTCGGATTGATTCCCTTAAATCCGGCGTATGAGCCTATCTATTACACTCCTGATGAAATTGAGAAGCTTCCCGTCTCTATTGTTGGTAAAGTGGTAGAGCTTCGAGGGAAATTATAAAATACCAACGGGCAGTTATATAAAAAGCTCGTCCCGGAGGACGAGCTTTGGGATGCCATCCGCCAGGGCTACCGTGAGTCCTGGGAGCTGGCGGATTATTTCGGGGTAACAGAGTCCTTCCTGCAGCAGGCCATCGCCTATTACCGCATGGAGGACGGCGCATAATTTGTGTCCAACTTGGACACATTGGAGGTTTGGGAGAATGAAAAAGGGTGTCTTGCTTTTGGGGGTCTTGGCGCTGACACTTGCCGGGTGCTCGGCGTCTAAGCCCGATATGTACATCGAAGATGGTGCGTACAACTTGTCCGCCCAAGAGTATATCGACCGCATCAATGAGGTTGTTGCGATCCAGAATGATAGCCGGTATTTGGAAATCCCTGACTTTGAGACTTCCGGGGAAACGATTGAAATTGACTCTTTTTTCTTGGAGGTTAAGATCTCAACCGATACAGATGGCAATATAACCGAAATAAAATACTCCTGGGATGGTGCTCGGGATGACATTGGATATAGCGTCGGCCTGTACACCGGGTATACGATGGAGCTGCTTGGATTCAGTGATAGCGATGCGGTATATGACCAGCTTGACATGATGAACCCTGCTTCGACTGGTTATGAGACCTCGTACTCTGAGGCCGGAACGCTATTCAGCTATTGGGTATATGGGTATGGCCAATATAACCATCTGACGATAGCGCCTGAAGAGGCATAATAGCAGACGAGCCGGGGCCACGGCCCCGGCCTCTTAAAACGCCAGAAATCGAACATTTGTATCATTTGCAAGGAGTGAACGTCATGAAAATCACCGTGATGCAGGTCAACAATGAACTCGCCAGCACCGGCGTCTCCGTCTACGTGGACGGGCAGCTCCTGGGCAGTATCGGCCCCGGCGGCAGCGTCTCGGCGTCGGTGGACGCCCCTGCGTGCCGCCTCCTGGTGGAGTGCGGGGTCTACCGCCAGGAGCTCACGCTGGAGCAGAGCGCCGTCCTACAGGTCTCCTGGGGCCTCACCACACCTGAGATGATTGTCAGCCCTGCCAAAAAATAAGGGGGCCTATTCATGCGACGTGCAAACGGCACCGGCTCTATCGTGAAACTCTCGGGCAACCGCCGGCGGCCCTATCTCGTGAAGATCTCCACCCGGGATAAAGACGGCTACGTGCGCCAGGTGGCGCTGAGCTACCACGCCAAGCTCCAGGAGGCCCAGGAGGCGCTGGAGGAATATAACCGCAAGGCCGCGGCCGGGCAGACCCCCGGTGCGGATATGCTCTCCTGGACCGTAGAGCAGGTCTATGCCGCCTGGTCGGAGCGGGAGTACCCCAGGAGTGGGAAGTCCTCTGTTGCCTCCCACAAGGCATCCTGGAACCAGCGTATTTCCCGCTACGCCGCTCGCAAAATGCGCAGCGTTACCCTGGACGAGTGGCAGGCCATCCTGGACGAAGGGGAGGACGAGGGCCGCTCCCAGTCCAGCATCAATAACGATGCAATTTTGATCCGCGCATTGCATGCCTATGCTATGAAACGTGATATTATTGGGAAGGATTACTCTCGGTATTTAGATATCCCCACCGTCGACATCAAGGTCAAAAAGGGGGCGCTCAATGATCTCCAGCTTGCCAAATTGGAGGAGCTGGCGAGGGCCGGGTTTCCCGGCGCATCAGAGGCCATGGTTCTGTGCTATACCGGCTTGCGCATCAGCGAGTTCTTGTCCCTTACCCCCTTCGCTTACCGCCCCGAGGATGGCGGCTACCTCCAGTGCGGCGTGAAAAGCGCGGCAGGCCGTGACCGGATTATCCCGATCCACCCCAAGATCTCCGCCTACGTGCAACAATGGCTGTCAGTGGAAAAAGGCATGTCCTCCGACCGTTACCGCATCTCGGTGTTTACCCCAGTGGTAGAGCAGCTCGGCATACCAGAGGCCACCCCGCATTGGTGCCGCCATACCTTCGCCACCCTTCTAAGCCGTGCCGGAGTGGACGAGATCAAGGTGAAGTTGCTCCTGGGTCATTCCCTCAAGGGAAATGTCACCGCCACCTACATTCATCCCACCCCCGCCGATCTCGCCAAAGAGGTGAAAAAGCTGGCCTGACAAAATCACCAGGAATCCGCCGTTAGTAACGTATTAGTAACGAGCTAGTATCATTTTTTACCTGTACGCCTAGAGCTTCAGTCACTCCAGAGCCGCACCTGGTTAAAATTTTCTTAAATTGCCGTTCTCTTAATACACCCTGTACCCCGTGGAAGGTCAAGGGAAATTTTTTTGTTTTCCATGTATATCCAAGCCCAGGCCTGTCCACAATAGGCTCGGAGGTGCTAAACAGCATGAAAAAACCATTCTTAAAACGAATGGGCGACTTTCTGGAGGGCAAGGGCTTCTACATAGTCCTGTTCCTCTGCGTCGCCGCAATAGGAATTTCGGGCTATTATCTCTTTTCCTCTCTCACCCCGGATGAGCCGGACGCCCCCGTGGCGGGCACCGCCCAGATCACCGTCACCCCCTCTCCCCGGCCCACGCCGGTGGACGCGGGCCTCATGAACCGCCCGGCGGCCACCCCTGCGCCGGAGCACACCGTCCCCGCGTCCCCGGCTGTACCGGCGGCCACGCCCTCGGCGATGCCGTCGGCCACGCCCCAGCCCACTCCACAGGCCGCCCCCACCGTCTTTACCTGGCCGGTACAGGGAGATATTCTGACGGACTACAGCCTGGAGGTGCTCTCCTACAATCCCACCATGGACGACTGGCGCACCCACGACGGTCTGGACATCGCCTCCGCCGCCGGTACTGAGGTCAAGGCGGCCGCCGCGGGGACGGTCACCGCCGTCCTCCAGGACGCCATGATGGGCACCACCGTTGTGGTGGAGCACGGCGGCGGACTGACCAGCACTTACTCCAACCTGGCCTCCGTACCCACGGTGGCGGTGGGCGACACGGTTGGCGCCGGCTCCGTGCTGGGCTCGGTGGGCGGCACCGCCATCGCCGAGAGCGCCCTGGCCAGCCATCTGCACTTCAGCATGTCGCTGGACGGCTCCACTGTTGACCCCCTGGAATACCTGCCCAACTAAATTCTTTCCCTTCCTTTCCTCCCTGATATGCAGACGGCGCATGGCCTCAGCCATGCGCCGTCTGCACTGTATTACTCCACGTCCTCCGGGAAAAAGGCCCGGTAGGGCAGCACGCCCGCCAGCTCGATGAGCGTGTCGGAAAATCCGCCGCTGCCGTCAAACCCCATCCGGGGCGTTTTCAGCAGCTCGCCCGGCTCCGGCGGCCGGAGGGGCAGGGACACGATCGCCCGGGAGCCCCGCTCCTCCCGCTGCTCAAAGACGATGCTCCCCCCGTGGAGGGCGGCGATGCGGCGGGCCACCTTCAGTCCAAGACCCAGGCTGCCCGGCCGCTGAAGCAGCTCCCGCTCATCGGTTTCCGGGAGAAAACCCGGTCCGTTGTCCCACACGGTGAGGACCGCCCGCCCGCCCCGGCGGGCCAGGCGCAGGCCGGACTCTCCGCCCTCTCCCGCCGCGCGGACGGCGTTGGCGATCAGGTTGAGCAGCAGCCGCCGGAGCTGGGCCCCGTCTCCATGGGTGAGGAGGCTCCCTATCTCCTCCTCATAGGAAAAGCGGATGCCAGCCAGCGCCGTCAGGGGAGACACCTGCTCCCCCAGCTCCCGGCACAGCCCGGCCAGATCCAGCGTGCCCTCCCGCAGGGGGAGCTCTCCCTCAGGCAGTTCCAGATACTCAAGATTGCCCACCATACGAATCAACCGGTACAGGCTCTGGTGCAGAATGGCCAAATAGGGGTCGTACTGCGGCCCCGCCTTCTCCCGCACCACCGGCGTGAGCAACTGAATCGCTGCGGACAGGTTGTTCATCTGCTGACGGAACTGCTCTACCAGGAGCGGTCCCAGATCCTCTCTCTTCTCATCCAAATGCCGCCGACCTCCTTTCCAGTCCTGCCATAGCTTGCGCAGGAATTCCGTAAAGTTGTAAGGGTATGATAACGTCAGTATAGCAAAATCCGACCCGCCGCTCAAGCAGAAATGTCGAATCATGTCGAAACCACCGCGTTTACCGATAGTGCCGGTGTAAATTTATACAGTTTCCCCAGTAAGTTTTCTGTTTTCCCCCTTTTCATTCGGCGCGGATTCGTTTATAATGGAGGCGCGCAATTGGAAATCATTTAAGAATCAAATTAGAACGAAGGAGTGATTCATTATGAGCATTAAAGTTGGCATTAATGGCTTTGGCCGGATCGGCCGTCTGGTGTTCCGCGCGGGTATCTCCCGTTCCGACATCGAGTTCGTGGGCATCAACGATCCCTTTATGACCCCCGATTACATGGCCTACATGCTGCGTTATGATACCATGCACGGCCAGTTTGACGGCACCATTGAGTACACCGACGACGCCATCATCGTCAACGGCAAGACTGTGAAGTTCTTCGCCTGCATGGATCCCAAGGACATCCCCTGGGGCGAGGTGGGCGCTGAGTATGTCGTGGAGTCCACCGGCATGTTCCTGACCAAGGAGAAGGCCCAGGCCCACATCGACGCCGGCGCCAAGAAGGTGGTCATGTCCGCCCCCTCCAAGGACGACACCCCCATGTTCGTCATGGGCGTCAACCACGAGACCTATGACTCCAGCATGAACTTTGTCTCCAATGCCTCCTGCACCACCAACTGCCTGGCCCCCATCGCCAAGGTGCTGCACGACAACTGGGGCATTACCGACGGCCTGATGACCACCGTCCACTCCACCACCGCCACCCAGAAGACTGTGGACGGCCCCTCCAAGAAGGACTGGCGCGGCGGCCGCGCCGCCTCCGGCAACATCATCCCCTCCTCCACCGGCGCCGCCAAGGCCGTGGGCAAGGTCATCCCCTCCCTCAACGGCAAGCTGACCGGCATGTCCATGCGCGTGCCCACCCTGGATGTCTCCGTGGTGGACCTGACCGTCAACCTGGCCAAGCCCGCCAAGTACGACGAGATCTGCGCCGCCATGAAGAAGGCCAGCGAGGGTGAACTGAAGGGCATCCTGGGCTACACCGAGGACGCCGTGGTGTCCTCCGACTTCCTGGGCGACACCCGCACCTCCATCTTTGACGCCACCGCCGGCATCGCCCTGACCGACACCTTCGTGAAGGTCGTGTCCTGGTACGACAATGAGATTGGCTACTCCAACAAGGTGCTGGACCTCATCACCCATATGTATTCTGTGGACCACAAGTAAGTGAATCCAACCAAAGAGAGCGGAAGCCGGACGGCTTCCGCTTTCTTTGACCGTCGAAAAAGCGGCTTCGCCGCTTTTTCGAGCCGGATGCAGCCCACCGCGCGCGGGCTGAGAAGTGCTTTCTCCGGCGTACATGCCGCTGGAGAAAACGGCTTTTATTTGCTTCGCGCCTGCGGGTGCGAACTCTGCGAGGCTTTTTCGACAAAGTGAACGAGAGCGGAGGCCATCCGGCTTCCGCTCTCGTTTTCGTTCTGCCCACGGAGGAGGCCGTTCACACCTCCCGCACGTCCACATAGGCGGAGGTGGTGGCGTCCAGCACCGCCATATAGCCGCAGCGGAAGTCCAGCCAGTCCCCCACCCTTACCCGGCCTCCGCACCCCTCCACGTCTACAATCAGGTGGTCGGAGCTGGCGCCGATCATCTCCGCCCCCGGCAGGGTGGGGGTGAGGGCGGCCCAGGCCACATCCTGCTTGCCTGCGGCGCAGATGGCCCGCAGGTGGACCCCCCGGTCGGGGTATTCGGGCAGCTCCCCCTTGCCGTCCCGGCCGTGCTCCCCGATGGGCACCGACGGCTTGCGGCGCAGCTCCACCACCTGGGCCTTGAAGTGGAAGGCGTCGGTATGGTACCCCTCCAGAAAGCGCATGCCGGTGGTGTCTTCGCCGTAGAGTAGCCCCTCGCCCACCCGCAGGTGATTGATGCCCGCAGGAAGCCGCCCCTCCTCCAGCAGCTTGAGTGTACAGGTGGAGCCGCCGGACAGGGTTTTGATATGGAAGCCGTACTTCCGGTTGAGGAAGTCCCTCAGCTCTACCAGCACGCGGGTGTTCTCCACCGAGGGGAGGATGCTTCCGTAACACCCCACGTTGGTGCCCAGACCCACCAGCTCCACACCGGGACAGCCCAGAATTTGCCCCGCAATTTCTTCCAACTGCTCCCGGCCGAACACCCCCTCCCGGAGATCCCCCACGTCCACCATGAGAATAATGGGGTGAATCTTCCCCTGCCGGACAGCTGCATCGGACACGGCGCGGATGACCTCAATCTGGCTCTGGAGGCTACAGTCAGCCCAGCGCACCACCTCCTCGGCCTCGTCAATGGCGGGTATGCGGATGAGCAGGTAGTGCAGGCCGGGTATGGCGGTCTTGGCGGCGATGATGTTTTTCAGGCGGCTGTCCGCGAAGCGGGTGACGCCGCCGGCCCGGGCCGCCCGGATCACCCCGGGGCGGGCGGAGAAGCCCTTGGTGACAAAGGCCAGCTCCACCCCCCGCAGGGCGCAGAAGGTGTGGAGCTTTCGGGCGTTCTCCTCGATTTTCCTGGTGTCAATCTCCAGTATGGGTGCGTACATGCTTTCCAACCCCCTTTGTAGCTACCAACAGTGTAACCCTCATTTTCCCTCTTGACAAGGGGAATTCCATATGTCATACTGTATATGCTGAATATATACAGTATGACATCAAGAAGGTGTACCATGGACATCATCATCCGCAATTCCGGCGGCGTACCCATCTATGACCAGATCACCCGGCAGATGAAGGGCCTCATTCTCCGGGGAGAGCTGAAGGAGGGCGAGGCCCTGCCCTCCATGCGGCTGCTGGCCAAGGAGCTGCGCATTTCCGTCATCACCACCAAGCGGGCCTATGAGGAGCTGGAGCGGGAGGGCTTTCTCACCACTGTGCCGGGCAAGGGGTGCTTTGTGGCGCCCCAGAACCCGGAGCTGGTGCGGGAGGACACCCTCCGCCGGGCCGAGGAGCACCTGTCCCATGCGGTGGACGTCGCCAAGGCCGGCGGCGTCACCCTGGCCGAGCTCACCGAGACCCTCAACCTTCTGTATGGAGACGAAACACTATGAAAAACGCATTGGAAGTGTCCCATCTCACCAAGGACTACGGCTCCTTCAAGCTGGACGACGTGTCCTTCACCGTACCCGGCGGCACCATCATGGGCCTGATCGGGGAGAACGGCGCAGGCAAGTCCACCACCATCAAGTGCATCCTCAACCTGGTCCGCCGGGACGGCGGGGAGATCCAGGTGCTGGGCCTGGACAACCTGGCGGACGAGCGGGCGGTCAAGGCCCAGGTGGGGGTGGTGCTGGACGAGACCACCTTCCACGACGGCCTCTCCGCCCCCCAAGTGGGGAGCATTCTCGCCCGCCTCTACCCCGGCTGGGATGGAGCCCTGTACCAGCATTACCTGGAGAAATTCGGCCTCACCAGCAAAAAGCTGGTCAAGACCTTCTCCAAGGGCATGAAGATGAAGCTGTCCCTCGCGGCGGCCTTTGCCGCCCGGCCCCGCCTGCTGATCCTGGACGAGGCCACCTCCGGCCTCGACCCGGTGGTGCGGGACGAAATTTTGGACGAGTTCCTGGCGTTCATTCAGGACGAGGAGCACGCCATTCTCCTGTCCAGCCACATCACCAGCGATCTGGAGAAGGTGGCCGACTATGTGACCTACCTCCACAGGGGGCGGGTGGCGGTGTCGGGGGCCAAGGATGAGCTGCTGGACACCTACGGCAAGCTGGTGTGCGGCCGCTCCGAGCTGGAGCGGGTGGACCCCGCCCTGCTGGTGGGGGTGCGCTCCGGCCAGTTCGGCTGTGAGGCCCTGGTGAAAAACCGGCGGGCTTTCGCCCGGTTCCACCCCGAGCTGGCGGTGGAGCCGGTGTCGCTGGAGGATATTATGGTCTTTACCGTAAAGGGGGATGCCCGATGACCGGCCTCATCTACAAGGATTTTCTGGCCCTTAAGGGCCATCTGACTACCTACCTGGTCTTTTTCCTGGTCTACGGCGGCCTGTGCTTGTCGGGAGTGTTCACCGCCTCGGTGCTGTGCGGCATGGTGGTGCTCATGTCCCTGATCACCCCTATGACCACCGTCACCTCCGACGACGTGAGCCGCTGGAACCGCTTCGCCATCGCCACCCCGGCCTGCCGCCGGGGGGTGGTGACAGGCAAGTACCTGTTCACCCTGCTGGTGACCCTGGCCAGCACCGTGTTTGTCTCCCTGCTGCTGGCCGTGCTGGCCCTGGCCGGCGGGCTGGAGGAGCCCCTGTCCGAGCTGCTGCTGTCCGCCCTGGCCTGTGCGGGGATCGCCCTGATCATGAACGCGGTGGCGCTCCCCCTGCTGCTCAAGTTTGGTGCGGAGAAGGCCCGCATGGTGAGCATGGCGCTCTTTTTACTGGTCTTTGCCGGCTTTGCCCTGCTGGGCCTGGCGGCCGACCGGGGCCTCACCCTCCCCGCGCCCCCGGCGTGGGTGCTCACCGCCCTGCCCGGCCTGCTTGCCATCCTGGCCGTGGGCGGCTTCGCCCTCTCCTACTGTATTGCCCAGGCCATCTATGCCCGAAAGGAGTTTTGAGCATGGCCGGACTGCTCTGCAAGGACTGGCTGCTGCTCCGGCGGCAGCTTTGGTACTATGCCCTCCTGCTGGGGCTTTATCTGACGCTCACTGCCGCCGGAGTGCTGGACGCCTCTTTTCTGTGCGGCCTGGCGGTTCTCTACGGCACCCTTCTCCCCACCACCTGCTTCAGCTATGACGAGGCTGTGCACTGGGAGCGGTACGCCGCCGCCACCCCCGCCGGACGGCGCGGGACGGTGGACGGCAAGTACCTGCTTGCCCTGTTGCTGGCCGCCCTCAGCGGCGGGATTTCCCTCTTCCTCACCGCCCTGATGGAGGGGCCGGAGAGCGCTCTGTCCCTGGCGGTGCTGGTCTGTACCGGCCTGGCCCTGGCGGTCAACGCCGTCAACCTGCCCCTTCTCCTGCTGTTGGGGGTGAGCCGCAGCCGGGCAGCCCTCTACTTTGTGTTCATCCTCTTCTTCGGCGGCGGCATGGCTCTGCTTTTGCTCTTCCAGCGGGGCCTTCTTCCCCCGCCCACCCCCGGCCTGGCCGCCGCCCTGCCCTGGCTGGTGACCGTCCTGTGCGCGGCGGCCTACGCCGCCTCCTGGTGCATCGCGCGGAAGATTTACTGTAAAAAGGAACTGTAGGGGCGTGGCCTGTCCCCGCCCGCCGGGTGTGCCACGCTGCGGCCGGACGAGGAACTGCGGGTGGCCGCCAAGGGACACCCCCTGTAAGCCTCTGTCTGTCCCGTATCCAAAAACGTCCCCGGAGGGAATTCCCTCCGGGGACGTTTTTGCGGGGCTCAGGGCAGCTCGATAACCCAGTCGAGACTTTCATACAGGTGGTCGGCCCTGCCGCCGGCATCCTGAATTCTCTCCACAGCCACTCCGCCGATACACACTGCGTCCACCGGTTCCTCCATGCCCTCCGGCTTGATGGCCTCGAACCGCTCGGTGCCGTCCAGCTCATAGGCGCCTGTGATGTCGTGGCAGGGATAGCGCTCTCCCGATGCGCCGATAAAGGAGATGTCGAAGGGCCAGCCCCACCACTCTGTGCTGTCGAAGCTGGCGGATATGGCTGAGCCGTCCTCCGCCACCCAGATGGTCATATCCCCCTGGGGGAGCGTCCAAGTCTTCTGTACCGTGGGGGGCGTCTCTGCCGGCACCAGTCGGAGGGAGAACACTCCCCCCTGGACGCCCAGACCGCTGACATGGAGGGCGCAGTCCTCCGGCGGCGGGGCGGCCATCGTACAGCGAAGGCGGGTGGATGCAGTGGTCTGATAGCCCTGCTCCAGGCGGTAGCGGGGGTAGCCGCTCCCCTCCCCGGCATCCGCCACGCTGTAGGGAGTGATGGTGTGGACGGCATTGTGCAGCGGCTCCCCGTCCGCCGACAGGCCCAGCCGCAGCTCCACCGGAGAGGGCAACTGATCGGCAGGTAAACGGCTGCTCATGGTGAGTTCCAGTTCCAGCACCCCGCTGCGCAGGGTAGCATCCGCCTCGTAGGTCCAGTCCCCCTCCGTCCAGGTGACCGGCTCCTCCAGCACCCAGAGCTCCGCCTTGTCATCCGCCGTGGCGCCGATGCCTGCGAAATAGCGGCAGAGCTCCCCCACCCCGGCGGCCACGGCCCGGTAGTTCATCAGTCCCAGCACCAGCCCCGCGCAGGCCGCCGCGGCCGCCAGCCGCCTCAGGGGTGCCCGGCTCCGCCTGGGAGGCGTCAGCGCCTCCTCCGTGAGTATCAGCAGACCATCCCGGTCCAGTACCTCGTCCCAATCACAGTATCTCATTTGGTTCCCTCCCGTTCCCACAGGCCCAGCCCCTGCCGGGCCAGCAGCCGCTTCAGCTTCTTCCGCAGGCGGCTCACCCGGGCGTCCACCCCGTTGGGCGACAGCCCCAGTACGCCACCCAGCTCCGCAGAAGAGAGCCCGTAGACAAACCGCAGGGTGAACAGCCTCCGTTCCTCCCGGCTCAGCCCCTCCAGCACCCGGCGCAGTCCGTCCCGCACCGCAGCTCTCTCCGCGTGATCCGCCGCCGCCAGGCCAGAGTGTTCCTCCAGTGGCTCCTCCATCCGGGCGGCCAGGGCGCGGCGGCGGTCCTTTGCCCGGCTGCGCACCAGCACGCAAAGCCAGGTCTGCTTACTCCCCTGCGCGGGATCCCACGGCGCCCTGCCCTCTACAAAGGCCCAGACGGCGTCCTGGACGCACTCCTCCGCGTCCTCCGGGCGGCCGGGGAGCTGAGCGGCGGCCACCAGCTCCAGCAGCCTGCCGTACTGCCGGAAAATCTGCTCCGCCTCCTGGTTATGATCCAAAACCTCCTCCATTGGTTCGCCCCCTTTCACCTTACAGTACGGCCGGGAACGCGGAAACCTGACGCACGCCGAAGAAAAAAACGCGGAGGAACCGGTGTTCCTCCGCGTTTTTTGCGGCTGTTTAGTGATTGAGCAGGCGCACCCGCAGCACCACGTCCAGGGCGCGGATGGTGTCGGCCACGGACTCGCCGATGCGGCTGTCCACGTCCACCACGGTATAGGCATAGTCCTTCTTGGACTTGTTCGTCATGTTAGCCACATTTACCCCGTCCTTGGAGAGCACTCCAGTGATGCTGGCGATGGCGCCGGGGGCGTTGCGGTGGATGATGCACAGGCGGGACACGCCGCTCCACGGCTGCACCAGCGTGGGCAGGTTCACCGAGTTCTGGATGTTGCCGTTCTCCAGATAGTCCTTCAGCTCCTGGGCCGCCATGACGGCGCAGTTCTCCTCGCTCTCCGGCGTGGAGGCCCCCAGATGGGGGATGGCCACCACGTTCTTGCCCCGCAGGATTTTGCCGTTGGGGAAGTCGGTGACGTAGCAGGCCACCTTGCCGCTGTCCAGGGCGGCCAGCATGTCGTCGTCGTTGACCAGGGTGCCCCGCGCCAGGTTGAGGATGCGTACGCCGCCCTTCATCATATGGAATGCGTCCTCGTTGAACATTCCCTTGGTCTCGGGGGTCTGGGGCACGTGGAGGGTGATGTAGTCGCAGTTCTTATAAATGGTCTCCAGATCCATGGCCCGGTGGACCAGCCGGGACAGGGACAGAGCTCCGTCCACCGACAGGAAGGGGTCGTAGCCGAACACGGTCATGCCCAGCTTGGTGGCGATGTTGGCCACCTGCACGCCGATGGCCCCCAGGCCGATGACGCCCAGCATCTTGCCAGACAGCTCCGGGCCCACAAACTGGCTCTTGCCCTTCTCCACCGCCTGCTCCACGTCCGCCCCGGCGGCGGCCTGCTCCTTCACCCAGGCCACGCCGTCGCTGATCTTTCGGGAGGCCAGCAGCAGAGCGCACACCGCCAGCTCCTTCACCGCATTGGCGTTGGCGCCGGGGGTATTGAATACCACGATGCCCGCCTCGGAGCAGCGGTCGATGGGGATGTTATTAGTGCCCGCGCCCGCCCGGGCCACGGCCCGCAGGGCATCGGGGAATGCATAGTCGTGCATGTCCGCCGAGCGGACCAAAATACCGTCCTCGTTTTCCACATCGGTGCTGATGGTGTAGCGGGTCTGGTCCAGTACGGACAGCCCGGCGGGGGAAATCTTATTCAGTGTCTTGATGCGATACATATAGCCCTCTCCCCTTCATTGTTTTTATCAAATGCCCGGATGAAACTACACGCCTTCCATGGGAGCCCCTGATTTTACTTCCCCGGACGGAGGGAATCCGCCCTGCGGCAAGATTTTGTCCGCTGGCCAAAATGCCTGTACGCGGCGTAAGCCGCGCCCCACTTTGCAGGGCCCCAGGGTAAGCCGAACGCTCAGTTGTTCTTATCGAATGCCCGGATGAAGTCGCACAGCTTTTCCACGCCCTCGGTGGGCATGGCGTTGTAAATAGACGCCCGCATGCCGCCCTGCCCGCAAAATCTCCCATTTTGCGGGACCCCAAGCGATTTTATCTGCGCGGGCGGAGTAAATCCGCCCCGCATCAAGGTTTTGCCTTCGGCAAAACGCTTGGTTCCGTGGGCGGGCAGCGGGCTCAATTCGCCCTGTCAAAGGCCTTGATAAAGTCGCACAGCTTTTCTACGCCCTCGGTGGGCATGGCGTTATAGATGCTTGCCCGCATGCCGCCCACGGAGCGGTGGCCCTTCAGGTTGGTGAAACCGGCGGCCACGCTCTCCTGCACAAACTTGGCGTCCAGCTCGTCGCTGCCGGTACGGAACACCACGTTCATATCGGAGCGGGAGCCGGGCTCCACGGCGCAGGTGAAGAGCCGGGAGGAGTCGATCACGTCATAGAGCATCTGCGCCTTTTTGTGCTTGATGGCCTCCATGCCGGGTATGCCCCCCTGCTCCTCCAGCCAGTCCAGGACCAGCCCCAGCATATAGATGCACCAGCAGGGCGGGGTGTTGTACATGGAGTCCTTGTCGATCATGGTCTTGTAGTTCATCATCAGGGGGGTGAAGGGCAGCTCATGCCCGGCCAGCTCCTCCTTGATGATCACTACCGTCAGGCCGGCAGGGGCCATGTTCTTCTGGGCGCCGGCGAAGATGACGCCGTACTTGGACACGTCCACGGGGCGGGAGAGGATGTCGGAGGACATGTCGCACACGATGGGCACGCCGCCCGTCTCCGGGACATACTGCCACTCGGTGCCGTAGATGGTGTTGTTGGCGCAGTAGTAGAAATAGCTGGCCTCAGGGTCCAGCTCCAGTTGACTCTGCTGGGGAATGTAGGTGTGGTTTTTGTCGGCGGAGGATGCGGCCAGATGGATCTGGCCGTACTTCTGCGCCTCCTTGTAGGCGATGTTGGAGAAGTTGCCGGTCACGGCGTAGTCGGCCTTGCCGGTGGCCCCGATGAGGTTCAGGGGCGCCATGGAGAACTGGGTGGAGGCGCCGCCCTGGAGGAAGAGGATCTGGTATCCCTCCGGCACGTTGAGCAGGGCGCGCAGCTTGGCCTTGGTGTCGTCAAAGATCTTCTGGAACACCTTGGAGCGGTGACTCATCTCCATGACGGACATGCCGGAGCCCTGGTAGTTTGTGATCTCGGCTCCTGCCCGCTCCAATACCTCCAGCGGCAGCATGGAAGGGCCGGCGGAAAAGTTGTAAACACGTTCGTTTCCCATGACAGATGGCCTCCTCGATATTCCAATTTGAAATAGAACGGGGCTTCGCACCGGGTTATCGCTTTACTCCGTTAAAGTATATTATATCGGATGCCCTATCCAACTGTCAACTGCACGGATTGACTAAAACCAAGCCGTTCAATCTCAAAACTTTGTGAATATTTCAACGAACCCTTTGCACTTTGCGCCGGTTTGTGGTACAATACCATTGAACTTACAGTTTAGTTTTCCCTTCCGGGAGGAGGAGTGGCCAATGAGGCTGTCTGATATCAAGACGATTCTGCACGCCGAGGTGCTGTGGGGGGAGGAGCATCTGGACCGGGAGGTTTTTTCCGCCTGCGGCAGCGACTTCATGAGCGATGTGCTGGCCTTTGTCAAGAACCAGGCGCTGCTGCTCACCGGCCTGGTCAACCCCCAGGTGGTGCGCACCGCAGATATGGTGGAGATGAAATGTATTGTCTTTGTGCGGGGTAAGGTGCCGGGGCCGGACATTCTGTCTCTGGCGGAGGAGCGTGACATTGTAGTTATGACCTGCCCCAAGCGTATGTACGAGGCGTGCGGCCTGTTATATTCCAATGGATTGCGAGGGAATTGTGATGGAGACAATTAGACTGGTTTACCCTGTGGAGGGCGGCGATCTGATCGAGGCCGGCGAGGCTTCCAGCAAAATGAAGCTGACGCTGAAGAAGCTGGGACTGCCCCAGGACGTGATCCGCCGTGCGTCCATCTGCATGTATGAGGGCGAGATCAATATGGTGATCCACGCCGACGGCGGCCAGGCCGAGGTGGAGGTGGACGCCAATCAGATTGTTATCCGCATGACCGATACCGGGCCGGGCATCCCGGACGTGGAGCAGGCCATGCAGGAGGGCTACTCCACCGCCGGGCAGACCGCCCGGGAGCTGGGCTTCGGCGCTGGCATGGGCCTGCCCAATATGAAGCGCTACTCCGACGAGATGACCATTGACACCGAGGTGGGCAAGGGTACCACCGTTACGGTTAAAATCAAGGTTTCCTGAGCGCGATGAGCTTGGAAAAGCGAGGTGACGCGGCTCCATGTCCATGAGACATTCGGTGGTCCTGGAGCTGAAGCGCTGCCGGGGCTGCACCACCTGCATCAAGTGCTGCCCCACCGAGGCCATCCGGGTCCGCGGCCGCAAGGCCACCATTCTGCCCGACCGGTGCATCGACTGCGGAAGCTGTATCCGCATCTGTCCCCACAAGGCCATCAAGTCGGTGGGCGACAGTCTGGACATTCTGAAGCAGTACCAATACTGCGTGGCCCTGCCGGAGCCCGCCCTGTATGGGCAGTTCCAGCACCTGGACAGCGTGGATATTGTGCTCAACGGCCTGTTGAAGATCGGCTTTCACAAGGTCTATGAGGTGGCTAAGGCCGCCGAGATGATCTCCGACTTTGAGCGGCAGAGCATCAGCGGCGGCCCGTCCAAGGTGACGCCCCAGATCTCCTCCTCCTGTCCCACAGTGCTCCGCCTCATCCGCATGCGCTTCCCCAAGCTCATGGGCCATGTGGCCTGTACCATTCTGCCCATGGAGCTGGCCGCCATTCTGGCCCGGCGGGAGGCAGCCGAGGAGACCGGCCTGCCGCCGGAGGCCATCGGCGTATTCGCCATCGTGCCCTGCTCCTCCAAGGTGACGGCCGCCCGGGTCTCCGAGGGGCTCAGCCGCCCGGTGCTGGACGGGGCCTTCGCCATCCGGGACATCTACCTGCGCCTGCTCAATCCCATGCGGGAGCTGGAGGAGATCACCCCCATGGCCTCCGCCGGTATCCTAGGCCTGGGCTGGGCCTCCTGCGGCGGCGAGAGCGCCGCCCGCCTGGGGGAGCGCTGCGTGGCGGTGGACGGTATTCAGAACGTCATCCGCATGCTGGAGGAGATCGAAGACGGCCGTCTGCCGGAGGCCGATTTTCTGGAGCTGTCAGCCTGCACCCAGGGGTGCGTGGGGGGCTGCTTCAATGTGGAGAATCCCTACGCGGCCAAGCTTCGCATCAAGGGCCTGCTCAAGGGTCTGCCGGTCTCCCGCAACCGTTTCCTCTTTCATGGAGAGGCGCGGGATATCGTGCGGAGGGACAAGGAGCTACAGTACTTACCTACCTTCGTGCTGGATCAGGACCGGGAGATGGCCATCAGCAAACAGTTGCGTATCCAGGAGCTGGAGTCCCACCTGCCCGGCCTCCACTGCGGCTCCTGCGGAGCGCCCTCCTGCCGGGCCTTCGCGGAGGACGTGGTACTGGGCCGCGCCTCGGAGGACGACTGCATTTTCAAGGTGCGGGAGCGCATGCGCTCCATGGCGGGCAGCAAGGAGGAGGCGGACGACTACCTGCCCCCGCCCTTCCGCCGCCGCCAGGAGCCGTCCGAATAGACCCTACCGCCGCCGTGAAGCGCCCTGCGTCTCACGGCGGCCTCTTTATACAACAAGGAGGAGTTTTTTATGACGGTACGCGAACTGACCGAAGCCCTCTCCCTGACCCCCTTCCATCTGGCCCAGCCCGACCGCCCGGTTTCCGGCGGCTACGCCGGAGACCTGCTGAGCTGGGTGCTGGGCCGGGCCGGACAGGACGCCGCCTGGCTCACGATCATGTCCAACCAGAATGTGGCCGCCGTGGCCCTCATGGCTGAGGTCTCCTGCGTCATTCTCACCGAGGGGGTCGCCCCCGACGGCGACCTGCTCCGCCGCGCTCAGGAGAAGGGCGTCAATCTGCTGGGGGCCGGACAGGATACCTTTGACACCGCCGCCCGTTTGTCCGGGGCGCTGGCTGCCGGGTAATGCCTCCTCACTCGATATCATTTTGTTATTTTAAAAGCAAATTCTACACAAAGTATTTCCGCGATTTTTACCTACACTCCTGCCTGTCGCCCCACCCGGCAACGCCGGGCGGGGACCCCCTTTTGCTTCCTCGGGCGGAGTGAATCCGCCCTGCGGCGAGGTTTTCGCCTCCGCGAAAACCCTCGGCGCGCCTTGTGGCGCGCTTCGGGCGATAGGCACGATGCCGTTTTGTTATCCTGAAAAGGAGTTTTACATGAAGTATTACTACGATCTCCACCTTCACTCCTGCCTGTCACCCCACCCGGCTCAGCCGGGCGGGGGCCCCTTTTTTCTCCCTCGGGCGGAGTGAATCCGCCCTGCGGCGAGGTTTTCGCTCCGGCGAAAACGCTCGGGCGCGCCTTCCGGCGCGTTTCGGGCGACAGGCACGACGCCTTCCCGTTATCTCGAAAAGGAGTTCTACATGAAGTATTACTACGATCTCCACCTCCATTCCTGCCTGTCGCCCTGCGGCAGTGAGGACATGACCCCCGCCAACCTGGCGGCCATGTGCGCGCTGGCGGGGCTGGATATTGTGGCCCTTACCGACCACAACACCTGCGGCAACTGCGCCGCCTTCTGCCGGGCGGCGGAGGAGCGGGACCTGCTGGCTCTGGCGGGGATGGAGCTGTGCACCCGGGAGGAGATCCACGTAGTCTGTCTCTTCCCCACCCCCCATCACGGGGAGGAGTTCGAGGCGTATGTATCCCGCCGCCTGCCCCCGTTGTCCAATCACCCCGCCGTCTTTGGCCATCAAATCTATATGGACGCGGGAAATCTGGTGTTGGGAGAGGACCCCCGCTTCCTCGCCGGACACACCGACATCGGCCTGGAGGAGGTATCCCGGCTGGCCGCCGCCTTTGGTGGAGCTGCCTTTCCTGCACACATCGACCGCCCCTCCTTCTCTCTTCTGGGGGTGCTTGGCCTGTGGATGCCGGAGCTGGGATTCCCGCTGGCGGAAGTATCCCGCCAATGCCCGCCGGAGTTCCGCCTCCGCCCGGATCTGGCCGGGCTTCGGCTCATCACCAACTCTGACGCCCACTACCTGGATCAGGTCTGGGAGGCGGAGCACACCATGGAGCTGCCGGAGCGGACGGCTGCCGCCGTTCTCTATTGGCTGCAGGGTACAAGGTAAATTTTTCTCTTTACAAACATAGTTAGATGTGTTATACTCGTTTTCGTTAAAGATTTAACAATAAAGAACCGCTTTCCTGTGCATGGTCTGTATTCGACGCCACTCCGATACGCCCGCCCTGCCCAACGGAGCGGTTTTTTTCTACCCTTCATTTTTTCTTGGGCTAATTTTTGAACTTAATAGTTCATATTTCGCCATTTTGGACAGTCTTTACAAGAAATGATTTGGCGATATAATAGAAAAAGCGAAACTAAACTAACCAGTTTCAGAAAGGAAGGACGCATCCATGCCAAACTGCAAAACCGTCGTCCCCTACCGCGGAAGCCCGGAACAGGAGGAGCGCCTGCGGCAGGTGATCGCCGAGCACAGGGGACAGCCAGGTGCCACCATGCCGGTGCTCCAAGCCGCTCAGGAAATCTTCGGCTATCTGCCCGAGGAGGTTCAGATCATGGTGGCCGAAGGATTGGACATCCCCCTGTCCGAGGTGTACGGGGTTGCCTCGTTCTACGCCCAGTTCTCCATGAACCCCAAGGGAAAGTATCAGATCTCCGTCTGTCTCGGCACCGCCTGCTATGTCAAGGGCGCGGCCGCCGTGCTCAACGCCGTGGAACAGAAGCTGGGCATTGTCCCCGGCGCCATCACCCCGGACGGCAAGTTCTCCCTGGACTCCTGCCGCTGCGTGGGCGCCTGCGGTCTGGCCCCGGTCATGATGATCAATAATGACGTCTATGGCCGCCTCACCCCCGACCAGGTCGGCCCGATTTTGGATATGTATAAGTAGAAGCGCGGAGGGTAGGCGTATAGGGGAGCTAAGAGGACATGGAGGCGAAAAAACAGGCTGGGCGAAGCCCAGCGGCATTTTTCGCGGAATGGCCGCTTAGCGACCCGGCCATGCGCCCAACCCGCAGCGTGACAGCGTCGGCCTAAGCTTTGGATCATTCGCTTCCGGGCAGGCCCGAACGCTCACTCCCGCCGCTGGGCCTCCTTTCCCCACGCGAACCGCTTCGCTGGGTTCGTGCGGGGCCCCGAGCGCAGGGCGTACCCCGCGTCGGGAGGTAGGGCGGGTGCCCACACCCGCCCGCGGGCCGGCGGCGCGTTCAGGAAAACGCTGCGGCAGGCCGGAGAGGACGGGCGGCCACAAGGGCCGCCCCTACGGCGAGGGTGGAGGATAGCTGCCGCGGGCCGATGAGGGCAGAAGGCGAATTGCCCCGCAGGGGCAAGAGAGGCCGTCCTGGGGTGTCGGCCCCTACGGAGGATATCTTCAAGGGCTGTAATGTAGGGGCGGGGCTTGTCCCCGCCCGTGGAGCCGGAAGGCTCTGGTTTTGACTCCAAAGCGCCGCAAGGGAGGGAACCCCATGAAAGAGATCGCCCTCTATACCCTGGATATCGCCCAGAATTCCATCACCGCCCAGGCCAGGCGCCTGGACATCACCCTGACGGAGGAGGGGAAGACCATCACCCTTTCCATCCGGGACGACGGCACGGGCATGGCCCCGGAGCTGCTGGCCCGGGTGAGCGACCCCTTCACCACCACCCGCACCACCCGATCCATGGGGCTTGGGCTGCCCCTGCTGCGCCTGGCGGCGGAGCAGACCGGCGGCTCCCTGTCGATTGAAAGTGCGCTGGGGGTTGGCACCGCCGTCACCGCCGTTTTTGTCGCCTCGCACATCGACTGCCCCCCGGTGGGGGACATGGCCGGCACGATCACCCTGCTCATCCAGGGCGCGCCGGAGCTGGAACTGCACTATACGCACCGGAGGGGGGACGCCCTGGCCCGCCTGGACACGAAGGAGCTGCGCGCCCTGCTTGGGCCGGAGCTCTCCCTGGCCGAGCCGGAGCTGATCCTCTGGATCCGGGATTACCTACAGGAACAGGAAGCGCTGTTACAAGAGCAGAAGGGGATGTAAAACCATGAAAAGTCTAGCGGAGCTACAGGCCATCCGTGATAAGATGCGCCAGCAGATTGATTTGCGGGACTCCGGGGACGACCGCATCCGCGTGGTGGTGGGTATGGCCACCTGCGGCATCGCGGCAGGAGCCCGCCCGGTGCTCAACGCCTTTTTGGAGGAGGTCGCCAAGCGGGAGCTGAAAAACGTCACCGTGTCCCAGACAGGGTGCATCGGCGTGTGCCGGCTGGAGCCCATTGTAGAGGTGTACGTGCCCGGCCAGGAGAAGGTCACCTATGTAAAGATGACCCCGGACAAGGTGGCCTCCATCGTCAGCGAGCATCTGGTCAACGGCCGCGTGGTGACCGAGTACACCATCGGCGCGGCAGAATGAGGGAGGGCGTGAGATGAGCTTGATTCGTTCCCATATTCTGGTCTGCACCGGCACCGGCTGCACCTCCTCCGAGAGTCCCAAGATCATCGCGGAGTTTGAAAAGCAGCTGGCCGCCCAGGGCATGGACAAGGAGGCCCAGGTGGTGCGCACGGGCTGCTTCGGCCTGTGCGCCCTGGGGCCCATCGTCACCATCTACCCCGAGGGGGCGTGCTACACCCACGTGACGGTGGACGACGTGGAGGAGATTGTCTCCGAGCACATCGTCAAGGGCCGCATCGTCAAGCGCCTGCTCAACAGGAACGAGGGGGGCGACGGCCCGGCCACCTCCCTGGCCGAGACCCGGTTCTACAAGCACCAGCACCGCATCGCCCTGCGCAACTGCGGCGTCATCAACCCGGAGAGCATCGACGAGTACATCGGCGTGGACGGCTACGCCGCCCTGGGTAAAATCCTCACCGAACACATCCCGCCCCAGCAGGTCATCGACACGGTGCTGGCCTCCGGCCTGCGGGGCCGGGGCGGCGCGGGCTTCCCCACGGGCAAAAAGTGGCAGTTCACCGCCGACGCGGTCAGCCCCGACGGGGTCAAGTATGTGTGCTGCAACGCCGACGAGGGCGATCCCGGCGCGTTCATGGACCGCTCGGTGCTGGAGGGCGACCCCCACACCATTCTGGAGGCCATGACCATCGCGGGCTACGCCGTGGGGGCCCACCAGGGCTATATCTACGTCCGGGCCGAGTACCCCATCGCCGTCAAGCGGCTGGAGACCGCCATCCGGCAGGCCAAGGAGTACGGCCTGCTAGGCAAGAACATCTTCGACTCCGGCTTTGACTTCGATCTGGAACTGCGCCTGGGCGCCGGTGCCTTTGTCTGCGGCGAGGAGACCGCCCTCATGCGCTCCATCGAGGGCCACCGGGGCGAGCCCAAGACCCGCCCCCCTTTCCCGGCGGTGAAAGGCCTGTTTGACCGGCCCACCCTGCTCAACAACGTGGAGACCTACGCCAACATCACCTGGATTTTCAACCACGGCCCCGAGGCCTACGCCGCCATCGGCACCGAGACCAGCAAGGGCACCAAGGTCTTCGCCCTGGGCGGCAAGATCACCAACACCGGTCTGGTGGAGGTTCCCATGGGCACCACCCTGCGCACGGTGGTGGAGGACATCGGCGGCGGCGTGCCGGGCGGCAAGAAGTTCAAGGCCGCCCAGACCGGCGGCCCCTCCGGCGGCTGCATTCCTGCCTCCCTCATCGACACCCCCATCGACTATGAGTCCCTCAGCGCCATCGGCTCCATGATGGGCTCCGGCGGCCTCATCGTCATGGACGAGGACAACTGCATGGTGGACATCGCCAAGTTCTATCTGGAGTTCATTGTGGACGAGTCCTGCGGCAAGTGCTCCCCCTGCCGCATCGGCACCAAGCGGCTGCTGGATCTGCTGACCAAGATCACCGAGGGCAACGGCGAGCCGGAGGATCTGGACACCATCGAGGAGCTGTGCCACCACATCAAGCAGTCCGCCCTGTGCGGCCTGGGGCAGACCGCCCCCAACCCCGTGCTCTCCACCCTCACCCATTTCCGGGAGGAGTTCGAGGCCCACATCTACGAGAAGCGCTGCCCCGCCGGGGTGTGCAAGGCGCTCATCCAGTACATCGTGGATCCCACCAAGTGCAAGGGCTGCACCCGCTGCGCCCAGGGCTGCCCCACCGGGGCCATCTCCGGCGCGGTGCGCGCGCCCCACATCATCAACCAGTCCAAGTGCATCAAGTGCGGCGCGTGCATGGATCACTGCCGCTTTGATGCCATCTACAAGCAGTAAGGGAGGGAACGGACATGGACGAAAAGATGGTATCTCTGCGCATCAACGACATCCCCGTCACCGTTCCCGAGGGCTCCACGGTGCTGGAGGCGGCCCGCTCCGCGGGCTTCAACATCCCGTCGCTGTGTTTCCTGAAGGACATCAACGAGATCGGCGCCTGCCGCATCTGCGTGGTGGAGGTGAAGGGAGCCAAGAGCCTGGTGGCCTCCTGCGTCTACCCCGTGGCCGAGGGGATGGAGGTCTACACCAACACGGAGCGGGTACGCAAGTCCCGCCAGCTCACCCTGGAGCTGATCCTCTCCAACCACCGGATGGACTGCCTCACCTGCTCCCGCAACAGCCACTGCGAGCTGCTCCAGCTGGCCGGCGACCTGGGCATCGACGCGGTGCGGTACGCCAACGACAACATGCCCCCCCAGATTGAGGCCTCCGCCCCCCACCTGGTGCGGGACAACTCCAAATGCGTCCTCTGCCGCCGGTGCACCGCCGTGTGCCGCAAGACCCAGGAGGTGGGCGTCATCGGCCCCAACGACCGGGGCTTCCACACCCACATCGGCTGCGCCTTCGACCGGGATCTGGCCGAGGTGGACTGCGTCTCCTGCGGCCAGTGCATTGTGGCCTGCCCCACCGGCGCTCTCTCCGAGAAGGACGACACCGCCCGCGTGCTGGCCGCCCTGAACGACCCCGCCAAGCACGTGGTGGTGGGCCCCGCCCCCTCCATCCGGGTCACTCTGGGCGAGTGTTTCGGCCTGCCCATCGGCACCAACGTGGAGGGCAAGATGGTCACCGCCCTGCGCCGCCTGGGCTTCGACAAGGTGTTTGACGTGGACACCGCCGCCGACTTCACCATTCTGGAGGAGGGCACCGAGTTTTTAAGCCGCCTCAACGGCGGCGGCACCCTCCCCCTCATCACCTCCTGCTCCCCCGGCTGGGTGCGGTATCTGGAGCAGCACGCCCCCGACATGCTCCGCAACATCTCCTCCTGCAAGTCCCCCCAGCAGATGTTCGGCTCCCTGGTCAAGACCTACTACGCCGAGCAGGCGGGCATCGATCCCCAGGACATCTTCGTGGTGTCCATCATGCCCTGCACCGCCAAGAAGTACGAGGTACTGCGGGAGGAGCAGCGGCTGCCCAACGGCTGCATGCCGGTGGACGTGTCCCTCACCACCCGGGAGCTGGGCCGCATGATCACCCAGGCCGGCCTGCTCTTCGAGCACCTGCCCGACGGGGCGTTCGATCCCATGCTGGGCGTCTCCACCGGCGCGGCCGCCATCTTCGGCGCCTCCGGCGGCGTCATGGAGGCCGCCCTGCGCACCGTGGTGGAGCAGCTCACCGGCGCGGGCATGGCCCCTCTGGAGTATCAAGAGGTCCGCGGCATGGAGGGGGTCAAGGAGGCCAGTTATGAGCTGCCCGGCAAGACCGTCCGGGTCTGCGTGGCCTCCGGCCTGCACAACGTCAAGCGGGTGCTGGACGGCATCCGGGACGGCTCCCTCCAGTACGACTTTGTGGAGTTTATGGCCTGCCCCGGCGGCTGCATCAACGGCGGCGGCCAGCCCATCCAGCACGCCAACGTGCGCAACTTCACCGACATCAAGGCCCTCCGCGCCGCCGCCCTCTACAAGCAGGATGAGGGCATGACCTACCGCCGCAGCCACGAGAACCCGGTGGTGCAGAAGGTCTACGCCGACTTCCTGGGCGAGCCCGGCGGCCACAAGGCCCACGCCCTCCTCCACTGCTCCTACATCAAGCAGAAGCGCTACCGCGTGTGACACAAAATCCCTCCCCCACCGAAAGGCGGGGGAGGGATTTGTGCGCTTGACAGTCCGGATTATAATAAGGTTAGAACTTACAGACAGAAAGGACATGTCCTATGAATCAAGCGAGACTGGCCCGGGTGCTCCGCAACATGGAGCGGGACGGACTGACCCAGATTGTAATCTCCTCCACCGCCTCGGTGTACTACCTGACGGGGTACTGGGTGGAGCCGATGGAGCGGATGCTGGCGCTCTACATCCGCGCCGACGGCACGTGCCGGCTGTTCGCCAACGCCCTCTTCGCCCTGGAGCCCCAGGAGGGGCTGGAGCTGGTGCTCCACCAGGACAGCGACGAGCCCACGGCGGCGCTGGCCGCCGCCCTCCTCCCCGGCACGCTGGGGGTGGACAAGGCCTGGCCCAGCAAGTTCCTCATCGCCCTTCTGGCCGCCCGGCCCGACGTGACGCCGGTGCTGGGCTCCGCCCCGGTGGACGACGCCCGCAAGTACAAGGACGCCGACGAGATCTCCGCCATGCGCCGCGCCTCCCAGATCAACGACCAGGTGGTGGAGGCGGCCATCGCCGCCGTGAGGGCCGGCGCGGTGGAGAGTGAGCTGGCCGCCTATGTGGAGGGCCTCTACCGGCAGCACGGCGCCGACCGCTCCGGCGAGGGGCAGCTGGTCTGCTTCGGCCCCAACGGAGCCGACCCCCACCACGCCCCCAACGGGACGGTGCTCCGGGACGGGGACAGCGTGGTCCTGGACATTTTCATCCCCATCCGGCGCTACTGGTGCGACATGACCCGCACGGTGTTTTTCCGCTCGGTGAGCGACGAGGGCCGGCGGGTATATGAGACCGTCAAGGCCGCCAATCTGGCGGCCGAGGCCGTCATCCGCCCCGGCGTCCCGATGAAGGACATCGACCGGGCGGCCCGGAAGCTCATCGAAGACGCGGGCTACGGCCCCTTCTTCACCCACCGGCTGGGCCACGGCTGCGGCCTGGACTGCCACGAGCCGCCGGACAACAGCGCCTCCAGCCCCGCCGTCGCCGAACCGGGGATGGTCTTCTCCGTGGAGCCGGGCATCTACCTGCCCGGCAAGCTGGGCGTGCGTATTGAGGATCTGGTGCTGGTCACCGAGGACGGCTGCGAGGTGCTCAACCACGCCTCCAAGGAGCTGCGCGTGGTGGACTAAACACAAAACTCCCCCGGCATTGCCGGGGGAGTTTTACTTCAGTCCAGGAACTGGATGCCGCCGCCGATAACGCCGTCGCCGATATAGACGCTGAGGGTGGCGTCCATGACCCCCTCCCAAAAATGCTCGTAGTTGGGAAACTCGGCCTTCAGCCGGGCCGCAAACTCCGCCATCTCCTCCGGCGCGCCGCCGTTGGCCACGGCCAGGTTGTACCGTCTGCCGGATTGGAACCGGGCCCTGAGCAGCTCCAGGATCTTGTCCTGCACCTGTCTGCGGCCCCGCACCTTGGCGATGCTCTGGAGCTGGCCGTCGTCCGAGAAGGTGATGATGGGCTTGATGGACAGCATGGTGCCCGCCAGGGCGGTGATGCGGCCGATGCGGCCGCCCCGGCGCAGGTACTCCAGGGTGTCCACCGAGAAGAAAGGGAAGGTGTTTGCCACCAGATGGGGCGCCCGCTCGCGCACCAGGGTCTCCCAGGAGGCCCCGGCCACAATTTCCTCCCACAGCTGGAGCACCATAATGCCGATGCCCAGAGAACCGCTCCTGGAGTCAAAGACGGCGATCTCCAGATCGTCCCGCTGTCCGGCCTGGAGGCGCACCATGTTGTAGGTGCCGGACAGGCCGGAGGAGAGCATGACGGCGATCACCCTCTCATACCCGTCGGCACGGATCTGATCCAGCGTGTCGCTGACCACACCGCCCTCGGGCAGCGAGGTGCGGGGCAGCTCTCCCCGGTGGAGCCGCTCATATACCCCCTCGGCGGTGATGTCCACCCCGTCGGAGTACTCGCCGTCCTCACAGCGGATTTTCAGCGGCACCACATAGATGGGCTTACCCTCCCGCATCGGGGCGGGCAGATCCGCCGTGGAGTCGGTGAGCAGCGCAATCTTTTCCGGATTTGACAAGGCAATCATCCTATTCTATAATCAGAGTGGCAAAACCCGCATAACATCGTTATGTCACTATTATAGCGGCTGAATACCAGCCGTGTCAAGGGGAAGGAGGGACAATCCATGGACTACCGCCAGCGCCGGAAGGAGCAGGCGCAGCAGACCGAGCAGGCCATTCTCCAGGCCGCCATGGAGCTGGCCCGTGAAAACAGCTTTGACAAGGTTTCCGTCCGGGATATCTGCCAGCGGGCGGGCATTACCACCGGCGCCTTTTACCACCACTTCCGTTCCAAGGAGGACCTGCTCTCCCGTGGCTTTTCCCCCCTGGACCGGCACATGGAGGAGGCCCTGTCCGGCCACGAGACTGACGCCCCGCCCCAGCGGCTTTGGCTGATTCTCTCCACCTACGCCTCCTTCATTGAGGCCCAGGGCTGGGAGCTGGTGGCCCGCTATTACCAGCGGCGGCTGGACGCCCCTGACGACGCATCCTCCATGGATCCCACCCGCTACACGCTGCGCGCCATGCTCGACTGCCTGCGCCAGGCGGAGGAGGAGGGTTCCCTTCTGCCCGGCTGGTCGGTGGAGTGGACGGCGGACTTCTTTTTCCGCCACTTCCGGGGCGTGGTCGTGGACTGGGTGCTCCACCGGGGCTCTTACCCATTATTGCCCAAGCTGGAGCAGGACTACACCCTGTTCCAGGAGATTTTTCAGACCAAATAGCCGGAGGGCCTGGACGCGTTGGTCGGGCCTCTGAGGCTGTCTATAAACCCTCCTATTGGAGGATTCGGAGGGAAGGATCGTGTGAAAGGCTGCCCCGCAGGGCGATTCGGAGCACAACCGCCGCTTGCGGCGGTACTTGGTGCGGAGATGAACCGTCAGGGTTCCCTTTTGCGTTGGATCAACCAACTTTTTGAACCCTTTTTGGGTTCAAAAAGTTCAGCAGTCTGTCGAAAAGACTTTTTCGATAGACTGCGAGGGCCTGGACGAGTTGTCCAGGCCCTCGGTTTTTATTCCCCCCGGATGCCGGGGAAGCGGCCGCGGACGGTATCCGCCGCCGTAATCGGGCGGATGACCCGGGCCGGATTGCCGGCGGCAAAGGAGCCCGCAGGGATGTCCCGGGTCACTACGCTCCCCGCTCCGATGACGCAGTTCTCCCCGATGGTCACGCCGGGGCAGACCACCACGTTTGCCCCGAACCAGCAGTCGTGTCCGATGGTCACGGGCTTGGCATAGCACAAAAACCGCTCCACCCCATCGTCGCACACCATCCCCCGGCGCTCGTCGGGCAGCATGGGGTGCATGGGCGTCACGATCGTCACGTTGGGTCCGAAGTTGCAGTGGTCGCCGATGGTCACAAGGGCGTCGTCCTGGACGGTGAAGTTGAAGTTCATGAAGCAATGGTTTCCCACCCGGGTGTGGCAGCCGTAGTGAAAGCGCACCGGCCCCAGCATACACACGCCTTCCCCCAGCTCCCCCAGCAGCTCCCGGAGAATCGCCTCCCGCACCTCTGCATCGTCCTCAAACGTCTCATTATACTTCTGGCTGAGCCGGTGGGCTCTCCGCTTCTTCTCCACCAGCTCCGGCTCCTCTGAGGCAAACAACTCCCCCCGGAAGATACGTTCCTCCTCGGTCATCCTTCCTCACTCCCTTCCAGCCGTCCGCAGCAGCAGCCGAAGCGCCTCTTCCCGCTCGGGGACAAAGAAAAAGTCGCTCCCGTGGTTGGACTCATAGATAAAATCCCGCAGAGGCTTGCTAGTATAGCAGGAAAAGTCTCCGTAGACGGCCATTTTGATCCGGTACTGGATGAATTTCTCCAAAATCTCCCCCGCCAGGCCGGTGCTGAGGATGAAAAAGTCCTCGGCCACCGCCGCCTTGTCCACCAGCAGGGCGGAGGCCCCGGCCTCATGGCGCGCCGTCATGGCCAGCTCCAGGGCCGACGGCGCATCCACAATGCGCTTCTCCGGCCCGGTCAGCTCCGCCACCGGGATCCCGTCCTGCTTCCAATACTGTATGCCCATCGGCATCCCTCCCTTTCTGATCTCTGGCGTTGACTTGGATACCTCAGCATAGCACGCCTTTCCCGCCCTGTCAAATTTCTCCGGACAGGCAACCTTTTCCCCTCCGGCGCATACCCATTTAGGACGGAGGTGAAGCCTATGTCCAGGCTGTTGTCCAAAGAGAGGGTGCGCGACCTGCTCCTGGGTCTGGCCCTGCTGTGCGCCACCCTGGCCCTGATGCTCTATCCCCAGCCCTCTATGGAGGCGGCCAAAAGCGGCCTGGCCCTGTGCTACAACGTCATAATTCCCTCCCTGTTCCCCTTCTTCGTGCTCTCCTCCCTGGTGGTGGAACTGGGGTTGGCGGGATACCTGGGACGTCTGCTGGAGGGACTGATGCGCCCCCTGTTCCACGTCAGCGGGGCCTGCGCCTCCGCTTTCGCCCTGGGCTTCATCGGCGGCTACCCGGTGGGAGCCAAGACGGCCATCAGCCTCTACGAGAACGGCATGTGCACCAAGACGGAGGCCGAGCGCCTGCTGGCCTTCTGCAACAACTCTGGTCCCGCCTTCATTCTGGGCGTGGTGGGGGCTGGGGTGTTCGCCAGTAGCCGGGTGGGAGTGCTGCTCTATCTGGCCCACGCGGCCGCCTCCATCTGCATCGGCATTCTCTTCCGTTTTTACAAGGCCGGCCCAACCGCCCGGCGGGAGGAGCGGCAGTCCCGGCCCCAGTTCCACGCCCAGCGCTTCACAACAGCCTTTACCGGCTCCATCAAAAACTCCTTTCTGTCCACGCTGAACATCTGCGCCTTTGTGGTCTTTTTCACCGTGGTGATTCAGCTCCTTATCCGCTCCGGCTTCCTGCCCGGGCTGGCCCAGGTGCTGGGGACGGTGCTCGCCCCCTTCGGCCTCACCCCGGAGTGGGCCCAACGTCTGCTTACCGGAGCGCTGGAGATCTCCTCCGGTGTGTGGACTCTCTCCGGCGACGGCACCCTCAGCGGCAAGCTTATTCTGGCCGCCTTCATGCTGGGGTGGGCCGGCATCTCCGTCCACTGTCAGGTGCTCTCCTTCATCGGGGGCAGCGGCCTGTCCGTGGGCACCTATCTGGTAGGCAAGCTGCTCCACGGCGGCCTGTCCGCCCTGTTCATCGCCGTCCTGGTCCGCCTCTTTCCGCTGGAGGCGCCGGTCTCCGATTACCTGGCCGACCAGGTGGCTGGCATTGCGGGCATGGATTTCCACCGCACACTGGTCATCTCTCTGGTCTGCGCCTGGGTGCTCTTCCTCTTTTTCCTCTTTGTGGCGGCCGCCGCAGCGCGAAAAAGCCTTGGCAAGAGGCATCGGAGCGTGTTATAATGAGACGTTATGAGAGAGGGAGGGAGCTCCATGCTGTTTCAGAAGAATATCGAGCCCAGGTGCACCTACTGTCAGCGGGGCACCCCACTGGACGAGGAGAAAATCCTCTGTACCAAACAGGGTGTAGTCGCCCCCGGCGGGAGCTGCCGCTCCTTCAAGTACGACCCCCTCAAGCGGGTGCCGCCGCCGCCGGTGGCACCCGACTTCAGCAAGCTGAAGGACGAGGATTTCACCCTTTGAACAAAAGCCGCCCCCGCCTGCACACCAGGCGGGGGCGGCTTTCCGCGCTATTTGCGTTTGTGCATGGCCGGCGCCCGCTAATAGAAGATCACCCGCACTGCCCAGGCAGCAGCCATAAAGCCCGCCAGGTCGGCGCAGAGGGCTGCCGGGACGGCATAGCGGGTCTTGACGATGCCCGCCGCGCCGAAGTAGACCGCGATGGTGTAGAAGGTAGTCTCGGTGGAACCCAGCATCACTGCCGCCGTTCGGCCGATCAGGGAGTCGGGGCCGTAGGTGGCGATGAGCTCCGCCCCCACCCCCAGTGCTGCCGAGCCGCTGACCGGCCGCACCAGCAGGAGTGCCACGGTCTCCGGCGGGATGCCCAGGGCGGTGAGCACCGGGGCCAGCGCCTGGGCCGCCAGCTCCAGCGCCCCGGAGGCGCGGAGCATATACACCGCCGTAAGCAGGCCCACCAGGGGCGGCACAATGCGCAGGAGCACCCCCAGCCCCTCCCCGGCCCCCTGAACCAGGGCGTCATACACATCCACCCGCCGCGCCATACCGTACAAGGCCACCGCGGCAATGATCAGAGGCACCAGCATGGTGAAGAACAACTCCATGCCTACCCCCTCCACACCCGGCCGAAGAGCTTGACCGCCCCGATGCCGGCGCACACCGAAATGACCGAGGCCAGCCACACCGCGGGCAGGATATCAAAGGGGGCGGCGCACCCCGCGGCCAGGCGCACCGAGGCCACCGTGGTGGGAATGAGCTGGATGGACGCCGTATTGCACACCACCAGCATACACAAAGCGTCTGAGGCCCGTCCGGGAGTGCGGCGGCTCATCTGCCGGGCGGCCTGGATGCCCAGGGGAGTGGCCGCATTGCCCAGCCCCAGCAGGTTGGCCGACACGTTGGCCGAGATGGTGTCCATCACCTCCCGGTCCCGCGCAAACTCCGGGTAAAGCCGCCGCAGCACCGGCCGGAGCAGCCGGGACAGCCCATCCGACAGGCCGGAGCGGCGCATCACCTCCATCACCCCCATCCACAGGCAGAGCACCCCCGCCATGGACAGGCACAGCTCCACCGCCGCGGCCGCCCCCTCCATGGCCGCAGCCGCCACCGCCGGTCCGTTTCCCGTCGCCAGACCGCACAGGATGGAGACCACCACCATCCCGGTCCAGATCACTGTCATTGCCATACCGGACACCTCCCCGTCTTCCCCCATTTATACGGGCTGTCCGCAGGAAACATGCCTGCGATCCGGGCTGTTGTAAACTGCTTTTCCACCGCCCGTCGAAAAACCCCGCTTTCCCTCGTAAAGATTTCCAGATTTCGATTGACAATCCAATACGATATGTTATAATAATGTCAGTTTATAGATAATGACGGAAATATGTGGAAATTCGTAGGGAAAGGAAGTAACTCTTATGAAATCGACGGGCATTGTGCGCAAGGTGGATGAACTGGGGCGAATCGTGCTCCCCATCGAGCTCCGCCGTACATTGGACATTGCAGAAAAGGATTCGCTGGAAATTTACGTAGATGGGGCTTCAATTGTACTGAAAAAGTATCAACCCGCCTGCATTTTCTGCGATGACGCAAAAGATGTAATCAACTTCAAGGGAAAGAACGTCTGTCCCAACTGCATTCGAGAGCTTCAGTTAAAATAACAATTCGTTTCATATTGTAAAAACACCTTGCTTTTTCTGAAAAAGCAAGGTGTTTTCTTCTCTTTTTGTCCCTTTTTTCGATCGAAACCGCAGGTGTTTCGCGGTTTTCCAATAATACTAATAGTAATATTTTTGATTCCAAATACTTCTAAATAAGGATGTCCTTTTTTCCGCACAGTTTTATTCGCAGCCGCCGGTTTTCCCCACGGCACGGTCGTAAAGTTCATTTTTAGCCAGGCCTGTTTCCCGCGCCGCCTGCCGCACTGCGTCCCGCAGGGAGAGGCCCTCGGCCCGCAGCGCCTCCACCCGGGCCAGCCCGCCGGCGAGGGTAGGGGCCTCCTCCGCCGTCCCGGCCGCGCCCTCTACCACCAGCACGAACTCTCCACGGGGCGGGTTAGCCCCGTACCACTCCGCGGCCTCCCCAAGGGTGGTGCGCCGCACCTCCTCGTGGAGCTTGGTCAGCTCCCGGCACAGGGAGATGCGCCGGCCCGGCCCAAAGGCCTCCGCCAGATCGTCCAGGGTGGCACAGAGCTTGTGGGGCGCCTCATAGAAAATCATGGTGCGCCGCTCCCCCTTCAGTTCCTCCAGGTGGGTGCGGCGGTTCTTCTTGTTCATGGCCAGGAAGCCCTCGAAGGTGAACCGGCCGGTGGACAGGCCGGACACCGCCAGGGCGGTGACCAGGGCGCAGGGGCCGGGGATGGCCACCACATCCACCCCACTCTGGGCGCAGAGGGCCACCAGCTCCTCGCCGGGGTCGGAAACCGCCGGAGTGCCCGCGTCGGTGACCAGTGCGCAGCTCTCCCCGGCCAGCAGGCGGCCGAGCACCGCCTCGCCCCCCGCCCCGGTGTTGTGGCGGTAATAGGAGAGCATGGGCTTTTTCAGCCCCAGGTGGTTGAGCAGCTTGAGGGTCACCCGGGTATCCTCCGCGGCAATAAAATCCACCTCCCCCAGGGTGTCCGCGATGCGCCGGGAGATGTCCCCCAGGTTGCCGATGGGGGTGGGTACCAGATACAGCGTTCCGGCCATGTATATTACCTCCGGTTTGACAGTAGTGTGGGCAGAATCTCCAGCCCCGGCCGGCCCTGCCGCACCGCCTCCAGCAGGACGGCGGAGGGCGGGCAATCCGGCCCGTGCTGGAGCAGCCGGAGCCGCTTGGGCTCCAGCCCGGCGGAGCGGAGGGCGGCAAAGAGATTGCACAAACGCTCCGGCCGGTGAACGAGGGCAAAGCGTCCCCCGTTTTTCAGCAGCCGCCCGGCGGCGGCGCACCAGTCCTCCAGGGCGCAGTCCCCCTCCATCCGGGCGGGCCCGCCGCAGCCGCCGCTCCCCGCCTTGAAGTAGGGCGGGTTGGAGACCGCCAGGGAGAAGCTCCCGGCGGGGAGGGTTTTGCTCACGGCGCAGAGATCTCCGGTGCAAATCGCCCCATCTAGGCCGTTTTCCGCCAGGTTCTGGCGGGCCAGGGCGGCGTCCTCCGGGCAGTATTCCACACCGGAGAGGACCAGTGGGGAAACCCGGGCGGCCAACAGCAGGAGCAGCGCCCCCGCCCCGCAGCCCAGGTCGCACACCCGGTCCCCCCGCCGCACCGAGGCAAAGGCGGCCAGGGCCAGGCTGTCGCCCCCCAGGGGGAAGCAGGCGTCCGACTGACGGTATACATAGGGCCCCAGCCGCTCCGGCGCTCTCATGGCATACCCTCCAGCAGGCGGCGGGTGATGCGGCCGGTCAGGCCCCAGATGGCCCGTCCCTCCCAGGCGTAGATGGGCACCTCCACCCGGCCGCCCCGCCAGCGGTAGCCCTGGGGAAAGCCGATGCGGTCATAGGGGAAGTCCTCCCCCACCCGGGGCTCCAGCGGGTAGGAATACACCTCCGGCGGGTGGGCCCGCAGCCAGTCCACCGGCACGAAGAAGGTCTCCTTCACCTCGGCGGGGCCGGGGCGGAGCCGCTCCGCCGCCTCCGGCGCCACGATCCCCAGGACGGGATAGAGCACAAAGCCCCCCTGGTGGGTCAGCCAGTCCAGCTCGGCCACCACCTCCACCGCCGGCCGGGGAATGCCCAGCTCCTCCCACGTCTCCCGCAGGGCGCAGGAGACCGCGTCCTCCCCCGGCTCCAGCCGCCCGCCGGGAAAGCACACCTCCCCCGGCTGGCGGCCCAGGGTGTCGGCCCGCACCTCATAGAGCAGGCACAGGCCCTCCGGCCGCTCCACCAGGGGCACCAGCACGGCGTACTCCCCCGTCACGTCCTGTACCTTGGGCACATGTCCCGTCCAGCGGGTGCGAAACTCCTCCGCGGTCATAGCCCCTCCATCCAGCGGTTCAGCGCCTCATAAAACCGGCCCACATGGACGCCGTCCAGCAGGCGGTGGTTCAGCTCCAGGCTCAGCAACAGGCGGGTGCGGCTCCCCTTCTCCTCCCAGCGGCCCCAGGCCGCCCGGGGCACCGAGTCGGAGGGGTTCACGTCCTTCTCGTTCTTCAGGGCCGTGAGGGGGAACCAGGGCAGGCAGGTGAAGTAGACGAGCTGATCCCCATCCCAGGGGCCGGAGGTGATGAACTCGGTCTGGGCCGCCGCCTGGGCCTTGGCCCGGCGGCAGAAGTCCGCCGCATCCTCCGCCGCCTCCACGGTGACAATCTGGAACAGCTCGCTGCCCGGCTTCAGGTCGGTGAAGCTGGGCACCAGGGTGTCGTGGCGGACGATCACCCCGTCCCGATCCTTGTAGTGGAAAGCGTCCACCGCCTCCATGGCCTTGGTGACGGCGAACACCATGGCCGGGTAAAAGGGCAGGGAACGGCCCTTGCACCAGGCCCGCAGGGGTGTCACGTCCACCGGGAACGTCAGGGTGTAGAAGGGGTCGGACATGGGGGTGAAAAAGTCGTAATGGGCCCGGCGGGGCCAGGTCTCCTTGTCAATGATGGTCATGGGTATCCTCCCGTCCCAGCAGGTAATCGGTCGTCACGTGAAAATAGTCCGCCAAAGCAAGCAGTGTGAGGGAGGGTACGTTTACATAGCCATACTCCATTCTCTGATAGTGACGGTCTGTACACTCCAGCAGTTCTGCCATTTCCACCTGGGTCTTGTGCTTCTGGGTTCGCAGTTCCTTCAGACGTTTGCCAAACGTCTCCATAATCTTCTCCATATGTGCAAATCCTCCTTGGCACAACTTTTAAAGTGGTGTATAATAAACACGACATTGGAGGTGGTGAAATGACGGACTTTGTACAATTTTTGTATACCCAGTATATCCAGTCGTATATAGACGCCATGCCCATGGACGCGGCGGACGAGTACCATCACGATCTGGTCAAAAACGAATGTACGCCGGATCTATGGACTGATATCGAGGCAATTCGGGCCTTTGCCGCCGCCCACGCCTTTCTGCTGGGCCTGCGCACCGGCGCGGGGCTGGCTGCACACGGGCGGATGTAGGCACCCGCCCCTACACGCACACCGCAGGGACCGGCACTCGCATCCCCCCGCCGTCCACACGCCGGTGCGGGGCGGGCGGGGACAAGCCCCGCCCCTACGCCCGGGCCTGTGCGGCCATCCGTGTCTGTAGGGGCGGCCCTTGTGGCCGCCCGGCCGCCGCGGATTTGTGCCGCTTCGGGGGAAACAGCGTGTCAGACGGCCCGCGTGTCTCCAAGTCGGCCACACAGCCATGCCTCCAGATGGCGGGCGGGGACAAGCCCCGCCCCTACGCCCGGGCCTGTGCGGTCATCCGCATCTGTAGGGGCGGCCCTTGTGGCCGCCCGGACTCACGACTCCGGCCGGGTGAAGTGGGCCAGGGGGTCGGGCCGCTCCCACAGCACCACCGCCCCGGCGGCCAGGGACTTGGGCACGTCGATCAGCCGCTGGTTGGCGCTCCCCCGGAACAGGGCGGCGTAGGACTTCTCCGCCTCCACAAAGGGCCCGTCCACCAGCACGTCCACCTGCTCCAGCAGGGCCAGCGCGTCCGGCACCTCTCCGGCGAGCAGTCTCTCATAAGTATACCCCGTATAGGCCCACACGTTCAAGCCCCTTTCCCGGGCGATGCGGGCCAGGGCGGCGCACTCCGCCGCCTGGCAGAAGGGCTCCCCGCCGGAGAGGGTGAGGCCGTTGGTCAACGGATTGCCGGACAGCTCCGTCGCCAGCTCCGCCACCGAGACCTCCCGCCCCCCGGCTGGATCGTGGGTGCCCGGGTTGTGGCATCCAGGGCAGCGGTGGGGACAGCCCTGGGTGAAGACGGTGAACCGCAGGCCGGGGCCGTCCACGATGGAGTCGGATACGGTATTGGCGATGCGCATGGCGCTTCCTCCCTCAAACAGCAGGGCCGCCGCGGATGCGGCGGCCCTGTTCGCTTTATGCGTCGTCCACCACCTGGAAGATATAGAACTTCAGGTAGAGGGACTGGTCGGCCCCCCACAGCACCGGATGGTCGGGGGACTGGGTGCGGTACTCCACCTGCCGCAGGCGGCGGCGTGCGTCCCGGGCGGCCTCCCCGACGGTCTTGGTGAACAGCTCCGGCGTCATGAAGTGGGAGCAGGAGCAGGTGGCCAGATAGCCGCCGTTTTTCACCAGCTTAATGCCCCGCAGGTTGATCTCCCGGTAGCCGGTGACCGCCTTCTTCACTGAGGCGCGGGACTTGGTGAAGGCGGGCGGGTCCAGGATCACCAGGTCAAATTTCTCGCCCTTCCGCTCCAGCTCCGGCAGCAGCTCGAACACGTCGCGGCAGGCAAAGCGCACCCGGTCGGACATGCCGTTGAGGGCGGCGTTCTGCGCGGCCTGGGCCACCCCCAGCTCCGAGGCGTCCACCCCCAGCACCTCCGCCGCGCCGCCCTTGGCGGCGTTGAGGGCGAAGGCCCCGGTGTGGGTGAAGCAGTCCAGCACCCGGCCGCCGCGGGCCAGGGGCTGGATGGCCAGCCGGTTGTACTTCTGATCCAGGAAAAAGCCGGTCTTCTGCCCCTCGGCCACGTCCACCTGATAGCGGACGCCGTTCTCCACAATCTCCACCACCGGATCGAAGGGGGCGGACAAGAAGCCCTTCACCCGCTCCATGCCCTCCTTGAGGCGCACCTTGGCGTCGCTGCGCTCGTAGATGCCCCGGACGAAGATGCCGTCCTCCTTCAAAAGATCCACCAGCAGAGACAGAATGGTGGATTTCAGCCGGTCGATGCCCAGGGCCAGGGACTCTACCACCAGCACGTCGGCAAACTTGTCCACCACCAGGCCGGGGAGGAAATCGGCCTCCCCGAAGATCACCCGGCAGGAGGAGGTGTCCACCGTATCCTTGCGGTACTGCCAGGCGGCGCGCACCCGCCGCTCCAGGAAATCCCGGTCGATGACGGCCCCGGCGTCCCGGGACAGGAGGCGCACCGCGATGGTGGAAGCCCGGTTGAGGAAGCCCACCCCCAGGGGGTAGCCGTTGTAGTCCTCGATGCGGACGATGCCGCCGTCGGCGGGTTCGCCCAGAATCTCTGCAATCTCGTTGTCGTAAATCCAGGGGCCGCCGGCCTTGAAGGCGCGGCCCTCTCCCCGCTTGAGACGGATGGCGGGCGTGTCTGACATGGTATCTCTCCTCTACAAGACTGGTTGAGCAGGCCGATGTGGGCATCGGCCCCTACGAGGCAGCGCTAGGGCTTGTTTGAAGATTGGCGATGTGCCCAGCGGCGAGGGATTTTGGGCCGCTGGCAAGCAATTTTTTCGCGGGAATCCGGACGGATTTCAAGGAAAAATTGCGCCGTCCAGGGGACAAAAGACCCGTCGATTGGGCATGTTGATATTTTTCAAACAAGCCCTAGGCTTGTCCCCGTCCCTATTACACCGAATGCTTTACCCGGTCGCGCTCCTCCGCCCGCTTGCCGTTGTTGAAGCGGTCCAGGGTTCCCACCAGATAGCCGGTGATGCGGCGGATGCGCTCAAAGGGCACGCCGTCGGCCTCGGTGCGGCCGCAGCCGGGGCACTGGTCGCCGATGATGCCGGAGAAGCCGCACACCGGGTCACGATCCACCGGGTGGTTGACGCTGCCGTAGCCGATGCCGCTCTCCTTCATGCAGCGGATGACCTTCTCGAAGGCCTCCAGGTTGTCGGTGGGATCGCCGTCCATCTCGATGTAGCTGATGTGGCCGGCGTTGGTGAGGGCGTGGTAGGGGGCCTCGATTTTGATCTTGTCATAGGCGGAGATGGGGTAGTACACCGGCACGTGGAAGGAGTTGGTGTAGTACTCCCGGTCGGTGATCCCCTCGATGGAGCCGTAACGGGCCCGGTCCAGCTTGACGAACCGGCCGGACAGCCCCTCGGCGGGGGTGGCGATGAGGGAGAAGTTGAGGCCCCGTTTGGCGGCCTCCTCGTCCATGCGGGCCCGCATGTGGGAGATGATCTCCAGGCCCAGCACCTGGGCCTTCTCGCTCTCCCCGTGGTGGACGCCGACAAGGGCCTTGAGGGTCTCGGCTAGGCCGATGAAGCCCACGGTGAGGGTGCCGTGCCTGAGCACCTCCCGCACCTCGTCGTCCCAGTCCAGCTTGTCGCTGTCCAGCCACACCCCCTGGCCCATGAGGAAGGGGTAGTTGTATACGTGCTTGCGGCACTGGATCTCAAAGCGCTCCAGCAGTTGCTCCACGCAGAGATCCAGCATCCGGTCCAGCCCCTCGAAGAAGACGTCCAGATCCCCCCTGGCCTTGATGGCCAGCCGGGGCAGGTTGATGGTGGTGAAGGACAGATTGCCCCGGCCGTTGCAGATCTCCCGGCTGGGATCGTACACGTTGCCGATGACCCGGGTGCGGCACCCCATGTAGGCGATCTCGGTCTCGGGATGGCCGGGCCTGTAGTACTGCAGGTTGAAGGGCGCGTCGAGGAAGGAGAAATTGGGGAACAGCCGCTTGGCGGAGCACCGCACGGCAAGCTGGAACAGGTCGTAATTCGGCTCGCCGGGGTTGTAGTTGACCCCCTCCTTGACCCGGAAGATCTGGATGGGGAAGATGGGGGTCTCTCCGTTCCCCAGGCCGGCCTCGGTGGCCAGCATGACGTTCTTCATCACCATGCGCCCCTCGGGGGAGGTGTCCATGCCGTAGTTGATGGAGGAGAAGGGGGTCTGGGCCCCGGCCCGGGAGTGCATAGTGTTCAGGTTGTGGATCAGGGCCTCCATAGCCTGATAGGTGGCCCGGTCGGTCTCCTTCACCGCCCGCTGGTGGGCGAAGGCCTGGGCCTTCTCCACCTGCTCCGCCGTGCCGAAGGCGGGAACCAGCGCGGCCCGCTCGGCGGCGAAGTAGTCTCCGCAGTCCTCCAGGGTGGGCGCCAGCCCGGTGTCGGCTTTGAGCTGCGCCATAAGGGCCTTCAGCTCCCTCTCCGGGTCCTCCCGGCCCTCCAGCAGCATGAGGGCCCGGGCCAGGTTCTGGCGGTACACCCGCGCGAAGGTCTTGCGCACGCCGTCGGCCATGCCGTAGTCGAAGTTGACCACGCTCTGGCCGCCGTGCTGGTCGTTCTGGTTGGACTGGATGGCGATGCAGCACAGGGCGGCGTAGGAGGAGATGTCGTTGGGCTCCCGCAGGGTGCCGTGGCCGGTGGAGAAGCCCCCCTCGAACAGCTTTTTGATGTCGATCTGGCAGCAGGTGGTGGTGAGGGTGAGGAAGTCCAGATCGTGGATGTGGATGTCCCCCTCCCGGTGTGCCCGGGCATGGTCGGGGTTGAGCACAAACATGTCGTAGAACTGCTTGGCCCCCTCAGAGCCGAACTTGAGCATGCTCCCCATGGCCGTATCCCCGTCGATGTTGGCGTTCTCCCGCTTGATGTCGGAGTCCTTGGCCTTGGAGAAGGTGATGTCCTCATAGGTCTTCATCAGCCGGGTGTTCATCTCCCGGGCGCGGCTGCGCTCCTCCCGGTAGAGGATGTAGGACTTGGCGGTCTGCACATAGCCGTTGTCCATGAGCACCCGCTCCACCAGATCCTGAATGTGCTCCACATCGGGCTGGGCCTGCCCCTCCACCTCCAGGATGGAGAGCACCTCGTCGGCCAGCTTTCTGGCCTCCTCCCCCCGTCCGGGCTTGTAGGTGGCGTTGAACGCCTTCTCAATGGCGCGGGCGATCTTCTCCTCGTTGAACTCGGCCAGGCGGCCGTCCCGCTTGCGGATCTTTGTCAGTGTCATGGCTGTCCGCCCCCTTCTTCCTTCATGAAAAAAGCCAACACAGGGAAAGACACCCCGTCCAGGCTTGGCACTACATCTTGTGTTCTTATGTTCTTGACGTCTCCTATGATACCGTATCTTGGTTAGCCCGTCAAGGCACAAAACAAAAAGCGCGCCCCAAAAACAGGGCGTGCTTTTTGGCGGTTTCGCTGATTTTGGAACAGGGGACTTGACGGGATTTACAGCAGCACCAGGCCGTATTTCCGGGCCATCTCCTGGAGGAAGGCCGCCTCCAGCTCCCCGGTGCCGTCCCAGAAGGCCCGGCCCTGGTAGAGCCGCAGGGCCTGCTCCAGCAGCTCGGGCACGTCGGTCCAGAGGCACAGCGCATCTTTCACCGCGTATTGGTTCTCGGCAAAGGTGTAGAGGTCGTCCTCGTCGTAAATGGCGATCTTCAGCGCGCCCTGGGGGGCGTTCTCCTCCGCCTCCAGAATATCCTCCAGCAGATCGGAGGTGCACTCGATGGTCTCCCCCACATCGATGTCGGGCGTAATGAACCGGGCCTCCTTCTCACTGGCGCAGGGAATCACATCGGGATCCCGCCTGGGCGGGACAAAGGCGGAGAAATCCACCGCCTCCACCGCGGCGCGCAGGGCGGCCACATGCTCCGCCGTAGTGCCGCAGCAGCCGCCAAAGATACGAACGCCTGCCGCCGCGAAGCCGGCGGCGTAGGAAGCGAACTCCTCCGGCGGGCAGTGGTACACCGCCTGCCCCTCCACCGTCTCGGGCAGGCCCGCGTTGGGCTTGGCAATGAGCGGGACGGTGGTGTAGGGGGTAAGGCGGCGCATCTGCTCCAGCATCTCCGCCGGGCCGGAGGAGCAGTTCAGCCCGAAGGCGTCCACCCCCATGCCCTGCATGACGATCAGGGCGGCCAGCACGTCGGTGCCCGAGAGGGTGCGGCCGTTCTCGTCGCAGGTAAAGGTGACCCACACCGGCCGATCCGACACGCTCTTGCAGGCCAGTACCGCCGCCCGGGCCTCGGGCATGGTCATGGTGGTCTCAATGAGGAAGAGGTCCACCCCCGCCGCCGCCAGGGCAGCCGCCTGCTCGGTATAGATGGCCACCAGCTCCTCAAAGCTGCTCTCCCCGAAGGGGGCGATGAACAGCCCCGTGGGGGCCATGTCCCCCGCCACCAGAGCGCGGCCGCCGGCAGCCTGCCGGGACAGCTCCACCAGCCGGCGGTTGTAGTCCGCCACCTGCCCGAAGATACCGTGCTGCTCCAGCCGCACCCGGTTGGCCCCGAAGGTGGGGGCGATCAGCACCTGGCTGCCGGCCGCCACATAACCCCTCTGGAGCTCCAGCAGGGCCTCCGGGTGGCCGAGCACCCACTGCTCCGTGCACGCGCCGGCGGGCATGCCCCGCTTATACAGCTCGGAGCCGGTGGCTCCGTCCAGCAGGATGGGCAGGGATAAGGGGGGGATGGTGTCCATAATTGTTTTATTCCTCCTAAAATTGCATGGCTGCATGATTGGGAGATAGTATATCACAAAACGATATGGGAATGCAAGTACAGCCTCATATAGACAAAAACAAAGGGGGGCCGGGAGTATCCGCGGCCCCTCTTTGTTTATCCCAGCTCGTTGATTTTCTTAGTGGCGGTGTGGTAGATGGGCTTCCACTCCACCTTCTGCACCAGTGCAGCAATGGAAATGGGAATGTAGGTAAACATAAAGATCGGGAAGGTGAGGACATACCCCAGCTTCTGCACCGGCGCGGCGTCGATGTGACGCCACTCGGACAGCACCGTGATCAGCCCGTAGAACAGCAGGCCCACATAGAAATTCCACACGGCGGAGCCCATGAAGCCCACGGTCTCATGGATGATGCGGGTGGCCAGATAGGCCGGCTGGGTGAGGCAGGCGGCCAGGATCACGCCGTTAAAGAGGATCATCAGCAGGGTGAGCAGCATGCCGGGCGCCACGGTGACAAACATGTCGTAGCAGGAGGTACCCAGGCGGCCCCGGCGGAAGCAGCCCTTCAGCAGGGGGAGGGTGTACTCCCGGTCCACCTGGTAGAAGCCCTTAGACCACCGCAGCCGCTGATCCCAGGACTGACGGAAGGTGGTGGGCTGCTCGTCGTAGACCACCGCCTTGTCGCAGTAGCCGATCTTCTTGCCCTGGATGGCGCAGTCCACGGAGAACTGGATATCCTCGGTGAGCAGGTGGAAGGGCCAGCCGCCGTTATCCTCAATGACCCGGGCGGATACCAGGAAGCCGGTGCCCGACACATGGCAGTTGGTGCCCAGCAGGGTGCGGGGGAAGTTGAGGAACCGGGCCTCCCGCAGGAACCAGATGGAGTAGCCGGCGGAGATCCAGTTGGCCGCGAAGTTCTTGGAGTTGCGGTAGCAGGTCACCGCATCGTAGCCCTGGTCAAAGGTGCGGTTCATCTCGGCGACAAAATTGGCGTCCACCAGATTGTCCGCGTCAAAGACGAAGTAGCCGTCATAGCAGTCCTTCCCCTCCTCTTTGAGTCGGCGGAAGAGGTAGTCCATGGCGTAGCCCTTGCCCTTATGTACCTGGTCGAAGCGCTCATACACGAACGCGCCCGCCCGGCGGGCCGCCCCGGCGGTGTCGTCGGTGCAGTTGTCGGCCACCACATAGAGATCCAGCAGCTCCTTTGGGTAATTCTGCCGGTTCAGACTCTCCAGCAGTTCCCCGATGACCCCCTCCTCGTTGCGGGCGGATACGATCACGGCGAAGCGGTGCAGGCGGCTTGGCTGGTGCCGGTCCTGCCAGCGGCGGCGGACCAGTCCCACCACCACATAGAAGCCCTGGTACAGGTAGAGCAGGGTAAACAGAACCACCACAGCAAAATTGAGATGCTTGACAAGTTCCAACATAGTCATTCTTGTAATCCTCCATAGTTTGGGCGGATGGAGCACGCGCTGCGGGAGATGCCCCGTCTGCGCGTAGTGCCTATCATACCACGTTTCAAAAAGATTACAAGAGTGTTACATACCAATTAACAGATTATTAAGAAAAAGTTTTTATTTCTTTTATACAAATGTAAGGAACCGCCATGCTGTACTGACAGGATTCCCCAGCCCGCCGCAGCCGCGCGGCGCCAGGTGGCCCCCGGCGCCGCGCATTTGCGATTGTTACATTTTCTCCGGGGCCGCCACGCCAATGAGGGACAGGCAGTTGGCGATGACGGCGCGCACCGTGTCGGCCAGCTTGAGGCGGGCGGCCAGCACCGCCGCCTCCTCACCCTTGATACGGCAGGCGTTGTAGAAGCGGTGAAACTCTCCGGCCAGGGTCACCAGATAGCGGTTGACGCCGGAGGGATCGTAATCCCGGGCGGCCAGGCGGATGACCTCGGGCAGTTGGGACAGGGTTTTGATAAGGGCCTTCTCCTCCGCCGTGGCGTAGAGGGCGGGATCCACCGCCGCCGCGTCGGGCACGAGGTGTCCCTCCTCGGCCAGCCGGGCAATGAGGGAGCAGATGCGGGCGTGGGCGTACTGGACATAGTAGACCGGGTTCTCGCTGTCCTCCCGCACCGCCAGGTCCAGATCGAAGTCCAGGGCGGAGGTGGAGGAGCGGGAGTTGAAGAAGAAGCGGGCGGCGTCCACGCTCACCTCGTCCAGCAGATCCCGCAGGGCGATGGCCTTGCCGGAGCGCTTGGACATGCGGACGGGCTGGCCGTCCTGGAGGAGATTGACCAGCTGCATCAGCACGATGATCAGCCGGTGGGAGCCGTCCAGGCCCAGGCCGTCCAAGGCGGCCTGGAGGCGGGCCACGTGGCCGTGGTGGTCGGCGCCCCAGATGTTGATGGACTTGGAGAAGCCCCGCTGCTCCAGCTTGTTGCGGTGGTAGGCGATGTCGGCGGCGAAGTAGGTGTAGAAGCCGTTGGCCCGGCGGAGCACGTCGTCCTTCAGGTCGAGCTTGTCCACCTGCTCCTGGCTCTTGCCCTCGGCCAGGAACTTCTGCTTGAGCAGGGCGGTGGTGTTGAGCCACAGGGCCCCGTCCTTCTCATAGGTCCAGCCCTTGCCGGCCAGCAGCTCCACAGTCTCGGCCACGTAGCCGCTGTTGTGGAGGGATGACTCCAGGAACCACTCGTCGTACTCGATCTTGTAGCGGCGGAGATCCTCCTTCATCTTGGGGATGTTGACGGACAGGCCGTACTCGGCCATGGCCGCCTGCCGCTCCTCCTCGCTCTTGTCCTTCCAGCCGGCGCCGTGCTGGTCGTAGAAGCCCCGGGCCAGCTCCTTGATGTCGTCGCCGTGGTAGCCGTCCTCGGGGAAGGGGACGTTCTCCTCCCCCAGCACCAACTGGAGATAGCGGGCGTCGATGCTCATGGCGAACTTGTGGATCTGGTTGCCCGCGTCGTTGACGTAGAACTCCCGCCACACGTCGTAGCCCGCCCGCTCCAGCACGGCGGCCAGGGCGTCGCCCAGCACGCCGCCCCGGGCGTTGCCGATGTGCATGGGGCCGGTGGGGTTGGCGGAGACGAACTCCACCATCACCCTCTCGCCGCGGCCCTCGTCCACCGCGCCGTAGGTCTCCCCCTCGGCCTGGATGTCGGCGAGCACACCGCCGTACCACTTGCTGCCCAGGGTGAAATTCAGAAAGCCGGGGCCGGCGATCTCCACCTTGTCAAAAAAGGTGCCGGCCAGATCCAGATGGCTGACGATCACCTCGGCGATCTGGCGGGGGGCTTTGCGCAGGGCCTTGGCCCCGGCCATGGCGAAGGAGGAGGCGTAATCCCCGTGGGTGACGTCCTTGGGAATCTCGATGGTGGCCTTGACCTCCGCGCCGGCGGGCAGCAGGCCCTCCGCCGCGGCCCTCTCATAGGCCGCCTGGGTCAGAGCGGCGACCTGCTCCCGGGCCGCCTGGATCATGTTGGACATGGTTCTATCTCCTTTTCGATTCATCTCTCTGTGTGCCGCGCAGCCGGCCGCCGCGCGGGATAGTCACTGCTTGATGGCCGGCCCCTTCTCCCGCACGTGGATGCGGAACAGGTTCTGGCCCGCCAGCGCGTGGTCGATTTCGATGGCGTAGTCAATCTCGATGTTGCCGCCCCTGGCGTCCAGCTCGGCCCGCATCTTACGGGTGTTGATGCCTACGGACAGGGCGCCGTAGGGAGTATCGTACATGGACAGGTGCCGCCGCCCCTCCTCAAAGACCATCTGGGAGTTGACCTCCCCCACCCGCAGGAGCGTGACCCGGTCCCGCTCGATCTGGAAGGTGGTCAGGGTACCCTCCAGGCCGGTGAGCTCGCTCTCCTGATAGCTCAGGGTGTAGCCGTCGTCCCCGTCGGGCTCCAGGCAGCCCTCCGTGACCAGCTCGATGGTGTCATCGTCCTGTGCCTCAAAGGACTGCTTTCCCTGGATGGAAATAATCACGTTGTTCTCCATGGTTGTTCCTTCCTTGTCCCACGTTCAAACTGCAAATTGCACATTATTATACCCAATGGAGCCTCAGATGTAAAGGGCTTTCCCCTCAATATTGGCTGATATCCACCTGCTCCACCGCCTGGGCCACATCCCAGCCCAGGAAGGTGGAGGCCAGGCGAGAGAAGTCCTCCTGCCGGTCGCTGACGAAGCAGCGGCAGCTCCCCCGCCCGGGCCCGGCCAGGGCGTCCCGCTCCCGCAGGCAGTCCGCCGCCGCCCGGGCGCCCTCGGCCCCGGAGTTGATGAGGCGCACCTCCGGTCCCATATAGGCCCCGATGACCTTCTCCAGCAGGGGGTAGTGAGTGCAGCCCAACACCAGGGTGTCCACCCCCGCCTCCTTCAGCGGGGCCAGGTACTCCGCCGCCACCGTCTCGATGACCACGTCGCCGGGGCGGAAGCGGCCGTTCTCCACCAGGGGTACAAAGAGGGGGCAGGGCTGGGCCAGCACCCGGGCCGCCGGGTTCTCCGCCCGGATGAGCCGCTCGTAGGCGCCGCTGCGGATGGACGCCTGGGTGCCGATGAGGCCGATGCTCCCGCTTCGGGTGGCCCGGGCCGCGGCGCGGGCCGCTGGGGCCACCACTCCCAGAACCGGGATGGGGTTCTCCGCCGCCAGCACGTCCAGCGCGGTGGTGGACACGGTGCCGCAGGCGATGACGATAGTCTTGAGATCGAAGGTGCGCAGGAAGGCCACGTCCTGCCGCGCGTATTTCACAATGGTCTCCCGGGAGCGGCTGCCGTAAGGTACCCGTCCGGTGTCCCCGAAATAGACGATATCCTCCTCCGGCAGCAGGCGGCACAGCTCCCGTACCGTGGTCAGCCCGCCCAGGCCGGAGTCGAACACGCCGATGGGTCTGTCATCCAAGGCGATTCCTCCTAATAAAAAGAGCGCAAATTTGTTATCTGTATAATGATATGCGAAAATTTACCGGAAGACAAGGGGCGTTTTCATGTTTTCCGACGCTCTCCCCGTTTGACATTTTGGCGGGGCTGACTATAATATGAGGTAGGGGATGGCCGTTCACGCCCCGCAACGTCATGACAGCGAGGAGGTTTCGTGTGATGAAGCTGGAACTGACGACCAAACAATTCCGGCGCCTGCTGGATATGGCCTATATCGGCAACTGGATTTTGAACTCCACCCGCGGCGACGACCGGTTCAAGGATTACGACGACGTGGAGAGCCTGCTCTTTGCCAAGGCCCGGGAGGAGGGCATGGGCGTGCTGGCCGAGGACTGGCAGGGCGAGGTGGTGCCCTCCCGCGCCTTTGCCGAGGGCGGCATCCACGAGGCGATCATGGAATATGAGAACAACGTGTTCTTCGATATCCTGGCCGAGGATCTGGCCCGCCGGGATATGGAGGACGCCTCCATCGACCAGAACAACTATGAGGAGCTGTCCAGCCGCATTGACGCCTATATTGCCGAGTTCGAGCAGCACGGCACTGACAACATTCTGGTGGACAGCGACCAGCTATAGGCCAGACACACAGGGGCGGCGAACCGCATACGCGGTTCGCCGCCCCCTTTTTGTTCCGTTCATGTCTCCTGGAGCATCCAAATTGGGAACAGCACGCCGTATACTGTATCCAGGGAGTCGCGGCCGGCCTCAATGGTGCCGCCCGGCCCGTCCAGAACGGTCACGGTGCAGACCGTCTCGGACAGATACTCCGCCTCGGCCAGCTTCTCCCGGAAGAGGGCCAGCGCATCCTCCGCCCAGGCCGCGTCATAGGCCGCATATCCCTCGTCTGTGGACGTATCCCCGGTGTAGCCCGCGTTGAACGCGTCCAGCCGCTCCCAGAGTGCATCGTTTACCCGCGCCAGCGCATCCACGGGCCGCACCGTTATCTCCACCTCGGAACCGTTTCCCGTCGGGACGGCGGCCCCCACGGTATAGTCCGCCTTGGCGTACAGCTCCTTCAGCAGGCCGGCCGCCTCTCCGCGGATCTCCTCGGTGGGGAATTCAATTATCAGCAGGTTGCAGAGCGCCTGTACGTTCTCCTCCGCAATTTGGGCGGACAGGCTCTCCTCCGTCTCCCCCAGGGCGGTCAGAAACTCCGGGTCATACCCACGCCCCAGTCGGGCATCCAGCAGGCACTGGACATAGCGGGCCGCGCCGAAATCGGCGGGCACGCCCGGCTCCACCTGGCCGGAGAGCACCTCGAGGCGCTCTACCGTCTCCCCCGCCGGAGGCGTGGTGACGGGCTGCGCAGCGGTTTCCGTGACCCTCCCGTTCAGGCTTAGCTCCACCTTCCCGATGTAAGCCCCAGTGAACTCCATCTCCAGCTCCAGACGCCCCGGAGCGGCATCCAGGGTAAAGCCGGCGTCGGCTGGGATGCCCAGCACATCCAGCTCCATCTGTCCGCTGCCGTCCAGCTTCTCCAGCGCACCGCCCCGCAGGACCGCCTCCCCATGCATGTCCAGAGCAGGCAGCCCCTCCACAGCGGGCGCGTCCTCCATAACACCCAGCATACGGGCCCGCTCCAGCAGGGCGGGCAGATCCACCGCCCAGCGATAGGTGGTCCGTCCACCGGAGGCGCTGCGGGTGAAGTTGCCGTCGTCCAGGAGCAGGCGGACGGGCAGGGCGGAGTCCATCACCGTCTCCCAGGGGCTGGAGCGGTAGTAATACCAGCTATGGCCGTACGCCTCCACCAGCAGCTCGCCCAGCGTCCCGGGGAGCGACAGGGTGTTCACGGCAGGCAGCTCCCCCACCTGAGTACTCACCCAAACGTCATCAGGTAACGGCTCTCCCTCCAGGCTATAGAGCTGTACGCCCTTTTGGTAGAGGGTGCCGCTCTCCCGGTCGTAGAGGGTGACGCTGTGGTTTTCGAGCTGGGCCAGCTCCTCCGGGGAGAGACCCGCAAAGAGGGTGTCCCCCAGACCGCCCAGATCCACCTGCTGCTCCTGCTCCATGCGGTAGCTGCCGTCCCGGGTGAGCTGTTTCACTTCCATCGTCAGCGAGGCGGTGTCGTGCTCCTCCTCCCCGTACAGGGTGGCGGAGAGGCGCATGGATGCTGTGGACTCATAGCCCTTGCCCGCCTCGCGGGGAATGGTATCCCGTATCGCAGCCCAAATCCCGTTGGCGGCGGTAAACCGGCTGTCCAGCTCCGCCGTCAGGGCGGCGTAGTCGGTCAGATGGGCCGCCTCATAGGTATCGTCCCAGTATACGTCCAGCCCCAGTGCCTCCGCCGCGGCCCGGACGGGGATGTAGGTGTGCCCATCCCGTACAAAGGGGGCCGCCCCCATGTCCAAGGTGGTGATCCGCCCGCCCTGGGTGACAGTCAGCTCAGTGGCCCCCAGGACCAGCTCCAGGCTGTCGCCGTTCTCCAGCGCCGCCGCGATGCGGCTCCCGTCAAAGGCAACCTCCGCCCCCAGCCCCTCCAGAAAGGCCCGGAAGGGCACCATGGTGCACCCCGACGCGGCCAGGGGGGCCGTGCCGCCGAAGTCCAGATACGCCCCGTTCAGGCTCACATTGATGCCGTCGGGGTAGGGCATTCCCATTTCCTCCTTCTCCACCCGGAGGTACTCGTCCCAGGGGTCCCCGAAACGGGCATAGCTCCACCGATCGTAGTCCTCGTTGTACCGGTTCAGCGCCGCCCACATCTGGGCGTCGTACTCCGTCCAGTAGTTGTCCCACTGGCCGTCCGTCCAGGTCTCCTCCGCCGCGTCCTTCTGCTCCTGGGGCCACTCGCCCCAGGGGCCATACTGCTGGTACAGGCTGAGTTCGGCGTCCCCCTCCGCCGCCAGCGCCGGGGTAAGGCAGCCCAACAGCAAAAGGGCCGCCAGGGACAGGGCAAGTCTCCGTTTCATGGGTACAGCCTCCTGTCTATTTCGTTTTCCAAACTCATCGTATCACTTTTCTTTACCCTTGTCCATCCTCCTGCCCATTTTTTGCAAAAAAGTGCCCCTCTGCGGTGCAGGGGGGCACTTTTTTCCATACTTATTCCAGCTCAACCCGGATATCGCCAAACAGAACGTGATCCACCCGTTCCAGGGGGACGGGCGCGTCAAAGTAGGTGGTGCCCTCCATAAAGGTCCCGCCCGCCGTGCCGCTGCCGCCATCCACAGGGATTTCCGTCCCGTCGGCCAGCACCAGGCGGATCCCGGTGTCGGCCAGGGTGGCGCTCTCCGGGGTGTCATAGTGCATGCGGTAGGTGAGGCTGAGGGAGGAGAAGGACAGCTTTTCCAGCACCAGTGTGTTCTGGTGCGTCTCATCGTACCACACCGCCCCGGCGGTGTCCGCTTCCACCACCGCTCTGGGTTCGCCGAGAATCTCCAGACGGCAGCCGCCGTACTGGAGGTGATCCAGCTCACGCAAATCCAGGGGCGCGTCAAAATTGCGGACGCCGGTAAAATAGTCGGTTCCGCCCTGTCCGTCGGGGCCGTGACTGCCCTTCCCACCGCCGCCGTCAATCGTCACGGAGGACCCGTCCTTGTAGACCAGTTCCAGTTGGAGATCGACAAACTCCCAGCTTTCCTCCACCGGGTAGGAGATGGTATAGGAGGCCGCCAGGGGGGAGCGCGTCAGTCCCTCCAGGGTGACCATCCGCTCCGTCTCCTCATCCCATCGGACGGCCCCTATGGTGTTGATCTCTACCTCCTTTCCCTGGTAGAAGGAGTCCAGGGAGAAGCTCCACTCCCCCTCCAGATACGTCTTCTCGGCATCCTCCGGCTCCCGGGGGCAGAGAATCAGGTCGGTGATGGTCAATGTCTTCGAGGTGCCGTCCACCCAGTTGGCCCCGTTTGGCCCGCCCAGAAGCATGAACACCAGCTCCAGGGAGTTGTCCCCCGGGGTGTCGTCCGGGAGGAACCGGGCCTTCTGCATGCCCCAGTTGAGCCGCTCCCCGGTGTCCGCGTCGACCAGCCCCACACCGTGGGCGATGTGATCCTCCTGCTCCCCCATGTCGGGCAGGACGGTGCCCTCCGGGGCCTCCAGCCGCAGGCGGAGGTAGAGGGTGTGCTCGTCGGCAATGGCGGCCAGAGGGGTGAGGGTGACGCCGTTGCTGGTGACGGGGGGCAGGTTGGTGGCGCCGATCTGATCCAGCAGCTCCTTCTGCCCGTCGTCCAGCGGGGCGCTCTCCAGGGTGAAGAAGGGGTCGAACAGCTCTCCCGGCCCCCAGAGGTGATAGGCCGCCATGGCCGATACGGTGAACACCGCCGCCAGGGCGGCGCAGGCCAGCAGCCGGACGCCCATGCGCCGGCGGGGCCGCTTGGTTTGTCTGATTTGTTCCATCGTTCTCTCCTTGATCCGCTCCGGGGACATCCCGGCGGGCGGCGGCAGCTCCACCGAGCCGTCCTCCCAGCCGTCCAGCAGGTCAGTCATCCGCACAGGCACAGGAATACCCCCTTTCCATCAGCAGCTCCTTCAGCTTCCTCCGCCCCCGGTGCAGGCGCACCTTCACCGTGGACGGCGGCATGGCCAGGGCCGCTCCGATGTCGGCGGCGGTCTGGCCGTAGTAGTAATGGCGCAGGAAGATGGCCCGATCCTGGGGCGGAAGTCCGTTCAGCAGCGCCCGGATCAGCTCCGCCCGCTCGGCCTGCTCCACGGCCTCCGCCGGGCCGGGCCGCCGGTCGGGCTCCAGCGCCAGCCAGTCCTCCTCCAGAGGCAGCTCACCGCCCAGCGCCCGCAGGCGGTTGAGGGCCTTGTTGCGCACCACCCGGCCCAGCCAGGGGCGGAGCTTGCCCGGTTCCACCTGCCCGGCGTGCTCCCACAGGGCCAGGAAGGCGTCGGACACCACCTCCTCCGCGTCCCTGGGGCGGCCCCGCAGAACAGAGCCCGCCAGGCCGCAGGCAAAGCCCATGTCCCGGTCCATCAGCTCCTCCAGGGCGGAGGGGTCCCCCCGCCGCAGGCGGCGCAGCAGCTCCCGCTCCTCCAACCATACCACCTCCCTGCTCCGGTTTCGAGCGCGCTCTCACTGATCTTAACACAGAAACCGCCCCCGCGGTTTCACAGACTGTCAAAGAACCTTTCCCGGAGGAAAGCCTCGCAGAGTTCCTGCGGCCGCAGCCGCAGGAATCAAATGAAAATCCGTCATTTCCGGGGACATGCGCCTCGGAAATGACACCGCTCGCGCAAGATGGGCCGACTTTTCCCTGAGGAATCGAGGTCCATCTTGCGCACATCCCTCTCAAAAAAGTGGCCGTGGCCACTTTTTTGACACGCTGAGAAACCGCCCCTTCGGTTTCATCCCTTCCCCTCCTTTTTCCCGGCGCGCCGCGTTCCGACCACATTTTTCCAAATACTGGGTTATACTGTCACTCAACGAGGGCGGACAAGCCTGATTTGGAAAAGGAGACGGAACCATGGCGACAAAAGAGAAACTCAAGACAAAGGCGGCCCGTGTCCGGGAGGAGGCCCGGGAGACCGGCAAGGTCATTCTGCGCGCCCCCGCCCTGGTGCGGGCGGCCGAGTGCGTCATCCGCTTCCTGCTGGGGGCCATGCTCTCCGGGGCGGAGATTTTCGGCGGATACGCCCCCTTCGGGCTGGGGCTGGTGGCGGCCTCCGGCTCGGGGCTGGACGGCTTCTGCGCCCTGCTGGGGGCCTGCTTCGGCTATCTCTCCTTCCAGGGCTTCGCCGAGGGGCTGCGGTACGTGGCCGGCTGCATCCTGGCCTTCTCCCTGGCCTTTGCCTTCTTCGACGTGAAGGCTTACCGCAAGAGCTGGTTCATGCCCCTGGCGGCGGCGGGGATGGACGGCATCACGGGCTTTGTGTACTTATCTGACCGGGGCTGGTCGCCAGAGGGCCTGATCTTCTTCGGCACCGAGCTGCTCCTGTGCGGGGCGTCGGCCTACTTCTACCGCATCGCCTTCACCCCCTGGACGGAAAAGCGGGAGGAGGAGGGCCTCACCCCCCGGCAGACGGTGAGCCTGCTCATTCTGGCGGGCACCCTGCTGCTCACCCTGTCCAAGATCACCCTGCTGGGCGACCTGTCGGTGGGCCGCTGCGCCGCCGCGGCGGCGGTGATGGCCACCGCCTACAAGGGCGGCATCGGCGTGGGGGCCACGGTGGGGGTGGCCTGCGGCCTTGGGATGGATCTGGCGGCGGGAGGTATGCCCTTCTACTCCATGGCCTTCGCCCTCTCCGGGGTGATGTGCGGGGTGTTCCACCGGCAGGGCCGTCTGGCCGCCGCCCTGGCCTATGTGCTCTCCAATGCCCTGGCGGTGCTGTGGACCTGGTCGGAGGGCCTTCACCTCTCCCTGCTCTACGAGGTCTTTATCGCCTCGGTGGTCTTTCTGGTCCTCCCCGAGCGCGCCCTGCGCCAGGTGGGGGCGCTGGTGGCCCGGGAGCCCCGGCACGACACCCAGGAGCGGGCCCGCGCCTATGTCCGCGCCCGGATGGAGGCCACGGCAGCCGCCTTCAAGAGCCTGTACGAGTCCATGCGGTCGGCCTTCCACCCCGCCGCACCCAATGACAACGACGCCGCATCCGTCTTCGATCGGGCGGCCGGGCGGATCTGCAAGCGCTGCCCCCTGCAAACCGCCTGCTGGCAGCGGGACTACGTCTCCACCTTCAACGCCCTCAACGACGCCCTCCCCGCCATGCTGGAGCGGGGCCGGGGGGAGAGCGGAGACTTCCCCGCCTACTTCTCCAACCGCTGCATGAAGTTCCCGGAGTTTCTCTCCGCCGCCAACGAGGAGCTGGCCGCCCTGCTGTGCCGGCGGCAGTTCCAGAGCCGCCTCAGTGAGAACCGCTCGGCGGTGTGCCGCCAATATGCCGAGCTGGCCGGGGTGCTGAACACGGCGGCTGCCGAGCTGGGGGCGGAGCTGGTGCCCGACCCGGTGCGGGAAAAGCGCCTGCGGCAATACCTGACCGCCCAAGGCATTGATTGCCGCCTGGCCGCCTATTACGACCAGGCCGGGCACCTCCGCCTGGAGCTGGAGGGGGCGGGGCTGGCCCCCCTCCGCACCGAGGAGGGGACAGCCAAGCTTTCCAAGCTGGTGAACTTCCCCCTCCGGGCCGTGGAGGAGGGCCGCCGGGACCGGCTGGTGCTGGTACAGAGCGAGCCGTTGATGGCCGTGGCCGGGGTGGCCGCCAAAAAGAAGGACGGCCAGACCGTATCCGGCGACACAGGGGCCTGGTTCAAGCACGACGACGGCTCCCTCTATGTGCTCCTGTGCGACGGCATGGGCTCCGGCTCCCTGGCCGAGCAGGAGAGCGCCCTGGCCGTCCGCCTGCTGGAGCAGTTTCTCCGGGCGGGCGTCCGGCCGGAGAACGCCCTGCGCACCCTCAACTCCGCCCTGGCCCTGCGCAACGACGAGGCCGCCGGCGGCTTCACCACCATCGACCTGCTGCGGGTGGATCTGTTCACTGGCGAGGCCGGGGTGTACAAGTACGGCGCCGCCCCCACCTATGTGAAAAAGGGCTACTCCGTCAGCCGCATCACCGGCACGGCCCTCCCCGCCGGCCTCACCGCCGGGGAGGGGGTCTCCCCCGACGTGACCCGCCTCCAGTTGGAGGCCGGAGACTGTGTCCTTCTGGTCACCGACGGCGTGGCCGGCAGCGCATCCGACCAGTGGGTGCGGGACCGGCTGGCCGCCTTTGACGGCGGCAGCCCCCGGGAGCTGGCCCAGGCTCTCATTGACGACAGCGGCGCCCAGGTGGGCGCCGCCGACGACCGCACCGCTCTGGTCCTCAAGCTCGCCCGCCGGAACGGATGAAACAGCAGCCCCCGGAACCAAAAGGTTCCGGGGGCTGTTTTTTGCAGTCCGGCAGGTGCTCTCTGTTTGAAAACCTCTACCTTTTCAAACAAACGTCTGTCCTCATATTTTTACATAATATACCACAAATGAAGGGCAAAAACAAGCGCTATTGCTAAAAATTTAGCAATAGCTTTTGTTTTGTCTGCATGTTTTGACACTTCTGCCCGCAGGCTGAAAAAACAGAGGTTTCCCAACAAAGCCCGAAAGAGGCGCAGCTCCTCGCCCTCCCCCTCCAAATGGTCATCCATTTTCGGATGTTTATATAGAGGCACCTGTTTTGAATAAGGAGGAACGTTTTTTATGAAAAAGCGAGTCTTGTCAGCGCTGCTCGCCCTTTCCACGCTGCTGATAACAACACCCGCCGCATATGCGGCAGAGCCTGCCACCCAGTCGGGCGGCGCCGAAATCGACTGGCCGGAGCCGACCTGCACCGTGGACTATAAGCCGCAGTCCGACACGGTAAGCTGTGAATTTGTCGAAGAAACCGGGGACGCGCCCGCCAAGCTGGTCTACACCATCCAGGAGGGTGCAGAGGGCGACCAGGTTCTTGAGCTGAGCAAGCTGGCGGACGCCCTTGCAGATACCGTGCAGTATCCTGGTAACGCGGCGCAGTTTGACATTGAAATCCACAATGAGTCCGGGAATTCCTACCGCTACAAACCCGGCAGCTTCACCCTGGCATCCGCCGATACAAGCGGCATGGAACAGAGTGAACTGCTCCCCGTGCTGGGCTATGACGGACAGTGGATCCCCTTCCGTTTTACCAGCAGCATGGTTTCCAACCAGATGCTCAAAGACCTGTTTAACACCAGCTCGGTCAATATTTCGCTTGAGCAGATTGTCACCCTCTACGACACCCTGGCGGAAGAGGGTTATGACAGCCTGACAAACTACTTTGTGGCCTGGTATAACAAGAAGAACAGCACGGATTACGCCTCTTTTGACGCGATCATGGCGGTCGCCCCCGCCTTCTTTGAGGATATCCAGAAGGGCAATGCCATGAAATTCTCCTGCACCGCTGAACAATTTACTGAGTTAGAGGAGGCACACCCTGAAGTGATGCGCTGGGCCTACTTCCCCTCCGGAAAGGGGCCGGGAGACACCTTCCAGCTAAAGTGGCCGGAGTCCGGGCTTCAGACTGCCGGTTATGACGGCTGGTATCAGTCCATGTTTGCCTTCGCCTTCGGCGACGATATGGCCAACCTGAGCACATCCTCCTCCGGCCACACGTCCTGCCATGAGCGGGGCGTCGGCGACTACATGGAGGGAACTGACCTCTGGGAACAGACCGACGCATATTTCTGCGGGGACGGCCAGGCTCTGGCCCCCGAGTCCGGCTCAGTACTGAGCTACAGCGGCAAGTGGGCGCTGGATGGCCCATGTATCAGGAACGCATATGCAAATTATGAATTCTCTTTCTACGGCTCCATCACTCTGGAGGAGGTCGGTCCGGTTACCATTACGCCGGTGGATATGACCCTGTATATCGGCGGCAGCTCCGACTATTGGGAGGACGTCGACGGCACCCACCTTCCCGACGCCGACAGCGGAATCCCCGCCCCCCATTTCTACGTGGAGAGCAGCGAAATCCCGGCGGAGCGTCTGGCTGGCATCACCTTCCACGGCACCGGCGCGGACGGTACGGAAAAGTCCTGGAAGCTGGCGCCCTACGGCGGTGAAGGGGGCCAGCAGGCCATCGGCGAGGACGGCCGAAAGGTGTGGGATATCGTCTCGGCGGACCCCGCCACCGCCGCCGATGCCTCCTGCCTCTACTTTGCGGATGAGGCGTGCACCATTCCCGCCAGTACAGACAACATCGCCGGAAACCACTTCACTCACCTCTATGCCGCCATCAGCACATCTGACGCCAGCGGTGCGGGCAACACCGGCCTGTATGCCGAGGTGAACGGCCAGAAATACGCCCTGCGGTACGGCGTTGGCACGCTGACCGTCCGCTCGGTGACCAACGACGCCACCGGGGGTGAGCCCTACACCTTCGACGCGGTTCACAGTGCGCACAGCACCGTGGAGGCGGCCGCCGGTGACACAGCCGCAGCGGAGACCGCCACGGACGGCGGCTCCAACGCGGGCGTAGTTGCGCCCGCGGGCACGAAGTACACCGTCAACGGCCACGAGAACTGGGCGATGGTGGGCGATGAGCAGCCAAGCATCCTGTTCGACGACGTGCTCAGCAGCTACGAGCTGGACGGCGGCGCGGAATCCGAGGTGGGCCAGACCATGCTGGAAAAGGCCGTCATCGACAACGCCGACGCGCTTGGTCTGGACAACCCCAACGGCCGCCAGTATGAGAGCAAATACTTCGACCTGGTGGACGCCGGAGACGGCAACGTCTGGGTCAAGGCTGACCGGCAGCTCGTCATCTACTGGCCCTACCCCGACGGGATCATCTATGAGACGGCGGGCAGCTATGACTTCGACGTGTTCCACTTCACCGGCCTGCACCGCGAGTACACAACCAACGGCGAGGTGCAGGCGATGGTGAATCAGGCGGCCGCAAACATCAACAATGAAAAGGGCGGGGCCGCCAGCAACAAAACGCTCTCCCTGCAGGTGGAGAAGGTCGTGCTGACCGAGCACGGCATCCAGCTCATTGTGGATCAGGACCGTTACGGCTTCTCTCCCTTTGTGCTGTCCTGGGCAAAAAAGGACACCGGCGGCGGGGATCACGGCGGCACCACCTACTACACCCTGCGCTATGAGAGCAACGGCGGCACGAAGTACGACAGTGAGCGGTACCGCCGCAACACCCTGGTAGAGCTGGACAAGCAGCCCGTCCGGGAGGGCTACACCTTCACCGGCTGGTACGCCGACAAGGCCCTGACCGAGCCCATCGACGACATCCGCATGACCTCCAACAAGACCGTGTACGCCGGCTGGGAAAAGACCGGCGTGCCCGACCGGCTCAACGGCGACGACCATTTCGCCTACATCATCGGCCGGGACGACGACCTGGTTCACCCCGAGGCCACCATCACACGGGCCGAGGTGGCCACCATCTTCTTCCGCCTGCTCACCGACGAGGCCCGGGCGGAGTACCTGACCGAGACCAGCCCCTTCCACGACGTGGCCCCCGACGCGTGGTACGCCACCGCCGTGGCCACCATGGAGGCCATGGGCATCGTGGAGGGCCGCGCCCCCGCGGTCTTTGACCCCGACGCACCCATCACCCGGGGCGAGTTCGCGGCCATCGCGGCCCGCTTTGACAGTGCGCCCTATGACGGCGCGGACCGCTTCACCGACATCGGCGGCCACTGGGCGGCGGAGTACATCAACTAGGCGGCGGTGAAGGGCTGGGTGGAAGGCCAGCCGGACGGCAGCTTCGCCCCTGACCGGAGCATCAGCCGGGCCGAGGCGATGACACTGGTGAACCGGGTGCTGGGCCGCCTGCCCGAGACCGCGGACGATCTGCTGGACGGCATGATCACCTGGCCCGACAACCCGCCGGATGCCTGGTACTATCTGGCGGTCCAGGAGGCCACCAACAGCCACGACTACGGGCGCAAGGCCGACACTGTCCACGAAACCTGGACCGGCCTCCAGCCTGTGGAGGACTGGACACGCTACGAGCAGTAAGCCTGCTTTTCCGCAAAAAAACGCCTGTACCGACATGGTACAGGCGTTTTTTTGCGCTGTCTTACTGCTTGGAGAAGTGCTCCTTGCCGACGCCGCAGAGAGGACATACCCAGCTCTCAGGCACGCTCTCCCAGGCGGTGCCGGGGGCCACGCCGTTGTCGGGATCGCCCTCAGCGGGGTCGTACACGTAGCCGCAGATATCGCAGACATACTTATCCATGGTTATAGTCTCCTTTTTGATCAAATCGCAATTCATAGTATCACCCGGAGGCCGGGAATCCATGCCTTGCCGAACCCCCGCCTTTGTGGTATGATACATTTACTATTTATAACACATTGGGGGACACTGTGAAAATAGGCAAAATCACCATAAATTCAAAGCTGGCTTTGGCGCCCATGGCGGGAGTGACCGACCTAGGCTTCCGGACGGTGTGCCGGGAGCTGGGGGCGGGGTACACCGTGACGGAGATGGTCAGCGCCAAGGCCCTGTGCTATCAGGACAAAAAATCCCTTCCCCTGCTGGAGCTGGGCGAGGGGGAGCACCCGGCGGCGGTGCAGCTCTTCGGCAGCGACCCTTACTGCATGGAGCAGGCGGCGGGCATCGCCGCGGAGAAGTCGGGGGCGGACATTCTGGATATCAATATGGGCTGTCCGGTGCCCAAGGTGGCCAACTCCGGGGATGGCTCCGGCCTGATGAGGAACCCCGAGCTGGCGGTGAAGGTGGCCGAGGCGGTCATCCGGGGGGCGGGCGGACGGCCCGTCACCGTCAAATTCCGGCTGGGCTGGGACAAGGGCTCCATCAACTGCGTGGAGTTCGCCCAGGCCATGGAGGCCGCCGGTGTGGCCGCCGTGGCGGTCCACGGCCGCACCAAGGTGCAGATGTACTCCGGCCGGGCCAACTGGGACTATATCCGGGCGGTAAAGGAGGCCGTGTCCATCCCCGTCCTCGCCAACGGCGATGTCTTTGAGCCGGAGGACGCGGTTCACATTCTCAAATACACCGGGGCCGACATGGCCATGCTCGGCCGGGGCTGCTTCGGCAATCCCTGGCTCTTTGCGCGTGCCCAGGCCGCCCTGGAGGGGCGGCCGGTCCCGCCCCTGCCGCCGCTGGCCCGGCGGTGCGAGACGGCGGTGCGGCAGTTCCGCCTCTCCGCCGCTCAGAAGGGAGAGCACATCGCCTGCCTGGAGGCCCGGAAGCACTACGCCTGGTACCTCAAGGGGGTTCCCTACGCGGGGTATTATAAGGAACAGATCAGCAAAATCTCCACTCTGGAGGACATTGACCGCATCACCGCAGGCATACAGCGGGATCTGAGGGACTGACCGCCGGCAAACGCGCCGGCAAGGAGGTGAGAAAGGCATGACCGAGGAACAGGCGCTGGTACAGCGGGCCCGGCAGGGGGACGAGGGGGCCTTCGCCGCCCTGGTGGAACAGAATCAGGGGCGCATCTACCATCTGGCCCTGCGTATGACGGGCAATCCCGACGACGCGGCGGAGCTGTGCCAGGAGGCCTTTCTCAACGCCTGGAAGGGCCTGGGGAAATTCCAGGGGGAGAGCTCCTTCTCCACCTGGCTCTACCGGCTGACCAGCAACGTGTGCATCGACTTTCTGCGGCGGGAGAAGCGGCGCAGCACCCTGTCCATGACGGTCTCCCTGGACGATGAGGAGGGCGCCCGGCAGGCCGAGCTGCCCGACGAGCGGTACAGTCCCCACCGCCAGGCGGAGCAGCAGGAGCTGCGGGACACCCTGCGGGCGGGCCTGCGGGCCCTGTCGGAGGAGCACCGGCAGGTGCTGATTCTCCGGGAGCTGGAGGGCCTCTCCTATGGGGAGATTGCCGCCCTGCTGGGGGTGGAGGAGGGCACCGTCAAGTCCCGCATCGCCCGGGCCCGGCTGGCCCTGCGCAAATATTTGCTGGAACAGGGGAACTTTTTCGGCTCCCCCTCGTCCAAAGCATAAACCAGATCCACGGGACGGAAAGGAGGCGGCGGCATGCTGACCTGTGAACAGGCGCTGGAGCTCATCAGCGCACAGCTCGACGGGGCGCTGACGGCGGAGGAGGCCGGGGCGCTGGACGAGCACCTGGCCCAGTGCCCGGCGTGCCGGGCGCTTCGGGCCGACCTCTCCACCCTGCACCAGCTTCTGCCCACTCTGGCGGAGGAGCCCCCCGCCGGGCTGAAGGACAACATTATGAAAGCGGTCCACGCCTCCAAATGCACCCCCTTCCACACCGGAAAGCGCCAGTGGCGCTGGCGCTCCTGGGCCTCTCTGGCCGCGGTGCTGGTGCTTGTACTGGTGGGCGGGCAAGCTGTGCACCTCTGGAGCCCTCCGGACAACTCCGGGAGCGTACCCAGAGCCAATCTTGCCGGGTTGACCGGAGCGGCCTCCGGCGGGAGCGCCGGACAAACCGCCCCGGCTCAGGAGGACCGCGCGGGCCCCGCCGGGGAGCCCGCCGAGGCCGCCAGCGGCAGCGCCGACGGCGCCAACCGGAAGGACAGCTCCGCCGGTGAGAGGCCCCAGAACCGGGACGTGACGCCACCCGCCGATGGACCGGAGGGCGGCCAGATACCGGCATCTGCTCAGGAGCCGTCTGTCTCCGCGCCGCCTGTCTCCGAGCTCCAGCCTACCCCGTCCGCGGGGCCCTCCGTCATGTCCCTGATGCCCGAGGACGCCCCGCAGGACACCCAGCCCCCCTCCTCCGCCCTGACGGAGGAGGGCGCACGCCAGGCGCTGCTGGAGTGGCTGGGCCAGCCCGACGCGCCTCTGACCTCCCTTGGCCGGTCGGAGGATGGGACGGCCTACCGCTTCCAGACGGAGGACGGGGCTCTTTACTCCGTCCCTCTGGACGGGAGTCCCATCGCTGCGGAACCCTCCTGACCTGCACACGCGGCCGGTGTTACCGGCCGCGTGTTTTTATTCGGCTGCGGCACATTGAGTCTGTCTCCCCGCTCGGCTCCGGCCCCAAGCTTGTCCCCCGGCGGACATTCCCTTCCCCTCTCCCGCGTGCAAATTTCCCCCCTGCGGACTGCCGCGGGGTATTTTGCGCGATTTTTCTAAAATTTCAGTTGTATCTCCGGTTGATTTAATGTATAATGAACAACAGGCAGTCCTCCGTCCCCCTCGGGAGCCCTGCCCAGACGATTCCAAATGTAAGGAGAGGAAACAAGTATGAGCTATTCCGTACAAAACATCCGCAACGTCTGTCTGCTGGGCCACGGTGGAAATGGTAAGACCTCCCTGGCCGAGAGCATGCTGTATTTGACCGGTGGCACCGTGCGGCTGGGCAATCCCGCCGACGGGAATACCGTTTGCGATTACGACCCCGAGGAAACCCGCCGTCAGATTTCCATCTCCACCGCGGTGGCTCCCGTGGAGTACAACGGCTGTAAGATCAACGTGCTGGACACGCCGGGCTACTTTGACTTTTCCGGCGAGGTGATCGAGGCCCTCCAGGTGGCCGACGCGGCCATCATCGTCTGCTCCGCCAAGGCGGGCATGAGCGTGGGCGCGGAGAAGGCGTGGAAGCTGTGCGAGCAGCGCAGGCTGCCCCGGCTGCTCTACATCTCCAAGACCGACGAGGAGAACTCCGACTACAACGCCGCCTTCGACACCCTGCGGGAGCGCTTCGGCAAGAATATCGCCCCCGTGGCCGCCCCCATCTGGGACGCGGACAAGAAGGTCATTGGCTTTATCGACGTGCTCCACAAGCGCGCCTTTGAGGCCGGCCCCAAGGGCGAGCGCATCGAGATCGACGTCCCTGACGACAAGAAGCCCGTGCTGGACGAGCTGTACGATGCCCTCAAGGAGTCGGTGGCTGAGACCAGCGAGGAGCTGATGGACAAGTACTTTTCCGGTGAGGACTTCACCTACGCCGAGATGATCCAGGGTCTGCGCCAGGGCGTGAAAGACCTGTCCCTCTTCCCCGTTGTGTGCGGCTCCGCCGTCTCCGGCCTGGGCACCCGCATGCTGCTGGACATCATCGTGGAGCTGCTGCCCTCCCCCCTGGAGGGCCGCCCCCTCATGGGCGAGAACGCCGACGGCGAGGTGGACGAGTTCGTGCCCTTCCCCGGCGCCCTGCCCGCCGCCCTGGTGTGGAAGACCGTCTCCGACCAGTACGGCAAGTACTCCTTCGTGAAGGTCATCTCCGGCAACCTCAAGCCCGACATGCAGCTGGTCAATTCCCGCACCGGCGCCACGGAGAAGCTGGGCCGCCTGTACGTGATGAAGGGCAAGAAGGCCGAGGAGGTCAAGGAGCTGGAGTGCGGCGACATCGGCGCCATCGGCAAGATGGAGAAGGTCAAGACCGGCGACACCCTCTCTGATCCCCGCAAGGTGGTCAAGCTGGAACCCATCCCCTTCCCCGAGCCCTGCTACTCCGTGGCTATCACCCCCAAGACCAAGGGCCAGGAGGACAAGATCGCCGCCGGCCTCATCCGCCTGAACGAGGAGGATCTGACCTTCAACTGGGTCAACAACGCCGAAACCCGCCAGATGGTGGTCTCCGGCACCGGCGACATGCAGATGGACGTGATTCTCTCCCGGCTGAAGAGCCGCTTCGGCGTGGACGCCGAGCTCTCCGAGCCCCGGGTGCCCTACCGCGAGAAGATCCGCAAGAAGGTGGAGGTGCAGGGCCGCCACAAGAAGCAGACCGGCGGCCACGGCCAGTTCGGCGACGTGTGGATGCGCTTTGAGCCGGGCGACACCGAGGAGCTCCAGTTTTGCGAGGAGGTCGTGGGCGGCGCGGTGCCCAAGAACTACTTCCCCGCCGTGGAGAAGGGCATGCGGGAGGCCGTGGTGCACGGCGTGCTGGCCGGCTACCCGGTGGTGTACCTGAAGGCCACCCTGTACGACGGCTCCTATCACCCGGTGGACTCCTCCGAAATGGCCTTCAAGACCGCCGTGCAGATCGCCTACAAGACTGGCATGCCCCAGGCCAGCCCCGTGCTGCTGGAGCCCATCGGCGAGCTGAAGGTCACCATCCCCGACAGCTACATGGGCGACGTCATCGGTGATCTGAACAAGCGCCGGGGCCGCGTCATGGGCATGAATCCCGACGGCGAGGGCAACCAGATCGTGGAGGCCGAGGTGCCCATGGCCGAGATGGGCCGCTATGCCATCGACCTGCGCTCCATGACCCAGGGCCGCGGTTCCTTCACCTTCCGCTTCGTCCGCTACGAGGACGCACCTCCCGCCGTCCAGGAGAAGGCTATCGAGGCCGCCAAGGCGATGCAGGAGGAAGCCGACTAACCGAAACCACAAAGCGCCCCGGCCACCGGCCGGGGCGCTCTTCTGACAGGCGGCGAGTGGGGCGTCCAGGAGAAGGCCATCAGATATCCCCAGGTCCCCAAGCGAGCCCAGTGCAGCGGGTCGGTTGGGGAGCGGAGGAGCAAGGGATCGTTTGAGGAATGGCCGCCAGGCTGTTCCGAAAAAAGCGTACTCTGCGACGACGCGGTGATGCAGGACGAGGCCGACTAACCCAATATGTAAAAAGGGCCGGGCTGATTTCAGCCCGGCCCTTTCTTTAAAAGCAGCTTATCCCCCGCCGCTTTGCCCATCCGGCCACCCGATGATACCGGGCAGATCACAGTCCGCTTGGGGTACGCCCCTTGTGTCCTGGCGAATACAGGCCGAATTTATTCCATGCATACCATTCCGCTAGCTCCTGCTCTGACCGAAATTTCAGCAGCCGCAGTATCTCTTTTGCCAGCTCCAGCGCTCCGAATCCGTTGGCGGTAAGAATGCCGTTGTCACAAACCGCCTCCGCCTCAACGAAATATGCCTCCCCTTTATAGTGCGGAGCCTGGGATTTGAGGAAGGGCAGGGTATTCCCAGTATGTCTGCGCTGGTCTAAAAAACCGTTTTCCGCCAGGAAGTTTACCGCGTTGCAAATTGCAGCCACCGGGATATGGCATCTGACCAGTTCCCGTACAACCGGCAAGACAGCGTCATTTTTCCGCTCCAGCCACGCTGTCCCGCCGGTCAGCAGCAGCAGGCCGGCATCCCGCGGATAGTCAGCGACAGTAAAATCGGGCGTGACACGGAAGCCCCCCATAGACACCTTGGGCGCCCGGTCAAGCCCAATGGTTTTCACCGCATATCCAGTTGCAGGTGCATTTAACTGCGCACATACATAGGCCGGTTCCCAGTCCGCATAGCCATCAAAAATAAATACCAGGATTTGTTTCATCCCTTCATACCACCTTTCTGTAGACAGCTTAACACAAAAAAGGTGACAGCTTAGCTGTCACCTTTTGTAAAAGTCGTTTATCTTTTTCAGCTCATCTCTGAGCTCCTCACGGAGCTCAGGTGGCGCGACCACCCTGACCTTGCCCAGCAGCCCCATGACAAGCTCCCGTGCAAAGGAAAGTTCGGGGGCATAAAAACAGATCCGGCCGGTGTCACTCCCCCCACCAGGCGCATCCAACAGGCAGGCATCTATTTTCTCTGTCAGGGTAAATGCGTCCCGGCGCTCATATTCCAGGACAATCTGGTAATATCCGTCCTTTTTCACGGCAGACAGTCCACCCCCTCCAAACCGCTGTTCAAATGTTGTTTCGTCCATTTGGCGCGTGGAAAAGCGCTCCCCATAGGGGACGCAGGAGACGATACGCCTGAGCTTAAACAGGCGGAACGCGCTTCGCTCCCGACAGAACGCATACAAATACCAGTCAGACTGTTTGAACACCAGCTTATGGGGTTCTACCAACCGGGTCCGGCGCCCTGTTTTTGACACATAATCCATTTTGCACACCATGCGGCTACAAATTGCGCGGTGCAGCTCAGAGAGCTTTTTCCAGGTAATGCTGTCCGTAAACCACGGGGTGTAGTCAAGCAGATAGCGGCTGCGGGAGCGTGCGTCAGTCTCTGGGACCGGAACCAGTCTGGCCAGCAGTGCCGAAACCGAGCCATCTCCGACAAGGCCCTTTAATCCATCCAGGGCGGTAAACAGGCTAGCGATATCCTCCCTGGAAAGCAGTCTTTTGTCTTGCCGGTATCCCTTCAGGATGGAGACTCCGCCCCCTCTCCCCGGCCGGGAGGCAACAGGGAACCCCGCCTCGTTCAGTGTGTCAATATCTCGGAGGATCGTCCGCCTGGATACCTCAAACCGTACTGCCAACTCCTGAACCGTTATATGCTCTACCTCGGCAAGTACCGAGAGCAGCCCCAACAGACGGTATATTCTCATTTTGCTCTCCTTTCCCCTGAAAGCAGAAGGAACAGATTTCTCACCAGTTTAAAAGCTGGTGAGAAATCCGTTCTTTTCGATGACGGGCACACTCCGGATCTGCGGAAGTGCCAGCGCTCAACCATTCTTCCTACTTGTGGTAAAGCTTGTTGGTCTCATACTGGGGCTCGCAGGTGAGGCGCAGGCCCAGGCGGCTGTAGGTGCTGCTGTCCACCGGGGAGAGGATGACGGTGGAGTGGGCCTCGCACCCCCGCAGGGCGGAGAGCTGATCCAGCGCCCGCTTGGCCAGCGGGTTGGTGGTGGCGGAGATGGCCAGGGCGATCAGCGTCTCATCGGAGTGGAGCCGGGGGTTGACGGAGCCCAGGTGGTTGACCTTCACGGCCTGGATGGGCTCGATGGCCTCCCGGGAGATGAGGTGGTGCTGGTGATCAATGCCCGCCAGGCGCTTGAGGGCGTTGAGCAGGGTGGCGGAGGAGGCGCCCATCAGGTCGGTGGTCTTGCCGGTGACCACCTCGCCGCTGGGCAGCTCAATGGCTCCGGCGGGGTTGCCGGTCTCCTCGGCCACCTGGGCGGCGGCGGCTACCACGGGCCGGATGGAGGGATCCACATGGGCCTGCTGCATGAGCAGCTCCAGCTTGTTCACCAGCTCGTCGCCAGCGGCACCCACCCGGCGGTCGCACAGGGCGGTGTAGTAGCGGCGGACGATCTCCTGCCGGGCTGCGGCACAGACCGCCTCGTCGTCCACGATGCACTTGCCCGCCATGTTCACCCCCATGTCGGTGGGAGACTTGTAGGGGCACTCCCCCATGATCCTCTCAAACATGGCGGAGAGGACAGGGAAGATCTCCACGTCCCGGTTGTAGTTCACCGTAGTTTCGCCGTAGGCGGCCAGGTGGAAGGGGTCGATCATGTTCACATCCCCCAGATCGGCGGTGGCCGCCTCATAGGCCAGGTTCACCGGGTGCTGGAGGGGCAGGTTCCAGATGGGGAAGGTCTCAAACTTGGCGTAGCCCGCCTTGATCCCCCGCTTGTAGTCGTGGTAGAGCTGGGAGAGGCAGACGGCCATCTTGCCGCTGCCGGGGCCGGGGGCCGTCACCACCACCAGGGGACGGCTGGTCTCGATATAGTCGTTTTTGCCGTAGCCCCCGTCGCTGACAATCAGGCCGGTGTTGTGGGGGTAGCCTGCGATGGGGTAGTGGAGGCAGGTCTGCACCCCCAGGTGCTCCATCCGGCGGCGGAAGGCGTCGGCGGCGGGCTGTCCGGCGTACTGGGTGATCGCCACGCTGCCCACCAGCAGGCCCTCCCCCCGGAAAGCGTCGATGAGCCGCAGCACGTCCACGTCGTAGGTGATGCCCAGATCGCCCCGGATCTTGTTCTTCTCGATGTCGCTGGCGCAGATGGCGATGACCACCTCCACCGAGTCCCGCAGCTCCTTGAGCATACGGATCTTGCTGTCCGGCTCGAACCCGGGCAGCACCCGGGATGCGTGGTGGTCGTCAAAGAGCTTGCCGCCGAACTCCAGATAGAGCTTGTTGCCGAACTGGCGGATCCGCTCCCGGATGTGGGCCGACTGGAGCTCCAGATACTTCTGATTGTCAAAGCCGAGCTTGTCCATCTTTCTCATCCTCTCCTGTCATTCATTCAATCTGTTATTTTACCACATCCGCCGTCCCCCTCAAAGCCCTTTTTCCCATTTCGGCAAAATTGACAACCGCTCTTGACAGGTAGCTCCTACAGGTGTAGTATCATTACGAATGCGACAACTGTAGGAGGGCTGTGACATGAAGCTGAGTGACAAGGAGTGGAGGGTGCTGAACGCCCTCTGGGTGGCCCCGGAGGGGCTGGCCCTGGGGGCCGTGGTGGACGCTCTGCGTCCGGATACGGGCTGGAGCCGCAGCACGGTGCTGACCTACCTCACCCGCATGGAGGCCAAGGGCCTGGTGGACATCCGCAAGGAGGACTTCCCCCACCGCTACCGGGCGGCGGTGAGCCGGGAGGACTGCGCCGCGGCGGAGCGCCGGGGCCTGCTGGAGCGGGCCTACCAGGGCTCGGCGGGCAAACTGGTGGCCGCCTTTTTGAAGGACGAGAAGCTCACCCCTCAGGAGCGGGACGAGCTGCGGAAGCTGCTGGACGAGATGGAGGTGTGAGCCGTGGACAACCTCTGGTCTGTTCTCGCTCAGACCCTGGCCCTGTCCGTGGCGGCGGCGGTGCTGCTCGCCGCAAAGCGCCTCTTTCTGGACAAGCTCTCCCCCCGGTGGCAGTACGGGGTGTGGGCCATTCTGGCCCTGCGCGCCCTCCTGCCCGCCGGCCTGCTGGGCCGCACCCTGGTGCCCGGCGGGCGGGCGGTGCTGGAGGCGGCCAGGCTCCAGGTGGAACTCCCCCTGTCCTCCGTTCTCACCGATCCCTACGGCGTAACGGAGGTGCTGGCCCCGGTGCCCCTCTTTCCCCGCGGCCTGCCTGTGCCGGGGAGCATCACCGACGTGTTCTTCTACGTCTACGCCGCCGGGGTGCTCCTGCTGGCCCTGTGGTTTTTCCGGTCCTACACGCGCCTGCGCGCTGCCATCCGGCGGGGCCTCTCCCCCGCCCCGGAGGTGCTGGCCCAGGTGGAGGGCGTAGCGGCGCGGTACGGCCTGAAGGCCCCCCGGCGGGTGGTGGTGCTGCCCGGGCTGGAGAGCGCCTTCGTCTGCGGCCCCCTGCGCCCGGTGCTGGCGCTCCCCGACCGGCCGGTGGACGACAAGGTGCTCCTCCACGAGCTGCTCCACCTCCGCCATGGCGACGTGTGGGCCGGGGTGGGGGTGTGCGCCCTGCGGTGCCTGCACTGGTGCAACCCACTGATCTGGTACTGCTGCGACCGGATGCAGAACGACTGCGAGGCCCTCTGTGACCAGCGGGTGCTGGAGCGGCTGGAGGGGGAGGAGCGCCGCGCCTACGGCGTGATTCTCCTGTCCATGGCCGACGGCCGGTACGCCCGCGCCCCCGGCACCTCCTCCATGGCCAACGGCGGGCGCAACATCAAGGCCCGCATCCAGGCTATCGCCCGCTTCAGGCGCTACCCCGCCGGGATGGCCCTGGCCTCGGGCTGTGTGGCCGTGGTGCTGGCCCTCACCTGCCTGGGGGGTACCGGCGGGGCGGTGGAGGTGCCCGGCGGAACCGACCGGGGCGCTCTTGCCCTGGCTCAGGCACAGCTCAACCGCCCCACCACCGTGGCCGGAGCCTTGGACACCTATGCCAAGGCGCTGCTCAGCGACAGCCCCCTGTACTATGCCATGGTGCTGCCGGAGGAGGGGCGGGAGGCCGTTTGGAAGGACACCCTGGTCCCCTACCAAGAGGTGGAGCTGGAGGACTCCCCTTTCTGGACCCTGGGCTTCCACTGGCACCGCCCCTCCTGGCTGGCGGAGTGGTCGGTAATGAACCTCCTGCCTGACGGGGCGGAGGGCTATACCGGAACGCTGTTTTTCTCCCCTCTGTCGGAGGACAACACCTATGGCATCGTGTACCAGCAGGTGGCGGTACGGCCCGACGGGGACTTCTGGACAGTGGAGCCGCTGGGGGAGCTGGAGGCGCTGCGCCTCCCCGATGAGGGAGCGATCCCGGCCCCCGACGACCATATCCCCCACATCACCTACGCGGCGGAAACGGTAGATCTGCGCCTAGAGGTCGATCTCACCTACTTTCTCACCTGCTCCGACATCTGGGTTGGGTACATGTCGCTCTCAGACGGCGGCTGGGCCGGCGGCAGGACGTTCCGCATCGGCGGCGGCGACCGTCCCAGCCCCGTTCCCGCCCCTCACGCCGCGTTTACCTCCTGCTGCAAGCGCAGCGAACTGAGGGTGGAGCGCAAATCCGGAGGTGTTCCGTACGACTTTCTGTCCACCCTCGCCGTGCTCTGCGTTCCCCTTTCCTCCGATGGCTCTCCCGCTTTTGACAGCTTTGTGCTCACCGCTTATGACCTTCCCGGAGTCAGCGGTCTGTGGCACGCCGCGGCTGACGACTCCGGCCTGGAGGGGCTCTCCGCGCTCTCCCTGGATTTTGTCTATGGAAACCAGAGATACACCTGCACCGCCTATCCCGCGGAGGTGACGCCATGAATCACGCAGGCATCCGAAGCGCCCTGAGCCGCATCGCCTGGGCCTATCTCCTCATCCATCTGCACTTCCGCCTGAACAACCTGGATGTGCTCCCCGACTGGGCTGGCTACCTCCTGATTTTCTCCGCGATCGGCCTGCTGGCCGGAGAGCTGCGGGATCTGCCCCTGCTCAGGCCCTTCTGCATCCTGCTGGGCGCGGTGTCCGGGGTGGACTGGCTGTCCTTTCTCCTCACCGGCGCGGAGTTCACCGGCCGCTTCTTTCTCCTCTCCGCCCTGATCACCTGTGTGGCCCTCTATTTCCACTTCCAACTGCTCACCGATCTGGCCGCCCTGGCCGACCGGCGGTCAGGGGAGGGCGGCCGCTCCCCCCTGGGCCGCCGCCTGCGGCTGTGCCGCAACGCGGACGCGGTGTTCCGGGTGGCCTTCTGCCTGCTCCCCTATCTGGCGAACTGGCGGTGGGTGGAGCTGCTGATTGCTCTGCTGTCCCTGCTCTGGCTGGGCACCTGTGCCGTCATCTGCTGCGGGCTCTTCGCCCTGCGCCGCCTCTATCCCGCGGAGGAGGACGAATAGGGCGAAGCGGCGGGGCCGCCCCTGCGTCCTTGTGCCGGAGTCCGCTCCCCCCGCGCTTTCCGCGCAAACAAGGGGCCGTGCCGCCAAACCGGCGGCACGGCCCCTCTCTGCTCTTATTCCTGCTCCATATGGCTCTTGACCCGCTGGATGATCATATCCAGGGCCACCGCGTTTTTGCCGCCCTCCGGCACAATGAGGTCGGCGTAGCGCTTGGAGGGCTCCACAAACTGCTCGTGCATGGGCTTGACGGTGGTGAGGTACTGCTGCACCACCGAGTCCAGAGTGATATGTACCCAGAATTCTGGACACATAAAAAATTGAATTAGGTGCACATGGATGCCTCTCTGAATTTTGTAGGAG